>Ga0102590_1000036_pt1 | contig 429176 bp, 336 predicted proteins | sample AraplaMF_Col_mMF_FD_76859 | JGI IMG/M metagenome (GOLD analysis project Ga0102590, IMG submission 76859) | Arabidopsis root microbial communities from the University of North Carolina, USA - plate scrape MF_Col_mMF | ecosystem: Host-associated > Plants > Roots > Endosphere | place: USA... | reverse complement strand
AAAAATAGTCCGGATATAAGTAGGCCTGCTTATGAAGTAAAAGGGAAACCTTTAAAACGGTGGGTTGAAAGGTTTTGTTGTGACGATAATGTTCAACCAGCATTCGCCTTTTTGAATCAGCCAGGTACTTTTTAAATTCGGATCTCAGGAAATCTACTTTCTCCTTCCCGTACAAAAAATTGCAGCGGTATACCCTCAGGTCATTGCGCAATGCGGGGATGAGTGTTTCCTGGTAGTAAATCATCCTTTCTTCTACGGCGTTTAATTGAGATAAGTATTGCTGGTCGTTATCAATTAAACTTTTTTCAATTTGTTTTATGCGAGCCGGCTTCCCTGATAGATAATCTGCAAATTGAGCAGATGTTAAAATTTCCTGGAATTTATCCTGCTCATAGTCCAGCTCTTCCCAGGCTGAAAAGAAATACGAAGAAGAGCCTGAGCTTTTTTCTGCTTCATATGAAAGCACTTTTTCGGCTTGCTGGTCGGTGAGCTCAATGCCCATTGTTCCTTTGTATTGGGTCTGCAGGAATCTTATTTGCGATTCATCATATTGATGTGTCATGGTATATGTGCTAATGTTTGAGTATTAGTAATGTTTTTCAATTTCTTTTTCCATTTATCCAGGCATAATGCACCCCTCTTTTCACAAACTATTCACCTTTAAACCCAGGCTGCGCAGATCCTGCTGTATAGACCGTATAGTGGCCTGCAGCTCATTAAACATATTTGCCAGGGAATGCAGGTCGTCAGCGGTAAAAAGGCCTCCTTTATCAAAAAATAGTGTTTGATCGGCAGGGCTTATTTTGCCATTAAATTCGTATTGCTGCCACCTGTTCTTAATCGTTTCAATTAAAGAACGGTCACCTGAATTACTGAATGCTTTTTCATTCAGGATCTTCCAGATGGCGGGAGGGAAGGCCTGATCTGCATTATCGTTGTTCCAGATGTTTTTCAGCAGGCTTCTTTTAAAGGAGATGGGTACCCGTTTCCCTCTGGGATTAATGGTTAAAGCGCCCAGTCCTGCGCTGGTAAGACCTCCGGCAACGCCTGCCGCGGTACTGGCATCATTTTTCAGGGCAACAGTAGCTACCGTTGTTAGCGCGCCTACCACAACAGAAGCCACGGTAAGTCTGGTATTCCTGTTACGGTTAATATCATCCACATAGCTGGCCAGTTGATCAATGCGTTCACCATTGCAGTCCAGTTCTGCCACGATGGCTTCCAGCTCGGTACTGGTTAATAAAAGCCGGTCCGTGATCTTTTGTTTGCACATCAGTAAGGTTAGCGTGTCTTTCGCCTCGTAATATGCCGCTAAATGCGGTGCAATGCCGGTTATTTCACTTAGCAGCAGGTCATGTTTTGATAAGTGGCTGTTAAGGATACTGTCCTGCCCTGGAAATTTTTGCACAGCCGCGTTTAACGATGAATAATCATACAGAATATTCGGCTCACAATAATTTGCAGTAAGGCTTTTGATCTTTGTGCTTTTTAAAACAGGTGAGCAGGAAAATAATATTGTTGATATAATACTAAAAACAAACCATATCACCCCAAAAGGAATGATCCGGAATAGGTTTCTTTTGACCTGTGGAGAAAGCATAGCATACTTATATGAACCTAAAATACGCTTATTCATTGTTTTCTGATATATTTCCTACCTTAATATCATAATTGAACCCCATGCCTGCCATTCCACGCAATCACTACGATATAATTATCGTCGGCGCAGGCCCTGCCGGCTGTGCCTGTGCTATGGCGCTCAGGAATTCCGGCCTGCGCATAGCCATCATAGACAAACACCATTTTCCACGCGATAAGGTTTGCGGCGATGCTATTCCCGGCCCGGCCATTAAAATCCTGCACCAGATAGATCCGCAGTTTGCGGAGAGGCTTGCCACTTTCTGTGAAAAGCTGCCCACTAAACGAGCGGTCTGTTATTACAACAATAAAATGATCAACTTTTCATGGAGCCTGGAAGCATATACCGCTACCAGGGAATGTTTCGACAATTTCCTTTTCTCCGGCATCAGGAACCAGCCTGGTATTCACACAATGGAAGGCCTTGCAGTAAATGATATTATCAGCAACCCTGACGGATATACGGTAATAACAAAGAACGATAGCCGGCAATATCAATGCACCCTGTTAATTGGCGCGGATGGCAGTAACGGCGTTACTGCCAGAAAGCTGGCGTTACGCGGGATAGACAGAAAGCACCATGTAGCAGGGGTACGGGCTTACTATAGTGGTGTTAGCGGTATGGAAGATACCTGTACGGAAATTTATTTTGACCGGAAATACCTGCCGGGATATTTTTGGGTGTTTCCCATTAAAGGTGGTATTGTTAACGCGGGAATGGGCATTTTATCTGACGAAGTAGCGAGAAAAAAGATCAATGTTAAAGACGCTTTTCACAATTTTATTGAACGGTCGGTAATATTGAAAGAAAAGTTCAGGAATGCGCAGCCATTGGGCGCAATACAGGGCTGCGGCCTTCCCATAGGTTCAAGATGGGTAGTAATGAGTGGCGACCATTTTTTGCTGACGGGTGATGCCGCCTCCCTGATAGATCCGATGAGCGGGGATGGGATCGGCAACGCGATACTAAGCGGCAAGCTGGCGGCAGAACAGGCAATACAATGTTTTATGTCCGGCAACTTCAGGGCCGCATTTATGAAAAATTATGAGCATCAGCTTTATAAGGCAGTAGGGGCCAATATGAAAAGAAAGGCAAGGGCGCTGAAAATGCTGGCCGGGATGCCCTTCTTTTTTGATCTGGCATTTGCCATCGGCAAAAACAGGATCGTGAAAAAATTTATAAAGTGAGCTTTACCCGCTTATTTCAGGATCAGCATCAGGTCTTCATAATCGTGTGCGGATACAAACATGGGAACAGCCGCCCAGGCAGATTTTCCTTTATTGGCAGTAAGGGTATCCTTAACTAGCTCCTGTACCCGCAGGATCACCAGGTATTCATGCAGCTCACAGGCTTCCCTTAACTGGTCATTACGGTAACCTTCTGACTGCATATATTTTTCGTTAGCCTTCTGCAGGGCTTCATAACCTGTGATGGTAAAGGTTTTTTCGGACTCTCCGCTGAAATCCGCCAGCCAGCTGAGGTCACCCAAGCTGGGTATGGATTCATAGGCCAATGCATGGAGGAACCAGCGCTCGTATTGCGTGGTAAAGCTATTCATTTCAACATACATAGCCTTAATTTTAAGCTCCTCTTCAACGGTCATTGCCTCATAAAAATGGTTAAGGAATTGTGTCAGCGCCGGCCGCAGGTGCAGCAGGTCTTTTCCTATCACCTGTTGAAAATCTGATGCCGGCAGCTGGCTAAGCTTTGCCTCTGTTTCCCGGATAGCTTCTGCTATTTTTCCGGCTTGTATAAGTTCCTGGATCTGTTCCATAGTTTTATTACTTGCAGCAAAGGAAAGACATATTGCGCAAAAGTGCGTGGATTAAATATTCTGACAGGATTTCGTAGATTCGGGCCTGATACTCTGAATTTACATGAGAAAAGTACTGTTTTTCCTATTACTGGCGCATCAGGGATGGGCGCAGCCATCCCCACAGACTAAAAAACCTGTTGACAGCCTGGCGATATACAACCGTCAGCTTGCTCCCGGCGAAATGAAGCAGGATCTGCAGGTGTTCCTCGACATCCGTAAAAAAGCCAACTCCGGCCTGTATCGCTACCGCACCAAAAAGCAGATCGACAGCATTTATAAATGGGCCTTTACGCAGGCGCGCCAGCCCATGCCTACGATCGATTTTTTTAAGATCATTTTACAGCTGACCGATTTTGAAGGAAGCTGCCATAACTATACAGAGCCCAATGCAGCCCTGGTCAGGTATCTCAACCGGCAACGCGGTTTCTTTCCTTTTGCGCTTAAGTATATTGAAGGCCATATGATCTTCAATAGCAAAACAGACCAGATCCCTGTAGGATCGCGGGTGCTGAGCATTAATGGCGTTGCTGACAAGGACCTCATGCAATCCTTTTATAAATACAATACGGCAGATGGTTTTACCCAAACACAAAAGCTATCGGGCAGCGTAAACCGGAGCTATGGACTGCGGTATTTGTATGAGTATGGGATCAAAGATAGTTTCGAGATCCGTTTTTCAGCTCCGGGCGCTTCGCAGGAGCAAACAGTAACAGTACCGGCAGTAACGTTGGCGGAGCGGGATGCAAACTTATTATTGCGTCACAGTGCGCCGGTAGATAGTGTGATCGATTACAAAGTGCAGCCCAAATATAGTTTCAGGATGGTGAACCCCACCACGGGCTTATTGAACCTGCGGATCTTCACCATGGCTGACGACGCAGATGATCCGGCCTTTCCCGTATATGTAGCGTTCATGGATAGCGTTTTCCGGGTGCTTGACAATAATAAAATACCCAACCTCATCCTGGACATCCGCAGCAATCCCGGTGGCAGTGATCCCACTTTTGAACAGCCCATGATGTACCTCACGGATTCCAGCTTCAAAGAAAATACACTGGCCTATACCATTTTTGATAATGGCATTCCCTATGAGGAATATTTCTGGGGGATCTCTACCGCAGTAAAGATGGATTCTGCAGCGAAAGTTGCTGGAAAACAAATGCTGAAAGATTATTTCCCGGCATTGCGCAATGGCCGCAACATGCAAAATCCTAAATACAACCCGGTGTATTACCCCAAAAGCCCGAGGTTCAAAGGGAAATTGTATATGCTCATTGATGAAGATGTAGCTTCAGCAGCCTCACACCTGGCCTCCCTTGTAAAAGCCTATGCACGCAATGTTACTATTGTGGGGGTGGAAACCGTTGGAGGATATTATGGCCATAATGGGCATATGTCATTGATCTACGAGCTGCCGCATTCAAAAATAAAAACAAAGCTCTCTATTGTTTATGTGATACAGGATGCACCTGTAAAGCCGGATCAGCCGGAAGGACGGGGCATTATCCCGGATTATACGGTGTGGCCTGCTTTCAATGATTTTATGCAAAACCGCGATACGCAGATGGAATATGTGCTGAAGCTGATCGCTGAGAAACCTTAAGGCAGCCGTTATTACCGGGAGCCGAAGATCAATTTGTACTCAGCAGATAAAAACATAGGTTGCATAATTGGAGATTGCGGATTTGGAAGGAGTGTAATAGCTAAGCAACCATCTTATCCCGCTTCCACAAAACCAGCAACACGGTATTAAGCCCTGTAAGCAGGCATAGGAACAGGATGGGTTTATGATGATACATACCCTGGCACATCCGGCTCACAGATATAATGAGGGTCATCCATAGGAAGATGTTAGCCAATTTATTTGCTTGGAAGGAGGTGTACCTGTTAGTAAGATACAGGAGTAAATGCCCGCTTGCCATATGAACAAGGTACCAAACCAGGAATTGTTTGCCCGCTAACTGAAACGGCACCCAGCTGGCCAGGAACAACCCGCCAAACAAACAGGGTAAGAAGAGGTAGCCAGCCATTACCGGCAGCAGCATTACTTGTTTAGGTTTCATAAGTTTGTTTTTGAATTAATTAACTTCCACAACCTCCGCATCCGCTTCCACAACCGCTTCCGCACCCGCCACTGCTGCATCCGCTGCTGCAGCTACTGCCACTGCTTTCATCCCGTTTTCTTTCCTTATCCGTTCCCTGCGCGCTGGTCGCGATCGCTCCAAAGACGATCATTGCGATGATAATAAAAATGGGAACATACTCATTGGAAGACCCATTGCAGGCGGCAAGGAACAGTAATAGCAGCACGAGGACAAGGGGAGATCTCTTTTTTAAGAACCGGTGGAGAAAGTTGAAGCGGCCGGGGGAGGGAAAGTAGTTATCGTCCCAGAAGGCAGGAGGTGGTGTGGTATGAAAGGTGTCGCGGTAAAGCGTAAGCGTATCGGTCCGCCAGTTTTTGTGTTTTTCTTTTTCGGGTAACCCGCCTGTTGAAGGATGGTGATGAATATTGCGGTTCAAAGTTTTGCTGCAAAATTCTTCCCAGTAGTTCTGCGTGTAGATCAGGTGTAAATGCCATACTTCGTCGATCACTTTGGAAGGAGAGGCGCCTTGTGGCGAGATGCAGCAGAGGAAAATAAACTTCCGGTATTCTTCTATGGCTTGCAGCCCGAAATCATAGTCCCATTTGTTTTCCCTGGCAAGCCGGTGTGAAAAGGGGAATTTGGCGCCAGGGGCATCAAAGGGAAAGGCCGCGATCTTTTGCCAGAGCAGCTCCCGTTCTTCGGAGGTGATGAGTGCTGTTGTTTGTTTCATAATTGTTTGTTTTATCATACCGCTACAAAGCTCCCTCACTCCCGGAAGATGGACGTATTGGATTTATCCTTTGAAGACTTATTTTCGTATTAAAATCGTATTATGAGTAAGGACGAGCTGGCACAGCTTGAACGGTTAATGAATTACATTGCCCATCATTTCATCAGGAAGAACCGGTGGGAGGATGTGTCAAAAGCAGAGTGGCTGTATATTTCGGGAGAGTTCAATAAGTTAATGCAGAAAGGGAAAACCCTGCAGCAGGAAGCAGCCTTCCTGGGTGATAACTACTTCTACGAGCATCTCATCATCAAAAGACTGAAAGCTGCAAGAACGGGAAAAGCATTGTCAGATATCAGCAGCCCCAATTTTGGGAAAATGAATATTATAGCCGGCATACTGGGGTATGACAGCTATATGGATTTTCTCACGAATGCTGCAGCCATTTTTAGTTTCCATGAGCTAAAGATCAATATTCCGCTGGGAGTGGTGAACACCACGTTACTGGATCACCTTACGGGATGCTGGTATTGCTACAACAGTAACCTGCCGCTAACAGGCCCTGGTACTAAAGAGGAAAGAGTAAGGCGTTCAGCAATGGAAATATATCAATCCGGCGATGAATATCTGGTGGAACGCAGCGGCAAGGACAATCATATGTATTACGGCAAGATCACCGCTTATGCCGATTACATTTTCATCATCATGAACAGCACTACTTTTATCCGCCAGCGGCATTTTATCGGCCGGCTGAAAGATGCAACCGGTAAGCTGAAGCAGAAAGGGTACAGTGTGAATCAAATGAATTTCGTAAGCACCTGTGTTAGCTTTAATGAAGATCCGGTAGCGTTGAACGAAATATTTGACCGGGTGCCTGCAAAGGATTTTGAGAAGCTGTCAGTGGACCTGCCTTTAAGCAGCCCTGAATTGCCGGCTCATATTTTACAGCAGCTGAAGAATAAAGGCCTGCACCAGATTTCGGATTATTGAGCAGGGCCGGCCTGAAAGCGCTGTTTACTTTTAGGCCAGCCCCAAACAAAACTCAATTATCCAGTATAAAGGTGCCGGCTTCCGCCAGTCCGGGTTGTGGCTGAGTGTCAAGCCCCGATATGGGTACCAGCTTAAAATACCTGAATTGCTTCCTTGCGGGAAGATTGAAATACTGCTTATTGGGATAGAGGTCAAGCAAAGTAATGATACCAACATCTTCCCATGTCTGGTTATCATTGCCCACGAGTACCTGCAGCTCTTTTATTTTCCGGTCGCCGGTTTTCTGAATAAAAACAAAACCATCTACAGGAGAAATATGCCCCATGTCTACCGTGACCCAATGATCAGGATAGTTGGTAGCAGGGGCGGAATAGCGTGCTATCCAGGGCGTAGTGGGGTCGTCGTCTATTAGCCGTATCGCTAATCTGTTATTGGTAAGCTCTTCTGAGCTGAATCCGGCAATTGACCAATCCTCTTTTGTGTACATCTTCCGTATTGGTTCACCGGAAGGCTTCTGCACAGGAGAGCCGATCTTAACCGGTATGCCGAAATCAGGCGCGCCATCAGCATTCCAGGTGAATTTTTGTATGCGTGCATTCCGCCCGCCTCCGCCAGCCGCACTGCGCGCATGATAAATGATCCAGTCTTCCGTACCGTCGGGTGATTTGAAAAAACCATTGTGCCCCGGGCCATAAGCTCCGCTATCTGCATTCATGGAAAAAACAGGGGTGGATGTTTTCACCCAATCTGCAGGATTCATGGGATCACCGTTCAGGTTAAGACTTAATAATCCCAGGCAATAAGTATCCACCCAATAACCGCTGCCGGAATATACTATGAACAGGCGTCCGTTCTGATTAATGATGGCCTGGGGGCCTTCATTGATTGCGTTCCCGTTCATTTCCCAGGAATAGGTTGGGCTGGAGATGGCCACTTTCGGGCCCGTGATGGTCCAGGGATTGCTCATTTGAGCAATGTAGATGCGTTGTGGTGCAGCGCCAGCATTGCCGCCGGACCATAACATGTACATTTGTCCGTTATATTTAAAAACGGTGCCGTCTATCGCCCATTGATCCGTAGAATCGGCAACTTTTCCCTTGAATACCCATGTTCCCTGTGTTGGGTCGGCAGAGCTATTCTCAACCACATACATACGGTGGTTGGCGTTAGTGCCATTGTCGGCGGCAAAATAGAAGTACCACTTATTGTCGATCTCATGCAATTCCGGCGCCCAGATATTTTTTGAGTACGGCATTCCCTGCGGGGGGATCCAGGCATCGTACTGTTTCGCCAATGCCAGTTCGGTTATAGCGCTGGTTTTGAGAAGCACCAGTTTACTTCCCTGTGTGTAGGTGAAATAATACATGCCGTTCTTTTGGGCCACCCAGGGGTCAGCACCGCGGGGTATCAGCGGATTCGTGAAAGTGTTTTCAAGGGTGAAATTTGCGTCAGTCAACGTATTCGCCTTATGAAGCATATTGGCATCATCAGCAATTAGCTTATCAAAGGTTGTTTTTTTACAAGAGGAAAAAAGTGCAAGGCATAAGCAGGCAATCAAATGGATAGCATGTTTTTTCATGGAGGAGTGGATTAACCGTGAACGTGGAAAAGTGTGATTAACATTTCTAATATACTAAATTACCGGTAGGTTCATAGTTTTTTTTGAGATATTTAGCTTAACGGGCTCTTATTTAGACAGCCTGATTAATTAATAATTTGCTTTAGTTTTTTATTAAGTTCAGTTAGCATCACATTTAGTAATCTTTGGCTGATCATTTCCAGCTCTTCTGCTGTGAAATGCTCATAATATTGTTTAGTTAACCAATTTGTTGATTTATGGGAAAGGGTATAAGATGATTCTTTCAGACTTATTTTTAGGTATCTCGATACAGAAAATGCTTTTGATCCTGCACTCTTGAGAGTATCCATTCTTACAAGTAGTCCTATTTCTTTAATGTTGATGTAAAGCTGTCCAAAAAGTGACATATCTTCAGCATCATTACCATTAATAAATCTAATAACGCCCAGATAGTCAAATAAATTTTTTTCCGGCATGAATGTTTTTTCAATTGTCGGTATCAGTTTATAGGAAATCTCATCCCATAGATTTTTAACAACGGGTACCGATTTTTCCTTTTTGAATACCTGAGGAGATAGTTTAGAGAGTAACACTTCCAGCTGCTCTCTTTTCTTTTGATTAGATTTTACAAATGTTATTTCTTTCTTTAGCTCCTTTTCCAGGTCTTCTATGGAAGGAAGTTGCCCCTGTAAATTATTCGGAATAGCATGGGTTATCTGGTAAGCAGCTACACCTATAGGTTTGTTTACATCTTTTAACGCGTACTCCACTGTTATCCGGTCTTTGTTTTTACAAAGAATTAACCCAATGGAAGAAGCATCCTGTTCGCTTTTATAGTTACTGTCAATAGTTGACAGATAGAAATTCATTTTTCCTGCGTACTCTGGTTTAAAGTCACCGATCTTTAATTCCAGTGCTACGTAGCAATGCAATTTTAAATGATATAGAAGGAGGTCTATATAGTAATCCTTGCCATTATTGTTTATGAGTACCTGTTTGCCCACAAACGAGAATCCTTTTCCCATTTCAAGCATAAACTTCATGATATGGTCGATCAGGGCATTTTCCAGATCTTTCTCTTTCGCCTCCTCTGTGAGGTTAAAAAAGTCAAACTTGTATGGATCTTTAAATAGCTCTTTTACAAGCTCGCTTTGATCAGCCGGAAGTGTATCGGTAAAATTATTCTGTAATTTTCCCTGACGGTTGTAGAGATTGGATTCAATTTGATGAACTAATACATTTCTACTCCATCCATTTTCCACTGCTTTCTCCGCATAAAAATTCCTTTCTGATTGATCCTTTACTTTATCCAGCAATGTACAAATATGAAACCAGGGCAATTTTGCAGCAGCTTGCTGCAAAATTAGATCCATCTTACTAACTGATTCATAATCAATTAAAATAGATAGTTCGGGCCATGCGGTTGCAAAGTTCCGCATATAGCGGAGGTTTCTGCTGGATAACCCTTTGAAATCGGGAAATGCAATGCTTAGGTCTTTTGCCAGCTGCTCCACTATTTTTGCGCCCCATCCCTGGTTCCGTTCCTGCTCTGCAATAGAGCTGCCTATTTCCCAATAGATAGCCAGTAAGTTAACATTAGCAGTAAGAACAGCTTTTAGACGAGCCTTCTTTATTTTTTGCTTTAACGTTTCAAGGGTGGCAATATACGTTTGGGGAAGCCTGATTTCCATGCGAATAAATAAATGACATGGAAATTAAAGATTATAAAAAGCTCAAAGGGTTAATCTCACGTTAATGTAATAGGCGCGACACAATTTGGCGTCATACCCATAAAATTCATAAAATAAACAGTGTCAAAGGTCCGTAATTATAACCTTTGACACTGCTTACTTTACCTGTCAAATGCAATCACAAAGGGTTTCTTTACGGGAGCAGGTATTACAGGTGGTCTCGGCAAGAGAGGTCAGGCAAATACCGCCGCCTTTCAGGGCTTCCTGTTTTGATTTACTAAGATTTGAAATTTTGATCTTCATCAGCGAGAGCTTCTTTGGGTTCGTGATCTTTTTCATACGTGGATAGTATTTAAATCATCCTCTCCTGTCTTTAGCTTGAGGGTGCAATGCCATGGAGGGGTTTTCAGCATCTGACTAAAGTTAAAACAATAGCTGCTGATAATCAATACCCATAAATAGGTAGATTTATAGATACCCCCCACGCTCATCAAAGAGAAAGGAATTATTTATTCAGTCCTCAAGCTTTTTACCGGGTTGGCAAAGGCGCCCTTAATTGCCTGAAAGCTCACCGTACAAAGCGCAATCATCATCACCAGGCCCGCGGCTGAAGCAAAAATAGGCCAGCTCAATGTGATCCGGTAGGGATAACTTTCCAGCCATTTACCCGCTGCCAGCCAGGCCAAAGGCATAGCAATGAACAGCGCGATCATGACCAGCTTTATAAAGTCTTTAGACAGGGTAGCAGCGATGCTTTGAACAGAGGCTCCCAATACTTTTCTTATACCGATCTCTTTAGTGCGCTTTTGTGCAGATAGAACAGAGAGCCCAAACAAACCAATGCAGGAAATAAAAATAGTAAGCACCGCACCAAACAGAATTATTTGTTTCCACCGGGCTTCCGATTCATAGCTTCTCAGGTTCTGCTCATTTTTAAATACGTAACTGTAGGGGCTTAATGGAAAGAACTGCCTGAACGTTTTCTGGATGTATTCCAGGCTTCTTGTAGCCGTGTTGGGTCTGATCTTGATATAAAAAGTCCCGTACGGGTTGGCATTTTTCATGGTGAACAGCTGCGGAGCTATCTTCTGATTGAGCGCAGCAAAATGATGATCTTTTACCACGCCAATGACCTGGTAAACCAAATCATCATCGTAGTTAAAAGTGATGGATCTGCCAACCGGATTTTTCCAGCCCGCTTTCTTTACAAATGTTTCATTAACCAACACCGAATGAACGGAATCAGCCGGGAAATCGGCAGAAAAATTCCTGCCCTGCAGCAAAGGGATCTTTAAGGTTTGCAGATAGGATTCATCCACCGTCTCCCACGCAAAGCTGATGGAAGAATCATTATCCAGCTTTGCGCCCGTCATCCAGTAACCTCTGTTTTTAGGAGCTACAGACTCAATATCCGGGTACTTGAGCAGCTCCGCTTTAAAGATGGCAGCCCGTTCGTGCGTTAGATCATCTTTATTGACCATCACAATATTGCTGTCATCATAACCCAGATCTGTTTTTGTCAGGTAATTGAATTGGGAATAGATCGTAAAGGTGGCAATGATTAAAAAGGAGGCAAGCGTGAACTGTAAAACCACCAGCGATTTTTGCAGGTAGCTTTTGCCTTTCAGGTTAAACCTGCTATAGAGGGTTTCAACCGGTTTGTAACCGGATAATACCAGGGCAGGATAAAAACCAGCCAGCAGGCCGGTTAGCAGGAACAGCGCAATATAACCCGCGATAAGTTTGGCATCAAGTAAATAAACGATCGCAAGCTTTTTATTCGACAGTTCATTGAAGGATGGTAGTATGGCCCATGCCAGCAGTATGGCCAGGATAAAGGCAATGGTGCATAACAGAAAAGACTCTCCCAGGAACTGGATCACCAGTTGCCGCCGCTCACTTCCCACTACTTTACGGATACCGATCTCTTTGGCGCGCCTGACAGAACGGGCCACCGTAAGGTTCACAAAATTGATACACGCAATAAGCAGCACAAATAAGGCTATTCCGGAAAGAATGTAGGCATACATCGGGTTGCTGGCGTTCTGCAGTCCGTTCTGCGCCGGCAGCGTTGTACTCATGTGCATTTCACCGAAGGGTTGCAGGAAATAGGTACCCATTTGGGCATCTTCACTGGAGCCGTATTTAAGGTTGATGGCTTTAAAGGTCTCTGTCGCATCTTTTTCGTAGAACCGTTGCATTTGGGCCGATACGGTTTGCGGATTGGCATGGTCATCCAGCAGCACAAAAGTGTTAAGGAAAAAGCTAAACCAGTTATCATTATTCCTGGCATCGGCTTCCGTTTCCCTGAAGGGTAGCAGTATCTTGTATTGGATGGATGAGTTTTGCGGGCAGTTATCGGTTACGGCAGTCACCTTATAAGGCACAAACAGGCTATCTTCCCTGAGCAGGAGGAATTTACCAACAGCTGCTGTAGTGCCAAACTGCTTTTTCGCCTCATCCCTGGTAAGCACCACTGAATGGGGCTGCATCAGGCAGGTTTTTGCATCGCCATCCGTCAAGCGAAATGTAAATACCGACAGGAAGTTTGAATCTACATAAAGCAGATCCCTGCTTTCCACTTCCGTGCCCTTCTTAAAATCCCTGCTGCCGCTTTGAATGCGTACGAATGATTTGATGCCTGTAACATTTTGTGTAAACCGCGGTCCCTGGAGAAGACCGGTATTTCCATCCTGGGATTCTGAGCCGTGATGAACTGATTTCAGCGCAATCCTGTAAATATTAGGGCCGTTATGATGAAAACGGTCAAAGCTAACCTCATCTTTTACATAGAGCAGGATCAGCATGGCGCAGGCAAGGCCAATGGCCAGCCCCGCGATATTGATGAATGCATATACTTTATTGCGGGCAAGATTGCGGAGGGCAATCTTAAAGTAGTTCTTAAACATAGGCATTGAAAACCGTTTTTGCGTCAATGCCTATGCCAAAGTGTAATTTATTGTTTTTTAATACTTTGGAAAATGCAGTCAGCCTCACGCTGTCCGATTGCGGACATACGGTGTACGCTGCCGGACTTTAGGTTAAAGACCAAACCGCCAGCTCATAACCATCCATATCTGTAAAATGAAACCGCCTGCCACCAGGAAAACTAAAAATATCCTTTACTATAGTCCCACCTGCTGCAACAACCTTCTGCAGGGTTGCTTCAAGGTCATTTGAATACAGGATAACTAAAACACTACCTTTTACCGGTTTGCCGGAAGTAAACCCGCCATCTACATATGCACCCTCAAATGCCGTATAGTCGGGTCCGTAATCGGTGAACTTCCAGCCAAAGCTCTTTGTATAAAATTCTTTGGCACGGCTAAGGTCTTTTGAGAGGAACTCAATATACTGTACCTGCTCATGTTTTAACTTGCTTTTGGACGTGTCTGCCATAGATCTTATGCTTTTTGCAAAGGTATAAAACGATTGTTGTTGCCTGTTTAGAAAAAACGACAAAACCAGCTACTCAGCTGAAATATACAAGGAATCCTGAGGGTTATATAAGATCGAATGTTTTATTCCAGCCGGAAAGCTTTTCGATGCTTTTTCCATCAGGTTTTTCACCGCTGTTTGAACATCGTTATAATTTGAATCAGCACGCTGCATTACCACCATGCTAATACCAGGCTTGCCATTGGTACGAGTGAAGTTTCCGTAAGTATGCGGGCCAGCTTCAACTTTCACCGCCGCATCCTTTAATTGCAGGGCTGTACCGGCATTGGTGCGGATGGTCATATTCCCGTACTTAATAAGCTTGCATTTAATAATATAATCAAAAGGCTGCTTACTATTCTTGTATAACACACCCGTTACCGTTTCCGCAGCCGGAATAGCCGCTAATACGTCCTCCAGCGTTAAATTTAAAGCAGCCAGCTGTTCTTTATTTAACCAGATCCGCAACAGCGAATCGTTGTTCTTATTAAAAGTGATCAAGCGGCTAACCCCTGGTGTGTGTTGTATTTCGTTCGCAATATTGGTGGCGGCATAATTAGCCAGGAAGGCCTGATCGTAATGCCCGGTATCTTCCGGATACAGGTCAACCGCCATAACAATGGGCTCATTTTGTTTGAGAACAGGAATGCCGGATTGTACTACCGCCGAAGGCAGCTGTCCTGAAACTACAGCGACCAGGTTTTGGATCTTAACCGCAGCCAGGTCCAGGTTAACATCTTGTTTAAAGTAAACGGTAATGATCAGTGAGCCATCGTTATTTGCCGTAAAGGTCATATGATCCATGCTTTCAGCATAATGAAAGATGGAATCTTTTAATGGGGACGCTACTGAATCTAATACTGTCCTGATATCGGCCCTGGGATAAAGCGCCGTCACCTGTATGGAAGGCAAGCCTATACGGGGCAGCTGCTGGTCGGGGGCCTTGGTGGCTGTTGCTCCGCCACAACTAACCATCATAATGGATATAACCGTGGCTGCTGCCAGCCATTTCAAAGGGTTTTTAAACATCTTTCTTGCAATTATTCAATAAGGAAAAATATTGGGCTGCCACAAGATAACGATACTTAGATTAAACCTATAAACGAAAAAGGCCCTTCAACTTTGTTAAAGGGCCTTCGTGTCCGGAGCAGCTCTTCTCAGGCTGGCGGTAATACAAATTCTGCGGGGAACTTTTGCTGAACAAGGTTCTCCACTTCGATCAGCATGCCGCCTATGTTTTGCAGGTTGAAATTAATACCCAGTTCTTCCAGTGCGGTCTGCGTACGCATGCCTATCTGCCCGTCAATATTGCCGATCACTTTGCCAAGCCGTATCAGGCATGATTGCAGCGCTGCAGCCTGCTGGTTCTGACCAAAGGTATCTACCTGTACGCCTATCGCCAATATGCTGCTGGCCGAAGCAGCGGTATAGGGCTTGAAATTCGTTCCCTTTTTTTCTAAATAATATTGGTACACCAGCTGGTGGCTCCCCCTGCAGTCAAAATGCCAGGCTTCAGACTTTGATTTCTGGGGTTTATCTATGATGGGCACCAGGCCAAACTTCCCGGCTATTGCCCAAAAGTCCGCCAGCTCTATCTTCATCGCTTTCAGGTCAAGATCAAAGGCCCTTCCTGATTCATGAAAGCTGCCACCGGGCGGCGGACTAAAGGCTTTCTTCTTACCGGATATAAAATCCTGGTGCGACTGTGCCTGCATATCATGGCTGCGGAACAGATCACTCAGGATCAGCTTACCGCCCTTTTTTGCAAGCGCTTCAGCTGTTTTGAAGATAGCGATGTGCGTATCAGGGGTGCATTTAGCCATGCGTGCAGGCAGGGGAAGCAAGTCCCCCAGTTTGTTCTTGTAAATGGAAATAATGTCAATGGGGATCAGGGGCGATTTCATGTGAATATTATTTAGGGGTTATGAGTACTATACCGGCTTTTTGTTTTTGATCATTCCCAGGTAGCTCTCTGTATGATCCGTATTCATTTCAATCCACAATGGAAAGTGGTCGCTCATCTGGTAGGTCCTGAAGTCATTAAAGGCTTTGTCCGAATCAATCTTTTTACTCTGATGCCTGTTGATCCTTGAAGCGTAATCTTTGAGGTTGCCAAAAACTGAATCGTAATAGTTGAAAACACCTGCCTTTGTAAAAGTGATGTCGGAAAACTGGTTGTAATACAGGATCTGGTCGTAGATCTTGTCCTCTTTGGCATTGCTGAACAGGTTCTTTCCCAGGATCGCATCAGGTATTTTAAAGGCAGAGGAGGTGGCTGCTTTGTAGGTAGGGCTTTTGGTATCCTCGATATTGAAATCGCCCAGCAGGAACACATTGTAAGCTTCCCTCTTTTCTATATAGTATTTTTTGAGATGGCCGGTAATAGTGGCTATTTCATTCACCCGCCGCTGGTACTCTTCAGAATTTTTAGCGTCCTTTCCATAGTAGATATGTGCCGTGCAGATATCAAATTTCAGCCATCCCGACTGGAACCGGATAATATAAGGTGATCTTGCAAACTGCGTGGTATCATCTGATTCAGGAAGGATGATCTGGCCTGCAATGTTGCGGAATGCAACGGTGCGTTTGTCATATACGAAGGCCAGCCGCTCCCTGTTACCGGAGGCTCCCTGCGTAACAACACTGGTGAATACGCCCCAGTCGTTGCCAAGAATGCGGCATATTTTGTTGAAGTCTCCCAGCTGGTCCCTTACTTCCTGTATGGCTACCAGGTCAAACCTGGAAATGATCTCTGCAATGTAATACAGCGATTCAGGCATACGGCCTCCGTATTTGGTGTTGCCCAGTTCCCGCAGGTTCCAGGTACCGAGGATCAGATTTCCTGATAATTTCTTTTCGGGGATGCCTCTCTTTTTATCACTAAGCCGCTCTCTTAACCGGATGATGTTATCTATTACGGCATCGCGGTCTGCTTTGTCTTTAATATACAGGGGTTGTTCGCCTATGGCGTTGAGGTAATAGTAGTTCATGACAGTGAATTTGTTTAGTTATACAATTGTGGTGATTGTACAGGGAATGTATATTGGGGCGCATAAATCAGGGGTTGCTGGTATCACAATATTAAGGAAAAAGCACGGAATAGCAGCTTTCAGTATAAAAAAGGGCCGGCCAAGGCCAGCCCCACTTATTTGCGGTATTATTACCATCTGGATTGCTGCTTCATGTCTGTCCTCAGGGTGTATTTAAAAATCCAATTTTACCGCCAGCGCCGGATTGGAATTGCCCAATAGCCCCGGCTGTATTTTAACAGGGGGCTTCTGCATTTCAAAACCTGACGAAAGATTCATTGCTTTCCTTTTATTGCTGCCCGCAGAAATAAAAAAGGGAATGCTTACAAGCGAGGTAACAATACCGGTGCCGCTCATGAAAACAAGTGGTACCGCTGCTTCAGCGGCTTCGTCGTTGTGCTGGGAGGCAACAATAATACCTCCGGCAAAGAGCGCAACGCCGCTTCCCAAAATAATCCAGGCAGCCTTTTTCCTATTTTTACTGCTTTTTTCATAGTATTCCTGGCTGCGCAACGGTGCAGGGCTGCTCCGGTCAAATATATTTTTCGAAACCAGCTTATTCAACACTAGTCCGGCAGTAAAATTTAAAGTGCTGATAGGCCGGTATTGCGAAGAAATCCCGATATGCTCCGTAAACCCGAACTTTGTAAAATGAATGGATGCGTAAGGCGCCAATGCAGAAGAACCCATGATACCAAAGCCGCCGGATAAATAGATGGCTCCATTCCTGCGAAGCGTATAAAATTCGTTTGAAAGGTATTCCATGGAGTAAATACCATAACCGGGGTCCAAACTGGCGTAAAGCCTCCATTTTGGAAGCGGATAATAATATTTCAGCGTGGCAAAAACCGGTATGTATAATTTACTGTGTTCCTCAAATTTAATAGGCCTCACGCCTAAGCCTATGGAAAGGTTCTTTGCCAATTGAGCATTCCCGGTAATTTCTGCTCCGAAACCTTTAGTTTTTGAGAAAACGCCTGACGCGCCCAATTGCAGGCTGGATTGGGAAAACGAGGCCTGTCCGGATAATAAAAATAAAGTGATCAATGTGAGGGATAGCTGTTTCATGCACTTGCGGCCGTTCATAACTTTTTAGCTCTTTTTCAACTGCCAAAAACAAATATAAGCATCTTGTTACGGAATAAACTCCTTTTTAATTCCCAGCTTTTTCATCCTGGATTTTAAGGTAGAAGGGGGGATGTTTAAAATTTCAGCAGCTGCTCCTGCACCCCAGATCCTTCCATTGCATTTTTTCAGGATTGAAATAATATAATCCCGTTCATTCTCGTGAATGGTCTTTATGTACGAGCTTTCAATGCCTGCCGCGGATGTTTTTTGAATAGCCGGCAGCTGAATATCTTCTATCAGGCTGCCCCGGGCAAGCAAAATGCTTCTTTCTATCAAATGTTCAAGCTCACGGATATTACCGGGCCAGTTATAGGCCATCATGCTTGTTAAAACGTTGTCTGAAATACCACTGATCTTTTTCCCGGATTTGTAATTGTAATAATTCATGAAGTGATAGGCCAGCGCAGGAATATCTTCCTTCCGTTCCCGCAGGGGCGGAAGCCGCACCGGGAAAACATTTAAACGATAATACAGGTCCAGCCGGAAACGCCCTTCTGCAACCTCTTTTTCAAGATTTTTATTCGTGGCTGCAATAATTCTTACGTCGATCTTCAGCGTATCCCTGCCACCTATTCTTTCTATCTCTTTTTCCTGCAATACCCTCAATAATTTTACCTGCAGCTCAAGGGGCATTTCTCCAATTTCATCCAATAAAATGGTCCCATGGGCAGCTTTTTCAAACTTGCCGATACGTTTATCATGCGCGCCGGTAAAAGCGCCTTTTTCATGGCCAAATAATTCAGATTCAATTAAGGTTGGAGGCAGCGCGGCACAATTCACTTTTATAAATGGCTTGTTTTTCCGGGTGGATAAATTATGAATAGCATCGGCAATTTTCTCTTTCCCGGTACCGCTTTCCCCCAGCAATAGAACAGAAGTATCTGAATAGGCTACCTGGCCTATCAGGTCCATTACATTCAGCAAGGCAGGGCTTTTTCCGATAATAGTTCCAAAATCCGGGTTTGGATCAGCTGCTTTATGATGGGGTATGCTGGTGAATGATAATGCCGGTCTTTTTTCATTTGCAGCAATACTGTTCATCACAGCGATCAATGGTTGCTGCAGGCGGAAAAGCAGGTCAAGATTTTCTGCGTTATAACCTTCTTCCAAACGGCGGAAGAAGCTGAGCGAGAACATATAGCTATCGGAGGTTATGAATGGCAAAACCAGGTTGGAAGAAAAACCAAACAATTTTGCAAGCAAAGCTTTCATGGGATGAACGGAAAGTAATTTTTTAAAATCATCACCGTTATACCACTTTGCCGTGTTATCAATGGGGCTTTGTTCAAGCAGGCCTTTAATTTCTTCCAGGGGTCTGCCCGACATGGTTGAAAGACTGTTCATATCAATGGTCTGGTATTCACTAAACCCTGTTCGCATAAATGCAAAACCATTGTAATGCCTGCTTTCCAGGGGCTTGTATTTTACCTCCATACAATCGAAAGGTATGTGCTTTTGAAGCACCTTAGCCGTTTCAATCACTTTTGTGTTCCAGTCACCCTCTTCCTTTTCAATATTAAAAAGGTCTTTTGTAAGCTGTTTTTCGCTGCGCCATTTTGATTCCTGGTTGTGTTTGTGGCGGTAATGCGCAATTTCAAGCGCAACAAGCAGGTCCTTTTCCCTGAAGGGCTTTACTAAAAAGCCGTAAGGTTCAGTGGTTTTGGCGGCGTTCAGCACCTCCTCATCAGAATTGGCCGATAAATAAACAAACGGAATATTATCCGCAGAAAGCTGTTTAGCAAGGTCAATCCCTGTTTGCCGGCCTTTTAAAAAAATATCTACCAGCACAAAATCAGGCTTTTCACTTTTAATAAGCTGCTCTGCCTGTGAAACCGACCGCGCAATGCCGGTAATAATATAGCCCGCCTGTGTAAGCATCAGCCTCAGGTAATCGGCTTCCACAAACTGATCTTCAACAATTAATATTTTTTCTTTCATGGGAATAATGTTTTAAAGCTTATTTATGATGGCAAAGGATCATAAATAAATTCCAGGGTTATGGCGGTTCCATTATAACCACTGATGCTGAATTTTCCGTCTATATCTTCACTCAACCCATACATAAGCTTCATGCCCATTGACTGAGGAACCGAGGTAGCAGCACTTTGCCGCAGCCCAATTCCATCATCGCTGATCGTTAATAATAAAATATGCTCCGATTTATGCTTTAATGAAATATTGATAGTGCCATGCTTATTACCCGGGAAAGCATATTTGATTGAGTTGGTGATCGCTTCATTCATAATGAGCCCCAGTGGAACACAATGCGAAAGGTTTAATTCGATGGGTTCAATTTGTAAGGTAAACTGAACCGACTTACGGATATTAAAGCTATCCCGCAGGTAATCTGCCAGCTCATATACATAGTCCGGCATATAGATGGCCGATAAATTATCCGACTGATAGAGCTTTTGATGAATGAGCGACATGGCCTGGATCCGGTGGTGGCTTTCACTCACGGCTTCAATGGCTTCATCAGTTTTAAGATATTCCGATTGAGTTGCCAGCAGGCCTGATACCGTATGAAAATTGTTTTTTACCCGGTGATGGATCTCCTTTATGAGCCACTCTTTTTCTGTAACCAGGTGTTGAAGGGCAAGGTTCTTTTTTTCGATCTCCTTTTGCTGAACTTTTAATTTTTTATTAGCCTGTTGCCTGATCCAGGAGTTATTTGCCTGCAGGCCTATGATAATAAGCAATAGTATACCAACGCCAATAACCCAGTTACGGGTTTGATTGGCCTGTGCTAATTTGTTTTGCTGCAGCCTGGTGGCATTTTCAAGCATCTTAATGTCCTGGTCTTTCTTTTCAGTTTCAAACTCTATCTGCAGCTGTTCAATGTGGTTGCTGGTGGTTTCATTTAATAAAGAATCGCTTAATATTTTATACAGCTGGTAATGAGCGATGGCGCCCAGGTAATTGCCTTGTATGGAATCCAGCTTAAACCATAAATAATGATTGTGGTTTAATTCTAAAGGGCTTTGAATGGCTTTGTAAAAAGTGTCTGTTCCGGCAAGATGTTTACGGGCCAGCTCATATTGGTGCGTGGCCAGGTAAAATTCCGTTACAGGGTATTGAACCTCGCTTTGGTCGGGCTCATATTTATCAAGTTTTTTGGAGATAGCTAAGAGCTGATCGCAATACTTTTGAGCTTCCTTGTATTGCCCTAATTCTTTGTAGGTGATCAAAAAGCTTGCGGTGAGGTAGAGCTGTGAGTAAATATCCTGTGTGGGGTATTTTTGCTGTGCTTCCTGCAAAATTTTCAGCGCTTCCTGTGGCTTGTTTAACGCCATAAGCGTTCTTGAGATCTTGGAGCTTAGTAAAACAGTGGTTTCAGCGTTGTTATACCTTTTTGCCACGTATAACGCCTTTTGAAAGTAATCATAGGCAGCATTATGTTTTTTCATATGGCTATAGGTTGAACCTATACGATTGAAAATGGTGGCCAGCTGAATAGTAGTGTCATTAACGGATGCAGCGGCATTTACGGCCAGCAACCCATATTTTAAAGCTTGTTCATTATTTCCGGTAGTGCTGTAAACAGCGCCTAAAAGGCCATAAATATCTTCAAGATTGGTATGTTTAATAGATTGGTATAATTGAAGAGAACGATGCAGCACCGATAGGGCTTTTGAATAATTTCCTGTCAGCTGCGTTAGGTCGCCCAGCTCTTTCAGGATATCAGCCTCTTTTAATGTACTTCCGGACTTTTGGAATGCAGGTAAAGAAAGCTGCTCTACTATACGGATCCTTTCTGTTAGTTCATCAGCATTGTTGATTGAATAGTAACCTGACAGGTCATAGTAAGCATAACCCAGCTCTAAGAAAAAATTATTTGCCTTAAAGATGGCTATAGCCCTGTCAGCAAACTGCCTGGCCTGAGCCGTATTATTTTGTACATGAAGGATCTTGGAGAGCTGCTCGTAACTATTTCCAATGCCTTTGGGATAATTTAGCTCTTTGCTAAGCTGTTCTGCAGCATGTTCATATAACAGCGCACTATCAAGATCTTTGGTACTGCCGGATGCTTTTTTGAAATAGTATTCACTTAACTGCAAAAGCAGGTCTGCTTTCAGGGTATCTTCTTTACTTTTTTTTAGTTGTAATAACAGACCGGCGCCGCTGTTAGCCGGCTGCTGCGCAGCAACCGCAGAATAGATGAGCGCCGCCAGCATAAACGCATATTTAATTTGCCTTCGCATAATGGGAGTGTTTCCCGATGGTTACTGGTTGGAATTAAAGCTGTTTTTGGAGCTAAATATATTATAAATAATTGGCTGTTAGTATGTTCCCTTTGCTATCCTTTTAAAGATACAATTAATGCCGTTCTATTTCGTGGTATTGTTTTTCACACCGCGATATTTCGCGGTGGTTTTGCACCCCGTTTTTATCAAGTGTCTGATTGATACTTATTTAGGTTGGTGGCACCCTGTTTGGTGTTCGAAAGCAATTATTAACCAAAAAACGGATCGTGCAAAATATTCCTCCAAAAACGATAGTTTTTATAACGGGCGCTTTTGTAAGCAATAATTGCTGGGATGAATGGCGGCGCTATTACGGGCAGAAGGGTTACCAAACAATAGCCCCTCCATGGCCTCATAAAAATGCATCCGCTGAAGCTTTGCGTAATAGTCATCCTAACATAGGGATAGCTTCCATGAGGTTACCGGCATTAATTGACCATTATGCTTCGATCGTGAAAGCATTGCCGGAAAAACCCATATTGATCGGGCACTCGATAGGAGGGCTCATCGTTCAGCTTTTATTGCAGGAGGGTTTGGGCGCTTTGGGGGTGGCCATTCACTCCGTTCCGCCACAGGGTATCTTCACTTTTAAATTATCGTTTTTAAAAGCAGGCTGGGGGCCGCTGGGCTTTTTCACCCCGGCCGGGAAATCATTCTTAATGTCTTTTAAGCAATGGCAATATGCATTCACCAATGGAATGAGCTGTGAGGAGCAAAAAGATGCCTACTACAAGTTTGCTATACCCGAATCAAAGCTTATTGTAAGAGACACCATAACAAAAGCTGCCCGGATAAAATTTGAAAACCCGCATGCTCCTTTGCTGCTTACCTCAGGCAGCGCGGATCATACCATACCAGCTTCTCTCAACTACGCCAACTATCGAAAATACAGGCACAGTAATTCCGTTACGGATTACAAGGAGTTTGAAGGGCGCAATCACTTTGTGCTGGGCCAATCAACCTGGAAACAGGACGCTGATTATATTCTTGAATGGATCGGGAGGCAGGCAAAGTAATAGCTCAGACCCAAATTTAAATAACCGTATAAAATTTTCTGCTATGAAGTTAACGATCGTTCTTGTTGCCGGCTTTCTGTTTGCGGCATGTAATAACCCGCAGCCGGATCTGAAAGCCGCCGGCCCTGTTAATACAGATACTATTGCAGCAACGCTGCAGCCTGCGCAGCCACCGGCCAACTTTAAAAGTGCCACCGTCAATATTAATGGTACGGGTATCCACTATGTTATAGGCGGCTCCGGTGAGCCATTATTGCTGATCCATGGATTCGGACAAAACTGGTATATGTGGAACCGTTTATTGCCGGAGCTTTCCAAACACTTTACGGTTATTGCACCCGACCTGCCGGGCCTTGGTGAAAGCGATAAGCCTAACACCGGCTATACAAAAAAGCAATTAGCGCAGGATCTGCATGGCCTCATAAAGCAGCTTGGTTACAGCAACATAGATGTAGTGGGCCATGATATTGGCTTGATGGTAGCCTATGCATATACCGCACAGTATAGTAACGAGGTGAAAAAGCTGGCGCTGCTGGATGCCTTGCTGCCGGGGGTAGAGCCTATTTGGAGTGAAGTAAGGGCAAAAGCATGGTGGTTTGGCTTTTTTGCCCTGCCAGCATCAGCAGAGGTGGTTGCCGGAAAGGAGAAAGAGTTCCTTACAGGTTTTTGGCCCGTGGTAGGACATGTACAAAACGCATTTACCAAAGAAGAAACAGATGAGTTTATACGTGCTTACAAAACTCCAAGATCAACCTACGGCGCTTTTCATTGGTTTGCTGCTTTTGACCAGGATGCATTGGATAACAAGGAATTTATGAAGCATAAGTTAAAAATGCCTTTGCTGGCAATGGCGGGTGAATACGCAAGCGCCTTTTTACCGGAGCATTGCAGGCTGGTAGCGGAGCATGTAACACCCTCTATTATTAAAGGGGCGGGGCATTGGATAGTGCAGGAGAACACTCCGCAGGTACAACAGGATCTGCTTGCATTTCTGCTCGAAACGAAATAATCTTTTATTAATTAATAATAAATGAAACTTATGCACACAGTTAAATTAAACATGTTATTCCTGCTATTGCTGTTTGTTGCTTCGGCAAACGCACAGTCTGAAGGGAACGGGCAGCTGAGAATGACGCAGCAGGAAATTATCAACACAAAAGCAAGCGGGGTATCTGCGCCGGGTTCTTCCAACTTAAGCGCCGTACAGGTGATCGTGATTCACGGCGATCCTTCCAAACCCGGCTTGTATACCATTTTGTTAAAGGTAGCGGCCAACACAAAAATTCCGGCCCACCTGCACCCGGATGACAGGATGTGTACCGTAGTAGCAGGAACCTGGTATTTTGGATACGGCGATGTATTTGATGTGGGTAAATTAAAGAAGCTGCCTGTTGGAAGCATTTACTCGGAAATTCCGGATCAGAACCATTTTGCAATGACCAAGAGCGAATCCGTTGTAGTGCAGATAACAGGATATGGCCCTTCAGGCGTAACATATGTAAACCCTGCAGATGATCCCGGGAAAGCAAAGGAATGAGTGGAAAGATTTCTCAAAACACCAAACCCGCAACAGCCGTGGGTTTGGTGTTTTAGGTGCATGGCTGCGGAAAGATTATTCTAATAACTTTTTTCTTTCAATCCTTTCTTTAGCTTCAACGAGGATTTTATGTATCTTTTTCTCCAGCTCTTTTTTAGGAGGTAGTTCTGTCCAATACTCAGCTACCATGATGCCATCCTTATGCATTTCCAATAACTCTACCTGTTCTCGTCTGCTTTCGGCACATAAGATTAAACCTATCGGGGAGTGTTCTCCTTCGTTCTTCTCATATTTATCCAGCCACTTTAAGTATAATTCCATTTGTCCTTTATGTTGGGCTTCAAATTTCCCTAGTTTCAACTCAACAGCTACCAGGCGTTTTAGATTGCGATGGTAGAATAAAAGATCTAAATGAAAATCCTCTCCATCAATAATCATCCTTTTCTGACGCTCTATAAAGGCAAATCCTTTGCCCAGCTCCAGTATGAAAGCCTCCAGTTCCCGAAGTATAGCTTGGTCCAGATCCTTTTCAAGGTAGGTGTTTTGTAACCCCAGAAAGTCCAGGAAATAGGGGTCTTTGAAATTGTCATTAATAGCTGGATGGTTACTGGTATTTTGTATATTCGCAATACCTGTCCGCTCAAATGCTTTGGTTGAAATTTGTTTCCGTAGATCTCTTATACCCAGCGCCTGATTAACAGCCACCTGTGCATAGAACAGCTTTGCGTCCCGATTTTTCAATGGCAATAATTCAACGAAATGTGACCAGCTTAGTTGTTGAGACAGCGGTAAGATAGTTTCCAGGTCATTGAATTGCTCGGCAAATTGCATCATTCTCCTTAAATTCCTTAGCTCAAAGTTTTTCCCATGTTGACTCTTTAATTGTGTCGACACTGTCGACACAATTTGTTTTGCATACTCTGCACGTTTATTTTTAAGGATCTCATCGTTAATACGGCGCCCAATTTTCCAGAAAAGTATAGTAAGGGCACTGTTCGCATGTGCAAATACTTGCCGCTGGCTTTGAGTAATAAGCTCCGAGAGCTCATTCAACAAGGATTGTTCAATTGATAGTGCTTTTTTTCTTTTTACCATTAGGCTCATTCTTTATCAGCGCCCCAAATGTTTTAGGGATGCCGGATTTTCATGTTATTAAATAAATAACCTGGAAATTAGATAATGAAAGAATGAGAGGCGTTAATCACTGGTTAATGGAATGGGTGAATTATACACTTATAAAGTAAAAGAGAGGCAGATAGGCCTACATTTTCTTTGCACGTATCATTTGATTAATCCCCTTCGAAGCCTCCGTGAGCTTAATCTCCATTAAGCCATGTTCTTTAAAAACGATGGAGAATTTATAGTCCTCAATTCTGCATAACCGGTTATAATCAATAAAGAGGGTATCATTTGTCCATTTCCCTTTAAAGGCCATAGGCTACTGTTGCGGTGGAGGTATCAGCTAAGGATGCATTTTTAACGGCATTTTGCAGCAATGCATAGTTGTTTTCGTTTTTATTATATTTCTCAATCGCCTCCAAAACAATGTCGTCAAGCTTGCCGCTGTCGTACCCGCCGCCCCCGTCTGTAGCTATCACCAGGTTCCTGGATTTATAAACGAATAAGCGTTGCCCCCCTCTGCCTATTGCCTGCACCAGGTCGGGGCTTTCTGCATCCAGCCACCAGCCATATCCATAAAACTCTGTCTTTTGGATCTTATGCAGGGGCTGTATTTTTTCCAGCCATGGTTTTGAAATGATCTGTTTGCCGTTCCACTTCCCATCATTCAAAATAAGACAGCCAATTTTTGCAAAGTCGTAAATTGAAATATGCAGATCGCCCCAGCCATGATTAACGCCTTTATAATTTGTAAGCCAGTACGATGCGCCAAACCCCAGCGGTTTGAAAAGATATTTTTTGGCAAATTCATGACAGCTCATTTTGGTAGCCCGCTGCAGAATTTCGGCGAGCAAATAGAAATTACCGCTGCAATAAGAAAATTGTGCATCCGGATTATTGGCAAACCGTAGGGTCAGCATATATTGAACCCAGTCCCTGGTTTTTCTCATTTCGCCCAGCTCCTTTTCTCCATCATCCCAGCTGCATTGAAAACCGGACGACATATTCAGCAGATCCTTTATTCTCACCGTTTTCAGCGTGTCGTTACTGATCTTGTATTCAGGAAAAAACTTTACAATGGGTTCATTTTCGCTGCTGATGAATTTATTATCTATTGCAATACCTATCAACAGGAAAGTAATACTTTTGGTAACCGAGGCCAGGTCATGTTCGTAGACGTTTTTAAACGGGTAAAAGGAAGCATCAAGCACAAGGTGGTTGTTCCTGATCACTAAGAGACTGTGGACATTAGTGCCAGCCTGTTTAAGCTGCTTTATGCCATTTGCAAGCACTAACGAGCTCATTCCCTGCTCTTCGGGGGATGAAGTTTTCCACGTGTTTTGGGATTGAGCCAAAACTGCGGAAGCCTGAAGCAGGAATAAGTAGATCCACAAACAATTTTTGTAAAGCATGTTGGCTGTATTGGGTTGGTGAGTAATACTCTTTCAAAAATAATATATACCGCCAATACTCAACTGAAAATTTCATATGCCCTGCGCCGTGGGAGCTTAAAAACCCTCAAACATCAGGATTTGTCGTTATTGATCCAATGCTGCGCATCACGGTTAAGTAACACACCACCTGTTTTTAAAACCTCCTGCAGCTGCTTTACGTCTATTTCCTGTACCGGCTTTTTAGTTTTAGCGGCCATCGCTGCGGCAACACCTGCGGCCTGGCCAAGCTGCATCCAGGTAACCTCAACCCTGATAGAGCAGAAGCCAACATGGGAAGCGGAAGCGCAAACAGGCACCAGTAAATTTGTACATTCATTTTGTTTGGGCGTGATAATACGGTAGGAAAGTTCATACGGCTGTTCAACTTTTACCCAGATCCGGCCTTCATTAATGTATTGTGTTTTGGATATAGCAACCTTCTGCACATGATGGCAATCCACAAAATGCGATCCCAACGCAATAGCGTCCGGTTTCTTTGGCTCATCAAAAATATCCCGTTGGGTTTGTACGTAGCTGCCGGTCATGCGCCGGGCTTCCCGCACATATAAATAATAAGGGAAATTGCCGTTATCCTTAAATTCATCCGGGGCCAGGCCATAGTGATCAGCTTCATCACGCAATGGTTGAGGTACGGAGGGATCATGCTGTAAAAAATACAGTAAACCCAATGTCCAATCCTTATGATCCTGGTAGATCTGCGCCCGTTTTTTGTAATCCGCATCCGGATACTCCGTATTACCGCCAAAAAGCCCTAATGAGATCACTGCATTTTGTTTGTTGTTGGTTTCATACTTTCCCGGCGGATAATTCCAGGAGTACCTGTCAATGATATCGGTCAGCTTCATGTTGGGCTGAGCGGCCAGCAAACGTTTAAGCGTAAGAAAGCGGTTCGGATCATAATGCAGCGGCGCGGGGAAAGGTACTCTGTCGGCATTGGTAGACATCATTACCCGGAAATTGTAATTGATGATCCTTTTACTGGCCTCGCCATTGGTTAAATTTTTTGCTTCCACAAACCCGGGCAGTAAATGCCCGTTATCATCATACGGCGAAACGTCGATCGGCTTATCCAAAAGCCGGATCCCCGCAAGCGATTCATTGTATTGAGATCTGCTTTCGCGCCCATAAGTATAAGATACGCCCGCTCTTGCCATTAGATCCCCTTCATATGTTGCATCAATAAAAGCATCGCCACTGACCGTTTTGCCGTTCGATAGTACAATACTTTTAATAGCGTTCTCTTTTCTATTCACCTTATTTACATAGGCCTGGTAGATGATAGATATATGCTGTTCGCCAAGCATATCCAGGAATATTTTTTCAGCAACGTGTGATTCGAAGTAAAAAGCGGGTTTATTGCTCCCGTAGAATTTGCCCATGCGGGTATACACCTCCAATGGAATGCCCGAAATGGTTTCCTCGATCATATGTTCGGTTTCGGCGGTGCCGATCCCGCTGGTGTTCATACCGCCTACATGACGGGTTTGCTCAATCAGAATAACGTTGGCACCTTGCCGTGCGGCCGCCACTGCAGCGGTTATGCCGCCCGGTGTAGCGCCATACACTACAACTGTGGGTTTACCGGAAGCATGGCCCCCTAATGCATAAAGCATCAGGATGGCCATGATTATATATGTTCTTTTCATTTTCAAATTTTAATAGCCTGGATTTTGTGTGAGCGCCTCATTAACATCTATCTGGTGCTGTGGAATGGGATAAAGCAGGTTTTTCTGTGCAACAGGTATCCCCGCTGCCTGCAGGGTGCTGATGTATTTGCCGGTGCGCAGCAGATCCCAGCGGCGGTGCCCCTCAAAGCATAGTTCCCAGCCCCTTTCCGCTAAAACGGCGTCCCTGAACCCGGCCTGTGATAAGTTCGCCAGATCCTGCGGATTGGCGGATGGATTGCCATTTCTCGCACGGGCCCGCACCTGGTTTATGGCATCATAAGCAGCAGGAGTAGGGCCGTTGAGCTCATTAACTGCTTCGGCATACATCAGCAGCACATCGGCATAACGGATGATCATGAAGTTGTTCCGGGCGGCAAATTCGGCGCAGGGCGCCGGATCCCAGTACTTATCAACTGCAGGGCCGGTACGCGATAGCACCAATGCGTTATTTGCAGGGTTCACCTTTTGTGTAATGATCGTAACCTGTTTGCGATAGTCGCCCGGCAGGTAAGATCTCACATAATTGGAATCTGCCTGGTATGCGCCGCCGCCCTGGTTAATGGGGTACGAAAAGTAAATTGCAAAAGATTCGGCCATGGTACTGCCATAAGATGTTTTTATACAGCTGTACTGCGCGGAGAAAATATGCTCCTGGCCATTCCTGTTTTCAGGTGGAAAAATGTTCTTATAATCAGGGAAAAGGCTGTAAACCTTTGAATCTATCACTTCCCTGGCAACAGCCGCCGCATTGGTGTAATCTTTACGGGTAAGGTAAACCTTTGCAAGAAGTGATTTTGCAGCGCCGCTGGTTGCCCGCCCAACCGTACCCGCGGTCGTGTATTTTGCCGGCAGGTTTGCGGCTACCGCATCTCTCAGATCCGCTATGATCTGGGAATATACGTCATCCACGGGCGTGCGTTTTATGCTAACATTCACCACATCGGAAGTAGGAGCGGTAACCAGGGGAACATCCCCAAAAGCCTGTACAAGATCAAAGTAGATCAATGCCCGCAGGAACTTCGCTTCTCCAACGATCTGCGCTTTGGCGGTTGCATCCATCGTAATGCCGGGCACATTCTTAATCACCCTGTTTGCCCGGTCTATCATCAGGTAGCAGCTTGTATAAAACGCATCAAAAGCAGGGTTGGATGCTGAGTAAAGGTTATTATCGAGCTCCAATGTGCTGGCACCAACGTTTGATTGCACGGTCAGCTCTTCAGAATTTACATCTGCAAGATTGATCATCGTCATGTTATAAATGTTGCGCAGCCGGTCATACACTGCATCAAGCGCAACGGTGGCATCACTGGCTGTTTTGAAGGAGTTCTCTTCTCCCAGGAATGAATAGGGCACCTCAACCAGGTTATTTTTACAGCCTCCCCCCAGCATTATTACGATGGCCAGAAAGCAGCCTGCCAACAGCGCTTTGTTCGATAATTTATATTGTAGCTTCATCTTTATTAGCGTTTAATTATAAAGTAATGGACAAGCCAAGCATGTAGATCCTGGACGGCGGGTAATTGAAGTTATCCACCCCATATTGAATATTACTATTGAAATCGCCGTTCACTTCAGGATCATAGCCTTTGTAATGGCTGAACGTAAGCAGGTTTTGCGCGCTCACGTAAACACGGGCTCTTTTTATAGCTTTTGTAAACCCGGGCAGCTGGTAACCCAGCGTGACCGTTTTTAACCGTATAAACGAGCCGTCTTCTATGGCAAAATCAGAAACAGCCGGTAAAACCCATTGGCGTATAGCTCCGGCTGAGTTGCTGGGATTCGTGGCAGTCCAATGCTCCGTATAATATGATTTCAGGTGGTTATATTGTGCATCGATCAGGGTAGTGAAGTTGTTATAGATCTTGTTACCCTGTACGCCCTGCAGGAAAAAGGAAAAGTCAAATCCCTTGTAGGAGAAGTTGTTGGTTAAACCGAAAATAAATTTGGGCAGGCCATTGCCCAGCACTTTACGGTCGCTGGATTCATTGTATACGCCATCGCCGTTTATATCCTTCCAGCGGTACGCGCCGGGCAAGCTGCCGGCCTGCGCTAAGGGGCCTGCAGCATCGATCTGTTCCTTTGTTTGCCATATACCATCAAATACATTACCATAAAAAGAGCCCAGCGGCTTTCCAACCTCTATAATGGTTAACCCGGAAAAGTAATGATCCACGCCATTAGCAAGGGATATTACTTTGTTGTCGTTATAGGAAACATTGCCGGCCGTGGTCCACTTAAATCCATCCGCACCCTGGTCAATATTTACCGTGCTAACCGCAAGCTCAAAGCCTTTATTCTGTACACTGCCAATATTCCGCAGCACACTGGTGGCGCCGGTGGTCGCAGGCAGATCCACATATAGCAGCAGGCCGCTGGTTTTTTTCAGGTAATAATCGCCAATAACAGTGATCCTGTTATTCATAAAACCGGCATCAAAGCCAATATCCAGCTGGGCGGTTTTCTCCCATTTCAGATCCGGGCTTTCAATACGCGAAACCTGGTTGGTAAGCACCTCCACATCGTTAAAAACCGTTTTCCCGATCGTGTATTGCGAGAGGGAATTATAAAGGCCTATTCCGTCATTACCGGTAATGCCATAGCTCACCCTCAGCTTTAGGTCGCTTATGATGCGGCTGTTCTTTAAGAAGTTTTCGTCAGATACACGCCAGGCAAATGCACTGGAAGGGAAAAATCCATATTTATTATTAGCACCGAAACGGGATGAGCCGTCTGCACGGGCGCTAACAGTGAATAGATACCGGTCCTTAAAACGGTAGTTAACCCTGGCCAGGTAAGAGTTTAGCCCCCATTTTTCTAAGCTGCTGCTGGTAATATCCAGTGTATTGGCTGCCGACAGGTTATTAGCGCCCATGGTGTAGTTGGGGAAATTCTCCGCTTCCTGGTAGGTGCGCTGCATTCTGTTGCTTTGAAAAGTTATACCGGCCAGTACATCAAAGGCGTTGTCCTGGTTTATTTTTTTGGTATAGGTAAGGGTGTTTTCATTTAAAGTATTGATGTTTTCCGAAGTGCCGTTGCTTCCATAACCATTCCGGCCGCTTCCTGCAAGTGTTTGCGGCGTAAAGAATACATTCCTGAACGAATTTTGAATATCTGCACCAAAACTAATGTGCGCCTTCAGGCCATCTGTGATGCTGAAATCGCCGAATACATTACCCAGCATCCGGTCCGTTGTAAGCAAATTGGTTGAGGTATGCAGCATGGCAACGGGATTAGGAGTGCTCGCAAAGCCGGTGCCAGGGCCCAGGTTAAGTAATTGGTAGCTGCCATCAGCTGCATAAACCGGGCTGGCCGGCGAAATGGTCAATGCCTCATAGATCGGGCCTGCTACCAGGCCTTCAGAAACGCCGTTATTGATGGTGCGCGATGCGGTAAGATTGGTGCCTATTTTAATACGGTCGCTTAAAGTAGCATCTAAATTAATTCTTGAAGCATAACGTTTAAAGTTGTTATCAATAACGATCCCATCCTGGTTAAGATAGTTGCCGCTTACCAGGTAGCGTATTTTATCGGAACCGCCGGTAACCGACAGCTGATAGCTTTGCATCGGCGCAGTCCTGAAGATCTCTTTTTGCCAGTCGGTACCTTCACCGTAGGAAGCAACAGGTTTAGGATAAGGCCCGTCAGGGTTGCCAAATCTTAACGCATAACCAAGATTGGCAAGCTGCTCATTTTTCAGATTCAGGTGATCCATCGCATTCCCCAGCTTCAGTTGTTTTACAACTTCCTGCGCACCCACGTAGCTTTCAAACTCAATATTCGGCTGGCCCGATCTTCCGCGCCGGGTAGTTACCAGCACAACGCCGTTCGCTCCTCTTGAACCATATATTGCCGTAGCAGAAGCATCTTTCAAAACTTCTATTGATTCAATATCATTTGGGTTAATGGTAGATAGCGGGTTAGCATAGCTGGCGCCGCTGCCAACGGCCCCGTTTGCGGCAGTTGGTACGGAGATGGGAAAGCCGTCAACAACATATAAAGGATCATTGCTGGCGGAAATAGAGTTGCCGCCGCGCACACGGATCGTTACGCCGCCACCCGGTGAATTGGATGCCTGTGTTATTTGCACGCCCGATACTTTGCCCTGCAATGCCTGGTTAAAAGAGTTAATAGGCTGCGACTTTATTTCAGTGGATCCTATTGAGGATACTGAGCCGGTCAGGTCTTTTTTACGTACGGTGCCATAACCGATCACTACTATCTGGTTCAGTCCCTTTGATTCCACCTTTAGCTGAACATCAATGGTAGTGCGCCCCTCAATGGGAATTTCCTGTGTTAAATAACCAATACTGGTAAAAATAAGCGTCCCTTTGCTGTCCGGAACGTTAAGGGAATAGTTGCCTTTGGCGTCTGATATCGTGCCCAGGTTAGAATCCTTTAGTTTGATGCTGGCCCCCGGCAAGCTACCCTGTTCATCTGTTACCTTTCCGCTTATCCGGATAGTGCTGGCAGATTGATCGGCTACCCGGGCCGGCAATTTCAGGGGTGTGATTAGTATAGTTTTTTGATTGATCACATAGTTAAAGGGCTGGTTATTAAAACACATTTTTAAAACGTCTTCCAGCGAACCGCCTTTTATGTTAATAGTAACAGGTTTTGCAGCAACCAGGATATCAGGGTCGCAAAGAATACTGTAACCCGTTTGCTGGCGAATATCATTTAACGTTTCCCATAACGGGGCATTCTTTTTATTTAAGTTAATTTTCTGAGCTTTTGAAGATGCGCTTACCTGCATAAATGCGATAAGGCAAATGAAAAATGAAAGTTTCATAACGCTCCACAGTTTAGGCTGGACATGGAATGGACATCCGCGTCCAAATGCAGGATAAATTCTATACATTTGAATGTCAGGTTAATTAAATAATTGGTTGATAACAGCGACTATATTGATTACCTGCGCGCACAGCTCCCGGGGCTGTGTTTCGCCAGGGGCGGTTGCAACGCCCCTGGTTTTTTCTGCGGTAATTTCTTTTAGTAAGATTAATTCATTAAGATCACCCGCCTACCTTCTATTTTATAGTGGATCCCGGATGTAATTGTGATATTATCCAGTAGTTCCCGGATGTTGTTGTATTTAGATATAATCCCCCTTAGTTTCTTTTGACTTACATCGGTTTGGTATTCCACATCCACATCGTACCACCTTGCAGCTATTCTTAACACGTCTTCAATACGCTCGTCATTAAACACAAACAACCCGTTTTTCCAGCCCATTACCTCATCCAGATCGGCATTCCTGACAAGCAAAGGCGCTTTCAGATCATTAACAGCCATTTGCCCGGGTTTTATAATGGCATGGCTGTTTTTGCCGCTTACTTTTACGGAGCCTTCCAGTAAAGTTGTTCTGATATCAGGATCATCATCATAAGCCCTGATATCAAAATGTGTCCCTAACACTTCAACGGTTTGCTTGCTATCCACATTCACAAAAAATGGTTTGCCGGCATCCCTGGCCACTTCGAAATAGGCTTCCCCGGTTAATTTCACCTGGCGTTCTTTTCCCCTGAAGGCAACCGGATAGGTTAATGACGAAGCTGCGTTTAACCATACACGGGTGCCGTCCGGAAGGGTTAGCTCATATTGCCCGCCCTTAGGAACACTCAAGGTGTTTAGCGCATCTGTGGTAGTGGCAGCACCATCCCCCTGGTAATCAATTTTACCGTCCGCACGCTTGCTCACAAGAACGCCTGCCTGGGAAGCGATGTTTCCGCTTTGGGCCGCCTGAAGATCTATTTTAGTACCATTAGACAGGATCAGTATGGCTTTATTGGCGCCAGGCGAGATCTCTGTGCTTTTTGCCTGATATGACAATCGCTCCGCAGGCATAGGTGATTTAACTTTATAGATCCAAAAACTAACAGAAAGCGCTATAACGATTGCTGCAGCAGCGGCAATCCTTATCATATAAGTCCTTAAAGTGCTTCTGCGGTTGCCTTCCGGTTGCTCAATTCTGGCCCAAACCTTCTTTAATGCAGTTTCCTCGTCAAATGCATGCAAATGCTCAATCTCCTGCTTCCGGGTGCTTTCACTCAAAAGCTTTTCAAGGATCTCCCTGTTGCCGGCGCTTTTATTCAGCCATGCTTCCAGCTCCGCTTCCTCAGATGCGGTAAGGGTACCATACAGCTTGCGGGCCAGCAGGCTGCTTATATGGAACGGACCATATGGCTCATTTTCGGACATGACTATTAATTGGTGTTAATATAGAAACAACCAACTATCCTGTTTCCTCTAAAAGAGTTTAAAAAATTTTTCTAGAATATCATCAACGGGTAGCTGAGAGGGGTGGGGGAGGGCTTTACTTGAAATATATAGATAATATCAAAGAGGTTAAGACAGCAAATCCCCTGTCTGAAAGGCGCTTCCTTAAAATAGAAAGCCCGCGCATTTTTTGATTGTAAACCGTACTGATAGCAATATCAAGCTTATCTGCGATCTCTTTAGGCTGCAGCCCGTCTTCAAAGATCATTTTAATGATTTTCCCACATTGATCCGGTAAGGCATTCACCTCAGCGGAGATTTCGCGAAGGGCTTCAATGTAAATGATCTCGTTAAGGAAGGGTTCCTCAAACCCATCTTTGAAAAAAGCAAATTCCAGATCATGCTTCATTTTACGGCTTTGTTTCTTTATTGCGTTCAGGGAAGCATTCCGGGTACTTATATAGAGAAAGGCTTTAATTGAGTGCAGGCTGGGAAAATCAGTATGCTTACTCCATAGCTTACAAAAAATGTCCTGAACAATTTCTTCCGCTGTGAATTTATCCGAGGTTAACCGCGTGGCAAATAAGCACAACGCACCGTAAAATTTATGGAAAATATAATCAAAAGCGTAAGCGTCACCTTTTAGCAACCTCTCTAACAGTTCATCCTCGTTTTTTATTTGATCAGTGGCCATCGTGGAATGGGAAAGCATTTCGAATATAAACATAAATATTAAAAACGAGAAATTGCCGGTTTTTTGCCGCTGCAATGGCGTTTTATATATGGTGTTATTTTTAAATGTGACTAGATGGTTATGTCCTGATGCCGGAAGCTGGTGAAGTTGCATTTTGAGGTTTTTTCCATATTTTAGTGTTGTAAAATACATACATGCGGCATTCCCGGGCCGCAATATTTTTGGAGCTGTTATTAAATGTCATTCTGACAAATAAAGGAGAAGTTAGCGTTATGAAAATATTATCCCATCTCATTTACTATATGATAAGAAAGCAAATAGTCCTTTTTTACATACTCTGCAGTATATGCTGCCTTCGCGTTGCGGCGCAATCGAGGCTTTATTCCAACGAATTTCCATTGGGTGACGTTAAGCTGCTGGAAGGCCCGTTTAAACAGGCCCAGGACCTGAACATCAAAACATTAATGCAGTATAATGTTGACCGTTTGCTGGCGCCTTACCGCAAAGAAGCAGGCTTAACACCGAAAGACTCCAGTTATGCAAACTGGGATGGCCTGGATGGCCATATCGGTGGCCATTATTTAACTGCAATGGCTATAAATGCTGCAGCCGGCAATGCAGGCTGCCGGCAGCGCCTGGATTATATGATTGCGGAATTAAAGACCTGCCAGGATGCCAATACAAAACAGCACGCGGGCTGGGGCACGGGCTATGTGGGTGGGGTACCGGATAGCAAGGCCGTTTGGCTGTCTGTTAAGCAGGGCGATTTTAAAGCCTTTCATGCAGCATGGGTACCATGGTACAATGTACATAAAACATATGCCGGCCTGCGGGACGCCTGGGTGTATACCGGCAATGAGGATGCAAAAAATATCTTTCTTAAGTTTTGTGACTGGGCGGTAAGCATAACCGCCGGGTTAACGGAAGATCAAATGCAGGCAATGCTTGATACGGAGCAGGGCGGGATGAATGAAGTACTGGCAGATGCATATCAGCTTAGCGGTGATAAAAAATACCTGGCTGCGGCTAAAAGGTTTTCACATAGAATGTTGCTCAATTCAATGGCTGATGGTATCGATAACCTTGATAATAAACATGCGAATACGCAGGTGCCTAAGGCAGTTGGCTTTGCCAGGATCGGTGAGCTAAGCGGGGACCCGGTATACGAAGGGGCAGGCAGATTTTTCTGGCAAACTGTTACGGCCAACCGCACACTCGCTTTTGGAGGCAACAGCCGGCGCGAGTTTTTCCCAAGCGCGGCAGCATGTACCGATTTTGTTAATGACGTGGAAGGCCCTGAATCGTGTAACTCCAGCAATATGCTTAAGCTTACTGAAGATCTGTTCCGGATGACGCCCGCAGCCAGGTATGCAGATTATTACGAACGGACAATGCTCAATCACATCCTGTCAACACAAAACCCGGAAACAGGCGGTTACGTGTATTTCACACCTGTTCGTCCCCGCAGTTACCGGGTGTATTCCGCACCCAATGAAGCCATGTGGTGCTGTGTGGGAACAGGTATGGAGAACCACGGCAAGTATAGCCAGTTTATTTACACGCACTCGCATGATTCGCTGTACGTAAACCTGTTTGTGGCGTCGGCCTTAAGCTGGAAAAAAAAGGCTATACAGCTGCGCCAGGAAACAAGCTTTCCGTATGAAGAGCGAACCAGGTTGGTTATTACAGGGGGCGCCTCTTCATTTCCAATGATGATCCGTTACCCGGGATGGGTAGCTGCCGGTGCATTGAAAATTACAGTGAATGGAAAACCTGTCCCCTTTGAAGCACAGCCATCTTCATATGTAGCCATTAACCGCCGCTGGAAGAAAGGCGATGTAGTTGAGGTAAAGCTGCCAATGCATAACACGATTGAACATTTACCAAACGTGCCTGCTTACATTGCCATTATGCACGGCCCTGTTTTGCTGGGTGCAAAAACAGGTACACAGGATCTGAAAGGATTGATTGCAGATGACAGCCGTTGGGGCCATATAGCCAGCGGCGAAAAGCTGCCCGTGGATAAAGCCCCCATTATTATTGAAGATGATCTGCCGGCAGTTACGGCCAGCCTTGTTCCTGTAAAAGATGCGCCCCTGCATTTTACTATGACGGGCGTAAAAATGATTAATGCAGCCGGTACGGAACTGCAGCCCTTCTACCAGATCCATGACGCACGTTATATGATCTACTGGATGGCTTTATCCAACAAACAATACCATGCTTACCTGGATTCACTTTCAGCCGTTGAAAAAGAAAAGCTGGCGCTTGAGAGCCGTACAGTAAGCTTTGTTGCTGCGGGCGAGCAGCAGCCTGAAGCCGACCATGCAATGCAGGTTGACAGATCAAGAAAAGGAACCGCCCATGACCAGTTTTACCGGGAGGCGTTTGATGGCGGTTATTTCAGCTACAGCCTTGCAACCAACCGCGATACCAGCCTGAATTTAATGGTTCGCTATTGGGGGGCTGAATGGGGTAACAGGAACTTTGAGATCTATATTGATGATCAGAAGCTGGTTACAGAGAACAATACAAACAGGTGGAATCAGTCAAGGTTTTTCGATCTTGAATATCGGATCCCCGGCGTCCTGTTGAAAGACAAAGACCAGGTACGCGTAAAATTTAAGGCATTAAAAGGAGCATCCACATCCCCCGTATATTATATACGTTTGATCCGGGACAACTAAGCATTGCACAAAATTTTAAAATAAAGGGTACCTTTAAATTCAGAGAGCCGGCGGGTTCTTCGTATTGTAAGCCGTTTTTTCCCTTAAGCTGCTTAAAGAAGTGAAACCTATGTTCAGAATTGGCCTTGTATATATGCTTTTGGGCTTGCTGGTACCCTATGCCGTGCAATCCCAAACCCCGGCTGCCCCGCCAGTGCCTGGGTATTCCTATTATCACCCGTCTAAAGATAAAGAAGCCTGGCAACGGCTTAATTTACAGCTCAGCTCCACTTTTATTGTCGTCGCTAAAGAAGGCCAGGTTGAACATGACACTTGTTTATATATGGCCAGCCGCTCATTGGGTTTAAGCCGGCTGCCGGTACTCGCAGAAGAAATAGGAGATAAGGACCTGTTTGAGCAATCGCAATGGGTTGACCAGCAGCAGCCGGGCATTGGTGTTCGCCGGCTTTCCAATACCACGGGCCGTAAACAGCTGCAATTACTGTTATTGCTGGGTAGCTATTATGCCTTTCAGCCCAATAGTTATTACAGGTATAAAGACAGTGTTGAATACTTTTTGAATAAAGCATTAAATGAAAGCAGGCATTTAAAAGAATACAGGTTAGGCCGCCAGGCGCTTTGCCTGCTGGGAAAGATCTACGTACAGGCAGGTGATAAAAAAGGAGACTCAATTTTTAACACCGCAATTGCTCAATCCAGGGAGGCCGGTGACAAAGAAACGGAGGCAAGGACCGTTGCTTACCGGGGCATATATATGGCTCCCACACAAGCCAGCTTTCAGCAAAAGATTGCCGATCTGCAAGCCGCATCAGGCTTATATCACAGCCTTGCAAACAAAGAAGGGGAAATTAATGTTTTGGTGGACCTGGGCTACATGCTGGTAGTAGCCGGCCAGTTTCAGCCTGCACAGGAGTCTTTCTTAAAAGCGCTTGCGCTGGCTGAGGCTATTCACTATCCTTATATACATTACATAAGTGATGCCCTTGCAAACGTTACAAGCTTTCAGGGTAAGTTTGGCGACCCTTTGCGGTATACTTTTCAAACGGTCAGGGTTGCTGAAAGCTGCCGGGATAGTATTGGACTGCCGTATTTTTATAGCCGCCTGTCAGACCTGTATAATACGGAAGGCAGGCAGAAAGAAAGCGTGGATATGGCGCAAAAAGCAACAGATCGCTTTATCAGCGCCCGTGATCCGTCGGTGTATGGGATTTTAAACAGGGTGGTGGGGGATATGTGCGAAAAAGGCCAGGCGGCACAGGCGCTTGCGCTCATCCACGATATTTCAAAAAAGGTGGATAACACCAGCATCCTGGCAGACATGTTTGCTTACAATGCAGCACTTGCCGTTTGTTACCTGTACCTTAATATAGATTCAGCAGAGCTGCACGTAAAAAAGATGGACTCTCTCGAAACGAAGGCCGAAATGATCAGGGGGCCGCTCAGAAGAATTATGGTAACAGATATGTACGGGCATATATTTTTTGAGCGCGGGCAATATCAAAAGGCGAGAGCATACTTTGAAAAACGTTTCACTACTCTCCCACACATCCAGCATAGCCTGTCCGATGATCTGCAAATGTACCGCTGGCTTATTATAGCCGATTCAGTACTGAAGGATAATGCGTCGGCTATATATCATTATAAAAGATATGCAGCACTGCTCGACTCCAATTTTAAAGTAACCAAAATAAGACAGGCAGAAGAGCTGCAGGTTATTTACGAAACGCAGGAGAAAGAAACCCAGATTGCAGCATTAAACAAACAGGCCGGGCTTGAAAAGGCCAATGCAAAGCAGGCGACCCTGGTGAAGAATTTAACACTGGCGGGCATTGCAGCAGCCATACTTATTGCCGGCTTGCTGTACCGGCAAAACCGGTTAAAGCAAAAGAGCAATAAAATAATAACGCATAAGAACGAAGAGCTGCAGCAGCTGCTTACAGATAAAGAATGGCTGTTGAAAGAGATCCACCACCGTGTAAAGAATAATCTTCAGATTGTAATGAGCCTGCTGAATTCTCAATCGGTGTACATCAATAATGATGCTGCGCTTACGGCTATTCACGACAGCAGGCGGCGGGTGTACGCCATGTCCCTTATTCATCAGAAGCTTTACCTGTCTGACAATATTTCAACGATAACCATGCCTGCCTATATCAGTGAGCTGGTAAGCTATCTTGAAGATAGCTTTGATACCGGCAACCAGGTCGTTTTCAGGCAGGAAATTGAACCCTTAAACCTGGATGTATCACAGGCAATACCGCTTGGGCTTATTATTAACGAGAGTATTGTAAATGCCATTAAGTATGCATTTCCTGCCGGCCGTAAAGGCATTGTAAGCATCCGTTTGCAGCAGGAGGACGATGACCATCTTTTGCTCACTATCTCAGATAATGGTGTAGGCCTGCCGCCGGGGCTTGAGGTAATGGAACATAACTCCCTGGGGCTTGACCTTGTGCGCGGGCTTACCAGGCAATTAAACGGAAGCCTGGATATTGTAAGTGACGACGGCCTCGGCCTGATAATAAAGTTCCCGGTTATGAGTAAACAAATGCTGGAAGGATCTTTAGTTACCCCTTAAGCAACCCGTTTATGCGTAAAAAAGTACTGATAGTTGAAGATGAATTTATTGTAGCCAATGACCTGCGGCTGATATTAACGAAGGCCGGCTATGAGATAACAGGTATTGCTGTTTCAGCAGAAGAAGCCGGTGAATATTTGCAGAAGCAGCAACCGGATATTGCAATACTCGATATAAGGCTAAACGGAAAACTGTCAGGCATTGACTTCGCAAGGAAACTAAAGGAAAAGAACATTGCTTTTATTTATTTGTCCGCTAATTCCAACCAAAAAGTGCTGGAAGAAGCGAAAACAACAGAGCCGTATGGGTTTATTGTAAAGCCATTCAGGGAAAAAGACCTGCTGGTTACTTTAGATATTGCCTGGTATCGCCATGAGCATAGCCTTGAATCAAAATTGCGGGAAGAAGCCTGTTTGCAGAAGCAAATAACCGGTATAATCAACGCCCCCTCAGACGCCCGGCAAAAATTGCTGAAGGTTGCTATGGCCATGCAATCCTACATGCCATTTGACTTTATTGCAGCGGGAATAAGACCGTTTAATACCGGGCGGTTTGCTGATATGGCGTATTTACGTACCGGCTTTAATGAATATCAGTATATTGGTGAAAAGGAATTGATGGTGATGGCTGGTGTAAATGAAAAGACCCTTTACGCAATAACGGAAAAAAGCCACCCGGATGATAAGGCATGTATTTATAGCAACGGGGCAACCACTGAAGGCAATGCACTGCAAAAAATGATATTGGATTGTTTACGGCTGGAATCATACCTTGTATTCCCTGTAACCCTAAGCTATGGACTATCCGTTCATTACTTTTTTTACAGCCGTAAGCCCGGTGTTTATACCAGGGAGAACATTGCCTTGTTAAGCCGTTTGAAATTGTGCCTGGAAGAGCTTGCGGAAAAAATAATCTACTATTCCACATCGCCGGTGATAGCCAAGGGGCATGCTTTTTCAGTACCCCAAAAACATAGTGAGCCAACGCACGATGCTGTATTCAAAAATGTTATTGGCAGCCACCATCTTTTATTATCTGCATTAGACCTTGCTGCCCAGGTAGCGGTTTACAATACCTCGGTATTAATACTGGGTGAAAGCGGTACGGGTAAAGAAAAAGTTGCAGGATCAATACACGCCCTTTCGCCCAGGAAGAACGGCCCGTTCATAAAAGTAAATTGCGCGGCCATACCAGCAACATTGGTGGAATCGGAGCTGTTCGGTCATGAAAAAGGAGCATTCACCGGTGCCGTAGAAAAAAGGAAAGGCAAGTTTGAGCAGGCCGATGGCGGAACCATTTTTTTGGATGAGATAGGAGAACTGCCATTGGCCACGCAGGTAAAGTTATTACGGGTGTTACAGGAAAGGGAGATTGAACATATCGGTGGCAGTTCGCCTATCAAAATAGATGTGCGCATTGTAGCTGCTACCAACCGTAACCTGGAAAAAGAAATAGCACAGGGCAGCTTCAGGCTTGACTTGTATTACCGGTTGAATGTTTTCCCTATCACGCTGCCACCTTTGCGCGACCGCAAAACCGACATAGAGGCGCTGGCCTTATTCTTTGCAAACAGGTTTTGCCAGGCGTTTAATAAGCCGTTTACCGGCATCGCTGCTTCCATGATGGAGGAGATGCAGGCGTATGACTGGCCGGGCAATATCCGCGAGCTGGAAAATGTGCTGGAACAATCTGTTGTGCTTAACGATGGCCGCTCAAAGCTAATATTAAGGCGCAACCTCACTGCCGCGTTAACGGATCCTGCTGTTAAAACAGGCATTGAAACGCTGCAGGATATTAAACATGTACAGCGGCAAACAGAAAAAGACTATATCACATCCATTCTCAAAAAAACAAATGGCCGCATACGTGGCGCAAATGGCGCAGCGGCGTTGCTGAATGTTAAACCCACTACCCTTGAATCCAAAATGGCTAAGCTTAACATAAGCAGGCAGGATTTTAGGAATCCGCGAAGCAACCTGTAATACTCCGGTATTTCCGTAGTTTTTTACTTTTCAACTCCGGTTTTTTCGGAGTTAGTACCGTCATTCCTTTTACCACATTTCATTTCAAAAGAACTAAACCCCTTGCTGCCCAACTCTTTGCGCACAGGATCTGTTTGTGCTTTTGGCACTGGAACAGGTTGGCATGTTAATGGAAACATTGCGGCAAAACCAACAGCTAAAACCAGTGTTATGACTCCACGGCAAAAAACATTCAGGCGTATTGTAACCGGCCATGATGTAAACGGGAAGGCTGTCATTATCTCTGACGGGCCGCCCACGCATACGAAGCTTGTTGGCGGGCCGGGCGGACCTACTTTTTTTGAAGTATGGCACACTTTGGAAACGCCCGCCCTCATTCATGCCCAGCCCGACGAACCTGCTGAAAACGGCCTGGTATTGCCACCACCCAAAAGTGGCACCCGTATAAGGGTGATTGAGTTTCCGCCGGCCCCTCACCCCTTAATGCACCGGACAAGAACGGTTGATTATGGTATTGTGCTGGAAGGGGAAATAACACTGGTGCTGGATGATGTAGAAACAACCATACAGGCAGGCGATATCGTGATCCAGAACGGTACAAACCATGCGTGGGCAAACCGTTCGGGCAAAGTATGCCGCATGGCATTTATGCTGATCGACGGAGAATTTACCGATGAAATAGTTCAACCTAAATAAACTGCATATGGAACCCGGGTTAGACATATTTTTAACATCGGTAAAGGATTTTTGTCCCCGGCTTACCAATGTTGAACTTGCACAGTTTGCATCAAAGGTTACTTTAAAGAACCTGGAAAAGAAAGATGTTTTTCTACACGCAGGCAAAGTACCCAAAGCGATCGGTTTTGTTGCAAAAGGCCTGGTCCGTTCCTTTTATATTGACAATAACGGGGATGAGATAACCGTTGACTTTTATGCTGAAGGCGACTATGCCACTCACTATTCTGCCTTTATAACCCGCACGCCCGGCAGCTATACCATACAATGTTTAGAGCCAACCAGTATGGTTTGCCTTAGCTACGAACATATGCAATGGATCTACCAGCAGTCGGCCGACTTTGAAAAATACGGCCGGCTGGTTGCAGAAGAAATATTAAAACGCCAGCAGGCACGGATAGAAGGTTTTATATTCCAGACAGCAGAAGAACGTTATCTTGATTTTATTGAGCATCACTTAAGCCTGTTCAACAGGATCTCAATATCCCACCTTTGCAGCTTTCTTGGTATGGAAAGGCAATCACTTACACGCATACGCAAAAAATTAGCTACCAATAGTTTTTGACGCAGTTGTGTCAGGTACCCCCTTTATTTCTTTCTCAGTTTTGCAGTATCAAATTTTTTATCTGATAACAAGTAAAATCAATAAAATGAAAAAAGCGATCGTACCGCTGGTAGCCGCAGCGCTAACCATGTCTGCAGCAGCTTCCTGCACAACAAATGAAGAGAACATAAAAGCCAGCACCTACGTATTGGTACACGGCGCCTGGCAGGCGCCCTATGTATGGGATGCAGTGCGTACAGACCTTGAAAGTAAAGGCAGCCATGTGATAGTAGTAGAGCTTCCGGCACATGGCGCCGACACAACACCTGCGTATGCAGTGTCAATGGACGTTTACCGCGACAAGGTAATTGACGCTATGGCCAAAGCAGATGGTAAGGTAATACTGGTAGGGCATAGCCTGGGTGGAATGGTGGTAACAAATGTAGCGGAAAAGGTACCTGCCAAAATAAGTAAGCTGGTGTACATAGGGGCTTTTGTACCGGCATCCGGCCAGGCCCTGGGCGAACTTGCCAACACAGATCCCGGTTCAAGGCTTGGGCCTTCACTGGCGCAGTCTGCAGATAAACTAACGCTGGATGTGAACCGTGACAGCCTGACCTATCTTTTTATTAATGATGGCACGCAGGCCGGCAAAGACAAGGTAATAGCCAATTATCGCGCAGAGCCGGCCATTCCCTTTGGTAACAAGGTTACACTAACCCATGAAAACTTTGGATCTGTTGAAAAAGTGTACATCAAAACACTGCAGGATATTGTGATATCACCGGCCTTCCAGGATAAAATGCTCACCGCAGCAGGGATCAAAACGGTATACACTATAAATACAAGCCATTCCCCTTTCCTGGCGCAGCCGCATGAAGTAGCAAAGCTGTTGCTTACCATTGGTCAATAAAATACAACAACATGAAAGCAAATAAGTTCTTGTTGACATTGTTACTTACCGTCAATATAAACTATATGCAGGCACAGCCTGCAGCTAAGGAGGACGCCATGAATACAACAGCAAGGTTAATACAGTATGATGTGAAGCCTGCGCAGCTGGCAGCATTTAAAACGGCCGTAGCAGCTTATGTGCTTCATTCACTGAGGCTTGAAAGCAATATACTCTCCGAAGCCTATTATGAGGAGGATAAGCCATCTGTAATATGGATCATTGAAAGATGGCGCAGCAGGAAGGCGGTTGATGAAGCCAGCGCAGGCCAGCCATTTAAAGCAATAACATCGTTAGCAGTAAACGCTTTAGTTACCCCGCCGTCAACGTTTTATGTAAAAGATCTTGAGCCGCTTTCAAAAGCGGACTGGCGAAAGCAACCAGCGGCAGGCGATACGCCGCTTACAATTATGCTGTTTGTAGACAGCAAAGCCGGAACAGCAGAACAGTTTAAAAAAGTGTACCACACTGCTATGCCGCAATTCCGTAGTGAGCCAGGGGTTATAAACTACCAGCTTTCGCAATTGGAGAACGACAGTACACAGTTCGTTACCTATGAGAAATTCAGGAACGAAGCCGCCTTTCAGTATCACCTGTCATTTCCACCCATACAGCCCGTGATCGGTTATTTGAATACCAGCATTAAAAAACAGCCTTTTCAAACCGGCCTTCACCGGCTGATAGCATTTGCCTATTACAATCACCCATAAAAAAATTATGATGAAAAAAATTAACCAGGTTATAGTAGCGGTAGCAGTGAGCCTACTGGCTGCTAATCATTCAACAGCACAAACAAACAGTATGCACGAACTTGAAGTCATGAATCATTTATCAACGCAGTCGGCCGTTGTAAACATGCCCGTAACAAAATTGCTGAATGCACCGGGCAATGAGGCGTTGAGAGCTTTCTTTTTTACCCCGGTAAAAGATCCAAATAAGTTAAAAGGTAAAAGGATAGCAGTACTGGCCGCAGACGGGTTTGAAGAAATTGAGCTTACCGGCCCGGTATGGTACTTAAAACAATTAGGTGCGCAGGTAGATATTGTGGCGCCCAAATATAACCCGGCTCCTGAGAGATTTGGCCTTGTATATCCCGAAATGTCAAAGACCCACATCATGGCTATACAATACCTGCAGCCTGTTGGCTGGATTAAATTTGACCATACCGCAGACCAGGTAAAAGCAAGCGATTATGATGCGGTATTTATACCTGGCGGCGCCTGGAACCCTGATAACCTTCGCCAGGATAAGGATGTAATAAAGCTTGTACAGGATTTTAATAAAGCAGGAAAGCTGATCGCCGCTATCTGTCATGCACCGGTTGTACTGGCTTCTGCTGATATTTTGAAAGGTAAAAAATTAACCGGCTACTGGAATATACAGACAGATCTGAAAAATGCCGGTGGCACCGTAGAGGAAGCGCCTGTTGTAACCGATGGCAACCTTGTTACCAGCAGGCACCCCATTGATGTGGCGGAATTTTCAAGGGCGGTAGAGCAATGGCTGGCTAAGTGATAGCGGTTAACAGCTCCGGGAGTTAACCCGCAGTGTCCCCAAATGCACAAACCCTCAACGGAAGTTGAGGGTTTTGTGCCCGGGGCTGGATCCCCAATTAACTGGTTATTAATAAAGAGATATGACTGCCGAAAAATTAGCTTCCATAAACTGCCCCCGGATAATCAGTATAGCCGTTTTCACCTCCGGTGTAGTAGGTATCCCGGTTGCTTTCGGACAAGGGGAGACTATACCTGAATCGTTCAACAAGATCAGGGTTGGCAATGAATGGTGCTCCGAAAGAGACCAGGTCAGCCATGCCTTCCTTTAAAATTGCGTTCCCGCTTTTCTGCGTAAAGCCCAGGTTGGCCATCAGCCTGCCGCTGTAGTGCCTGCGGAAATGGCTGAAATAATTATCCTGCAACACCGCTACCGGTGTACCTGTTAGATCTTCCGCGGGTCCTTCTATTTGCAGGTAAGCCAGGTTATAGTCACTTAATTTTTTGAGCATGTATTGGAACATCGGTATCGTTTCTTCATCGGGTGTCATGATACCTACGTTGCTGATTGCTACGGGGTTAAACTTGATGCCTACCCGGGTACTGCTCCAAACTTCTAAAATGGCATTTAGTATTTCAAATACGATGCGGGCGCGGTTTTCCATACTGCCGCCGTATTCGTCGCTGCGCCGGTTAGTAGCCGGGCTCAGGAATTGCTGGATCAGCATCCCTGAATGTGCGTGAACCTCAACACCATCGAACCCCGCTTCCCTGGCATTTTTAGCTGCTTTTTTGTAATCCTGTACGGTTTGTTTGATCTCCGCAACGGTCAGCTCACGTGGTGTCAGGGTGTCTTTAAGGCCTCCGGGCGTAAATGATTTTGTTTGAGGATTAATTGCGGACGGTCCTGCAGGCAGTTCGCCATTAAGATGATCAGGGTGGGACGCAGTGCCAATATGCCCAAGCTGCGAGAAGATCAGGCCGCCCTTGTCATGTACAGCCCTGGTGACCATTTTCCATCCTTCAACCTGTTCCGGGGTATAAATGCCCGGTACGTTGATAAAGCCGATAGACTTCGGGTTAACCCAGGTGCCTTCACTTAAGATTAATCCTGCCGATGCCCGCTGTGCATAATATTCGGCCATCAAAGGCGTCGGTACCAGTCCTGCATTGGTAGCACGTCCGCGGGTCATCGATGCCATTACCACCCGGTTCTTTAATGTTAGATCTCCCAATTGGTATTCCTCTAAAAGAGGCTGTGCCGTATTTCCCATTGTTTTTTTACGCAAACCTCGGGTATGTGCCACAGCCGGACAATATGGGGGAAACTAATGGTATACGGATAAATTTATCCCTATGCCCAATTGAGATACTATGCCTATTTTTGGGTAAAGAGAACAAGGCTATGTATGAAAGAAAGATGCCCCTCACGATAGATTGCGGCCTGCACCTAACCAAAGAAGTGCTGAACGGTAAATGGAAGCCGGCGCTGCTGCATGCTATTTCCCTGGATATCAAACGGCCAAGTGAGATCCTGCGCTTGCTGCCCGGAGCTACCCGCAGAGTACTTAATGTACAGCTTAAGGAACTGGAGGAGCATGGCATGGTGGAGAAAAAAGTGTACCCGCAATTACCGCCCAAGGTGGAATATTCCCTGACTGAAATAGGCTGGTCACTGATGCCTGTTATTGATGCTATGAACCAGTGGGGCGATGCCAACCGGCAGTTCTTGGAAACCGTCATATCCCAGGATCGTAGAACGCCGCAAGTTTCAAAATCGGTCTGCCAGTTGTATCGTAATATGAAAGAAGAGCGGAAAACCGGGTGAGATCAACGGCAGTTAGCTACTTAGTTCATAGGCCTGTATTGCCTGTTTAAACGGGCATAACCCTGAGCATTTGAATGATTATGTTGATGAAAATGTTATTTACAATGGTTCTGCCATTGGAATAAATCGGACAATGACCACGATGTTAATCCCCTTAGATTCTCCCCGCAATTAAATTTTAGAAATCCATCCTGTTTTAAAATCTTCAACCAGTTGAACTTTTTTGCGGAGCCAGCTTGTGATATTTGCTTGCTTTTTTTAATCAAAAAAAACAACACAATGAAATTACCTGAATTTGAAGAAGTACAAGGCCCTGTACTGATGCTCAACATGCTGAAATTTAAAGACCGGAAGCATTATTTCGAAACATATCTCCCGGCCTTTCGTAAGGCTACTGAAAAATTAGGCATTAATGATGTAAAAATCAGGTTGGTATGCAATGTGGCAGCCAATATAGTTGCGCCGGAAAACGAAGAGTGGGATGCTATTTTACTGGTAGAATACCCCAGCGCCAGGGCATTTAAAACAATTGCGGAAAGCGATGCCTATCGCGACATTGCCAATCCGCATCGCCTTGCAGCAACAGCTAACCTGCATTTGTATATGACCACGCCGTTTGAGCTATAAATGTATCGCAAGGGATCGTAAATAGGTACTACCGGAGCTAACCGTGCTATGTCCTTAAATGCAAAAACCCTCAACTTACGTTGAGGGTTTTGTGCCCAGGACTGGATTCGAACCAGCACATCCTTGCGAACGCTGCGACCTGAACACAGTGCGTCTACCAATTTCGCCACCTGGGCAACCGTGTTAAGGGATGGCAAAGGTAGGCACTTTTTTAAAACTTCCAAATTTTTTGAAACAAAAAATCTACAAAAAACTTGAAATGCCCACCCCGCTTAAATTTTATCCCTGCACAATTTTTTTCTTTCCCGCTTCATGATGTATCACATCACATTCACCAGCGAAAAATTTCACGCTATCACTAAAAATATCTTTCAATCAAAGCCGTCAACGGCTAATGCTTCATGCTAAACTACACCGCTACATTAAATGCCCGCAGCGTATCATTCAAACTCGTTTTCAGATCCGTTGATTCTTTACGCTGTCCAATGATCAGCGCACAAGGCACCTGGTATTCGCCGGCAGGGAATTTTTTGGTATAGCTGCCGGGTATCACTACACTGCGTGCCGGTACACGGCCTTTAAGCTCCACAGGCTCGCTGCCGGTTACATCAATGATCTTGGTCGATTGGGTCAGCACCACGTTAGCGCCTAATACCGCTTCTTTTTCAACACGCACGCCTTCCACTACAATACAACGGGAACCTATAAAGCAGCCGTCTTCAATGATCACGGGGCTGGCCTGTAAGGGTTCCAGTACGCCGCCAATACCTACGCCGCCGCTCAGGTGCACATGCTTGCCTATCTGCGCGCAGGAGCCTACAGTAGCCCAGGTATCTACCATGGTGCCTTCATCTACATACGCGCCAATGTTCACGTAAGAAGGCATCAGGATAGCGCCTTTAGCTATAAATGCGCCATAACGGGCAATAGCATGCGGTACCACACGCACCCCCAGGTCTTTGAAGTTTGTTTTCAGCTTCATTTTATCATAGAACTCAAAAGGTGCCAGGCTAATGGTTTGCATAGGCTGAATACAGAAATACAGGAGTATAGCCTGTTTCACCCATTCATTTACCTGCCATCCGTCTGCCGTAGGTTCCGCTACACGTAATTTGCCTTTATCCACAGCCTCTATTACAGCTCTGATAGCGTCTTTATATTGCATGTCTTCCAGCAGGTTACGGTCGTTCCAAACGGTCAGTATTTGTTCTTTTAGTTCCATTGTTGAAATTTTCCACAAATATAAACGCCATTTGGTTAATAGGGTAGGGCTTTGTTCCCGGCGCGGCCGGTTTAAGAAAAAGGGCAGGCGTCGTTGCCTTCTCAGAGCGCGGCAGCAATTGCCTGTATCGCATTCTCTGCAGCCGCGGCGGAAGCTTCATCATGCGCGCCGGCACGCTGCTCTTTCACTTTTACCAGCAAACCGGATATAAAGGTGCCGGCGCCTTTCTGTTTATACCGGATGGCAATCTGCTTCATTAGCTCAATGCCCTGTTGCGCCAGCGCAGGATCATGGATGCGCCCGACAAAAACAGCAAAGCTTTGAGTGAGTTGTGCCTTATCCCGCAATGAACCATTCAAAAGCCGGTTATACATAAAAGCCCATTGGCTTTCATCGCCAAATGAGCCCGTATGATCATGCCTTTGGCATCCAGCCGTACGGAATCGGCGGTGTAAGCATAAGGTCTGAGCTTTACCCATTCCCTGCCATACAGGTAACATTTTTTATAGTCGAAACTTACATCCAGCTTGGTATGTACCAGCGAATGTTTTTTTACCTGCTGGGCAATAGTTTGCAGGGCCGTTATGGTGATACATAAGGCCAGAAGTATTTTTTTCATCCGTATTTATTTCAGTTGCTGTTTTTCTTCAGCCAGGGATTCCATGGCTGAGCGGTCAGGTGTGGAGTGTATAAGGGAGATGGCTTGCTCAACGGCCGGCCATTGGCCGGTATTTAAACAGGTTTTGTTCATCAGCAGCTCCAGCAATTTTCTTTTTTCATTATCCCCCTGCCGGTTAATATAGGATAGGATGCCATTGAGTACCTGGTCTGTTATAACCTCGTTACGTAACAGCTGTTGCAGGTATAGTTCGGATGCTGCTGAAGATCTGAGCTGGGGTATGGCCTGCAAAAGGGCGCTATCCCCGCCGTGTTCAAATACCCTTTCCATTCTTGCTTTTGCATCATAGCCGAAGGCGATCATTTCATGAATAGCTTCCGCCATATTATCCTTGCCGGGAGTATCATATGTGATTACTCCTTTTAGATCGCTTTCTGCCGAGAAGCGGGTGCTGTTATGCCGGTAACGTATATAAGCGCCGGGCGACATATGCTCAATGCGCTTTTCATCAGGTGAGAAGCTGATCCTGCCCGCGTATTGCACCCGTTCATAATCATCATCGCTCTTTACCGTAATACTCACTTTGCCCGGAACATGCGGCCCGTGCCACCAGTTCTTAAAATACACACGGATGAAGATCAGGCTAAAGGCTGCCAGGAAAAAAGCCAGTTTCATAGCTCCCTTTTTGAAAGTAAGTAATATGCCAGCAAGCCCACGGCAATACTGCCGGCCAGCACAGCTACAGATAATAAGGTAACAGGCCCCATGAAATAAATAATGGCCAGGCCTGCAGCCAGCGAAGCCAGTACACAACCCCATTGCAGTGCAGCTTTCAGTCCATTACCCGGTTTTTGCTGCAGCAGCTGCGTGATCACCGTTTCAGGCGTGCCTGCAGCAAGCATCCGGCTTTTCAGCCGGCTATCCAGGTACAGCTGCACCAGCGTTACTATAAACCTGGACACTACGTAAAGGGCCAGTATGATCCCGCAAATGTTCACCACATCAAACACCAGCGACCGGTCTATGATCGGTTCATTAACAGGTTGGGCGATGGCCGGTACAGCAGCCAGCGATGCAGCGCCCCATAATATGATCTTCTTTTTCATCATTATTGTTTTCATTTAAGCAGACAGCCCGCCCGTAATAAGGTTGCAAGACCGCCTGAAATTTTTCATCATTTTTATTACCTGCAGCAATATAACAACAGCAGTTACCGCCAGCGCCAGGTATAAGGGAAGGCCCCTTACATTGCCCAGCAGGTATTTGCCATAGGCCCCGAACAGGAAAAAGGTGGCCGCAACGGTTACTGCAACAATAGCCGCCAGCACCCAGTCAAACCACTTGCGTTCATTCAGCTTTGGCATTACAAGCTGCACGGTGTCAAACTCCGGCGCCGCATCGGGCAGGTCCGCCGCAAGGCTAAATAGCAGCCTGTAATTGTCCGCAGCTATTTTACACGCCGGGCAATGCTCAATATGATCAGCAACAACGGCATCGCAGCTACGCCGGTCCATCGCATACGCCTGTAGCGCTTCTTCGTTCACATGTTCTGTATTCATAAGCTGTCTTTTTTATGGCGCGATAATATGATCTGTTTCAATTGCTTTCTGGCCCGGAAAAGATGGCTTTTCACTGTACCTTCAGGCATGGAGGTGATATTGCATATCTCGCTGATACTCAGCTCCTCTTTATGGAACAATACAAAGATAGTTTTGTATACCGGCGGCAGTTCATCTATGGCAGCATTTATAATACCCGACAGCTCTTTTCCCTGCAGGCTTTGTTCAGCCGCCCCGGTTTCAGGCAGATGCTCATAATTCTCACCGGTAAGCAGTATTTTCTTTTTCTCAAGGAAATTAATACAGGTATGATAGGCAATATTGGCTATCCATGTAGATAGTTTTGCATCAAACCTGAAGCCTCCCAGGTGACGGAATGCCTTGAGGTAAATATCCTGCACCAGGTCTTTGCGGTCTTCTGTCCTGAATACCATGCGCTGTACAATTTGTGCAACAAGCCTTTCAGTACCGGTTATAATGGCGCTAAAGGCGTGTCTGTCGCCTTGCAGCACCCTTTCTACCAGTTGCCGGTCTGTTTGATGTTGTAGTTCGTTGTAGCTCACTAATAGCTGATATGACGGTTACTGCGGTATAAAGTTGCAAAACACCCGTAATTAATGTGATCCCTCACCCTTCACTTCCCGGCCCCAACAAAATTTTCCTTATTTTGGCCCCTGGTCCTTCTTAAAAAAGGTACCCATCAAACCAAAACCACTAAAGTTGAACATCGCCTTCGATGCCAAACGGGCTTTTCAGAATAACACAGGACTGGGCAATTACAGCCGGTCCCTGATCAGTGCCCTGGCCACGTATTTCCCGGAACATCATTATTACCTTTTTGCACCAAAGCAAACAGGTATGTTCAACACCACGCTGCCGGCAGTGCTCCCGCAAAAGCCTTTGCACCGCTGGTTCCGCGCTGCCTGGCGCAGCAGGTATGTGGTAAGCGATCTGCTGGCGCACAAGATAGATCTTTACCACGGCCTGAGCCATGAAATACCTTTTGGCATCCATCGCAGTGGCATAAAAAGTGTGGTTACTATGCACGATCTGATCTTTGAACGTTATCCCGGCCAGTATAACCCCATTGATGTACAAATCTATCGCCGCAAGGCAAAGTACGCCTGTGAGCAGGCAAACAGGGTAGTGGCCATCAGTGAGCAAACCCGGGCCGACCTTATCACTTACTACCATACACCGCCGGAGAAAATAGCCGTGGTATATCAAAGCTGTGATCCCATGTTTGCCATAGCGCACACAAAGGAAGCAGTGCAGGAAATGCGGCAGCAGTACGGCCTGCCACCGGTTTATTTATTGTATGTAGGATCGGTGATTGAGCGTAAGAACCTGTTAGGCATTGTACAGGCATTACAGCAGCAGCAGTTAAAAATACCTTTAGTGGTATTGGGCGATGGCGGCTCCTATAAAAAGAAAGTAAAAAGCTTTATCGCCGCAAACGGCCTGCAGCAGCAGGTGATATGGCTGAATGAGCAGCGCCGTCCCGCGTACACGGATCTGCCTTTGCTATACCAGGGTGCGCAGGCATTGGTGTACCCCTCCATTTTTGAAGGCTTTGGTATTCCCATCCTGGAAGCATTGTGGAGCCGTACGCCGGTCATAACATCACAGGGCTCCTGCTTTGCAGAAACCGCCGGGGATGCAGCTTTGTATGTTGATCCGCTGCAGCCGCAAACCATTGCCCATGCCATTACGCAGGTGCTGGAAGATGCTGCGCTGGCGCAGGCCATGCGTGAAAAAGGCTGGATCCACGCACAACGTTTTACCGCAGATAAATGCGCAGCCGCCATGATGGCTGTTTATAAAAGTTTATAATTAATAATTAAAAATGCCATTCGAAAACGATATTACCCCCTCGTTGAGGGTACTCCGCGAAGGCGGCCTTATTCTATACCCGACAGATACCGTATGGGGCATTGGCTGCGATGCTACCAATGAAACCGCCGTGCAGGATATTTTCACCCTCAAGCAACGGGATGAAGCTAAAAGCATGGTGATACTGCTGGCAGATATACGCGACCTTATGCAATACATTGCCCACCCGCATCCGGACCTGGCCAACATCCTGGAAGGTTTTGACCGCCCCACCACCGTTATCTACGATGGCGCATTGGGCCTGGCCCCGAATGTGGTGCATAAAGATGGCAGCGTGGCTATACGTATTGTACAGGATGAATTTTGCCGCCACCTTATTAAACGCCTGCGCAAACCCCTGGTGTCCACATCGGCCAACCTCAGCGGACAGCCCGCCCCGGGCACTTTTGCCGCCATTGACCCGATTATAAAGGATGGCGTAAATTATGTGGTGCAATACCGGCAGGATGATATGGAAGTAAAACCGCCCTCCCGCATTATCCGCCTGCATAATAACGGCAGTATAGATGTGATACGCGAATAAGCAGGGATGATAATTACAAGTAACTCATTCTGAATAGGGTTACGTGTTATTGTTCATTATTAATTCTGAATTATTAATTAAAGGAATACTTTTGCGGTTTTTATATCTTTTTCTAGTATGATCAGCAGGAAGCCTATAGACATTCCCTGTACTTTGCAGGAACGTAAAGTGTTAGAGCAGATAGCGGTTGCTGCCCGGGAGCTGGGCCTGCCCTGCTACCTGATCGGCGGCTTTGTGCGTGATAAATTATTGAACCGCAATACCAAAGATATGGACGTGGTATGTGTGGGCGATGGCATTGCCCTGGCCCATAAAGTAGCGTCCATCATAGGGGACAATGTGCCGGTGAACTTCTTTAAAACCTATGGCACCGCACAAATAAAATGGAATGAGCTGGAAATAGAATTTGTAGGCGCCCGTAAAGAAAGTTACCGTGATCATTCCCGCAACCCGGAAGTAGAAGCCGGTACCCTGCAGGATGATCAGCTGCGCCGCGATTTTACCATAAACGCCATGGCCGTAAGCCTTAAGGAAGATGATTACGGCAGCCTGCTGGATCCCTTCAATGGCCTGGCCGACCTGGATCAGAAGCTGATCCGCACGCCGCTGGAACCTGCGCAAACCTTCAGCGATGATCCCCTGCGCATGATGCGGGCCATCCGCTTTGCCTCCCAGCTGCAGTTCACCATTCATCCTGAAGCGTTTACAGCTATCCAGGAAAACGCGCACCGTATTAAGATCGTATCACAGGAACGTATAACCGACGAGTTTAACAAGATCATGTTATCCACCAAACCTTCCGTAGGGCTTGACCTGTTATACCGCGGCGGTTTAATGAAGATCATTTTTCCGCAGATGATTGACCTGGTAGGCGTGGAAATGGTGGAAGGCAAAGGGCATAAAGATAATTTTTATCATACTTTGCAGGTGGTGGATAATATCTCCCGCCACACCAAAGATCTGTGGCTGCGCTGGGCCGCGCTTTTGCACGATATTGGCAAGCCCGCCACCAAACGCTTTGAACCCGCCCATGGCTGGACCTTTCACGGGCACGATGCGGTGGGAGGGAAGATGGTGCCCCGTATCTTTGCACGCCTGAAGCTGCCGCAGCATGAAAAAATGCGCCTGGTAAAAAAGCTGGTAGAGCTGCATTTACGGCCCATCAGCCTCACCAAGGAGAATATTACGGATTCGGCTATACGGCGCTTGCTGTTTGATGCCGGCGATGATATTGATGCATTGATGATGTTGTGCGATGCAGACATCACCTCAAAGAACCGCGCAAAAGTCAAGCGCTACCTGGAGAATTTTGAGCTGGTACGGCAACGGCTAAAGGAAGTGGAAGAAAGTGACCGTATCCGCAACTGGCAGCCACCGGTAACCGGTGAGGTAATTATGGAAACATTCGGGCTGCAGCCCTGTAAGCAGGTGGGCGACCTTAAGAACGCCATCCGCGAAGCCATCCTGGATGGGGAGATCCCTAATACCTACGAAGCGGCTTACGCTTTTATGCTGGAAAAAGCCGGCGCCATGGATTTGCACCCGGTTAAATAAAAATGGTAAATTTACAGGGTTAAAGGACAGATCTTGAATCAAGCATCATTTTTGCGGCAGCAAATGCCAGCATTGTTACTAAAACATTACTAAAACCTATAACATATACTTGTCATGCCGGTTTTGAAATTCAGAGTTTACTGGGAAGAAGATGAAAGCGTTTACAGGGATATAGCCATAAAGCCAAATCAAACCTTTCTACAATTTCATCAGAGCATTTTACAATCGTTTGAGTTCGACACTAAACATAAAGCCACCTTTTACCGTAGCAACGATAACTGGCAGCGCGGACGTGAGATCATACTGGAAGCAGATAATACTCCCCGCAAGGCAGAGCCCCTGCTGATGGCAGACACGCTTATTGCAGCCGCTGTAAAGGCCCCTAACCAGAAGTTCATATACCTCTATGACTTTGCCAAGAACTGGACGTTCCTGGTTGAGCTGATCGGCATTTCCAAAGAGGAAAATGCTAAAATGATGTACCCCTTCTGTGTACGCAAAGAAGGCCTGGCCCCCAGCCAGTACGGCACCAAAGGCCTCATAGGCGATAAGCTGGTGGAAATGGAAGAGAAATACGATCTCAATAAAGAAGGCATGAGTGAAGATGGTTTCGGCGAAGAAGGCGAAGACGACGAAAACGCGGAGGACGATGAAGAAGAAGTAGCCGGAGACGAAGAGAATTTTTAATTCCTCATGCGCAAAACCGTAATTATCCTTTCCGGTCCTACCGCTTCAGGCAAAACCGCCCTGGCTATACGGATGGCGCAAACCTTTGGAACGGCTGTTATTTCTGCGGATAGCCGTCAATGTTACCGGGAGCTAAGCATTGGCACTGCCAAGCCCTCCCCGCAGGAACTACAAACCGTTCCACATTACTTTATTGATTCCCATTCCATAAAGGAAGAAGTAAGCGCCGGCCTGTTTGAAAAACTGGCCCTGCAATACACACAGCAGATCTTTGCAAAGAACGGGGTAGCAGTGATGTGCGGCGGCACAGGCCTGTACATAAAAGCCTTTTGTGAAGGTATAGATGATATGCCGCCCATCCCGCCCGCCATCCGGCAGCAAATCACGGCGCAGTATGAGCAGCAGGGGCTTCCCTGGCTGCAGCAGCAGGTACAGGAGCAGGATCCCGGTTTTTACGCCAATGCAGAAACACAAAACCCCATGCGTTTAATGCGCGCCCTGGAAGTGCTTACGGCTACAGGCCGCTCCATTACCACTTTCAGAACGGCGCCCCGCGCACAAAGAGATTTCCGCATTATTAAAATAGGCATCAACTTACCTAAAGAGCTGCTGCATCAGAACATCCATACCCGGGTAGATCATATGATAGCCGCCGGCCTGGTAGCAGAAGTGCAGCAGGTATTGCCTTACCGGCATCACAACGCTTTACAAACCGTAGGTTACCAGGAAATATTCGATCACCTGGATGGCGCCACCTCACTGGATACTGCCATAGACCTTATTAAAACCCATACCCGCCAATACGCCAAACGCCAGCTCACCTGGTTCCGCCGCGATCCGGAGATCCGGTGGTTTGATGCCCGCGACCATCACGCAGTGCTGCAACATTTACAGCACACCATTTGAACCACACCGGCCATCAATACTGCAAGGTCGCTGTATACGCAAACAATATCCATATAAAAAAGTCCTGCACTTAATTTTATGCAGGACTTTTTTATATGAACTACTCAATTCGTAATTATTCATAACCATAATTATTCTCAATGGCATTCATGAACGCTTCGCGTTTCGTAATTGATAATTCGTAATTAAAACTTAAACCCTATCGTAGCCGTTACATTCGCAATATTATTCTTGATCTCTGCCGGTTTGGGAGAAGGTACATTCTCCTGGTTAGGCAGTACAGTGTAAGGCTGATCCTGACGGGTATTGCTGCCATAAACCAGCGCCAGATCCAGGTACAGGCCACGGTTACGGTAGCCTACGCCACCGGTATAGAAAGTACGGGAACCATCCATACCGCTGATCTTATAGGGATTGCCATAATAGGCAAACCCTGCGCGGATAGCGAAAATATTCAGCTTCAGCTCACCGCCAACCCGGAAGTTGGAAGCCGCCTGGTAAGTATTATCAATAGCCTGGTTCAGCGCCTGGGAATCTGCCTGGTCATTAGGGCCGCCATTCTTCATCTTCATTTTCATAGAAGAAAAGTTCGTATACTCATAGTCAGCCGTAATAAAACCGGAAGGTTTAGTCATATCCCCGCCTGCCGGGCGAAATACATAGCTTAAGCTGGCAATACCCTTCATGGGCGTGGTAATGTTATACTTGGATTCATCGGAATAACCATTATTGGTTTCCGTTGAGTTGGCCACCTGCACGCCAAAGTCCTTGGTATCGGTTACCATGCTGGTAATATAATTGTCCGTAAAAGAGGCCCAGGTAGGCGATACGTAGGTAAGGCCTATCCGTAAAGGCGCTACCGGCCGGTAAATAACCCCGATCTTGGTATTAAAGCCTACGCCGTCAGTGGTCAGGTCTTCCACTACATCATAATAATTCAGCGGGCTCGTTGCGTCGGAAGTATTTGTTTCCCGGAAAGTGCGGGTGCTTTCATAATGGTACTGCGGAATGTTTAAGCTGCCGCCAATATAGAACTGGTCGCTGTAGTTACCGCCCACGGAAAGGTTAATTTCATTGGCGCTGCCTTTGGAAAGGAAGGTGTTTTCCTGGGTAATGCCGCTGGCTACCGGTACAACGCTCCACCAGGCGCCATCCGGCTGCCCGTTGGTAGTATGGGGGCCTATCAGGCCGGTTTTATAGGCCAGGTCGGCGCCATGCGCATACTGTCCGTCGCTGCTTAGCTGGTTTACGTCCGTAACACCGCGCAGCTGTATCAGGTAGTTATCTGAAAAAGATGATTCTTTGTTTACGCCCCGGTAATATACCTGGTCGTTATAGTTATTGGTACGGGTAATACCCAGGCCAATGGAAAAGTTCTCCCATTTGCTGTTAGGGTTCTTCTTACTGCCGCCAAATATAAACGCCGCACTGTTCACATACAGGTTACCCCGGTTATCGCTTCCTTTGGTACCCAGGTAAGTGCCGGTATTGGATGAGTTCTGGAAACCCAGTGAAAAACCAGCCTCGCTGGTCTTAAAGAAAGCCACACCTGCGGGGTTAATGAACATGGAGCTATAGTCGCCGCCCAGTGAGCCGGCCGCGCCGCCGGTAGCCAGTATGCGGGATGAACCGGTTGGATTGGTGGTGCTGTAACGCAATGCATCGGTAATGGTTTGAGCGCTCACGGCATAACAGATCCCGGTCATTGCAAAGGTCAACGCAACTTTTTTGATCATTCTTTTAACTTTTTTGAGATAGTATCGCTGAATTAAAAAATACCCTGGTGTTTGATGCCAGGGTATTTGTTTTCTCTATAGGAAAGAAAGTAGTATTTAGTTTCTGGTACGGAAGGTGCGGCCGCCACCACCTCCGCCGCCACCGCCAGAGGGTGCTGAAGGTGCGCTGAAGCTACGGCTGGGTGCACTAAAGGTACGCTGCGGAGCAGGAGAGTTGTTTTCAGGAGCAGAGAAGATCCTTCTGCCGCCACCGCCATTGTTACCCGGGTTTACGGTCGGGCTTTCGCTGGGCGAAGCGCGGAAGATCCGGCGGGGCTGGTAGCCGCTGCCATTATTGCCACTGGTTCTGCCACCATTGTTGAAGCCACCGTTATTATTGCTCGGGCTGGAGAAGATCCTGCGCGGGCGGTAATCGCCACTGGTATTACCATTGGTGCCAATTACACGGTTGCCGGTATAGCCGCTGCCGCCAAAGCTGTTACGGGTACGGTACCCGCGGCTGGGAGCTGAGTAGTAGCCGCCGCCATAAGCACCCGGGTAGTGGCCATAGTAGCCGCCGCCATAATAACCGCCATAATACGGATACGGAGTGTACCAGGGGTTGTAAGCCCAGGGGCTGTAGAATGGGCTGTAGCCATAGTAACCGCTGCCCCAGCCAAAGCCTAAGCCAATGCTGAGGGAAGGGCCCCAGTAGCTGCCATAATAGGGGGAGCCAAAGCCACCACCCCAGTAGCTGTAAGGGCTATAGCCAAAACCGCCGCCGTAATAATTGTTCATGTAAATATTGGGAGTACCATCGTTATAGTAGGAACCACTGTAAGATGGGTTGTTGAAACGGTCTAACCTGCGTGCATAATCTCCCTGGTCTTCATCATCGTAGGTAACATAGGTACCGTCCTGGTCATCGGCAGCCGCTACGCTCGTTTGTCCCTGGTTCTGCCTGTTGTTGCTGTTGGACGCATAGGTCTTTTCGGACTTGGGTGAGTAATATACATCATCCGGGGTACGGGCGGACTTATACGCGGTAGAACAGCTGCTCAAAATAAGCAAAGCGGCTCCTGCTGCATATAGTGTGGATTTCATTTTGAAACTGATTTAATCAACAAATTATATAGTAAATTTACTCTATTTTAACGGAAACAAAACAATATAAAAGTATAAACGGTAATTGGCTATAAAATGTTACAATCCTGTGTCCCTGCTTACATACATCCATTATTTTTAGCGAACTGTTTGCGGCTTTCTGATTTTCATGTAGGTTTGTAAGATTTTTCCCTTTAATATTATAGCAAAAACTAAGCCAAAGGCCTGTGATTACATTAGCAGGTGATCAGCGGCCCATCAGCGTATCTAACGTTTTATGAGTAAAGAAATTACGTCCCGTTCAGCAGATTATTCTCAATGGTATAACGACCTGGTTTTAAAAGGCGGTTTAGCAGATTATTCACCCGTAAGAGGCTGTATGGTGATAAAGCCATATGGTTTTGCGTTATGGGAAGGCATGCGCGATGTGCTCGACAAAATGTTCAAGGACACCGGCCACCAGAACGCCTATTTTCCGTTATTCATTCCCAAGAGCTTTTTAAGCCGCGAAGCAGACCACGTAGAAGGTTTTGCAAAGGAATGCGCCGTAGTAACACACTACCGTTTAAAGAACGATCCTAATGGCGGTGGCGTAGTGGTAGATCCCGAAGCAAAGCTGGAAGAAGAGCTGATCATTCGCCCTACCTCCGAAACCATTATCTGGAACACGTATAAAGACTGGATCCGCTCTTACCGCGACCTGCCGCTGCTCATTAACCAATGGGCCAACGTAGTGCGCTGGGAAATGCGTACCCGCCTGTTCCTGCGCACCGCAGAATTCCTGTGGCAGGAAGGGCATACCGCACATGCCACTGCAGATGAGGCCATAGAAGAAACCCGGCGCATGCTGGATGTATATGCCGATTTTGCAGAGAACTATATGGCCATGCCCGTGATCAAAGGCGTAAAATCACCTGCCGAAAGGTTTGCCGGCGCTGTTGATACCTATTGTATTGAAGCATTGATGCAGGATGGTAAAGCCCTGCAGGCCGGTACTTCCCACTTCCTGGGACAGAACTTTGCCAAAGCGTTTGAAGTGCAGTTCTCCAATAAAGAGAACAAGCTGGAATATGTATGGGCCACCTCCTGGGGAGTTTCTACCCGCCTCATAGGCGCGCTGGTAATGGCGCACAGCGATGATGAAGGCCTGGTGCTGCCCCCCCGCATAGCCCCCCTGCAGGTAGTGATCGTACCCATCTACAAAAATGATGAGCAAAAGGCTAAGATTGATGAGAAAGTGGACATCCTGATACAGGAATTAAAACGTGCAGGCATCAGCGTTAAATATGATGATAACGATAATAACAGACCTGGCTGGAAATTTGCGGAGCATGAAATGAAGGGTGTGCCCGTACGAATAGCCATGGGCGCCAGGGACCTGGAAAATAATGTAGCCGAAGTAGCCCGCCGCGATACCAAAGAAAAAATGAGCCTTTCGCTGGACGGTCTTGCCCAGCGTATTAAAGACCTGCTGGAAGAGATCCAGCAGAACATTTATAACAAGGCAAAAGCTTACCGCGACGAACACATTACACCTGCTGATACCTTTGAAGAATTTGAAAAACTGCTGGATGAAAAAGGAGGGTTTATTGCAGCACATTGGGACGGTACAACCGAAACAGAAGAGCAGATCAAGGAACGCACAAAAGCTACCATACGCTGCATTCCACTAAACAACAAACCCGAAGCAGGCACCTGTATTCTTACAGGCAAACCTTCAACACAACGGGTATTGTTTGCACGTGCTTATTAGGGATTATGTATAATGAGTAGCCAAAAATTAGCAGGCCGGCGTTATCATACAACACTGGAAGGAGTACTCCGCGCCCGCGCTATACTTTTACTGTTATTAAGTGTATTATGCACGGGAAAGATTGTCCTGGCGCAGGGCCTCATAATCCGTAATTATAACGTAAAAGAAGGGCTGGCCAATGCCACTGTTTACACCGCCGTGCAGGACAGGGACGGGTTTATCTGGTTCGCAACCCCCACCGGCGTTAGTAAATTTGATGGCAAACGCTTTCGTAATTATTCCAAAAAAGACGGGCTTACCGATAATGATGTGATCAAGCTGGTCCCCGATACCCGGGGCCGCGTTTGGTTCTTCACATTAAACGGTAAGCCCTCTTATTATGGCAACTATACTATTCACACCGAAGAAAACGATTCTTCCCTGATCTTCAACAGCCACGGGCATTACATGCAGCATGCCTTTGAGGATTCAGCCAATATGGTCTGGTTCCAGCTCACGGATAACCGCGTATCCCGGTATGGTAAGAAGGCCGAATACAATTATGAAGAGAGGATTGAATACAAGTATGAACGCACCCCAACAAATATCTTCTTCTTTCTGCGGCATAATGATGTCTTTAGGCCCCTGGAACCCTATTTTCATATGGGCTCTGTTAAAGACGGTGAGGGCGATGACGAGGGTCAGAAGATCTTCCCGGTCTCGCCTTACCCCCTGGATGATGAGACTTTTGTGGCCCGCATCCGCGGTAACCCGGTGCTGATTGTAAAGAATACCGTATACAGCTACACGCCAAAGGAGGTGATCTGTTTCTTCAACGGCCACGACTGGGGTATAACCGATGAAATTACCAGCCTTTGCTTAGACAACGATAACCTGTGGATAGGCACGCAGCGGGCCCTGTTTTACCTGAAAGACTTTTTCAAGGGCGCGCGGAATGTAACCAAGCTGCTGGATAACCATTACATTACCGGTTTGCTGAAGGACCGGGATGGCAATATCTGGATCACCACATTTGGAGATGGCGTATATAACATTCCCTACAAGAACTTTTACTTCAATTACCTGGATAATAGCAATGGTCTCCATTCCCATTCTATCTTCAGCATCCTGCGCGATAAGAAAACAGGTATGCTGCTGGTAGGGCAAAATGCAGGCGTGCTAAGCGCAGGCGTATTAAATACCAGGGATGCCAACCGCCGCTTCCGCCAGTACACGCTGGATACTTCCAGTGGCCGTAACAGCATCATCAGCATTTTACCTTACAAGAATGATGAAGTATTAATAGGGGCCGACAATGGCCTTTACACTTTTAATACTACCCGGCTGAAGACTTCCCAGTTAATGCCGCTCAGGAACCTGAAGGATGTGGATATTTCTGCTTCCGGAAAAGTAAGGGTAGCTGCCAAAGACCAGATCACGCTCCTGGATGGCTATACCATTCCCTGGCAGGAGCCCCAGCCCCTCATCACTTCAATAGCCTGCAGCAACGATACGGCCTATTACCTGGGCACCAACAACGGTTTGTACTATGCCACGGATACCCGCCGTAACCCGCACCTGGCCCCTGTGGATGGCGATCTGCAGAAGCAAAGCATTAAAGACCTGAAATGGATAGATGGCTTTTTATGGATTGGCACCAGTGACCAGGGGATTTATGTGATCCGGGATAATAAAATTGTAAAACATATTGCCAGCGCCGATAACCTTGTCAGCGATATCTGTCAGCAGCTGTATTATGATGGCATTGGACGGCTCTACGTATCCACCAACAGGGGCGTATCCGTTATAGATATAAAAACGCGGACCATTATCCGCAATATTACCTCTAATGACGGGCTGATGTCGGACGATACCCGGGGCGTATACTACCAGCAGGGCATATTATACATAGCCACCTCCAGCGGGCTCTGTTATTTCAATGACCATAACATGCCGGTAGATACCATACCGCCTACCGTGTACCTGAACGCCATCCGCTACAGCGATACCACCTACCTGCCCCGCAATAACTTTGTGCACCTGTACAAACGCAAAACATCCTTTGAGGTGGAGTTTGGCGCCATAGCCTTTGACCTGCCAGACCTGGTGGAGTACCAGTACAACTTTTCCAGTGATACCGCCAGTGGCTGGACCACCACCATGAGTAACATTATCCCTTTCCCCGATCTGCAGCCCGGCGATTACAAGCTGCTGCTAAGGGCCCGCAAATATAAAAGCGACTGGAGCCAGCCGGTAACCATTTCCGTAAGCATACTGCCGCAGTGGTACCAGCAGTGGTGGGCAAGGGGCATCCTTATTTTAATAGGCATGCTGGGCGTACTGGCTATCCTGCGCTACATTGTAAGGCGCATTAAGCTGGCAGAAAAACGGAAAACGGAATATAACCGGCGCATCGCGGAGCTGGAAGCCAAAGCGCTCACCAACCAGATGAACCCGCACTTCATTTTCAACTCCCTGAACTCAGTACAGCACCTGATCCTGGAAAAGGAGGAAAAGCAGGCCTTGAACTTCCTGGCCGATTTTGCCACCCTCATGCGGCAAATGCTGAACAACTCCCGGAAGTCCTACATCTCCATGGAGGAGGAAATAGCCTTCCTTACCCGCTACCTGGAGCTGGAAAAGATCCGTTTTGCCCATAGCTTTACCTATCACTTTGGTATTGAGCCCGAATTAAAGGATTATACAGTATACATTCCGCCCATGATCATACAGCCCATTGTGGAAAATGCCATTAAGCACGGCCTTGCACCCAAGAACAGCGCCGGCCACCTGGAGATCCGGCTGGAAATGGTGGACGACCTGCTTTACTGCGCTGTTGACGATGATGGGATTGGTTGGGAACACTCCAATAGTATTAAAACCGGGCGCCTCGTAAAGCACGAATCCACTGCTTTAAGCGTCATTAAGGAGCGGTTGCAGATTATAAAATCTTTTAATGGAAGTGTTGGAAAGTTAGAAATAATTGATAAATTTAAGTCTGGGTTTGGAAACAAGGAAGGTACGCTGGTAGAAATTCTGATTCCCATTGTTAAGATGTTATGAGTAATATAAAAGCTGCGATTGTAGACGATGAAGTCCGCAACATCCATATTTTACGCAATATTTTAGAGAATTACTGTAAGGATGTTACAGTGGTCGGGGAAGCACAGAATATACACGAAGCGGCAGAAATGATCAAGAACAACCCCATCGACGTGCTGTTCCTGGATATTGAAATGCCCCCTCACAACGGTTTCCAGTTGCTGGAAATGTTTCCCGTTCTGAACTTTGAAGTCATCTTTATCACCGCCTTCCAGGAATATGCCCTGCAAGCCATTAAGTTTGCTGCGCTGGACTACCTGCTGAAACCTATTAAGGTAAGCGAGGTGGAAGATGCGCTGGAAAAAGTGAAAAAAAGCAAGAAAGGCAGGCTCAATGAGCTGGCATCCATCCTGAAAGATTATGTAAAGAATAATGATAATGCTTTCTCCAAGATCGTAATACCGGTGAACGACGGGTATAACGTAATTGACCTGAAAGACATTATTTACTGCGAAGCCTTTGACAGCTACACCAAGATCCAGCTGATCAACAACGTATCGCACCTGATCTCCAAATCCCTGAAGGAGTATGAAGAAATGCTTTCAGATAAGGGATTTTACCGCGTGCATAAATCCTTCCTCATTAATATTCACCACATTGTGAAGATCATCAAGGGCCTGGGCACTGCCGTGGTTATGAGCGATCAGAAGAATATTCCCATCTCCTCCCGTAAAAAGGACGAGTTCTTTGCCCAGCTGAAAGGAGTAATTAACTTGTAGTTAGCTTTTAGCTGTTGGCAGCGAGCAATCGGCAGTCCTTGGCGGGGCTGCATTTTTTTGCCCATACCTCATTGATCTGCTGCTAACAGCCCAAAAGCTAAGAGCCAATAGCTAAAGAAAAACCCGGCATTGCTGCCGGGCTTTCCCTTAACCTATAAAACCTATATAAAACAATAAAAACGATTCGTTAGAACTCTTCCCCGCCGGCCAGGTCTACATTGTAATAATACACGCCGGTATAGTCAGGGTACATACCTTCCAGCTGCAGCTTACCTTGTTTCTGCAGCGCCTTCTTCAGGTCATCTACAGAAGCTACAGGCTGGCCGCCGGCCTTCAGGATCACAAAACCAGCTTTCATATTGGTTTGCTTTTTCAGCAGGCCGCTGCCCACATCATTTACAAACACCCCGCCGCGTATGCCTAAACGGGCCGCATCGGTTTTTTGCAGGGAAATAAGGTCTGCACCTAATTTATCCAGCACACTGGTTTTAATGATCTCAGTAGTACCGTCCTCATTTTTCAGCAGCACGTTATTCACCGTATATTCCTTCTCGTTACGCAGGTAGCTGATGCTGATCTTATCACCGGGTTTGTAACGGGCTATCTGCTCGGTCATTTCCGGGATAGAAGGAGTGGAAACACCATTGATCTTCGTAATAATATCACCTTTGTGAATACCGGCAGTAGCGGCAGCGCCGCTGGTAGGTACGTCCTGTACCAGCACACCGTCAATATCCCGGCGTAAACCGCGCTCGCGCAGCTCATCTTCAGAAAGGCCCATGGGATCAATGTAGTTAATACCCAGGTAAGCGCGTTGTACGTTACCGTACTTCATCAGGTCATTCACTACTTTCTTTACCAGGTTCACGGGTATAGCGTAGGAGTAACCGGCGTAAGCGCCCGTGGGGGAAGCAATGGCAGAGTTAATGCCTATCAGCTCACCAGCCGTATTTATCAGCGCACCGCCACTGTTACCCTGGTTCACCGCAGCATCTGTTTGAATAAAGGATTCAATGGCAGAACGGCGGTTACGTTTGTTAATACCAATGGTACGGGCTTTAGCGCTCACAATACCGGCAGTTACGGTGGTTTCCAGGTTTAAAGGGTAACCTACTGCCAGCACCCACTGACCGATCTGTACATCGTCAGAGTTACCATATAATAAGTAAGGAGCGTTCTTGGTATCCACCTTAATTACCGCCAGGTCTGTGTTGGGATCAACACCCACTACCTTGGCCTTGTAATTACGGTTATTGTTCAGCGTTACGTCAATTTCATCGGCCTGGTCTACCACGTGGTTGTTGGTAACAATATAACCATCGTCGGAGATCAGCACACCGGAGCCGGAAGCCATTTGCCCGGGCACATAATAACGGCGTCCGCCGCCTTCACCCTGGAACTCATCGCCAAAGAAATCATCGCCAAAAAGGTCCTGCAGAATGCTTCTTCTTTTTTGCAGGTTATTGGTCACCTGTTTGGGATTGATCTTTGTTTTGATGTGCACTACACCCGGCAATGCAATCTTTGCAGCCGACTGAAAATCAGTGGGCGGGGCTATGTTCTTGGCATCGGTGCCAGGCATGTAGCTGGTGTAGTTCACAGGAATGTTGTTGGAGCCATTTTGATAGGGACCTGCCTGCCGGGGTTGCAAATATTTGCTGTAAACAAATATGCTGGCAAAGGCAGTGGCCGTACTAATAAGCACAGTCGCAGCAATTTGTCGAAATTTCATATAAGTGAGTATTTATTGTTAAAGTAGACATTTGTTCTCTCAGGGTATGTATCAATTTACATGCCTTTGATACAAATTTAAGGCTCCTGTTTAATCAAAGCATTTTAGCAAATATCACTTTAACACATTTTTATATGAATCATTAATGAATAGTTAAAAGCATAGCCCTGAGAGCATTAAAAACTGTCAGCTTGGGTTAAAAGTGGCGCTTTTTCCTGTCATAATAACAACTAAAACCGCCATAATGTTGGGCGGTGCTTCGCCCGCCCGTCCATGGTCCATAGTCCACGGACCATGGACGCATTTTTGCGCGGCTATAAGCTGCGCAAAAACGCCAGTGTATCCACTCCATCCGCATAATCAGTCAGTGAAGGTTGCTGCGCCAATCCAAAAGGCGTAAAGTCCCGGCCCACCAGGCATTGCAGGTCAGGGTTGGCTAACAGGCTTGTTGCCAGCGTAGCAGCATCCTCGTAATAGCTGTAATGCAGCACGCTGATGGCAGAGAAAAGGGATTCATGCTCCTGCACCAGCAGGCTGCCATTGGTCAGGTAAGGGCTGCTGTTCAACAGGAACAGCGCCAGGTTATAATCGTAATTATTCCGGTACTTATGATGTTCCATCAGGTACGCATACTTTCTTTCATGCGCCTGCAACAGGGGCGTAAAGTCGTACCCCTCCGGAACAAATATCTTGGTTACATTGCGGCAGCCCAGCCCAAAATACAGCATCATATCATCCGCCAGGGCTTCCAGCTCCGCGGCCGTTTCGCTCCCTGTAAGCAGGGCCGCGGAGGTACGGTTACGGCGTATAATATGCGGAAAGCGGGAAAAATAATATTCAAAGTACCGGGCCGAGTTGTTGCTGCCCGTAGCAATGTAGGCATCACAATCCTTCAGCATTTCACTGATTGTGGTCTGTTGGGCAGTTTCGGGGTACCAGCTACTCATCACTTGCAGCAGGTGCTGTAACAGCAGGGTATCTTTCGACGATAATTTCAGCTTTACATGGTGCCCGCTCACAAAACCGCAGAGCCAGTCGTGAAAGCCCACCAGTGGAATGTTACCGGCAGTCGTAATGCCCACAGTTTTGGGAAGCTGTCCTGCAGGCTGGGGGTAAGCCGCCAGCCAGTTATTCAGCAAGGTCTCATCCAGGTAATATTGGCAGATATTTTGAATGGCAGTATCTATGAAAGCAGGCGTAAACCAGCCATTGACCTGGGAAGCCTGTACCTTAACCTGTTGCAGGGCTTCATCATTACTGGTCAGGTATTCGCGTAAACGTAATAAAGCGGCTGTTTTTTGCGTGTTGTTCATGAAACGATAAGAAATATTTAAACTTTTAATCAGGGAAGTTCTATTTTTGTTCACAAAATTAATGGCTTACCACTTAAACAAAAAGTTTATACTATGGCAATTAAGATAACAGATGAATGTATTAATTGTGGCGCCTGCGAACCAGAATGCCCCAACAATGCAATTTATGAAGGTGGCGTTGAATGGCGTATTGCAGATGGTACTACGGTAAAGGGCTCCTATACCCTGAAGGAAGGTACAACAATAGATGCAGATCAGGCCAACGCTCCGATAAGCGTGGATACTTATTATATTGTACCCAATAAATGTACAGAGTGCCAGGGCTTTCATGAAGAGCCGCAATGTGCTGCCGTTTGCCCGGTAGATTGTTGCGTACCGGATGAAATGTACCAGGAAACAGTAGATGAGCTGTTAGCTAAGAAAGAGAAACTGCATATTTAATATATTATTACAGGAAGCTTATAATAAAAAGGAGAGAGGCGTATGCCTTTTCTCCTTTTTTCGTTTTATTTACATGTGCAAATCACCGTTCATATGCAGCATACCTTGTTAGCATTCAGTATATTCCTGTTAGGGCTCGCCTCCTGCCAAACACCGGCCACCGGCGACAAAGCAGGCGGGGAGGAGTCCTTACGGCATGCCGACGTTGCGTTTTCCCGCCTTTCCAAAGAAAAAGGCCTGCGCCTGGCATTCCTGGCTTATGCCGATAGTGCCGCCGTATTACTGCGCCAGCACCATTACCCCATTGTAGGGCCGGAAGCCGTGAAGTATATAGAGCGTATGAATGATAGCGGTATTACCCTTACCTGGGAGCCCACCTTTGTTAAGGTGGCCGCCTCCGGAGAGCTGGGCTACACCTATGGCACCTATACCTTTACCACCGCAGATACCAGTTCCCGGGGCACCTACGTTACTATCTGGAGAAAGAGCGCTGCCGGCGGCTGGAAATACGTGCTGGACAGCGGTAACGAAGGTTTGGGGAAATAAGGGTTTTTTCTTTTATCTTTACCCGCTTATAGGAAAGGTATTTATGTAACCGGGCCGCTTTCATTGGAGCGCCACGGGGGATAATACAAAGCTCCAGCAGACCAATAAAAAGACGAATCATTAACAGATGAAAAAAAATATTGCATTGGTAGCCGGCGGATATTCCGGTGAAGCCGTAATATCCGTACAAAGCGCAGCCGTAATAGAAAAACAGCTGGACAGCAGTAAGTACAATGTATACAAGATCGCCATCAGCCGCAGTAGCTGGACCTATACCGGCGCAGATGGCAAAACGGCGGAGATCGATAAAAATGATTTCAGCCTCACCCTCAACGGCAGCAAGGTTACTTTTGACGCTGTTTTTATAGGCATCCACGGTACGCCCGGGGAAGATGGCCGCCTGCAGGGCTATTTTGAAATGCTGGGCATACCTTATACCAGCTGTGGCATGGTAACCTCCGCCCTAACATTTAACAAAAGCTATTGCAATAAGATCGTAGCCGCCCTGGATGTGGTGAACGTGTCTAAGTCTGTTCATATATTTAAGGAGCAGCCGTATGATGCCGCCGCACTGTTACAGCAGCTGCGCCTGCCGGTATTTGTAAAACCGGCAGAAGGAGGCAGCAGCATTGGCATGTCTAAAGTAACAAAGGCAGAGGAGCTGCCCGCCGCCATAGAAAAAGCTTTTAAGGAAGATGCCCAGGTGCTGATAGAAGAGTTTATCAAAGGCCGTGAGCTTACCTGCGGCTTATTTAAGGTAAACGGCCAGCTCACCGTGCTGCCAATTACAGAGGTGATCAGCAGCAAGGAATTCTTTGATTACGAAGCCAAGTATACGCCCGGCGTATCCCAGGAAATTACGCCCGCACAGGTGCCGGATGAGATCACGCAACGCGTGCAGCAAACCGCCGGTGTCCTGTATGACAGGCTGAATTGCCGCGGTATTGTGCGCGTAGATTTTATATGGGAAGAGGCCACCGGTAAGCTGTTCTTCCTGGAAGTGAACACCATGCCCGGCCAGTCTGAAAACAGCCTGGTACCGCAGCAGGTAAGGGCTTCGGGCCGCACTTTGCAGGAATTTTACGGCATGTTAATTGAAGAAAGCCTGAGAAAGCCGAACGCTTAATGCAAAACGTCTAACGCAAATGCCCGGAACAAAACGTAATAAGCGTTTAGCGTTCAGCATTAAGCGTTCAGCATAAAAATCAACATCGTGTTTGAAAAAATTACCAGACGCTCTTTTAGATTTAACTTATTAATAGCAATAGGATTGCTGGTGGTACTGGGTATCCTGTTCTTTTCATTGCTGGGCATCATAACCCGGCATAATGAAACATTAAAAGTACCGGACGTACGCCGTAAGAATGTGAAGGAAGCCATTATGCTGCTGGAAAAAGCCGGCTTTGAAGCAGATGTGCGGGATTCTATTTATTTAGACAGTATTCCCGCGCTAAGCGTATGGGAGCAGCAGCCTGAAACGGGCGCAGAAGTAAAGGTAGGCCGTACTATTTACCTCACCGTAAACAAAGTAGTACCTCCCATGGTGGCCATGCCCGACCTGGAAGGACTTACTTTCCGCAGTGCTGAAATGACGCTGCACAGCCGCCGCCTGAACGTAGGAGACACTATTTATAAACCTGATTTTGCTACCAACACCGTATTGCAGCAATTACTGAACGGTAAGGCCGTAAAGGCAGGTAAAATGATCCCCGAAGGCAGTAACATTACATTGGTGCTGAGCAGTGGCACCGGCAGCATAGAGAACCCGGTACCGGATCTTACCGGTCTTACCTACCTGGAAGCACGGGAGATCCTGAGCGCCAGTAACCTGAACCTCGGTACTGTGTTAATAGATGCCTCTGTAACAGATACCGCCAATGCTTTTGTAACCAAGCAGGTACCGCCCCGCCATAACAGCATCGGCGACCTGAACAGGGTACGGGCCGGCGAAACGATTGATATATGGCTGGCCGCCACCCGGCCGGTAAAAGATACTGCTACGGCAGATAGTTCTAAGTAGTGAAAACAATACAACCATGGAAAATATAACACCAGAAGAAGTAAAAAAACGTTTAGACAGCGGCGAGCAGCTGAATTTAGTAGATGTACGGGAGCCGCATGAAAACGCTGAATTTAACATAGGCGGTACTTTAGTACCCCTGGGCGATATCCGCGCTATGCAGATAGACGAAATAGAAGGCCTGAAAGATAAAGAAGTAATTGTTTACTGCCGTAGCGGTAACCGCAGCGGTCAGGCAGCCATGGTGCTGGAAACCATGGGCTTTGAGAATGTAAAGAACCTCACCGGCGGAATGCTAAGCTGGCAGGAGAAATTCGGCGCATAATGCTCAATTACGAATTATTAATTACGAATTATAATGCAGCGGAGATGATGTCATCCGCTCACTCTAATCGTAATTTGCAAACGCTCACTACGAACTACTCAATTCGTAATTTGTAATTGATAATTCGTAATTCTACCCCACTATCGCCGTTGCCTCAATCTCCACCAAGAACCGTTTATCTATTAAACGGCTCACCTCCACCATGGTGGTTACGGGTTTTATGCTCTGGAAAAACTCTCCGTGCGCCCGTCCGATCTCTTCCCATTTAGAAATATCAGTTACAAACATACGGGTGCGCACTACATCGTGCAGGCTGGCGCCGGCAGCTACCAGCGCAGCTTCTATACGGGCCAGTATATATTTGGTTTGTGCATAGGCGTTACCCTCGCCCATCACTTTATCTCCATCAGCCGCCACGGTGCCGGATACCTCTACCACATTACCCACCCTAACGGCACGGGAGTAGCCAACTTTGTTTTCCCAGGGGGCGCCGGACGAAAAGTTAGTGCGTTGCATAAGCGGTATATTTATTTGGTTTGCTGTACAGTAGTAGTGGTAACCTGCGGCCCGCCTGTTCGTATCTTAACCACGCGGTTCAGCAGGTCGAACCAGAAGGGCGCACCCAGTGACACTGCCAGCGCAGTGATCACCCATCCCAGGAATACCAGCCAGCGGTTTTGCTGGTAGGGGTGCGTATAGCAGCCCACCTTACGTTTAGCCGCCGTTTGCATGGCCTGTTTATATTTTTGCAGCTCAGGGGCCGATAGCAGCTTGCCTGCAATAGAATCCAGCCGCTGATGAATTTGCGTATAGGCGGTATCGGTAGTGCCAGTATCCTTACAATTACCACGGTTAATGCCCAGTATATTCTGTATATCCGCCGCATCGGTAGTCAGGCTGCGGTACAGGCTATCCAGCATAGCATCTTCCAGGCTTACCTGGTACACCGTATCCGGCTTTACAAAGATACTATCTCCTATGCGTATGGTGTCCTGTTTAATTACCAGGGTACGTTTCAGGCTGTCTTTCCACTGGCCGTACAGTTCATAACGTTGGGTAGCCAGGCTAACCAGCTGCTCCCTGGCTTTTTTGTCTTTGGTAAGTATGCGGGCAATAGCAATGGAATCCACGTTAAACTGCCAGGCAATAATAAACCCGATAATGATCAGCAGCAGCTGGATCTGTTTGCGGTACCAGCCGCTGGTGCGGGCCATTACTTCATCAAACCATTGTTCCACTTTATTGCGGAAGCGCTCTGCATCCCGCTGGGCATCTTCCAGCAGGTTAAGCAAATGCTTGCGGGTAGGCTGCCCCAGCTGCGGCAGGCCGCTTTCCAGGTTTTGTTTTACCAGGGCAGCTTCCTGCTGGGTGCTGCAGTCATAGCCGGGACCGCGCAGCAGGTGCATCAGGGTTTGGGAGAATAGCTGCGGGCTTATATAAGACGGGCGGCTGGATGATCTGCTTTCTCCCAGCGAGTGAATGCCCGGTTCAGTATAGAACTTTTTCAGGAAAGGGCTGTTCTTAAAGGGCGCAAAAAAATAGATCACACTCCATCCCAACTCATAGAACCAGGTAAAAAAGGTGAACTGTCCCAGCCATCCCAGCGGGTTACCGCGGGGATCATTATCCAGTATACGGCGAAGGGCTTTGGTTAGAAAGCGGGCGCGCAGGTTAAAAATGCGGGCTATTATTTCCTGTATGATCGAAGCCAGCAAACTATAAAGCAGGTAAATAAATATCAGGCTAATGGCTACATCCAGGGCTGTGTTTCCAAACATAAGGGTTCTCAGGATTTGCGGTTAAATTATAAAAAAATACTTCAATGTAAAAGTAAGAGGGGAGTACGCAGTGGATTTACGCTAAAGACGCTGAATGCTGAACGCTGAACGCATAACGCTGATTATGTTTTGTTGAAGGCGATATCCATTTGCTCGCTGCATTAAGCATTTAGCGTTTAGCATTCAGCGTTCAGCCTTTTCTCAGCTCTCAAAAAAGCAGCAGCTGCCACCCACCCAGGTATCCTGGGCATTATTGCTCACACCTATCATCTTTCCTTTACTGATACGGGCCAGGTTGTGCACCAGCAGCGGGCGCGGGCTGCCATCAGGCCAAATATACATCATCCGTATTTCGCAATGGGCCGGGCCGCTGGGCGTATAAATAACAGGGGCGTATTGCACTTTATGCTGCAGGATCCAGTTTTCGGGGTCTTTAATATTATCAATATCCGCAGGCGTTACATCTATGATCACGCCTTGTCCTGCAAAGGAGAACAGGGGCTTCAGCACATAATTTTCCAGGTCGGCAGGTATTACCGGCAAAGTGTGCAGGTACCAGCTTTTGGGAGCAAAGGGGCTTTGTATAAGCGGCAGCATAAATTTGCTGATGCGGTAAAACCAGTTGGGATGGGTGATCCACTCCACATCCAGGTGCTGGAACAGGTTGGGATAGCTGCCCAGCGTAGCCTGTTGTTTGATCAGGTCATCAAATATAACCCGGTTGTATATACGTTTTATGGGCGTTTGTTTGCCATTATTGTTATAATAAAGATTGGCGCCCTCCTGTATAAGCTCCGTTACACATACCGGGTTTATGCCCAGGCGTTTTTGCGTACAGTAAAAATCCACCCTGGTTTTTTGCAGCTGGGGCGCTACTTCCAGCAATATTACCTCCTGCGGGTCATTGTCACCAACGATCAGCTGCTGCAGTAATTTAAAATAGCTCTCTCCATCCAGCCCGTTAAAAAAATTGGTAACAGTACCGGGTATATTAAAATGGTGTTTGAACTGCCGGGCCATTACTTCCTGGAAGGCAAACAGGGTAGGGAAGCCCTGCAGCTCTATCAGCTGCGGCGCCAGCTCTCCGTTCTCCTGCCGGCATACTGCAAAATCAATGATCAGGAAATGCGGGTGCGTATTCTCCGCCGGTACCTTCAGCGCATTGGGAATAGCGTCGCGGGTGATGTCTTTGAAATCAGGACGTAATATTACCTCCACCACCTCTTCACAGGCCTGCACCAGCTTGCTGGTAAGGGCAGCCGGTATAAACACCGGCGTTTCTGCTACACGAAAGGCAGGCGCTTCCCCGGCTTCAGCAGCCAGGCTATCCAGGAAAGCCTGGTATTTACCGGTAGTAAAATGCTCGTTATAATATGTGCGTAAAGAGGGTATCATAACTTGGTCATCAGCGGTGTGTGAACCTGCGGCAGTGGTCCGAAAATAATATCGTTCAGGAAGGTAGGAATAAAGCGGTTATGCGTCAGCGTTATCTTTCCCGGATCGGTCAGCTGTTCCAGCATGCTTTCATATTTCTCCGCGCCATAGGTAGCTACTACATGCTGCCTTTTATCATCCTGTAGTAAGTATTTGCGCATGCCCACCGCATCAGCCTCCGGGTGAAATTGTGTGCCCAGGAAGTGTGCATTAAAACGGATGGCCATCACGGCCCTTTCCAGCGGCACATGCGGTCGTTCCTTTTCTATAGCCAGCACCTGTGCACCCATAGCCTGCAGTTTTGCCGGCTGCAGGCCAATCACCTGCCAGTTGCGGCTGTCTACCACGTAAAACGGTTCCGGCAGCTGCTGCAATAAAGGCTCCTGCTCGCCCGCATGGGTTTTATGCACGGGGAACACCCCAAATGCAGGCGACCGGCGCCGGCATACCTGCCCCAGCTCAAAATAGCGGCACATAAGCTGAAAAGAGTGGCATATAAACAGCATCGGCTTCTTTACTTCCGCGCTTTCATTCCACTTTATCAGGTTTTGCACCAGGCCAAAGTAGGCCTTTTCCCAATCGCCGCCCGCACTGTCTACCGGGCTGCCAGGCCCGCCGGTAGAGATATAAATATCGTAGGAAAGATCAGGCACCTCGTTTGCAAGGCGTACTTCAAACTCATCTGCCTGCAGCTGTAACCCGTGCGTAGTGCTGTAATCCGCCAGTATTTCCCGAATACAGCGCATCCCCTCATTGGGCACGCCTTCGTACATATCCAACACGGCTATTTTCCACTGCTGTTTAACGGGTATAAGCATACAGCAAAGGTAAGAAATAGATAAAGAGATGGGTTATACGGCTTCAACCGTGGCATCTTATTTCAGCATGGCATCACTGGTTTATAAATACTTATATCCCTTTTAAAAACTGCTCCTGTATAAAATCAGCCACTGCCACCAGGTCATTGGTTGCCTCATAAACACGCAGCTGTTTATCTGCACCGGTACCCTGTTCCAGGATCCGGCTGGTATTTTCAATGAACGGGCGGGAGCCAAGGTCATCCACCACATCATCCACAAAATCCAGCAGCTCATAAATAAGAGCCCGGGCATTCACTTCCATTTCCTTCCCAAAATCAATCAGGTTACCATCAATACCATAGCGGGAAGCCCGCCATTTATTTTCGTTTACCAGGGCGCGGTTATAAATAATGAAGTTCAGGTTTTGTGCGCGCAGCTTGTAGATCTTGGCGCATACAGCCTGGAACAGCGCGGCCATGGTACAGGTTTCATCGGTGGTTAGCGGAATATCGCAAATACGGAATTCCACGGTATTAAAGAACGGATGCACGCGGAGGTCCCACCAGATCTTTTTGGCATTATCAATACAGTTGGTTTTAATAAGCAGCTTCACATAATTATCATATTCCTCAATGCTGCCAAAATAATCGGGTATGCCGGTGCGTGGGAACTTGTCGAACACCTTGGTACGAAAAGATTTGAAGCCTGTATTGCGGCCCTCCCAAAAGGGGGAGTTCGTGCTTAGCGCAAAAATATGCGGCAAAAAATAACGTACGGAGTTGGCTATGTGCAGGGCCATTTCCCGGTTCTCCATACCTACGTGCACGTGTAAACCGAAAATGAGGTTGGAGCGGGCAGCATCCTGCATTTCATTTACGATCTCAAAATAGCGGGGATGGTCGGTGATCAGCTGCAGCGCCCATTCCGAAAAGGGATGGGTGCCGGATGCACCAACGCTGTAACCCAGGTCGCCGGCAATGGTCCAGATGGTTTTGCGCAGCAGGGCTACATCCTGCCGGGCTTCTTCAATATTGGTGCAGATCTGTGTGCCTACTTCCACTACGGCCTGGTGAAACTCTGCTTTTACTTTATCGCGGATCAGCCTATGGGCCTGTTCTACGATCTTTTGCTCATGGGAGCACAGTTCCCGGGTTTTCGGGTCCATCACCATGTATTCTTCTTCAATGCCAAGCGTGAATTGCATAAAATTCAATTACGAATTACGAAATTACGAATTACGAGTTGAGTAGTTGCATAATAAAAAGTACAACGCATTCGTGAATGCTTCGCATTTCGTAATTGAATAATTCGTAATTCCCATTACTTCTTTACCTTCTCTGCCACCTTCTTCTCTGCCGGCTTCTTTTCCACGCTCTTCTTCTCCACACTCTTCTTCTTTTCTACCGTTTTCTTCTCCGTTACCTTCTTCTCCGCAACCACCTGCGTGTTCTCCTGCAAAAAGCCGCCCCAGCTCAGCTTCGCCGTACCCTTCTTCGCCGTTGCCGCTTTGGCCTTTTCAATTAAAAAAGCAGCGGTAGTAGCTACTATCCATTCAAAATTAGCTTCACCAATGGTATGTATATCTGCTTCCGGGGCCGGGTTAAAGAAATCAATGGCATAGGGCACGCCCTGGTGCACAGCTATTTCCACGGTATTAATATCATACCCCAGGTATTGATTCAGTTTGGTTACCTGCTTCACCAGTGTTTGCTGCAGGGCCTCATCCGGCGTAAAATCCGCCTCATAACGGTGCTGGTGCAGGCGGCGCGGGTCATAGGCCATAATGCGTACCTGCCCGCCAATATAAAAGCAACGGTAGTAGCTTTCAAAATGGATCTCTTCCTGCAGCAGCATTACCTGGTGGCCGGTAGCAGCGTGGCGGTGAAAACATTCTTCGGCCGAAGTTACGCGGTGCACATTACGCCAGCCCCCGTCAGATAAAGGTTTCAGGTAGGCGGGAAAACCCGTATAGGCAAAAATGGCTTCCCAGTCAAACGGGTAAGCCAGGTTACGGAAACTATCTGAAGTAGTATGCGCAGGATGCTCAAAAGTAGGCAGCAGCACGGTTTTAGGTACCTGCAACCCGGCCTTCAGGGCCAGCTCATTGTTCACAAACTTTTCATCGGCGCTCCACCAGAAAGGATTGTTAAGCACCGCAGCGCCGTTTAACGCAGCATGTTTTACCCAGGAGCGGTAAAAGGGCACGTGATGGGATATACGGTCCAGGATCACGGCATAACCGGTATCCTGCCCCTGGATCACCTTATCTATTACTACCGCTTCCGCCTGAACGCCTTTGTTGTTTTGCCCGTTTATCCTGTCAATTAATGCCTGCGGAAAAATAGTTTCCTGGCCAAAGAGCACACCTATTTTTTTCATGGTTGAATTTTTTTTGTATGATGATCTTGCATGGTTTCCAATCTTACTTGATCAGCGATAAATAATATGGCAGCATCTCCTTCCACCATGACCAGTCGTGCACGGCATTAGGGCGTACATCCAGCCAGTGGGAGATCTGCTTGTTAGCCAGTATGGCCGATAAATGTTCGTTCTGCGCACGGGCCACATCATGCTCCGCCACCCCTAATATAATGCCCATGCGCCAGAGCGCAGCTGCTTTATTATCCGGCATATAATCCACCGGGTTGTGAAAATAAACGTTGTCGTCATAATGCCCGTCCAGGCGGAAACGTATATCAAACGTGCCGCTCAGGCTAAACAGGTAAGATACTTTTTCCGGGTAGCGGAAAGCAAAGTTAGCCGCATGGTACCCACCAAAGCTGCACCCTGCCACGGCTACACGCTGAATGCCGGTTTCCTGCACGGCGCGTTCCAGCACTTCGTGCAGCAGTGCCTGGTCGTAACGGGTATGGTTATAGGCCCGCGCCGCAGGGGGAATGTGCCGGTTATACCAGCTGTGATGATCTATGCTATCGGGACAGTATACGCGTACCAGCTGCTGATCCACAAACCAGCGCAGGGATTCAATAAGGCCCCTGTCTTTGCTTTCGTAATGCCGGCCCATAGAGGTGGGGAACAGGATCAATGGGTATCCCTCATCACCGAACACCAGCATTTCAAAGTCTTTGCCCAGGTAGGGCGAATGCCATTTGTAGTAGTTTTCCGTCACTTACTAAAAATAGCAAAAAATGCCGGGATTTTGTGCCGTTAGCAGATAGATCAGCAATTCACAATTACTCCGCGTCTTTGCATCCGCCTGCATTCTAATCCGTATTCTAAAAACAAGAAGGGTGTCTCAACTTTGAGACACCCTTCTTTATCAGGAAAGAAAATTCTGTGCTTAGAAGCTATAACGCAAACCTACCTGCATGTTCCAGCGGGAAAGGAAGTTGGAATAAGCCCAGGGCTCCTTCGTATACTGGTTGGTGCCGAACTGCGGGTTAAAGGTAAAGGTAGGCGTGTTGGCATCTACCCAGGCACTGGTTTTGGCCAAGTTAAGCGGTTGCAGCTCCTGGTTGGTATTACCCGGATAGTAAGCACGTCCCCAGTTCTTGTTCAGCAGGTTGCTTACGTTAAAAATATCGAAAGTAAGGCTCAGCGTATGATCCTTAATAACAGCAAAATCTTCAGCCACTTTCAGGTCAAAGTGGTTTTCCCAGGGCAGGCGTGCGCCATTCCTTTCGGTGTTCTTACCCACATGATCACGCAGGTATTTGTTGGTGTTCACATATTCCTGGAACATAGCATACTGCTGCTCCGGAGTATAGGTAACCGCACTGGCGCCGGAACCTACAACCAGGGTGCTGAACTCAGCTGCGCTCTTGGGTATATACATCAGGTCAGCGCTGTTGCTGGTGTTGGCAGAGGTACGGGTGGTACCGTCATCACCATTCACATCACCAAAGTATACATAGGAAAGCGGCTGGCCAGACTGGCCGGTGTATACCAGGCCAATGTTGGTTGAGAACTTGCCATACCGGAAGCGTTTGCCAATATAACCAACGATGCGTGAACCCTGGTCGTAGTTATTACGGGCCAGGTCCAGGTTGTTAAGGCCATTGATGTTATAGGCAAAACGGTAGTTAGAAGTAGCAGTAGAAGAAGTACCGTCATTCACACCATAAGAGTGGCCCAGGCTGTAAGACAGGCTGGCCGACCAACCCTGGCTGAATGATTTCTGCAGCTGTGCGGTAATGTTATAAGAATAACCTTTAGTGGTATTACCCAGTGCCAGGATCTTGGTGAAGTTGGGGTCTACCAGGGAACCATAAAAAGGACGTTTGGTATCGCCCAGATTAATAGTACCGGTAGAAGGAGCCAGGTTCAGATCATGATACAGGATGTCCTGAACGGTTTTGGTATAAATACCTTCCAAAGTACCCACAATGCCGTAAGGCAGCTTCTGGTCTATAGCCAGGTTAGCACGCAGCACCCGCGGGAATTTGAAATCACGCTCGGTTACGTCAATTTCAGTGGGCGCTGGCGTACCGCCGGTGCTGGGGGCCGGGCGGTAAGGATTGTTGGGGTTGAAGGTAATACCTGCAGCTTTTACAGCAGCGGCATTATTGGCAGAATAGCTGATCCTGGTCACACCGGTACCTGCGTACTGGTTAGAGATCCATACAAAAGGTACGCGGCCGGTAAATAAGCCTACACCGCCACGCAGCTGGGTGGTACCGTCTTTTTTAACATCCCAGTTAAAGCCAACTCTTGGAGCCAGCAATATCTGTGATTTAGGCATTTGATTGGTAGCCACATTATTTGCTTTGGCTACGGCTGAATTATTGAAGAAATCATTGGCAGCCGGTTTATTGAAGAACACCGGCATGTCTGCCCTGATACCGTAGGTCAGCTTAAAGTTATCGGCAACATCAAAAATATCCTGTACATACAGGCCAAATTGTGCGGCATGCATTACAGAAGCTGCCAGGTCGTTACCGCCTTTGGTAGAGTAGTTGGTGGTATAGCTGTTCAGGGCAACATTCGCCTTAAAGGAATCTATGCTGTTATAGCTGTAGTTACCCAGTATACCCTGCATGAATACGTTGTTGGTATTGTAGAACTGGTTGTCTGTACCAACAGTGAACGTATGTTTGCCGTAATAAATGGTGAAGTTATCAGTAATGGTATAGTTGTTCTGGTCCAGCTTGTTGGCTTGTGAGCTGTTCTCTGTACCAAAGCGGTAGGTAGCGCCATTATCAGAAATGCTTACAGCCGGGAACGGATCGCCGGGAGTGGCGCGGTTATCACGGGTAGCATTATACGTTACACGCAGCATATTGGAAAACCTGCTGGAGATATTGGAGTTCAGCTCCAGTACAGTAGAGTTGTTGGTGGAGTTGAACTTGTAACCGTTATTCAGGAAGCTCATCGCAGTGCGGGAATCGCTGATGATCAGGTTACTGCCTTTCACAAAGCTGTGGCGCAGGGTCAGCTTGTTCTTTTCATTGATGTTCCAGTCAACACGCGCAAAAACGGAGTTGGCTTCTTTGGGAATGCTGATGTTATTGTAAGCACCCGGGTCATAGCTCCAGCCGGCGTGTTTGCTTTCGTCTTTCAGCCAGTCGCTCAGGTCCTTTACCACATTCGCATCAATGGAAGATGCGCCGCTGCCGGGCTGGAAGTCCAGCGGGCGGCTGCGTCTTTGTCCTTCGTAGTTAACGAAGAAGAACAGTTTGTCTTTAATGATCGGGCCACCTAAACGGGCGCCAAAGGTCCAGTCATGGAAATTACCGTATTTATCACGGGTATCAGCACTTTTACCTACAAATGACTGGTTCTGGTTAAAGGTATAGGCAGATCCGTGCATCTGGTTGGAGCCGGAGCGGGTTACTGCATTCACACCACCGCCGGTAAAACCGCCCAGGGTTACGTCGTAGGGCGATAGCACTACCTGTACCTGCTCAATAGCGTCAAAAGGTATCGGGTTGATGCTGGCCTGTCCGCCGTTGGTGCCGCTGGCTGCAAGACCAAATACGTCTGTAGCGTTGGCGCCGTCAATAGTGAACTGGTTATATTTATTGCTTGCGCCGGCAAAAGAAATACCCATGGTAGAGCCGTCAGAGGCGTCTCTTCTGGCCTGTGCCTGCGGTACCAGGCGCACAAAATCGTTAATGTTACGGCTGGTGGTAGGCAGGGTTTGCAGCTGCTGCTGCGACAAGTTGGTTTGGGTACCTTGTCTTTCAGGGGAAATAAGGGCATTCTTATTATAGATCACCTCTACTTCGTTCAGTGACCTGGAGTTATCTTCCAGCTGAACATTCAGCTTGGCGGGTACACCCAGCTGCAGGGAAATGTCTTGATAGGTACGGGTTACATATCCTATAAAGGTTACTTCTATTTTATAGGGTCCGCCAACCTTCATGTTAGGGATGTTGAACCGCCCATCTGCCTGGGAAACGGTTCCGTAAATAGTTCCGGTAGGTACGTGGGTGGCTTTTACGGTAGCCCCGATAAGGCCTTCATTTTTATTGTCCTTTACAACACCGGTAAGGCTACTCGTCGTAACCTGAGCATAGGAAAAAATAGTACTCAGCACGAGGGTAACAGTGAGTAGAAATTTGTGAAATCCCATAATTCTAGCAAGTTTGATTTACCCCGCAAAATTGAGAAATAATCATATTAAAATTTTAACGGTAAATTAACAAATTGTTAAGGTGTGATAGTTTTTATTAGGTGCTACAGGCTGCTTGGAGGTTATTTAATTCTATGCCTATACGTTTCTATTTATTCAAGGAGTATTCAAAGAAATTAACATTCTTCAAATCTATTTGTTTATAATATGTAAAAAATGTGGAAAAGTGGCGGTGTTTTTGCTGTGTCCGGCTCCTAAATCAGTATTTCTGGCGTAAGGATCAGCATTTTAGGCGTATTTCGCTCTCATTTTTCCGGCAAAAGTGCCACATTAACCCCACCTGATCCCCGGATCAAGTCCACGTCAAGTCCGGGTGTTTTCCTATTATTATTTATGTGATCTCCGTGTGAACAAAGTGTAATACCTGTTGTTAATACTGGAAAAGTATATCCTATGGCTATCTTAAAAGGTCCTATGAAGCTGGAGGGCAGGGTAGGAGACCTGATCTTTTACCGCCGTGGCAATAAAACCTGCTGCCGCAGCATGCCTGTCTACAAACCCGGCAGCATGACCACTGCCAGTAAGCAAAGCGCCGGCGAATTCGGCCAGGCCAGCAAGGCAGGGAAACTATTCCGCCAGGCGCTCAGCGGCCTGTGGCCCATACCACAGGATAGCGGTATGGTAAACCGCCTGAATAAAACTATGTATAGCGCCCTTCGGGCCGATCCGCGTCCGCGGGGCCAGCGGGTTATTACGCCCGCTGCTTTAAAAGAGGCCCTGAAGAATTTCCGGTTTAATAATAAAGCCGTTCCTAACATCCAGGTTAGCTGCACCCGCGAAAAAGGGCAGCTGCGTATCTGTATGCCGGAGCAGTGGGTACAGCGGTTAAAACGCCCCCGTTATGCCTCCCATGTACAGGTGCAGGTAGCTGCCCTGGCTATGGATGCCTCCACCGGCGCCTGCCGCAAAGTGGCCACTGTAACGGATTGCGTAGCGCTGGATGCCTCGCACACAGGCGTTTTACCCCTGTTACAATCGCCCCCCGATCCGCGGCTTACCACCGTAGTAGTGCTGCAGCTGCGTTTTATTAAAGAAGAAGCCAATGGCCAGATCTATTCCTCTGCAGAAAAAACAGGGATGCTGTCCTGCATAATAGAAGTATTGCTGCCGGAAAAGAAGCTTAAACCAGCAGTGGAAAAGCGGCCGGTGGCCATTGCCCGTAAAAAGCCACGCGTGGTGGAAGCCATTGCTGCACCCCCGGACCGCAGAACATCCGCCCACGTACCGCAATCTCACAGCTTCCACGAAAGCCCATCGTAGATGTGTAGATGTGCAGCTGAATACACCAATATATTCCATAAACACCAGCACATTAGCATATTATTATATTATCATCAGTACATTCCAAACCATCTGCACATCTGCACATCTGCATATTTGCATATTTGCAGGCAACGCCTGCACCTTTTCCTGCGTATACATAGCAGTAGTGTAAAAGCGCTGCGTAATTTTGCTTTTTCATGACAATCACAACTATGCCATCAACCAGGGGCCCCTGCACCTGGTTTTTCTTTAACTATACCTGGATCAACATCTTAGGAAAAAAGGATCCACATCGTATACGTGGAATGCGGCACTTACCTGCCGGTACCTAACCTGCCCACAGCAACCTAATTTGTGCTAACTTTGCCCATTATTTCAACTGACTGATCTTTATATATGCTAGACACAATTGAAGCAGCCCTGGACGACATTAAAAAAGGAAAGCTGGTCATAGTAGTGGATGATGAAGACCGCGAAAACGAAGGCGATTTTGTGACGGCCGCCCGCAACGTAACACCCGAGATCATCAACTTCATGAGCATACATGGCCGCGGCCTTATATGCGCCCCCCTGGTAGAGGAGCGCTGCGAGGAGCTGGGCCTGGAAATGATGGTGCGTGATAATACCGCCCTGCACCAAACACCCTTTACCGTAAGCGTTGACCTGTTAGGACATGGCTGTACCACCGGCATCTCTGCCCACGACAGGGCCAAAACCGTACAGGCGCTCATTGATCCCAACACCCGCCCCGAATACCTGGGCAAACCCGGACACATCTTCCCGCTGAAAGCCAAAAAAGGCGGGGTGCTGCGCCGCACCGGCCACACGGAAGCCACCATTGACCTGGCCCGTTTAGCTGGTTTTGAACCTGCCGGCGTGCTGGTAGAGATCATGAATGAAGATGGCTCCATGGCCCGCCTGCCGCAGCTGCGCGAGATAGCCACTAAGTTCGACCTGAAGCTCATTTCCATAAAAGACCTCATTGCTTACCGCCTGCGTACAGAAACTTTGATAGAAGAAGAAGTACGCGTGCAAATGCCTACCAAATACGGCAACTTTGAGCTGATAGCCTTTAAGCAGCTGAACTCCGGTGATATGCACATGGCCCTGAAAAAAGGAGATTGGGAAGATGGCGAGCCTGTGCTGCTGCGCGTACACTCCTCCTGTTTCACCGGCGATATCCTGCACTCCTTACGCTGTGATTGCGGCGAGCAGCTGCACGCTGCCATGACCATGGTAGAAAAAGAAGGTAAAGGCCTTATATTATATATGAACCAGGAAGGCCGGGGTATTGGCCTGCTGAATAAGCTAAAAGCCTACAAGCTGCAGGAAGAAGGCCGCGATACCGTGGAAGCCAACCTGGAGCTGGGCTTTAATATGGATGAACGTGATTATGGTATTGGTGCGCAGATCCTGCGCCACCTGAACATCAGCAAGATCCGCCTCATGACCAACAACCCCCGCAAACGCGCCGGCCTCAAAGGTTATGGACTGGAGATCGTTGAGAACGTACCCATCGAGATCCATCCCAACCCGCACAATGAGTTTTACCTGCAAACCAAACGGGATAAGCTGGGGCATGAGATTCTTGGGAGAATTACGAATTAATCAATTACGAATTACGAATTGAGTTCTTCACAATAAAAAGTCCTGCACATTTGGTGCAGGACTTTTCTATTTAAGACCAGTCATTTTATTTTATCAATTAATTACATCTTCATTCCCAATGATCATTCGCTGCATTCTAATTCGTAATTCTACTCTTCTTCTCCGCTCGTCTTCTTCCCCTTCAGCGTATCCTCCGGCTTCAGCGCCTCCGTGCGCCTCATAGAATCCAGTAAGCGCCGTGAGGGCCGCCTGCTTTCAAACAGCTCCCTTAGCCGGTTATACTCACGTACATAGGAAATACCCAAACCGGCCTTATTACGGTTCACCAGGTTGTATACGTCATAATCTGTTTTACTAAAGGCATTAATACGGATGCGGCCATCCTGGGTCAGCAGGTATTCAACCCGGAAGTCGCCGGCAAAGCGGTTAGAGGTTGCACTGGTAGCCGTTCTACCCCAGTCGTAATCACCACCAACGTATAAGCGTACACGATTATTGAACAGGTTACTGGTAATACCTGCGCTCAGCTGGTTACGGTCCATGTTGGTATTATCCTGGTTGCCTACGTTATAGGCGCGGTAGTTCACATTCACGCCAATACCACTGTTCTTCAGGATAACGCCGGTAATATTATTCAGGATGGCAGATGCCTGGGCCGATAAAGCCTGGCCCACACTGTTCTTACCCACTATGCCTGCGCTGCCGGTAGCCGCATTATCATCCGGTATGAACTGGTTAAACAGCAGCAGGCCATACACCTGCAGCAGCGCTTTGTTCTGGTCCTGGTTAATTTCCCGTATACGTGCAGCCACGCCGCTTTCATAGGAAAGGGATCCTACATCCGGCAGCTGTATCTCGTAGGCAATATCCGGCTTCATCATTTCACCACGCAGGTTTATCACTACATCCACTCTTTCCTGGCGGGTAGCCAGCTTATCGCTGCTAATGGCGGCAGAGGCGTTGGCGTTATACTGGCCTACCAGGTTATACAGGCTTACTTTGGGCACACTGTATTTGGCGGTAATGTTCATGCGGGCTTCCCGCGGATCGCCGTTCCAGGTAATGGTGCTGTTCTTGGTAATATCAAATTTCCAGCTGGTAAGGCGCTGGAAGGTGAAGTTGTAAGATCCGTTATTGATCTCGTAATCCCCGAACATAGAGAAGTCGCCGGCAGTATTTACGTTGATCTGCAGGTTACCGTTACCGTTGGCAGAGATCACATCGCCGGTAGTAGCATCCAGGATCACATCTATCTGCGCATCCGGGTTGGCGGCAATATCCAGGCGTATGTTCAGGTTCACATTATCCTTCTTCTTCTTTTTAGGCTGCTCCATTTCTGTGCCGTAGGTCTTAAAGGTAATGTAGTCGTATTTACCAATATCCTTTGTGTCCGACATAGGCAGGTAAAAGTGAGTGCCTTTCACCGGGCGGGCAAGTATGTGCAGCTGCATATCGTTCAGCGGGCCTGAGAAATATACCTTACCATCTGCGATCACATCCCCGTAAAACAGGTCGCTGTCAGCACCGGTAGTATTCATGAACATGAACTTGCGGCCGGTAACATCAAAGTCAAAATTCAGCTTGGAGAAATGATCGTGGGAAATATAACCGCTGGCGCTTGCCCGGTTATTGAATTTATCAACAATGCTGAAGTTGCCGAACTCTATCAGGTTATCATCCACATTAATATTCAGCCGCGGTATTTTATAATAGGTGCCCAGGTATAATACGCGGATGCCTACACTATCCAGCTGCACCTTACCTTTTATAGATGGCTGATCGGTAGTGCCGCTGATAGTAAGCTTGCCGGTGGCCAGTCCGGAAAGGCGGTCCACATAATCGCCCAGGTATTGGTTCAGCGGGTCAATGGAAGTGCCGTTCAGGTCTACGGTGCCGCTAAGCTGGTTATTTTCTTTGGTAAGGCCGGCAATACCCTGTATGGTAAAGTTGCGGCCTGCGTTCCTGGATTGTATCTCAACATTGGATTCGCCGGTTTGCTGCCGGTAGCCGCCCTTGATGGTCACCAGGCCCAGTGAATCATTGTTCAGCTTTAAGTTGCTGGCCGTAATGTCTGCATCAATATCCAGGTTGCGCGTAGGGTCTGAGATGTTGATCACACCATTAGCCTGCCCTTCAACAGCCATGGGCAGCAGTTGTGCGGGAATAGCATCGGCCAGGTTCAGGTTTTTGAGCGTGATCATAAAGCGCGATTCATCCGGGTTAAACTCATTGGTTTCCACCGTAACGCTTTGATCATTGCGGGTAATGCGCAGGTTATTAACCGTCAGGAAATGTTTGCTCCAGTAAATTTCATTCCCGGCCGTAACGTTCCACTGCCGCTCATTTACAGTAAAAGAGCTGTTCAGGAAGTTGATCTTTACCCCGTCATTCACCGTAACTACCCGGGCATAAAAGCCATCCATGTTGGTGGAGTCCTGGCTGGCCTGCACATCCATCTTTATAAAAGAAGTATCGTGACCTGAGCTGGCAAGTATCAGCGGGTTTTGCAGCCATACACGGGTACCGGAATACACCTTGCCAATGCTGGTGCTTACATTGATCTTATTAAAATTACCGCTGCCTTTTATTTGAAGGTCCTGCACGCTGTATCCCTGGTAGGCGGCCTGCGGCACAAAGGCATTCAGGGAAATGCTGCCCTGCATGGTGTTTAAGCCGCCGCTTACCCGGGCCTGGTCAAACCCGGAAATATCTTTTGTAAAGGCATGTATCAGCTTATCCACCTGCCCGAACTGGAAGGCAAACGTAAAATCCTCCTTAATATTAGCCTTGGGCGGGGAAGAAAAGAAGCTGGGATAATATTTATTCAGGAACAGGCGAAAGGCATCCGGTAGCTCTACAAAGCTATAGGTGCCTTTTACATACCCGGTTATCTCGCTGCCCACAATGCCCAGCACCTTGGCATTGTTTTCCATATGGGTGCTGATGTTAAGGGAGTCAAAATCCACGCGGCTCTGGTTCTTGTACAGCGATACGTCGTATATGCGTGCCGTGCCATCAAAGTTATCAATGTTATCACCGGCAAAGTTCAGATCCAGCTTGGTTTGCAGGGTAATGGAGTCCGTTGTAAGGCGCAGCGCTTTCAGGTTGCTTTTGCGGATCTCCGAGTTGAATTTGAACACCGGTACCGAATCGTTAAAGTCAATGGTACCGGCAAAGTCCATATCCAGGTTAGGGTCCTTTACCGCCAGGGAGCCGTTAAAGAACTTGCGGTTCATTTCGCCCTGCGTCTTAATATTCGTATAGGTGTAATCGTAAAGGGCTATCGCCTGCACATCCGCATCTACATTAGCCTTTAACGTTCTTATATTAAAGCCTGCGCCGTTCACTTTTGCGCTGAGGGAAATGGTGGAAAGCTGCGGCACATCCAGCAGGGAGCCTAAATTAAAATTATTGGTGGTAAGGCTGCCGGAGTACACCGGTATATCAGCGCTGGTCTTAAAGTTCAGATCCGAGCTTACATTTCCCAGGTTGGTCTGAAATTTACCATAGGCCACAAAGTCATTCACAAAACCGGTAAAGCTACCCTGGAAGGCAATGTTGGAAAGGCGGTCAATATGCAGCTGCGGCACATCTTTAATGGTGGGGAAGATGCGCTGTACATCCTCGCCGGTAGTTACCAGGTCCGATGCCTGGAAGTCGATGAAGGTTTCATTGATCTCCGGCAGGCCGCGCATTTTAAAATGCCCTTTCAGGCGGGTGGTGCTGCCGGCCTGCAGGCTTACGCTGTCTGCATCCAGGTTGCTCACCGGGCCTTCTACCACGCCATTCAGGGATATTTCCCTTTTCCAGCTGGTAAGGGGCGGGGCAAAGTAGGCAATATCGTCAGAAGATAAGGTGCTGTTCACAAAACGCGCTTTCATAAACACCAGGTCCACGTAATCGCTCATATCGCCAAGATCGGAGTACTGCATGGTGTAGTAGTTGCGCAGGTGGCTGCGGTTGGTAATGAGGTCCATCTGGGAGAACTCCATTTCCACGGGCGACATTTTAAAACGGGCCGTCAGCTTTTTCACCTCAAACCCGCTGCGTTCTTTCGTGCGCAGGGTCAGGTCGCCGATAATGCTGTCTTTTATAAGGCTGGTGTTCAGCAGGGTCAGGTTTATATTCGCAAAGCGGATGTGGTCCGGATCAAAGAACCCCGGCCCCAGGGGCTTGGTGTCTTCCAGGTCCTCCAGCCCAAACACCCCGTTGCGCACGGCCAGCTCCCTTACCAGCAGCTTCCAGTTACTGCTGTTCCAGCGCAGCTGCCCGGTGCTGTCAATGGCCGGTAAGGGCGAATTGGTGCTTTTGCTTTTTTTGTGCCGCAGGGGAGAGGCAGGGTAACGGCTAATAATAAACGAAGGCTGATCCAGCAGCAGCTGCTGTATATCTATATTATGTTTTTGCAGGTCCAGGTTCTGAGCGTCCAGGTAGATCTGTTTGGCCGCTATGCGCATATCTTCACCCACCCAGGCATCGATCTGGTTAATGCGTATGTTGCGCAGGTCTATGCGGCGCAGGTCCAGGGCTACCCCGCCGCTGCTTTTGGGCGTGGTGCTGGTATCCGGACCGGATGAGCCGAATGCATCTATAATAAACTGATAGTTCCAGGCCGAATCATTGCGGTGGCGCACCAGGTTCACCTGGGCATTTTCCAGGCCTATGAACTTCAGTACGGGCTTTTCCTGGAAAAAGAACCAGTCGGTAATGCGCACCTGCATGGCGCCGGCATACAGCAGGGTATCGTGATGGCGGTCTTCAATATAAGTGCCTTCCAGGCGTGCACTGTTAAACAGCCGCAGGCTCACTCCTTTTACCTCTACTTTCGTATGCAGCTGTTCTGACAGCCGCCGGGCCGTTTCCTGCACCAGCCAGCGCTGCACCGCAGGAATGTTAACCAATATGCCTATCAATATAATAATGCCCAGCAGTGATAGCAGGACAATCGTTGATATTTTACGTACTTTTTTCAGCGATCTGCATTTATCCGGCAAAAATACCATTTTCAGCCACACCTCCCCGGATTTTAGAATTTAGATTTATGATTGTAGATTTAATGGACAATAATTTCCAGCCATGCTATCCACCTGTCTTGCTACTGCTTTGCTTATGACCACCGGCATACATTCCGCAGGCACGCTGCCTGTTAATGACACGGCTACAACCAAACCTAAATATGTAATGGTGATACACGGTGGCGCCGGCACCATCCTGAGATCGCAAATGACGCCGGAAAAGGAGCAGGCCTATAAAACGGCCCTGGAGCTGGCTTTGCGCAGTGGGTATACCATTCTGCAAAAAGGCGGCAGCAGCCTGGATGCCGTGGAAGCAGCCATACGGGTAATGGAAGATTCACCCCTGTTCAATGCAGGCAAAGGCGCTGTGTTCACCCATGAAGGCAAAAATGAAATGGATGCCGCTATTATGAATGGCAAAACACTGGCCGCCGGTTCTGTTGCCGGCGTAACCGTGATCCGCAATCCCATTACCGCTGCCAGGGCAGTAATGGAAAAATCGCAGCATGTAATGCTCACCGGCCCTGGTGCAGAAAAGTTTGCCAAAGAGGCGGGCCTTGAGATCGTGGACCCCTCTTACTTTTATACGGAAGAACGCTGGAAAGCCCTGCAGAAAGTAAAGGAAGCAGATGAAAATAAAACACAGCTGGATCATGATGCTGATACCACCCACAAAACTTCCCGCTTAGGTATAGAAAATAAAGATAATAAGTTTGGCACGGTAGGCGCAGTAGCGCTGGATAAGCAGGGAAACCTGGCAGCAGCTACCTCCACCGGCGGTATGACCAACAAAAAGTATGGCCGTGTAGGTGATGCGCCCATCATTGGCGCCGGTACTTATGCCAATAATGCCACCTGTGCTATTTCCTGCACGGGCTGGGGCGAGTTCTTTATCCGTTTATGTGTAGCCAAAACCGTTAGTGACCTCATGGAGTACAGGAATGAAACCGTGCAGCAGGCGGCCAGCGAGCTTATTATGAACAAAGTGCCTGCCCTGGGAGGCGATGGCGGGTTAATAGCCATTGATAAGAACGGGAACATTGCCATGCCTTTTAATACAGCCGGCATGTACCGGGGCAGTGTAACGGAGGATGGGAAGATCGAAGTGCTTATATATAAGTAAGTTGACAGCTAACTGCTAACAGCCAACAGCTCCTTATCTCACGGCCTCAACTAAATAACCTTCCTTCCTCAGCAAGGCAATCACCCCATTGGGCCCGCCCAAATGCCCGGCGCCAAAAGCAAAAAAGCTGGGAGTGGCCTGTATCTGCTGGGTAATGATGGGGATCCACCTGGCATTCCGCTGGTCCAGCAAAATATCCTGGAAGGGGCCAATGTCTTTAGACGATTGTGTGAGGGTATACAGCTGTTGCACATCCTGTTCTTTATAGGCATTTAACATAGTGTTAAACTCCGCACGTTCTTCAGCAACATGGTCCAGCATTTCCACCAACATGGCAGCTTCATCCTTATCAGGTATGCTGTCAAATACCGCTACCTGGTCCTGCAGGGTTTCCAGGCCGGCAATGCTTTTTTGCTGTTCCCTGGCTATTTTCAGCAGCTCGTTCTCAACAGAAAAAGGCTCGTTGCAGAACAGGAACAGCTTAATGGTCAGCAAAGAAGTTAAGGCCATGGGTTTCATGCGGTCAAACATCGCCATATCCAACCCCACTTCCTTTTTACAATAATCATTTAGTTTTTGGTAATCGGCAGGTTTAAACAGCTTTTTCAGGGAGTATCCTTCCGGCATTAGCAGCAGCTGCTGCATTTGCTGCAGCATCAGGGAATCGTCCATATTAATTTCCAGGTACAGCTGCTGGCTGGCCTGTAATGCGGTGGTAACGCTGGGCGGAAAACTAAAATCCTTTTCACAAAGCAGGTGCATGGTGCCATACAGGAAAGATGGCTGCATCATGCCTTTGCCGGAGATCTTCCACAGCAGGGAAGAGCTGGGCTTATCCGGGGCGGGCTGCGCCTGTGGCTGCAGCCAGGGCAGGCATAACAGCAGCGTGATCCATTTACGCATGTACAAAATTTACGGAAAGATAAGGCATTTGCATTCCTTTAACACAACTTAAGAAGAGCTTAAAATGCACTTTTGTATTAAACGCAAAAAATAAACGGCCGTCTTATACCCGATAACTTTTTTAAGTGACCCAAAAATAAGATTATATGAACGGGATGAGCTTAATGGCCGTAGCAGCCATGATGACAACCGGTGCTTTTGCAAGTACAGGCAACGGTAACACAGACGATATTGCGTTAAATAAAATGGAGATCCAGCAGCAGAAACAACAGAATGATGACCTGGAGTCAAATATTGCAGACCAGCAGCAGGCGATCTTTAACCTGGTACAGGTGAAAACCAGCTTAGAGGATGATATCGCGATGATAGAAGCAAGGCAGCAGCGCTCAGAAGCAAAGGGTAATACCGCAAAAGCCAACCGCCTCGACAAACGAATAGCCTGGGACCAGGCCCTGCTGAAAGCAAATGAAGATCATATCCGTGAATACCTGGCAGTAGAAAGGAACGACATGCGCCTTATGAACCGTAACGGCGAGCGCATAGATAATGAAGAAGCAGCAATAGCGAAAGACAAGGAGTAGGAGACAATTACGAATTATTCAATTACGAATTACGAATTGAGTATAGCGTTAAGGCCGTAATGCGTGTAAGTGCAGTAGCAAGAAAGATTTTGAAGATATAGCGTTACTAATGCATCGGTTACAAAGATGGCAAGCAAAAGGAATACCGTATAGCAATGGTTCCCTTTATAGAATGGCTTAAAGAATCAACAGAAAATAATATCAAAGTATTTAAAGTATCCGCTGCATTATAATTCGTAATTCGTAATTGAATAATTCGTAATTAACCCGCCAAGCCTTTCCAGATCAAATGCTTCATGCAATGCAGAAACCACCACCCGGTGAATAGCAGGGCTGTCAGGATCAGGATACGCAAAAGAGGAAATAATAATATCGTGTTCCAGCAGGTATTGATCAATATAGGGGTGATGAGAAGCCGGCTGTAACAGGAAAACAGGCAAATGGAAAGGGTTGTGTACAAACGTGCTTTTGGCAACCTGTTGTTGCAGATAGTGGATGTTAAGCTGCAGTTTATTACGTCCTGCAGCGTACAGGGGTTTACTTTGCAAAAAGGCGTAAGCGTTGGCTGGCATAATGGGTGTGCTGCCGGTAAAAAAGGGTAGTTTTTTCATGGCGGAAATATCGGCCGCATGCCCTGCCACCAGCCCGCCTTCTACACTGTAAGCTTTTGCAAGGGAAGCTGTGATCAGGTACCGTACCGGCGGATGCAGGGGTAAAGTATGAACAATGCCTTCACCTTCCGGCCCCAGGATACCGGCGCCATGCGAATCATCAATTACCACCATCACTTTACGCTCAATGGCCGACAGCCAGCTGAAGTTATGAATAGTACTGGTTAAGGGATTCACCGCATCTGCGGCAATTACAAAGGTATGGTCTGGTTTACTGTTGATGAGGGCAAGAGTTTGCTGGGTCCATTGTTCATGAGCCATTGCCGGCAGTACAGCATTATACAGGCGCAGTGCCGGATGTGTGCCGGGCGCATATAATACCTCGCCTTTGGTTTGTGCATAATGGATGGCCGCCTGCGCAGCCAGGTATCCGGATGAGAAAGCAGCAGCTGCCTGCTGCCGGAACAACACCGCCAGGGCATGCTCCAGCTCTTCGTATATACTTAAGCGTATATTGGCCACCCGCGAGGAAATAAATACCGGGCCAAACAGGTCCAACCCCGCTTCAAATGCTTCCCGGAAAGCCGTTTTTGCATGCGCGCCCAGGTAAGAAAAGCCGGAAAAGAAAAGATGACTTTTGCCATCAATGACCGCGGTTCTGCCGGGTGTGGTATCGGAGTGAAGGGGGAACATGGTTAATTACGAATTATTTAATTACGAATTACGAATGTAGCTCTTCGTGGTGATCTAATTCATAATTCAGTAATTTATCATCGAGAATTAATTTATAATTAATAAGTTCTAATCGATCTGTATATATCCTCACGGAGTACTCAATTCGTAATTCGTAATTAAATAATTCGTAATTGAATCTACTCTGCTTTTGTCTTCAGCACAAAATAATACTCCCCGGACTTTACCTTCATATCAAAAAGCTGGTCGTCCAGGTGCACAATAGTGACCAGGTTCTCTGCACTGCGCAGGCCATTGCTGGCAGTTACACTAATAATGCTGCCGTTGCTGAGCAGCGAATATTTACCTGAATCCGGCTTGTTATCAATAGTGGCAATAAATACATTGTTATCCAGGAACTGGTAATATACGTTGCTGTAGTAGCCTCTTTTAAGATCCGTAGCCTGTGTGATCTGTGTGTTGTCATACGGATCGCCGGCAGGTATCTGCACATCATATACCCGCCATTTTTTATGCAGCAGCAGGCGGTTAGCCTTATTGCTGTTGCAGGCCAGTGTGGTAAGGAACATGAATAATAACAGGTAACAGCTTCTTTTTATCATAGCATTTTATTTACGCCCCGACATTTGTTTGTTAAAATCATCTGACTTCCCTTTAGGAATAGACAAGCTTTCCCATTGCTCTTGCAGCAACATTTTGCCAATATACACGATCTGCCCCACATGATACGGAATATGTGCCAGCTGCCGGTTAATGGCATCTACCACCGAAAGCGGCTCGGTGCGGATGTACACTGTTTTTTCCAGGTCGGCCTCCTGCAGGCTGTCCAGGGTTTGCATCATACAATCCCAGCCTTTGTTCCATAGCTCCAATACGGCTTCTTTGGATGCCTGGCTGTTCTCAAATTCTGTATCCCGGTTGCGCCAGGGCTTTTCACCGTCGCTGGTCAGGAAATCGGTCCAGCGGGAAAGCATGTTACCGCTTATGTGTTTAATGATCAGGTAAATGCTGTTGGAGCCATCATCCGGCTGCCAGTTCAGCTGGGCTTCGTTTAGCCGTTCCAAAGTTTTTTCACCCAGCAGGCGGTGCGTAAGGAAGCGCTTTTTTACACTATCCAGATAAATATTAGCGAATGACATATAATTATGAATTATTTAATTAAGAATAATATACTTCATCAAACATATCACTTCATCAATCCCACCAGCACATTAGCATATTAGCACATCAGCACATTACAAACCATCTGCACATCTGCATATTTGCACATCCGCACATCTAATACCCTTCCGCACTATCATCCCCCCGCTTGTCACCCACTGCTTCCAGCAGGCCCTTCTCATTTACCTTTATCACCTCTGTACGGCCAATAGTGCCGCCACGCACCACTTTATAACCCATTTGCTCCAGGGAGCTGATCGCATCTGCAGGGAAATCCGCTTCCACATCCACCTGGTCCGGCAGCCATTGATGATGGAACTTGCTTTCAAATACAGCCCGGTCAGCAGGCAGGTTAAATTCCAGTATATTCATCAACGTTTGAAACACAGAGGTAATAATGGTAGATCCGCCCGGCGTACCCGCTACCACATAAGGTTTGTTGTTCTTTAACACAATGGTCGGCGTCATGGAGCTGAGCATGCGTTTACCCGGTGCAATGGCATTGGCTTCCGCGCCTACCAGCCCATACATATTAGGTACACCCGGTTTTACGCTGAAATCGTCCATTTCATTATTCAGGAAAAAGCCGGCGCCGCCAGGTACTACCTTGCTGCCATAACCGCCATTCAAGGTAGTGGTCACCGCTACCGCATTACCCTGATCATCCATTACGGAAAGGTGCGTGGTTTCCATACTCTCCGCCGCTACGTTACCGGCTTTTACAATTTCGCTGCTGCCGGCTTTATGCGGATCATAATCTTTCATCCGTTCCTGCAGGTACTTTTTAGATGTAAGCTGTTGTACAGGTACTTTTACAAAATCAGGATCACCCAGGAACTGTGCGCGGTCGGCATAGGCGCGGCGCTCTACTTCTATCATCAGCTGAATGGCCTGTGGCGAATGAAAGCCCCAGCTGGCCAGCGGGTAATTTTCCACCATCCCCATCATCTGCTGTAATCCCACACCACCGCTGGATGGCAGGGGCATGGTTAAGATCGTGTATCCTTTATAGTTAAAAACGATGGGTGTTCTTTCTTTGGCTTTATAGGCTTTCAGGTCGGCAAGGGTTATCAGGCCATGACCGCGCTTCATTTCATCAGTGATCATTTTGGCGGTAGGTCCTTCATAAAAACCGGCCTGCCCTTTATCGCGGATCCTTTTCAGGGTTTGGGCCAGGTCGGGCTGCACCAGCGTATCACCGGCCTGCCAGGGTGTTTCCTTTTCAAAGGCGTTGGGCCTTGTGTTCAGCTTACGGAAAGTAGCCGCATTGCGATTAAGGCTGCGGGCTTCTGCTGCGGTGATCACAAATCCTTTTTCCGCCAGCATAATAGCAGGCGCTATCAGTTTGGCCATGGGCAGTTTGGCATAGCGCAGGGATGCAAAAAAACCTGCCACTGAGCCGGGTACACCAGCGGCCAGATGGCCATCCTGGCTAAGCTGTGTGTTGGCTGCTCCGCTGGCATCTATATACATATCGCGTTGTGCTTTGGCAGGCGCTTTTTCACGGTAGTCAATAGTAACATTCTTTCCATTGCTTAAATGCACTACCAGGAAACCTCCGCCGCCCAGGTTGCCTGCAGCGGGGTACACCACAGCCAGCGCCAGCTGGGTAGCAATAGCTGCATCTACCGCATTGCCGCCCTGCTGCAATATCAGCGCACCGGCCTTGCTGGCCAGCGGATGTGCAGATACCACAGCGCCATGCGCTGCCACTACCTGTTTTTGTATGTTGTAATGATACGGATCAATCCCGGCAGATGGCTGTGCAAAGGTGCATGCTGTAATGGATAGTAACAGGAGCGATAACAATAAACGCATGGTTAAGCTTTGATTTTATAGAACTAAGGTACTATTTACAGCAGTTAGTAGCAAGTAGCGGTACTTAGCCAATAATGAAAGTATCTTATCATGATGAGTTGTTTGTTCTGGCAACCACTAAACGTTTTTATTCGTATTTTGAAGTAACCAAAATCTGTAGCATATGAAAAATCCCCCGACCAACCTCCGGTTGAAACCCGCTTTATTGCTGTTAACCTGCCTGCTAACTCATATTATTGTCGTAAAGGCACAAACCGGCACTATCCAGGGTACTGTCACCGATGGCCGCGCAGCATTAGCTGGTGCTACCGTTCAGGTAGAACGTACTAACAAAGGCGGCTATACGAATGCATCCGGTGCTTATACGCTCAGCATCGCCCCCGGTAGTTATACCGTTATTGTTAGTTATGTAGGTTATGCTACACAACGGCAGCCTGTTACGGTAACTGCAGGACAAACAACACAGCTGGATTTTAAGCTGCCGGCCAGCACAACCATGAATGAGCTGGTAGTGCTGGGCAACCGCACTTTACCGCGCACGCAAACGGAAACCCCGGTCCCCGTAGATGTAATAGACATTAAACGGGTAGCTGCTGATGCGCCGCAGGTATCCATTAACCAGATCCTGAACTATGTAGCGCCTTCATTTAGCTCCGGCACACAAACAGTAGCTGATGGTACGGATCATATTGATCCCGCATCCCTGCGCGGCCTTGGCCCCGACCAGGTGCTGGTGCTGGTGAATGGCAAACGCCGCTATAATACCGCGCTGGTGAATGTAAATGGTACATTCGGCCGCGGCGCTGTAGGCACGGACATGAACGCCATTCCAACTGCCGCCATTGACCGCATTGAAATACTGCGCGATGGTGCTGCTGCGCAATATGGCTCCGATGCCATTGCAGGTGTGATCAACATCATTCTTAAGAACAGCGTAAATCGTTTAAACGTAAGCGTTACCACCGGCGCCAATGTAACGGATAAGTCGGTTGATAACATTGACGGGCAAACTGTGCAAACTGCCGTAAACTATGGCATACCGGTAGGGGAGCGTGGCGGCTTCATTAACTTTGGCGGCTCTTATGATTTCCGCAACTACACCAACCGCTCCGGTCCCTGGCAGGGCGCTATTTACCGCACCTATCCCGGTGCAGTAGATAAAACAGATTCCTTCCTGGTAGCCAATAACATTACCCGCGATGATATCCGCATGCGGGTAGGCCAGTCCAAATTACGCAGCGGGCAGTTGTTTGTAAATGCCAGCGTGCCTATGGAAAATGAGGCGGAGTTCTATTTGTTCGGCGGCCTGGGATACCGCAATGGCCAGGCAGCCGGTGTGTACCGCCTGCCCAGTGATAGCCGTAATGTGCTGGACATTTATCCCCTGGGATTTTTACCCGAGATCCATTCTGATATTTACGATAAGTCGCTGGCCTTTGGCATCCGCGGTAACTTGGGTAAGTGGAAGGTGGATGTAAGTAATACCTTTGGCCAGAACCAGTTTATTTTCAGCGTAGAGAATTCATTGAACGCTTCACTGGAAAAAGCATCGCCTACACGCTTTAGCGCCGGCGGTCCCGTGTTCACGCAGAATACTACTAACCTGGATTTCTCCCAGCGTTTTGATGTGCTGGCAGGCCTGGATGTAGCCTTTGGCGGAGAATACCGTTTTGAAAATTACAAGCTGGAAGCAGGCGCCGAAAACTCCTACACCGATTATGGCCGCGCCACTAAAATAGGCGTGGGGGCAGATGGTAAGGATATCCTGGTGCCTGATCCAAAGGGTGCAATCAATACTAAGTTTGGGCCCGATGGCACTGCCCGTGCCGGTGGTGCGCAGGTGTTCCCCGGCTTCCGGCCGGAGAATGCGGTGAATACTTCCCGCAGCTCCATTGCAGGTTACGCGGATGTAGAAGCCAATTTCAGCAGCGCATTCCTGGTAGGCGGCGCCCTGCGTTTTGAGAACTATAACGATTTCGGCTCTACGCTCAATGGCAAGCTGACAGCCCGTTACAAGCTGAGTGAGAAAACGGCATTGCGCGCATCGGGCAGTACCGGTTTCCGCGCACCATCTTTGCACCAGCGTTTTTATTCCAGCACCTCTACACTTTTTGTAGATGGGCTGCCGTATGAAGTAGGCACCTTCACCAATGACAGCCGTCCTGCACAGCTGCTGGGTATTCCGCAGCTGAAACCGGAGAAATCCAAAAGCCTGAGCGCTGGTTTTACCGGCGCTTTTGGGAAGTTTAACTTAACGGTAGATGGGTATTACACCCGTATCAACGACCGCATTGTATATACCGACCAGTTCTCCGGAAGCAATGCACCAGGCGCTTCGCCGGTTGATAAAGAGATCTACCAGCTGCTTTCACTCGCTAATGCCAACCGCGCTGCATTTTTTGCCAACGCTATCAATTCTGAAACAAGGGGAGTGGACCTGGTGCTTACTTACGGCACGCGCTTAGGAGCGGGCAGCTTCCGCGCAGACCTGGCCGGTACTTATTCTTACACCCAGCAGGTGGGTGATATCAAAGCATCCGCAAAGCTGGCAGGCAAGGAAAACATTTACTTCAGCCGGGCCAGCCGCATTTACCTGGAAAGAAGTGTACCGCGTGAAAAGATCAACCTTACCCTAACGTACAACATTAAACGTTTTAATGTTTTTGTGCGGAATGTATACTTTGGCAGCGTAGAAGAAGCCACCAATGACTCCGCTTTTTTCCAGACATTTGATCCGCGTGTGGTAACAGATGTAGCCATAGGGTATAAGTTCACACCGGCTGTAAAGCTCAGCATCGGTTCTAACAATGTGTTTGATATTTATCCTGAGAAAGTAGAGAACCCTGCCAATACTACCAACGGACAATTCCTGTATAGCCGCCGTGCTACACAGTTTGGGTATAATGGAAGGTTTTTATTTGCGAGGTTAGAGTTGAATTTGTAGGAGAAGGAGGAAGGTTTTATAACACGGATCGTAAAGATGGTAACGTTTTTACGATCCGTGTTTGTTTCTCATCAAAGCAGGCTTGAAGTGATCAATAATATCCGTTAATATCAGTATCACACATTGCATTATTTTTTAATTACTAATAAAATAGATTGTTGAACTCAACAAAATTTTATGAAAATGGTAAACCTATAGGCACCCAAAAGGTCTTACAAAGATTTGATGATGCGTTAAAACAATAACATTAATATTATTCATTTTTATGGTAACAAATACATTTAAGTTTAAAAAATATATAAACCAAATTGGTTTTTATGCAAAGGTTACAATAGATGTTGAGTTTGAGTCATTTGGTACATTAAAGTTTAGTTTTGATGAAGAGATGGTAGATGAAGAATGGAACACTTCACTGGAGTTCGCTATAAAATACTTTTTTGAGCATTATTCTAAAACGGCGGAAAGTGGAATTTCCGTTTCTGTTAAATATCTTCATACAATGACAGAAGATTCTTCGCAAATGGTAGTGGTTTATGTGCTAGTAAAGAGTTTATGTGAAGCATTGGGATATAACCCAGAGAAAGAGCTAATATATTTTGATGACCAGAATGGGGTTTTTATTATCAATAAGTAATGGAGAAGAGTGAGTTTTCGTTGATAATATCTTTATTAATGCCCAATTCTACTTATAAAATTGTACTGCCAAGCAAAAATTTAATACAAAGTACAAAGAATATACAATGAACATATTCAAATCCCTTGCCATGAAAGCACTTTTCTGTGCCATAGCATTATTATGCTTAACCCACCCCATTTTCGCTCAGCACGTCTACAGCATCCGTGCCGATACCGTCCGCATTTATAACGACTGCGACACCGCAGAACTCGTCCTGGAAAACCGTACCAAGGATACACTAGGCTTCCTGTACAACAAAGGCAATGGCCGTACAGAGTTCCGCAGGCTAAAGCTAGTGTCTGTAAATAACAACTCCGCCATCGCTATAGAAGGCCAGGATACCCTTCCACTGCAAATGGGAGCTGCAGGAGCAAAAGCAAACGCCACCCGTGTGGTAGCTGTTTACCCCGGCCCAAACCAGATTTCATTTGGTGACAGCTATACTGCCGGTTTAGGAGCATCCAGCCCGGAAAAAAGATACGCAAATGTAATTGCCAATACTCTGGGAATAACACTCATTAACCGCGGCCAAAGTGGCCTTGGTATTTGGAGGGCGAATAAAGAAGCCTACCAATACGCACCTGCCTGGGATAATAATGCTTTGTTGACCATCATGGCCGGGTATAACGATCTGCGCAAAAATGGTGGTGGTCGTAAGACCATGAAAAAAATAGAAGTGGGTTACCGTTCATTTCTCGCCAATGCCTTCCTGGATACAGCTGTAGCCGGTAATAGTTCCGCGGTGATCAGAACCGGCACCTGGGATACTATCTCAATGGCATAAGTCAAAGTTTCTCGGTGCTGGACTGGTAGCCATCCAGTTAAGCACTTCAGGCGCCACCGCAAAGTGGACATTCGGCGGGACCAGCCTGGTGGTAGGATTAATAGGTTCTAATGGTACTACTAATAACTCTTTTGATAGCGCCCGCATTCAAATAGATGGAGTAGACTACGGTTGGTATCAGACAAATAATACTTACGATGCAGAGAATAATGGGGGGCCCCTGGCAATTGTTATCCGGAATTTAGCAGCAGCTGTACATACTGTTACACTAACCAAAGGATCCGGCGCCGGAAAGCTGCTGCTGGATTATTTTGGTAAGTTAAAAGACCCTGGACAAACATCATCCGTCATTGTATCAGGTATATCAGCTATGCTGGATAGCAACTACCGGTATTGTAAGAGAATGTATGGCGTGGATATTAACGATGCTACCGTTACTGCTCTCGCTTAACTCTGCTGTTACTGCAAATACCACGGGGTATAATATAGGCATTGAGAATAGCAATATGTGGTTTGGCACCGCCAGCAATACAGGCGGCGTTGGTTTTAAATGGTATGGCGGAACAAACGTTATTGCCCGTTTTGACGGAACAGGGGACTTAGAAATTGAAGGTTCATTGCAAACCAATACAATTATTCAAACCTCGGTCAGGAGTAGAAAAAAAGATATCCAGCCATTTAGTATATCGGCATTGCAGGTATTGGAAAAAGCACAAGTTAGAACATTTAAATTTAAAACAGATAGCACAAACAGGACCAATATAGGATTTATCGCAGATGAAGTGCCGGATCGAATGGCTGCTCCTGGGAGGGCCGGTGTTGATCAGACATCCCTGGTAGCTTTGTTGGTAAAGACTGTGCAGGAATTGAGCCAGGAGAATAAAGCATTACAGAAGAAAAATGAGGATCAGAGCACCCAGATGGACGCAATATTACAGCGCATGACGTTACTGGAAAATAAAATTAAACGTAATACAATCAAAATTGCCATCACAATAAATAGAAGATAATAATAAGCCTGCCATTAAGGGCGGTCGTCCGACGGAAGCCCAAGCCAGGAATACTACGAGTTCAATGGTGCTGGTTGTAGATTTTAGCCCGTTAATTCATTATCTTAGGCATATAAATCCTTACACACAATATGCGCAAACACCTGTTGCCGGTTATATGCCTTTTATTGATATTTCAACAAGGTTTTTCACAAACCCTCCCAACACCCGACCAGTTCCTGGGCTACCCCCTGGGCACGCAGTTCACTCCACACTATAAAGTGCTGGAATACTTCAAAGCCGTAGCCGCAGCAACGCCTAACATGCAGCTGCAGCAATACGGCGCTACCTATGAGGGAAGGCCGCTGATGATGGCCATCATCGCATCGCCGGAGAACTTTGGCCGGCTACAGGCCATACAGCAGCAGAACCTGGACAGGGCAAATGATAAAGGCAAGGGCAGCGCAAACCAGCCGGTGATTGTGTGGTTAAGTTATAATGTGCATGGCAATGAGGCTGTATCTACAGAAGCCGCCATGCGCACCTTATACCTGCTGGCCGATAAAGGCAATGCGCAAACGCAGCTCTGGCTGCGCAACCTGGTGGTGATCATAGATCCCTGCCTGAACCCCGACGGGCGTGAGAGGTATGTAAGTTTTTATAACCAGGTACATAACCTGGTACCCGATGCGCAGCGTTACTCCCGGGAGCATAATGAGCCCTGGCCCGGCGGGCGCGCCAACCACTATTATTTTGACCTGAACCGTGACTGGGCCTGGCAAACACAAACCGAATCGCAGCAGCGGGTAGCCATGTATAATAAGTGGATGCCGCAGATCCATGTGGATTTTCATGAACAGGGTATTGATGCACCCTATTATTTTGCCCCGGCAGCAGAACCCTTGCATGAAGTAATAAAACCCTGGCAGCGGGAAATGCAGGTGCTCATTGGAAAGAACAACGCTAAATATTTTGACGAGCAGGGATGGCTGTACTTCACCAAAGAGGTATTTGACTTGTTCTATCCCAGCTACGGGGATACTTACCCAACCTATAATGGGGCCATCGGCATGACCTACGAGCAGGGTGGGGGAGGCCGCGGCGGACTGGCCGTGCTGAAAGAGGATAATGATACGCTTACCCTCACAGATCGTATAGCCCATCATGTTACCACGGGACTATCTACCATTGAAATAGCCTCCCAGCAGGCGCAAAGGATCACCGAAGAATTTAGCCGGTATTTTCATAATGCGGCTACCGCACCGGAAGGCGTGTATAAGAGCTATGTGATAAAGGCATCCGGTAATGCGGAAAAGCTGGCCAACCTGGCCGCTTTGCTGAAGCGGAACAATATTACGTTCGGCTACGGCTCCAAAACACCCAGGGCAAGCGGGCTTAATTATTTTACCGGTAAAACAGAGAATGTGGACATAAGCCGGGAAGATATGGTCATCAGCGCTTTTCAGCCCCGCTCCAACCTGTTGCAGGTATTGTTTGAGCCGCAATCCCGTTTAACCGATTCCGTTACCTACGACATTACAGCCTGGGCCATCCCATATGCTTATGGTTTACCCGCTTATGCCATACGCCAGCAGTTGAGCCCTGCCACCGATTCCGTGGCAGCAGATAACAATAGTTACCTGGCCGCCACGCACCCATATGCTTACCTGGCCCGCTGGAACAGTGTGAAAGATGTACGTTTGCTTACAGCCCTGCTGCGGCAGCAGGTAAAAGTGCGTTACGCAGGGGCGCCCTTTACCACCGGCGGACGTACCTTCCCTGCCGGTACGCTCATTATTCCCCGTTCCGGTAATGAGCACATCGGCCGTTTTGATACTTACATCACTTCCCTGGCCAATGAGGTAAAAGTGAACCTGGATGCGGTAGCTACCGGCTTCGTGGAAAAGGGCACCGACTTTGGTTCTGATAAAGTACGCTACATTCAACCCACAGAAGTGGCCATGGTGGTGGGAGATGATGTATCTTCCCTGAACGCCGGCGAGATCTGGCATTTCTTTGAACAGCAGATAGGCTATCCCGTTAGCCTGGTTAATGAAAAGAACCTTAGCCGGATCAACTGGAAGAATATTAATGTGCTCATTTTACCGGATGGAGAATATAGCTTCCTGCAGGACAAAACGCAGGTAGCCCGCCTCAAAGACTGGGTAAGCGCCGGAGGCCGCCTGATCGCACTACAGGGTGCATTGGCCCAGCTGGCAGGCGGCGACTGGGGCATTCACCTGAAGAAAGAAAGCGATACCACCACTGATAAAGATATTTACGCACCTCTGAAATCGTACGCCAACCGCGAGCGGGAGAGCGTAAAGCAATTCATCCCCGGCGCCATTTACAAGGTGCAGCTGGATAACACACATCCGTTAGCGTTAGGCTATCCTGATACCTACTATACCCTGAAACAGGATGATCATATCTATGAATTTATGGATGATGATGATAACGGCTGGAATGTAGGCGTACTGAAAAAGGATAATTACCTGAGCGGTTTTGTAGGTGTAGACACCCGTGCCCACCTGAAAGATGGCCTGTTATTCGGCGTAAAAGATATTGGGAATGGTAAGCTGATCATGCTGGCAGATGATCCGCTGTTCCGCAGCTTCTGGGAAAATGGTAAGCTGTTATTCAGCAATGCCGTGTTCCTGGTATTTTAAATTTCAGGAAAGTATCCGCTTCAATCAAACCTAAAAGCTAATATCCAAAAGCTAATATCTTTTGATGTTGCATCCCATTGAAGCAGTGCTGCTCATTTTAACGGCGCCGCCAGCCAGCATTTCATTGATGGCATTATAGAGGTGCCGTACCTTCACCGCATCCGCATTACCCGGGTTATCATCAATAGCGCCTTTGTAAGAGAGGCGGCCGTTCTTATCAAACAGATAACATTCCGGTGTATGCCCCGCATCAAAGGCATCGGCGATCTCCGCTTTCTTATCGATCACATAAAACCAGTTGTATTGCTGCGAGGCAGCATAGGCCTTCATGGCATCCAGCGATTCTTCATCATTCTGCAGCGCAATATTGGAGTTTACCAGTATTACACCAATGCTGTTTTTTAACGCATAGGCACAAACGCTGTTCGTTCTGTCCTGGTTGCGCATTACATAAGGACAATGATTAGCAGAGAACATTACCAGTAAGCCGTTGCTGCCACGGGCGGCATTCAGCGTTATTTCCCGTCCACTGATATCACGCAGCTGTACCTCCGCTTTGGGAATAGGTGCGCCTATTTCCAGGTTGTTATCGCCGGAACGGAATGCCAGTAAGGTATAGAGCACAAGAAAAAAACAGGTGCTTTTCATGTTACAGGATTTGGGTATTCGGTCGTAGTTATAGGGCCTGTTATTTAATATAAAGGTAATGTAATATGTATAAATATGTTAATTTATTTGATCAATGGTGGAGTAATGGGGGGTGCAGATGTGCAAATATGTAGATGTGCAGATGGTTAGAGAGGCTCCCTTAATAGCTTGCAAATCAATACCGTTGAATAATAGATCGTTTGTCAGCTAAGAGCAGCTGTCAATTACCTGGTAACAAAAGCCGCTGTATATCAACAGGTTAATCCTCCTCTGGAGCAGCAGCTAGCTCCTTCAGGGTACTGATGCTGGCATTCAGCTCAAACCCTACCAGCAATATAAAGGAGTTAAAATAAATGAACAGCATCAGGATCAGGATGGTGCCAATGGAACCGTAGATCTTATTATAATTGGCAAAATTGTTCACAAAATAAGAGAACCCCAGCGTTACCAGTATCATTAATACCGTGGCAAAGGTAGAGCCGGCGGTAATGAACTTCCAGCGTTTGGTTCTGGCAGGCGCAAAACGGTAAATAACCGCCAGGATGGAAAAGAACAACAAAATGATCAGCAGCCAGCGGATCACATCTATACTGGAACGGATCAACGTACTGTGAATATTCAGCAGGTTAAAAACGTAACGTAAAATTGCGCCCTGCGCAATGATCAGCACCACCGTAATTAACAGCAGCAGCACCAGCACCGCTGTTAGCTGTAAGGCCAGCAGCCTGGTACGCCACCACTTGCGCCGCCGGAAGCCGGGCTGCTCTTTGTTAAAAGAGCGCATAATACCCATTAACCCGTTAGATGAATAAAAGAAACCCATTAAGAATGAGATCGACAACAGGCCCGTGCGGTTGGTGTACAGGAAATCATGGATCATGTTCCGCACGATCATATACGTGTTGTAGTTGGGCGTAACATCTTCCGCAAGCCGGTACAGCGTGGGTTCTATGTTCTTCATAGGAATGAACGGCACCAGCGTGAACAGGAAAATGAAAAACGGCGGTATGGCCAGCAGGAAGTTGAAGGAAATAGCCGCCGCACGATCGCCCAGGCTTTTGCTCCTGGTCTCTTTCGAAAAAAACTTCAGCACATCATACAGCGGCAAACCCTGGAAACCTGGCAGCACCAGCCTTTGGCTAATGCCTACCAGCTTGCGGTAAGGCCTTGTATTGCGTAACAGTTTTTTGAGATTGAGCATACCCGAAATGCGTTTAGTATCCCGCCTTGTTCAGCGCTGCCTGGTATTTATGTGCATTTTCCAGATGCTCCTGGTAGGTGGCTGCAAAGGCATGGTAACCTGAAAAATCAGACCGCGCGCAGAAATAGATGTAATCTGTTTCCGGTGTGTTCAGCACTGCATCCAGTGTTTTCACAGAAGGCGTGCAAATAGGGCCCGGTGGCAGCCCGCCATAACGGTAAGTGTTATACGGAGAGTCGAACTGGGTATGGCCTTCGCGGATGCGCTTCAGCCCAAAATCCTGCAGGGCAAATTTCACGGTAGGATCGGCCTGCAGGCGCATGCCTTTTTTATAACGGTTCAGGTACACACTGGCGATCAGCGGTTTTTCATCATTCTTATTAGTCTCTTCCTCCACAATGGCGGCCAGTATAGTTACTTCGTTCATGCTCAGGCCCAGGTTGCGGGCTTTGGCCTTCCGTTCTGTGTTCCAGAATTCCTCCCTTTCTTTTTCCAGCTTTTCAAAGGCGGTTTCGGCAGAGGTGTTCCAGTAATATTCATACGTATTAGGCACTACTGCGCACATCACCGTATTGGAATCCAGGCCAAACTGGCGCAGGTATACCTGGTCGTGCAACAGTAAACGCAGAGCGGTGGAATCGGCCTCCAGGTTGTTGGAGATCTTTCTTACAAAATCATCCTTGGTTCTTAGCTTGGTAATAACCAGCTGCACCGGCGCCTGTTTGCCGGAGCGCAGCAGCTTTACGATCTCAAAGTTGCTCATGCCCCACTTGATCTGGTAGCGGCCGGCTTTTACACGGGATGGGTAGCCCAGCCGCCGCGCTACAAAGTCAAAGCTGTTACGGCTGCTTACAATATTCTGCTCTTCCAGCCCATCCAGTACATTGGCGTAGGTGCTGCCGGTGCGTATATAAAAATATTTTTTATCGGCAAAAGCACTGGTATTTGGGCCAAATACGCGATAGGCTATGAATACCAGCACACCTGCAATGATTGCACAAACAATCACTACTGCCCGCCGGATCCAGGAAGCCTTTTTTGTTTTTGTCTTTTTAGATGCGTTGTTTCTCTTAGTAGTTGCCATAGTGGTTTTACATAAAAAAACCTCGCGTTTTAACGGCGAGGTCCGGAAATGGATTTATAAACAAACGTTTATTTTTTGTTAGGAGCCGGTTGCTGCTGCGGCGTAGCAGGCAAAGTAGCTGGCGGTGCAGTAGGCTGTGGTACAGGACGGCCTGCATTTTGTTCCATAATGGTTTTAGACTGCTGCTGTACGGCTGCGTTCTTGTCAACGAAGAAAGAAGAGGTCAGGCACAGTACTGCAATGATGGCAGCCAGCACCCACGTGCCTTTTTCCAGCACATCTGTTGTTTGGCGTACGCCCATTACCTGGTTACCAAAACCACCGAAAGAGCCGGATAAACCGCCCCCCTTGGGGTTCTGTATCAGTACAAAGAAACCCAGCAGCACACAAGCCAGAATGATCACAATACCAAAGAGTAATAACATAAGTATATCAGTATTTCCTGTTAATTTTTATTTGAACCGGACTGCATTTGCATTTGCTGCGATTGCAGTTCCTGGATCTTTTGCGCAAAATAAGTGCTTTTGTTGGGATTAAGCAAACTTAATTTTTGATATATCTGGATGGCCGTCTGGTACTGGCGTTGGCGCGCCCAGATCTCAGCCAGCGTCTCAGAAACAATATCATCATTCAGGGTAATGGACTCCATGGCCATTTTCTCCACGGTTTCAGATACTTCCGGGTCCGTGTCCGTATAACTGCGGGTCAGCTGCTCATGATACCAGTCTTTATTGGCCTTTTGGGCAAAACCCTGTTTCATTTCCCGCAGCCAGTCTGTAAAGCTGCGCATTTCTGCGGCGCCTTTTTCATTGAGATCATCTGCCTGATCAGGCTCTTTCAGCTTTTTATAGGCAAAATAATCATCGGTATATAAAGGCTGGAAGGTAAGCGTGGTCTCTGTTTCCTCCTGTCTTTCAAAAGGAAAGATCTTCAGCGGCTCTTCCTCAGGTGAGGCTGGCGCTGCGGCGGCAGGTGATGTATATGTTTCAGGCACAGCGGCTTCCGGAGCGGCAGCTTCCACCTCTGTATCGTCATTTTCAGCTAAAATATCCAGCTGCTGCTGTTCTGAGGTTGCCCACAGGGCATCCGATGGTTTGGTGGGTGGCGCTTCAATCTCGTCCTCCTCTTCTGCCCACTCTTCCTCCACTGGGGCATCGGACGGCTGAGCGGTGTCCAGCTCTACCGGTTTACCCCATTCATCTACCACCGATTCAAATTCCGATGGGGCAGGGGTGGCTGTACTTGCGGCCGGTTCTTCGGCCCACTCGTCCACCACGGTTTCAATTTCATTGGCCACACCGGGCGTAATGCCTGTACCGGCCACTATTTCAGAAGGTACTTCGGCCGTTTCATCTGCCGGCGCCATTGCAGCCTGCGCTTCTACTTCCGGCAACTCCAGGTTGGCCAAAGGCGTTGGATCTGCCGGTGTATAGGTGGTAGGCGTAAATGCTGAATCTATCAGGGACGTAACCGGCGGCGTAATACTTTTTTCCAGCTCACCCGTCACAAACTGGAAAAAGTAGTGCGGGTTATTGCTGTATAGCTGTGCCTTTTTAATAGCAGGTGCATGCAGGTTCAGGTACCGGTCGTAACTTTTCTGCGCCAGCAGCAGGCGGGCGGCGGTAAAATACGGATAGTCCGTCACCATCTGCTCCAATGCAGCTTCAGACACCTGCGGCAGTGACGGTTCCTGGAAAATATGCTGAATGATCCTGTTTGCGGTCATATGCTGCTAATATATGAATATTATTTATATCTGTATCCTACCAGTTTGCAAAAGCCCTGTTAAAGATGGCGTCCGTGATCTGCGGAATGATGGTTTCATCCAGCAAACGGTTCTCCACCTGGCTTGGCAGCTGATCTGCCTGGAAGTCGGCCGACTGTGAAAAAGGTTGTGTCCAGCCCTTTTTATCGCCTACCCGTTTAATAAACACCACGTTAATAGTTACGGTTAAGCGGGAGGTGGCAGCCTTATCCACATTGGTTACCGCGGCATTGGAGAAGTTATAACCCGTAATAGTGGCTTTAAATTCATAGTCCGCATTATCCTCGTTGATCTGCGTTAGCTTGGTTTGGGACTGGATCTTGTTGCGTATTTTTTCCGATACCCGCTGGCTCAGGGTTGGGTTGTTAATAGGCGCCCTGTTCTCCACAAAACGCACATTTACGGTTTTTGCTCCCTGGTCAATACTGGCGCCGGAGGTGGAATATTTTACAGAACATCCGCCCAAAACTAGCAGGACTACGGCGGTTATGCTCGCTTTCAATAATCTGATCATCTCTCTATAAGAATGTAATGATTTAATGGATGGTGCTCACAAAGGTAATCAATCACCAATGTTATACTCTTTCAGTTTACGGTATAAGGTCCGCTCTGAGATACCCAGGTCCAGGGCCGCATCTTTTCTTTTTCCTTTATGTTTTTTAAGCGCTTTTACGATCAGCTCTTTTTCCTTGTCGGCAATAGAAAGGGTTTCCTCCACTTCCTCATGATGGTCTATATCATGATCCTGCAAAATAATACGCGAGGGCGCCGGCAGCACATTATTATTTTCTGCGGGTGCAAAATTGTGCAGCACATGCTCATGATTATTTTCCTGGTAAGCTGCAGCATGCGCTATGTTTGGATTTTGCAGGATGTCAAAGAACATTTTCTTCAGTTCTGTAACATCTTTTTTCATGTCAAAGAACAGCTTGTAAAGAATGTCCCTTTCACTTGCAAAATCGCTGCTGCCCTGTTGCGGCAATGCCAGCATAGGCAGGCGCGAGGTATTGGGCACTTCCGGTAAAAAACGTTGCAGCTCCTGCGCGGTCACCAGCTTATCATTCGCCAGCACGGAGATCTGTTCTGCCATGTTCTTCAGCTCCCGCACATTACCGCGCCAGGGATAATTGATCAGTATATTACGCGCCTCATCATCCAGCTGAATGGAGGGTGTTTTATACCGCTCTGAAAAATCTACGCTGAACTTGCGGAACAGCAGGGGAATATCTTCCTTACGATCCCGCAGGGAAGGTACGCGGATGGGCACTGTATTTAAACGGTAATAAAGGTCCTCGCGGAACTTGCCGTGCTGCGTTTGTTCCAGCAGATCGCGGTTAGTGGCGGCTATTACCCGTACGTCTGTTTTCTGTACTTTGGATGAGCCTACGCGGATGAACTCCCCGGTTTCCAGCACCCGCAGCAGGCGGGCCTGGGTGCCCAGCGGCATTTCGCCAATTTCATCCAGGAAAATAGTGCCGCCGTTCACGGTTTCAAAATATCCTTTACGGCTGTCTACTGCGCCGGTGAAAGAGCCTTTTTCATGGCCAAACAGTTCCGAATCAATAGTGCCTTCCGGGATGGCGCCGCAGTTCACTGCTATGAACGGGTTATGCTTACGTGCGCTTAATGCATGGATGATGGTAGAAAATACTTCCTTACCCACACCGCTTTCCCCAAAGATCATTACTGTGAGGTCGGTGTTGGCCACTTGCGCCGCCACCTGCAGGGCATAGTTCAATGCAGGTGAATTTCCAATAATGCCAAATCTGTTCTTTATCGACTGTATTTCCATAGCATCTGCCTCCGGCTTAATGTTTTTTATATCAACAGGTATGGGTTACACCACCTTGCCTATTAAGGTAGCGGCGGTACAATCTACCACCTTTACGTGCACATACTGTCCTTTTTCGTAATTGCCCCTGGGGAGAACGATCACCTTGTTCTGATCATTCCTTCCAAAGAGATCATTTTCTGAACGTTTGGATGTGCCTTCTATCAGCACCTTAAACGTTTTTCCCAGGTCTTTTTGCATGCTTTCCAGGGCTTGCCTGCGGTGCAGCTCCACCACTTCGGCCAGCCGGCGTTTTTTCACCTCTTCCGGCACATCATCCTGGTAGCGGCGGGCGGCCAGGGTACCCGGGCGCTCTGAGTAAAAGAACATGTAGGCCAGGTCATACTTCGCAAACTCCATCATGCTCAGGGTGTCCTGGTGGTCTTCTTCCGTTTCAGTACAGAACCCCGTGATAATGTCGGTTGAAAGGCCGCAGTCCGGCAGTATTTCACGGATGCGCGTTACTTTTTTCATGTACCATTCCCGCGTATAGGTGCGGTTCATGAGCTGCAGCACACGGGTGCTGCCGCTTTGCACGGGCAGGTGAATATAATTGCAGATATTCTCGTACTTAGCCATGGTGTGCAGCACCTCATCCGTAATGTCTTTGGGATGGGAGGTGCTGAAACGTACGCGCAGCAGGGGACTGATCTGGGCTACCTTTTCCAGCAGGCCGGCAAAGGTAATGATCTCTTCCTGTGCAGTTTCCGGTGAAACGCCCACCCAGTAATAGGAATCCACGTTCTGTCCCAGCAGGGTCACCTCACGGTAGCCGTTGTTGAACAGGGCCGCTGCTTCCTGGATAACGGAGTAGGGATCGCGGCTGCGTTCCCGGCCGCGGGTAAAGGGCACCACGCAAAAAGTGCACATATTATTACAGCCCCGCATAATGGATACAAAGGCGGTTACGCCATTGCTGTCCAGCCTAACAGGGCTAATGTCTGCATAGGTTTCTTCCCGGCTTAAAAGCACATTCACCGCTTTCTGGCCGGTTTCTGCTTCTTCTACCAGGGCCGGCAGGGTACGATATGCATCCGGTCCCACTACCAGGTCCACCAGCTTTTCTTCTTCCAGCAGCTTGGCTTTCAGGCGCTCGGCCATACAGCCTAATACGCCTACCAGCATACCGGGATTGCTTTGCTTTAGCTTGCGGAACTCCTGCAGGCGCTTACGCACGGTTTGTTCTGCCTTCTCGCGGATCGAGCAGGTATTGAGCAGTATCAGGTCGGCCTCCTCATAGTTACGGGTGGCTCCAAAACCTTCCTGGTTCATAATGGAAGCCACGATCTCACTATCGTTAAAGTTCATCTGGCAACCATAACTTTCTATGTAGAATTTCTTATGATACGTTTGGTCAACAGCCGGTTGCGGGGCGAAGGCTTCACCCTGGCGGCTTTCATCATGCACTTTTGTAACCTGTTCCAGCATCATTCTGTCAGAAAATTTTAGAATAGCAAAAGTAATAAATTAAATGGAAAAATGACAGAATGGCAGCAGTAGAAAGGTTATGTTGTGGTTATATATGTTCGAGGATGAATTAGGGCGTTGGGTTACTCCACTACTTCTACTTTTGATCGTTCTTTTTGCTGGCCTTTATTTTTTCCCCAGGCATATCCGCCGCCAGCGCTGATAATAGCTGTAGATACGATTTCCAGTATGCGTAAAGCAATTTCTTCCTTGCCTAATTTAATACAATACACCAGCACCCCTGCCACTATCAGGAAAATGATAATGAAAAATGCGATCAGGATAGTACGGTTTTTAAAATCGTGCCTCGGCGCTGCTTTTAAATATTCCCCTTGCTGTTTAAGGCTTTCTTTAGAGAGCTCATAACTATGCTGCAATTCCAGTTGCCGGAGGGAATTCTCCTGGTGACGGAGCCGTAATTCTTCTTTTTGAAGTTCAATAAAATCCCGAACGGATTGTTCGGTTAAAGGAGCGGCATTCTTGTTATTTGCTTGCGGAGTTGGATTTTGAGGCATAAGCTGTACCAGGTCTTAATTTTACCCGTACATATCCTCCGATTTCACGGCTACCCAGCTTTGCGGGAACAAAGCGTGCAGATAGTATAGATGATCTGTTCCTTTCAAATAGCCGTACAAAAGCTTTAGAGGATAAAAATAATTCCTCTTGTATTTTGAATGGGCTTGATTTAAATGTGAACATACACATGGATTTACGGCTAAAATATCATTAATATGTGGAAGATTTTGTTAACGGCATATAGATTTTTTCTATTTGCCGGGGCAACAAATATCGGGTGCCTACCCCGTTCTGTAAACCACTAGAGAGAGAGGAGCGGGAAACGGGGCTCGAACCCGCCACCTACGGCTTGGGAAGCCGTCGCTCTACCAAATGAGCTATTCCCGCTTATCGGTTTATCCAAGAATAAACCGGGTGTCAAATGTAAAGATTATTTTGAAACGCTGGCTACTTTCTTCATCACCCAGCTGTCTTTTACCGGTTGCAGCCACCTTTCTTCCAGTTCCTGTTTGGTAAGCACTGTATTATTCAGGTACAGGGTGTTCTCATCAATGAAGCCTTTTTCAAAAGCATAGGCCAATTGCGCCATGGGCAGTAATTCCAGCTGATCTTTCACCACAAAGCCCAGCAGCAGCCGGTCAAATAAATTTACTTCGTACTGGCGTTCCAGGCTTTTGATAACCCGTACAGAGCTATCGGTACTGCAGCCGCTTACACCGGTGGCATTTTCATCGGCCATCAGCACAATCACCTGGTTAAAGAACAGTTGTCCAAAACCCTTTACCGGCGTGCCATGCGATTGCCATTGCGTAGCAAACTGATGTAATTGCTCATTAATTTCAAGGGCTTCCCGTTCATTGAAGGGGCGGTTGCTCTGGTATATCCATACGCGGGAGTCGGGTGCAAAATCCGCGGGTAATAATTGTTTTATTGCTGCTATCGTCATAATAATGCAAAGCTACGATATTCACATTAATCGCCCAGCTGTTTGGCTACTATCTCGGCAATGTCCAGCACCTGAACACTGTCTTCCTTGCCCTGCTCCTTTACACCATCCGTAAGCATGGTCATACAAAAGGGGCAGTTGGCGGCAATTACGGTAGCGCCTGTATCCACCGCTTCGCGGCCGCGTTCAAAGTTCACGCGGGTAGTGCCTTTTTCTTCTTCCTTGAACATTTGCGCACCGCCGGCGCCACAACACAGCCCTTTGCTGCGGCAGCGTTTCATTTCCACCAGCTCGGCATCCAGCGCTTCCAGCACTTTGCGCGGAGCTTCGTAAATGTTATTGGCCCGGCCCAGGTAGCAGGAGTCGTGGTAGGTGATACGGCGGCCTTTGAAGGTGCCGCCCTCCGTCATTTTTATTTTGCCTTCGTCTATTAGCTGTTGTAAAAAGGAGGTATGGTGCAGCACTTCATAGTTACCGCCCAGCTCCGGGTATTCATTTTTGAAAATGTTGAAGCAGTGCGGGCATGCTGTAACAATTTTCTTCACGCCATAGCCATTCAGCACCTGGATATTGTTCTGCGCCATCATCTGGAATATGAACTCATTGCCTGCCCTGCGGGCCGGATCGCCGGTACAGCTTTCTTCCTTACCCAGGATGGCAAAGCGGATGCCTGCTTTATCCAGGATTGTTGCAAAAGCTTTGGTGATCTTTTGTGCCCGCTGATCAAAGCTGCCTGCGCATCCCACCCAAAAGAGCACTTCCGGTGTTTCGCCGCTGGCGGCGTATTCGGCCATTGTTTTAATCTTCATCTTTTGTTTGTTTGAAGTGATCCTGTTCGTTTAATTATCCCTGCATTTCTACGGCCCATTTATCACGGTCGTCCGGTGAGAACTTCCAGGGCGCCATATTATTTTCAATATTGCTGAACATCATGTTCCATTCTGCCGGCGCGCTGGATTCTTCCATCACCAAATGGCGGCGCAGCTGTAAAATAATGTGCAGCGGGTTAATGCTTACCGGGCACTCCTGCACACAGGCGTTACAGGTAGTGCAGGCGCGCAGCTCTTCTTCAGAAATATAATCGCGCAGCAGTGCTTTGCCATCTTCCTGGAAAGTACCTTGCTTATTAAGCACGCGGCCAATTTCTTCTGCCCGGTCACGGGTATCCATCATGATCTTACGGGGCGAGAGCTTTTTGCCGGTGATATTCGCAGGGCAGGCTGCGGTACAACGTCCGCATTCTGTGCAGCTGTAGGCATCCAGCAGGTTTTTCCAGGTAAGGTCCTGTACGTCTTTGGCGCCAAACTTAGGAATACCTTCCGCCGGGGGCTCGCTGGCAGCCAGCTCCGGCTGCAGCATCAGCTGTACTTCTTTTTGTACGGCAGGCATGTTCTCCATTTTACCCTTAGGCCGCAGATCGGCGTAATAGGCGTTAGGAAATGCCAGGATGATATGTAAGTGTTTTGAAAAAGGCAGGTAGTTCAGAAAAGCCAGCACACCTAAAATATGCAGCCACCAGCAACCGCGCTCCAGGGCCATTAAGCTGCTGTCGGACAGGCCGTTCAATAAAGGTGTGAGCAGGCCGGAGATCCAGAAATTACCGGTAGCTATATAATGCTCTGAGCCACGGCTTTGCAGCACCTGGTCGGCGGTGTTCATGGTAAGGAATAATACCATCAGCACTATTTCCGTGATCAGGATATAATTGGCGTCGGAGCGGGGCCACCCATCCAGGTCATGGCCAATAAAGCGTTTCAGTTTCAGGATATTACGGCGTATTAAAAAGATGGCGCAGCCACCGAGCACCAGCACGGCCAGGATCTCAAAACAGCCTATCAGCACCGGGTATAAGCTGCCCAGGGGTGATGCAAACAGGCGGTGTGTACCTATTGCCCCGTCCAGGATGATCTCCAGGATCTCTGCATTAATAATAATGAAGCCCGCATATACGAAAAAGTGCAGTACAGCTACCAGCGGATTGCGGAACATTTTCTTTTGTCCAAAGGCCAGTAATAATACATTACGCCAGCGTTCCCCGGGGTTATCATTTAAGGATACATCGCGCCCCAGCAGTATATTACGCCTGATCTCCCGCACCTTACGGGCAAACAGGTATACGGCTGCTGCTAATACTATTACAAATAAAAGCTGCTGTACTAAATGCATATTCCAGATTTGACTTTTCTAATTTACGGTTTATTGGCAATGTAAGTAATTTTTTAATAGTCGATGGTCCATGGTCGATGGTCCATAGCATTGATCATTTCGCGGTACTTCATGATTTGCCAGTTGCCTAAACAAGTAAGGTATGCCTTGCGTTAAATGCTATGGACTATGGACCATCGACTATGGACCCCCAAAAAACATTACTTTTGCACTCATCAAAGCATCCATATGGCAACAAAAAATGTGATCCTTACCCAGGACATTATTCAAAAAAAACTGGAACGTATTGCTTATGAAATATATGAGCACAACAGCACAGAGCCGGAAGTGATACTGGTAGGTATATGGGACAGGGGTATGATACTGGCGCAAAAAATAGCCGGGATCCTGCAAAAGATCGCGCCGTTTAAGATAAAGCTGATAGAGCTGCGCCTGGATAAACAACACCCCCTGGAGGTGAAGCTGTCTGAAAATATAGACCTGAACGATAAGGTAATTATATTAATAGATGATGTGGCCAACTCCGGCCGCACCATGTTATATGCCCTGAAACCTTTTCTGCAATACCTGCCGCGTAAGATCCAGACCGCGGTGCTGGTAGACCGTAAGCATAAATCTTTCCCGTTAACAGTAGATTTTACCGGTTATTTACTTTCCACCAGCCTGCAGGATATGATCATGGTGGATGTGGAAGGAGAGGAGATCCTTTCGGCGTACCTGGTGTAAGGTGCTGAATGCAGAATGCTTAACGCTTAAGGCCGCGGAGGGCTATCCATAAAGTTATTAAATGCAAAACGCTAAACGCATCATGGAGCAAATGCCCATCAGCGTTTAGCGTTCTGCTTTATGCTTTCAGCTCTTATTTCAGCTTCATATCCTTTATAATCTTCTGTACACGCTCATCCAGCTGGGTATTCACCTGGTCAAAGTCTTTAGCTGCTGCTAAAGGCTGCTGCACACTAAAGTAGAACTTGATCTTAGGTTCCGTACCGGAAGGCCTTGCAGAGATCTTGCTGCCATCTTCCAGTATAAACTGCAGTACGTTAGACTTAGGCAGGTTAATAGCCTCTGTAGCGCCGGTTTTCAGGTCTTTCACCTGCTGCAGCTGATAATCGTACAGCTTCACTACCGGCGAGCCGTTGATGGTAGCCGGCGGTGCATCGCGGTAGCTGCGCATCATATCGGCAATTTCATCAGCGCCTTTCATACCTTTTTTGGTGATGGAGATCAGCTGCTCTTTATAGAAACCGTATTTCACGTAAATGTCTATCAGCTGCTCGTACAGGGAGCGGCCTTCATTACGGGCATAGGCGGCCATTTCGCAGATCATGGCTACAGATGCAATGGCATCCTTGTCGCGCACATTGTCGCCTATCATATATCCGTAGGATTCTTCCCCGCCGCAAATGAACTTTTCCTTACCTTCTTTTTCGCGGATCATGTCAGCAATCCACTTAAAGCCGGTCAGCACATTGTAACAGCGTACGCCGTTCTTGGCGGCAAATACATCTATCAGGTCGGAGGTTACCACAGTTTTACCCACAAAGTCGGTAGGTCCGCTCAGGCCTTTCTTTTTACGGCCTTCAATAATATAGTTGAACAGCAGCACGGCAGTTTGGTTACCGTTCAGCAGTATCCATTCCCCTTTCAGGTCTTTTACGGCAATGCCTACACGATCCGCGTCAGGATCTGTACCTAATAAGATAGCGGCATCCAGCTCTTTGGCTTTTTTAAGGCCCATGCTCATGGCTTCCGACTCTTCCGGGTTAGGATATACCACGGTTGGGAAGTTCCCATCCGGCGTAGCCTGCTCCTGTACCACCTGTACATTGGTAAAGCCAAAACGTTTCAGTATTTCAGGCACCAGGGTAATACCGGTACCATGAATGGGCGTGTACACGATCTTCATATCATGCTGGGCCGCTATGATATCCGGGTTAATAGACAGGCTTTTGAGCATTTGCAGGTAGGCCTCGTCCACGTCCTTACCAATAGCAGTAATATTGGCTTCGCCGCCGCTCCACTTCACTTCATCTATACCGGCTATTTTCTCTACTTCTGCAATTACATTTTTATCGTGCGGGGGCACCAGCTGGCCACCATCGTCCCAATAGGCTTTATAACCATTGTATTCCTTGGGGTTGTGGGAGGCAGTTAGCACTATGCCGCCCTGGCATTTCAGGTGGCGGATGGTGAAAGACAGCTCCGGGGTGGGACGCAAGGCTTCAAACAGGAATACTTTAATGCCGTTGGCGGCCATTACATTGGCCGTTACCTCCGCAAAATAACGGCTGTTATTGCGGCTGTCGTGGGCAATGGCTATTTTGATCTCACCTTTTACAGCTTTTTTCAGGTAGTTGGCAAAACCCTGGGTGGCCATACCTACGGTATATTTGTTCATCCGGTTGGTGCCTACGCCCATAATGCCGCGTAAGCCGCCGGTGCCAAACTCCAGGTTACGGTAAAAAGCGTCGGCCAGCTCATCGGGATTGCCTTTCTGCAATTGCTGAACGGCGGCCACGGTTTCGGCATCAAAACCGCCTTGCAGCCACTGGTTTACCTTGTTCTCGATATTAGTATCCATGTTCCTGTTTTATTTGAGGTCCAAATATAAAGAGGAAAAAACGTATTTCCCCTGCTGTGGACATTCCTAATGTTAGTAAAAAAGCTGAAAGCCGAAAGCATAAGGCTAAAAGCTCCTGGGAGCGTACCCTGCATTGGCTTTGAGCTTTCTGCTTTATGCTTTCTCCTCAAACAAGTAATCCACACCCCATTGAAAATTGACCGGTTTGGTTAATTTTGCGGCTATGAGGCGGTACGACGATTCTTACAAACAAAAAGGATTGCGGAAACAATTGGTAGACACACTTCGGCAGAAAGGCATCACAGACGAAAATGTACTAGCGGCTATCAACAACATTCCCAGGCATTATTTCTTAGACACCGCGTTTGAAGGCATTGCATATGAGGACCGGGCATTCCCGATAGGCGAGGGGCAAACTATTTCCCAGCCCTACACCGTAGCCTACCAGACCCAATTGCTGGAAGTAAAACCTTTTGAAAAAATACTTGAAATAGGTACAGGCAGTGCCTACCAGGCTTGTGTATTAGGTGAGCTAAAGGCGAACCTGTTCACCATAGAACGGCAAAAAAAGCTGTTTGATCAGGTAAAACAATTCCCTTTTAAATCCCGTTACCCCACCATCCGCTTCTTTTATGGGGATGGTTATGAAGGATTACCCACTTTTGCCCCTTTTGATAAGGTGCTGATCACTGCGGCGGCGCCGCAAACACCGCCCAAGCTGCTGCAGCAAATGAAGATCGGGGGTAAGATGGTGGTACCGGTAGGCGGCAGCGAGATCCAGCGCATGATCCGCATCACCAAAACCGGCGATAATGATTATGAGCAGGAAACCTTTGATAACTTCTCTTTTGTACCCATGCTCTCGGGAAAAAGATCCTAATTCATAATGATGGGCTCTTCTTCAACCTGTTTCTTTTTCTTAAACATATTCGGGTCCATCTTCCCAAAGCGGTAACGCAGGTTCAGGCGAATGAAACGCGTGGTGCGTTTACGCTCATAGTCCTGTATAAAAGCATCGGTTTCGTAGTGGTTGCTGAATTGCTGGGTATTTAACAGATCGGAGATATTCAGCGAAATAGCCAGCGCATTATTTTTCAGAAGCTCCTTACGCAGGCCCAGATCTATACCGTTCATGGCCTTGGTGGTGCCCTGCGGCGATACGCGGGGAGAGCGGTAATGCCCCTGCAGCTGTACGTTAAAGTGGGAAGGCAAACGCAACGTGCTGTTTACATTCACGCCATAGGTCAGGTATTCATTGGTAAGGGTGCTGAAGCTGCCAGATCCTGTAAGCTTGCTGTATTCCAGGTTCAGATTGCTGGTCACATCCCACCAGCGGAAAAGGTGCAGCTGGTAGGTGAAGTTGCCGCCCCAGTCCTGGTCTTTGGCCAGGTTCATGGGTTTGGTGGTAGTAATGCCGGTAATGGTGTCCAGTATGCTAAGGCGGTCTATGTCATCATTAGCCTGGGAATAATATACACCGGTGTTCAGGAAGTCGTGCGACTTAGGATAGTACTGCGAATAGTTCACCTCAAACTTATGGGTAAGTGAAGGTTGCAGGTCCGGGTTGCCGGTACGTATGTTCTGCGGATCGGAGTTATTGATATAAGGCAGCAGGTCGTTAAAATCCGGCCGGTCCACGCGGGTAGCGTAGTTGAACACCAGGCTCTGGTCCTGGTTCTTGGGTAGATTATATTTCAGGAACACACTGGGAAATACGTTAAAGAAATGATTGTCTACTGCAGCATTCTGGCTGTAAGAGTATCCTTTTAACTGGGCCTGCTCTATACGGGCGCCTACCTGGTAGCCCAGGTTACCAATGGCGCTGGACACATTCACATAGCCCGCATAAATATTTTGTTTGTAGGAGTAGGTGTTGGAAAGGCTGTTGCTTTTCTCAAACTGGTCCGTATCATAATTAAACAGCAGGGCGGTGTAATCATTATCTATTTTCCGGAAAGTACCTTTTACACCTGCTTCAAACTTACCTTTTTTGCCCATGGGCGTGGTGTAGTCCGATTGCGCATTCCAGAACTGGTTGTGATTAAGGCCGGTGTTGGATTGCCGGTCCGGATCCTGTGCACCGCCGGGCTTCTGGTACAGCGTATAGTAGTCACTGTTACTATTGCCCTTGTTGTTACTGTAGCTTACATAAGCGGTGAGCTCCTCGTTCTCCTTATTGGTAGTGTGCCGGAAGTTAAAGTTGGTATTATTGGTTGGGTTAAAATAATGGCTGCTGTTATTACGGTCGCCGGAGCGCAGGTTTTGTTTACCGGCATCCAGGTAATTCAGCAGGATGTGATTTTCATTATTCCCGTTGCTATAGTTAATGCCTTCAGAGATGGATACGGTATTGTATTTATCCAGGTAATAATCCAGGCCCAGGCGTCCGCCATGGGAGCCATCGCTGTTATGGCTGTTGTTGGCCTGTGTAAAGTAGGTGGTATTGGTGCTATCCGGCACCAGGTTATGGCGGTTGCTGAAACCACTGCCCACCTGTGAGCCGTAGCGGCCGTAGTAATTGGCAAAAAAGTTAAACCGCCGTATGCGCAGGCTGCCGTTTACGCTGCCGTTCACCTGCCCGCGGGTGGCTACTCCGCCGTTGAACATCACATTATATCCAACAGCCTTATCTTTTTTAAGCACAATGTTAATGATGCCGCCGCCGCCCTGGGCTTCAAACTTGGCAGATGGGTTGCTGATCACTTCCACATGATCTACCGTTTCCGCAGGTATCATTTGCAGGGCTGTTTTGGCATCGCCAAAGGGAGAGGGCTTACCATCCACATAAATGGTTACGCTTTTGCCGCGCAGGGTTACGTTGTCGTCAATATCCACATCTACTCCCGGCACGTTCTTTAACAGGTCGGTACCGGTGCCGCCGTCTGCAGTTACCATGCTGCCGGCATCAAATACCTGCCGGTCTATCTGCATGCTGAAAGCTGGTTTTTCTGCTTTTATTTCCACGGCAGATAATACTTTGCCGGCTGTATGCAAACGCAGGGTGCCTACTGTGGTAGATGGTTTCAGCGCTGTAACACGTACCTCTTTCTCCATTTTTTCATATCCCATAAAGGTAATACGCAGCACATAGTCGCCGGGTTTTACAGCCGTGAAGCTGAAGTTGCCGGTAGGCTGGGTATACATGCCATAAGCTACGGTGGAATCGGCTTTGTGCAGGAGTACTACAGATGCATACTCTACCGGTTTGCCGGTAGCCCCGTCCAGCGCCTTGCCGGAAACTTTAATGGTTGCATTGGGGGTATTGTCCTGCGCTAAAGCATGGTAATAGCCGCACAGCAATACGCATACGAGTAGTAAGCGACTGTTCATGATCAGGTGGAATGATAGCATTAATACCGTAAAAATATTCATCTGGGGGGGAACGGGGAGTGATTTATGATGAGCGGCGGATGGGGTGGAGAATTACGAATTATTCAATTACGAATTACGAATTACGAATTTGAATGCAGCGGAGTAAATGTGATCAAAGATGCAACTATTATAAAGAGAAAAGTCCTGCACCATGTGCAGGACTTTCTTTATGAAGTACCAATTCGTAATTGACAATTCGTAATTAAAACTGCTCGCCCTGTATATTCTGCATATCCCCGCGGTCTGCTTTTGTGTTCTTACGTTTGAAGATCTGCGCATCGAACTTACCAAAGCGGTAAGCAAAAGTAAGGCGCAGTATGCGCGACTCACGCTTACGGATATAGTCCTGCGAAAAGGCCGGCGACACCTGGTTCAGCTCATACTGGCGGGTATTAAATACATCGGAAAGCGCCAGGGTAAGGGAGGCTGTTTTGTTCTTCAGGAAATCCTTTTTCAAACCTACATCCACACTGCTGAAGCCTTTAATAGTACCCTGGGCAGAGGTAGGCACCATCATAAAGCCACCGCCTCCGCCGCCGCGTCCACCACCGCCGCCACCGCTGTTGTTGGGCAGGGCTATGGTTGGCGCCTGGTAGTTACCGCTGACCTGCAGTGTGAAGTTAGCCGGCAGCTTGGTCTCTGAATTGAGCTTTGCGTTCCAGCTAAAGTTGCTGTTCTTAAATACTTCTTTATCCTGTGTTACGGAAATCTCTGTGCGGTACAGGTTCACGTTGGCCGTTACATCCCATATGCCGAAGAAGGTTTTTTTACCGGTCAGCTCCGCGCCGTAAGAGTTGTTCTTATCTGCATTCACAAAAGTGGTGAGCAGGGTATCTTTCCCTAAAGGCACGCTGATGGTAGACAGCAGGTTATTGGTATTCCGGTAGTAAATGGATCCCAGGAAATTGCTGTTCTTCCAGTTCTTAGCATAAGAAAATTCCAGGCTGTTGGTATACTCCGGTTTCAGGTTCGGATTACCCTCGCGCTGGTTCAGCGGGTCGGTATAATCGCGGTAAGGTATCAGCTGGAAAAAGTTGGGCCGGGTTACGCGGCGGCTATAGTTCAGCTGCAGCTCCTGGTCGTTCTTGAACTTCTGCGACAGGTATACGCTGGGGAAGAAGCCCGGTGTGGCTTTGGTAGGCTTATACTTCATGCCTTCGCTGGGGATCTCGCCGGAGTAAACATATTGTTCCACACGCAGGCCGCCCTGGTAGCCGAAGTTGCCAACGGTGCCGGAGTAGTTAACATATCCTGCATAGATCTGCTCTTTGTATTTATAGTCGTTTGAGAGCAGATCGTTAAAGGTGTAACCTTTTGTGATGGTATCCTGATCGTATACGTTGTAAATGCTGCTGTAATTGCGGAGGGTGGTTTTTAACCCCAGCTCCAGTTTACCATTCTTACCAATAGGATCAGTATAATCCGTTTGCGCGGTAATAAAGGTGGTTTTGCCGTCGGAGTGGTTGTTCTGCAACGCGGCCTGCCCGGTAGGTAAGCCATCCGGCGTAAGCGGCTGCGTATTAAAATCACCGTTACGGTTGTTGGTGCTGTAGTTATAGTTAACACTGGCCGACCACTCGCGGTTTGGTTCTGCAAAAGTATGCTTGAAATCCAGCGCAGTAGTGTAGTTGCGGAAACCGAACTTGTTATTATTGATACGGTTGCTCAGGGAATCGCCTTTGTTAAACGTGCTGCGCAGGTCCTCGTAGTTTTTGAAATTACCATCTACAATGTTCTGTGAAACAGAGATGGTGTTGCGGTTATCCAGGTAATAATCCAACCCTACGCGGCCAAACTGGAAAGTAGGGGTGCTGCGGCTGTTACTTTGCTGGTGCAGGAAGCTGGTATCGCCGTTCAGGTAGTTGGTACGGTCCGTAGTACCATCGCCCCAGTTCCGGTTGGCATTCACCATGTAGTTGGCAAATACATTCACTTTTCCCTGGCGCACATTAATGTTGCCGCCGCCGTTGTATTTATCGCCGGTGCCAATGCCTGCGGTTACCATACCGTTAATGCCTGCACGCCGGTTCTTTTTAAGTACAATGTTCAGGATGCCGGACATGCCTTCCGCATCGTACCGGGCAGAGGGGTTGGTGATCAGCTCCACGCTTTCAATAGCATCTGCCGGTATCTGGTCCAGGGTAAGGGTAGAGGGTTTGCCATCCACAAAAATGGTGGGGGAGGCGTTACGTACCGTTACATTCCCGTCAATATCCACATTCACGGCCGGTACGTTCTTCAGCACATCCTGCGCGGTACCGCCCACGCTTACCAGGTTACGGTCTACGTTAAACACCTTTTTATCAATACCCATGGTAAAGGCGCTTTTTTGCCCGGTAACTTCCACGGTGCCCAGCACCTTGGAATCCGGCCGCATTTTCAGGTTGCCCAGGTCCTGGTCCATGGTCTGGGGGCTGATGGCCACCTTTTTATAAATGCTGCCATAACCCATGAAGGTAATGCGCATATTAAAGGTGCCAAAAGGCAGGTTCTCAAAGTTAAATTCGCCGTTCTCTTTGGTGAGCATACCGGTTACCAGGCTGGAATCGCGCAGTTTCAGCAGGGCTACTGCCGCATAGCCGATAGGTTTTTTAGTGTCAGCATCTACCAGCTTGCCATACACATGCCCGATCTGGGGCATTTGCCGCTGGCCGTTAGCGCCACGGGCGCCTGCCGCTGCTCCCTGCTTACCGCCGGTAGCGGGCATAATGGGTATTTGCGCATGTAAGGATGCATGTCCTAACAGGACTGCAGCCAGTAAAACGTACCATTGTTTCATCGCTCTTATATTCGTTGATCTTAATTGTAGTGTGAAAATATTACCAGGTGATTTGGGTTCGATGCCGGGCACAAAATTATCGGTAATTTATATGCCGGTTTGCCTAATATGACGAATGGGGTATTTTAGCCGAGGAAACCTATAAAAACAGCGGTAAAAGGTCTTAACAGTAATTAACAATCAGCGGGGGATGGGCGTTGTTCATTCTACGCCATCAGCAGCTGCAGCAGCCCGATCACGAAGCCCAGCACACCGCCAATGATCTCTACAAAACGGAACTCGCGCGCCATAATCCCCTGCAGGATCTGCTCCAGCTTATCAGAAGAAAAAGCCGCTACCTTATCGGTAACAATTTTTTCCAGGTCCAGCTCGTCTTTCACATTGTCCAGGTATTGGGCTATCATCATGGGAAAAAGGGTGTCCAGCTCTTTCACCAGTACATCCTTGATCTGTTTAATGGTACTGTCGCCGATGAACATGGAAAGCACCGGCATGGCATCCGGCAGCTTTACGCGCAGGAAGTGTTCCAGGTGACCTTCTACCAGGGGAATAATATTTTTGATCTTTTCGGGGTCAGTGAGTTTTTCGCGAATGTCGTCAAAGGATAACAGCTCATCTGCTACCAGCTTGCCCAGCTTTTCGGCAAACTGCCGCTGCCGTTTGGGGAAGATGCCCTGCAGGGTCATAAAACCGAGGTTCATAGGCTGCCGGGGATGGAACAGCATTTTAATGGCGATCCAGTTAGTGAACCATCCTATGAAAGCGGAGATGAACGGAATCAGGTAGATAGACATTGTAAGCTCACAGTTTTAAGAGAGCGCAAAGAAAGGGAAAAATGAGCAAATAGCGGTGGATTGTTAGGGGTACATGGCAGGATAGAATTTTTTTAGGCAGCTATTTGGAAATTGAGAAGGTTTTCACTTATCTTTGCAGTCCGCAAAATGAAACGGTGGTTGTAGCTCAGTTGGTTAGAGCATCAGATTGTGGTTCTGAGGGTCGTGGGTTCGAGCCCCATCATCCACCCGAAATTTGTAAAGGGCTTCTGGTAACAGAGGCCCTTTTTTATTGATTACCATCTAATTATAGATAGAGGTAAGGGTTTGAGAGATTTTTCGTCCATACTGGGATATAGAATCAGATCGGATGTCTAATCGCCGATTTAATCTCATACAATTATTAATATTAACAATATTATCTTTATGATTGCTATCCCTTGTTTTTAGGGGACAAGGGGCAGTTTCCTTTTCAGAAAAGAACTAAGTTCATTCTTAACACGTATATAAGCATTATAAAGGGACTCTTCCTAATATTTGATAGTTGCTTGTCAGCTTGCGCTGAGATCCGATAGAATAAAACTAAAGTGTTATCAACCAATTAACCACCAAGTATACCACGACCTATGAAAAGATTAATTCCACTATTAATTTTACTATTTCCTGTATCAACTTTCGCACAAACATTTTTTGTATCAGGCCGGGACAATAAAAGTCGTGAGCGGATTATTGAGAAAATAAAGTTTGAAGGTTATAAGACTACTGGTGATTCCACATTGGCGGATTATACGGTTCAATTGTTAATCGATGGGGAATATAAGGTTGTAAGCTTTAAAAGAGCCTACAGGGGTTACATAAGAATAATTGAGAATAAAACCGGCAAAGAGGTTGGTAAGACTAAAATAGTCAAAAAAAATCCTGCGGCGTTTAACGGATATAATGCTGCGGCAGATATTTTTTCTACTATAGCTAAAAAGTACTTGGTAGCGGAACTGCGAAAGTGTAATTCAGTGTAACCACCAAAATACACCCACTTATGAAAGGAGCATCGTTTATCGCATTTTTATGCCGTCACCTTAATAGGTTAAATCGGTTGCTAATATATATACTTTGAAAGGTGTGAAATATTGATTCTATAACGGGCAGGGTACTCCCGTACACTATACCTAATTCTATAACCAAATAATCCCTAAAAAAATAACTTATGAGAAAACTATTCCTATTGTCCCTGATAATAGCGTTCACATTATCCTGCTCAAAAGATACGGGGGGATCTGACACTCCTTCTACTCCTAGTAGTTCAAATAGTGGTTCTTCAGGAAATTCTTCTGGAGGATCGTCATCTGGTTGCGGATATCATAATGGAAAAGCCCTCCACAAAGGTCCTGATGGAGGTTGTTACTACATCAACAGTAATGGGAATAAAACGTACGTTAGTAGATCAGAATGTAATTGTTGAGTTAAATAATATATAGTCCAATCGCCAGTTTAATCTATCCCCCAAGCCGGTACTACCGGAAAGTAAGTTGAAATAAAGAGCGAGCCGGTACCGGATCGCTTTATTCCTCCCCCAAACCTGTCTCCATCCTCCTCAATCCAATACCTCATTCCAGTAACAAATTCTTTATACAACGTTAATACTTTGTTAAACCGGGCTTAACCTTCGCTTTTAATATTTGCACCTTCTTAATCAAAAACCGTCATGATGAATCTTTTAAAAAGAGGGTCATTCTTCAGTATTATTCTGTGTCTGTATGCTATTTATTCAATAGCCCAAACCAACCTGGCAGGCATTTCCGGCAAAGTAAGCGGAACTAACAACACACCATTACCAGGTGCATTCATACTGGTAAAAAATGAATCAACAGGATTTCAGACAAGAGCTGTATCCAATGATAAAGGAGAGTTTTTCCTGAAAGAGCTGCCCTTGGGCGCTCCCTATTCCATTACAGTGGAAGCAATGGGAATGGTATCCCAGAAACAAACCGGTTATGCATTGAACCAGGGCGATCTGCTAAAGGTTACTTTCAGCATGGCCGAGAAGCTGACCGACCTGCAAGCCGTTGTGGTTACCGCAGGATCACTTAAAAACAAGATTGAAAATATAGGCGCATCCACTGCTGTAACGGCAAGGGATATTGCAAAGCTACCGGTGAACGGGCGTAATTTTACCTCGCTCATGGATCTTTCTCCTTTAAGCAGCGGAACTAACTTATCCGGACAGCTGGCATCTGCCACTAACTTTACCATTGACGGTATGGCCGCCAGGGGTACCATTTCCGGCGGGCAGCCTACCGGCGCCTACTCCATTACCATGGAAGCGGTGCGCGAGTTCCAGGTGGTTACCAACCAGTATGATGTTACGTATGGGAATGCAGGCGGCGGTACGGTAAGTACGGTTACCAAATCAGGTACCAACACCTTAACAGGGAGCGCCTTTACCTTTCTGCGCACCGACTGGTTATCCAGTCAGTATGGCCTGAACGGGCAGAAACGTAATCAGCCCTTTTCCACCTACCAGTATGGCTTCTCAATCGGCGGCCCTATTATTAAAGACAAAGCGCATTTCTTTTTTGCCTGGGATCACCAGGAAGATTCCCATCCTTTATATATAGCCAATATCCAGTCAGCGGCGGATGAAAAAAGATTCAATGTAACACAAGCTACGCTGGATCAGTTCCTGACCATTGCAAGGGGTAAATATGGCGTTGCCGCCACGCCCCAGTTCGGACAGTTTGATAAAAAGAAGAATACGCATGCTGTTTTCGGAAGGATCGACTGGCAGTTAAACCAGAAGAATCTGCTGACTATCCGGGACAACTTTATTTATGATATGGATAACCAGTCAGATGGTGATAATACTGCTATTAACATCTATGAGGTATACAGCTCCCGCAAAAGCTTAAACAATAGTTTGATCGCCTCCCTGCGTACTTCCATCAGCTCTAACCTGACCAATGAGCTGAAGCTGCAGCACTATTGGGAATACAATAAATTGTTTGCCAACGATCAGCTGCCGGCAGCTAACATTCCCAGGGCTATTGTGCAGAACATTCAATCCAAAGCCAGCGACAGCTCTACGGTAACCACCGCCATTCAGTTAGGCGGGCAGCGTTATGGTGGCGACTATTTCAATAATAACCTGGTGCAGCTGATAGATAATGTATACTGGAATACTGATAAAACCCGATTTACCTTTGGCGGTGGCGTTACGTTCACCAATCAGAATTCCATTTACGGAAGCGAAACCAATGGCCGCTTTTATTTTACCGGTCTGAATAATTTTGATAACCTTACGCCTTACCGTTATGCAAGGGATATTTATTTAACGGATGATCATAACATCAAGTTCAATATCCTGGCGCCTAATATTTATGCGCAGATGCAAACAAGCCTGTTCCCCGGGTTTGACATCACTGCCGGTGTGCGCGTGGATTATACCGCATACCTGAACCACGCGAACTATAACGAAACAGTGTTCAATACACTTGGCTTAAATACTGCTAATAAACTGAGGACCTTACAGGTGCAGCCCCGTATCCAGGCCACCTGGGATGTAGGACAGAACAAGCGTGATATTATCCGTGTAGGCGGTGGTATCTTGGGTTCTGCGCTGAACCCTTATTCCATGATCAATAATATGCTGTTCGATGGTTCACACATCGTTGGCGTTGATCTTACCGGCGCAATGGTGCCCAGCCCGAATTTTGTATCCTACCGTAAAGATCCTTCATCAGCTCCGGGTATGGATCTGCTGAATAATCACAATGTGCCGAAGCTGGCCACCATCAATATGAATGGTAAAGATGCCAAAGTACCTACCGTTTATAAGGCTAATGCATCTTATTCCCATTTCTTTAATGAGAATTTCAGGATGAGTGTGAACGGCTACCTGACCTTTGGCCGTAACAACTACACGTATGTAGATCGTAACATGGTAGAGCAGCCTTACTTCCGTATTGCTGCGGAAGATAACCGCGGGGTATATGTACCTGCATCTACCATCAATGCAGATAATGGTGCTGCCGACTGGACCCAGAGCCGTAAAACAACACAGGTAGGCCGTGTGCTGGAGCTGGAAAGTACCGGAAAGGTAAACCAGATGGCATTTGTAATAGATGGTAGCTACCGTTATTTCAAAGATGGTGAGATTGCTTTTTCCTACACCTGGAACCAAACCAAGGACAATACCTCCTATAACGGTAACGTAGCAAATACCGCAACACTGGTACAATACATAAAAGACGATCCGCGCGATCTGAGCAAAACAACCTATTCCGATAACCAGTTCAGAAATAAGATAGTGGTGTACGGAACAGCGCCTACCTTCTGGGGTATCAGCGCCGGTGTTCGTTTCTCCGGCATAGGCGGCACCCGTTATTCCCTGGTAGTTAACGGGAATGTTAATGGCGACTTTGTTGCCACTAACGACCTGGCTTATGTATATGATCCCAATTCTGCCAGTACGCCGCAGTACCTGAAAGACGGTATAAATGCCATCCTGGCAAATCCTACCGTAGAAAAGGGCACCAAAGATTATATCCGTAAAAGCTTTGGGAAGATCGCTGAGCGGAATGGTGGTGTAAATCCTTTCTATGGTGTATTTGATATAAGACTGGCAAAAAAGATCAGGACATTCAGAAAACAATACCTGGAGATCTCCATGGATATGTTTAATGTGGCTAATGCATTGAACCGGGACTGGGGTGTGAACCATAATGTAGGCGCAACCAGCTTGTATACGATCAAGAGCTTTGATCCCGCTACCAATACCTATAAGTATGCCGTCAATACCAATGCAGGTGTTTCTGCTTTAAGTGGTAATCCTTACCAGATACAGATAGGAGTAAGATATGGATTCTGATAATGCTGAATAATCCACCCGAACGGGAAGTCTTTCAAAAGGCTTCCCGTTTTTATTTATCTGGCCCCCTTGGGGACTATGTTTTTTAGTTTTTTGCTAAAAATATTAGCTTTACAGAAAAAGCAGGGCTATGCCAGTTGAATTAGAGGAGGTTAGAATGGGCAATTATTTTGCCTTGGGAAAGGAGGTGATCAGGATCTCAGAGCATCACTATCCTATACTGATGGCGTTGTGCGAGCAGCTGCAACCCTTACGCTTACAGGCGCCCCGCCTGAGCAAGCTGGGTTTTAACCTGGTGCGCCCCCAGGATTTTAATAACTGGACCAAAGTACATCATGGCCTGCCCGTTTTCCTGAAAGCTGCCGGCAATAACCGTTATATACTGCAATTCACCGGGTACGACAAGGTGCGGGTGGTGGAATACATTCACGAGCTGCAGAATATCTGGTACTGGTTATTTGCAGAGCCCCTGCAAAAGAAAGAAGACCTGCCCCAGGGGCCGGATAGCCCCGGCGCCCTTGCGAACCATGCCTATCAGCCTTTTTATCTTACCTGGGACTGCCAGTTCCTGATCTGCACCAAACCGCATGTGTTATGGCGCATTACCAGCGATAAACCCCTGTTTGAGCATGCGGGTAAAAAGCTGGGATTAAAGCTCATGCAGGGCCAGGCGGGTAATACCTTACAGAACCAGGCCATAGAATGGCTGAAGATGGAGCTGCGGAGAATGCCGGCATTAACAGAAAAAGGTGCATCCTGATATTGCTTAAAGAGTTGATCCCCTGGCTGTCTGCTGGTGATGGATCCTTTATTGGCATCGGTTGCAGAGAATAGATAAGCTATATATAAACCGTATATACTCCATATGTAAGCCGTATATAAGCTAACCCTTATAAGAGTTGGATTATATATGGCTTATATACAAGTGAATATTAGCTTACTTATGCTTCTTCACCTGCCCGGCCGCCCATTCATCCAGGTAACTTTCCAGTACGGTGAGCGGCATATCACCCTGCTGTAACAGGGCGGTATGGAAGCTGCGCAGGCTAAAGGCTGTGCCCAGCTGCCGCTCGTATTTTTTCCGCAATGCCTGGATCTTTAATTCCCCGATCTTGTAGGTAAGCGCCTGCGCGGGAAAGGCCATGTAGCGCTCTATTTCAGCTACGGCAATGGCTTCGCTCACCGGCTCATGGGCCATCATGTAGGCAATGGCCTGCTCACGCGTCATTTTACCGGTATGGATGCCTACATCCACCACCAGCCGTATAGCGCGGTGCATCTCGTTATTCAGCGCACCCATTTGCTGGTAGGGGTCGGTGTAGCAGCCCAGCAGGGGGCCCAGTGATTCACAATACAGGGCCCATCCCTCAACAAAACCCTTAAAGGAAGGCTGGCGCCGGAAAGCCGGCAGCGACTTATTTTCCTGCTGCAGCGAGATCTGGAAATGGTGCCCGGGAATGGCTTCATGAATAAAATTTACCTCCAGCCCGTAAAAAGTAACATTCACCTTGGTAGCATCCGGTACAGGTACGTAGAACACACCGGGGCGGGAAGCATCTGCAGAGCCAAGCACATATGCTGGCCCGGCCTGCGATGCTTCCCGGAAAGCCTCAAAGCGCCTGATCTCAAAAGGTGTTTTAGGGTATAGCTCAAACAGGGCGGGCAGGTGCGGCTTTATCTTTTCATAAATACGGCGGTAGGCATCCAGCACCTGCTCTGGTGTGGTAAAAGGCGTGAACTTAGGATCTGTTCTCAGGTAATGAAAGAACTCCTGCAAAGTGCCTTTAAAAGCGGTTTGCACTTTCAGCGCTTCCATGCGTTGCGTAATACGCGCCACCTCCTGTAAGCCGGTTTGGTAAATGCTTTCCGGGCTTTCATCCGTAGTGGCATGCAGGCGTATATAGTAGCGGTAAATGGCTGCGCCGCCCGGCAGGGCCGACAGGCCTGCGCTGTCTGTAGCAGCAGGCAGATAAGTGTTTTGCAGGTAACCGGCCAGCCTTTTAAAAGCAGGCAGCAGCTGCTGTGCAAGCACCTGTTGATAGGCCTGTAGTATACGTTGCTTATCTGCAGCGGCAAAGGAACCCGGGAGGTGATTTAACGGCTGATAAAACACATTTTTCGCTGTATCAGTTGTTGCCAGGTCAGTCATTTGCGGAATGATCTTTATAACCAGGATCTTAGGCAGCACTAAACCGGTTTGTATGCCTTTGTTAAAGTTGGCTACGCAGGTATCCAGCCATGGAACAAAGGCTGTAAGCCGTTTCAGCCAGTTATCATAATCCTTTACAGTATTAAAAGGCTGTGCAGAAGTGCCGGTACCTAACTGCCCTATGAGCGCGGGCAGGGACGTGAATTGATTTACCGGCATGTATTCCAGCCGCAGCTCTTTCTTTTCCAGGCCGGTTTCCAGCAATTCCTGCAGCACATCGTACGAGATGCGGTCGGCTGTAGTTAAGCTGCTGCGCTGAACAGTATGTAATACCTGCAGGTATTTTTCGTAAAAGCTATGCTCCTTTTCCAGGAAAGGAGCGGAAATATCATTGGGCAGTTGATCATCATAGCGGTGGTCACCGGCAAAGGTGGCATCCAGCGGAAAAAGCTGCTGGTATTCCCGCTGATAATCTTCAAATAAGTGGTGCAGCTTTTTTGCCTGTGCGGCAGCAGTGGTCATGGCTGTTACTGCTATCATCAATAGCAGTACAACCTTCTTCATGTTCCTCATAAAAGTTGTTATAATGTTTTTACCATCCACACGGTGCAGCTGTAATGGCCTGACAGGCCCAGTGGTGCGGTTAAATATTCAAACCCCATTTTTTCGTATAAGGGAATAGCGGTGTGCAGCTCGGGCATAGTTTCCAGGTATATATGCGTGTAACCTTTTTCGGCAGCGGCCGTACAACATTGTGCTATCAGTTGTTTGCCCCATCCCCGGCCCCTTGCAGCAGGCAGCAGGTATAGCTTTACCAGCTCGCAATAACCGGCTGGTAAGCCCTCCGTAGGATAAATGCCGCCACCACCCCATAAATGCTGTTGCGTTGTTATAACCCAATACCCGGCTGCCTGTGCGCGGAAGGAGTTGTAGAGATCATGAATACTTTGATCAAAATAGGCAGTACCGGGTTTGTTAGCGTTAAACTCTGTCAGCACCTGTTGGATGATGGCGGCCATTGCTGCATTATCCTGCGGCTGTACCGGCCTTATAAGAGCACTTTGCACAGTTTCTGTTTATTGGTTAAACGGTTAATGCAAAGTAAGTGCAGGCGCGCTGCGCAAAATTGTATGTAATTAGCCTGAAGAAAGATGGAGGATCAGAGGTGCCTGTAATGTTTAGGCAGCAGGCCGGTTACCTGCTGAAAGGTTTTGGTGAAATGCGCCTGGTCTGCAAAACCGCAGCTGTAGGCTATTTCAGTAAGGGAAAGGGGAGTGCTGCGTATGAGGGATAAAGCACGCTCCACTTTTAACCTGCGGCGGTATTCGCCTAAGTTGCAACGAAAGTATTTTGAAAAATGTTTGGAGATGGTAACGGGGTGCAGCTGTAATTGTTCCGCCAGCTGCAATAAGGTCAGCGGATCATTCCACTGGTCATTCAGCGCTGTTCTGATCTTCTGCGCCCATTCAGGGAAATACTTTTCCGTGGGCTGCCCTGTTTGCAGCAGCTGTATGCATAGCTGATCCATAGCAATAGGAGTATCTGCATCCTGGCGGTAATGCTCTTTCAGCAGCTTCATTAAACCGCCGCTGTTCAGCTCCATGCTTTCCCTTTCCATAAAGGATGCGCAGGGTACAGGCAGCTCATACTGCTCAAAAAAAGCAGCTTCCAGCTCTATATTAAAAATGCGGGTGCCGGCACGGTAATCCGTATTCTGATGCGGCACGCCCGGGTAATAATACAAGCCGGTACCGGGAGCCTGCTGCTGCGAGCCGTTCTTACGGATCTCTTTACTGCCACCGGAAAGGATATGTGAAAAATGAGGATTGGAATGGTAATGCCACTGGGACGAGAGGCCGTCCGGGAAAATAGTCTCGGTAGTAATGATAGGACCAAAGTGCGCTTCTTTCACTTTTTGCCCTGCATAGTCCCCGCTGGTGAATACAATTGGTTGTTGGCCGGCCATAGGTGGTAAAAATACAACATCCCCGGGAAAGACACTATCTCTTGCTGGATGTCCCGGAATTGCTTATATTTGCATTCGCAAAATCTACTTACTAGCTCGGCGAACAGGCTGGGCTTTTCTATTATTAGTTGAATATCAGGGAGATAGGGGCTATACCTTCACCTGCCGTCTCCGGATAATACACCCAGCAACCCACTAACCCATTACTTACTAACCTGTTGAAGTTAAAACAGTTATACTGTAATTGATTGCGCATGCCGTAAATGACTGGTATGCAATCACTTACTGGTTGTTAAACAATTGTAAAAAATAAAATAATATAGATATATGGATCAGCTAAAACTGAAATTGCAGGAATACTATCACCGTTATCAGCAACTGGACCCGCAGGTAAAACCGGGAAAGGAAGAAGTAGGCGATATGGAGAACGACATCCTTTCGCAGTTTGGGTTGCCTGCCTCCAAACGCTTTGTGCAGATACTGCATGATTTTGTAAAGAATACCCAGGTGACCGATCACCTGCTGAACTATGTAAGTAAAAAGCTGCGTTCTGCGGCCAGAACATATTTATTAGCACCGGTTATGTCAGATATTGAAGTGTTGAACCATGCGCGCGATCAAAAACGCAGTCCGTATGATGTGTTGCCGGAACTCGGTTATACCGTGCATGAATATGCCATCTTTTTAGTGGCAGAGCTGTTGTACCGCCGTAATATGGGCCCGGTAGATGTGCTGGACGAGTTGAAAAAAGTACAGCATTTTGACAGCTGGAATGAGCTGCTGGTGTTAAGCAAAATGCCGGAGTATAATACACATGAAATGTATGCCAAGCTCAAAAAGCAGCAGCTGCGTTTCGTAGATGATTTTGTACAGTTCAGCCACCGCCAGACCACTCCCAAGGCGCCTGCTAAAAGAGCTACGCCGGCAGAAGAGGGTTACCTGCCCAACTACCGCACCATCAGCAAAATGCAGGTGGAGGATATTGTGTTTGACGAACAGGGCAACCCGCGTTTATTTGGGAAGATCAGGACCGGTAACCGCTATAACCGCATCAGCATAGGACTGGAATATTCTGAGCTGAACCAGGTGCTGATGAGCAGCGGCGAAATGGGCGTGGAGATCAGCCGTTTTATTAAAAAGAAGCTGGCCGACAATACAGCAGAGAAACCAACGGTAATAGATATACGTACTGAGTTTGGTAAGCTGCTTCGCCTGGATGCCTGCTACCTGGAAGTATACAAGCCGCAGCACCGCGAAGGGCACGACTGGATCGAGGATAAGGACAATTTTTATTTCGTGGATAAGATCCTGACTAAAAAAGAATTTGATAAACGCGCCAAGGAGCTGGAAACCAAAGAAAAGATCCAGGAATGCCTGGAGATCATCGGCGGTTCTTATGTACATTACCAGCGCCTGCGCCGCTTAGGTGTAACGGATGAAGAGGCTAAGCTACGGGCTGGTTTGCAGGATGAGCTGTTGTTTAAGCTGTCGACGTTCCTGCATAAGCTGAAGGATTAGTGTGATAAAGTTGTAGAGTGTTTACAGTGTTATAAATAGAGAGGTGCCTGTTGTGGGCGCCTCTTTTGTTTTGGATGAAATGTGGTATCAGATTGAATTTTGGGACATTTACCTTTAGCTGCTACCTTCGTATTCTTCCGGACCTAAAGAGCTGTACGGCTCCGGCTGGCCCGGACCAAATCCTCGGTTTGTAACCGGGTTTTTTTATTTAAAGGATATGATGCCGTTAGTGATCTGCTACCCCCCTAAAAACAATGAAGGGGCGCCGATAACGGTACCCCTTTTTTGCGCCCTGATTGATAATGTTCCCTTCCCTTTCGGGTTGAGTAACTATGCTGCGAAAAATTTGATTGCTATGAATTACTTACCCGGCAAACATAAAACTTAAAAATCCCTTATTCGTTAATCCACTGTTAAGCCTGTATAAGTTTTCCCAGGCCGCTATACGATCAGCCTGAGAGGGGCTTCATTCAATCCCACCCGACGAACCCGCCTTTTTTGACTGCCAGCCGCCTGCTGTCCGCTCCCAACTTTTTTCTGCAGGCCGCAAAGGTTCTGCCCCGTTTTGTCGTCCAATAAGGTATAATCATTTCAATGAATACAATGATACAACGTATCGCCTTGCTGGTATTTTTTGCATTAGCTGTAACACAGGCCGCCCTGGCGCAGGACCTGCAGTTAAAAGGCGTTTTACAGGATAGAAAAGAAAAATTCCCCATACCCGGAGCCACGGTAAGGCTGGTAGCTGCAACAGACTCCACCCAGATAGTGGGCGGTGTTACAGATGCTACCGGCGCCTTCAGCATTCCGCATTTAAAGGCGCAGTCCTATAAATTGTCGGTTTCTTACCTGGGTTATAAGAATGTGAACCGCACCATTACACTTAGCGCTGATGCGCAGGACCTGGGCATCCTGTTCCTGAACAGGGGCTCTACCACTTTAAAAGGCGTGACCATTGAAGCCATTGTACCGCCGGTACAGCAAAAGGGCGATACCCTGGCCTATAATGCCAGCGCCTATAAAACCAACCCGGATGCTACTGCCGAAGACCTGGTAAAGAAAATGCCGGGTATTTCCGTGGAGAATGGAACCGTGAAAGCACATGGGGAAGACGTTAAAAAAGTATTGCTGGATGGTAAGGAATATTTTGGGGAAGATGCCACCCTGGCCCTGCGCAACCTGCCCTCTGAGGTGATAGATAAAATAGAGGTATTTGATAAGCTGAGCGACCAGGCACAGTTCACCGGCTTTGATGATGGGAACTCTTACAAGACCATTAACATTGTTACCCGCGGGCAAATGCGCAACTCACAGTTTGGAAAAATATCTGCCGGCTATGGAACAGACGACCGTTACTCCGCAGGCGGTAATGTAAGCCTGTTCAATGGCGACCGCCGTATTTCAATTATTGGCTTAACCAACAACGTGAACCAGCAGAATTTTGCTACGCAGGATCTGCTGGGCGTGGTAAGCAATGCCAGCGGCAACCGCGGGCGTGGCGGAGGTGGTGGCCGTGGTGGCGGAGCAGGTGGTGGAGGTGGCGGCGGTAATGCCGGCAACTTCCTGGTAGGCTCACAGGCAGGTATTACCAAAACCAATTCCATTGGCGTTAACTTCTCCGATGTGTGGGGTAAAAAGGTAACGGTGAATGGCAGCTACTTTTTTAATAATACCAACAACTCCAACAATCAGCTTACCAACCGCCAAACGTTCCTGACCGGCGACAGCAGCCTGTTTTATGATGAAACGCAGATCACTAATAACAGCAATTATAACCACCGTGTGAACCTGCGGGTGGAGTATAAGATAGATTCTGCCAACATGCTGATCTTTACACCAGGCATCAGCTTTCAGAAGTACGATGCCTTTTCCCAAACCAATGGTTTAAACTCTTATTCAGATACCAGCCTGCTAAGCCGGTCTGATAACCAGCAAAGCAGCAATACCAGCGGGTTCAATACCAATAACGGCATCCTGTACCGCCATGCGTTTGCTAAAAGGGGCCGCACCATATCGCTGGGGCTTAACTTCAGCGCCAATGATAAAGACGGGCAGCGTAACCAGCAGGCCTATAATATTTACTATAAGGGGCAGGCGGGTGTGAATGATTCTACCTTGCAGCAGTCAAACCCAAAGAATAACGGCTACCAGGTATCCGCCAACATAGCATATACAGAGCCGCTGGGAAAAAGCAGCCAGCTGCAGGTGAACTATAACCCCTCATGGTCAAAGAACAATGCCGACCAGGAAACTTTTCACTTTGATGAGTTCACAGGTAAATATGTGCTGCCGGATACCAGCCTTTCAAACGTGTTTGAGAACACCTATAACACACAGAATGCAGGCTTAACCTACCGTTATGGGAACCGGGATAAGATGTTGTCCTTAGGGGTATCTTATCAATATTCAGAATTGAACAGCGATCAAACCTTTCCCTTAAATACCAACGTACACAGAACATTCAGCAACCTGCTGCCCAATGCCATGCTGCGCTATAAGTTTGATGACAATCATTCACTGCGTGTTATGTTCAGGTCATCTACCAGCCAGCCATCCATTGGGCAGCTGCAGAATGTGATCAATAACAGCAACCCGCTGTTTATTTCCACCGGTAATGAAGGCTTGCAGCAGCAGTACAGCAACCAGCTGATAACCCGCTACAGCTATACCCGGCCGGACAAGGGCCTTAGCCTTTTTGCCAATGTGTTCTTACAGAATACGCAGGACTATGTAACCAATGCTACTTACATTGCCACTAAGGACTCCGTGATAACGCCAACGGTTACACTGTTCAAGGGCTCACAGCTGGCCAAGCCTGTGAATATGAATGGCTACTGGAGCGTACGCTCTTTCTTAACCCTTGGAGTACCGGTGCAGGCCATCAAAACAAACCTGAACTGGAATGCAGGTTTCACTTATACCCGCACACCGGGTATTATAAATAACGTTACCAATCTTTCCAACAGCTATAACTATAACCTGGGTGCGGTATTTTCCAGCAACATCAGCGAGTACGTGGACTTTACGCTGGCATACTCCGCTAACTTCAATGATCTCAGGAACAGCATACAGCCTACGCTGAACAATACCTATTTTTCCCATACCGCTTCGTTCCGGCTGAATCTATTGTCAAAGAACGGCTGGGTATTTAACAGTGATCTGAATAACCAGCTGTACAGCGGGTTAACGGATGGCTTTAACCAGCAATACTGGTTATGGAATATTGGTGCGGGTAAAAAATTCCTGAAGGCACAACGGGCGGAGCTGCGTGTAACCATTTTTGACCTGCTGAACCAGAACCGCAGCATTACCCGTACACCTACGGAAACGTATGTAGAGGATGTGCAGTCGCAGGTATTGAAACAGTACTTTATGCTTACATTTACTTATAAGATAAAAAATTATAAAGGCAGCAAAGCCCCGGCTGAAGAGCCGGAGCGTGAGCGTAATATGATGCGCCGTCCGGATGGTATGTTCGGGCGCCCGCCCGGCGGCGCACCTGGTGGTGCACCTGGTATGGACCCCGGCAGGGGCGGACCTGGCATGCCTTAAGGCCTAAAGAATTATCTATCATCAATTGAGCAATTTGGACAGGTTCACGGATCAGTATTTAACGGAAGCGCTTAAAAAAGGTGAGCAGGCTGCTTTCAGGCAATTGGTGGAAACCTGGAAGGATATGGTTTACAACACTGTGCTGGGTATTGTGCAGCACGAGGCTGATGCGGAAGATGTAGCGCAGGAAGTATTTGTACAGGTCTATCAATCCATCGGTTCATTCAGGGGAGATGCAAAGCTTTCTACCTGGCTGTATCGTATTGCGGTAACCAAAGCGCTGGATCATGTGAAAAAGAGGAACCGTAAAAAACGCTGGGGCAGGGTGTACAGCCTGTTTGGCGATAAAGATGAAAGCATTCATAATGCAGCGCCGGATTTTCATCATCCCGGTGTGCAGCTGGATAATAAAGAAAGGGCAGCGGTGTTATTTAAAGCCCTGGACCGGCTGCCGGACCGGCAAAAGGCCGTGTTTGTGCTTAGCAAGCTGGAAGGCCTGCCCGCAAAGGAGATCGGCGAAGTAATGGATATGAACGCCGCTACCGTTGAAGGATTGATGCACCGCGCAAAAGCAAACCTGCGTAAACTATTGGAAAAATATTATTCCGGTGAATAGCGAAGGTTTTTTGAAAAATGATCGTCTAATTAAATAGAAACATAACCGTGAAAAAGGAACATCATCAGGAAGAAACAGACGCTACCCTGCGTAGCCTGGATGGCGCCGGCAGGGCCGGGGCAGGTGAATTCTTCTTCACCCGCTTACAGGCACGGCTGCAGCAAAAGGGCAGCAGCGCCTGGGAGCGCGCCACGGGTTGGATAGCCCGGCCTTCCATTGCCATTATAGGCCTTTGTATTATACTGCTGCTGAACAGTATTATTGTGATACGCCAGTTTGAAAGGTCGGTGTCTGGTACGGATCAGGCAACCCTGCAGGCGTTTGCAGATGAATACCGGCTGCAGGTACCTACGGTGTATGATGATGATAAGGTGGAGTAGAATGGTTAACAATAAACAATAACAAATGGCGATTGCGAAAAATAAAATATTACTGATCATAGTGGGGGTTTTATTGTTAACGAACCTTGGCATGCTGCTGTTTTTCGTGAACATGAAACCACCGGCTAACCGCTTCGGGCGCGATGGTAAGGGCAGGCAGGGAATGATGGAGATCCTGGAGAAAAAAGCAGGGTTTTCAAAGCAGCAGCTAAGCGCCTATCAGCAGCTGCGCGATCAGCACTGGGTAAAAATGAAGCCCCTGCTGGCAGATATGCGGAATGCCAAGGACAGCTTTTACCGCCTGCTGTATGTACCGGATGTGCCGGATTCCGTGTTGAAGAATGCAGCCATGATCATCGGTCAAAAGCAACAAGCTATAGACCTGCAAACGTTCCATCATTTTCAGCAGGTGCGCAACCTGTGCGACCCCGCCCAGCGGCCGGGTTTTGATACCCTGGTGCACCAGGTCATTTACCGGATGTCGGCGCCTTTCCGGCGCGATAACCTGCATCCGCAGCGCACCTCTAACCGTTAGCCTGTATCCCTCTGCTGTAGCCATTAGAACACGTCATTTTTATACAATATAAATCTTACCATTATGAAGAACAGGATTCTGTTGATGCTGGCCTTTTTATTTGCCGGCTATGTAACCACCAACGCACAGGGTAATTTCCAACGGCGTACTGTGGAGGAAAGAGTGAAGCAAACCGTTGACAAGTTATCGCCTGAGCTGTCCCTCAAGGATGATCAGAAAACGAAATTAAGCGATGCTTACACTGAATTTTACAAAGGCATGGATAAGCTGCGTGAAGATGCCCGTGCCGGCGGCGGCCGCCCTGACCGGGAAGCTTTTAAAAAGCTGGCTGATGACCGGGACACTAAAGTGAAAGGTTTCCTGAGCGATGATCAGTACAAGAAGTACACGGATGCGCTGGAAACAATGAAGAAGAACCGTGGCGGAGGCCGTCCTGGTGGCGGTGGCGGCAGAATAGGCGGCAGCAGATAACTTTAAGGCGGATTGATTGTTTGTTTTGTTTATGGATGATCAATTACCGGTGTTAAAACTGGTGGTTGATCATTCTTTTTTTAATCCAGCTTATAGTTCTGTTTTAACAGGAACACATACGGCGCAAACATGTGATGCACGAATACATTCTTCCCATCAAAAGGAAATTTTTCATCATAGCCCAGCTGCGGGTATAGGATCACCGGCGAGCCTGCAGGCGTGTAGTTGTGGCTGTTCACAAAATCCGGGCGCTCATATCCCTTCACCGTTTTGCCGGCCTGTTTATAGGCTATCTTACCCAGGATGCGCTGCATGCGGCGGCTGGCCCTTTTGGTAGGCCGGTCAAGCCGGCCGTATATATAGCCTACTGCCAGACGGATGAAGAACTTTTGTTTACGCAGCGCCTTTTTAACATTCCGGAAAGGATTCACTGCAGTATAATCATTAGTGGTTTGCAGGGAAAAAGGTGTTTCAGGCACCCAGTCGCGCGGGTTCACTACACGAAAACCCCAGCCATCGCGGGTTATAAAATCATAGTCGTATGCATAACGCAGGTTACCGGGCTTGGGTGCTGCGCTGCAATAAGTTTTCAGCACAATATCCTTCGGAAAGGCAGGATCATCCAGGTATTGCAGGTAGGAGCGGAGCAGGAAGGCAATGGCGCCGCCCTGGCTATGGCCCATGATAATAAATTCGTGTATGCCTTGCTGATAGTATGCCTTTATTTTGCTTACAATATCCGGGGCCATGGAGGCCATGCCCAGCGTCCAGCCGGCATGTACATAAGCGCTGCTGTCCTGCGCCAGCTTATAATGAAAGTTGGTACTGTCGTTCAGATGAAGGGTACCAGTGGCGGGGATCATCCCGGCATAAAAATTCTCCAGCCAGGAGGTGGCGGTGCCGGTGGTGCCGCGTATGCTGATGATAGCTACCTGGTTGTTCCAGAGCCAGAGGTCCCAGCGGTTTTCCATTCCCACTACCGGCGACCGGTATACGAGGTTACAGTTTTCCGGGTAGGGCACCACTACCTTTGTCCAGGGCGTATCTGCCTGAAAGGCCGTTACACGCAGCAGCTGCTCATATTCTTTAGGGTTAAAGCCGGGGTGCAGCTGCTGTGCCGTTGCAGGTAAACAGCAGCACAGCCATGCGCAGATGGCGGCTACCAGTAAGCGTTTGCACATATGCTTATAATAGTTTCGCGGCCGCATCTTCCCAGTTCAATATGCGTTCATACCCCTGTATATGTACATTGTGGTGGCCGGTGAATAAATAAGGCTTGCCTTTAAAGTATTTGAAGTTGCGGATGAGATCATCGATCATCATATCCGTTTGTACCAGGCTTTTATCGCCGCAAAGGCAAAACTGCCGCCAGGTAAGAAAGGGAAAGTTCTCCATCAGCCAGTCATATTTATCTTTCAGGGAGTTGGGGAACTCCATGGCGGCTGATACAATGTATACCCGGTACTTTTTATTCAATTCTTCTATAACGCGCTGCGCATTGGGAAAAATGGCCAGGTCGCGGAAGAAGCCGGGGGTGTTCAGGTATTCAAGTATTTTTCCTGCATGATCTACGGGCAGGGCTTCGGAGAGGGTTTTGCCGTGCAGCTCTTCTTCGGTAAATACCCTGCCATAATCCCGGTAATACCATTCCCGTGCTTTTGTAATAGGATCGGCAATGGTTTCATCCATGTCAATTGCGATAGAGGGGAGTTCCATTAATGCTAGTTTTAAGTCCATGGCCGATGGTCCATAGTCCATTGCCTGCCTAAACTTTTAATACTTCAATTACGCAAAAGGCAATGGACTATGGACTATGGACCATCGACTAAATTAATAAACCTGCTCCACTCTTCCTACCGTACCATCGGCGCCTATACCTTCTACCACTACACGAAAATGTTTGGAGAAGTCGTTGTTGAAGAACTTGATGGTGGCGGTATGGGTAGTGGTATCTATTGGCAGATCCGGGTTCCAGTACAGTGTAAGGCGTTTATCGGCCAGGGAATGCACGTCTTTATGTACATTATAGTCCGGGGAGTAAAATTGTTTTACTACTGCATAACCGGGTTTGCGGTACAGCTCAAAACCTTTCACAGTGTTGTCGTTACCCTCACCGCCTTTTTTGGTGTACACCGCAATGGCCCCGTTAGCGCCACCGCCAAAACCACCCATGAACGGCGGGCGGAATACTTTTACCATGGCAATATCCGTAACCGGTATGCTGCTGATCATGCTGGCATCTATGGGCATTTCGTTCAGGTACAAAGAGGGGCGGCCACCGCGCCAGCTAAGGCTGGGATCGCTGAGGTTACCGGTGATCTGCAAGCCGGCTACCCTGGATTGCAGGTACTGGAAAATGTTCATGTAGCTGGCCGTTTCCTTGGTCATATCAAACGTATAACCATCGCCGCCGGCAAACATACCGGAGGCATATTTTTTATCCATGGTTTCCTCTTTGTTAACCCTGCGCTCGCGGATATTCACTTCCTTCAGCAAAATAGCGCGGCTGTTAATGGAGCGGTTCACCCGGTTGCCATCATAAGCGGTAGAGAGGTAATTCTTCAGGGTATTGTAATCAATTGCCGGGGGCAACCGCAGGGGGAAGGGATCTGTAACCGGCACACTGTTCTCGAAGAAATGCGTGTTGAATTTTACCGTTACATCTTTCCAGCGCTGCTGCTGGTCATTGCCCTTGTAATATACCAGCGCAGTATCCAGGAAGGCCAGGCCCGGCACTGTAAACTCGCCCATACCGTTGGTAGGGGCCGATACAATGGAGGTAGAGCTATCCGTGATCTGTTTAATGATGAAATCTACTTTCCCGTTCATCAGCTGGTAGCGGCCATTGTTGGTAAAGGCCGTGCCTTTCAGCAGGATGCCCTGTTCGTAGGGATAACGGGTATCCGGGTATTGTTTGTTCAGGATCTTTTGCCAGCTGAAACGCCGCCAGCCGTTGGTGAGCATCAGCAGGTCAAGCGCCTGCAGGCGGGCTTTAGCGGTATCCTGTAAATACCAGGCCGGGTTATGAATGTAGCCTTTCAGGTCAGAGGTAAGCAGCAGGTTGGATACAATGTTGTTCTCATCATTGTTCTTTACAACCAGGTCGGCATCTGTGATGGCTACCGACAAAATGCTTTCCAGTGAATCGGGCACCTTCAGGGTTACGCTGTTAGGCGCACGTTCTTCGCTGTTAAAGGCGGGCTGTTCCAGCTGCAGGGGCAGCAGATCATTCTGGCGCAGGAATACCAGGCGTTCTGATAAAGGCTGTCCGCCTTTGCCGAACAGCGTTAGCTGCAGAATGCCGGTAGGCATTTGTTGCGTGGGCACAAACCCGCTGATACGGCCGTCAGACACTTTCAGCGGCGCTTTGTATACCAGCTGGTCGTTGATCTGGCCTATGAGCAGCAGCTCGTCGTACGCAGTATCGGCCAGGTTGGCTATCATGGCCTGGTAAAATACACGTGCGCCGCGGTTATATACTTTTAAACCGGCGCCGGTGGTTTTTACGGCCGGCAGGTCAAAGGTTTTTTCCTGGCCATTGGCGGCTTTTACCACGGCTTTATATGTTTCATTGCCGCTGGCGGGCTGCAGGTCAAACTGGCCCATACCATCATGTATGGTTTGCAGCGTGGCTACCTTAGCGCCCTTGCTATTCTGCACACTACCGGCAACGGCTATTGGATAACCATTCTGGTCAATGGCTTTAAAGGCAATGGTGTTGTTCTGGTTGATGATCATATCGCCGCCTTCCGGAAAGAACTGTACGGAAAAAGCCGTAACGGCAGTGCTGTCGCGGGGTGGCGGGTTGTTTCGCTTCTGCGGGTCAAACACTTCTATATTGCGGGAAAAAAGCAGGGCATGATCAAAGTTCAGCATCCAGGCGGTGTAGGCCCGTACCTGGTACATACCTGGTTTCTGTGTTTCAGGCAGGTCCAGGTTACCGGCGGCGCCTGCATTGCCGGCTGCAAATAAGTGCTTTTGTACAATGGAGCCGCTCTGGTCTACCAGCTCCACATACAGGTTGGTAGCCCGGGTATCCGGTAAGCCCTGTAAGGTAATGTAGGCTTTGAACCAGATGGTTTCCCCGGCTGCATAATAATCTTTATCCATGTGCAGGTACACCTTCTGCTGCGGGTAACGGCTTGCAAAATCGTCCAGGGCCTGCACTATACGGGCGCTCCAGTCATCGGCCGGAAAAAAAGAAAAAGCGCTAACCAGCATGGCCACGCCGCAGGCGGGGATCCACCAGCGTGCACGTAACGGCTGCATAAGGGCGCGTAATTTTTGCATGAAATATCTTTTTAGAACACGAATAATAACCAAAAATATGCGGCACAATTTATACAATATAAGAATAACGGCGGTTTACTTATTATTGCAGGCGGAGAAAGTGGTATGTGGATGGGAATTTTAAGGAAAATTTAAGAGATGTGCTGATGTACTAATATGCCGGCACATAAAAACTTTTATAGTGAAAAAACGACTAATCGTTATCGGCGGTGGTGCAGCGGGTTTCTTCTGTGCGGTGAATGCGGCCAGGTTATGCCCGCAGCTGGAAGTGCTGCTGCTGGAAAGAACGGGTAAGCTGTTATCCAAGGTAAAAGTATCTGGCGGCGGGCGTTGTAATGTTACACATGCTGCACCGGATATTGGCTATATGGCGCAGCGCTATCCACGGGGACAGCACTTTGTAAAAAAAGCCTTTGGTCATTTTTTTGTACCGGACACCATCAGCTGGTTTGCGGAAAGGGGAGTGGAGCTTAAAACAGAGGCCGATGGCCGTATGTTCCCGGTAACAGACAGCTCCCAAACCATTATTGACTGTTTACTGCGGGAGGCGGACCTGTATAAAATAAGCATATTGATGCAGCAGGAGGTAACAGCCCTGCAACCCAATGCAGATGGCCGCTGGCAGGTACAATTGCAAAACAGCCCTGCGCTGGATGCAGATTACCTGTGTGTAGCTGCCGGCGGGTATGCGCAGGCCGATAAGTTTAACTGGCTTAAAGCTACCGGCCATACCATAGCTGCACCGGCGCCTTCCCTGTTCACCTTAAATATGCCGGGCCATCCTATTACGGCGCTCATGGGCGTAAGCGTACCCAAAGTGCTGGTAAAGGTAACAGGCTCAAAATTGCAGGAGCAGGGGCCGGTGCTGATCACCCACTGGGGGCTGAGCGGCCCGGCAGTGCTGCGTTTGTCGGCCTGGGGCGCCCGCGAGCTGCAGCAAATGCAATACACCTTCACAGCCCTGGTTAACTGGGTGCCGGATTATCATGAGAACAGCCTGCGGGAGGAAATGCAGGACCTGCGCCATTCCCTGGGCGGACAAAAAATGCATAATAAAAATCCTTTTGAGCTGCCCCAGCGTTTATGGCAGTTCCTGCTGCAACAGGCAGGCATACACGAAACTGTGCGCTGGGCCGATATGCCGGCCAAAGCGCAGCAGCTGCTGGTGAAAAACCTGATAGCCATGGAGCTGCCGGTAAAAGGGAAAACTACTTTTAAGGAAGAATTTGTAACCTGCGGTGGTGTGCAGCTAACAGAGATCAATCCCACTACTATGGCAAGTAAGCTGCAGCCCAACCTCTATTTTGCAGGAGAAGTGATGGATGTGGATGGCATTACCGGCGGGTTTAATTTTCAGCATGCCTGGACCAGCGGGTTTGTGGCGGCGAAGAGCATTGCAGGGGCAATTACGAATTAATCAATTACGAATTACGAATTGAGTACTGCGGCATGCTGGTGCCATTAAGAAATGTGTGAAATAGCTGTGATTGAATAATGTAATCCAATAAATAGCAATCAAATCAAATGCAATCTCCGTTGCATTTTAATTCGTAATTGATTAATTCGTAATTACAAATAATTGATCCCCACTTCATAATCCTGCTCCAATGCATCCAGGATCCGTTGAAAATCGGCGGGATTGGCGAGGAAGTTAATTTTGGTGGTATCTATCATCAGCGTGCGTACGGGGTGCTGTTTCAGGTACTGGGTGTACATGTTATGAACTCTTAGCAGGTAATCATCTTCTATCTGCTGCTCGTAGGAGCGGTTGCGTTTTTTAATATTTGCCTGCAATTGCGTAACAGGGGCATTCAGGAAAATGAGCAGGTCAGGCTGCACCAGCTGTGGATTAATAATATCAAATAATTTCTGGTACAGGTTATATTCTTCTTCCAGCAGATTGATCTTGGCAAACAGCAGGCTTTTTACAAACAGGTAGTCGGAGATCACCAGGTTGCTGAACATATCCTGTGTTTGCAGCATATCTTTCAGCTGTTTATAACGTTCTGCCATAAAGAACAGCTCCAGGGGAAAGGCGTACTGCTGCGGCTTTTCATAGAACTTAGGCAAAAAGGGATTATCTGCAAATTCTTCCAGGATCAGCTTTGCGTTAAAGTGTTGCGCCAGCATATGGGCCAGCGTGGTTTTGCCGGCGCCAATGTTGCCTTCTATGGTTATAAAGCGGTAGTTCATTTTTCCAATTTCTTCACCGGCAGCTCATCATCACAGGCGGCCAGCAGGGCATGTACGGTTTGTTGAAAAATAGGGTGCACCAAATCCGGCAGTATCTCATTCAACGGTACCAGCACAAACTGGCGGTTTTGCATGCGGGGGTGCGGTATTTTCAGCTCCGGCAGGGAAATAACCTCGTCATTGTAAAAAATAATGTCGATGTCTATTACCCGGGCGCCCCACTTTTGCTGGCGGATGCGGCCTATTTCACGTTCTATATTCAGGAGGGTATGCAGCAGGGGCAGGGGGGCCAGCGGGGTAGAGATCTGCAAGGCCTGGTTCAGGTAGTCCGGCTGCTGCACATTACCCCAGGGAGCAGTTTCATACAGGCCAGATAATTTTACCACCTTACCGGCCTGCTGCTCAATGAGCTGCACGGCCTGTTGAAGCAGTAAGGGACGGTTTCCCAAATTGCCACCTATAAGTAATATTGCTGTATTCATGTATATTTATCGGCGCAAAAGTAACCATATTCCTTATTTTTGAAAAAACAGTTGGAATTGGCCTTTACAACAATTGGGCGTACTATAGGCAAATCACCCGGCAAAATTGATCCGAATCTTTATGCGTAGCTTTCTAAAAATCTTCTTTGCGACCCTCCTGGCATTTTTTGTATTTGCAGTGATCGGCGTGATCGTATTAATGGTCATGATCGGAAAGGCAGTATCGCCTGAAAAGGTGGTGATCAGCCCTAACGCAGTGCTGGTGCTTGAAACCAGCCAGCCTTACAATGAGCAAAAACTTTCCAACCCGCTGAATTCCCTGTTAAGGGGCCAGTCCAATGAAATACCAGGCTTATACGACGTGGTACGGATCCTGGAGCATGCAGCGGACGACGATAACATTAAAGGCATTTACCTGAAAACAGACGGCAACCCCAATGGTTTTGCTACCAGCGAGGAGCTGCGCCGCGCCCTGCTTAACTTTAAAAAGTCGGGCAAATTCGTATATGCGTATGGGGAAGGTATGACCCAGCAGGCTTACTACCTGGCATCCGCTGCCGATAAGGTGTTCCTGCACCCCCAGGGCGGCCTGGATTTTGCCGGTTTCTCCTCCACCATCATGTTCCTGAAAGGCACGCTGGAAAAGCTGGAAATACACCCGGAGATCTTCTACGATGGCAAGTTCAAAAGCGCTACTGAGCCTTTGCGTGAAACGCAGATGACAGAAGCTAACCGCATTCAAACCTCCGCTTACCTTGGCCAGCTGTATGGCAACTATCTCACCAATATTGGTAAAAGCCGTAAGCTGGATACCGCCACCTTACACCGTTATGCCAATGAAGGGCTGATCCAGAATCCGCAGGATGCGCTTAGCTATAAGCTGGTGGATGCCTTGAAATATGACGACCAGGTAATGGAAGCGCTGCGTTCCCGGATAGGATTGGATAAGGATGCGGATATTAATTTTGTATCGCTTACAAAATATGAAAGCGCGGCAGATTATAAATCAACCTCCGGCGATAATAAGATCGCGGTATTATATGCACAGGGCAATATTGTAGGTGGTGATGGAAGCGATGATGTGACCATCAGCAGCGAGCAATATATAAAGGAGATCCGCAAGCTGCGGCTGGATAAAAGCATTAAGGCGATTGTATTCCGCGTGAACTCGCCCGGCGGCAGCGCACTGGCTTCTGAAACCATCTGGCGCGAGCTGGTGCTGGCTAAAAAAGCTAAGCCGGTGATCGTATCCATGGGTGATTATGCTGCCAGTGGCGGGTATTATATTTCCTGTATGGCAGATTCTATTTTTGCAGAACCCAATACCTTAACAGGCTCCATTGGCGTGTTTGGGGTGATGATGAACCTGCAAAGCTTCTTTAAGAATAAGCTGGGCGTTACGTTCGATGGTGTAAAAACCGGTCAGTATGCTGACCTGGGCAGCGCTACCCGCCCTATGACGGATATAGAAAGAAAGTTTGTGCAGGAAGGGGTAGATAGTATCTATGCTACCTTTAAATCGCGCGTGGTAGCGGGCCGCAGGCTAAGCCAGTCCGTAGTGGACAGCATTGCGCAGGGACGTGTATGGAGCGGCGTACAGGCGAAGTCGTTAGGACTGGTAGACCGGCTGGGTGGTATTAATGATGCTATAGCCAGCGCAGCTAAGATGGCTAAAATATCCTCTTACCGCCTGCGTGAGTACCCGGAGGTAAAACAGCCGCTGGAAAAGCTGCTGAAAAGCATTGGCGGCGAAACCAGCGAAAGCATGGTGAAAAAAGAGCTGGGCGCCAACTATACCATCTATCAGCAGCTCAAACGCCTGCAGCTGATGAACGGCGAGGTACAGGCCAGGCTGCCTTTTGATGTGACGATCAAATAATGTGCAAATATGCAGATATGCAAATGTGCAGATGTGGTTTCATTTGCATATCTGCACATCTTAAAATTGACTTAAATCCCGGGCAGCGTTCCGGGATTTTTTATGTAAATGGGCAAAACAATCTTAGTTTTACCAATTTTTCAAAGCAGTTTCTTATTTATGGCAGTGCAGTACAGTCAATGGAAGGCCATGCTGGCAATTACCAAGGCCAGCTTACGGGCTATTTTCCGCAGTCCTTCCACGGTAGCTTTCACCATTGGGTTTCCCCTGGCGTTCATCCTGGTATTTGGTTTTATCGGGAACAGCGTGGTAACGGTAAAGGTGGGCGTAGCGGAGGGCACTGATACGGCCAGCTATATTTACAAAGGCCTGGTTGCTGTAAAAAGCATAAAGCTGATCAACGAGCCGGCTGCAGAAATGGAAGATGATATGATCAAAGGCCGGCTAACGGCTATTATGCATATCACCCCAAAAGCCGGTCCGGCTGCTAACCCGGCGTATGAGGTAAAGGTGCGTTCTTCCACCGCGGGTATCGATAAGATCCAGGTATTCCAGTCTATTTTAACGGATGTCATTAACCGCATTGATGACCAGTTCTATAAACGGCCTTCTGTAGCGCATATAGATAGTGTTGTAGTGCCGGGCCGCGCCTATAAGACCATTGATTTTATTTTACCCGGTATGCTGGGCTTTTCTTTGCTGAGCGCGGCGGTGTTCGGCACTGCGTTCCTGTTCTTCAGCTTACGGCAAACACTGGTATTAAAACGCTTTTTTGCCACCCCGGTTAAACGGGCTTACATTATTATGGGCGAAACCCTATCCCGCCTGCTGTTCCAGCTTTTTGGCGCTATTGTGATCATTGGCCTGGGGCATTTTGCATTTGGTTTTACGCTGGTGCATGGCGCCGTTACTTTCCTGGAAATGCTGTTCCTGTCTTTATTCGGGCTGGTGGTGTTTATGGGATTTGGTTTCCTGGTAAGCAGTGTAGCCCGTAATGAGAGCACTATACCGCCTATTGCCAACGTGATCAGTATGCCGCAGTTCCTGCTGGCGGGCACTTTCTTTTCTGTAGATGCGTTGCCAGGCTGGCTGCAGCCGGTATGCCGCGCGCTGCCGCTCACCTACCTGAATGATGCTTTCCGTAAGGTTGCCTTTGAAGGCCAGCACTTATGGAACGTAGGTACAGAGCTGGGCGTGCTTACCTTATGGGGTGTTATTATTTACGCAGTTACCATTAAAGTGTTTAAGTGGGAGTAGCCCGTTAACAACTCCACCTTTTCTGCCTTTTTTTTCTTAAATTGGATATATGCAAGTCCTGTACATCATTCTGGGTGCTTTGGCTGCTCTTATCCTGGGCCTCTTTGTATTTTCCCTTTACCTGCCTGCCCGCTTAAAAATTGAACGATCCCTGGTGATGATCGCACGGCCCGACGTGGTATTCCGTGAGGTGGATACCCTGCGTAACTGGGAGCATTGGTCGCCCTGGCACCAGCTGGACCCTGAGATGAAGATTGTATATGGTGAAAAGGAAAGCGGCGCCGGCGCCGGTTACAGCTGGGAAAGTAAAAAGCGTAGTGTAGGCCGTGGCAGCTTACTGATCACAGAATCACGCCCGTATGAATTTATAGCTACTACTATCAACTTTACGGAACAGGGCAGCAGCAAAGGTTATTTCCGCTTTGAGCCGGCAGGGGAGCGCACCCGCGTTACCTGGGGCATGGAAATGACGGTTGGGCAGAACCCCGCCCGTAAATTCCTGGGCCTGATGATGGATAAGTGGGTGGGCCGCGATTTTGAACGGGGCTTGCAACAGCTGGCCAAAGTGAGTAGCTGATGTGCAGCTGTGCAAATATGCAGATGTGCAAATGGTTTGGAATGTGCTGATATGCTAATGTGCTGGTGAGATGAGTGATGATGTGATGCGGTACAAAAATGAAATACCTAATTCGTAATTGATAATTCGTAATTATCCATGTAATTTCGTTCATGCGTTTTATCAAACTATTAGTAATCAGTGTATTTACTTTTGCAGTATTAATTTTCCTGCTTTCGTTGTTATTCCCCTCCAAGGCAGTGGTAGAGCGCTCCGGTGTAATTGATGCCCCGGTGGCCGTAGTATACAGCCAGATCAACGAGCTTAAGACCTGGCAGGAGTGGAACCCCTGGACGAAATTAGAAGCGGTGAATACGCTGCAGTTCTCTAACCCATCACAAGGAAAAAATGCCTGGTACAGCTGGACCAGCGCCTCCAATGATGCTGCTTCCGGCAAACTAACCGTTTTGCGCAGCGAGCCTGATAAAGGTGTTTATTATAACATGCTGTTCAAAGATATGCGGCCTATATTGGGCGGCCTGGAAATAAGACCCTCCAAAGAAGGTACCGGTACTGTGATACACTGGTATATGGAAACAAAGCTGGGCTGGAAACCCTGGTGGAAGCTCCGCGGTTTTATGGCCGACCGTTTAATGGGCCCGCAGGTTGAGCAGGGCTTAACCGAACTGAAGGCAAGATGCGAGAAGATGAAGTAGTTTTGAAAAAATGGGATGAATGGTATCTTCAGATCTATTGAATAGCTGTAATTTCCTGCACGGTTTTTTAATGCCATTAAAATCAATAATCTATATGAAACAGATCTTCTTATTCCTGGCCATCCTTGCTACCACCAGCAGCGTGGCATTTTCCCAGGAGCCACCAAAAAGTCCACGTATCACTGCAGAAGGTAAAAATGTAAAGGTTAGCTACGGACAGCCTTCCAAGCGGGACCGCGAGATCTTTGGCAAACTGGTGCCTTATGGCGAAGTATGGCGCACCGGCGCTAATGAAGCCACTGAAATCACTTTTGCAAAAGATGCCACCTTTGGCGGTAAACCTGTAAAGGCTGGTACTTACACCCTGTTCACCATACCCGGCGAAAAACAATGGACATTCATCCTGAACAGCTCACTGAAACAATGGGGCGCGTATAAGTACAATGAGATCAAAGGAAATGATGTACTGCAGGTAAAAGCACCCTCTTCTAAGCTCAGCGCTCCGGTAGAAAAGCTGACCATTACCCTGCCGGCTAACAAACTGGTAGTAGAATGGGATAAGACGAAGGTTGAAGTACCCGTAAAATCTTAATGTGCAAATGTGCGGATGTGCAGATGTGCAAATGAATTGAAGCGAAGCAGCTGATCTTCTTTTTACATCTGCATATCTGCACATTTCCATATCTGCACATTAACCCCTCTGCCCCACAAACTCCAATATACTCTCATACACCCTCCCCAGCTCCTCATTAGTGATACAATACGGCGGTAAAATGTAAAGCGTATTGCCCAAAGGCCGCAGCATGATCCGTTTTGCGCGGAAAAAGCGGTGCAGCTCATCTGCCAGCTGGTTGGTATAAACATCCTGCCCGGAAGTAATTATTTCAAAAGCTAAAACAGTTCCCAGTAAACGTGTATGCTTTACCGTTCCCACAGCTGCCAAGCGCTGCAGGAACTGCTGATGCTGTGCGTGTATACGCTCCCGTTGCTGCGCACATTCCGGCTGCAGGAACAGGTCCAGGCTGGCAAGCGCCACGCTGCAGGCCAGCGCATTGGCCGTAAAGGAATGTCCGTGGAACAGGGTTTTTAATTTGCTTTCTGACAGGAAAGCATCATATATATCAGCTGTACAGGTAGTAACGCCCAGCGCCAGGGCGCCGCCGGTTAAGCCTTTGGAAAGGCAGATGATGTCCGGGGCAGTGGCTACATTCTCCATGGCAAAGTTCTTTCCTGTTCTGCCAAAACCGGTCAGTATTTCATCGGCTATCAGCAGGATCTGTTGCTGCCTGCAATACTGCAGCAGCTGATCCAGCGCAGCGGCTTCATACATCAGCATACCGCCGGCGCCCTGTAACAGGGGCTCAAATATAAAAGCGGCAATGCTCTCCGGCCCCAGGCTTTCAATGGCGGCTTTCAGCTGCGGAAGATTACCGGGTGTGGGGGTATCTATAAAATGCACCTCAAATAACAGGTCGTTAAAAGGGGCGGTAAATACGCTGCGGCTGCTTACGCTCATCGCGCCAAAAGTATCGCCATGGTAAGCATGGTTAAATGCCAGGATCTTTTGCTTGCGGATGCCTTTGTTCTCCCAGTATTGCAGCGCCATTTTCAGCGCAACTTCTATGGCGGTAGAACCATTGTCAGAATAAAATACCCTGCTTTGGCGGCCGGGTAACACGGGTAATAACCTTTCTGCCAGCTCCACGGCAGCAGGGTGGGTATAGCCTGCAAAGATGCAATGCTGCAGCTGCATAGCCTGTGCAGCCAGCTTTTGCGCAATGTACGGATTGGCATGCCCATGTATATTTACCCACCAGCTGGAAGTAGCATCCAGGTAGCTGTTGCCTGCTTCATCAAATAAAGAGGCGCCTTCCCCGCGTACAATACCAATGGGCGCAGGCGCCGTTTGCATTTGTGTATACGGATGCCAGATCACCTGCTGATCGCGTTCACTCCACGTCATTGTGATTAATAGTTAATGATTAATAAGAGGGCAAAGATAAGGTGGGAGGGGGAGAAATGAAGCACCTATAAGCCGGCCAGGTTGGCTAATGTGCGGTATAAGGCAGTTGGATCATAAGGTTTATGCAGAATGGAATGTACCTGCAGGCTGTTAAGCTTGTCTGCTACGTTCGGTATCACATCGGCAGTAAGGGCAATTATAAAGGCATGCGGCTGCAGCCGCCGGATGTGGGGAATGGTATCATAGCCATCCATTTCCGGCATGTGAAGGTCCAGCAGTACGCCGTCAAAGTGTTGCTGCTGCATCATTTCCACGGCTTCGCGGCCATTAACGGCAGTAAGGGTTGCTGCGCCTGTTCTTTGCAGCTGGTACACGATCACCATTGCATTAATGGTATTATCCTCTACCACCAGCAGCTTTTTATTTTTAAGCCAGTCCCACAATTGTTTTTCATTGTATGTTATGTTGGTGCGTGTAACAGCGGGCAGCTGGTCAAACACAATATCAAACCGGAAAGTAGTGCCCAGGCCGGGCTCACTGTCAATGGCGATGCTGCTGTTATACAGCTCCACCAGGCTTTTGGTAATGGCCAGGCCCAGCCCTGTGCCGCCATGCTGGCGGGTAGTATCGCTTTGCGCCTGTACAAAGCTTTCAAAGATGCGGCGCTGCATATCTTTTTGAATGCCAATGCCGGTATCTTTTACACAAAAGCTCACGGTGGCATTGGCCGCTGTTTGGCTTAACAGCTTTACTTCTATAAAAATGCTGCCTTCGTGTGTGAACTTAATAGCGTTGTTGATAAGATTATTGAGGATCTGCGTTAGCCGGAACGGGTCGCCGCAAAGGCTGTGCGGCAGAAAGGGGTCTATGACCGTGTGCAGGCGTACCTTTTTGGACTGGGCCAGGGGCTGGTAATTGCTCTCAATATCCCGGAGCAGGCGCTTAAGATCAAAGGGAACATTTTCCAGCTCTACCTTCCCCGCTTCTATCTTGGAAAGGTCCAGTATGTCGTTGATCAGCGTCAGCAAATGATCTGCTGAGTATTTGAGGCTGCGTACCAGGTTGCCATGCTGCGGTGTTTCTTCCAGCAGGTTGGCAATCCCAATAATACCGTTCAGCGGGGTACGGATCTCATGGCTCATTACGGAAAGGAACTCGCCGCGTTCCCGTGCTGCTTTTTCTGCCTGCTCCTTTGCATAGATCAGCTCAAGATGGGTAAGCTTATACTGGGTAATATCCTTGATCACTGCCATAATACGCCGGCCGCTGCCCGGGGCGCCGCCTTTAATGAGATTAACCCGCAGCCGGTACCAGTTATCCACCTCCGGGCGCTGATCTTCATATTCTATTTCCTGGGAAACACCGGTAGCAAGCAGCGCGTCTATCAATGCCGCAAACATTTCACTTTGCGGACCCAGTACGTCATTCATATGACGGCCAATGATCTGGTCTTTGGGAAGGTACAGCAGGGATTCATCTTTGCACCAAACCTGTTTGAATATCCGTTGTTCACTTAATTCAAATACAATATCATCCAAACAGGTTAATAAGGCTTCTACATCATTGGTTTGCCAATGTTCTGCAGTATCCTGTTCCTGCGGTATAGTCATGCTGCCTCGCTGGTGTGCTTGATCGGACATTCTAATAAATTTAGGGGGAAACTGAATAACAAACGAGTGGCCCTCCCGATGTTAGTACTGCTCTACTGGTTACTGGTTTTATCAATCAGGGGTTAAAATTAGTAAATTATATCAGGAAAAGTACAATCCTTTGGGAAAGGATTGTTTCTGACACGGGGCTGCTCAATTAGCTTGCTGCGGTTTAAGTTTGATCTCTGAAATAAGTGTTCCTGCAAAGATCATTGCCCCGCCGATGAGCATGCGCCAGGAGAGATCTTCACCCAGCAGTAATATGGCAGCAATGGCGGCAAACACAGGCTCAAACAAATAAATGATGGCTACTTTTTCAGCGCTGATATACCGTTGCGCGATGTTGGAAACAGTATACATATAGGCGGTGGAAAACAACGCGCAGTAAATAATGCCGGTCCAGAAGCCCTGGTTTTTAGGGATCCAGGTAGCGGTATGATCGGCTAAGGCAATACCGCACATGATCAGCGTGCAGGTAAGGAACATAGGAACAATAGTGGGCACAATGTTTCCGGCCATGGAGTATTTCTCAACCCTGATCAGGTAAATGGCAAAGCCAAATGCCCCGATGATGGTGTACAGATCCCCGATGCTCACATACATTCCGTCTTTGATAGAGATCACAAACAAGCCAACCAGGGCAATGGTGGCGGCCAGCCAGATCTTGAGGTCAACAGCCTTTCTATGAATGAGCAGCTTTAAAACTGGGATAATGATAACAGAGGTGCCGGCAACAAAAGCACATTGCGATGCAGCCGTATACCGGATGCCCAGGGTCTGAAAATAGATGCCAAGCGTTAATGGAATTGAGAGGGTGATGCCCTGAACAATATGCTGCCGCGTAATGTTTTTCACGTGCCGGGCCAGCACTACCGTTAGTACGATGGTTGCCAGCAGGAAACGGTAAAATAAAAAAGTTGACTGGGAAACAGCGCCCATGGCCATTTTGGTAACCGGAAAAGAAATACCCCAAAATGCAGTGCCCAGGATCAGTAAAACTATTAAAAGCAATCGCTTATTCATATCGTTATTTCAGGGACTTCTTTACCATAATATCTGTTTGCACATCGTTCCCCAGTTTAAAGATATGCTTGTCGAATGGTAAAAAACCATTCTTTTCATAAAACCGGAGGGCGCGTGCATTCTTTTCCCACACTCCCAGCCATACATATTCCAATGCTCTTTCCCGGGCTATCCGGATAGCGTTTTCATAAAGCAGCTGACCTACCTGCTTTCCGTGATAGGCCTGCAATACGTAGATACGCTCAATCTCCAGTGCATGATCGTCCTGCAGCTCCGTTTGTGCGTTGCCGGTATTGATCTTTATATACCCGATCACCTGTTCACCCAACCGTGCAAAATAAAATTCAGCGCCCCTGGTGTTCAGCTCCGCCGATAATTGCTGCAGGGAAAAACTTTTCTCCAGGTATTGTTTCATATCCTCCTCAGTATTGTAAGATGCAAAAGTGTCAGCAAAGGTTTGTATGCTGATCTCCTGCAGCTTCATTATTTCATCGGGTGTAACCCTGCTGATGTTGATCTTTTCCATGGTGTTGTTCATTGTTTCCTGGTTAATGCAGGGCAAAACTATGCAAGTATTTGATGCTTTAAAATGCTAAATTGATGCATATTGATGCAAAAAATGCATTAATCCAGGATATGACAACGCAACAAATAGAATATTTTTTACAATTGTCCGATGAGCTGCACTACTGGCGCACCTCCTATAAGGTAAACATCACCCAATCGGTTCTCAGCCGCCAGATCAAGGCGCTGGAGGATGAATTGCAAATAGCGCTTTTTAAACGATCTAACCGGAAAGTTGAATTAACCCCGGCCGGGAGATTTTTGCAGCAGCAATTGAAGCCGCTGATGGAAAAAATGGGCGCGGTGATACAGTACGGGCGCAAGATCCACCAGGGAGCGGGCGGCAGTGTGGTGATCAACCATCCCGGCTCCATCAGCTACGATCTGCTGCCCGACCTGCTGAGCCGCATACTGGCGGTTTTTCCTGACATTAAAGTTGAACTGGTACAATCGAAGCATACCCATGGAATAGAGCTCCTGAAAGCATTTGAGGCGGATCTGTGCTACAGCAGGAACCAGTACAACGATGATTTTGTGGTTTCAAAACTAATCGGGGAGGACAGCCTTGCGCTGGTGGTGCCTGTTTCAAACCCCATCCTCACAGAATCCGATATTACTGCGGAAGCCCTGAAAGGCGAACCTTTTATCTTATCAACGTTAACGGACGGTGAAACCTACCAGCTTAAGATGGAGCAGATGTTCAGCCGGTATGGTATTGAGCCTGATATCCGTTTTGAATCCGATTTCGGTTCCATGATCCTCAGCTTAATAGAAAAAGGATTTGGCGTATCGGTTATGCCTGTTTCCTATTCACTGGCCAACCACCCGGGCGTACGTTTTATAAAACTGCCTTTTGAAGTGCCGCTGTACCTGCATTGGAGAAAAGATGAAGATAATGCTGTAGTGAGCAATATTTTACAGCTTACTTAAACCCGGTTACAGCGTATATTTCACGGAGAAATTAATGGTGCGGCCATCAATAGGGCCCCATAGTGGCAGGAACTGCGGCTGCGTAATGCTGCCGGTGTATAAGGCTTCCTGCTTACCCTGGCGGGCATCAAATATATTTTCCCCATTCAGCACTACGGTGAAATGATCGCCAAACTGGCGGGAGATCATCGCGGCCCAGAACCAGTAATTGGGCGCCAGCTGGTTATTATACAGGTATTGATGGCCTATCCAGGCATTCTCGATACCAAAGCGCCATTTATCCGGGATCTCATAGGCCAGGGTGCTTGCAAATTTATCCCGCGGGGCAAAAGGTACAAAGGTATGGGCCGGATCGGAGTATTTGGAGGTGGTATGATTGTAGCCTACATACAGCTCCAGGCCGCTATAACTAAAACGTATATACGTATCAGTGCCCAGGCTCCTGCATTGGTAGGGCTGGTTTTGCAGTAATATTTTACCTTCTGCCTGCATAGCGGGCATAATGGGATGTTTGATGTAGGTATAATATAATGCCTGGTCTATAGTTATTTCCACGGGACCCAGTGAGGTTTTGTAACCTGCATCCACATTCAGGCCCCGGCTTTTTTCCGACTGCATGCCGGTGGTAAGCGGCAGCAGGTCGCGGTAGGCAATGTTCTGTGTTTGACTGGTAAAAATGGCCGGCGTTTTATAACCGGTGCCGCCGCTCAGGCGTATGGAAAGGTCATCTATGGGCCTGTATACAACGGCTAAACGCGGCAGAATATACCAGCCGTATACGTTATGATAGTCAATGCGCAGACCACCTTCCACCATTAACTGTTGGGTGATATTAAAACCATCCTGTGCAAACAGGCCGGCAGTGTTGTAGGTGTAGTTATTAATAATGCTGCTATCGCCACCGGCGCGTTTATATTTTTCGCCGGTATCATTCAGGCCCAGCACCCAGTTATGCCGCCCGCTCTTTTTGTTATAGGCTACTTCTGCATACAGGTTGCCCTGGTTGCCACGTAAGGCAAAAGTACCTTCAGTATTATCCAGGTGATAATAGCTGTTCACTCCCTTGGCGGTAAGGGTGCCGCCGCCTAATTGTTTGCGGGTGAATTGCAGGTCTATGCTGTGGCGGTGGCTGTTATTGATTTCGGTATATTGATGCACGCTGTCCATGCCATGTGCCAGCACCTGCATATCGCCACCGGCGCGTTTTTCAATGGTGCCGGTATAACCTGCTACCAGCGTGGTATTAGGATCTATATAATAGAAAAAGCGGGGGTGCAGCGTGTATTGCCGTAAGCGGGGCACATCGCTAAACCCATCTTTATTAACATCACTTTCATTTTGTACGGTGGCGCCGGCAAAAAGGGTAAGGCCGGTTTTTTTCCCGCGCTGCGCATAATAGATGTTTGCGTTATTTTCTTTGAGGGTGCTGCGGTTCAGCAATACATTCAGCTCCGGCTCATTGCCCGGTGTTTTGGCAATAAAGTTGATCATGCCAGCAATGGCGCCGCCGCCATACAGGGTGGATATGGATCCTTTAATGATCTCGATCTGCTTCAGGTCCAGCGGGGGAATGGCCAGCACGCCAAAGTTGCCGCTCAGGCCTTCATACACGGGCATACCATCGCGCAGCAGCTGGGTATACTTACCATCCAGGCCCTGCATACGAATGGCATTGTTGCCATTTACGGCAGAGGTGTTCTGGATATGGATCACCGACAGGTCGCCCAGGATGCTGGCCACGTTGCCGGGTTTAATACCGCTTTCTTCCTGCATATCCTCCTGTCCTAATACTTCCACTTTCATGGGCAGGTCTTCCAGGCGGCTGTTGGTGCGGGTGGAGCTGATCACTACCTCCGCTATGTTCCTGACGGGTGGTTTCGGCAAACCGGGGATCGTGTCTGCCGGGGATTGCCTGGTAGCGCTGTCTTTTGCAATGACCTGCGCCTGCGCCGCAAAACCGCAGCACAGGAAGGCTATAATGTATAACAGTTGTTGCATAGTATTCCTATGCTGCAAAGGAAGGTTTGGAATTTGTAGAGAATCTGGAGATGGTGAAGGTGTGCATACCATCTTCAAAATGGTAACTGATGGGGAGATTGTAGGTGTCGCAGATCTTTTTTACAATGGCCAGCCCCAGGCCGTTGGAGCTGTCCAGCACAGCGCCTCCTTTTTTAAAACGCTGAAAAAGCTGTTGTGGCGGAATGGCCGGCCAGCTGCTGGTATTGCTGATAGTGAACTGCTGATCATCCAGCTGCAGTTTTATTTTCCCGCCGGTATAATTATAACGGATGGCATTGCCTACCAGGTTGCTGATCAGCATATCGGCCAGCGCTGCGGGCATTTGCCAGGAGGCATCCTGCGTAAGCTGTGTTTCCAGCGTAAGCTTTTTATCTTTTATCAGCTCATCCAGCAGGCCAAGATATTGTTTGGTAACGTGCTGCAGGCTTTCAGGCTGGGAGGTATCGTACTGGTGGTTCTCTATTTTGGCCAGCAGCAGCAGGGAGTGGTTCAGGCGGGCCAGGCGTTCCAGGGCTTCGCTGCTTTGTGCAATGGCCTGCAGCTGCGCATCGCTGAGGGTTTCGTCCTGCAGCAGCAGCTCCAGCTTACTTTCCGCAATGGCCAGGGGTGTTTGCATTTCATGGGCCGCATCTTCTGTGAGCTCTTTAATGCTTTGGTAGTCGGCGTGTATGCGTGTAATCATAGCCGTTAGCGCGGTATGCAGCTGGTTAAATTCCTTGATGGAGGAAGGGCTGAAGCTAACGTTCTCCATCTTCTTAAGCTCAATGCCATGCAGCTTTTCCAGCGACTGGTAAAAGGGGCGCCACAGGCGCTTGCTCAGCATCCGGTTCAGCAGCAGAATGAAAACCAGCAGGCCGCCGAACACGATCAGCATTACAATGAAGATGTTCTTTATAAGATCATCACGTTCTATTAATGATTTGCGGATGGTTAGCAGGTAGGAATTATTGTGGATGCTTAATACCTGTGTAAGCTGGCGGTAAGGCGTTTTTTTGCCTTCTATATCCTGGTACAGCATTACGCTTTCTAAAACGGGCTTTGCCTGCGCAGGCTGTGTTACCGGCTGCAGGCTGAACTCGGGGGTGGAGAGCTGGAACACCGGGCTGTGAATGCTTACGGTATCCATATAACGCAGCCACTGGATCTGATCGTTCAGCAGCTCTTCATCTATTTCATGCCCGATCTCTTTATTGAACTGGGAAAAAAGGTAAAAGGTGCTGATGGTGAGCAGCGGTAATACCAGCAGCAGGAAATAAATGGTGGTTTGCGTAAGTAACTTCATCGGTCTCATACACCCCGGTTTATTGATCAGACCAGCGGTAGCCGGTACCATAAATGGTTTTAATATAATCTTCCCCGCCGGCTTCCAGCAGCTTGCGGCGCAGGTTCTTGATATGTGAGTAAATGAAATCGTAGGAGCCTGCCTGGTCATAGGCATCGCCCCAGAGGTGGCCGGCCAGCGCCGTTTTAGTAACTACCCTGCGCTGGTTGGCAATGAAGTATAGCAGCAGCTGGTACTCTTTGCTGGTAAGTGTAAGGGGCGTATCCTTTACAAAAACCGCTTTGGATCCCGGCGCTATGCGGATCTCATTGAAATGGATATTGGTATTGCCATCAAAATGTTTACGCCGCAAAATGGCGTTGATACGGGCATTCAGCTCCGACAGGTGAAAGGGTTTGGTGAGGTAATCATCAGCGCCCAGGTCCAGGCCGCTGAGCTTATCTTCCAAAGAGTCTTTGGCGGAAATGATAATAATACCGGCTTCTGATTCCAGCGCTTTTAATTCTTTAATAATATCCAGGCCGTTGCCTTTGGGCAGGCCTATGTCGGCCACAATACAGTCGTAATCATAATCATTCACCTTTGCCATGGCCTGGGGAAAGTCGGGCGCTGTTTCACAGATATATCCCTGCTGTTCCAGGTACTGGCGGATGGCCGTTTGCAGGGCCGGTTCATCTTCTATGACCAAAACTTTCATATTAAGGCTGCTTTTTTACAAAATCCTGCAGGTACGTGCATTGCGCTGCCATGCTCTCATAAAAGGCAGTATGCCTGTAATCCTTTACCAGGGTTGGAAAATACGGATTTTTATACGTAGCCGGGTACCACCATTCTTCTTTGCCCGTTAGCTGCGCATGTTTTTGTGCGCAGCGCGCTGCCATGTACAAGGCTTTGGCTTTAAATTCCGGGTCAGTGGCTGCACCGGCTGCTTTTTTATAGTATTCCTCTGCGCGGTAACAGCCAAAGTATTCGCGCAGGAAGGTGGTTCTTTCATGTGCCGGCTCATACCACCAGGTGCTGGGGCGGTAGCTAACAGAGAATTGGTAGGAATGGCCGTAATAGGAAATGCTGAACAGCCCTGTTGCATATTCAAAATATACTTCCGGCGCTACCTTTGCACCCTGCATCTTTTTTTCAAGCTCCACCATGCGGGTAGCATATTCCAGCTCGCTAATACCGTGGCGGATGGAATCCTGCTCCTCATACCCGAAATCCTGCAGCTGTTCCTCAAACACCAGCTCCGAACGGCGGGTGCTGCCGCTGCGTTTGAACCAGGTAACGGCATTGGGGAAATCGTGCTGGCGTACGTAGTTGATAGCAATAACCTCTCCAAGCTGCTGTTCAGTCAGGGGTAGCTGATCACAGAGGTATTTTTCAAAAGACGTTTTGTTCTTGCTTTTATACAGGCTGGTTAGGGAAAGCAGCTGCGTGGCAGACAGGCTATCTTCAATGAAATCCTTTCCGCTGGTACCGTTCCAGCGGAAATAGGAAGGATCTACCGCATCCCTTTTGGTGAGAATGAGCGACAGGCGGATGGTATCATTCTGTTTGGCATAACGCGGCGCAATAATATAGTCCAGCAGGTTGCGGTACATGCGGGTGTAAAAGGATGCGTTCACCCAGGTATTATCGTCCGGGTAGTCCCAGTAAGAATTGCTTTCTTTTCCTTTTGGCAGCTTGCTGTCCAGCCATTTTAAAGAGGCCAGCAGCTTGCTTTCATAAGCTTTATCTATGTTGGGCTGTTCATTAATGTTCACCAGCAGCTGTACAATCTCCCATTGATCCTGCAGGTCGGCCCGTTGTATGCCGGGTTTTGCAGCTGCCAGGCGGGTATGGGCGCCGGCGTAGTCTTTTGTCATAAAGGAAAGGTAGGCCGATGTGATCTGCCACAGGGCCGGCTCTTTTACCTTACCCAGTCCGGCAATGCTGTCAGTAAGCTGCTGCAGCGCTTTTACATCACCTGCTTTAAGGCTGTTGTCGTTATACCAGTTGTTAATCTTATTGGCGTCGATGTTTATGGCGTTTTGCAGGTAACCATCTTCCAGCTTATTCACCTCTCTGGCCAGCAGCACATCCAGGATGGGGGCGGTGGGATCAAAGCGGTACACTTCCCGCAGGCCGCCCAGGTTCAGGGTTACGGCCCTTGCCGCGTACATGGCGGCTACGGTGGCTTTCTCCGTATTATTGGTGCATAGCTTCAGCACGGCTTTTTTATCAGCCTCTGCCCAGCCGGTGTTCAGGTAGGCCAGGGTACGCTGGGAGGGCGCGCCTTCAAACACGCGGGAGAACAGGTATACGCTTTCTGCTTTTTTGCCGGTCCGTAACAAAGCGCCTGCTTTTAAAGCCAGTAATTTATAGTGAATAAGGGAGGTAGATGGCAGCGGCGCTGCCAGTGAATCGTAATAGTGAATAGCAGTTTCGTATGACTTGCTGAAGTGCGCCATGCGGGTGGCCTGGTAGGCAAATCTTTCTTTAATGAAAGGATCCTTACAGGCATTATACAACTGTATGCTGTTGCGGGCCAGGCGCATCATGGCGGCGGGATCGGGCGTGGGCGGGTTCCATGCATCGGCGATGCTGGCATGTACCTCGCATCTTTTAGCGAACATGAGATAACCCAGCGTTTCTATGTCTTTGCTGCTGATGAAATAACGGGTAAGCGTATTATTGCTTATGCTGTCCGGCGCCTGCAGCGGCGTTCCTTTATCAATACTGGTATATAGCGCCGTCATTTGCGGACGGGAGTAGGTGTAAATAAAATCCAGGAGGTCCTTATCCGTTACCTTTGCGTTCCTGCCGGAAAAAAAGGCGCTCCATTCGCGGAGGTTAGCGGTTTGCTCCGGCTCATCCACCCCATAATATTGCCGCATGGAGGTATAGTAGAAGGGCTCAAAGCCCTTGCCGGCAGCCAGGTTCGGGTTATAGAAATTGGTGTAATAATCATAGGGGTCCGGCTCAGGGCCGCAGGAGAACACGTAAATGGTTTCTGCGAAAAAGCACAGCAGCAGGCTAACGAAGAATACGATAAGTTTTTTCCAGCTCGGGTAATGCATATTTATTAAGCTCGTTTTCATCCAGGTGATAAAATATAACTACGGGGTTATAATCCTGCCGCTGTTTAGCCAGGTACCGTGCGGCGTCCCATAGCAGCGCGGGCGGGCACGTTTCATACCGTACCTCTTCGCCGGCATGCAAGGGATAGCCTTTTACTACAGTATCCTTTAACACGGTGTATAATTGTTCCCCATTTTTACTAAAAATACGATGGTTGCTGAAATCATTTTCATCCAGGTTACGGAGCAGGCCTGCGTAGGAATGGCGCCGGAATAATACGCTCCACCTGAACAAGGGCAAAGCCAGGTCTAAAGATAACGGATAATGCGCGATCCTTTTGCTGCCGGCGTAGGATTCCAGGTCGTTCATGTTCAGAATGGAGTTATGATCGCCATACTGGCGCAGGTTGCCCATATTGTAGCACATCAGCAGGCCTTTGTCGGCCGGCGGTGCGCCGCTGGTAGACAGGAACTTTACCTGGTGCAGGCGGATGGTTACGGACAGCTGCTTACCCTGCATAAAAGGCTGTTGGCGAAAGGATTGGAGGAAGGCGAAATAGGCGGTTCTGCTGTTACGCGTCCAGTCGCAATCTATCTGCACTTCCCCTGCCTGCTGCGGGCTGGTTTGCGCCAGCAGCTGCGCCACCTGCCGGGCCAGGGTATCCGCATTCACCTGCTTCCATACCTCGTTCACAATGAATACGGTAGGTATTACTTGTATACCGGCAGGGAAGGGGCTGCGCTGTTCCAGGCGGGCTACGGGAACGGCTGTATGTTTGCCGGCCGCCAGGCTTACGTCGAACATTTTTACGTAAAGCCTTTGTACGCTAAGGGCGCTCAGGGTATGCAGCTCGGTGCTGTCAGGCTGGTAACGCTGCTTCCAGAAATAGAAAGCGCGGGTAACAGGGCGCGGTTTGGTGCAGGCCAGGCAGCAGCAAAAGAGGTATAAAAGCCAGCATTTATGCATTTGCGGGCAAAGATAGGGGAGTAACCTAAATTTTCCCCAGGCGCGCTGTTTTAACAATTGCGCAGGACGTTGATATCTGTTTTTTCCTTAAGTTTGTAGAAATGACAGGTAATATATTCCATACAGTTAAAAGTCGCCCGATCGAGTATGTGATACTCGATATGAGCGATTGTTATACCTGGTCATTTCCCGAGTTTCTACCTTTTTGTCTTCACCTGTACTATTTCTCCAGCTTTAAGGCCTTTAAAACTATTGCCCAAGCCTAATTAATCCCACAGAGGCTTGGGGTTTATCTGCATTTAATTATTCCAATAATTAATCATTTAAATGATCTTGCTATGCGCCGGAATCAACAAAAGATTGCTGCAAGCAGAACCGTAGCTGCAATGGCCTTTTTGCTGAATGCAATTGTGCTGGAACAGGGATTGGTATCAGATCCCAAATGGTATAACATTGCCTATATCACCTTTCCCTTAATGCTGATCTACGTGATCACTTTTCGTAAGCAGCTGTATAAGCAGCAGGGTATGCGTATTGATAACAAAAAAAATGTAAGTGATGAACGCATTATTTCAACGGCTTCGCCAGTTAGGGATCGATCATAATATTTCATTTACCGGGCAGGAAGTACTGAAGGATTGTATCATCGGCTTTGCCGGTATGCACCGTAAGGTGCTCGTTTTAAAGCAGCTGAATGATACGGCTTTCCAATCCTTTGTGATAGACCTGAATGAAGTGAAAAAGTGTACCGTAAGAAAGCAGTACGGCGCTATCCGGACCGGGGAGCTGAAGGCCAGGAAGCTGGATCACTACCTGGAAGAGATGGTGCTGCATTTTGAGCTGAAGAACGGGAAGCCGCCTGTGGAGGTGTTGTTTTACAAACACCCCGGTAATTATGTTGGGGAGATTGCGGAGCTGGAACAAAAGGCCCGTTACTGGAGCACTATATTGACGAAGATGTGCGTGCCCCTGGAAAAGACTGCCTGATGCGGGTTACATGAATGGGGCCGTAATTGTAAAATTTAAAATTGATGATCTATGCAAAAGATAAAAGAGCAGCTTGTGTTAACCAAGTTTGATTATGAAGTGATATTATCCAACCTGAAAAATGGATTAGTGCAGGCAACTTTTAACAGGCAGGATGCTGAGGAGCTGGGCGCAGAATTGAAAAAGGCCAGGCTGGTGGATAATGAAGACATGCCGCCTGATGTGGTAAGGCTTAATTCAAGTGTTACCGTTAAAGAGGAGCTGGAAAACAGGGTGTTAAAGCTCACGATCGTGGTTCCTGAGAAGGCCGATATAAAACAAAAAAAGGTGTCTATTATGTCGCCTATCGGAACGGCGCTTATCGGGTATAGAAAGGGCAGTAAGGTGAGCTGGAAAGTGCCTGCAGGCAGGAGAACCTTTACGATCCTGGAAGTATCTAACCAGGTGAATGCATAACCTTGGCAAGGGCCGGGGCGCTGTACCTGGCCAGGGGGCTTCCTATTATACCGGCGCCTGCGCGATGTTCAGCAGGCGCCGTAGGGTGGGCGTATGATCCCTTTTTGTATATTTAATAATGTTTGACCAATTCCGGAATAAATTCCCGCTTGACGATAATAAATGGAACGACTATACCGGTTGTTTTAAACGCATGAAAGTTTCTGCGAGAACGGCGCTTTTAAAGGAAGGCGATGTTCCGAAGAATATGTTCCTGATTGAAAAGGGTTGTATCCGTGTGTGGTTTAATAACGATGGGAAGGATGTTACAACCCAGTTCTTCTTTGAGAACAATATGGTTTCTTCCATTGAAAGCTTCCGGAAAGGATACCCAAGCCCGGTAACCATTGAAACCATTGAGCCCTGCGTATTATGGTACATTCATAAAAAAGATGCAGACCGGATCATTGCGGAGGTAAGCGAGCTGCCTGTATTCCGGGAGATGATCCTGGATACTGTATTTGGGCGCACCTTTGAGTACATGAAACACTTTTTTTCCTTTATAAAAGATACGCCCCAGCAACGCTACCTGAATTTGGTAAAGGAAAAACCACAGGTGGTGCAGCGGGTGCCCCAGCATTATATTGCTTCTTACCTGGGCGTTAGCACGGTACACCTGAGCCGTATTAAAAGTAAGCTGGCCAAAGAAAAGTAACAGCCCGTATTTGATAACAAATGTTATTGCCCGCCGGTTTATTGCCGGGTAGCTTTGCATTATAAAAATTATCAAATATGAAAGCAGCAGTGATGTATCAAAGGGATGGAATGCCGCAATACGCGGATTTCCCCGAACCGGTAGCTCAAAGCAACAATGAGCTGTTAATTACTATGAAAGCGGCCGCTATTAAGCAGCTTGACAGGTCAAGGGCCAGCGGCAAACATTATTCCGTACAAAATGATCCTGAGCAGGCAACCGTTATTGGGGGCGATGGGGTAGGCGTGCTGAAAAACGGTACCCGGGTATATGCTATTGGCGCCAGCGGTATGATCGCAGAAAAAGCCCTGATCGATAAAGACCGCATGGTGCCCTTACCCTCCGGTATTGACGATGTTACCGCAGCAGCCCTGCCCAATGCCGTGATCGGGTCTGCCATGGGCCTTCGTTTCCGGGCAGGTATGCAACGTGGCGAAACCGTATTAATAAACGGCGCCACCGGCTTCACCGGCAAAATAGCGGTGCAGGTAGCAAAACATTACGGCGCAAAAAGGATCATAGCAACGGGCAGGAACGAACAATCCTTACGCTCACTGTTAGCATTGGGGGCTGATGAAATTATTACAGTAGAACAGGATGATGCAGCCTTTGTTGCACAAATAAAAGCCATTCACAGCCGCACGCCTATTGATATTGTCATAGATTATTTGTGGGGGCATACGGCAGCGCTCATCCTCTCCGCTTTCAAAGGCCAGGGCCTGTTCACCCATAAAACACGGTTTGTATCTATTGGCTCTATGGCAGGCGATCTTATTCAATTGTCGGCAGAGAACCTGCGCAGTGTTGATCTTCAGCTGACCGGCTCCGGTTTGGGCAGCTGGACAAAGCCTGAAGTACAGCAGCTGCTTAAAAAAATATTGCCGGAAATGTTTAAGCTGGCGGCAGCAGGTAAGCTGAAGGTGGAAACGGTTAGTGTGGACCTAAAAGATATTGCCAGCCTGTGGGACCTGGATATTCCCGGCGGACAACGCTTAGTGGTTACCATCTAATCTACGGACGGTTCTTTACAACCCATAAATTTAAAACGTTGAGAACAACTAAAATTACCTACTGGGTATCTACCAGCATAATAGCAGGAATGATCATACTATCAGCATACAATTACATGACCCGCGAAGAAGTGAAAGTGATCTGCCGGCATTTAGGGTTTCCGGATTACTTCAGGATAGAGGTGGCTGTAGCTAAATTTTTAGGGGCCCTTGCATTATTAGCGCCCATTAGCGGAAGAATAAAAGAATGGGCTTATTTTGGCTTTGTGATCATTTTTATTTCCGCTCCCATTGCGCATATCGCTTCTGCTGACCCACTTTCCCAAAGCTTTGGCGCGTTAGGTTATTTGGCTGTGCTGGCAGTTTCTTATGTTAGCTGGCATAAGAGAAGGCTGGCAGTGCTGCCGGCACGTGCTTAAACCACCGCTTCTTTATTATACCGCATCCGGTATTCCAGTGGCGACATGCCGGTTATTTTTCTGAATACCTCGCGGAACGCCTTCAGGTCGGAATAGCCCACCTCATACATTACTTCATTAATTGTTTTGCGGCTGGTTTCAAAGGCTTTCTTAGCTGATTCAATCTTTACTCTTTGTGAATATTCAATAGGCGTATTGCCGGTGGCTTTAATGAAGCGCCGGTCAAAGTTCCGCCTGCCAACAGCAAATTTGGAAGATAGCTGCTCAATGGATATTTTCTCCTGCAGGTTACTTTCAAGATAGGCCTGGGCTTGTTTCACCATTTCATCGCCATGCAGCTTTTGGCCGGTGAAAATGGTAAATGCGGACTGGCTTTGGCGGTCCATTTCGATCTGGAATACTTTGGAACAAAAAATGGCGGTTTGCCGGTCAAAATACTTTTCTACCAGGTACAGCACCAGGTTCAGGAAGGAATAGGCGCCGCCATTTGTATAGATCCCGTTTTCATCCGTGATCAGCTTATCCGGCTGTAAATTCACTTTAGGGAACATATTTCTGAAATTATCCGCAGCCGCCCAGTGTGTAGAACAGGCCTTCCCATCCAGCAAGCCGGATGATGCCAGCATGAAAGCGCCGGTACAGATGCTGGCTATTTCAGCGCCCTCTTTATATTGTTCCGCTACCCAATCGATCAGCGGTTGATTGCCCTTCACTGCTTTCTGATAATTATGATTCAGGGAGGGAATAACAATCAGGTTTGTTTTTTTGATGCTGGAAATATGGGTTTGCGGCCGCACGGCAAACAGGCCGCCATAGAACTCCACTTCATCTGAAATGCCGGCTAATTCAATTTTAAATAATTCATTCCTGCCGCTTGCTTTCCAGTGCTCATTGGCACGGGTAAATATCTTGTAGGTGCCTACTATGCTGCTTAGGTTGTTCTCTCCCTCAGGCACTATAATGGTAAGATGTTTCATGGCGATTCCTTTTTATAAAGGTAGCAACTTGTACTGTCCAAATCAACCCACCAGAAATTCCATTTAGTACCCTGCCAATGTGATATTTAGACAATACTTTTGCTAAGTAGAGTTTTTAACCATCAAAATATATTCTGACAATGAGTACATCCTTTAGCACTACCTTCCTGGTAGACCAAACACCCAAAGAAGTCTTCAACGCCGTTAACAATCCCCGTGGCTGGTGGTCTGAAGAAATTGAAGGCAATACAGAAAAGCTCAATGAGGAGTTTTTGTATCACTTTAAAGATGTTCATGTTACAAAACTGAAATTAACAGAAGTTGTGCCGGATAAAAAAGTGGTATGGCTGGTATTGGACAACTATTTTGATTTCACGGAGGATAAAACTGAATGGAAGGATACAAAGATCATTTTTGAGATCACGGAAAAGGATGGCAAAACCCAGCTTCAGTTCACTCACCTGGGTTTAGTGCCTGACTATGAATGTTACAAGATCTGCTTTGATGCATGGAGCAATTACATCAACAACAGCCTGCGCAACCTGATTGTTACAGGAAAAGGAACGCCCAATCCTAAAGAAGGCGGCTTTAACGCTGAGCTGCTGAAAAAATGGGAACTCCAGGGATAATAAGACAATCATTCGCCGCTATTCTAAAACCATCAATAAAAGCTTATGAACAAGCAAAACTTCACTGTCTCCTTTTTGGCAGACCAGACACCGGAAGAAATATTTAATGCCGTTAATAATGTTCATCAATGGTGGACAGAAAATATTGAAGGCAGCTTTCAAAAACAAGGAGATGAATTTGAGGTTCGTTTTGGAGATATACATTACTCCAAACAAAAACTAACAGAAGTGGTGCCCGGCAAAAAGATTGTTTGGCTTGTTACAGATAGCCACCTTTCTTTTATTAAAAGCAAAAGTGAATGGACAGGTACCACGATCAGCTTTGAAATTGCTGAACAAGACGGCCAAACGCAGCTCCGTTTCACCCATCAGGGTTTAGTGCCTGATGAGGAATGTTACGATGCCTGTTCCAATGCATGGACCGGTTATATACAGGGGAGCTTAAAGAACCTAGTAACCACCGGTAAAGGGCAGCCCACCCCGAAAGAGAAGGTGGCATAGCCCCAAACCATCCACTGTGCAGTGGCCCTGAAAGCTGCGCAGTGGATGCTTGTAACGCTGTTCAAAAGCGGACAGTTTTTGTTTCAAAACCGAACAAACCCCTATTTGTAATATAATTACTGCCTTGTAAATCAATCAGATGAATATACGGCATTATCTTCGCTCGCAGTCCCCCGCAATCTTGTTTGTTACATTTCACTGAATGACCAAACTGCTATGATCAGGAATTTTTTCAAAGTCGCTTACCGGAACCTGCTGCGTAATAAAGGGTTTTCCGCCATCAATATTACGGGCCTTGCCGTGGGGATGGCTGCTGCCATACTTATTTTTATGTGGATCTATGATGAGCAAAGCTACGACGGATTCCATAAGAACAAAGACCGGATCTACGAGGTATGGAACCGCGTGCCCATGGAGGGTAAGGTAGCAAGCTGGAATACGGTATCTGCATTAACCGCCCGCGCCCTGGAAAAAGACCTGCCTGAAATAGAGCGTGCGGTAAGGGCGGATTCATATGGTAATTTGCTTTTTTCAGTTGGAGAAAAGAAAATATTGAAGTCGGGGATGGTAGTTGATACGGGCTTTCTCCAGGTGTTCAGCTTCCCCATGCTAAAGGGCAATCCCTTCACTTCGCTGAATGATGTGCATTCCGTGGTGCTTACGGAAAGCACCGCTAAAAGCCTGTTCGGCAATGACGATGCAATAGGGAAAATTATAAGGATTGAGAATAAAGATAATTACACCGTTACGGGTGTGGTAAAAGATCCGCCCACCAATACAAGGTTCCAGTTTGATTTCTTATTGCCCTGGTCCTATGTGAAATACGAAGATGGGCAGGACTTTGGCTGGAACGATAACAGCACCCCTACCTATGTACTGCTGAAGCCCAATGTAAATCATGCTGCTATAGACCGTAAAGTAAAAGACCTGAAGCAGCATTATAATGATGAGGCTAAAACAATGAAATGGGAGCTGTTTATTTACCCGCTTGAGCGCTGGCGCTTGTATTCAAGCTTTACGAATGGCGTGGAAGATAACGGAGGCCGCAGCACATTCATAAAAATATTCGGCATTATTGCAGGGCTGATCTTATTGATCGCCTGCATCAATTTCATGAACCTGAGCACTGCACGGAGTGAAAAACGGGCAAAGGAAGTAGGGATCCGCAAAGTGGTGGGCGCCCAGAAAAGTACGCTCATCGGCCAGTTTATCGGGGAATCTGTTTTCATTGCCTTCCTGGCAGGTATGGTAGCTATTATTATTGTACTGGTAAGCTTACCTGCCTACAACCAGCTTACGGATAAAAAGCTCTCCCTGAACTATGGGAATATCTACGCCTGGCTGGCATTTACAGGGTTCATACTGTTCACCGGTCTGTTAGCCGGCAGCTTTCCTGCATTCTTCCTTTCATCTTTCCAGCCGGTTAAGGTATTAAAGGGCACCTTTAAAAAGGCAAATGCGATGGTAACGCCCCGGAAAGTGCTGGTGGTATTGCAGTTCACATCGGCCATTGTGTTGATCATCTGCACTATTATTGTAAAACAACAGATAGACTATGCCCGTGACCGGGAAACCGGCTATAACAAAGATAATCTTGTGTATACTTTTATGACAGGCACCACCGCTAAGAACTACACTCTGATAAAAAATGAGCTGCTGGAATCCGGTGTTGCAAGATCTGTTACAAGAACAAACTCGCCGCTTACAGAAAGGTGGAGCAACGGCTGGGGACAGGATTGGGAGGGGAAAGACCCGAATGACAAAACCTCTTTTGACCGGTATTTATCTGATGAAGGGCTGGGCGTTACGGCCGGGCTGCAATTTATACAGGGCCGTGATTTTGATCTGAAACAATACCCTACCGATTCAACCGGGTTAATTATAAACGAATCGGCGCTGAAAGTAATGAAGTTCAAAGACCCCATCGGCAAAGTAGTAGGGGACCTGGGCATAAACTGGCATATTGTAGGGGTGATTAAAGATTTTATTCTTACCAGCCCTTATGAACCCACCCGGCCTATATTGATCTGCGGCGCTAAAAGCAGCTTTATGACCTTCCGCGTAATACAGATAAAGCTGAACGGGGATCATGCTACTGCTAAAAACCTGGCCACGGCGGAAACTATTTTCAGAAAATACAACCCGGAATATCCGTTTGAATATAAGTTCGTAGATGAGTCCTATGCGCAGAAATTCGAGAATGAGCAACGCCAGGGAACTTTGGCCGCTTTATTTGCAGGGCTTACCATTTTTATCTCATGCCTGGGATTATTTGGCCTTGCTGCGTATATGGCAGAGAACAGGATCCGGGAGATCGGTGTACGTAAAGTACTGGGTGCATCCATAACAGGCATTACCACTTTATTATCTAAAGATTTTGTAAAGCTGGTTATTATCTCGTTTATAATAGCAGCGCCATTATCGTACTGGTGTATGAATAAATGGCTCCAGAGCTATGAATACCGCGTGAGTATCCAATGGTGGGTATTTGCACTTGCGTGCTGCTTATCCATAGCCATTGCTATATTAACGGTGAGCTACCAGGCCATCAGGGCCGCCATGGCCAACCCGGTGGAAAGCCTGAGAAAGGAATAGATCATTTTATTTCCAGCTTTACCGGCCCAAGCAAGCCCGATGATTGTAATCCGCTTTTGTTGTTATAAGGATTGTGGATGGTCCAGGTGATGCGTTTATTGGCTGGCAGCTCACTATCGTGTATCAGGCGGTTAACCCAGGTGTTTACTACCTTAATAGCGATGGTGTTCTTTCCTGGTTTAAGCGCAGCAGTTATATCAATCTTATAGGGGGCTGTCCACACACCGCCCACTTCAACATCATTGATCCTGACCTTTGCAATGGCCTTCACCAAACCAAGATCCAGGTATACCCGGCTGGCTTTACCGGTTCCCTGCCAGGTAAAGCTATTCTGATATACTGCTGCTCCTGAGTAGTAGCGGATACTATCGTTCGGGTGAACAGCCCAATCTGTAAGGCTATCAAATTGCACTGCATTCAGGGGACCGCCCATTTTCGCATCAAATTTTACAGACCAGGGTGTGTTAATAGCAATAGTTGCCGTATTAGTAAGGGTGCTAACCTGCCCGGATGTTTTGTTCCTGAAAACTACAAATGCACTTTCCATTGGGGCCAGCTGCATGGGTACCACCGTTGACCCGGCTGTTGTGGAATACTGCTCAATTATCTGCCTGCTGCCGCTCACAGGATCCCACCATTCCGGCGCCAGGCCGCTTACCCTGAACTCCGGCCGTATATTTATGCTGCTATCCTTTTGGTTGGAGATGAAGTATACCTGGGCTTCTTTCAGATCGCGGTGAATAAAAAGTACCGGATCGGCTGGTGTTACTTTAAAATCCGGCTGAACATTTACCAGGTTAAGCGCCTGCTGCAGGTCCATACCGCTTAACACCATTCCTTTGCCTACCTTGTTTATTTTAATGGTATTCCCATCAATGTTTCCCCAAAGCTCAGCGGCAAGGCGGGCTACTTCCTGGTCTGCCGCCGGATAATTCTCCAGGCTGGGCGATGTTTCTGGCTTAGGACCTAACACTACTGCACCCGCTGATACCAGCTCCTTAATTTTTTCAGGAGTGCGGGCCTGATGGTTTTCAACGGCGGCAGCACCAATATGCGGTATGATAAACCATCCGGCAGCATTAATTTGCCGTTGCTGATGCCAAGCCTTGTTTGGATCACCTCAGCATTGATATAATCGAATGAGTAGCCGTTGGGTAATTCAGGTTCTTGTGTGCCGGTCATTTTGGGCGCATCTTCACCAATAAAGTAGGCAACATCGGCTACATATCTGCCCTGCTGCAACATCATGTTACACCTTTTGATGTATTTTAGAAAGATGTCCATATCGTAAAACCAGGTATTTAACCGGTTAAACTCATTCCCAAAAAAGGCATTTAAACCCGGCGCTTTATTATCAGCCGCCTGGCTGATGTATACATGCAGCAGCGTGTTATTTATTCCCTCTGTAAAAAAGCGGTCGGCCCGCTGTTTCATTACCGCAGGGTAACGTGAAAATGGAGCGCCTGCGCAGGTAAAGGATTCAGCAGATACTTTTGTTTTACCATAAATGTGCGCGGCAGATGATGCCGCCCGGTTCTCGATATCACCCAGGCTGCCTTCACTCCAAAACTCACCGCCAATCTCGTCAGACTGCCCGCCGTATTGCAGGAATTCGCCCGGAAAACCCCAGTGCCCGTAATTTTCCAGCCAGGTTCTAAGGCCGTGCTGATGGCTTATTTCCCGTAATCCGCCTACATATTCGTAAGCTACATTATCTGCTATCAAACGTCTTACATCCCACAAAAAACGGTCTGACTGATCTGCGCTGCCAACTACGCTGCCCTGCATCACAGGGATATAGGGTACCGGATCATAACCATAGGTGCGTTTAAACTTTTCAATGAAATCATCTGTCCAGTTCTGGCCGCCGGTTTCATAACTGTCTTCCACGGTTACCTTCCATGTTTTACGGTCTTCGGCAGGTATGCGCCTGAGAATTTCTCCCAGATAGGCGTCAAAATGCGCTTTGATATGTTTGCTGCTCATCTTGTCAGCTTCCAGGCCGGTACCCTGTGGTGATGCGGGCGCATTGTGTACCTGGGTGGGCGTCATGCCGCTGCGCTCTATTACCCAGTTACCGGCAGGTACATCCCAGCTAAGTGTACCATCCGCAGTCATGTACCTGGAAATATCCATCACCTTAGCCGGGTCAATAACACCTTCCTTACCGGTAGCAGGCGGCGCCGGCGCCCATTGGTAAGCATTCCAGTAAGGGAAGGGTGTTTGCCACATTTTAGCAAAGGTTTTTTCTATATAATCTTCAACTACCTGCCTGGGAGATAACTTAATTTCAGCAATGCCGCAGTTGTTTGAATACTTGTTAAATACCAGCCTGAAATTTTGTGAGGTAGTAACCGGTATTGCTATTGCACCCGGGCCGTAAGGTATAAAGCCAACATTAAGCTGGCTATTGCTGCGGTCTATGGTAAAGTGTTCTATGGTGGTGTAAGTACCGTTGATCTTAGCCTGTAGCTCGCCACTGAGGCTCATTTCATGGTGAGTAGGTACAATTACCAGGCTGCGTACGGTATACGGCTGTTCTAATGTTATGTTCAGCGTGTAAGGGGTGGGGCTTGTTAATACAATGCCGGTAGTATCATTGCCATCTGCTAATTTATTTAACCCATCCAGAGCCGGTGTACTTGTAAGAAGGGGTTTTTTACAGGCGATGTTTTCTTCAAAAAGCGGATCTGCCGGATAGGCGATGAGCTTCACATCCTGGAAATCTTTTGCAGGTTGATCCAGTTTCCTGCTGAGCTTTACCGGGCCCTTTACCATGATCCTGGAAGCAGTAAGATAACGCATGGCCTGTTCCGGTTTAATCCATGGGCCTCCGGATTGGCTCCAGCCAGGGCTGTTAAAGATCCCGATCTCTATATTCAGCTCTGTTGCTTTTTTGAGCGCTGTATGCAGAACGTTCCACCACTCCGGTGTAAATATTTTTACTTTCCCGGCAGGTACATCATCCTGCCAGATATTGCCGATAAAAGCCCTGTTGATCCCGACCTTTTTCATAGATTCAAGATCGCGGATCACTCCTTCTTTAGAGAGATTATCTGAGATCCAATACCAGTAAATACTGGTTTGTACGGTATCGGGAATGTTAGTGAAAACATCTTCGAGGCCGGATAAAGGTTTTACTGCATTGTTGGACGACAGCTGCTTTTTTGTTGAACAAGCACCCCATGCGAGGCTTGTTAACAATATTAAAGAACGGATAGTATTCAGGTGTTTAATAAACGGCATTCCTCAGGATCTTTTAATATTTACGGTTAACAAACCTGTACTGTAGCAACTTTTAATATCTCGCCCAGCTTTTTGACCTTTGATGCAAGATGGCCGCGGCCTATGGCACAATGATGTGCGGGCCCTTGTTTGTTCCAGGATTCAACAAAATTCCGGGCGCCACCGGGGAACCGGTAGCGGCTGTTGGTATTGCCTATTTCTAAAATAGGGCCGGGCACTGATTCGCCTTCTGCAACCAGCAGCTTAAGCGCGCCATCGCCGGTTTCTACTACCGACAGCAAGGTAACCGGTCCATAGCAAACCGACATTTCTACGGATAACCCGCTGCCCACTTTACCATGATATACCTGTAAGGGTTTAAGCTTGATCCTGCCTTCGGCTATGCGCGGATGGCAGGGCCCATCGTGTCCCATCAACACTACATCATCATTATAATCCATGGCGTAATATTCAGTGAAGGAGCCGCCTGCACCAAAGCTATCCATGATCTTCATGGCCTGGGCATTCTTGATCTCATACTCACCGGCCACAGGAATATTTTTACCTGTTAACAGTGAATTGCCCACTATTACTGAGCTGACTGTATTTTCATTAGCCGCATTGCCGCTTCCTTTATGATAATATGCGAGTGAGCCCAGCTGATACTTGTGCACCAGCTTATCCAGCGCCACAGCGGTTTGTGCGGCTCGGTTCAATTCCGAAGGCGAACAATCGGGCTGCACTTCAAACGTATCTTCGATCTCCTTCAATTTGGCGGCTATCTCTTGTGCTGTTATCAATTCGCGCAGACCTGAGAGCTCATCCACCTCTATCACTTCCATATGACCGCCAAATGTGGAGCATTGCAGGGTAAGGTCCGTATAGATATCCATCATGCCGCCATAGTAATTACCCATTATACCCAGCCTGTTGTGATACATGATCCGCGCCACCCTTGCAGCATCTATCCAATCTTTAACCTCGTTCCAAACGTGCGGGTCGTTGTTAAGCATACCGGTTACCTGGTAAAAGGGGATCTTACAACGGTTGAACAGGTTTGCTATTTCCGGTACGGAACAGGAGGAACAATGCGCCAGCCATTCACCGGTCATGGCGGTGCGGTCCTTTAGCTGATTAAAACTGGCATAATCTATACTTGCTTCCGGCGAGAGGTTTAACACAATAACCGGCACATTTGCTTTTCTTACTACGGGCAGTACGGTGGCGGACAGGGCATAGGTAGACACATATAAAAATAATATGTCAACATCTGCGCACTTAAACGCGGCGCCTGCTTCAAAAGCTTTTTCCGGGGTATCTATCAGGCCCAGGTTAATGATTTCAGCATCAAAGCCTTCCAAGTTCTTTGCCACTACATTGATATAGCCGGTTAAGCGGTCCTTTAAGCCGGTGAACTGATCCCAGTAAGCCTGCAGGCCTATCCCGAACAAGCCGGCTTTTATACTCGTACGTTTATTCATTAGTTTTTCTTTTTTAACTGACAGGTGATCTTTACCGGACCCATTAAACCGGATGTTAACAAAGGTGAATTTGCATTATACTGCCTGGTGGATGTAAATGTGTACCTGCCGCTGGTGCGGGGCTGGCCTTTCAACAGCCATTCGGGCCACTTCCCATCAACAATACCATCGTATGGTTTTTTCTCATCGCCAATTAGGCGGTTAGCCCAAAGGTTAATTACTTCAATCTTAAGATCGTTATTTTTTTGCTGTACTGCCCCGGAAATATCTACCTGCCAGGGCGCGGTCCACACAATACCAAGGTCTTTGCCATTTAAGGTTACGCGGGCCATGTTCTTTACCTCTCCCAGCTCAAGATACAACGGGCCTGCCGCTTTTGTATTTAGATCAAATTTTTTGTGGTACACCGCCTTACCTGAATAGTATTTAATGCCCTCGTTGCTGTTCATGCTCCAATCGGTGAGCTCATCAAACACGGTATGCGCGGGCCCGCCCCATTTGGGGTCAAAGCTTACGTCCCAGGGGCCGCTTAATGTTTGCAGCGTTTGTAGGTGCACGTTATTCTCTATGCCGGTAGACTGCCAGGTATGTTCTTTGGCAAATACTATAAATGCGCTTTCAAAGGCATCCAGCTGCAAGGCAACGGATGTGGCACCGTTTGTTCTTTCAAAAGTGGTTATCCTCATGGTTTTACCTGTAACGGCATTCCATAGTTCAGGAGCGCCTTTTGCCGTACGGAACTGTGCAATGGTTTTAACCGGTTTGTTTGTTTTGTTGGATACAAAGTAAATATCATAATCAGGCGCAGTACGGTGTGTGTATCGCAGATCGCCGTTTGCTGTAAAATCTTCACGGATGCCTTTTGATCTGAGGATACCTGCTGTAAGATCGTAATGCGGGTACAAATTATCCGGTTGGGCGCTTACTGCCTTACCCCAGATGATGGTACCCTGGCCATATTTCCGCAGCATTATATCATCCGGAGGGATGGTATCTCCCCAGATCTTTTTACTTAAAGCAGCAATCTGCTGATCGCAGGCCGGGTAGTTCACCAGGCCTGGCGAACGTAATGGAGGATTGCCTATCACCGTTGCGCCCTGTTTAATCAGCTCTTCTATTTTAGCCAGCAGCTGCGGCGTCATGGATGCATAGATAGGCAACACCAGTAAACCGTAGCTGGCCCCGCCGGGGAATACTACCTGATGATCTTTTACAGTGGCCTTCATCAGCTGGCCGGGTGCGCAGCCATCAAAATTGTAACCTCTTCTGTCGCCTATGGTATCGCCTATAATGGCTGATGCAGGCGGTACAAATACCAGTGGCGCGCCTTCGGGTGTGAGATAAAGCACATCGGCTACCGTGCGGCCCTGTTGTAAAATGTACTGGCAGCGCGTAACATAATCATGATAAGCGCTCACCATTGGCCACCAGGTTTGCCCGCGGTCCCAATGAACACCGTATGGGCCCATGGTTGCGCCGGGCCTTAATGAATCAGGCAGGAACTGGTTCTGAAAGGTGTGATATACAAAACGGTTAATACCTGATGCAAAAGCCCAGTCGCCCTGGTTTTTCATTTTTCCAGGATGCTGTTTCCAGGCTTCGCCCTCTGCGGTAAAGGCTTCAGCAGGGATCAGCGATCTGCCATTTACATGTCCGATGGAAGTGGCCTCTATAACGCTGTAGGTAGCATTGAAGCCAAAACCTTTGCTCCAGAACTCTGCCATCGGCACATCGGCAATGGCGCCCAGCTCAAGATCGGCGGTAGGCGTCATATCATACGGTTCAATGGAAAGCGACAGCTGGTGACGTTTGGCATAAGCTTTTACGTGTTGCGCATGGTTTTCTAATACAAGCTCCTGCGCGGTTTGCCGCAGGTCCCACAGAAAACGTTCGCTTTCTTCCAGGCTGCCAACAACATTGCCTGCGTAAACGGGGTAGTATTTTAGCGGGTCGTAACCTCTTCTTTTTATAAATTCTTTCCTGAATAAAGCGGTCCAGTTTTGTGCGCCCATTTCCCAGCTATCCATATGCAGGCGTTTTAAGCCACCGGGTGTATTTTTATCCGGCTTATCTATTTTATTCAGCAGCTTGCCAACATATTGGTCCAGGTGATGATTGAGGGCGATGGTATCAAACTTATCTGCTTCAAGGCCCAAACCCGGTACTGGTGCGGGCCGCGTAATGGCCCCGTTGTTACGGCTTACAAAACGCATCACGGTCCATTTGCCGGATGGCGGTTCCCAGTTCAGCGTACCATCCGGTTGCATTTTGCCGGTAAGGTCGATGATCCCGCTTTTTTTAATTGCGTTTTTATCATCGTTCATGCCGGAAGGAGAGGGCAGGTATGGTTTAACCACGCCGGAGCTGTAGGGTGCGCGATAATACAGCGCTTTTTCTTCGTAGTCTTTTATCAGGGTATCCTGTGCAGTTAACGGGAATGCCAGTACAGCCACATCCTCATAGTATTGTAACCATTCTTTTTTCACCGCAGGTGTAAGACCATCTTCTCCAAAGAAGGGCGCTTTAGGCGGAGGTACGGGCAAAACAATTTTCTGATTATCGCCTGCAGTTACAGTAACCCGGCTGCATACCAGGTGCTGCATTGACTGGCTTGACCTTACCCATGGGCCGCCGCTGCCGGTCCACCCGGGGCCTATGCCTAAGGTTATTTCAATGCCCAGGCGGCGGGCTTCTTTTTCAGCATGTACAAAAAGCGAGGTCCATTCATTACTCAGAAATGTTACCGGGCCGGCAGGGATACCTACATTCACTTCCAGGAACACCAGGTTCCCGATGCCCGCCTTTTTCATGGATTCCAGGTCTTTTGTAATGGTTGCTGCTGACATGTTACCATCCATAAAGTACCAGTACACGCCAGGCTTGTAACGGTCCGGCGGGTGAAAAAAGTTTGCTTTCATTGTTTTTAACTGGGCACGGGCGGTGGTTAAAAGGCATAAAAGGCAAACGGAAAATAGGATAAACTTTTTAAACATGCTTTATAGCTTTTGCTATTAAAAGGAGCAGGAAGCATCGTTTCTTTTGAGCGATTGCTTCACTGCTCCCTGGGTCAATACTCTCTAGCTTAATTAATAACCGGGATTTTGTTTAAGGTTTTCATCCAGGAAAAGCTGCCTGTCGGGAATGGGGTACAGCGCTTCATATTCATCAAACTTATAATCGTTACCGGTAAAGGGTACGCCGCCCCTGTCTACTGTGGGCGATGCTTTTTCCGCCTGTCCATGAGCATTTAAAATGGCAGCCATTTGTGCGCTGGTGAATGCGCGTTTCAGATCAAACCAGCGGTCATTTTCAAATGCCAGCTCTACCCTGCGCTCGTGCCTGATGGCTGTGCGGAAGCTTTCCTGGTTTAATGCCGTGCGGTCTGCAAGGCCGGCCCTTCTTCTTACCTGGTTAAGGTACTGGTATGCATCGCCGGGGCCCCGTTGTTCATTAATGGCTTCGGCCAGCATCAATAATACATCGGCATACCTGAGCACCGGCCAGTTATCGTCTGTACGGCCTTCAATGGTATGCGGGTGGTTGTATTTATTTACAAAAGGAATGGCAATAAATGCACCTGCTGTATTTGTATAGCCTTCTTTTAAAGCTACCGCTTTACGCTGATCATTCGCTTCAAACTCGCTGATAATGTTCCTGGTGGGGATATTCCAGCCAGCAGGGCGGCTGGTAGGGAAACCTGTTACAGCGCCTTCAGAATTCCTGGGGGCAAATGTATAAATGAAGCTGCTCCATTCGCCCAGGTTGTTGCCGCCCTGGTACTGCACTTCAAATAAAGATTCAATGTTGTTCTTATTGTTGATGGCAAATACATCCGCATAGTTTGCAACAAGGGAGTAACCCAGCGTTAATACTTCCCGGAGCGTACTTTCCGCTTTTGCATAATCCTTCATGGTCAGATAAACTTTGCCCAATAAGCCTAATGCGGAGCCTTTTGACGCCCTGCCGATATCCGCAGCAGCGTAAGCGCTTTTTCCGGGCAGGCTGTTAGCCGCTTCCGTGAGGTCTTTAATGATCTGCGTATACACTTCCGCTTCTGTTGCACGGGCTGTTTTAAATGCGTCGGACGATGTGGCCAGGGGCTCCGTAATTAATACTACCCCGCCAAAGTAACGCACCAGGTTAAAGTAATAATAAGCGCGCATAAACTGCAGCTCGCCTTTGTACTGGGCCTTTTTAGCGTTGCTGATAGCGGTAAGGCCCTCCATTTTAGCCAGGGCAAAGTTGATGTTGTAAAGCGCGTTGTACGATTGGTTGTACAGATCCGCAATGTTTACGTTGGTAGCGGTTACATTCCAGAATTCAAAGGCTTCCACACGGTCCGTTTGCCCCCTGTCCGACGGGTTTAGCTGGATCGTGGTGTTATCCGACGACATTTCCGCAAAAATATACTGGCTGTTCACCTGGTCCTGCAACGAGCTGTATGCACCGCTGACGGCCTGCTTTACCTGGTCTTCATCCTTATAAAATTTATCAGCGTTCTTTTTGGTAGGGTCGGACAGATCAAGGAATGATTTTTTGCAGGATGATGCTGTTGCCAAAAGGCCCAGCAGGATTGATAATTTATATAAATTTTTCATGACGTTCGGTTTTAAGATTAAAAGTTGATCCTGGTGCCGATGGATATAGTTCTGGGAACAGGGTACGATTCACCATCCCTTCCCGGGCTTATCACATCGTTGCTGTTGTTGGTCCTTGCCGCATTTACCTCAGGGTTATTGCCCGGGTATGAGGTGAACAGGAAAGCATTATCAACACTTAGAAAAACTTTAGCGTCAAAAGTGTTTCTGATCCGGGGTATGGTGTAACCCAGGGTTATGTTCTTGATCCACATATAGCTGCCGCTGTACACATACATTGAGTTGGATTCGCGGGTAAAGTAGTAGGTGTTTGATCCGGGCCATTTGCCGGTACCCGGCTGCTGCTCTGATCTCCAGCGATCCTTTACATCGGTAAGCACGTTAAATACACCATCGATATTTGCCAGGTTCATTTCAACGGCACGGTAGAGCTGACCACCCTGTGATCCGTTCAGCAGCATGCTCAGGTCAAAACGTTTGTAACCGGCGTTCCAGTTCCAGCCCCAGGTGAACCTGGGGTTCGGGTTACCGATCACCACCATATCCTGCGTATCATAAGAGACCACGCCATCGCCGTTACCATCCAGGTACTGGTAAGTGCCGGGGATATTGTTGGGGTTATGCGGTGACGCATCTATCTGTGCCTGGTTCTGGTAAATGCCCAATACCTGGAAGCCATAGAACATGCCGATGGGCTGGCCCACCTGGCTGATGTTATAACCATCATAAAAAGCGCCTGTTAACAGTGAGTTCCTATCGCCGTCTATGGCTAATACCTTATTGCGGTTGAATGACATGTTAAAACCGGTATTAAAAGTAACATCGCCATAGCGGTCGCGGTAGTTTACGCCAAACTCCAAACCCTTATTTTGCAGCTTGCCAATATTGGTGATGATGTTGCCAAAACCGGCAACAGCCGGTACTTCTACATTCAGCAGCATATTGGTGGTGAGCTTGCGGTAGTATTCGCCGGTAAAAGTGATCTTTCCCTGGAATACGCTCAGGTCTAAACCGATATCCAGCTGTTTTGACTGTTCCCAGCCCAGGTTAACGTTCGGGAACGAGCCGATAGTTGCACCCGGTACTACCGTGTTGCCAATTACGTAATTGCTGGTATTGATGTTTGCCTGCGAGGTATAGTTACCGATATTGTTATTGCCGGTAATACCATAGCTGGCCCTCAGCTTCAGGTCATCCAGCCATTTGGTTTTTGGAAAAAAATCCTCCTGCGAAATGCGCCAGCCAATGGATGCAGAAGGGAAGCTTCCCCAGCGGTTATTGCTGCCGAAACGTGAGCTTGCCTCGCGGTTAAAGGCAGCTGTTAAAAGGTATTTGCCTTTAAAGGAGTAGTTAATCCTGGACATAAAACTTTCAATGGTAAATTCTTCCATACCAGAGCTGCCATCGCGTTGGTTAGCGGCGGAGATATACTCCACCAGGTCGTCAGGATACTGGTTGCCTGTGGCATTGCCGGTGTTGAGTGTATTCTTCTGGAAGATATGGCCAAGGGTTAGCTCCAGCTTATGGTCTTTAAACTGCGGGCTATAGGTTACCAGGTTATCCATTCCATAATTCAGGGTATTATAATAATATTCGCCGCCGGTGGCCAAACGTGGCGGGGCGCTGTTAAACCCGGCGATGCCTGAGGGGGTGAAATCATGATTGCGCATATTATCAAACATCCCATTCAGGTTTGTACGGATGGTGATGTTCTTTATTGGCTTAATATCAATGTAAGCGTTGGCAGTAAGGTTGGCTTTGTATTGCTTATGCAGCTCCTGCTGTAAACGCTGTGCAGGGTTGGGAAAGCCAAATATATTATCATGCCCGCCAATGTAGCTGTTAAAAGAGCCGTCTTCATTATATACCGGTTCCCTGGGATCCATTAGCAGGGCCTGGTCAACAATATTGCTGCCAAAGCCGCCTGTAATGGCATCGCTGTTCTTAGCCCAGGAGTACGCGCTGGAAAGGTGCAGGCCAAGGTTGATGAATTTATTGGGTCTGCCATCCAGGTTGGCCCTTGCAGTTACCCTGGTGAAATTTGTATTGATCAGGGATCCCTGCTGATCCAGGTAACCCATAGATATGTAAGAGCTGGACTTTTCTGAACCGTTGGTGAGTGAGATGTTATAGTCATTAAACAGGGCATTCTGGTTCAGGATCTCTTTATACCAGTCGGTTGAGGTGGTGGTTTGCGCAGGGTTCCTGAAATCTTCCGGAATTTCATCCGGCCGCGGCTCCCGGTGCTGGAAATACCGGATCTTATCAGAAAATACATCCTTCTGGAACTGGGCAAAATCAGGGCCGTTAAGCACATGCACCCGCCTTGAGTCAGGCACATTGGCCATGCCGGTATTGCTGCTAACGGTTAATTTATAACCACCTTTTTTACCGCTTTTGGTGGTGATCAGCACTACGCCGTTAGCGCCTCTTGATCCGTAAACTGAAGTGGATGCAGCATCTTTTAATACGGTGATGCTTTCAATATCGTTTGAGTTTAAAGAATTGCCCACGCTGGTGCCTACCGGGAAACCATCTACCACATAAAGCGGGTCGCTGGTTGCGCCCAGTGAGCTGTTACCGCGGATCTCCACCTGCAGCTCACGTCCCGGCTGGCCGGTGGTTTGTTTGGCTACAACACCCGGCGCCTGCCCCTGTAACAGGCGGCCTATATTGGATGCCGGTATACCCTGGGATCTGGTAAGATCTACCTGCGAAATGGCAGCCGTAATATCGGCTTTACGCTGCGCACCATAGGCCAGCACCACCACCTCTTTTAGGCTTTCGGATGTTGACGTCATTTTAATTATTATAGGGCCGCCGTCGTTCACCACGATCCGCTGCTCATTATACCCCATGCTTTTGATGGAAAGCGTAGCGCCTTTGGTAACGTTCAGATTAAAATGGCCTTTTGTATCTGTTTGCGTACCGGTATGGGTGCCCACGATCATCACAAAGGCGCCTAAGATAGGCTCGGCACTTACCGAATCCACCACGTTGGCTGATAATACGAATGGTGTTTGCGCATAGGATGGTAGATAAAATAATAGTGCGGCTATCAGCGCCGTCAGTATTTTACCTGTGTTAAGTAAAAATTTACTTTGCATAACGTAGTTTTAGATTAATAATGAATAATGGATCAGGCCCCGATCATTAGTGATTGCCCCGTAATTGTATGTGTCATTTTTATTTGGTTGCGATGCGTGGAAAAAAGGATCTAAATATTCAGTTTATTAAAAGTAGCATAGTGGGCACCAACAATTTGATAAATCGCCTTCACTTTCTGATATTTTTACTTGTGGCTTCAGAAATCATTATTAGCTTTATCAGGTGCCGGGCAACGGCGGCTGCCGCGGTCTTTGAGCATGTTATACATTTATAATACCGGGGCGTTATGGTCAATTATTATAAATATCTTCCGGTTAGTAAAGAAGATGAGAGCTGGGGATTAACAGTTCTAAATGCAGGGTGCACACATATTGAAGCTACGAACGATTACCCGTTTAAAGATCACCCGGCGCATCATAATTTTAACTGGAACAGCTGGCGCATTTTGCAGGAGTACCAGGTAATATACATTACCAACGGGCAGGGTATTTTTGAATCAGACAGCTATCAGCAAACCATTGTTAAGGCGGGAACCATCATTGTGCTGTTCCCGAATGAAAGGCACCGTTACAAACCAGATAGCCGTACGGGCTGGGATGAGTACTGGGTAGGTATAAAAGGAGATATTATTGATAACCTGGTAACCTCCGGCTACCTGCGGCCGGATAATCCATGCCTTTATATTGGTTTTAATGACAGCATTTTCAATATCTACAATAGTATCATTGAAAAAACCAGGGAGGAAAGATCCGGTTACCAGCCCCTGGTATCGGGCGCAGTGCTGCATTTAATAGGGGCCTGCTATGCTGCTGTAAAGCAAAGCACTGCTGAGAACAAGGAAGCGGAGAATATCATCAACAGGGCTAGACTGCTATTCCGGTCAAACATCAGCAACGCGTATTCTCCTGAGCAGGCGGCGCAGGAGTTGAATGTGGGTTACTCCTGGTTCAGGAAACTGTTTAAGAACTACACCGGGCTATCGCCCGGACAGTATTACCTGCAGCTGAAAATCGAAAAGGCTAAAGACCTGCTGAGCAACAGCAATGTGCCTGTTAAAGAAATTTCGATAGTGCTTAATTTTGAATCAGGCTTTTATTTCTCCAGGATCTTCAAAGAAAAAACAGGCCTGCGCCCAACAGAATACCGTAAGCGGAGCTATGATCCGGCTACGGAATAAAGTTCAGGCAACAGGCCTGTAATGCCTTACCTGCCGGTGTTTGCAGCATGCTGTACACCGGCCGTTGTGCCTGTGGACTGTAGCAGCTTCACCAGCGGCACCGGACCCGGGTTAACCGGAAGGCCGTTCGCTTCGCGGATGAGCTGAAAAATATGATCCGGGCGCACCACTATATAATCTGCATTAAGGGAATTGGCTACGTTCTTAAAGCTGGTAGGCGTTACATCCTGCCAGGGCTGCGCCTGTATGATAATGAAACGTGGCGAGGCGCCGTTCCATCCCGCAGCAGCAGCGGCTATATGATCTTTCATGGCCTGCTCATTGGTGCAGTAGTTGCAGGAAAGCGCCATGCCCGGCAGGCTGTTGTTATAGATGGTAAGCCCGCCGCCGGTATTCTGGGCTGTAAGGCCAAGCGTTGTGGGCGCATAGCTGGCAAAGGTTTCCCCAACATTTTGATTGATGCCGCCGGTAATAGTATTCCATATGGTAATAACCCTGAAGCCTGCACGTTTGTTATAGTCCTCCGTTTTAGCTGCAAACTGGTTCAGCGAGCTTTGAGAGGGCCAGCTGTTGGGATAGGCGTAACCGTAACCGGAGGGACCGGAGATCAGGTTATCATTATTGGTGGAGCTTTGCCAGTAATAGTTTAAGGCGCCGGGCATGGCGTCCAGCATGGCAGGGGAGAGGGTCCATCCGATGGGAACTGCGCCACGGTCAGGGTTGCTCCACAGCTTACGCATAAGATGTTCCACATACTGTAAGTTATCGCCATCACTTAATATAAACGCCACGTAGATCTTGTTCTGCAACGCCGGTTTCGGAGGCATGGGTTTAAGATTTACGGTTCTGGGCATACCGCTATGCACCGTAAGGTTGGTAGCCCAGTCGCTTGCAACGGTTGCAATGCCGTAAGTGGAAGCCCTTTGTACACCCGGACCTTCCTCCGGCCACCAGCCCATGTAGTTGGCGCCGGCCGGCATGGAGGATAAAAAGCTGTTCAGCAAAGTGCTTTCGGCTGCTACATCAGGATCCAGCCATATCACTGCGGCGCCCAGTGCAGTAGCATATTCGCGCAGGGCTGCTTTATGCACCTCGGGGTTTAACCCTATTAATAAACGATGGTCAATGTTAGGCCAATAAGTATTGTAAAGCGCCTGGTATACCTGCAGCTTACTGCTATACTGGCCGCGCAGGTCCAGCAGCACCGGTAAATTATACGGAGCGGCTGTTAGCTTTGATAGCAGGTCCGGCGAGGCTATGAGCGCTTTCCGGTCTTTTGCCAGCACGGTTGCCAGGTTAACGGTGTGGATCTGGGCAGGATCGTAAACAATTAACCCGGATAATTCACTGCGGTATTTGGTGATCAGGTCCCATTTGTTTGCAGGCTCGGTCCAACCTAAACCTAATGACTGCAGCCAGGTGTATTGTCCTTCTGCAAATGCATCCCCTTCATAGGAGAAGATCCGCGGCTGTGTTCTGTTAACAATGCCTTTCAGCGAAGCAAACAGGTACATTTCGGCGGAGGAGTTGTTTTGCTGCAGGCCAACCCAGTCAACCTTTATATAGGCTGCGCCACGCCAGTAAATGCGCAGCTCAAGTGACTGATTAGCTGCCGGCATTGTAAAAGGCAGCGTAAAGCTGGTGTAGTTGGAGGCTACCGGGAACTGCCTGCGGGTAATGGTTTGCGCGGCAAGGATCTGGCCAGTTGTAGCATTCCTCACATCAATATCCACCACGGAATCATCGTTGGCAGTATTGTTATCGATCTTCATGCGGAACTCTGCTACATTAGGGCCTGCCGGCGTGTTGGTATCATAGGGGCCAAAGATCATATGTTCATTGGGTGCATCGATGCCGGTTTGGCAAAGCCAGCCGTCGGTTTCCAAACGGCCGGTATGGTGACCAAGCGAAGGGCCTTCACCTTCCCAGCGCGAGGTGGTTTCCCGGAGAATGATCAGGTCCTGCGTTTGCGCAGTTGCAGGAAAGGAGGGAAGGAGCTGGGTTGCCGGCCAGGTTACCTGGGCCATGGATGGCGTGATGAACAATTGAAGCAAGGGTAACAGCAGGGCTGCAATCTTAGTAAGAGGGCTAATTGGTTTGCACATAAGTTGAAGGTTAAGTAATTGGTTAATAACACCGCTCTTTCCGGACGTGGAATCCATTGTATGGTATGTACGATCTATCCGGCAAAAGGGCAAGAGAATACGGGTTTACACAATCATAACTGGCGAAAATGATTGTATCAAGGTTTTCAATAGCGTACCGTAAGGGCCGGTTCATTCCTTTACGGTGAGCAAGGTGTTATAAAAATAACTATTATAATCTGTAAATAAAACTTTTTAAGAATGGCCGGGAATGCCTGAGGGGTAAGGAAGCCGTTATTATTTGAACGGTAGCTCATTACAATTTTATTTTCCTAGTTTTGAGCCGACCGGATGTAGATTAAAGCTATTTTTTTGCATGTATCACTATAAGAAGAAAGCGCGTGCTGCGCTGATAACACCTGGAAAGATCCGTAAAAACCTGCATTCACTTGTGGGTTTGATGCTGGTATTGGTCTTTTTAGTGCTCAGCTCCTGCCCGGTCAGGAATGCGCTTTTCTCCTATCTTAAAAAGGCGCATGGAGGGCTTGAACAAAAGAGTACCGGCGGCACCAGGATCTCTGCCCACGACATGTGTGCCGGTTCGGGCTTTAGTAAGATCATTCCTTCACCTGAGCGTATCTCCAATTATACCCCTGTTACTTTGACGGCAGTTCTTTTGACTGCTTTCCTTTGTTTAGCCCTTTTTAAAGAAACCCTTCACCGGTTTTACAGTCCACCTGTCTTCAGGATCAATCCTGTCCCCATTTATATCAGGAATAGCGTGTTTTTGATCTGATACCGGCCTTCAGATCTGATGGATCTATTGTTCAGGCTTCTGAACAAGCCTTTGGCTGTTTTAGTATCACGTAATTAAAATTATCAAACATGCTTAACAACACTTTTTCAATAGCCGGTAAGAACTACCGGCAGCTGGCGCCTTTATTTTTGCGCTTGATAATTGGTTTTGGATTTATGGCCCATGGCTGGGCAAAGTTAAGCAGAGGGCCGGCGGGCTTTGAGAAATTATTATCCCAGACCGGCGTTCCATTTCCTCACCTGATGGCCTGGCTCTCCACTTTAACCGAGCTGTTTGGAGGGCTGGCTATTTTTCTGGGAGTGTTTGTAAGCATCACGGCCATACCGCTTATTGTTATTATGCTGGTGGCCATGTTCACTATTCACATTCACTACGGTTTCAGCTCCATTAAAACGATCGGCTTAACTCCGGAGGGGCCTGTGTTCGGCCCTCCGGGCTATGAGATAAACCTGGTGTACATTGCGGGTTTGATGTCATTGGTTATCACCGGTGCAGGAGTTTTGTCTGTTGATTCCTGGCTTGTAAAAAAGAAAGGTGAACAGGGATAACGGGCCCGGCCTGGATTAAGATCATTGCACGCTGCAGCTGCTTTAGAGGCAGCGTGCATGTTCTGCATAACTATTTTACAAATGACAGCGCCTCGCTGACAGGGAAAGCTTTTTTGAATGTAAAAGCATACGGGGTTGCCTGATGTTCTCTCAGGTAAACGAGGCGTTCCAGCGCTTCTTCTACCGTAGGCATTTTGCCGGCCGGTACATACCACATAACCATGTGCATGGCATCCAGCTTTTGAAACCATTCCTTTTTGCGTTTGAAAAATTCAACGTGTGTGGATCTGTAAACGTAATCAGAAAGCGCATCCATATCGTTCCAGACAGACATATTTATGATCAGGTAGTCATCCCCAAAGATCCGGGTAGAGGTGGCGTCATTGCCCTCACTTGTATACCGCCACACAAACCCGGGACTGTTTTCTGCTAGTGCGTTAATGGCATCCAGGTTTGAAACAAAATCTTTCATTACTTCGCTGTCAAGTGGGGCCAGCATTCTGCCTATATTCAATTGTGCAAGCTGATATTTCATAAAATTCGGTAGATTTAATTGCAAATTTAGATGGGATCGTATGCACAGTCAAGAAGTTACGAAAAGGTTACTGGTAAAAAAATCAGCGCCTCCGTTATTCAATCATCAATGTTCTGTAATAGCAACACTGAGATTGTTTGCCTCCAAGTGGAAGCCCTGCATTATCTGCTACCTGGCGGAAAGGCCCATGCGGTATAATGACCTGCACCGGATCATTCCTAATATCAGCAGGAAAATATTATCGGAGCACCTGAGAGAGCTGGAGCGGGATCATGTTATTATACGGGTGCAGCATGATCATAAACTGCAAAAAGTAGAGTATACTTTATCTGACCGGGGAAAGTCCCTGATGCCGTTGCTGGAGCAGTTGCAGAACTGGGGAATGGCTAACCTGGATGGTGTGTTGTCAATAAAAGAAATGCTGGAGCTGACCATGGATTAAGCTACTCCAGATCAATGGGCAGGTTCACACAGCAATGACCCTGTTCTTTAAGGCAGTGAATGATATCCGCTGCCTTAAAGAAAGTTCCCTCAATCCTCAGGATCTTATCTTCGTCTTCCAGGTCAAAGTTTATACTCAGGAATGGATATTTTTGCAGGAGGTCATAGGCGATATGCTTCGCCTTTTCAGCATATTGTACATCTGTTTTGAAAACTTTTATCATGATCGGCGTGTGCCTTACTTTTTTATTCCCAATACGGTGAAAGGGTTGAAAGAGATGCCTACGTTAAAATAAAAAGCCGGGCCGGGAGTGGTTTGATATACAGGATCACCAAATGAATCCTGCTTCCTGAACACGCGGCCAGAGGGCGTTACCTTCATCCCGGTTTTTGCAGTGAACACAAAATACTTCCCTATAAGATGCTCGTAAGTTAATCCTGAATTCAGATCCAGCTGCCGGTACTCATACCTTTGATCAGTGCCGTCTATATTGTACAGGTAAAAAGATGTTCTGTCGATCTCCGTTCCCAATGATAGTCTGCCATTAGTAAGAACATTCTTTCTTAAATAAAGGCTTTTGGGAAGGGTCATATCTACAACCAGGCCATTATTGAATTTATGTTCATAGGCGAAAGTAGGTAATACAGGCGTCTGGGAGCTGGGGTCAATATTAACAAATAACCCTACCATCAGTTTGGTCCGCTGGTTGGCCTTCAGGATCATTGTTCCTGTGATCAGTCCTTTCACCCTTTCAAAATGCTTGTCGCTTCCATCCACTGCAATGCTGGAGGTATAGATGGTGCGTTTATTGAACAGCTTTGAGAAGTAGGTAAAATTCACCGATGAAAAAATATAGTGAAATTCATCGTCAAAGGGCATTATGCCGCCGGCAGCAGGTTTGGTTATATCAGCTTCCGCATGGGTATACCTGTAGCCCAGTGTGGCGCCCAGGGTCCAGCTCTTTCTTTTTATAACATTGAAATTGGAGCTTATTTTTATCTGTGAAAAGCTGGATGCCCTGCTTTCAGGCAACTGATTTTCTCCCGCTTTTGCTGTAAAGTTATATGGAGAGGTATGCGCAAATTCGATATTCAGCGGACGGGAAATTGCGAACTTGTCGGCGGCATAGGTTTGTACCCTTTTAGATACGCCCGCGCTATCCCTCCTGGGAATACTGTCAGGGGTTTGCGAAAAAGATGCTGCCGACAGCATCAACATACCAGATGTTACGAGCGCTTTCTTCATAATAACCATACTATTTATTTTAAAGTTTTAATTGTTCACCGGGAAAGATGGAAGTGAGTTCATATAGGCCGAATGTTCCACGGAGCAAAGGAAGGAAGAATACGGTCGCTGTTTTGGGTTTTTATACCAAAGGGGTTACATTTTATACTAAAGCCTTTCAGGATAAGATTTCGTATAACAGCAAGCAGGTTTCGTATAATATGCCATTGCCGGGGGTGGATATCGGTTTATCTTTGATAAAGCCAAATGCTTCTTAAAGTATTATGAAATATGATCAGCTGGAACCCAGGGACGCAAAGATTATACGGTTACTTGTTGATGACCGGTACAAACTGTTACGTCATGTTGTGTTATTGCTGGGCAGCTTGATCATTCTTTTGTTTTCCAACGAATTTTCAGCAGAATCCGGCGTTCATCCATATTACAGGGTGCTTTTTGCGTATGCGGCCCTGATATTCATGTGTTATTTCAACATGAATATCCTAGTTCCAAGGTTCTTTTTTAAGGGGCAATACGTTATTTACCTGGTGCTGCTGGTATTACTGGTGGTGGCGTGTGAAATACCATTATCCTATGCAATGGATACCATTTTTACCCCCGAGCAATTAGCGGCCCACCGGCGGCAAACCCGGTTTGTAAGAGGATCTTATGAGGGCACCATCATACTGGTCTCGATCACGCTGGTCTCCACTATGATAAAGCTGTTCCAGCGATGGATGAGGGATAATGAAAGGATGGCCGAGTTGAAGAACCTTACTTTAACTATGGAGCTAAGTGAGCTACGGAACCAGGTTAGCCCGCATTTTCTTTTTAACATGCTGAATGGAATTAAGGCGCTGGTGCGCATGGACCCTGATAAAGCGAACCTGGTTATTATGAAGCTATCCGAGTTCCTGCGCTACCAGCTTTATGAGAACAACGATGAGAAAATATTGCTGCGGTCTGAGCTTAATTTTCTGGCAAACTTCCTGGACCTGGAAAAGCTCAGAAGGGATAACCTTTCCGTTAACATCAGCACTGAGATCGATCCCCCGGTCCTTAACAGGATCTTTTTACCTCCCAGCCTGTTCACCATCTTTGTAGAAAATGCCGTAAAACATAGCGCAGATATCAGCGGGGCAGGATCTTACATTCATATCACATTCACGATAAATGGAGATAAGCTTTGCTTCAGCTGCATTAATTCAAAAGACCCCGCTTATATACTTTCTGATGAGAAGAACAGGGGCCTGGGGCTTGCAAACATAAAAAGGAGGCTTGAGCTTTTATATGGTGAGAACTATGTACTGGAGATCAGCTCCACCACCACAACCTATAACACGCAATTAACGATACCCATATGAACTGTATTATTGTAGATGATGAGCCCCTGGCGAGGGATGAGATGCAGGCACTGATCAAAGAGATCTCCCAGATCGAGATACTGGGGAAATTTTCCAATGCGCCCAATGCCTTAAAGTTTTTAAAGGAGCATGAGGTAGACCTTATTTTCCTGGATATTGAAATGCCGATGGTAACGGGGCTGGAATTTGCCGCCCAGCTGCCCCGGGAAACCCTGACCATTTTCACTACAGCGTACCCGCAATATGCTTTAAAAAGCTATGAGCTGGATGCGATCGACTATCTCCTGAAACCTATCGAAAAAGCCCGGCTGGAAAAAGCGATCCATAAAGCAGAGATCTACAGGAAGCTGCTTTCAGACGATACGGAGAAAAACGTTATAGAAGCTAATACGGCTGATTTTTTACTGGTTAAATCAGACCGGAGGTTTCACCGGATCAACTTTGGGGATATCCGGTTCATAGAAGGACTGAAGGATTATGTGGTGATCTATACCGGTAACCAGAAACTGATCACGGCCATGAATTTAAAAACCATTCACCAGAAGATGCCTGCGCGTCTTTTTCTGCGGGTGAGTAAGTCGTACGTGGTGAATACGAATTATATAGATTCATTTGACCATCGGAATATCTATCTCGGCGGAACGGAAATTCCATTAGGAGATGTATATAGGAAAGAATTTTTCGCGATCTATTCAGGCGGCTCTTTCAACCCCGAAGAATAATTAAACAAAAAGCAGAAAGCCATTGTATTGACTTTCTGCTTTTTTGTTCTTTGTTTCTGTTCTCTATTCTATGCTCTGCTTTTGCTTTTCCCGATCCAGCCATCTATAATAAAATACATACTCGGTACTACAAACAGCGTAAGAATCATGGAGCTGGTAAGCCCGCCGATAATTACCCAGGCCATACCGTTCTTAATCTCAGAAGCTGCGCCGCTTGCAATGGCTATGGGCAGCATACCGAACACCATGGTCAGGGTGGTCATTAATATAGGGCGCAGCCTTTCCTTGCCTGCTTCTACCAGGGCTTCTTTTGCGCTATGGCCTTCTTCTTTCAGCTTATTGGTGAAGTCCACGATCAGGATGGCATTTTTTGAAACAAGTCCTAGCAGCATAATGATCCCGATGATGGTAAAGATGTTCAGCGTTTCCATCGTAAGCGCCAGGGCTAGTAAGGCGCCAATAAGCGCTACTGGTATGGAGAACAGCACTACAAAGGGATACACGGCATTTTCATAGAGCGCCACCATAATAAGATATACCAGGATAATAGCGGTAAGCAGCGCCAGTCCCAGGCTGCCGAAAGCATCGCCCTGGTTTTTGGAATCGCCCAGGTAGGCTACGCTAATGCCATCCGGAACTTTTACTGCCTTGGCTTTCTCTTTGATCTCGCTGGTAACGGTGCCTGTTGGCCGCCCGGCCACATTGGCCTGTACGGTAATGGCGCCCAGGCGGTCTATACGCTGCAGGGTGGTTTCCCCCAGGGCTTCCCTTATTTCTGCAAACTGGCTCAGTAAGATCGTTTGCCCGTCGCCGTTAACAAAGGGCAGGTTGCTCACATTCTTAACATCAGAGCGGTTAAACTTGTCCAGGCTAACGAGAATATTGTACTCATTGCCGGCCTGTTTGTACTGGCTTTGATCATTTCCGCTAAAGGAATTTTGCAGCGCGGCACCTACCTGGCTGGCATTGAGGCCCAGCAGGCTCATTTTTTCCCGGTTCAGCTTAATATCTACTTCAGGTTTTTTGTCCTTAACGGAGAGCTTTACGAACTGCGTGCCTGGTACCGCTGCTATTATTTTTTTATAGGCTTCTGCAACCTCGCGTACCGCTTTGAGGTCTACGCCTTTTATAGCTACCTGTATGGGCGCATTGCTCACACCACCTGTTATAGAGGTGGCAGATGCGGTGAACTTAACACCGGTGATGGCGCCGCTTAGCTTTTGCTGCATAAAGGTTCCAAATTTTTCCGCTGATAAGTGGCGTTTTTTCTTGTCTACCAGCGTTAGGGTAAGCTCTGCAAGATTGGCATTGCTGCTGGTACCGGCTACACTTCCGTTCACAAACCCGATGCTGGAAAATACATTTTCCACTTCCGGCTGCTGCATAATTATCTTTTCGGCCTGCTGCGCCAGCATATTGGTTTTATAAATGGTGGCCGTTGGTTCCAGCTCCATATTGATGATCAGGTCACTCTGGTCTGTTTTCGGGATAAAGGAAGCGCCGATAAAACCTGTTGGGATCAGTGCTATGGAGCCAATGATCAGCAGCAAAGTGGCTGAGAGGATCCACCTTTTCTTATGGAGCACTATTTCCAGCATTTTTCCATAACCTTCTTTCAGGTTATTAATAAAGTACTCAAAACCCAGGTTGAGCTTTCCCCAGAGGGTATTTTTCTTCAGCTCTTCCAGCTTACCGAAACGGCTTACCAGCAGGGGAGTGATGGTAAATGAAACAAAGAGGCTCATCAGGGTTGAGCATACCACCACCAGGGAAAATTCCCGGAGGATGGAACCGATCATTCCCCCGGCCAGCGCCAGCGGCAGGAACACTACCACATCCACCAGGGTAATGGAAAGGGCGGTAAAGCCTATTTCATTCCGGCCTTCCAGGGCTGCTTTCCGCTTATCTGCACCCATTTCCATGTGGCGGTAAATATTTTCCAGCACTACAATGGAATCATCCACCAAAATACCTACTACCAGAGACATGGCCATGAGCGTCATCAGGTTCAGGGAAAAACCCAGGAGGTACATGGCAATAAAAGTGGGAACAATGGATGAGGGTAGCGCCAATAGTACGAACATGGAACTTCTCATACTGTGCAGGAACGCCAGCATTACAACTCCTACGATCAGAATGGCCAGGCCCAGGTCTACTATTACGGCGTTTGCAGAATGCAATGTATAAATGCTCTGATCTGATGAAATATTGAATTTCAGATCCCGGGACCTGTATTGTTCCTCTATGCGTGTAAATGTTTTTTTTACCCCGGCGCTTACATCCACCGCATTGGCATCTGTTTGTTTGATGATCTGTATACCAATGGAGGGGATGCCGTTAATATGATTGATGGCAGTGGTTGCCGCCGTAGCGTCCACCACTTCCGCAACGTCCCGGAGATAGATGGCGCCCTGGCCGGGCGCTTGCTTTATGATCAGGCTGCGCAGCTGATCCAGCGAGCTAACATTGGCATCGTAGCGTATGGAAAGCTGCTGGTTCTTTGTTTCAATGCTGCCTGCGGGAAATGAAAGATTGGCATTACTAACAGCCTGTGTTATTTGTGTAATAGTAAGGCCATAGGAATGTAATTTCTCCTGGTTAATGTTAACCTGGATCTCGCGCTCATCGCCGCCAATAATATTCACCTGGCCCACACCCGGCACATTCTGCAGCACCGGTCTAAGCTGGTTATCTACCAGGTCGTACAGGTTGCGCGGGCTCATGGTAGCGGTTACCCCGGCTTTTATAACCGGGGTTTCTTCCGGGTTCACTTTGTTGATCTGCGGTCTTTCGGCATCATCGGGCAGGTCGTTAATAGTTTGGTCTGCCCTGCGCTGCACATCCCGTTCTGCCTTATCTATGTCGGTACCATTTTTAAAAGAGATGGTGATGATGGAAACGCTTTCCTGAGAAGTGGAGCTGATCTGGTCAAGCCCTTCAACAGAGGAAAAGGCATCTTCCAGCTTTTTGGTAACGGTTGTTTGCACTTCCGCTGCTGCGGCGCCGGGATAAAGGGTGCTCACAGAAACGGTTGGTACTTCTATTTTGGGAAGCAGATTATAGTTCAGGCTAAGGTAACACTGCACTCCGAAAAGCGCCAGGACTGTAAATATAACGATCAGTAATAACGGCCTTTTAATGGCAATTCCGGTTAATGACATACGCCTGGTCTTTATTTTGAAATATTGATTAAGGAACCATCTTTTAGATTGATCTGCCCGGAGGTGACCACCTGCTCACCCAGCTGCAGGCCTTCAATAACCTGGATATTGCTGCCATATTCACTACCGGTCTTTATATTGCGTAAAACGGCTTTGCCATCTTTTACTACATACACGGAAGCATCCTGGATGCTTGCATTCAATGCCTCCCTTGGGATCAGCAGGATCTTCTGAGATGTCTTTTTTGAAAAATCGGCATAAACAGAAGTACCGGAACGTAAAGGCGCATCTTTATCATTGCCTGCGGTGATCTCTACCAGGTAGTTGTAGGCCTGGTTAGCCTGCGGGCTGATAAAAGTAACGGTGCCTGAAAATGATTTACCGGGATATACGTCCGTTGTAAGCCTGATCTTTTCACCTACTGCCACCTGGTATACTTCTGATTCAGTAAGGTTTACCTGTACTTTTAACTGAGAGAGGTTTACAATAGTGGCTATCTCGGTACCGGCGCTTACATACATGCCTTCTTCAACGGATTTAACGCCAATAATGCCGCTGGTGGGCGCTTTGATGCTGGCATCCGCTATCTGCCTTTCCAGCTGCGACGACTGGTTCACTGCATCGTTATAGTTCTGGCGGATCTCGTCTACCTTTTCCCGGGTGGCAGCATTCCCTGTCAGCAATTCCGAATAAGTGAGCAGATCGTTGCGAAGCCGGGCTACATTGGTAGCTGATTTCTGCAGGTCAAGCTGCAGCAGCCGGGAATCAATAACGGCCAGCGTTTGCCCCTGTTGTACATTGTCGCCCAGGTTAAAACGCAGCTGCTGCACATTGCCGCTGCTTACGGATAAAACCTTTGCCTCTTTAAAGGGAGCCAGCATGCCGGTTTTTATGATGCCTGTTTGCTGCACATTCTCCGCGGCCGCTGCAACGGTTACGGGTATACGGATATTTTCAACGGAAGCCGGCTGGTTCTTCTCATTGATCTTTCTTTTATTGGAAAACAGTTTGAGTACGATCATCCCGGTGATGCCAATACATACCAGGGTTATTATAAATTTTTGTTTCATGGCGCTTTAGAGTGAATTGTAAAAGGTTTTCAATGTTCCTGCCGACTTTTCAAGGTCTATTTTAGCCAGGTAATAATTGTACAGTGAGTTCAGGTAGCTGTTCTGCGCTTCCCTGAGCGAGTGCTGTGTATTCAGCCAATCGGTAAGGTCAGTGATCCCCTTCTGGAACTGGAGGTCGGTAACTTTCAGCACCGATTCTGCCAGGGCAATATTCCGCTGGTCATTTTCCACGTTGGCCTGTGCCTGTAGCAGCTTGGTGCGGTTGTTCCCGTATTCCATTTTATACTGTCCTTCGGCCAGCTTCAGCTTTTCCTCCGCATTAATACGGTTAATCTCTGCCTGCTTATACTGGGCATTACGTTTATAGAAATCGAGAATGGGAATGGTGAGCTTCAGGCCTACGGCGGAAAAGGGCAGCAGCGTACTATATGCTTCCTTCAGGTTATTGCCAAAGCCAACGGCGCCATAGCGGGCGTAGCCGGTTAGCTTGGGAAGCGCTTCGGCCCTTATACGGGCCTGCTCTATTTGCAGCGCTTTTATGTTCACCTGGGAAAGCCTGTAATCGACCCTTGCGGTTGGGGAAAAGTCCGCGGTGCTGTCTCCGGGCTGCAGGTCCGAGATCTCCACCGGCGTTGAAGTATTTACTGCAAGCGGCTCATTAATGGGATACCCCATTTCATATTTCAGATCGTTTTCCGCCAGCTGCAGGTTGCTTTCCGCTACGCGGATCTGGGAAATGGTATTGTTATAGTCAACGGTAACTTTATCCTGGTCTTTTTGCAATGCGGTGCCCTTACTTACCTGCAGGCGGTAGATGGCTATCTGCTTTTCATAGGTGTCTTTGTTGATCTGCAGCAGCTCTAACTGTTGCCGGTACACGAAGATCTGGAAGTAAGCAGTGCTGATGTTATAAATGATGGCTTCCTGGCTTTGCTGTATGTTAAGCGCTGCCTGCTGCCGGTTGTATTTATTGGCTTTCAGGCCGGTAAGCATGGATTGGTCATAGATCACCTGATCCAGCTGCGCTGTTGCGTTGCTGCTATATTGCTTGCTTAAAGACACCTTTACATCGCTGGGACCGAAGATGCCTGCAGGGATCACTGTTTGCTGCAGCTTAAGATTGTCGTCCAGCGTTGATGTGAGGCTTACCCGCGGCAGGTATTCGGCCAGCACTTCCCTGGCTTTAGCATCAGCCGCCCGCTTTTCATTGGCATAAATAGTGTTGTTACGGTTATTCTTCAGGCCATAATCAATGCATTGTTTTAAGGTCCAGTTCTCCTGTGCATGCACCTTTAATGCAAAGCTGAATAAGAGTAGTACAAAGATTTTCCTGTTCATATAATCTTCTTGCTCATCTTTCTTTTACAGCCGCTGAAATAGCGGTGTTTTAGTTAGACGGGCCAAAAGTAGCCGGCGCAGGGATCGGTATTTTGCTTATTATACGAACCGGGTTCGTTCTTATACAAACCATCTTCAAACTCCTACCTATTTATTTGGGAGAACCGGGGAGCTGATAGCTATGAGATGAGGTTAAAGGATACCAGCACGGTTGTAACGCTGATACAGATCAGCCCAACCAGGAAAACATAATCTGCCACCTTTTCCAGCTGTTCGCTCTTTCGCCCATGATCCTCACGCATGGAGAGGAACGAAAGCAAACAGCTGGCCATTAGTAACAGCGCGGCAACTCCCGTGCTATCATCAATGAGGGTGCTGTTATTAAAATGCATGACTTTAATAGAGGTGAGCACTATTAAACAAAACCCCAGCAGGTTTGTAGATGTATTAAGGATATGTGGTGATTTGCTTCCATTCGCCATAACATGCCTGAATTAGAAGCGAAAGTTACAGAAAGCCTTGTTTCAATAAGTTTGCGGCAAAAGTTATAAGCAAATTTTAAGGTGCAGGGGCGCCACTTTTAAAGATTTTTTAACATCTCCGCATAAAAAGATCTTTAAAAGTGGTTGATCTGAATTAAGCAGGGGCTTAATTGCCAAAGAACGGACCTTTCCATTCATCAAAAGCGGCCTGGTATTTTTTCTGTGCGGGAGTAATGATCTCCTCCGCTTCCTCAATGGGGGCTAATTTAAACTGCTCCATCAGCCAGGTTTTATATTCTTCAGCATAATCGCTGGGATCCTGTTCAGGGTCTTTATAGAAGTCAACGCCCTCATAAACCATCGGCTCAGCATCTATTGTAAGTAATTGTAATAAACCTGCGATATTTTCCGCAACCACATATTCTCCGCCTTCATCCCCGAAAAGCACTACCGGTAATGCAGCAAGATCTGTAGCAGCATCATGCTGCCATAAAGCATAAAAAGAACCGGAACCGTTTGCCTGCGCAAAGGGCATTAGTTTATCCAGGAATGCAGGTGCTGCCGACCATCCATGAAGCAATCCGGATTTGTCGTCACGCAGCAGTCCAAATCCTTCCGAATAATATTCAAAACCTGTTTCATTCTGAAATTCCAGCAGCTGGGCTAACGCTTGCGGAACAGGAGAGGTTCCAAAATTTTGTGAAAATTCCTGTAAAGTGAGCATATGGAAAGTACATAATTGTTAAGCCAACAATATATAAATTAAAATCATTTAACCAAAACCGTTAGTTAATGCCAGGCGCTGTTATAAGCGCCTGCTGTATAACGATCATTTTTATAACTGGCCGGACAGGGAAATGTATAATGAGGTATTGGTTTGAGTGTAAAAAATGCCATTTTATATTATTTCCTGCCTGGGATTCACTGATTTATATTAATTTAGTTTATGAAGCGCCGCGCATGCGTGTTTGCGGTTATAGCTACCAAACCAGGGACAAATTCCAACTTGCCAATAAATTTTATTTAACTCCAGAATTATTAACTCCAAAAATTACATTACAATGAATCCAAACAAAACTTTGTGGGAAAAGGGTGATTTTACCCGTATAGCCGAAACCATGCGGGAAAGCGGCGATGCGCTGGTAGCTGGCCTGGACATTAAACAGGGATGTAAGGTGCTTGATCTCGGTTGTGGAGACGGCACTACGGCGCTGCCAGCAGCAAGACTGGGCGCGGAGGTATTAGGTGTTGACATTGCAGGAAACCTTGTTGAAGCAGGAAACAACCGGATCAAAAAAGAAGGGCTTGGCAACTGCAGCATCCAGGAGGGCGATGCAACGGACCTGCATATGCTGGCCGATCATAGCTTTGACCTGGTGATGAGCTTTTTCGGTGCTATGTTTGCGCCAAAACCGTTTGATGTGGCCAGGGAAATGGTGCGTGTTACCCGCCCGGGCGGAAGAATCGTTATGGGAAACTGGATCCCGGGTGATCCGACGCTGGTAGCGCAGATCTTAAAGATCAGCTCCGCTTATACGCCACCGCCGCCGGAGGGCTTTGTAAGCCCTATGTTATGGGGTGTGGAGAGCAATGTGATCGAGCGTTTTAACAGCGCCGGTATTCCAAAAGAGAACATTAGCTTTTCCAGGGAAACTTTTACGTTTAATGCGCCTTATTCACCTGCGGAATTTGTTAAAAATTTCAGGGACTATTACGGTCCTACCATGAATGCTTTTGAAGCGGCTGAAAAAAATGGGAAGGCCGCGGAGCTGCAAAGTGAATTAGAAGCTTTGTTTAACAGCCAGAACAAAAGCGGCACAGCAGATACGATGTCTATTCCTGCTACTTTTTTAAAGGTAACCGTTAGCTGCTGAAGGTAAAAAGAGGGCCGCATAGTAATATGCGGCCCCTTAAGCGGGAGCAGGATAGTGTAGGATGCGGAGTACATACAGACCCTTATATTGGGCATTCATTCTAATTCCACGCATCAATGAATAGATTTTTTTCTGCGGTACTCACGCTTTGCAGCTTTTTACTGACTGAAACCAGCTATGCCCAATCTCCCGAGAGCAGGTCATGGAATGCCAACTGGATTGCGGCGCCCAATGACCCGGGCAATGGATACGGGATTTATTATTTCCGGAAAAGTATTGACCTCGCTGTTAAACCTGCCAGCTTTATAATCCACGTATCGGCCGATAACCGTTATAAATTGTATGTAAATGGTACACTGGTATCGTTAGGGCCGGCGCGCGGAGATACCTATTACTGGAATTATGAAACGGTGAACCTTGCGCCCTACCTGGCTGCCGGCAAAAATACAGTGGCGGCATTGGTGTTTAATGAGGCCGATAACCGCCCGGAGGCGCAGATCACCCTGAGGACCGCGTTCATTGTACAGGGCAGCACTTCCAGTGAAGAGATCCTGAATACCAACAATACCTGGAAATGCACCCGGGATAAGGGATACCAGCCGATCACAGGCTTTTTTGCCGCCAGCACAGGTGAGCTGGTGGATATGCGGCAATCTGTTCATGGCTGGACGGCTGTTGATTTTGATGACAGCAGCTGGCCGATGGCCGCTAATTTATTCGGAGGCCGTTTAAAAGGCGGGGGTGATGGCTATGGCTGGATGCTGGTACCTTCCTCATTGCCCCAGATGGAGCTTACTTACCAGCGGGTGCCTGTTGTGCGTAAAGCAAGCGGAATCAATCTGCCGGCTGCATTCCCTGCGTCAAAAACAGCTGTTACCATCCCGGCCGATACTACGGTTTCTTTCCTGCTGGATCAAACCTACCTGACCAACGCATACATCAACTTAATTTTTAGCAAGGGCAGGGATGCCGGTATTTCCATGCGGTATGCAGAATCGCTTTTTGATGATGTAAAAAAGTACGGCGACAGCAAAGGCAACCGGAACGATGTGGATGGCAAAGACTTTAAAGGACGAAAAGACAGTTTAATTTCCGATGGCAGCACCGGGCAGTCTTATACAAGCCTTTACTGGAGAAGCTTCCGTTATATCCTGGTAACGATCCATACCGAAAAAGAACCCTTGGTGCTGGATGATATTTCCGGCGTATTTACCGGTTATCCTTTTAAATTCAATGCAGCTTTTAATACGGATAATAATGAAATAAAAAAGATCCTGGAGATAGGATGGCACACCGCCCGGCTCTGCGCCATGGAAACCTACTGGGATTGCCCTTATTATGAGCAGCTGCAGTACATAGGGGATACGCGCATACAGGCTATGGTCAGCTATTATAATAGCGGCGACGACCGGCTGGCACGCAATGCCATTGACCTGATGGACCATTCCCGTATAACAGAAGGCGTTACACAAAGCCGCTGGCCTACGCATAGTACGCAGATCATCTCTACCTTTTCCTTATGGTATATTGGTATGCTGTATGATTACCGCATGTACCGGTCCGACAGCAGCTTTCTAAAAGACAAGCTGACCGGCGAACGTGCCGTGCTGGACTTCTTCAGCAAATACCAGGGCGCAGATGGATCATTAAGAGGCACGCCCTATTGGAATTTTATAGATTGGGTAGGAGGGAAAGGATGGGATTTTGCCATGCCCCCAAAAGGCAGCGATGGTGCATCAGCCATCCTGGACCTGCAACTGCTGATGGCCTATCAATGGGCGGCTGAGCTGGAATCGGGCATGGGTATGCCGGCATATGCTGCGCTGTACCGGCAAAAAGCAGCGCAATTAAAACAAACCATCCAGGCCAAATACTGGAATGCATCCAGGAAATTGTATGCGGATACAAATGAAAAAGATGTGTATTCGCAGCATGCTAATTCGCTGGCCATATTGGCCGGCTTAGTGGATCAAAAGGATCTGCCTGAAGTATGCAGGCATCTTTTAACCGATCATTCCCTGACCCAGTGCACCATCTATTTTAAATATTATTTGCACCAGGCGCTGGCAAAAGGCGGCCTGGGAAATGATTATCTCAAATGGCTGGATGTATGGAGGGATAATATAAAAATGGGGTTAACAACCTGGGCTGAAATATCTGATCTGCCAAACAGCCGTTCCGATTGCCATGCCTGGGGAGCCAGCCCCAATATTGAATTTTTCAGAATGGTGCTGGGTATTGACAGCGATGCGCCTGGCTTCCGTAAAGTAAAAATAGAACCCCACCTGGGCGATCTTACTAATGTAAGCGGCGAGATCCCGCATCCAAACGGAAAGGTTGCCGTGGCGTATACACTAGACGGCGGCAAGTGGAAAATAAAGATCGTTTTGCCCGCGAAAACTACGGGTACGCTTATATGGAAAACGAAAAAATATCAGCTTAAAGCAGGGGAGAACGAGTATGTTCTCCCTACCACTTTATCTGCACGCTAACGCCTTCCGGGCTGTTCTCGAACTCCATGAAATAGGTGCCGGAAACTGCGTCCCATCCGGTTTTTATGGCTGTCAATGTTTCGCCTGCGCTATTTTTTATAACTGTGCTGCCGGCCTGCGGAGCTGCGGGTAACAGCACGCGCATGGCATTCAGCGTTTTTACAGGGCTTTTGGCCACAAAGCTGTAGCTGTTGGCAGTTGCATGTTCGTTATAGATGCGTGCAGCTGCTGCCAGCACTTTGGGCTGTTTCCGGTTTGCTACCCTGTTCAGGTTATACAACAAGGCTTGTGTGCCGGGTGTTACTACTTTCTCTTTCAGCACCGGCAGCGCAGGGTTGAACAGATCGATCACCGGGCCTTTTACTGTATAAGGCGTTGTGTCCGTGTTTTCATCCATTACGGCAATAACGTCATAGGGCCCTCTTTCCACGTACAGGTTATTCTTCATTTCAAGCTTGCCTGCTGCAGCGCCTTTCTCATAGGCTTCCTTTACCAGGTTCACATATTTGCTGCCGGCGCCCGCCTCCATCACAAATTCTTTGGGATGCTGCCGCATTACGTACACCATTCCCTTTCCTGTTTTGAAAGAGCCGTCTATATCTGCTTTTATACCCAGCAGCTTGAACAAATGTTCCGAAGGCGCTTTGTATTGATTGCCTTTGGTATTCCACCATTCCATTACTGACTGGTAAGGATCATCGTCACGCCCGCAATACACCAGCACTCCGCCCTTTTTTACCCAGGCTGCCAGCTGCTGATGCACCTCTGCCGACATGGGTTTCATATTTGAATAGCTCATGACCAGCACTTTAATGCCCTTTAATGATGCGGCATAGCCAAGGTTCTCCATATGCACGGTTTGCACCGGTATGCCCAGCTTTAATAAGGGTAACGTTTGCCCGTAGAAGTTAGAGAACTGTGGATCCTCAAACCCGTTGTGGGTAGGAAAGCGCTGGAACATCAGGGAGTTGCCCATCAGCACCCCGATGCCGTTCACGCCTGAAACACGGTTGGCTGACAACGGCATATCGTTCAATGCATTTACCATGATCTGCATTTGGGTGGAGTAATACCGGGGGATCAGTACGCTGCTGTCGCTGTTGGCTACTTTATAGGGCCGCGTATAGATGCGCTCCGGCCAGGGCATTACCTCATAATCCGCTACCATGGGGTATAACAGCTCTGCGGTGAAAGTGGCTTCATAGTTCCGTTTGTAATCACTCCAGTCACGCGGCCAGTCTTCTATAGGATCGGTAAGAAAGAACAACTTTCTGCCGGTAGGCGCTGTCATGGATACCATGGAGCCATATTCCAGGAAAGCATTTTCAAACACCCTTTCCTTTTGCACACCGTTATAATAAACGGGTTCGCGTGAAGTGCCGGTCCATACCTGCGCAATATACCCGTCAATGCCGGGCAGGGAGGCCAGGCTGGCTTCGGGGCTTACTATTTTCCAGGAGGAATAATTCACCAGCGAATGCGTGGGAATGTACACCTTCACATTCATTCCCTTGCTTTTACCATATGCTTTTGCATAATCAGATACTTCCTTGATAGCATTGAAATACATGTGGTATTTCAGCTTGTTGGAGAGGTAGGTGTTCTCGGCCGATTCATGCTGCGGCCTCCAGGGGAAGCCGTAATAATCCTGCCATTCTTTTTTGAATACAGCGCTGTAACCTGCCCTGGCCCAGAATTCCGGCTCTTCCAGATAAATGGAGCTGATGCCGGCGTCTATCACTTTTTTGATCACTCCTTTCTTCATGTATTCAACAAAAGACTTTTCCGGCACTATGTACGGCATATTATGGCCATGCCAGATGGTATCCCCGTTCTGCTGCACCTGGCCCACACCAAGGTGCTGCTGCCCATCCCATTTGCCGAAGAAGTAATCCCCGTACTGGCCCCAGGCAATACCGGTCATAAAATGTGTATTGTAGCCACGGTCACGCCAGGAACGTATACGTTCTTCAAAAGTATGGCGGCCCCGGTCATTGGCTCCGTAGATGATAGCAATATCTGAGCGCACATCTATTTCAGGCATCCAGGCGCTGCTGGTCTGGAACGCTGTTTTTTCTTTTAGCACGGGTTGCTGTGCATTAACAGCATAGGCAATACAAAGGCAATGGAAAAAGATCAATGCTCTTTTCATTCATCAATTTTTAAAATGGTTATCCGTTTTAAATCGCATCATTGCGGGAGCAGGGAGGCTCCCCGCAATGACATTCTTCTAAGGTACTTTTACCTGAATAGCTTCATTATAATTATACCGGTTGGTACCTTCAACACTATAATTAATACGCGCACCTGCACGCAGATAATAATTTGTTGCGTAAGGCAGCACCGGGGTGGTTACCGTAAGCGTTTGGCCCAATACATCATTGGGATTATTAACCGCAACCGTATACCGGGAATCATAATTATTATCCCCTACATTATAGCTGGATGAATTTACATACAGGTAAATATTGGTGCACTCCTGCTGAAAAGCGGCATCGGTAGTGCCTCTTTCCACTTTAAACTGCACGGTAATGGTTTTATCATTATTAACAACAGGCTTACCGATCCATGTTATTACCAGGAAGGGTACTACTGTAAAGTTCTTAGTTACGCTGCCGTTAATATCAACGGTGATGCTTCCGTTACGGGTAGTATCGCCGTTGCTGTCCGTTAAAACAAGCGGAATAAAAGGCCCCAGCGGCGTTACATTATAGGTGCCCGCCGGCACCATGGCGCATTCAAACTCGCCGTTCTGTTTGCAGGTAAAGTACCAGGGGGTAGGGCTGGCCTTGTAGCTAAGGTCCCGCATTCTGAAACGTACCCCGTTATCGCCCAGCTGCGTTTGCAGGCCCTGCCCGGTAACAGAGTCCGTGATGGCCCCTTTCAGCGTCATGCCGGGTTTTTCGTAGTTGTCATATTTTGTACAGGCCGTAAAAGATAACAGGCCCAATATACTGATGATAATATAATAAGACTTCATTTTTCCTGAATTGAATGAATGAAAAAGATCAATACCCTGGATTCTGAATCATCTTGGTGCTTGTTGAAATAGCGTTACCCGGTATTTCCTGGTAATACCACCTGGTATCAAATGTGTAGGTATTCCCGGTTTCGTCATAGCGCGCATCAAAAAAGTACTTCCCTGCAAAATCTGCATAAAAGGGCATTAAGGTGCGCCAGCGTGTGTTCGATTGTTCACTGGCTATAACCCGCCAGCGTTTAAGGTCCCACCAGGTCTTATTTTCAAAGGCCAGCTCTTTGCGGCGTTCCTTGCGCACGGCGCTGATGAAAGTGTTTACGGAAGATTTTTCCTCCCCGGTAAGCAGTGTTGCACCGGCCCTTGTTCTTATTTTATCTATGGCTTCATATGCAGCGCCCAGGAAGGTAGCAGTACCCAGGGATGCCAGCTCCGCGGCTGCTTCTGCGCGTGTTAATAATACTTCTGCATACCGCATTTCAATCCAGGGCTGATCGGACCTGTTTTCCAGCACCTGGTCCTGGGTTAAGCTTTCATTCAGCCATTTCCGGATGGTAAAGCCTGACATAGCACAGGTTCTATCGCCATAAAAAATGCCGCTTGCCCCTGCCGGGTTCATTTTTACCCCGTTATGCAGGGTATAGGCTGTTTGGCTGCCGCTTGAAGAAGTGACCAGCAAATTGGCGCTGCCGGAGTTCTCATATTTTACCGTACTGCCTTCAGGAATAAGCCTGCTGATGGAGGTGGTGGAAGCGCCTTTATAAATGCCTCTCCAGATCTGGCAGGGCACGCCTTTAAACAAGTCGCCGGGGAGTATCACAGTAGCTCTTAACCTGGGTTCTGCTGTGGTAAAGAAATCCATGGTATTGTCGTACAGCTTATACGTACCGTCAGGGTTGTATACATTTAAATGGCCCTTGTCGTCCTTATCCATCCCGTCAAACATTTCAACAAAGTTCAGCGTGGGATTGGTTTCTGCAGAGTAGCCGTTAGCGCCTTTATATTGCGCCGGCACATTGTAAGCGTCGTATCCGTGCACTGATTCCGGGTAACCGTATTCCTTCACAAAAATGGCTTCTGAGCTGGTTGGTTTGGAGAACAGGTTCAGGTAATTCTTGTACTGTGCTTCCCGGTCATTTGCGGCCCACTCATTCATGTAAAGGGAATACCCGCCACCGTCTACTCCAAGGGATGCTTCATATGCCTTGGTAAAGAAATCTTTGGCCAGGCTGGCGTTCATGCCGCATAAACGTACGCCGCCGCTGGTTAAGTTACTGGTGTTGTATTTGGCTATGGAGCCTGCATGCAGCATGGCACGGGCCTTGAATGCATAAGCCGCATACTTATTAGCGCGGCCCCGCTGGTTCTTTACCGGCAAAAGTGCTATAGCGCTGTCAAAGTCATTGCCTACCTGGTTCCAGGTAGCTTCTTCAGACGAACGGGCAATATCAATATCCTTGATGGATTCCTCCGGGTAATTGAGCACGCGGGTTACCAGCGGAACGCCTCCATAACGTTTGGCCAGCGCATAGTACGTAAATGCACGTACGAAATAACATTCTCCTTTGTACATATTCACACTCTCTGCTGAAAACTTGCTTTCATAATTGCCAATGTTTTGCAGAAAGTAGTTACACTCCCTTATCAATGCATAAAGATCGCCCCAGGTATCCCCGTTATCGGAGGAGGTAGCTTCTGTAATGGATCCATTCACTTCACGGCACAATGCTTCACCTGTCATGGAAGCAGGCACCCTCAGTACATAAAAGCGGTGAAAGAGCCGCTCCGGCCCATACCGGAAATCTTCCACCGGCAGCTCGCTGTAGATCCTGGCCATATAGGATCTAAGGCCGTCTTCAGAGCCAAAAATGGTATTGTCCTGTATGATGTTGGTTGGCGAGATATCCAGCTTGGTACATGAAATGGCCCAAAGACCCGCTATGAATAAGATGATATATTTGAATGTTCTCATGATCAGTGTTATTAAAGGTCGATGTTAAAGCCCACGTTATAGGTTCTGTTCAGGGGGTATACATTCCCGTAGCTGTCGTTCGGATGTTCCGGGTCAATGAACTTCATCCCGGACCATGTTTGCACATTGTACGCATTCACATACACCCGCGCGCCTTTGATGCCTATTCTTTTCATCACGTGTTCCGGGATGGTATATCCCAGCTCTACTGTTTTCAGGCGCAGGTAGCTGGCGTTGTTATACGCGAATGTTGAGTTGCCCCTGGGTACGGTGCCGGTGTAGGCGTATTTCCCTTTCACCCATTGTGTATTGGGGTCATAGGGGTTAGCAGTTGGATCAACCGGGTGCCATCTGTCCATAAACATTTCAAGCGCATTGGAATAGTTGGATCCCCAGATGGGTTCGGCCAGGATTTCCACATAATTCACCCAAACCTTTGCAGCGCCCTGGAACAGCAGGCTTACATCAAAGCCCTTCCAGGAAGCATTCATGGTTAAACCAAAGGTCATCTGCGGGCGGCCGCTGTAGCTAATGGGCTGCAGGTCCAGGTCAGAGATGATGCCATCGCCATTGGTATCCTCATATTTATAATCCCCGGGCAGGGTGTTCTGATCATACTTAACCGGGCTGTTGGCAATTTCTTCGTATGACTGGAACTGACCGATACCTTTAAAGCCCCATACAATATCTGAATAACGGTTATTGCCGTTGTTGCGCCATTCATCATAACCACTGCCATAAATGCCTACTTCCTGGTGGGTAAACCTGGTGCGGGTGTACCCGAATGTTCCTCTCAGTGAATAGTCTACCTCGCCAATGTGATAGTGGTGGTTGATCTCCAGGTCAATACCCCTGGTAAGATCCCCGTTCAGGTTTTCCTGGGGCAAAGCAGCTCCCACTACAGAGGGCAGGCTTACACTGCGTGTAGCCAGTAAGCCGTTACGCTTACGCTGAAAGTAGTCGATCACCAATCCCAGCACGCCGTTCCTGGTATTCAGATCAAGGCCAACATTAAACGTTTTAGCAGTGTACCAGGTAATATTCTTGTTAGCTATTCCTGTGCTGGCAGATGCATTCACAAAAGTTCCGTCAAAATGAGTACCTCCGGGCAATTCATTGTTGTTACCATTGGCAGGGTAGGTGTAGCCATTTAAATACTGGTAGGTTGATGCATTGTCATCACCCAGCACCCCATAGGAAGCTCTGAGTTTTGCATTGTCAATAAATTTGATGTTTAATGCTTTCCAGAAGTTCTCATCCGTAAATCGCCATCCCAGGAAGCCGGAAGGGAAAAAACCCCAGCGGTGGGAGGGATCAAATTTGGATGAGCCGTCATAACGGAAGCTGAACTCAGCCAGGTACTTCCCTTTAAAATTGTAATTGAGCCTGCCTACGTATCCCACATTTGCATAGTCGTACAGGTCAGCGGCATTGGTTGACATACTTCCCAGCTGGTTATTGCTGTTCCCTGCGGAGAGCTGGTCCAGCGGCAGCGCTAATTCCCTTTGTGCATACAGGTTATCCCCCTTGCGTGACTGGCCTTCATATAACAGCAGCACGCTTACGTTATGCATGTTATTGAAGGTGCGGTTATAGTTCAGAGAGAGCTGGCTTAGGATGGATTGTTTGGTATAGTATTCCCGGCGGATGGTGCTGGGGCTTTGGTTTGTTACCGGCTTATAGTTGCTGGCTGCATCATCATAATCATACAGGTTATACGTGCTTTTATATGCTTTATTATCCAGGTTCTGGTAATCATAACCGAACATGCCTCTTGCCCTTAAGCCGGGAAGAAAGGGCGCTTCATATTCCAGGCTAACGGCCGACTGGAACCATTTATTGGTATACTTCCGGTAGCCGCTTACATCGGCATCAGCCATGGCAACGGGATTGGATCCGTCGACAAAACCGTTCTGCAAATAATCGGGATTGCCATTGGCATAGATCGGCTGAATGGCGGCCGACCTTTCCATGGAGCGTATGATCCAGTCTGTACTTTCATAATTCTTGTATGATTCGTCAAAAATTCCGTTCAGCTGCACATCTACCTTCAGCCTGTTTGAGATCTGGCCCGTAACGTTTGACCGTAAATTATACCGTTTATAGCTATTGCTGTTGCTGCGCAGAAAGGATTCCTGTGACAGGTAGCCCATGGATGCATAGTACTGCACCCGGTCAGATCCGCCGCTGGTGCTGATGGTATGCTGCATTTGCGGAGCGCTTTTTCTCAGCACCGCATCATACCAGTCCGTTCCTGTTTTGGTTCCGTTCCTGTAGGCTTCGATCTCGTCTGCTGAATAGCGTAAAGTTCCCCCGCTTTGATTGTGCATGGACTTTTCATTTGCAAGCGTCATCCAGTCGGCTGCGCTGGTGCTTTTGGGGGAACCGATAGGTGTTTGCAGCCCAAAGTTAGCGCTGTAGGTGATCCGGGTGGCGCCCACTTTACCACGTTTGGTGGTGATGAGCACTACGCCGTTGGCTGCACGCACACCATATACGGATGCTGCTGCATCTTTTAGTACAGATACGCTTTCAATATCTTCAGGATTTAACCTTGACATATTATCGCGTGGAATACCGTCAATGATCACCAATGCATCGCCCAGGCCACGGATATCAAATGTATTATTGAAGGTTCCCGGCTCAGATGATCTTTGTACAATACGCACGCCGGCCAGCTTACCGGTAAGCATATTCATTACGTTCTCATTTTTGGTAACGATGATATCCGCGCTTTTTATGGAAGTGATAGCGCCGGTAACGGTAGCCTTTGTTTGCTGGCCGTAACCAACTACCACTACCTCGCTTAAGGCCTTGTTCTCTGCGGTGAGCTGCACATCCAGTGTTGTGCGGTTATTCACCGGCACCTCGCGGGTAGCGTACCCGATAAAGGTGAACACCAGCGTTTCATTGCCTTCAGGAACGCTCAGGATATAGCCGCCGTTAGCATCTGTGGTGGTGCCTTTTGCCGTTCCCTTGATGCCGATGCTTACACCGGGCAGGGGCTCATTATTTTCATTGGTAACCCTTCCTTTTACCGTGATGGCCTGGGCGGCAGGCGCAGGTGCGGCGGGTTTGGGCTTTACAATGATGGTCCTTTTCCGGATAGTATAATCCAGCGGCTGATCTTTAAAGCATAGCTTCAAAACATCATCTATCGGCGCATTGGTAACTGAAAGGGTTACCGGCTTTGCGCCGGCGAGCATGGGCGTATTATACAGGAAATTGTAGCCGCTTTGCTTTTTAAGCGCTTCCAGCACATTTTCCAGCGATGCATTGTTTTCTGTTAGCGTAATGCTTTGTGCAAATCCGGATGCACATACCTGCATAAAGGCGGCCATAAAAAAGATAAGTGTAAGCCTTAGCTTAAGCGGGAGTTTTAATGGAACGCGGAATCTCCATTCTTCCCTGAAGGGTAGGTAGAATTGCATACATTGTTCTGTTTGGAATTGTTAATTGTTGATTATGCCGCCAATAGCAGCATGTTGTTCAATAGATATGTTTAGCCTGACTTTGGTTTTTTGAATAAGCTCAGGGAGTTACTTTTATGTTCCTTCCCTGTAAGTTAAAGTGGATAATTTCGGTTGCTTCCAGCATGCCTAATACTTCCGATACATTTTCAAAACGTGAAACGGTTCCTGTGAATTCCTTGCCTGTCATATTCCCCTGGTAGGTGACAGTTACATTGTACCAGCGCGCCACCTTGCGCATAATGCTTTGTATGTTTTCATTGTCAAAAATAAAATAACCGTTCTTCCAGGCTACAGCTTCCTCCAGGTTAGCCTTATGAATAGTGATGCTGCTGTTTGAATCCCCCACGAGGGCCTGCATGCCGGGCTTAAGTAAATGTTGTCCTGTATGGTTACTGATCTTTATTGCTCCTTCCAGCAGCGTAACTTTGTTCTTTGCCTCATCAGCATATGCCATCACGTTAAAGTGCGTGCCCAGTACTGCTATGGTATTGCCGTTAAAGGATACTTTGAATGGTTTGGACTTATCTTGTGCCACTTCAAAATATACTTCCCCTGTTACTTCCACCGCTCTTTCGGCGCCTTCAAAGGTAATGGGAAAACGAAGGGACGATGCGGCATTGAGCCAGGCCTGGGTGCCATCTCCCAATACGATCTGGTATTGCCCGCCAACAGGCGTGGAAATAGTATTCCAGGAAACACCCCGTGATGCAGGCTGGAGGCAGGTATACAACACCTGTCCCTTTTTCGTTTGCTTGATCTCAACCCCGTTCTTGCTGGTAAGAAGGCCGTTCTTTGTGCTGTCCAAAACAATCTCTGAGCCGTCTGCCAGTGTAAGCACAGCCTGGTTGTTTCCCGGTTTTATGCCGTTAACGGGATGCTGCGCTATTTTTTTTTCAATAGATATCTGTGAAGATGGATGAAAGAAAAACCTGTATAGCCCGGCTGTCAGCACTATTAACAGCATAGCGGCAACCGCGGCCACCCTTCCTGCAGCAGGCATCCATAAAACATTTTTTGCAGGCTTTATTTCCTCCTGCAGTCTTTTATAGATCTCTGTTCTCACCTGTTCTTTATTGCCCATTTCCCCTTTCCATGGCTGCTCTTCCAGCTCAAAGCCGTCCAGATAACCGGCAAGCAATTCCTTTTCCTGCTCCGTGCAATTCCCGGCTAAGAACTTTTCATATAATAAAAGGTATTCCTCCGTTGTCATCCAGGTAGTTTATGGATCCTCTGATTAATAAGAGCCTTTTTTCAGGCGGCACACACATAAGTTTAAGAAAAAAATTTCTGCCCTGGAACATTTTATAATCTAATCCAAAGTTTTTACCTTTATTTAGTATCGCTTATGTCTCCACGTACATTATCAGACCACGAGTTATGGAATGCCATTCTGCAGGGCGGGCATAGCGCCTTTTCAATATTATTTGACAGGTATTGGGCCAGCGTATACACCACGGTATACAGCTACGTGAAAGATGAGACCATCAGCAAGGAGATCACCCACGACATTTTTCTGAACATCTGGCTGAAACGGGAACAGCTGCAGATCCTTTCATTCTCCGCTTACCTGCGCGCTGCAGGACGTTACCATGTGTACAAATATATAAAGCAGGCAAAAGCCATCCCGGTTACCTATAGTGATGCGCTGGAAGAATCAGCGGACCTTGTTTGCCACAACCAGGGTGATGAAAACCTGGGCTACCTGGAGCTTAAGCATAATATTGATGAACATTTAATGGAATTGCCCAAACGCTGCCGGGAAGTTTTTATTTTAAGCAGGCAGCAGCACCTCACCAATGACCAGATCGCGGGGAAACTGGGCATCTCTAAGCGTACGGTAGAAAATCAACTAACCCATGCGCTGCATCATTTAAGGGTGATGCTGAAGAATATTTCAATCGGCATTTTTACCTGGCTGCTGTTTGTGTGGATGAGGTAACATTCTTTAGTACCCCCCGACATCTTCAACCCTTACCAATCCTTCCAATCTCTTTCCATTCTTTTTTGCAAGAATTATTAGGTATTCTCTCAATAAATATTATCTTTGTCACTAAGATACTTATTTAATAAAATATTCAATGGATAGCGAATTAATCACACTCATAAGAAAATTGAGCCAGCAATACGCATATACCTCCATCCAGATGCACGAAGCCGTTGCCCGGAAAGCAGGCCTTCCGGGCACTGACCATAAGTACCTGGGATTTTTAATGGTACAGGGCCAAATGACAGCTGGTGAGCTTGCAACTTTAACGGGGCTTACAACCGGTGCGGTGACCGGTTTAATAGACCGGTTTGAAAAGAAAAAGCTGGTGAAAAGACGATTTGCTGAAGACGACCGCCGGAAGGTTATTATTGAGCCTATCACTAAAAATATAATGGCGCTGTTTGGGCCGCTTTACAAGGACTTCCGGAGTAAGTCGGAAGAGCTTCTCGGATCTTTTTCAAACAAGGAGGCCAAAGTTCTTGAAAACTACTTTTTAAGAGCAACTGAAATAATGAATGAAACAATAACTGATCTCAATAGTAAATAATCACTAAAACAGAACTATGAGCGCTTACATACTTGGTTTTAAGGAAACCGGCAAAGCAAAGCTGGCACTGACCGGCGGCAAAGGTGCCAACCTGGGGGAGCTATCCGGGATTGAAGGTATACAGGTACCCGGCGGCTTTTGCGTTACTACGGCGGCTTATAAAGAAATTGTTGAGAACAACACAGCGTTTAATTTATTGCTGGATCAGCTAAGCGTGCTGAAGGCAGATAACAGGAAAGAGATTGGTGAGATCAGTGCAAAGATCCGGAAGCTGATCGAAGAAATAGCTATTCCGGAAGGCATCAGTAAAGAGATCACCCGGCAGCTTGAGCAGCTGGGTGAAGAAAATGCTTATGCCGTACGTTCCAGCGCCACAGCAGAGGATCTTCCGGGCGCTTCTTTCGCAGGCCAGCAGGACACTTATCTGAATATAACCGGCAAAAAATCTATCCTGGAGCATATCAGCAAATGCTGGGCATCCCTGTTCACAGACAGGGCGGTGACCTACCGTTTGCAAAATGGATTTGACCATAGAAAAGTACACCTGTCTGTAGTTGTTCAGAAGATGGTGTTCCCGCAGGTAGCAGGTATTTTGTTTACTGCGGATCCTGTTACCGGTAACCGGAAAGTATTATCTATTGATGCCAGCTTCGGGCTAGGGGAGGCCCTGGTATCCGGCCTGGTGAATGCTGATATTTATAAAGTGCGTAACACTGAGGTGATCCACAGGCAGGTGGCAACTAAGAAGCTGGCTATTTATGCTTTGAAAGAGGGCGGTACCCAACAGCAGGAGCTGCCGTCTGAAATGCAGCAAAAGCAGGCGCTGACGGATGAGCAGATCCTGGAGCTTGCGCGTATCGGCAGAAAGATCGAAGAACATTTCGGCGCCCCGCAGGATATTGAATGGTGTTTGGCAGATGGTACCTTTTATATTGTTCAGAGCCGGCCGGTCACCACTTTATTTCCCATTCCTGAAGCAAATGATCAGCAGAACCATGTGTATGTATCTGTGGGCCATCAGCAAATGATGACGGATCCTCTTAAACCACTGGGGCTTTCTGTCTGGATGTTAACTGGTAACCGGGCCATGTTTAAAACCGCTGCCGGAAGGCTGTTTGTGGATATCACGATGGGCCTGTCTTCAGCAGCCGGCCGGCAAAATTTACTGGGGGTTTTAGGGCACTCCGATCCGCTCATAAAAGGCGCGCTCACTACCATCATAGAGCGGGATTTTATAAAACTGGACCCGAATGACAAAAGCCAGCCGCCCCACATTAAAAGCCATGAGGGGATGTCGTCTGCAGATATCCTGGCAGAAGCGGGAGACGATCCGGCAATTGCAGCTCATTTGATTAAAAGAAGCCAGGAAGCATTATCCGTCTTAAAACATAAGATCCGGGAGAGATCAGGATTGGATGTATTTGATTGCATCCTGGAAGATACGCAGCAACGGAGGCAGTTTTCATCAGATCAGAAAAGCCTGAACGTGATCATGGCCGGCATTCATGCTTCTGCATGGGTCAATGAAAAAATGAATGAGTGGTTAGGTGAAAAGAACGTGGCAGACACACTTTCCCTGTCTGTACCTAACAACGTTACTTCTGAAATGGGTATGGCGTTGCTGGATGTTGCAGATGTGATCCGTCCCTACCCGGAAATAATTGAATACCTGCAGCAGGTAAAGGATGATAACTTCCTGGATGAGCTGGTGAGATTCAAAGGCGGGCAGCAGGTGCGTGATGCAGTTGCAGCTTTTCTCGACAGATACGGAATGCGCTGTGCCGGGGAGATCGATATTACAAGAACACGCTGGAGCGAAAAACCGGCTATACTGATACCGATGATCCTCAGTAATATCAAGAACCTTGAACCTGGCGCCAGCAAACAAAAATTTGAGCAGGGGAAGCAGGAAGCGCTGAAAAAAGAGCAGGACCTGTTAGCCCGGTTGAAACAATTACCGGATGGTGAGCAAAAGGCCGGAGAGACGAAACAAATGATCGACCTGATCCGGAATTTCATCGGTTACCGTGAATATCCGAAATACGACATCGTGAGCCGCTACTTCATTTACAAGCGGGCTTTACTAAAGGAAGCGGAACGGCTGGTGGAAGCCAACCTTCTTCATGAAAAAGAAGATATTTACTATCTCGCTTTTGAAGAATTGCAGGAGGTCATTCGCACCAATAAGCTGGATTACCAGGTCATCAACAAGCGGAAAGATGAGTACCGCTTATATGAAAAACTAACGCCGCCACGTGTTATTACCTCTGATGGCGAAATTATTACAGGTCAGTATAAACGGGAAAATATCCCCGCTGAAGCCATTGTGGGCCTGGCTGTTTCTTCCGGAACTATAGAAGGACGCGCACGTGTTATTTTAAAAATGGAGGATGCCAATATAGAAGAGGGAGATATTTTAATTACCACATTTACAGATCCCAGCTGGACACCCTTGTTTGTATCCATAAAAGGCCTGATCACTGAAGTGGGCGGGCTAATGACCCACGGAGCCGTTGTTGCGCGTGAATACGGATTACCGGCCGTTGTTGGCGTGGAGAACGCCACCAAGATCATAAAAGACGGACAACGGATACGCATAAACGGCACCGATGGTTATATAGAGATCCTTTAAGTGTTCCCTTCCGCCAATGCAATGGCAAGCAATAATTGCCCCGGCATTTCTTTAGTGCCGGGGCAAATCGTTTTAATGCTGCTGCTTTTGGCCATAAACAACCAGCGAAGCCTGGGCTAATGTTGCAAAGTGCATGTTAAAGCCTACAAAAGCAGGCGTAACGTTTTTGTCCAGGTCCAACTTTTTGCTAAGCGCATATACCGTGATCAGGTAACGATGGGCAGGGCCTTCATTCGGCGCTGCGCCAACATAACCGGGCGCACCAACATCCGTATTGCTTTGAATTGCTTCCGGAGGAAGCAGGTGTTTTTCCGGGTCACCGGCGCCAGGAGCCAGCTCGTGGATGTGCTGCGGGATATTGAAAACCACCCAGTGCCAGAAGCCGCTGCCGGTGGGGGCATCCAGGTCATAGACCGTTACCGCAAAACTTTGTGTTTCCTTTGGAGCATTTTCCCAATAGAGATGTGGGGACTGGTTCTCGCCATTAAAACCCATACCGCTTGCATATTGCTTTTGGGTCAGCTGACCACCAAGCTCCCTGCTTTTCAGGGTAAATGTTTGTGCAGATGCACTGCCGCCCAATGTGCCGGCGGCAATTTCTGTTGCCATGATCGTTTCCATTTTGTTTGAATTATTGCTCAAAGGTAGCTGCGAAGCTCAGCTGCAAATGATAGGCAATCATTCAGAAAGTATGGCTAAACGTTCAATTCGATAGCTGGTATTGTTTGGGCGTTATACCGTAGATCTGCTTAAAGGATTGAATAAAGCTGGACAGGTTCTCATAACCCAGCTCATAATAGATCTCGCTTGCTTTGCAGTCATCCTGCCGCAGCATTTTAGCGGCTCTTTCCATTCTTTTTTCCAGGAGCCATCTGTTAGGGCTATTGCCGTAAATACGGGCGAATCTGCGTTTAAAAGTAGAAAGGCTCATGTTACACAAAAAGGCAAGCTCCTCCACGGTAATATTGCTGTTTATATGCGAGGTAACTGCCTGCCGCACTACCAGGTCGTCATTTGCTTCATAGCTCATGTTCCTGATCTGCTGGATCTGTCCCGGGTATTGCATGGCAAGATATAAGAACAGCTCTTCCAGCTTTACTTTTTGCAGGCCGTGGTATAGTGGCTTGTCACCGCTCAGCATACAGTCGAGGGATCGGGTGAAATTCACCAGGAACTCATCCTTTTCAAACAGCAGGAAGGGGGGATTGTCAGATGGCCTTGTTTGTTTATCCAGCAATAAAGCATGCCGGTTAAAAAAGTCGGCCAGCAGGTTATTGTCAAAGAAAATAAGGATGCTGTGATAGTCCGCATTGTTTGCGGCTATCTTTTCACTCATCAGGCAATTCCCGGCAGCCAGCATTACAAACTGGTGCGGCTTTACCGTAACCTGCGTACCGGCAAAATGAACCGTTTTTTCACCTTCCAGCAAAAAGGAGATCAGATTTTGCTGCAGCATTATTTTTGCCCTGGGAGGGGGCGCACTGTTGCGGTAGCGAAGGATGGCAACAGCACTTTCATCCTGTTTTACCCCTGATGTGTTGGCGTGCCCGTTCATGACGTAAATATATTCTCTTTTGAGGAAAATATATTTACGTCATCCGCTTCCTATAATTTACTTATCAGCTCCGCAATGCGGTTCGATATACCGACTTCATTATCGTACCAGGCAACCACTTTAACCAGGCGGCCAATGGTTTTGGTAAGGCTGCCATCCACAATAGAAGAATGCGTATTGCCAAGGATATCCGAGGATACGAAAGGTTCCTCGGTGTATTCCAGGATGCCTTTCAGCGATGTTTCAGCATATTGCTTCAGGACGTTCTTAACCTCCTCTTTCGATACTTCCCGCTTTAGGTTGATGGAGAGATCCACGATGGAGCCGTCAATCACCGGTACGCGGTATGAGTATCCATCCATTTTCCCTTTTAGGTTTGGGAGTATGTCGCCAATAGCTTTAGCAGCGCCTGTTGATGTAGGAATGATGGACCAGGTAGCTGCACGGGCACGGCGTAGATCCTTATGCGGGGCATCCTGCAGGTTCTGATCTGCAGTAAAGGCATGGATGGTGACCATATAGCCAGATTCGATACCAAATTCTTTATCCAGCACAGACAGCACGGGTGCAATAGCGCCGGTTGTGCAGGAGGCAGTGCTATAGATCACATCGTCACCGATCAATTCATTATTAACGCCATGCACAATGGTCTTAACCCCGCCTGATGCAGGCGCCGTGATGAGCACTTTTTTAGCTCCTGCCTCAATGTGCGCATGTGCGGTTGTTTTATCGGTAAAGCGGCCGGTGGATTCAATAACAGCATCGATTCCCAAAGAGGCCCAGGGCAGTTTTGCGGGGTCACGTTCACTGAGCAGCGCGATCCGCTTTCCGTTTACGGTCAGCGCATTATCTTCTGCTGTTACTTCACCGGGGAAGCGGCCATGTGCCGTATCATACTTTAATAAATGTGCCAGTGTTTTGGCGTCTGTTAAATCATTTACTGCTACTACTTCAATTCCGGGATGGTTTTGTAATGCGCGAAGGGTCATTCTTCCGATGCGCCCCAGTCCATTGATTGCAATTTTCATGTCTTTATGTTTTCAATTAAATATTTCTTATTGTTCAGCGATTACGGCAATGGCTACCCGTTAACGCACAGGGTGCATTTTAAGTGGTTTAATAAGTTTCGATCTTATTTGTGACCCTCAGGAAAGCAGATGTTCCGTTTCAGGATGTTTTAATGAGGTACGGAAGGCCCGCCTGTAATCAGAGGGTGTTGTCATGAGATGTCTTAAGAATATTCGCCGCATGGATACCAGGCCACCCAGGCCGCATTGTTCCCCGATCCTTTCCAGCGGCAGGTCTGTGTCCTCTAAAAGCCTTCTGGCGGTTTCCACCCTTGCTTTCTCGACGAATTTTGCGGGCGACATGCCGGTTTGTTTCTGAAATACGCGTGTGAGGTTGCGTACGCTCATGTTAAGATGTGCCGCAATTCTGCTTACATCCAATGGTTCATGTAAATGGCTTTTTAACCATTCCTGCAGCTTATTTGCAATGTTTGCGCTTTCGTAAACGGGCAGCAGGTTTCCGAATTGAGATTGAAGGCCCGGCCGGCTCAGGTAAAATACCAGCTGCCGCGCAACCTTTACTGCAAGATCTTTTCCAAAGTCCTCTTCCACGAGCGCCAGTGCCAGGTCAATTCCTGCGGATACCCCGGCGGAGGTGTAAACATTACCATCGTTCGTAAAAAAAGGATCCGTATTTACATCAACCTGTGGATAGGTCTTTTTTAATTTTTCATTCAGGTCCCAATGCGTGGTTGCTTTCCGGCCATTTAATAAACCGGCTTTCGCCAGTGCAAATGCGCCACCACAAACAGAAGCGATCCGCCGGGTGTTACTTTCGTTAACGTTGGATAGCCACTGATAGAAAGGTACCAGCGCGGCTGCCATATCTTCACTGAAATCATTACCGGCAATGATGAGCGTATCTATCGGAAACCCAACTTCCATTGCAGATAATTTGCAACGGATATCTATCCCGCTTGCTATTGCCACCAGCTTGTTGGAGGTGGGAGCTACCACTAATACTTCATATCCTTCAGCTGTTCCTGCTTCCTGCAGGCATCTTGTAGCATAATTAAATACATCTGCCGGGCCGGCAAAGTCAAGCAACAGGAGCCTGGTCAATGCCACAATCACTACCCGTTTCTTTTGGGGATAGTTATTATTGCCTTCGGTGTCATGGTTCATGGGGCAAAGGTAGCACTTTGGGGTGCTGTCTCAAAGGACATAAATTATACAGTTTAGGCCATTTACCCCTTATGGCAAAACCGGACGCAGGCTGTCCGTTTCTGTACATATTCACCCCGTACTTTTCCATTTCCCATCTCATTGTCAATGCTTTACTATAACGGCATAATATTTAGTTCATGCCTAGGCTAAAGTCATTGATACCTGGTCTATGATAAGAAACTATACTAAAGCAGCCTGGCGGAATTGGGCCTTAAAAAGGCTGATCTTTATTTCACTCTACCCTGACCTGGCTTTTAGGATCTGGCCAAACCAAGCCTGAACAATTGCGGATTAAAGCAGTGGAGAACGGCCTTACGGAAACGAGACAAGTCGTTTTTGCAGACAGCATTATACCTACGTATAATATTACCGAGCGGATGAAGTTTTACAAAGTTCCCTCCGTTTCTATAGCCGTAATAAACAATGGCAGCATTATATGGGCAAAAGCGTATGGATACGCTGATGCAGCAACACGGCGGCCTGCAAATACAGGCACCCTTTACCAGGCAGCCTCCATCAGTAAATCAGTAAATGCATCCGGCATCATGAAGCTGGTGCAGGATGGGAAATTATCCCTGGACAAGGATATAAGGGAATATTTAAAAACCTGGACCTTTCCGGACAATGAGTTTTCAAAAGGCAAAACAATTACCCTCAAAAATTTGCTGAGCCATACTGCCGGCCTTAGTACCGGTGGTTTCATGGGGTATACAACGAGCGATAGTATACCCACTGTTAACCAGATTCTCAATGGGCAAAGACCGGCCAATAGTGAAGCCGTTAAACCAATTCTCCCGGTTGGCGCCCAGTTTAAATATTCCGGTGGCGGCACTGTTATCATCAGAAAGATCCTGGAAGACAATATTTCAAGTAATTATGACAGCATTATGCAGGGGGTTGTTCTGAAGCCGCTTAAAATGACAAGCAGCACATTTTCCCAGCCTCTTAATCATCAGCAATACAAAAACTTTGCTGCCGGGCATGATACCAGTATGCAGGTACTGCAAGGGAAATTCAATATCTACCCCGAACTGGCGCCGGATGGGCTTTGGACCACAGCCACTGATCTTGCGAAGTTTGTTATTGCCATACAGCAATCTTTAAGAAATGCCCGGCCTTCATTCCTTGAAAAAGCTGTTGCAGAGGAAATGCTAACACCGGTGCTTAGCTCTTCCGATGCCGCCTTAGGTACCTTTATTCAGGAAAAGGGCGGGGAGAAGTATTTTACGCACAGCGGGGCAAACGTTGGTTATAGAACCGATTATTATGGCAGCTTTACTACAGGAAATGGCGTGGTGGTTTTAACCAATGCTGAAAATGGACATGCCTTAATAGATGAGATCATCAATAGTGTTGCTACTGTGTACCAATGGAAAAACTTCTACAGTCCCCTGGTCATGAAGCCTGTTCATGTTCCGGATACACTGCTTGAAAAATATGCAGGGGACTATTTCTCTGAAGATCCCCGGATAAAGATCTCCATAGTTAAAAAAGGGAACGGTCTTGAACTAACCGCACGAAGACCGGAAAAAATGTATGCTACAGGGTTAGATACCTTCTTTCTTATGTCTTCCCCAACCGATAAATGCGTTTTTTCAAGCTCGCAGAATGATGGTGTTATTGACCTGTTTGAAGTGAAGCAGGGGGAGAAGGTGGTTGTAAGAGCGGTGAAGAGAAGGTAGGGTCTTTTTCCCTTATCCTACCCCTGAGATTTGATTATTTGCTCCTTTAGCAATAAATTACACCTGGTGCTTTTAAAGGGGTTAAATAATGAGAAACATCTCCTGAACTGTATTGCGCAGGGAGATCAGCAATCCTACCAGGTTGTCTTCAACCACTATTGGGACCAGGTGTACTCCACCGCATTTACTTTTACCAAATCGGCTGAAATATCCATGGATCTTGCCCAGGATATTTTTGTGCAGATCTGGATGAAAAAAGAGGCCCTGAAGAATGTAAGCCGGTTCGAATCCTATTTATATATCACTACCCGCAACCTGATCATTGACCGCCTCAGGAAAAAGGTATATGTGCATGAAAATGAAGAATATCTGAAAGATTATTTTGAAGAAGCAGGCTACCACCCAGGGCAGCAGCTTGAATTTAAAGAGCTGGAACAGGCGGTGAACCAGGCCATCAGGCACCTTCCGCCGCAACAGCAAACCGCTTTTCGCCTGAGCCGTTTCCAGGGCTTAAGCCATGAAGAAATTGCCCGCCAGATGGGCATCTCCAAACAATCGGTAAAAAGCTATATCGTACGGGCGATCGTCCAGGTACGCCATCTTCTTGAACAGCATACGGGCAATTCACTCTTGTATACTTTCGTGTTATTACTCCTGCAAAAAAAAATTTAAACACCGGCGCTCCCTTCTTTCTTTTAATTACGTCTTTTATATAAAGGGGGGGATAAAGTCTTTACACTTTATCATACTGTTTGGCGTATGTTTAAAAATATAAATGTATAAATCCCTTGTAAACCTGGTAGTGTTTTATGGAAAAACAGGCATTTGAGCATTTAGTACAAAAGTTTCTGGATGAAACGATCGGGCAGGAGGAGCTGGCGGTTTTTTTGGCGGAAGTACAAAAAGAGCCAGGCCTTGCTGTGATTGACGATGTGCTGCGTGCCCGGCTTGAAAATAAAATGGACAGGGGTTTATCTGATCCGGGCCAGCTGCCTGAAATGTTTTCCGAAGTACTTAAAAGGTCGGGTGAAGCGCCTCAAACCCCGGTAGTGGCCATGCCGGTTAAAAGATCTTTTACTTTTAAGCGCATTGCTGCAGCGGCGGTTTTAACAGGCCTGGTGCTTGGCGGCTTATATTATTTCAATACCGGTAATAGGGCAAAGGATACAGGGGCTTTACAATCCGGGGCAGCTGCTATCATCAAAGATGTGCAACCCGGTGGTAATAAAGCAATATTAACCCTGGCCGATGGCAGCACCATTACACTGGATAGCGCCAAGAACGGCCAGCTTTCCCGGCAGGGCAATACCAGCATTATTAAATTAAATAACGGCCAGCTTGCCTACCAGGCTAAGGGCCAGGCGGGTGCAGTCGTGTATAATACCATCTCAACACCCCGGGGGGGCACCTATAAAATAATACTCCCTGATAATACTACGGTGTGGCTCAATGCCGGATCCAGCGTGCGTTTTCCAACAGCGTTCACCGGCAGTGAACGGAACGTGCAAATAACCGGGGAAGCATATTTTGAAGTAAGCAAGCACACGGGTGCTGACGGCCGCAATGTGCCGTTTATTGTGCATGTGAATGATGCGGCTGCCGGTGGCGGCATGCAGGTAGAGGTGCTTGGAACCCACTTTAATATAATGGCCTATGACGATGAAAGCGTGGTGAAAACAACCTTGCTGGAAGGAGCTGTGAAAGTAACCAAAAGTAATAACAGCGTATTGCTTAGCCCTATGCAGCAGGCAAGGCTGGTTAAACAGAACAGCGATCTGAAAGTTACTAACAGTATTAATGCCGATGAAGAAACCGCCTGGATAAACGGCGTGTTCCAGTATAATGATACCGAGCTCCCGGCCATTATGCGCCAGCTGAGCCGGTGGTATGATGTAGAAGTAAGCTACGAGGGTCCTATACCAACAGATCGTTTTACAGGGAAAATATCAAAGAACATCAGCCTTACACAAGTGCTTAAGATATTGGAGCTGAGTGATCTGCATTTTAAAATCGAAGGAAGAAAAATTATTGTAACGGCCTGATATAAGCTTTAAGCGGTAGTATATTATTGATCCACTATGAAAATTGAACAATGAAAAAATTATTCACGGGATGCTGCAGCCTACACAGCAAAACGGTTCCGCAAAGTTACAGATGGGGTATTAATAAGCCATCACTGTAGCCGGATATCAACCAAACAGGAAATAAAGGAATGCAAACAATCCACGACTTACCATGAAATTGTATCACCACAACATTGCTAAAACAAGCACTTAAATATGATAAGAGAATGAAAAGCTGACTTTAGACCAAATAAAGACCGGGAACGTTGGAGCCGTCCCCGGTTTAATTTGAGCTAATCTTTAGACTAAACAATTGTTTCAGGAACTGTTTATTTATTAACCAAATCAAAACAAATGTATGAATCTGATTGCTTACCGCAAAACCGGTAGGTTGGGGCCTGCCTTGCACCGCCTTACCCGAAGCCGGTTATTATCCAAAACGCTATTGGTTATGAAATTAACCACCATTTTAATACTTGCTGCTTTATTACAGGTTAGCGCTAAGGGATTTGCCCAGAAAATTTCCCTTAAAGCTAAAAATACACCGCTCGTAAAAGTGCTTTCAGAAATTGAAAGGCAAAGCGGTTACTCGTTTTGGTATAGATCATCACTGTTGAAAAATGTAGATAAGATCTCTATAGAGCTCAAAGATGTGAATATTGATGAGGCCCTGAAGAAATGCCTTAACAGCCAGGGTTTTGAATATATTATAGTGGACCACACCATTATCATAAAGCTGCCGGGGGAAAAGACCGACTACCAGGCCCCGCTGCCACCCGCGCATATAAAGGGAAAAGTAACCGCCGCTGATGGTACACCGCTCATTGGCGTAAGTGTATTGGTAAAGAACACGCAGCGCGGAACCACCACTGATGCGAATGGCGAGTTCTCCATCAGCGTTAATAAAGGCGAAGTGCTGGTGTTTTCCTATGTGGGGTATGACCCAAAGGAGCTTGCGTTTAATGATCAGCCTTTTGTTGCCATAAACCTTTCCGAAAGCAAAGTGACATTGAGTGATTTTGTGGTGGTAGGGTATGGTAAGCAGAACAGGGCAGCCTTAACCAGCGCCATTTCAACCGTTAAGGCAGAAGATCTTAACAGGGGCGCAATAAGTGATGTGGGGCAGCTGTTGCAGGGCAAGGTGCCTGGCCTGAATATTTCAGCCAGCGGCGATCCCAATAAGCCGGCTGCAGTTGTTATGCGGGGCGCTTCCACCATCAACAGCTCACAAACACCATTCTATGTAATTGACGGTATCCCCGGTGCAGATATCTCTGTGATAGCGCCGGATGATATTGCTTCAGTAGATGTGCTGAAAGACGCTGCTGCTACGGCTATTTATGGTAACCGCGGCGCCAACGGCGTTATCATGGTCACCACCAGGAGAGGCAAGAGCGGTCAGATGCAGGTGGGATACAATAGCTATATTGGCCTGGAAAAAGTATCCAACAAGCTGGATATGATGGATGCCGGCCAGCTGAGGGATTTTCTTAAAAAGAATAACCTGGCATTCTCTCCCGCGGACGACAAAGGCGCTAATACCGACTGGCAAAGCTCTATTCAACGCAGCTCCGCAATTGCGCATAATCATAACCTGTCTTTCAGCGGCGGTGGAGAACACGGCAATTACATCGCCAGCGTAAACTATATACGTAAAGAAGGGATCCTTAAATCCAGCTCCCTGGAGCGTGTGATCGCCCGCATGGCCGTAGAGCAATATGCGTTAAATGATAAAGTAAAATTCGGGCTTACGGTAACCAACTCCCGTACCAATTCCGATGACATTGCCTACCGGAATACCGTATTGCTGGAATCTGCGCTGTACCTGCCGGTTTCACCCATCAAGAATGCCGACGGCAGCTATTTTGAGAACTTCCAGAACCAGAACTACTATAACCCGGTTGCCATGATGGATAACAGCCAGGTGAATAATAAGAACAATACCCTGGTAGGAAGCTTTACCACGCAGGTTAAATTACCTTTTGGGTTCACATACGATATGAACCTTGCTTACCAAAGCACCAGCTTGTTGTATGGCGCTTATTATAATAAGTATTTCACCGATCATTACACCAACATGTATGATAACCCGGATCCCGGACTGGGCGCGCACACGCAGCAAACATTCGGTACGAACGGGCAGGCGGTAAGAAGCTCATTCCAGAACACGAGCAAGCTGCTTGAAACTTACCTTACCTGGGACCGGAAGTTCGGTAACCACAGCATCAATGCAGTGTTGGGGTATTCCTGGCAGAATTTTGTTAATGGCGATGGTTTCCAGGCTTCTACCTCCAACTTCCCTGTTGATAACATAGCTTACAGGAACTTTGCATTAAGTAATCCTTACGCTGTTAGCTCGTACCGCATCGACTTTGGTCCTAACGGCGTTTACCAGGAAACAAGGCTTATTTCAGACTTTGCCCGCTTAAACTATAACTTCAAGGATAAGTACCTGTTACAGGGTTCTATAAGAAGGGATGGCAGCTCTGTTTTCGGAACCGATCACCAGTGGGGTTATTTCCCTTCAGTAGGTGCTGCATGGCGCATCAGCAATGAAGCGTTTATGGACAAACAGCAGATCTTTACTAGCTTAAAGCTGAGAGCAAGCTACGGCGTAACAGGTAATGCCACCGGTTTTAATGCATATACTGCACGGCTTATTTCAGGCAGCGTCGGAACATATTATTATAACGGTGTGCTGGGAGCTGCTTATGGCCCCACCCAGGCCGATAACCCGGACCTGCGCTGGGAAAAAACAGCCACTACCAATATCGGTGTCGACTTTGCGATCTTAAAAGGCAAATTAAGCGGAACGCTGGAATGGTATAACAAGAATACCACGGGTATGATCTACCCATACCGGGTTGATCCGCTGCTGGTGCCGGCAGGAACCATTACGGCCAATGGCGGAAGCATGAATAACAGGGGCATTGAGCTGGGACTTAGCGCCACTCCTGTACAGAGCAAAAACTTCAGCTGGACCTCCAACCTGAACCTGGCGCATAACACCAATAAAATTACCAGCCTCAAAAATCCGCTGTTCACCGGCGGTGATTCGCTGGCAGTAAGCTTCCCGGAAGGCGGTGGCCAGTCCGGCAGCTCTTTACAGCTGTTAAAATCAGGTAAGCCGCTGGGCCAGTTCTTTACATTGGAGTATGCCGGTAAGAACCAGGATGGCGTATCTCAATACGTAGGCGGCGATGGTAAGCTTACCACCTCCCCATCTATTGGCAGGGACTACCATTATATGGGCAGCGCGCAGCCGAAGCTGCTGGCCGGCTGGTCCAACAGTTTCCGCTACAAGGATTTTGACCTCAACATCTTTATCAGAGGGGTGTTCGGGAATAAAATATTCAATGCTACCCGGGCAGATCTTTTCAGGCCTACTACCGCGCAATACGCCAACATCCTGGTGGATGCCGGTAATGAATCTATTGCCGATGTGAATGCATACCGGTACTCTTCCCGTTTCATAGAAAGCGGCTCTTATGTAAGGTTCGATAATGCAACGCTGGGTTATAATATCAAGAACCCCGGCCGGTACATTAAGAATATCCGGTTATATACCTCTGTGAACAACCTGTTTGTGATCACAAAGTTCAAAGGGGTGGATCCTGAGGTGAACCAGGGAGGTATTGCGCCCGGAGTTGATTATAACAACTTCTATCCTAAAACGCGCACCTTCCTGTTTGGCCTGAACGCGGCATTTTGATCTAATCTGAAAAATCATTAATCATGAAAAAGCTAATTAAATATAGTATTTGCATAGGGAGCCTGGTGCTGGCCATGAGCGCCTGTCATAAGGTGGAGGTGCCGGTTTCCACGGAATTAACACCCGATGTTTTTCCGCGGGATTCCGCACAGTTTATACAGGCTGCCGGACCGGCCTATGTTGCGCTGCGCGGTAATTACGGTGTTGAATATTTCTTTCAGCAATCTTTTAGTACCGATGAAGGCATTATGCCTGCGCGGGGCGGTAACTGGTATGATGGTGGGCAGAATAAGGAAATGCATTACCATAGCTGGACAAAAGACAACGGTTATGTGAATGGCAACTGGACCTGGCTGACAACTACTATTGGCGCTACCAACCAGGCGCTGTCTATCCTGGATAAAAATATGCCGGCCGGTAACTTTAAGCAAACGAGCCTGGCAGAGCTTAAAATGGTACGGGCACTTGCTTATTTTATGCTGATGGATAACTATGGGAATGTACCCATCGATACCCTGTATGGCGATTTTACGCCCAAACCCAATATTCCCCGTGCGCAGGTATTTAATTTTATTGAAAGCGAGATAAAGGCGGCTATTCCTTCTTTAAGCAGCGCAACCGGTATTACCACCTATGGCCGGCCTAACCTGTATACCGCTTATGCCTTACTGGCTAAAATGTATCTGAATGCAGAGGTTTATACCGGCACTCAGCGTAACGATGATTGTATTGCAGCCTGCGACAATATCATTAAATCCGGCAAATATGTGTTAGCGGCAAAAGATAGCTATCTTAAGATCTTTTATCCTGACAATGGACCGCAAACGCCTGAATTTATTTTCGCTATTCCCTACGATGCAACATCCGCCAACACTTTTCCTTTCAGGAGTGTGAACATACATGCCCGTTACGATGTACCGCGCAGCGAAACCAAAAAGTTCAACCTGCCGTTTACGCCGGGCGGCCCTGCAAGCACGTTGCCTGAATACTATGCCTTCTTTAACGATCCTAACGATGTAAGGAACGGACAATGGCTTACCGGTTTGCAGTATATGAACGACGGCGTTACGCCGGTAACCGTTGCCACTACAAACCTGGGCTACGACCAGTTTTATTCTGGAAGCAATCCTTCCGGTGCATTATTGTTCCATGTAAAGCTTACACCTGATATTGTTTTAAGGCAGGGCGATGCATCACAATTTGATGTGGGTAATGATGAAATAGGCTGGAATATGGGTTACCGCAATATCAAGTTCTATCCCGATGCAAGCTCACCTACCCGTAACCAGAACAATGATATACCGGTATTCAGGTATGCGGATATACTGCTGATGAAGGCGGAGGCAATATTGCGGGGCGGTGCGGCCACCAACGGCCAAACGGCTTTATCCCTTGTGAACGATGTAAGGGCGCAGCGTACTACCACGGCCCCCTGGACGGCCGTAACGCTTGCCACTTTGTATGCAGAACGTACGCGTGAATTTGCCTGGGAAGGCTGGCGCCGGAACGATATGATCCGCTTCGGCAAGTTTGAGGATAAGTGGGGCCTTAAGACGAACACCGAAACTTACCGCCGTATTTTCCCTATCCCTACTGCGGCATTAAGTCTTAACCTCGCGCTCCAGCAAAACCCTGGCTATTGAGTGTGGTAAGGCATCAGTAAAGATCTATATAACCCGGGGATCCGTTCCCGGGTTATTCCATTTCAGAATGTTATTTTACACCTAAAGCAAGGTTGATGATGAGAAAGTTTGTTTTATTGTTATGCTGCCTAACCCTTTTGCTGAAAGTAAGTGCACAACAGGATGCACGGGCATCTTACGGGCTTATTAAAAGAATGCTTCCGCAACAGGCTGCTTTTTTTAAAGTGGAGGGCTTATCCCAACAGGATGGAAAAGATGTTTTTGAAATTGAAAGCAGCGCCAATAAAATTATTTTAAGGGGCAATAATGGCGTAGCGGTTGCAGCTGCACTGTATTATTACCTTACTGAATATTGCCATTCCCAGGTAACCTGGAACGGCACCAACCTTCACCTGCCCCAAAAGCTTCCGGTCTTAAAAGAAAAGGTTCGCAGGCAAACGCCCTATCAATACCGCTATTACCTTAACTACTGCACTTTTAACTACAGCATGAGCTGGTGGGATTGGGACCGCTGGGAAAAAGAAATTGACTGGATGGCGCTGCACGGTATTAACATGCCGCTGGCCATTACCGGTGAGGAATATACCTGGTACACGGTGTATAAGGAAATGGGCTTTAGCGATCAGGAGCTGGCAGACTTTTTTTGCGGTCCTGCTTATTTTTCCTGGTTCTGGATGGGGAACCTGGATGGCTGGGGCGGCCCGCTGCCGCTTAGCTGGATGCAAAGCCATAAAGTGCTGCAGCAAAAGATCCTTAAACGGGAAAGAGAGCTGGGCATGACGCCCGTACTTCCTGCTTTTACCGGCCATGTTCCTGCTGCGTTTAAGAAAAGATTTCCGGGAGCAAAGCTGAAAGCAACCAACTGGACAAACGGTTTTTCCGATACCTATATCCTCGATTCGGAAGACCCGCTGTTCGCCACTATCGGGAAAAAATTCCTGGAAGCGCAAACCCGGCTGTTTGGTACCGGTCACTTGTATTCCGCCGATACGTTTAATGAAAATGAGCCTCCGTCTGATGATCCTTCCTTCCTGTCAAAGCTGAGCGCAAGGATCTATGAAGGCATGCGGCAGGCAGATACTGCGGCTGTTTGGGTGATGCAGGGATGGCTGTTCTACAGTGACCGGAAGTTCTGGAAAGCGCCGCAGATAGAAGCCCTGCTAAAGGCCGTTCCGGATAATAAAATGATCTTGCTTGACCTGGCCGCAGAAATAGAGCCTGTATGGAAAAGAACCGCTGCATTCTACGGCAAGCCCTGGATCTGGAACATGCTTAACAATTTTGGTGGTAATATAAACCTGTTCGGAAGAATGGACGGCGTTGCCAGCGGGCCTGCCATGGCGTTAAATGACAGCGCTTCCGGACGTTTATCGGGCATTGGCTTAACCATGGAAGCCATTGAGCAAAACCCCGTGATCTATGAGCTGATGATGCAGCATACCTGGCAAACAAAACCGGTTGACTTAAATGAATGGCTGAAAAAGTATGTGCTGAACCGTTATGGCGTTGCCAGTGACAGCCTGGTGAAAGCCTGGCAGGTATTAAGGGCCACCGCTTATAACGGAAAAGATATAAGGGATGGCGCGGAATCAATTATCACCGGCCGGCCCACCTTTGATTCAACCACTGTATGGACGCGTACCCGGCTCAATTACCCGCCCGGAGAGCTGCTGCCCGCATGGGACCTGTTCATTCATGCTGCAAAGAACGGTGTGAATACAGATGGTTTCCGCTATGACCTTGTTGATATTACCCGGCAGGTGCTTGCCAACTATGCGCTTCCCTTACAGGCAAAATGGAAAAGCGCTTTTAAGGATAAGGACAGTACCGCGTTTGCAGCATACAGCCGCCGGTTTTTGCAGCTAATGAGCGATATGGATGCCCTGTTAGCTACCCGTAAAGATTTTATGCTGGGCCCCTGGATCGCAAGCGCACGCCGTTGCGGTACTACCCCCGCAGAAAAAGCCCTGTATGAACGTAATGCCCGCGACCTGATAACGCTGTGGGGCGATGCGGAAAGTCCCTTACATGAATATGCCAACCGGCAATGGAGCGGTTTGATAAATGATTTCTATAAAAAAAGATGGGCGCAATTCTTTCAGATGCTGCAACAATCGTTACGCACGCAAACGGAACCCGATCTTAAACTGTTTGAACAGCACATTAAGCAGTGGGAGTGGAGCTGGGTGAATGAGCAAAAAGCATTTCCCGTACAGCCGGCAGGCAGCAGCATAGCCAAAGCGCTGCAGGTGTATGAAAAGTACAGAGCTGAAATTGGAACGGCATATGAATATTAAAAACGGTTATACTATTCCTGCTATGGATAATACTACCCGGAAACAAAGACTTGTTTCGTTAGACGCATTACGCGGGTTTGATATGTTCTGGATCATGAGCGGCGAGCGTATTTTTCACGCCCTGGCCAAAGCAACCGGCTGGCCGGTTTTTATATGGATCTCAGCCCAGCTGCACCATACCGTATGGAATGGGATTACATTCTATGATATGATCTTTCCGTTGTTCCTTTTTATTGCAGGAGTATCCATGCCCTATTCATTACAAAAGAAAGTGGCATTGGCAGACGTACGTTATCCCTCGCAGCTGCCTGCCAGGGAGAAGAATAAGCTGTATCTGTCAATGCTCCGGCGTACCTGCATACTGATCTTACTGGGCATGATCGTAAATGGCCTCCTGAAATTTAAAGGATATGAAAATACCCGTTTTGCCAGCGTGCTTGGGCGCATTGGCCTTGCGTGGTTTTTTGCGGGGCTTATATATCTTAATTGCAAGCCTAAAGCGCAGGTATTATGGCTGCTGGTTTTGTTATTGGGTTACTGGGCGCTTATGATGTGGGTGCCGGTGCCCGGTTATGGCGCCGGTGTGCTTACAATGGATGGATCCCTGGAGTCTTATGTTGACAGGCTGCTGTTGCCAGGCAGACTGCACGACGGTGTGCATGACCCCGAGGGCATCCTGTCTACCATACCTGCAATTGGTACTGCTTTGCTGGGCGTATTTACAGGCAGTTTTTTACAGCAGCAGAGCGAGAAATTCAATATGCATAAAAAAGCTCTTGTTATGTTCGGCGCAGGAGTGGTGCTGGTTTTAACAGGCTTACTATGGGACCGGTACTTTCCCATCAATAAAAGATTGTGGACAAGCTCTTTTGTATTGTATGTGGGCGGATGGAGCCTCCTGTTATTGTCTGTTTTCTATTTTGTGATCGATGTAATGGGATATAAAAAATGGGCTTTCCCGTTTATTCTTATCGGCGTTAACTCCATTGTTATTTACATGGCATCGGAAGGCATGGTTGATTTTGGACATACCGCCGGGTATCTTTTTGGTGGGCTGATCCAATATGCACCCATGATATGGCAGCCTGTTTTTTCCGCTTTATCGGTTACCTTAATACAACTTGCGTTGTTATATTTCTTATACAGGCAAAAATTGTTTTTGAAAATATAAGGATACTGATTTAATCTATCCCGCAATCAGCCTGGCAGGTTGCTAATGCCTCTTTTGCTATTTGCTTCCTGCCCCAGTTGTGTAAATGTTTAATGAACGGGATCAGTTCCAGGCCGGTTTCACTTAACGAATATTCCACTTTTGGCGGCACTTCATGATACATTTTCCGGATGATTAATTTATCGTCCTCCAGCTCCCTTAAAGTCTGGGTAAGCATCTTAGTTGTAATATCAGGCAATGTTCTGCTTAGCTCACCGTAGCGCAGCACCGTTTTCATATTCAGGTACCACAGGATCCGCGCTTTGTATTTTCCGCCGATGCGTTTAAAGGCATAATCAACGGCACACAATTGTGTAGTCTCGGAGGAATTTGACTTATTTTTCATTTTATTTCCTATCTAACTAATTGTTTATCAACAATACATACTTTTTGGTATATAAGATACAAAAAAGTACATACTTGCCAAAGGTACAAAATTGGGCTAGTCTTGCATTCAATTAAAACAAATAACAATGGACTTGAAATTAAAGGATAAGGTAGCCGTGGTTACCGGTGCATCAAAAGGGATCGGTGCAGGAATTGCAAAAGCATTTGCAGCTGCAGGCGCAAAAGTAGTTGTCAATTACGCATCCAGTAAAGAAGGTGCTGATAAAGTTGTAAATGAGATCACAAAAAATGGCGGTGTTGCTATTGCTGTTCGTGGCGATGTTACAAAATCAGCAGAGGTGAAAAAACTTTTTGAAGAAACAGGGAACACTTTTGGCAGGCTGGATATTTTGGTCAACAATGCCGGCGTTTTCAAATTTGAGCCGGTAGAGGCTGTTACAGAGGAAAGCTTCCATACGCAATATAATACACATGTGCTGGGCAACTTATTATCTACCCAAAATGCGGTAGCAATGTTCGGTAATGGCGGTGGAAGCATTATCAATATCAGTTCTACGGTAAGCCAGAATCCCATTCCCGGCCTTGTTGTATACTGTGCAGCCAAAGCAGCGGTTGACAATATGACGAAGCTGTTGGCAAAAGAGCTGGGAGGAAGAAAAATACGGATCAATACTATTGCGCCAGGTGTTACAGAAACGGAAGGAACACATAGCGCCGGAATAATTGGCGGCGACCTGGAGAAACAAATGGTTGCCAGTACGCCATTGGGCCGTACAGGTCAGCCGGAAGATATTGCAAAAGTTGCTGTTTTTCTTGCTTCTGATGATGCGGGATGGGTAACCGGTGAGCGGATCACCGTTGCCGGCGGACTGTTATAGGATGCGGCGTAATGCCGTTGAATCATTTATTATAGCCCCGCAAGGGGCTTTCCTGGCTAACAGGCAATCCGGTATTGCTTTGGGCGCTATCTAAAGGAAATTATCCTTATATTAGTATAGCAATTATACCGTCATGAAAAAAGTAGCCCTGTCCCTTTTAGCGCTGTTTACAGCCACTTTGTCCCTTTCTGCACAAGACTCTGCGAGCCGTATACAAACCACGCACATCGCAAATATCCTGGATAATTACAGGAGCCTCAATAATTATTTTACGGCAACCAGCTTCCGGCCGGTAGGCGGTACGGTTGGTAGTCCTTACTTGTACGACGATTGGGGCCGCCTGTGGATAGACTCCATGGAAAACAAACCCGTGAAATACTCCATGGTTTATGACGCGAATGTGGACCTGCAAAAAAATGCCCTCATCATCCGCGCCGCCGGCGAGGGGAAAGCATATACCCCCGAAAGCCGCTATATACAAGCGTTTCACCTGGTTAAAAATGAGGTGGCAACCCATTTTGTGAATGTAGATATAGACGGCCGTTTACAATTTATGCAGCAGCTTGCAGCAGGTAAATATTCATTGGTAAAAGCCGTAAAAGTTAAATTTGAACGCGCCAATTTTGTAGATAAGGGGGTAACGCAAATGGGACATAACTACGACGAATATAAAAGAGATTATACCTACTTCCTCCTTAAAGATGGGATCCCCGTTAAGGTAAGCTTAAAAAGAAAAAGCTTCTTATCCGCTATAGAAAAAGATGCTGCAGCTTCAGCCGCCGCGAAAAAATTCCTTGACAGCAATGATGCCTCTTTCGATGAGCAAACAGCCGCCGGCCTGGTTAACGCTATTAATCAATAATACACAGACCGGTTTTTTGCTTGCATGCATGACCCTTAACAAATAACACTTTTGTCGATACGACACTTAATATTACACATTTGCATTTTTACATAATTTGGGTATTTTTACTTTCATGCGCGACGATATCCCCGAATTGCAAAGCAGAATATACCGCGGTGATACACAAGCATTTAAAGAATTATACGATCGCTGCTGCACTCCACTGCTGCAGCTGGCCCTGGCCATCGTTCATAACAGGGAAATGGCGGAGGAAATAGTAGCAGACGTGTTCATTGCCGTATGGAGAAAAAAGAAAGACCTCCATCAGGTAAGCAACCTGAAATGGTACCTCTATGCCGCCACCCGTAATATTGCGCTTAACTACCTCCGTAAATACGCCCATAAAAAAACGCTGCATCTCGATGAAGCCTATTCGCTGGAATATGAAATAAACCCCGAAGCGCAGCTTATCAGCAATGAAATGGTGCGCCATATTAATATGGCCATCAGTGAGCTGCCCCCGCAGTGCCGCCTGATCTTTAAACTGGTGAAGGAAGATGGGCTCAAATACCGGGAGGTAGCCGTTCTGCTGAATGTTTCCATAAAAACCGTTGAAAACCAGGTAGGCATCGCCCTGAAAAAGCTCACCAGGATGAAAGCATTCCTGATCACGCCGCTGACCGGCGGTCAGTGACCCTCCCTTAAAAAAAATTCCTGCCCCTTTGGGGGTATTATCTCCTGCGTGTTGTCTTTTACCCCGGAGCGCGCACTTATTCAACCATTTTCAATAAGACTATGAGCAACGATCGTATATGGATATTACTCGGAAAACAGCTCAGCGGAGATATTTCACCCGCCGAGCTGTCAGAGCTGGAAGCATTGCTGAAAGATGATCCGGAGGCAGCTGCTTCCCGCGACCTTGCCGCCGGCATCTGGCAAACGCCTATACAGGAGGTAAGCGACGCTCATGATAGTAAGGAACGCATCTGGGATGCGGTGAGCCCGCAGCTCCAGCCACGCCGCCACCGTACTATTGTACGCAGGCTGGTGGCAGCAGCAGCTGCGGCAGCTGTATTAGGAGTAATATGGACGGGATGGAAATTTACACGTCCGGCTGCTCCCGGACTGCAGCAGCTCAGCTCCGCTGCGGGTGGAAAATCCAGGGTAGTGCTTCCCGACGGCTCCGTGGTATTGCTCAATCGCAATACGCAGCTCCATTATGAAAAGAATGGCTTTGGTAAACAGCACCGCGAAATTACGCTCAGCGGTGAAGCCTTTTTTGATATTGCAAAAAGTGAAGGTGTTCCTTTTATCATCCATGCAGGAAAAGTGAACATCCGTGTACTGGGCACTGCTTTTAACGTGAAAGCCTATGCGGGCGACAGTGCCGTGTTCACTACACTGGTCCGCGGAAAAATTGCCGTATCGTTCCGGGAAAAAACCGTGGTGCTGCAGCCGGATGAAAAATTAACAGTGCCGCTCACCCGACCGGTGGCCGTTTTTCAGCAAAAACACCTGGAAAAGGATAGTAGTGGCCAGCTCCCGGAAATATCCTGGCTGAATAATAAGCTGGTATTTGACAATAACACCTTTGGCGAGCTGGCAGCAAAAATGAACCAGTGGTACGGCGTTACTTTTCACTTTGAATCTGACAGCCTGAAGCAGCTGCGGTTTTCCGGCATCATCGATACCGAATCAGTAGATGAGGCGCTGAACATGCTGCAGCTGGCGCGTCCCTTTAATTTCCAGGTCAACGGGAAAGAGGTACGCATCCGTAACTGATATTGCATTATTCATTATTCATCTTCAAAAATAAATACTATGACCTAGAAGCATTACACATCCACTCACTTTACTTTTTTCACCCTCTTACATTCCATGTTATGAAATTAACGTTCCTATGGGTTTTGCTGCTCACCGGCATCATACCCGCATACGCTACCTCTGCCACCCAGGAAAAGATCAGCATCTCCCTGGATAAGGTCAGCATTAAAACAGTGCTGAAAGCCATTCAGCAAAAAAGCCGCTACCGGCTTATCTACAACGACGACATCCTGCCGGAAAAGCCACCGGTGTCTATCCACGCAGAAAATGCCACGGTTGAGCAGCTGCTTACCCAAACCTTTACCGGCACCACCCTCCGTTACACTGTAATGAATGACAATGCTATTGTGATCGGATCCGGCAATGTAAGCGCCGCCAGAATAAGCGGTACTGTAAAAAACGAACATGGCGATCCGCTCATTGGCGTATCCGTAAAAGTAAAAGGTACCAATGTTGGTACTATGACCAATGAGAATGGCCATTTTGAGCTGCAGGCTGCTACCGGCGTTACGCTGGTATTCAGCTATGTGGGCTACGAACAAACCGAAATAGTAAGCACCGCAGATCCCGTTAACATTATCCTGAAAGAAAGCGCCAGCGGCCTGAATGAAGTAGTGGTGGTGGGTTACGGCACGCAGAAGAAAACCTCTTCTACCGCGTCTGTAGCCGCCGTGCAGGGAAAGGAGCTGGCAAAATCGCCGGTTACCAACATCTCCAATTCGCTGGCAGGTAATGTTTCCGGTATCAGCATGCGCCCTAATGGCGGCCAGCCGGGCAGGGATAATCCCGATATACATATCAGGGGTATTGCCACCACCGGCAACAACTCACCGCTGATAGTAGTGGATGGGATCATCCGTAATAACATCAACGAAATTTCGCCCGCCTCCATTGCATCTGTTACGGTGTTGAAAGATGCCGCCGCAGTAGCACCTTATGGATTAGGGGGTGCCAATGGTGTTATCCTCATCACGACCAAACGCGGCAGCTCAGGAATGCCAACGTTGGCATTAAATGCGTATTACGGCTTTCAAACGCCTACCTATTATCCTAAGATGCTGAACGCGCAGGACTATATGCGCCTGCGTAACGAAGCCTACATGAATGAAAATCCCGGTGGTGCACAACAGCCTTTCAGCGATGATCTCATTAACACGTATGCAGATCTGAACGCGAAGGATCCCGATAAATACCCCATCAGCAATACCAAAGACCTGGTACGCATGCACGCGCCCATTCAAAACTACAATATGCAGCTAAGCGGCGGCACCAAAGTAGTGCGGTATTATGCCGGTCTTGGTTTCCTTAAGCAGGATGGTATGTTTGACCCGATCAATTACAAACGTTATGATTATAACGTAAACATGGAAATAAGCGCCACACCTACCACCACGGTATCGCTGTCGCTTATTGGCGCCATTGAGAACACCAACAGCGTAGATGCCGCCACCACGCCGGGCCAGCTGTTCCGCAGCGCGTACAAGCTGATACCCATTACCAACCTTTATTATAGCAATGGCCTCTGGGGCGAGTTTGCAGGCAACTCGCCGGTAGGGATACTGAAAGCAGGCTATTCCCACCGCAATGCCACCTCCCTGCTTAGCACCCTTGCCGTGGAGCAACAGCTGCCTTTCATTAAAGGGCTTAGCATAAAAGGAACCTTCAGCTATGACCCTAATGAATTTACAGTTAAAGGATGGCATACGCCGTTTTACTTTTATTCACAGAATACGTCAACCAGCCCTTACAGCTATACAAAACAGATCTCCACTTCGGAAGGAAGCGCTGCTCCATACACCTGGCTGAACCAGGAGTATTCAAAGAACCAGTATTTTACCTACCAGGGATTCCTCAACTATCATAACACTTTTGGTAAACATGATTTCACCGGGCTGCTGGTAGCAGAAGCCCGCAAGAATGACTCTACCGGCTTCTCTGCCCGGCGCAATAATTTTGCGGTGAACATCGACGAGCTGGGTATGGGCAGCTCCAACAAAAATGATTTTGATAACAACGGCTCCACCATTACCGGCAGCCAGCTTGGATTTGTATACCGCGTAGGCTACATCTACGATCATAAATATCTTTTTGAAGCAGCCGGCCGGTATGATGGCCACTACTACTTTGCTCCCGGCAAACGCTGGGGCTATTTCCCCGCCTTCTCCGCAGGATGGGTGATCTCCGAAGAGAATTTTATAGCAGATCATGCCACCCCGCTGGAATACCTTAAGCTAAGGGCATCCTGGGGAAAATCAGGCAACCTGGCCGGGGCCGCATTCCAGTACCTGAACGGCTATAATTTATACGGCAACGCCTATGCCTACGGCAACGGCAGCATGGTACAGGGATCCAACATTACCCGGGAAGCCAATCCCAATATCACCTGGGAAATATCCACCAAAACGGATATAGGCGTAGACGCTACTTTATGGAAAGGGTTGCTTACACTGGAAGTAGATTATTTTCATGAAAGAAGAACCGGCATGCTGCTGCCACCAGCAGTAACGGTGCCGGTAGAATACGGTCTGAACCTCTCCGACGAAAACCAGGGCATCATGGAAAACCATGGTATCGACATTTCTGCCGGTACCACCCACCGTTTCTCCAATGGCCTGCAGCTAAACCTGAACGGTAATTTCAGCTACGCTAAAAATAAAATGATCCAGGTATTTGAGACCGCCGCCACACACGATAATCCCAACCGCAGCAGAACCGGCCGGCCCATGGGCACACAATTCGGCTATCATGCGCTTGGATTGTTTTCCCAGGCAGATGATAAGAACAGCGATGGTATTATTAACAGCGAAGACGGATATAACGTTACCCAGTTTGGCGTGCTGCATCCCGGCGATATCCGCTATGCAGATATAGGCGGCCCCGATGGCAAGCCTGATGGAAAAATAGATTCCTATGATGAAACTGTGATCGGTAACCCGGTATATCCTTTCATTACCTACGGCTTCACGCCCAGCGCCTCGTGGAAAGGGTTTGATGTTAGCCTGTTCTTCCAGGGAGCTGCACTGGCCAGCCTGAACTTCCGTGGTTTTCAAACAGTGCCCTTTAACAACAACAATAGTAATTCATCCTACGAATACTATAACAACCACTGGACACCTAACACACCCGATGCAAAGTATCCGCGTGCAAACCAGTCGCCCTATGCCAATAACACCCAGAACTCTGATTTCTGGATGATGAAAACGGGTTACCTCCGTTTAAAAACGGCTGTGCTGGGATACACGCTTCCCGCCAGGATATCAAAAGCGATGAAGATGCAGAGCGTTCGTTGTTATGTATCCGGGCAAAACCTGCTCACTTTCAGCAAGATGAAATTCATGGACCCGGAGGTAGGCTATACTGACCTGGAAACAGCCTATCCTAACCAGAAGGTATTTGTGTTTGGACTAAATGTGAATTTTTAGATTCATCCTGTTAAACTAAAATATTATGACCCGATTCATACGTCTCCTGCCCGCTGCTATACTGTTGCTCAGTATCCTGTCGTGCAAAAAGGAATTTCTGGAAAATACAGATAAGACAAAGCTTACAGATGCCATCCAGTGGAGCACTGAAGGGAATGCCGATCTTTTCCTTAACGATATATACAGCGCATTGCCCAATTACTGGAACCAGCCGGAAAACCTGGATAACTTCACCGATGATAATGACGCCGGCTTTTACTACACGTCCTATAACTGGAAACAGGGTATTGTAGAAGCTTCCTCCAACGACTATACGGTTTGGGGCGGCATCACCGGTTCCGGGGATCTCACTAACTGGACAACTACCTTCACCAACATCCGCAAGTGCAACACCTTCATTACAGAAGTGCGTAATAACGCTGCCAACTTCTCACCGGAGTGGCTGAATAAACGGCTTGATGAAGCCCGCTTTCTCCGCGCCTTTTTTTACAGTGAGCTGTGGATGCATATTGGAGGGCTGCCCATTATTACCGTTCCTGCAGACAGGCGTACGATGGACAGTGCGGCCATTTATACTCCCAGGAGCACCTTTGCGGAAACAGTGAGTTTCATTACCACGCAGCTGGATTCCATTTCGACAGGTGGTCACCTGCCGCCTAAATACAACAAAGGCGATGCTGATGCCGGCCGGGCCACGCTTGGCGCTGCGCTGGCCTTAAAAGGATGGGTGGAGCTTTATGCTGCCAGCCCTGCATTTAACGCTGCACAACCCGCCGCAGGCAATGATCCCCATAAGGTAGCCGGTTATAATGACTACGATGCCCAACGCTGGAACAAGGCCGCTGCTACTTTCAAACAGTTCATTGATAACTATGGTAACGGTAAGGCATATGAGCTGTTTCCCGATCCTTCCGCCATCTGGTATGAAGCCAATGAATACCATTCGGAAGTGGTGTGGGACCGGCAGGTAGTGGCCAACATAATGGGATCTTCCTTTGAGCAATACGGCGGCCCGGTGTGGATCAACGGCGCCTACTACACCTGGGGCAACTATTGCCCCACGCAGGAGCTGGTAGACCAGTTTTTTATGGCGAATGGAAAATCCATCACTGACCCTACTTCCGGCTATGATCCCCAGCACCCCTACATAGGCCGTGAGAAGCGCTTCTACGACTGGATCGTATATGACGGCGCCCCTTATAAAATGACCTGGATGGACAAAGGCGATACCATCTATACCCGTATTGATAAGGTACATCCTTCCAAAAACCAGATTGATTTTGGGACCGATGACGTAGGCAACACGGGCTACTATTTTAAAAAGCGGCTTAACCCGCTGGTACGGCCCGGCGGTGGCGCAGTAAGCGGCGCTAACTTTATTTATTACCGCTATGCAGAAGTATTGCTGGGATATGCAGAAGCACAGAACGAAGCCGTGGGGCCTGATGCCAGCGTATACAACGCCATTAACCAGGTCCGCAAAAGAGCGGGCCTGCCCGACCTGGCACCTGGACTATCCCAGGCGGAAATGCGGACCGCTATCTATCACGAAAGGAGGGTAGAGCTTTGCTTTGAGCAGAAGCGCTTTTATGATATCATCCGCCTGAAAACCGTTAGTACCGTAATGAATGTGGACAAGCATGGTATGAAGATCACGAATACAGTACCCAATAACAATTCAGGCGTGTGGAAGTATGAAGTGGTGCCGCTGAACCATCCGCATGTGTTTACTTCAAAGATGTACCTGAACCCCGTACCACAGGATGCAATAGACCGGAACCCGAAACTGGTGCAGAATCCCGGGTATTGAGTGAAGAGATTCATTTTATTTCAAAAAAGTTGCAGGACACCCCTGCAACTTTTTTGTTTTAATAAGCTATATTGGTGAAGCCAACCCTAAGCCGTATGAAATTAATAGCAACCTTTACCCTTTTTCTGGTGTCAACAATTTCTTTCGCCCAGACAAAGGATCTTTCAACCCTGCCTTCTTATGACTGTTCTTTAAAAAAGGTAATGGCCATTATTGGTAGGCAAACAACGATTGCGTCACCGGATAGCAGCACTGGCTTAGAGGCAATGATTGCAGATTATTGCAGCACATTTGGAAATAACTGCATCCGTAAAAAAGAAGCAGCATTGACCGATAGCGACTATGCGAAGGATATTTTAATGGTGGGTGTTTTAAGTGATTTTAAAAAGTGGCCGCAGCTAAAAACACCTATTACGGCCATTGCCAATGGGTTTATAATTAATGACAAAGTATTTAAAGACAGGTCTGATGGCTTTGTTTACGTGGATACAAACAGAATAATTATCAGCGGAAACAGTCTTAAAGCCGTTAAAGATGCACAATTGGCGCTTACCGGCGGACACGATATCCTTATTGTGCAAAATGGAAAAATAACCTATTTCGGGAATAAAAAAGACAGCGCTCATTTCAACTGGTTTAACCTTCAGGATCTGAAAGAGAGCAACTACTACAAAAAAGGATCTGAATTATTCTCTGCCATTTATATTTCAAAAACATTTAAGGACACCATAGATTATCCAAAGCTGAATACAGAGCTGAGATCGTATGCGCGGCAGTTCCTGGGCATTTATAAGCTGAAAATGCCCGTAAAAAAGATCAGCTGGTTTGTTCATTCAAATATGAATGAATATGGTATTATGTCGGGTATGTTTGGATTAACCTGTCCTGGAAATAATTCAGCAGGATTTAGCATCCGTGGGGAGATCCATACCAATGGCTTTAATACAGGATTGGTTAAGCATGAATATTCACATTTTCTTTTCGACAATGCTATTCCTCAGGATAATAACCCCGCCTTTTTTGTAGAAGGCTGTGTTGAATATGTAACAAACCTTAATGATAAAGACCTGTATAATAAAAGACTTGAAGTAGCAAGGAAATTCAGGGATACCTTAAACTACGCTGATCTGATAATAAATAACAGGGATTTTTATGGACAGTATTCCAGCGCTAACTATTCGATCTGCGGAGTGTTTGTAAAGTATCTTATCGACAAGTTTGGCGTTGAGGCATTCAAGCAATTTTGTTTGGCAGATAACAAGAGAATGAAGACTAAGGATCTTTTTAAAATTGATTTTGATACCCTTGTAAATAATTACAAGAGCTGGTTAACGCAGGCAGGTAATGGCCAATAAATAGTTTTTACCTATATTACTGCAGTTATTTTGTTGCTGTATAGCAGTAGATAAGTTGGTGTTTACACAAGACCACACCGCCGGCTATCTTAATAATTCCTCAGGAAAGTAGCATCATTAAAACCTATAAATCCTTCGGGCCAGTTATGAAAATTAAAGCATATGGAATTAAAGAGAAAGGTGGAAAGGCGGAGCCTTTTTACTATGAAAGATCCATTGGTGAAAATGAGGTAAAAGTTAAAATTGTTTATTGTTCTATTGCAAGAGGCGATGTTCAATACATAAGTAATGATTGGGGCGATACAAAATTCCCGCTTGTTCCCGGGCATGAAATTGTGGGCGCTGTTGAGGAAACCGGCTCCAATGTAACTGCATTAAAAGTTGGCGACCTTGTTGGAATTGGTTATCAGCTGGAGGCCTGTTTTGAATGTGAGTTTTGTAAAGAAGGCAATGAACAATTTTGCGCGCAGCAAAAAGTAATTGGTGTGGATTGCTATGGCGGCCTGGCCGAGCATATTGTGGTTGATAACAGGTTTGCCTTCAAACTTTCACCGGCGCTTCACTCCGCCAACTACGTTCCTTTATTATCATCTGGCCTTGCCGTGTATACAGGAATTGTGAAAGCACAATTACCGGCCCATTCCGTTGTGGGCGTTCTGGGAGCCGGTGGCCTTGGGCAGATGGCCATCCAATTCTTGCATAAAATGGGACATAAGGTTTATGCATTTTCCCATTCTTTGGAAAAGAAAGAGATGATCAATCAGCTGGGAGCTGAATTTATATTGAGCTCAAACCCCGGTAGCCTGGCAGCTTTAGATAAGAAATTTGACTTTATTATTTCAACATTGAATGTGGAGTATGACCTGGATGCTTTTTTGAGGATCCTTAAGCCGCAGGGGAAGTTTTGCGTGGTAGCCTCACCCCTGAAAAAGCAGTCCATCAGCATTGGCCTGCTATACGATTATGCTCAACGAACCATTTATGGAAATTATGTGGGTAGCCGAAAGGATATGGTGGATATGCTTGATTTTGCGGCAAAGCATAATATTGAGAGCATGGTGGAGGTAATGCCATTCTCTGAAATGAATGAAGCAATAGAAAAGGTACAAACGGGAGCAATAAAGATCCGTTTAGTATTGAAAAACCAGGAATAATATGAACTCACAGGAAAAAGTATTACACTGTTACAATACGGTAGCCGATGACTACGCGGTTGAGCGTTGGGATGAGCTAAACCGGAAACATGTTGACCGCTTGTTATTGAAGGAATTTGCAGCTGCCAATAAAGACAAAGGCCTCTGCGCTGATTTTGGCTGTGGCCCCGGACAAACAACAAGGTTCCTGTACGATAACGGCATGAGAGATCTCGTTGGTACGGATCTGTCGCCTGCGATGGTGAATGTTGCCCGGAAGCTTTCCCCTGAGATAAAATTTGAAACAAAGGACCTGTTAAAGATCGATTTTCCGTCAGGGCATCTTGGGAGCGCGCTTGCGTTCTACGCCATCGTACATTTTACACTTGACCAGGTAAGGACCTGCTTCGGAGAAATAAACAGGGTGTTGAAACCCGGGGGCGATTTTTTATTTTCTTTTCACGTAGGGGATGAGATCGTTCATTTTGACAAAGCTCATGACAAAGAAGTAGATATTGATCTGTTCTTCTTTAAGACAGATGATATCGTGGCATTACTTGATGAAACGGGTTTTAATGTCATTGATGCCATAGAAAGGCGCCCGCATAAAGATATGGAATACCAAACCAAGCGGGCTTATATCTGGGCTGAGAAGAAATGAAGGAAGGAGGTTTAATCTTTTGATCCTGCAACTACAATGTCTGCCAGCTCCTCTTCCAGGTTATTACGGTTTGCGAGGCTGTTGGTGAGGATCACAAAGCCGGCGTTAAGCTGCGGGAAACATTCCAGCGAGCTGCGGGAACCACCTGTTCCGCCGCTGTGTTCAAGCACCTTATAACCTTCGGGAGTGCTGTGAATAAACCAGTTCAGGCCCATACCCTCCTTTTCGGTGCCGGATGTAACACGGTGGGAGAGTGCTATAGCGGGGCTGCCTTCTTTGTTGTTGGCGCTGATAAACTTAACCATGTCGGCTGTGGTAGACCGTAATGCACCCATAGCTGGCAGTTTGGATATATCCCATAAGGGTACCACCTTCCGGTGCTCATCATGGGGCCAGGCAATGCGGCCGGCCGGCAACGATCGAATATCAATGCGGGTGTCCTTCATCTGCAAGGGAGTAAGGATGTTGTTCGATATCAGTGTAAAGTAGTCCTGCCCGTAAATGTCTTCCAGTATCGTGCCCAGCAGGGCCACGGCCATGTTGGAGTAGGAGTAAATCTTGCCTGGCCGCCTGTCCATCTTCATCTGGTGCAGGCCCTCATAAAGCAGCTGCCGGTTATAATCGCGCAGCGGATCAAGCGAATCATAATCCGGCCGTTGCCACATATTAGGGAAGATGCGCGTGATCCCTGAAGTATGGTTGGTAAGGTCACGTATCCTAATTGGTATTCCCTCGTAGCTCAGGTTCGGATAGTCCCCTTTCAGGTAGCGGCGTATATCATCGTCCAGCCCGATCTTTTTGTCCAGTATGGCTTGTCCCAGTATAATACCTGTAAATGTTTTGGTGGTTGACCCGATCTCATAAACAGTATGGTTATCCGGAAGCTGTTTGTTGCCGGCTTTTGTTTCTCCGTAATTATAAAAGTGAACGGCGCCTTTCTGTACAATTCCTATGGAGAGCCCTACTGCTTTTTTATCATGAAAATAACGCCGTACGCTTTTATCGACCAGTGAATCCAGTTTGGTGAGGAGCGGATTGTCGCCTGGTATGGATCGTTGCTGGCCGCTGCAGGAGGAAACAGTTAATACAAGCAGGGCATATAAAGTTGCACGAAGCATAAGGGTTTTGCTTTTGTTCATAAGAGCAGGTCTTGCAATGGGCTTTCATCTTCAATACATTACCGGACACAATCTAATACAAATTCATATTATTATGCAACAATACGCCGGATGTGCCGCCGGCGCATCATCTCCGCTCCTTTGCAGCAAGCCCCCAATGGTAAAAACAGCATACCAGCAATACCACGATTGCTCCCCACTGCGCACCCACAGCATCTGATGCTATTCCCATCAGGAAGGGAAAAATAGCCCCGCCGGAAACCCCCATGATCAGCAGGCCGGATACTTCATTGGAGCGGTCAGGCATCCGCTGCAGTGCAAAGGAAAATAATATGGAAAAGATATTTGCACAGGCGAAACCTGCCAGTGCAACACCTGTATAGATCGCAGCTGCATTTCCTGCAAACAATAACACCACCATGGCCACCACTGCTGCGAAAGCAGAAACGCGGTAGAAAAGAAGGGCCGGCCATTTTGCCAGTAGTATGGCTCCCAGGAAAGCGCCCGCTGTTTTAAATACAAAGTATATGCTGGTTACATAACCGGCCTGCTCCAATGGCATCCCGGTTCTTTCCATCAATATTTTGGGAGCGGAAACATTCAGGCCCACATCAATACCTACCAGGGTAAGTATCCCCAGGAAATAAAGGAAGATCTTAACATCTCCCAGCAGCGCAAAGCATTTCACGATGGTGGAGGTGTTTTCTTTACGGCTGTCTTCATGCACGGGGGTAAGGCTCAGCCACAGGAAAGAAAGCAGGGTAATACCGGCAAATATGGGGAACAACCATTGCCACTGGTTGAACCGTGCAACGGCAAAAGCCGCAATAACAGGGCCCAGGAAAGAAGATATTGCTTTAATGAACTGCCCGGCCGTTAAGCTGCTGGTAAGGCTGTCTTTACTCACTACATTCGTAAGCAAAGGGTTGAGAGAAACCTGCATAAGCGTGTTGCCTATGCCAATGAGCGCAAAGGCGGCCAGTATCACCGGCAGGTTGTAAGACAGCAGGGGTACAAGCAAACCAAGGCCTGTTACCACCATGCTAAGCTGTACCGTGCGCTTTCTTCCTATCCGGTTCATGAGCATACCGGTTGGCACGGAAAAGATCAGGAACCAAAGGAAAACCGCCATGGGCAGCATGTTTGACAACGTATCAGACAGGTTGAAATCTTTCTTCACATAGTTGGTGGCAATGCCCACCACGTCTGCAAAACCTATGATAAAGAACCCAAAGAGAATGGGCGCCAGCTGTAAAACATTTGATCCGGCGGATGCCGGTGATGTATTGCTGATTGTTTGCGGCATAGCTGTTATTTTAGATTCAGGAGCGCCATACGTGCGTATAGCTCTGCAATGCAGGCCTCGTCCAGCAGCCATTTCGGCTGGCCGGCTTCATCACGCGCATCGCTCCAGTTATGGTTAAGCAGGCCGTTACTGTCACGGTTATCCCATGCATGATCTACCCTTGCGATCATTGCTTTTAAATACTGCGGATCTTTCTCCACCTCATACAGGGCTTCATATCCGCGGAACAGTACTGTGGCAAACCAGGGCAGATCGCAGAACTCACTGCGCAGGCCTTTCGCCGGCCGGCCGAAGTATTGGAAAGCAGCTACCGCCGTTTGCTTTGCATCCTGGTAGTACTTTTTCTGTTTCGTAAAATGATACAGCATCATGGCTGCTTCCAGCATGGAGCCGGTGTTGTAGGTGTAATATACCGGGTTAGGGGCTGCTGTAGCGGTTTTAATATCATTTACGTAAAGCCCGGCGGAATCGCGCAGGTGGCCATTCATCCACTCATAAAAACGGATGCCCTGCTGCAGGTAATAGGGCTCTTTAGTAATTCCGTAAAGTTTAAGCGCAGCGAGTGTAGCCATGCCATTGCTGCAGGCCGGCTTCTGATCGCTATGGCCTTCCAGCCAGGTAACGCCGCCGCCAAGCACATCCGTCCATCCGCTCATGATGAAGGTAAACACCTCTTTTGCGCGGGTAAGGTACAGGGGATTGCCGGTGTTCGTATAAGCTTCGGCGTAGTCTATTGCTACAAGGCCATTGTCGTCATAATAACGGTCCACCTTCCCGAACTTTGCCGGGTAAGCCTGGTAACCGGCCGGTGTGCGCAATGTATCGCGGTATTGATACATGGCATTCATGGCTGAATCTACATAAGGTAAATAAGCCGCTTTTTTACCCTGCAGGCGTATGATAATATTGGCAGAAGACACTATACCACTGAGCGGCCACAGGTAGCTCACTTCCCTTGACTGCACATTTCCATCCTGCATATAGGTGAGTGAATCCTTGTGCTGCTGCGGGAAATATTCTGAAAAGAGGCCATGTTGCGGCACCCGGTACAAGGTCCATACCCGGTGAAACATTTCTTCTGCCCGGCGCCGGTATTCGTGCGCAGGTTGCACGTGCTGTGCCTGTGCGGCCAGCATCGATGTACTTAATGCCAAGCTCAGTAAAATGCCTTTCATAAAATTCCTTTAAAAGGCTCACCACGGCCTTGCAGCCGCGGTGAGCCCGCAATTTATTTTTCGCCTTTCCAGATGGATATTCTTGCATAGATCTCTACCATGGCCAGCTGTGTGAGCAGGGAGTGATACCTGCCCAGATCAGAGCCTGTCCAGTCTTCATAGAATTGATTGGTTTCCGGCAGCCTTGCATGCTGCCAGGCATAGTCAACATTAGACACCAGGGTATTGATGTAATCTGCTTTCTTATCTATCGCATGCAGCTCAATATATCCGCGGAGCAGCACAGCGGTGAACCAGGGATCGTGCTGTACATAGAAACGCCCCAAACCCGGTGCCTGGTAGGTAAACAGGTTATATGCAGCCTGTGCCCATGCTTTCGCCTCTGTGAGGTAAGCTTCTTCACCGGTGATCTTGTACAACAGCGCTGCATTCTGGATCATGGCGCCGGAGTTGTAGGCCCATTTTGCATAGTTGATGCTGCCGTCTTTGATCCAGATGGAATTCCAGAAACCCTTATCCACAGGATCCAGCATTTTTTGTTTTACCCAGTTGTACCAGCGTTTGGCGGCGGTGAGGTATGCATCACTCTTTTCCTGCTGGTATAATTGCAGCGCTAATGTGGCTGATAAGGCGGTCACATTGGTTGCTTTAATGTAATCAGGATGATCCGGATTATTCAGCACCCCTTCGTTCCAGTACAGGCCACCACCGGCTTCCGTGCTTTCGCCGGAGGCGCAGAAGGTGTAGCACAGCTTTGCTTTCTGCAGCAGCTGCGCATCACCGGTTACGTGAAAAGCTTCGAGCATGTCTATCCCGGTAATGGCGTTATCATCGTAGAAACGGTCTGCCATGCCTTCGCTTACCGGAATGGACTGATAGGCGGCAGGTGTTCGCGTGGCGTCGAGATAGCCTTCCATGCCGCTGCGGGTGCTGGTGTAATAGCCCTGCGCCGCATCATCTGTATATCCGAGCTGCTTCAATAATGTTGCCCCGGTGAACATAGCTGAATAGGGCCAGAGGTAAGCATATTTCGGGTCTCCCGGTTGTACGGGATAGCTTTCTTTAACGTACGGGCTACCGCCAATGCCGTAGCTTTTATAAATATCGTCGAGGACCTGGCGTGCCTTGAGCTTATAGGTGAGGGTGGTGGAAGTAGTATCCCGCTCAACTTTCACCGGTACGTCTTCCCGCTCTTTGTAACATCCTGTAAGAATGAGCGCCGCGGCTGTTATACTTAGAATGATCGATCTCATGTAATTCGCTTTAATGATTCAGCAATCAATGCACGGTTAGTTGATAGGAATATTCTCCCTGCGCATTCAGTTTCAGGGTGAAGTCACCTGCTTTACCGTCGGAACCGCCGGGATATTTGTAGGTGTAATCCCACTGGGAATTATCTACCGGTACAATGCGATAGTAAGCCTCCGGTGTATTGGCATCCGGCGGGGTGGAGTTGGACTGGTTTACGCTGCCGTAATACTGGGTACCGGGTGTACCCCCTGCATCTGCAGTGGTGAACTGGAACTTGAAACGGTCATCTTTCCAGCTGCCGAAATCATAATAGGCAATGGGAACATTCTGCGCGGTCCAGGTACCATTGCCTGCATAGGTAAGCTTGCCGATCACTTTATTATAAGCAGATGCGAAAACGCCCGCGTCAGTGATCTCAATCATTTCAGCAGCAGCATTGGCGAAGTCCAGGCGGATGCGATAGATCTTTTCAGCAGCCTGCTGGTTCTCACCGCCTTCCTGCAGGCGGGTGCCCTGTACGGAATAGGTCACCGGTGTGCCGCTGTTGCGGTCTGCAAAATGGAAGGTGCCGGCCTTAAGGCGGGTGAAGATCTCGAATACACCGTCTGCGCCAAGCTTCATGGCATTTGCCTTCGAGAGGTCCGTGCCACCTTCGGTAGCTTCACCGGTAATGAATACATTGGCCGGTATTTCAGTGAAACCTGAAGGTCTTTCGATCACGATCGTTCTCGTGGAGTCGGCACGTTTTTCATTAAGGCCTTTGCTGGCGATCACTGTCCATTGCAGCGAGCCGGTGGTGGCGGGCTGAATGCCTGCTTTGCTGGCAATGCTGTTCAATATTTTATGTGAAAGCGAAAGGGAATTCTGTACGCCGTTGCCATTGGAGGCTACGGAATACACCGGACGTTTGAAATCTCCGCCAACGGTATCGAATGCCACTTCATACATTACAAGGCTGCCATCTTCAGCCCTGGCGGCGCTCCATTCGAAATTCACCACTGCATTGGTGGCGGGCTGCAGCTTAAAGTACCTGCCCACTTCGGGGTAATACAATTCCTTTACGGTGGAGATGTTGCTGTTGATCTCCTTTTCCTTTTCGCAGGAGGAGAAAACGCCGAGGGCGGCCAGTACTGCGAAGATGGTATATATACTGAATTTTAAAGTACGTGTCATGATAGTTGATTTGATAAATGTTGATAGAGCTTGCACCTGGTAATAGATAAGAATGATCACCAGCCGCTGTTGTTGGGCAGCAGGTTTTTATTCATTTCAATATCGGCCTGCGGCACCGGCCACAGATAATGCTTGCCGGCGTCGAACACACGGCGGTTTACGGCCAGGTTGGTATTACCCACCTTCATACCGTAAAGGGTACCGTTCAGCACCGTCTCCGCTATCTTCCAGCGGCGGATGTCGAAGATCCGGCTGCTTTCCAGCGCCATTTCGCTTCTGCGTTCGCGGCGCACCAGGTTGATCATGGCTGTGTTGCCTATAGCTGCATAATTAGCATAGTTGAGCGCTGCAGGGTCTGTGAAGCCTGCACGCTGGCGGATGGCTTTAATTGTTTTATTCCACACATCTTCATTCATCTGGTTGAGCATGGCCTTAGCTTCGGCATACATCAGCAGCACATCGGTGTAGCGGATCAGGATCAGGTTCAGGCCTGAGTTGTTATTGCCGTCTGCCGTGCGGTCGTAATACTTACGGAAGTAGTATCCGGTGGGAGAGGCGTCTGCTTTATCCACGGCATTATCCCCTGTACCGGGCGCAGTGCGTATCGTGACTGTTTCTCCGCGTTTGGTAACAAAAGAAGAACCGTCATGTATGATGGTTGCTTCCAGGCGGGGATCGCGTTGTGCAAAAGGTGTGTTCTCATTGTAGCCGGAACCTGATTCGTTGATGCCCTTGCCGTTAGCCATGATGAAATCATCCACTAGGGATTGCGAAGGCGCCATGCCGGTGATGAGCGTGCCTTCCGTAAACGGAATAAAGAAGCGCTGCATGGACTGTGTTCTTTGCACGGGCACAAATTCCAGGTCGAGCATCACTTCGCTGTTGTTCTCATTTTCCGGCTGAAAGATGCCTGAGAAGGAAGGGTACAGCGTGTAGGTTCCATAAGTGCCGCCCATGATGCCTTCCAGCACGGTAGCCGCATCGGCCCACCTGCTTTCATACAGCAGCAGCTTGGCTTTGAGCGCTGCAGCAGCACCTTTGGCAATGCGGCCCTTGTCTGTTTCCGGATAGGCTGATCGCATCGGCAGCAAGGTGGTCACCTCATCCAGCTCGCTGAGTATATAGCTAACCACATCGGCTTTAGGTGAGCGTGCAATGTTGAAGCTTTCATCGTAAGAGATCTCGTCTTTTATCAATGGCACATTACCGTACCAGTTAACGAGGTGAAAATAATGGAAGGCGCGGATAAAGCGGGCTTCCGCCTGGTAGCGGGCTTTCAGGTCAGCAGCCAGGTTGGGTACCTTATCTATATTCGCGAGCAGGTTATTAACATTGCGGATCCCGCCATAATGGAAAGCCCATTCTCCTGCTACCCGGTTGGTACGGCCATCGTACGCGCCCGCGGCAATGCTTTGCACAGCGCCGCCGTTAACAGGGCTGGAGCAAAAGGCATTATCACTCAGGCTTTCATTGAAGAAAAAGTAATCGTCGGAATACATGCCTGCATAACAGTTGTTGAGGCTTTGTTCCGCTGCTTCCGGCTTTTGCCAGAAGGTGAGGTCGGTATCCTGATAGGAGGGCCCAAGGTCCAGCTTTTTACAGCCTGCCGAACCCAGTAGCAGTACTCCCATCACTATTAAGCTATACTTTCTAATCCTCATAAATTCGATCATTTAAACGTGGTTAAAAGTTGATGTCCAGCCCTACTGCCCATACTTTCTGCACGGGGTAGATACGCCCGCTGGTAGCACTGCTAAGCTGGTTCAGGTTAAGGGTGTTATTGAACTCCGTGAGCTCAGGGTCAAAGCCGCTGGTCATGCTGGTAACAGTGAGCAGGTTCTGGCCGGTGAGGTATACTCTCACTTTCTCGATCTTCACTCTCTTTGTAAGATCAGATGGTAATGTGTAACCGATCTGCGCGTTCTTCAATCTTGCATAGGCGGCATTGGCCAGCCAGAAAGTTGAGTTGGCATTGTTATTCACCGAAGCGGTGCCAATGGTCAGGCGGGGATATGATGCGTCCGGATTATTCGGTGTCCAGCGGTCGATGTGCTGATCATATACATCGTCCCAGTTATTGTGAAATGCCTCTACACCTTCGCCGCGCATGTAAACGTTACGCTTTCCTACACCCTGTATAAAAATGCTGGCATCGAAGCCTTTCCAGGTAACACCGTAGTTAAACCCGAAAGTATAGCGGGGGAAGGGGTTCCCCATAACAAAACGGTCCCTGTTGTCGATGATACCATCTCCATTCCGGTCTACATACTTGATATCGCCCGGCTTCACCTCATTCGCGAAAGTGGGTTTGGGACTGTTCTTAATATCATCAAGGTTCTGATAAAATCCGTTTGCCTGGTATCCGTAGTAAGAGCTGATCGGGAAGCCTTCACGGTTAATGTAAGTAACATCGCCTTCCTGTATGGTGGTTCTGCCGCGGAAGTCCGCGATCTCATTCAGGTTATCCGCCAGGTTGGCGCCGATGGTATGATTGAAGGCGCCTGTTTTGGCTGTGTAGTTTATCGCCAGCTCAAAGCCCTGGTTCTTTACCTTTCCGGCATTCTGGAAGGCCGGTGTAGCGCCATAGAGGCCGGGAGCGGGCAATTGCAGCAGAATATTGTCTGTGATCTTGTGAAAGTAATCATAGCTAATGGTGAGCCGGTTGTTCAGCATCGACAGGTCAAACCCTATGTTCGCAGAATTAGCAGATTCCCAGGTGATCACCGGGTTGCCCACCGCAAAGGAGCTGCCGGATGCCGGTATATTGTTAAAACCGTAACTGTTGCTTACCGTGGTGTATATATTCAGGTAACCGTAGTTGGAAATGATCTGCTGGTTACCCAGCTGGCCCCAGGAGCCGCGGAGCTTCAGGTCGCCAACTTTCTCTTTCACTGTTGCCATGAACGGCTCGTCTGTAATGCGCCATGCGGCGGAGAATGACGGGAAAAATGCGCCGCGGTTGCCTTTCGCAAAACGGCTGGATGCATCATAACGGAAGTTGAACTCGAAGTAATACTTGTTGTTGAATGCATAGTTCAACCTGCCGAATGCGGAGTTCAGCGCCCATTGATCGATGCGGGTGCTGTAGGTATCATTGAAACCGGTAAGCGTTTGAGTGCCGTTTGTAGAATCGCCGGTGTTGTTGTCTACATTCAGGCGGCGGGTCTGGTAATATTTGTTCTTCCAGCCTTCCGTAGCATATCCCAGCAATGCTTTTATCTCGTGCACTTTATTGAAGGTCTGATCATAATTCAACAGCGCCTGGAAGTTGTCCTGTACGCTGCGTGCATGGTTCACCGTTCTTGAGCTCTGGTTATCAGAGCCGGAGTAAGGTGCGTAATCGATAGAACGGCGGAACTCATCCATGTTATTTACGCGGATATCTGCACCATATACCAGCTTGGCTGATAAATGTTGGGTGATGGCATATTCCGCATTGGCCATGTAGTTGTAGCTGTCATTTTTATACAGCCTGCGGCCGCCCTGTTCCAGCTGCGCAAGCGGGTTGTTGGAAGCTGTTGGCGCCAGGAAGTAATGGCCGGCAGTGTCTTTGATCGGATAAATAGTAGGAATGCGGATGGCAGTGGATACCAGCCAGTCTGAAAAATACGCATGCTCCCGGATGTTCTGGCGGGCATAAGCAAAGTTGCCGCCCAGCTTCAGCTTACCCAGCTGTGTGCTGAGATTAGCGCGTGTGTTGTAACGTTGATATCCATAATTGGGACCACGGTAAAGACTGTTCTGATCCAGGTATCCGCCTGATACCAGGTAAGATACTTTACCTACTGCACCGGTAGCGCTAAGGTTGTGATTATGCTGCAAAGCTGCTTTCTTCATTACTTCATCCATCCACCATTTTTCCGTACCCTTTAAACCTTGCTGGCGGATCTGGTCGGGAGAGAACTGCGCCGTTTGCCCCGAGTTAACCAGCGCTTCGTTCTTCAGCTGCATGTATTCCACCCCGCTCACCGGCTTAAGCAGGAACGTGGGTTGTTGTGCGCCGGCAAAACCGTTATAGGTGATGCGTGGCACCTTGTTATGCCGTCCGGTTTTGGTGGTGACCAGTATAACGCCATTGGCTGCACGCGAGCCGTAGATGGCGGAAGATGCCGCATCTTTCAGCACGCTGATGCTTTCAATATCGTTGGGATTGATCAGGTCCAGCGAGCCGGGTACACCATCCACCAGTATAAGCGGGCTGGAGTTATTAACGGTGCTAACACCACGAACGTTGATGTTGATAGCGGCGCCGGGTTCCGTTGCATTCTGCTGAATGATCAGGTTGGGTGCTGCGCCCTGCAAGGCCTGTACGGCGCTTGTTACCGGTTTGCCCTGCAGGTCTTTGGCCGTTACTACGCTCACCGCACCCGTAAGGCTGGTACGTTTCTGTGTGCCATAACCCACCACTACTACATCAGATAAGGTGCTGCTGGCCGATGAAAGGGAGATGCTCATTTGAGCAGCATCCGTAACAGGTACTTCGCGGGATGTGTAGCCAATAGAAGAGAATACCAGCAGCTGGTTAGGACCAGCGGGTATGTTCAGTGAAAAGGTACCTTCGGCGGAGGTAGCCGTGCCAATACCGGTACCTTTAAGCGAAATGGACACACCCGGTATGGGCTGGCGGCTGGTGCTGTCTGTAACGCGCCCTGTGAGGGTGCGCGACTGCTGTGCGTACGTTTGGCCGGCCACTGATACCAGGAGCAGCATCAGCCATAGACGGCCTTTCCATCGCGCCAGTCTTTCATTGATAACGTGATAATAATCTAACATAGGCTTAATTTTTCTTTTTGATCAGATGTGGAATATTATTTTATAAAATGGCCGCCGCATTAATACGCAGCGGGTTTGTCGGAGAGGCTGTACTCCAATTTTCCTCCCCGGGTCAGCTGCGCAAAAGGGATAGCGTTCTGCGAAAGCTTTTTGCCATTGAATGTTGGCTGATGGAGATAAATATGGTCAGCGCTGTTGTTATGCGTAACGATCTCCAGTTTGTCCCCTTTGTAATATTTTTTATTCAGCCTGATCTCTACCTTATCGAAAAGGGAAGACCCGATCTGCATCATGGGTTGGGCCAAAGCGCCACCCTGTACATCAAAGAGGCCAATGGCGCTTAGCACATACCAGGCGCCCAGCTGGCCCTGATCTTCATCCTGCCCATAACCATAACCGTGAATACCTTCTGTGCCATAGAACTCATTACAAATGGCGCGTACCCATTTCTGGGTCAGGTATGGTTTGCCGGAGTAGTTGAACATCCACGGCATTTGCAGGCAGGGCTGGTTACCGTGATTGTAGGGTGCGCTCAGGCCCGAGAATGCATCGATGGTATTGCCGCCGCCGAAGGTGGTTTTCTGAGCAGCGGTGAAAATGCTGTCGAGCCGTTTGTTGAACTCAGCCTTACCCATTTGTGCGATCAGGCCCTGCGGATCGTGTGGTACATAAAATGAATACTGACCTGCATTTCCTTCCTGGAATCCGCGCCATGGTTCGGTGGGTTTAAAATTGTCAACGAATTTGCCGCTGGCATAACGGGGGCGCATATACTTTGTAGCAGGATCAAAAATGTTCTTCCAGCTTCCGGAAAGTTTCAGCAGGGTATTGTAATCTTCTGTTTTGCCCAGCTTCTTTGCCCATTGGGCCACGGCATATGCGCTGAAGGAATACTCGAGGGTATGTGACCCGGAGAAGCACCATTCACCTGGCTTCGGATCAATATGATCAACATAGCCATATTTGCGGAACCGGTCTACATCGTCTTTCCCGGCGCCTTCCGGCCTGTTTGCATATTCCAGCTCGTTCTTACGGGAGGCTTCATAAGCTTTTGCTACATCAAAGTCGCGGATCCCGTAATTATAAGCGCCGGCCATTACCAGACCAACAAAGTTGGTGCCTACGCCGGATACGTACCTGCTGTTAGCAATGCCATCGCCCAGCCAGCCCGCATCGTTATATACAAGCAGCTGGCTGCTTACGAAGTCGGAATAATACTCAGGATAAGCCAGCGCCCAAAGCGGCGTAAGGTTCCAGTAGGCGCCCCATACAGCGTCTGTATTATAATGGTTGTGCAGTGGTTTGCCGTTTTCATTCAGCGGGATCTGCCCAACGCCACCGGTATTTTTCGGATACGCGCCGTTCACATCGCTGGCAAGGCCGCGGCCCAGTACTGCGTGATACAGGCCGGTATAGAATTTAATACGGTCGGATTCCGTGCCGCCGCTAACGGTGATGCGGCCCAGGTATTCATTCCATTTTTGATGCGATTGCTGACGGGCTTCATCAAAGCTCAGTGTTGCCGCCTCTGTTTGCAGGTTCAGTCGCGCATTTTCGATGGAAGTGTAGGAAAGGCCAAGGCGAACGGTCACTGCTTCCTGGTTGCCGGTAGCAAAGGTGAGATACATACCGGCTCCCTGCCCTTTGATATCTTTTTCTCCGGCTGTTTGCGTGGCGCCGCGGAATGTACCGTAGGATGAGGGCTTCTTGTCTGTCACCGCTGAAAAGTACATGGCTACTTCTGCACCGCGCTGGTACTTTTGTACATATACAGGCAGTGTGATCACGTAACCTTCAATGCGGCCGTCGGGCGTCATGTATACATGGGCGTCCTTCACATCACCGCTTTCACCCTGTTTGTTGCCAATGTCGAACAGGATATGAGAGTCGGTACCGGCAGGGAAAGTAAAACGCTGAAAGGCTACACGCGGTGTGGCCGTCACTTCTGCTTTGATGCCATAACGTTTCAGTAACACAGCATAATAGCCTGCTGTAGCTTTTTCGTCTGCACGGTCAAAAGCGGAGCGGTAGCCGGATAGCGAATCTTCCAGCTCACCCGGTGTGGTGATCAGTGTTCCTTTCGTGGGCATGAGTGACACACCGCCTACCTGGAACTCATGAAAATTGGGAAACCCTTCAATGGATGTATGCCTGTAGTCGTACCCCACTGCTTCCCAGCCGCTTGGGTTGCCGTAATGCCCGTTGGTAGAGGGGCCTGGCTTAGCCATACCGAATGGTGAAGCGCCTGGTGCAAAATGGAACCAGCGGCAATGTGCGGTGCCGATCCGGGGATCTACATAGCTGCTTAACTCTTTCCTGTCCTGTGCGCCCAGGTGTGATACTGTTATAAGCAGTAACAACCAGAGCATCCAATTTTCCTTTTTCATAACTGAGCTTGTTTAGTCGTAATGAATTGTCCCGCTTAAGAAGGCGGGACAGCTTCCTGTTATTTTATAAAAGCCTTTACTACTTTGGCGGTGCTATCACCTTCATTAATGATCCTGTAAGAACCTGCTGCTGCAGGGATGGCAAATGTTTCCGCGTAGTTGTAACGCTGGCGCAGGCCGTTGGCTGTTTCCACGATCACGGAGCTGCCTTCCACCAGCATCAGCACATGGCATTTGCCAAACGTTTCAACCGTTATGCTGTTGCTGAATTCCATCCGGTGCAGGTCGTAGAAATGTTCCGCATGAGTGGGCACGTGCACCAGCTGCCAGTCTTCCCCTTCTGCTATCACCTGTTGGCGGGAGATCAGCTCTTCCTTTACTTTCGCGCCTTTGCGGCTGAAATCAAGATTGTTGAAAGCATGATCTATATTGATAGGACGTGGCCTGCCGTTGAGGTCCAGCCTTACCCAGTCGTACATCTTGAATGTGAAAATGTAAGGCGTGGCGCTTACTTCCAGCACCAGGTTATCTTTCCCGGAGCTGTGCACGGTGCCATTGGGAATAAGGAAGAAGTCGTGCTTATGTGCGTTGTGCACCTGCACATATTGATCGATGGCTACGGGCTGATTGGTGGCCACGCTTTCTTCCAGCGCATTGCGGAAAGCAGCGGGATCTATATCTTCCTGGAAACCGAGGTACACTTTCGCTCCCGGCTTGCAGTCCAGTATATAATAGGTTTCGTCCTGCGTAATGGTTTCGCCAAAATGTTCCTGGATGTATTTCAGGCGCGGGTGGCATTGAATGGAGAGATTACCGCCGTTGAAGGTATCGAGAAAATCAAAGCGGATGGGAAAGTGGATCCCAAAGCGCTGCTCATCCTGGCCCAGCACTTCTTTCGAATGCTGCATCATGAGCCAGTCGAATGCAATTTCCAGCAGAAGGCCATCACTTTCAAACACCAGTCCGTTTTCCGGTACTATCATCTCGAAAGACCATGCATAGTTCACTTCATTTTTGTTGAGGCCCGGGATCTTTTCTTTCATCCAGTCGCCACCCCATGCGCCGGCTTCAAACCAGGGCCTTACGCGAAAAGCGTTTTGCGACAGGTGCTGCAGGCCTTTGCTGATGGCTGCCTGTGTGGCCCAGTTAATGGTATGCTGCCACTGGCCGTCTGCGATCACTTCTATGCGGGGCATGATCCGATGTTTGTAATCATTCAGCAGCACCCAGTCAACAAAATAGAAACGTTTGTAGGTCTCCTGGTTATCGTCCCACTCCAGCTTGCCAAGGTTGTTGGCGGTGCGGGCGCGCATGCGGTATTGTAATTCGTTCTTGGGAAGATCTATATAGATCACCGGGCCGCGGAGCTTTGTAAGCGCTGCACCTGCACCAATAACAATGGTCATGGCTCCGGCTGATGATTGTACTGCATTCAGTTTGTCCTTATCGAACAGCTCATCCAATGTAATGGTGGCTCTTTTACCCCAAACCGTTCCTTTCCCGCCGAGGAAAGGCGCTACCAGTGCCTCCACCTCATCTGCAGGTTTCATTAACATGGATGTATACACGAAGTTCACCGCTATACCGGAAGCCAGCAGCTCCTTTTCGAGGGAAGCTGCAATGAGCTCCCAATCATTACCAATATATCCGTCTATCAAAACGGTCTCATGGCCGGCCATCCAGCCGGCAAGGCTGGCATATCCGCTGTGGATGCTGCCTGCGCCCAGACTTGCAAAAGGGCGCATATTGTATTTACCCGCAGGTGAAAGCGGTGTTCCTGTAACTTCAGCCGGCATCAGCGGTTGGCTGGTTTTTCTCCAGTTCATCGTAGTGTTCATTGCTATAGCGCGTTGGTTTTTTCAAGTATGGATCTGCATAACCATGCCGCACCGGAGAGGGCAGAGGCTTCTCCGTGGCTGGAAATGTGTACGGTAGTATTGATCTTGTGCTGCTGCAGGCAGGCTTGCAGGGCCGGTAAAAAGTAGGGATGCGCTTTGCGGATATTGCCGCCTATCACTATGCATTCCGCTTCAAAATCCCGCAGCCAGGGCGCCAGCACTTCGCCTAATGCATTGCCCATTTCCGTGAACAATGCCAGTGCGGTGCCGTCCTGTTTTTCCGCCAGGTCACCGATGCTTTTAACTTCGTACAGGCGTGTACCGGTACGCTGGTAGTATTCGTTGAGCAACCAGCGGGAAGAGATATAATCTTCCGCAATGCCGTTCTTATAAGGCAGGTTATAAATGTAGCCGCCGGAGGGCACGCCTTTTCCTTCATGCAGAATGTGACTGTTGTGCAGGAATGTGCCGCCCAGGCCAGTGCCCAGGGTTACAGCCACCATGCGGTTGCAGTCTGCGCCTTCTCCGGCCCATGCTTCGCCCAATGCAAAGCAGGAAGCGTCGTTCTCGAAATAGATATCCCCTTTAAAATTCAGCAATGTTTTCAGGGCTGTTCTGATGTTCATGCCATAAAGGGATTCATATTTAGCCACGCCTTTGATCAGTGAAATGCCTTCGGGGTAGTCGAAGGGCCCCGGCATAGCTATGCCGATGGCCGGTATTTCAGTACCTGCAAACGCAAGCACATCGTCGATAGCCTTTGACCAGCTGCCGAGGATATCTTCTGCACCCGCGCCGGCGTTCACCGGTTCCTTGCACTTAGAACCTGCTGCTATTACACCATTAGACAGATCAATAAGCGCTGCTGTGATATGAGAACCCCCAATGTCCGCCCCAAGTACATAGTTATTGTTCATATGTTTGAACATATTAAAAATGAAGAAAAAAATATCATTTTTCTGCGTGGAAACAGAAAAAGGACATGCTATCAGATCAGCTTTCTGACCTTATTTCAATTGAGTACGTGAATTTGTCCGAACGGTAATAACCGACATTATATTCTATAGGTCTGTCTCCCGGATCATAAACGAACCGCTCGCGGAACAACACCGGGGACCTGGCTTCCACCTGCAGCTTTTTTGCGATGCTGCCGGCGATCAGCGCGCTGATATGCTCACTGGAGCGCACTACAACAATGTTGAACTTTTCAGAAAGGAGCTCATACAACGGCCTGTTGAGATCATCGTTTTCAGTGAGAACGATCCGTGGATGAAAGTAGCTTTCAAAGTATACGATCGGTTCACCATCAACGCCTTTGAGCTTACTAAGCTTGCAAACAGGAGTACCTTCCGGAATGTTAAAGAAGCGGGCCATTTTTTCATCGGCTTGGGCTGTTCCCAGCGACAACAGGAGGTTGTTGGTAGGGATGCCACGTTTAGACATTTCCCGGGTAAAGCTTTGCCAGTCCTGTAGGCTGGTGGAGAGCTGCCGTTGTGCTACCCGGGTACCTACTCCTTTTTTCCGGTCCAGCAGGCCTTCATATTCCAGCTTGTTGGTGGCCTGGCGGATGGTATTACGGGAAACACCCAGGCGGTTGGCCAGCTCCACTTCCTTGGGCAGGAAAGATCCGTTCTGGTACTCGGGCTGGCTGATCAGCTTTCGTAACAGTTCTTCTACCTGGATGTGAAGTGGCAATTTACTCTTATGATCGATCCTTAAATTCATGTATGAATGTTCAAACATAATGAATTTTTGAATAAAAAAATATTTTCCGGAAAAATTTGCCCCGTACCTTATCGTTAAAATTCACTTTTGTACATAACCCTCCCATCCAGGCTACTCAATTCTACTTTATCCACTTCACATAACCCGTTTGAAATATATCCAAGTCCGGCCAGGTACCTGGTATCTGTAGTATAGTGTGTTGAAAAAGCTTCTTTGCCATTTATTTTCACAACCGCCGTTTTATTTTTTACGGTTATTTCTATATCTGTCCACTGGCTTACATCAAAAGTGATGGGAGACAGATCATTGTCACTTCCTTTCTTTAATTGTTCCCCGAATACTATGAAGGCCTCATGCGCGCATCCTTTTGTTGTACATCTCATATTCATAAACGCCCGCTGGCAATAGAGCTCTATTTCAATGTATGGGCATAAGCTATTTCTTACTTCCTGCATTCGTATCCTGGTTTTGTATTGAAAGTTATCGCTGGGTATATCCATCCGGCTGGGGAAGTACACGTAATGGTACCGTTTGTCTTTGCTGACTTCAATATTATTTTTCTGCAGCTGCGGTATGCTCAGGCCCAGGCTGCCATTACGATTGAAAGTATCCGCCTTAATATACTGGGTGCTGTAATTGGCTATATTGTCGATGGCATAAAAAAACCAGCGGTCTGTAGGAATACTTACATCAGCTGTTTTGATCACAGAATCATTTGCTATGAGTTTGGCAATATGATAACCAGGCTCGTAATAAATATCTGTTAGTGTATAGCTGTTCTTGTAAATTCTTATCCTGCGGTTCTGATCCCAGGATTGCTGAATGAAAAAACTATCCGCCTGCACGTCATCAATATTATAGCTAAAAACCACAGAATTCGGAAGATCGTTCGGGGTGTTCTTCCGGAATGAAAAAGAGGCCTTTTCTGCATGGTTCACGTCTCCTTTTGTGGAACGGAAAAAATAAAAGCTTCCCAGCACAACGATAACGGCCGGTATCAACCAATATTTTATACTAAACCTTCTCCCTGATTTTTGAACTGTCTCCTTTTTAGGCGCTTCTTCGAGCTTGCTGGCTTTAAAATCCTGCCAGGTCTTATAATCATAGTAATTGGCAATCGCATTTAAGGTGGCTATTTGCGGCAAACGGGTGAACTCACCATAAGCAAGCCGTTTTACGGTGGTACCGCTTATCAGGATGCCGGATTTTTGTTGCAGCTGCTCCCCAATATGATCAAAGTCACGTTGGGTCATCCTCGTGAGATCACTATATCCATTTTTATTGAAGATCTCTATTACGCTGGTTTTTACTAATGCCTGTTCGTTCATAAAACAATCTTAATACGGTCGAAATTAGTTAATGTAACCGGCCCGGATAATAGGAACCCTCCGCTTCTTATCAAGCCGCCCAAAATTCCCTGAAAGGCACTATTTGTTGAGTTTTGGGGGCTTTTGCCAGGGTTTTGGTAATGGATTTTTAGGTCCGGTGGTTTACTTGCGTAACATTTCAATGATGCTTACTGTAAATGGGCATGAATTAACCGCAATCAATGGAAAGGTGCTGTAGAAAAATGGATTAAAACTAACAATTTACTATGAATAAACAAGTGTTGGCTTCGAAGTTCCTGCGGGTGCTGACGATAGCGGTACTGGGCTTTTATGGGAGCAGTTTGCCGGCAATTGCGCAAGCCGTATCACCCAGCTGGAGCGCGCCGGCATCAACGATCGTGGTAGCTGAGGAAAGGGAGTTTCAGAATGGTGATGTGCATCTTCACGGTACACTTTACCTGCCGCGCGGCGTGAAGCCCTTTCCCGTCGTTATTGCACTCCATTCCACCTCCTCAGCAACGCGCGATCTTCCGCTCTATCAACATTTAAAAGACCTGTTGCCGGCCCTGGGGTATGCGGTGTTCATCTATGACCGGCGTGGCAGCGGCAGATCTGGCGGTAAACGCGCCGGTACTGATTTCAATACGCTGGCGGATGATGGCCTGGCCGCATTGCGGATGCTGGCCGCTGACAGGCGGATCGATGCACGAAAGATCGGTTTTTGGGGATTGAGCCAGGGAGGCTGGCTTTCGGTGCTCGCCGCATCCCGCTCACAGCAGGTGGCCTTTGCCATATCCATATCCGCTCCACTGACAACGCCGGATGTGCAAATGAACTTTGCAGTAGAAAACATTCTGCGCGTTAAAGGTTTCCGCGATGAAGAGATCAGGGCAGCCATCAGCACACGAACAGCTGTTGACGATTTTATGCGTGGGAGAGGAGCCCGCCCCGCTGTAGAGCAAATATTGGCGGATGCGGTTAAAAGGCCCTGGTTTAAATATAGCTATATTTCACCCATGCTGGACGATCCTGCCCATTCTCAGTGGGCGAAGGAGATTGCGCTTGATCCCATCACAACGCTTAACCGGGTCCGCTGTCCCGTACTCATATTATATGGAGCAGATGATCCCTGGGTGCCGGTCAGTGTGTCTGCAGAATTGCTCAGCAAAATGTCTAACAGGAAAGCAGATCTGAGCTATGCAGTTATTGCCGGGGCAAATCATGAGATGGCAACCACCGTGGCTCCTGAGAAAGAGCTGGACCCTGCCTATGCCACTGCGTTTGCACCGGATGCTCCGTCATACTTCGGCATCCTGGCAAAATGGTTAAGTCAGCCCGGCCGGCGTTCAATTGGTCTAAATTCAAAATCATCATACTAAAACATTGTAAAAATATTATATGAACACATGGACAAACGCAGGCCGCATATTTTTTGCCATTGGAATAATAGGGATAGGAGTGTTGCATTTTTTTTACCCGGGGATCAGGCCGATTATAATACCTGAATTAAAAAGCATTCCTCCCGGTTTATCTCTTATCCCTTATTGCATAGCGGTACTGCTAATAGGTGCAGGAGTTTTAATTGCCATTGGTAAAAAGTATAGTAATCTCTCCTTGTTAATGGGGATCCTGTTTTTTTTACTGTTCCTGTTTGGTCATTTGCCCAGGTTTTTATCAGCAGGGTCTTTTAATAATTATTGGGTGAATCTTAATAAGATTTTAGCATTGTCCGGAGGATTCCTGGTGATCTCAACAATTAATCCCCCAAAACAGCGGCATAAATTAATGGAGCTGGCCGCCAGAACAGGCCCTTTGGGTAAGTACCTGTTTGCAATCATGTTATTTAATTTCGGAGTGGGCCATTTCAATAACCTGGAAGGCATCAGCCATATAGTGCCAAAATATATTCCTTTCCCACAGTTCTGGACTTTCCTGGGTGGTATTACACTCATGGGATCTGCGATCAGTATTTTTAGCAACTATAAAGTAAAACTGATCCTGCTGTTGCTTGGGTTAAATTTATTTATCTGGTTACTATTGTTACACCTTTATTACTCCATTAACTTTCCGCAGTGGCAGGAAGGTGAAAATTTTATTGGCTTCCTGACCTGCTTATGTTTTTGCGGTACGGCTTTAGTGATATCGCAGACAGCATCAAAAAAATTGCAGATGCAACCGGTGGGCGCAATGATATAGGAAATGCCTGTTAACTTTTTTATCCGGTAAACATGCTTAGCATATCCCGCCCGGAGCAACAGCCCGGACGGGATATGTCAAATCAATAAAAATCAACCAGTTAAGGTCAGGAACAACGGCTCGTTCATCACTTTCGTTATTCATTTCTACCCCTCCCATCGATTTTTCGTCCCCTCCGGCGCCTCTGAGAACTGCAGGCGTATAATTTCCCGGTTATCAATTATATTTGGAGCCCAGCTGAAATTACAGCTATAACCGGGGGCTGGATCCTTTCTTATGATGGGAGTTTTCGAACAATGAAACGTAAACATGACAGAGTCTGCTTCGTATTATCTTAGATTGGTTTTTGTTGCAGTTGTTTTTTTGCTGCTGCCGGTTTGGGTTTTTGCACAAAGCGACCATTATAATTTTTCGAAGCTTGATATGCACAGCGGGCTTTCACACAACCAGGTGAATGCCGTGTTGAAAGATCCGGATGGGTTTTTGTGGTTTGGTACCGCGGCCGGACTTAACCGTTATGATGGATATACGTGCAGGATATTCCGTCAAAATCACAGTGACAGCTCTTCGCTGAAGAATAATAATGTGCTGTCGTTGTATGGGCTTCCCGACCGAAAGATGTGGGTGGCGACAGGAGGAGGGGCCTGTATTTATAATCCGGACACAGAAAAGTTTGATGCAGACTATTTTAATTATTTACGGCTACTGGGGTTACCTCCGGGAGTGGTTGCGGCTATCGTGAAAGGGAATGATGACAGGTACTGGTTCCTTTATAATGACCTGGGTTTATATTTATATTCAGCTACTGATAAAAAAGTAAAACCATTCAGGTACCAGGATACACTCCATTCTTCCGGAAAGATCACCTCCGTTAAAGAAACAAAAGACGGGAAGCTATGGCTCGTATATCAAAATGGATTTTTGCAGGAATATGACATCGCATTGGATAAGGTTATATTCTCCAGTACGGCATTGCAGGATCAGCATAAAGGAAATAATGGTAACAGCCTTTTTATAGACAGTGATGGAGATGTTTGGATTTGGCACTACACCTATGGAGCTTTTCTTTTTCATCCGCGGGATAATACGATCCGGCAGTTTAATAAAAATTCGGCTCCATCCAGGCTAATCTCAGAAGTAGTAAGCCAGATCATTCAGGATAATAATGGTTTGATATGGATAGGAACAGACCATGGTGGAGTAGCCCTGATCGATAAGAAGAACAACTTTCAAACCAGTTACCTGCTGAATGATCCGCAAGATCCTAAAAGCTTGGGCCAGAACAGTATCACCAACATCTATAAAGATGACAATGGAATTATCTGGCTGGGAACATACAAGCAGGGGGTAAATTATTTAAACAGCAACATCGTACAATTTCCATATCATCATCACCAGGAGCTGAATGCAAAGAGCCTTCAATACGATGATGTAAACCGTTTTGTTGAGGACAGGCTGGGGAATATCTGGATCGGGACCAATGGCGGCGGGCTCATTTATTTTGACAGGAAGAACAATACTTTTAAACAATATCTGCACGATCCAGGCAATCAAAACAGCCTGACGGGAAATGTAATTGTAAGCTTGTGGATCGATCATACAGGCATACTCTGGATCGGAACTTACCTTGGTGGCCTTGACAGTTTTGATGGAAAGAAGTTTACGCACTACCGGCATGACGATCGTGATTCGTCAAGTTTGGGAGACGACAGGGTTTGGGAAATATTTGAGGACCGGGACCAGAATTTATGGATCGGTACTTTGGGCGGCGGCCTGAATCGTTTTAACAGGAGTACTAACAAGTTTGACCATTACAAAGGCCGGACAGGGAATGCGCTTTCCGATTACATTTTCAACATTCTTCAGGACAGAAAGGGCAATTTATGGATCGGTACAAATGCCGGGGTGGCCGTTTTTGAAAAGAATAAAAACATTCCGGTCCTTTATCAGCATACGAATAACAAAAATAGTTTAAGCAACAATATTGTTTCCTGTATCCTGGAAGACAGCAAGGGACGGATCTGGGTGGGAACGGCGGAAGGTTTGAATTTGTTTAATGAACGAACAAAGGAATTTCAGACCTTCACTACCTCAGATGGCTTGCCCGATAACATGGTCCTGGATATTCTTGAAGATGATCATCATACCTTCTGGCTTTCTTCGCCCAATGGTTTGTGTAATGCCATTCCAAAGCAAACGAATAGCGGATTTACTTTTTCTATTATCAGCTATGATGAAACGAACAACCTGCAGAACCGTGAATTTAATGAAAATGCAGCGCTCAAAACACAGGCCGGTGAGTTGATCTTTGGTGGTCCTTTTGGGTTTAATATTATTGATCCGGATAACATAAAAAAACCGGCTTATCATCCTAAAATTGTTTTTACCAGCCTGCAGATCTTAAATAAAGAGGTGGCGCCGGGTGAGCTGGTCAATAACAGGATCCTGCTGCCACAAGCTTTGTCGAGGCTGCAGCATATTGACCTGAAACATAAGGAGAACGTTTTTTCTCTTGAATTTGCTTCCCTTGATTTTGGCGGCAATACTTATAATAAGTATGCATACATGCTGGAAGGGTTTAATACAGACTGGTTTTATGCAGATGGCAGCCAAAGAAGGGTTACTTACACCAACCTTAATCCCGGTCATTATGTTTTTAAAGTAAAGGTTTTAGGCCGGGATGGTTCCTGGAGCAGCATTAAGACCTTGCAGATCAATATTGAGCCGCCATTCTGGCGAACCCCGCTGGCCTATATTATATATATAATGATCGCCGCAGGATTGTTCTTACTTGCCCGGCGTATCACTTTAGACCGGATCCGCATGCGCTTTGAAGTGCAGCAGCAACGCAGGGAAGCGGAAAGGGCACATGCGCTGGAACAGTTAAAGACAAAATTCTTTACCAATGTAAGCCATGAATTCCGCACACCCCTAAGCCTCATCATTGCGCCGTTGGATAAGATCATTAAGCACACTGCGGATGAAGAGCAGGTAAAGCAGCTAAACCTGGTGCAGCGTAACGCAAAACGCTTATTGAGCCTGGTGAACCAGCTGCTGGATTTCAGGAAGATGGAGGTGCAGGAAGTAAGATTACATCCTGCCATAGGCGACATTGTAGGGTTTTGTAAGGACACCAGCAACTCTTTTACCGATATTGCGGAAAAGAAAAAGATCCAATTTTCATTCTCCGCCAACATTGACAGCCTGGAAATTTATTTCGACAAGGATAAAATTGAAAAGATCCTGTTTAACCTGCTTTCGAATGCTTTTAAATATACGCATGATAACGGCGCCGTGGGCGTTAACCTTATTTATCAGCCGCCGGTAAATAATGAAGTAGATGGAACGCTTACCATTGAGGTAAAAGATACCGGTATCGGGATCCCGGCCAGCCAGCACGAAAAGATCTTTGAACGCTTCTTTCAAACGGAGGTGCCGGAAAGTATGGTGAACCAGGGAACCGGCATTGGCCTGGCTATTACAAAAGAGTTTGTAAAATTACATAACGGCATCATCACCGTAAAAAGCGAGCCGGATCAGGGTACCTGTTTTACCGTGCTGCTGCCTGCAAAGAAGATCTATGAACCTTCGGCCCGGGCTGTAACCACTCCCTTACCGGCAGAAAATGGAGAACCCATCGTATTGGAAGAAAGTAAAAAGGGCGATAAGCGGAAAACTATACTCGTGGTGGAGGACAATGAGGACCTGCGCTTTTATTTAAAGGACAACCTGAAAGGGCAATATCATGTAGAGGAAGCCACAAACGGAAAAGAAGGCTGGGAGAAAATAAAGCAGCTGAACCCCGACCTGGTGGTGAGCGATATTATGATGCCTTTAATGGACGGGGTAGAGCTGGCCAAAAAAATTAAGACTGAAACGCTCACTGCCCATATTCCGGTTGTTTTGCTTACCGCCATGGGAAGTGAGGAAAAACAGCTGGAGGGCTTGAAAGCAGGCGTGAACGATTACATTACCAAACCTTTCACCTTCGAGATCCTGGCTTCCCGCATCAATAACCTGCTGGCACAGCAAAAATTATTGCAGAAAAGGTTCCAGAAGCAGATCGAGGTGAATCCCGGAGAGGTTACCATCACCCCTGTGGACGAAAAATTCCTGAAGCAGGCATTGGAAGCTGTTGAAAAGCAAATAGATAACCCGGATTTTTCGGTGGAGGACCTTAGCCGTGAGATGTGCATGAGCCGTGTTACCTTTTATAGAAAGATAGTTTCCCTTACCGGCAGGTCGCCGTTGGAGTTTATCCGTTCCATCCGTTTGAAAAGAGCGGCTCAGCTAATGGATAAAAGCGGGATGTCAATTGCCGAAATTGCATACGAGGTAGGGTTCAATGATCCCAAGATCTTCTCCAAATTTTTCAAGGAAGAGTTTAATATGCTACCCTCGCAATACATAACAAATATCAGGAACAGAGATAATTAGTTTCCCTGCTGTTAAAAAGATGGCAATGAAAATCAGCCCTTTGTAACATTTAACCCCCTAGTTTGAAACATTCAACCGCCTGCTTTTAAATGGCCAGGCAATAGCTTTACAGCATTTCTAATCCACGTGTATGAACTTGAGATTGCTGCTGTTTAGCCTGTTGGCTTCTACTTTTTTTAATGACTTATTGGCAGTTCCGCCGGCCTACGTCAAACTTCCTGATGGCGTAATGCTTTTTACCGATCCTTTGCTTACGGGCTCACCGAATGCCGTTAAGCTGGAAGTGATCGCGGATAATATTATAAGGGTGATCGCAGCTCCCGGAAAGGAAATAGCCCCCGGCAATAGCCTGATCACGGTTTACAGGAAAAAGCCCGGGCTTACCTGGAATGTGATCCCTTCCAAAGAAAGCCTTATACTCAAAACTTCCAAATTAATCGCCACCATCGACCGTAAAACCGGGGCCGTTACGTTCACGGATCTCACCGGCAAAAAAATACTGGCTGAAAAACAGCCGTTTGGAAGAAATTTTCAATCCGTAGTATTTGACGGCAAACGGTCTTACACACTCACGCAAACCTTTCAGACAACAGGTAATGATGCCTGGTATGGCTTGGGTCAGCACCAGGATGGTATTATGAATTACCGTGGGCAGCAGGTTACTTTCTTCCAGAACAATACCGAAGTAGCTGTTCCATTTTTGATCTCCAGTAAGAATTATGGCATTCTGTGGGATAATTATTCCCTGACCAGGGCCGGCGATGTAAGGCCGCTTCACCCGCTTTCCTCCATGCAGCTTTTTTCAAAGCAGGGAGAACCGGGCTGGCTTACCGCTACCTATTCCAACAATGCACATAAGCCGCAGGAGATAAGTACAGAAAGAGCTGAGGGAAATATTAATATGGAGTTCCTGGGAGATTCTAAGATCCAGCTTCCCAGGGAATTTACAGCTGCTACGGGCCTGGTAACCTGGGAAGGGAGCCTGGCCAGCCACCTGTCGGGCCTTCACCAGTTCCGCTTCACCTACGGGGGATCCCTGAAGGTGTGGCTGGATGGAAAGCTTGTTTTAGACCGCTGGCGCAAAGCCTGGAACCCCGCATCTGCATTGGTTCCCTGGAATTTCAATAAAGGAGAAAAAATACCGGTTAAGATCGAATGGACACCTGAAGGCGGTGAATCCTATCTTTCTTTAAAATGGCAGGAGCCTTTGAGCGAAGAGGAGCAAAACAGCTTTGGCTTTTGTTCCGAAGCCGGCAAACAGGTTGATTACTACTTCGTTTATGGTAATAACATGGATGAGGTGATCTCCGGCTACCGCGATCTTACCGGTAAGGCGCCTATTGTGCCAAAATGGGCCCTGGGCTTCTGGCAAAGCCGGGAACGATATAAAACAGAGGAGGAGATCCTTACCACGGTTGATGAATTCCGCAAGAGAAAGATCCCGCTGGACAACATAGTGCTGGACTGGAGCTATTGGAGAGAAGCCGAATGGGGCAGCCAGGAGTTTGATGAAAAACGTTTTCCATCTCCCGATAGCATGATCAATGTGCTGCATAAGAAATACAACACCCGCATCATGATATCGGTATGGCCGAAGTTTTATGACGGCATATCAGCGTACAACGAGTTTGATAAGAACGGATGGCTGTATAAAAGGAATATAGCCGACCGGCAAAAAGACTGGATCGGCAACGGATACGTATCTACTTTTTACGATGCCTTTAACAGGGACGCCCGGAAAGGATTCTGGAACCTGATCAATGATAAGATCTATAGTAAAGGAATTGACGCCTGGTGGATGGATGCCAGTGAACCGGACATTCTCTCTAATGTAAGCCCGGAAAAAAGGAAGCTGCAAATGACGCCCACCGCTTTAGGCAGCGCAGCCGAATTTCTGAATGCCTATCCCCTGCAAAATGCAAAAGGCGTCTATGAAGGGCAGCGTTCAACAGACCCTGATAAAAGGGTTTTCCTGCTCACACGTTCCGGCTTTGCAGGTTCACAGCGCTATGCAGCAGCCATATGGAGCGGTGATATTGGTTCCACCTGGCAGGATATGAGAGCGCAAATAACCGCAGGGGTGAATTTCTCTATGTCAGGACTTCCTTATTGGACCATGGATATAGGCGGTTTTGTAGTGCCCGCGAAATTTGAAAAGCCGGATAGCGGGAACCTGGAAGAGTGGAGGGAGCTGGCGACCCGCTGGTCGCAGTTTGGCGCATTTGCTCCGTTGTTCCGTTCCCACGGGCAATTCCCTTACCGCGAGGTATTTAATACGGCTCCTGAGAACCATCCTGCCTATAAAAGTTTTCTTTATTACGATAAGCTGCGTTACCGCTTACTTCCCTATATCTATTCGCTGGCAGGCTGGAGTTACCATAACGACTATACGATTATGCGGGGCCTTGCGATGGACTTTGCAGCAGATACCGCTGTATTGAACATCGGCGATCAATATATGTTCGGCCCTGCGCTGCTGGTAAATCCAGTTTGTGAATACAGGAAAACGGAACGCGCCCTGTACCTGCCCCAATGTGCCGGCTGGTATGATCTGTATTCCGGGAAATGGTATGCCGGCGGTCAGAAAATTACTGCCGAAGCGCCTTATGAGCGGATGCCACTGTTTGTAAAAGCCGGCTCCATCCTGCCTTTTGGCCCTGAATTGCAATACACTGCAGAAAAACCGGCCGATACCATCACCTTAAATATTTATACCGGCGCGGATGCATCCTTTAACCTGTATGAAGATGAAGGCGCCAATTACAATTATGAAAAAGGCGCTTTTTCCATCATTCCTGTAAAATATACCGAAGCAACAGGCACCCTTACCATCGGGGACCGGAAGGGCTCATTCAATGGGATGCTGCAGAAAAGAACGTTCCGTATAAATATGATAGCGCCCAATAAAGCAAGGCGCCTGGATCTTGATACAACATGCGATAAAGAAGTGATCTATGAAGGGAAACATTTAAACATAAAAAAATAGCCAATTTTAAATTCACACGTATGAAGTCAGCCAAAATTATTCGCTTGCGAATATTGCTGCTCTGGGGGACAATTATGATTTTTACCCTAAGCAAAAACGCCTTTGCACAAACTGCAAAAGTGAGTGGTACAATAACCAGCCTAAGCACATCCGCCTCGGTTCCGGGCGCGTCGGTTAACGTGAAGAACACGCAAACCGCCGCCATTGCGGATGAATCAGGAAAGTTTTCAATTAATGCATCCACCGGGGACGTGCTGGTGATCACTTCAGTAGGGTTCATTGCAAAAGAGGTAAAGGTTGAATCACCGGAATTGAGGATCCAGCTGCAGGAATCGGAGAACCAGCTGGAAAATGTAGTGGTGATCGGTTACGGCACACAAAAGAAAAAGCTGGTTACCGGCGCCAACATACAGGTAAAAGGTACCGACATTCAAAAGCAGAATACCACCAATGCAATGCAGGCTTTGCAGGGGCAGGCGCCCGGTGTGCAGATCACCTCTTATTCAGGGCAGCCCGGCTCGGGCATGAACGTTATTATCCGTGGTAAGGGTACGGTGGGTAATTTTTCTCCGCTGTATATTGTTGATGGCGTTCAAACCGGTGATATTTCATACCTGAACCCTGCGGACATTGAATCCATCGATATCCTGAAGGATGCTGCTTCCGCTGCCATTTATGGTTCGCAGGCAGCCAATGGCGTTATCCTGGTTACCACCAGATCAGGGAAGAACAATCAGAAAGCGCAGGTTACCCTGGACGTTTTTTACGGCGCCCAAAACGTTGCCCGTAAAGCAAAGCTGCTGAACGCAAAGGAGTATGCCACCATTATAAATGAAGCAGCTGTTAACTCCGGTAAAGCGCCTTATTTCAGCAATGATGTAGTGAACAATTTGCCCGTAAACACCAACTGGATGGATCAGATGTTCAAGAGCAACGTACCCACCCAGAACTATGTGCTGGGCGTACAGGGCGGCGGCGCAGGCTCCGCCTATGCTTTGTCACTGGGATATACAAGCCAGGGTGGTATTGTAGGCGGTTCCAATATTTCCAACTTCGAGCGTTATACGTTCCGGATAAACTCAGACCACAGCTTATACAAGAATATCATCAAGGTAGGCGAGCATCTTACATTCAATTATCAGAACACGCATGGAATTCTGGTAGATGGCCAGTACAATAACACTTTGCGGAGTGCTTTCAGTACAAGCCCTTTCCTGCCCATGTATGATGCGAACGGCAATTACTTCAGCAGCGACCAGAAAGGCTGGTATCCCGGAAAACCCGACCAGGCATGGAACAATACAGAAGCCAACCCGTATGCAGTAATGGACTACACTACGAGGAACCGCAACAGCAACCAGGGTTTGTTCGGCGATGTATATATACAGGCTGAACCTATTAAGGGCTTAAAGTTCCGCTCCAGCCTGGGCATAAATTATACCTCTAATCAAAGCCACGGTTATACGCCGGTGTATCACCTTTCTATTTATTCCTTCAACGATACTTCCAAGGTTACCCAGTCAATGGGTAACGGGCTAACCCTTCAGTTTGATAATTTGCTGAGCTACGATTTTAATGTGGCCGCTGATCACCATTTTAGCGTAATGGCCGGTAGCTCCTCACTGAAAACAAAAACAGTAAATATCAGTGGTAACAACTGGTACCTGCGTGTGGCCGATCTGCAGCATGCCTACCTTTCCGTGGCGCAGAATGTGAACAGGGGCGCGCCTTATATGAGCATTAGCGGAGGGCCTACTGAAAATGCTTTGTTGTCTTATTTCGGCAGGTTGCAATACGATTACCGGGAAAAATACCTGCTGAATATCACTTTCAGGTCTGATGGATCATCGAGGTTTGCACCCGGTCACCGCTGGGGATATTTCCCTTCTGTGTCCGCAGGATGGGTGACTACCATGGAAAGCTTTATGCAGGGCGCACACTGGCTGGATTTCCTGAAGATCCGCGGCAGCTGGGGCCGGGTGGGTAATCAGAATGTGGCTGCCTACCAGTTCCTGTCTCCCATCAGCTTCAGTAATACAGCCTATATCTTCGGACCTGTTGAAGGGGCAAATACACAGGGCGCCTTCCCAAGCCGCATTGCTAACCCCAACGTAAAATGGGAAACCTCAGAGCAGACCAATATCGGCTTTGACGCTACCGTGCTGAAAAGGCTGAACATAACTTTTGATTATTATAACAAGCAAACAAAAGACTGGTTAATTACCGTACCCATTCTGGCCACTGCCGGCGCCGATGCACCGCTGATCAACGGGGGCGATGTAACTAATAAAGGCGTTGAGCTGGCGCTTAATTATCAGAACAGCATTGGTAAGGACTTCAATTATTCAGTTGGTATTAACGGCGCCTATAACAGGAACAGGATCGGGAATATTCCTACAAATGATCATGTGCTTCATGGTAATACAAATGTGCTGTATGCCAATGCCGGTGAGTTTTACCGCGCAGCAAACGGTGAGCCGGTAGGTTATTTCTGGGGATATAAAACGGATGGTATTTTTCAAACTACAGAAGATGTGCAGGCCTATAAAGGTAAAACAGGCGCGCCCATTCAGCCCACCGCCCTGCCGGGAGATATCCGTTATGTGGATCTGAACGGCGATGGCGTTATTGATGCCAACGACAAAACAAAGATCGGCGATCCCAATCCTAACCTCACATTTGGTTTTAATGTAGCGCTGGATTATAAAGGCTTTGACCTGTTTGTACAGGCATCCGGTGTTTCCGGCAACCAGCTGGTGCAGTCCTGGAGAGGTCCGGGTGGTTTCGGTAACTATACTACAGAAGTGCTGGGACGCTGGCATGGTGCAGGAACATCCAATAGAATTCCCAGGGTAACGGAAGATGGCGTTAACTGGGCGCAGTTCTCCGACCTGTATATCTATGATGGAAAATTCCTCCGTATCAGCACCATTACGCTTGGTTATGATTTTGCACGCCTGGTTAAGAAAAGCTACCTGGGCAAGCTGAGAGTATATGCTTCTGTGCTGAATGCTTTCACCATTACCGGCTACAAGGGAATGGATCCGGAAGTGGGATATAATGAAGGCTTTTCATCCGGGGTGGACCTGGGATATTATCCCCGGCCAAGAACATACATGGTTGGAGCAAACATTCGCTTTTAAACTAAAAATGAATCAGCAATGAAAAACTTAAGAATATATATACTATCTGCTGCATTGTTATCACTGGTAGCCTGTAGTAAAACCTTCCTGGACACGGAAGATGTAACATCTGCCACCGAACAGAATTTTTACAAAACACCGGATGATGCCTGGAAAGCGCTGGTAGGCGTATATGATGGATTGCAGCGTGTATGGTCAGGCGGGGTGGCTTTTCCGGTGGCATCTGTGGTGATGTCAGATGAAGCCTTTGGAGGCACCGGCAATGCAGACGGATTTGGTTTCCAGATGATGGACGAATTTGACAAGCTCCGTTCACCTTCCGATCAGAATATGTTTGGCGATAGCTGGAGCCTTTATTACAAAGCTATTTACCGCGCCAATATGCTTTTGCTGCACATGGACGGGGTGAACTGGGGTGGAAATGACAATTTGCGTAAGACCTATGAAGCTGAAACAAGGTTTATACGCGCGTTCTGCTATTTTGATATGGTAAGGTTGTGGGGCAATATTCCATTGATCACAAAACCTACTACTGATAATGTGCCGCAGACCGGGGTAGACAGCGTTTATAAGCTCATTACAGATGATCTGAAATTTGCGGCAGAGAATCTTCCGGCCACCAGTTATGGCGGTCAGGATCCTGCCACCCGCGGAAGGGTAACCAAATGGGCCGCTGAATCTTTGATAGGCCGTGTGTTCCTTTACTACACCGGCGCTTATAATAAAGCAGACCTGGTAGGAGAGGTGTCCAAAGCGCAGGCGCTCGCTTACCTGGAAGATGTGATTAACAACGGAGGATTTGGGCTGGTTGACAAATTTGCCAATTTATGGCCGGCCGCCTCTCTCAATAATTATGTAGGAGAGGATAATAAGGAAACCGTGTTTGCTATCAAGTACACCTATACCAGCGATTGGAATGGCAATGTGGATGGCAATACCTGGATGGTAATGTACGGTATCCGTATCCAGAGTATTTACCCATATGGAATGGGTTGGGGAGGTGCAACCGTGAACCCTAAGCTTTGGAATGCCTTTGCCCCGGGCGACAGCCGGAGAAATGCCTCTATTATTTCTATAAAGGATGAAGGACTTGATTTTCAGAATATAAAAGATCAAAGGGAGTATACAGGCTACACCATTAAAAAATATACACCCATGGCGGATGCAGCAGGCAGAAGCCTGGCGGAAAAAATGGGGGGTGCAAGCTTCATGATCAGCCAGTACCAGGATTATGTGTCAATCCGTTATGCAGATGTATTGTTGATGGCTGCTGAATTAGGTGCTGCCGGTGCACAGAATTACTTTGACGATGTACGCAAAAGAGCATTGGGTACCAGCTTTGTGCAGATCCCTGTGAACCAGGCAAATATTATGAATGAAAGAAAGCTTGAGTTTGCAGGAGAAGGGCTGCGTTACTGGGATCTGCTTCGCCAGGGCGTAAATGTTGCTGCAGCTGCCATTGCGGAATCAACGACCGTTCAAAATGGCGGAGTAAATACAACAAAAACCATTTTAGCATCAAAGGTTACGGAAACAAAGGGCCTGGTACAAATACCTTATACGCAGATCACTTTGTCAAATAACGTATTGAAACAAAATGCAGGATGGTAATGAACTGATTTAGATTGTCACCAGGGGGCTATTGTAACATTTTGGCCCCCTGGTTGAATCATTTGACCCCCGGGTTTCAAAGAGTATAACAATAACTTTATAATATTCAATCCACGTATATGAATCTACAACTGTTGCAGCTTATCCCGTCTGCCTATGCCTTGTTAAGGGACTTATTAACCGGATCTTCCGTCAGTACCGGAGGTCCTGCAGAACAGATTATCTATCCTATCCCTATACCTGTTGGTTCACCTCAAACAGCGAGGCGCAGATCCGTCCGGATGAAATGTCATCCCCGCTGAAGAAAAGGATAATAATCTAGTCAAGTTAAAATTATTAAGTATGAAGTCAACCAAAATGATTCGCTTGCGAATACTAGCGCTATTGGGTATCCTATTGGGATCCCCTTTCAGCATAACCCTCTCTGCACAAACAATAAAGATCAGTGGTACCATCGTCAATCAGGGTAATTCAACTCCGGTTCCGGGAGCAACGGTGAGCGTAAAGAGCGCCCAGCGCTTTGCCATCACCGATGAAGCGGGAAAATTTACGATCGACGCGTCCACCGGAGATGTATTGGTGATCACCATGATCGGCTACCTGAAAAAAGAGGTAGTGGTTGATAAAAGCGCTTCCATCCAGGTGAAGCTGTCCGAAAATGTTTCACAGCTGGAGGACGTAGTGGTAATTGGATATGGAAAAATAAAACGGCCGGATGTTACCGGCGCCATCTCTTCTGTTTCCGGTGATGAGATCCGTAAAACACAGCCGGTAACCTTTGATCAGGCTTTACAGGGAAAGGTGCCCGGCTTAGTGGCTCAGCAAATATCAGGTCAGCCGGGTGGAGCCGTATCTGTTCAGATCCGGGGCCTGTCTTCTTTTAGCGGAGGGTCGCCTATGTATGTGATAGATGGGGTTATTATTGGCGGCACCGCCACATTGGGCGCAGGTGTAAATCCATTGGCCGGTATCAACCCTTCTGAAATTGAATCCATTGATGTATTGAAAGATGCATCTGCAACGGCAATTTATGGATCCCAGGCAACAAACGGCGTGGTAGTAATAACAACCAGGAGGGGGCAGGTGGCTCCGCCAAGCATTTCCTATGATATGTATACAGGCTACCAGCAAATACCTAAAAAGCTGCCTGTGATGAATTTAAGGGAATATGCAACTTTTATAAATGAAAGGAATACAGGTTTAGGCTGGGGATTTGATACCCGGCCGGAGTTTGTAAATCCAAAATACCTGGGTGATGGAACGGACTGGCAGAAAGAGCTTTTCAGAAATGCGCCGATGTCCAACCATACCTTAACCATCAGTGGGGGAGATACAAGAACACAATACCTGTTGTCCGGCTCTTATTTCAACCAGGAAGGTATTGCCCTGGGATCCGATTTCCGCAGGGTCTCATTAAGGCTGAACCTTGACAATAGAACCACCAACTGGCTGAAGATAGGCACCAGCCTGCAGCTTGTTAGTATCAAAGAAAATGTGAATTCAACCAGCTCTAATGTAATTAATACCGCATTAAGCCAGACACCGGATATCGCTGTGAAAAATGAGGATGGCAGCTGGGGCGGCGCGTATAACCCGAATGGATGGGTGAATAGCACCGTGAACCCCTATGCAATTGCCCTTATTAATAAAGACCAGGTGAACCGGAAACAGCTTTTTGGTAATTTATATGCAGAAATTGCTTTTACCAAAGACCTGACCCTCCGGAATGAAGCAACCGCCAGCTTTTCAATGGCAACGGAAGACCGGTTTAACCCTTCCTATACCTTTGGCCTGGTAAAAAATAATACCAACAGCGCATCCTATAATTTCTCACAAAACCTGTTCACAACCATCAGGAACTATTTAACCTATGCACATGTGTTTAAAGATAAATACAATGTAAATGTGCTGCTGGGACACGAAGCGCAGCTAAGCACCAATGAAGGTTCTTCTGCCGGCAGATCGAATTTTCCATCCAACAGCGTGCAGGTGATCAGCAGCGGGGATCCTACTACCGCCACCAACTCCGGCAGCAAGGGGCAAAGCGCGCAGGAATCGTACTTTGGCCGTATAAACCTGGGGATCAATGATAAATACCTGTTCACCGCCAATCTCCGGGCAGACGGATCTTCAAAGTTCGCTCCTGAAAACCGCTGGGTGAATACCTACTCAGGAGCATTTGCCTGGAAAATAAATAATGAAGAATTTCTGCAGTCTGTAAAAAGCATTAATGAATTAAAGCTGCGCCTGGGTTATGGTTTAACGAATAATCAGAATATCCGGGATTATGCCTATACCTCCACGCTGGCTACAGTGGCCACCGGGCTTACAGGCATTGCACAGCTTACCCAGAATGTGGGCAATCCATATGTACAATGGGAAAAAACAAAATATGCAAACATAGGGCTGGATGGTATGCTTTTTAACTGGCGATTAAGCTTCTCCGTTGACTTTTACAATCGCAGAACCGATGGCCTTATATTACAGATCCCCCTGCCATTGTATTCCGGCACAGCGATCGGTTATGCACCCGGCTCGCTGGATGCCCCGTACGTAAATGTGGGCACTGTTAATAACAAGGGCTTTGATTTCAGGATCAGCTCAACCAATATTAAAAGCAAAAGCTTTAGCTGGAAAACAGATGTAACCGTTTCGCGCAATATTAATGAGGTGCTGAAGCTCAATACAGATGGCGCCTCGCTGAACCGGCAGTACAGCAAAACGATTGTAGGCAGGTCTATTGGCGAGTTTTACGGGTATGTTATTGACGGAGGTGTATTTGCAACGAAGGAAGATTTTAAGACACACGCATTACCCACTAAAAATGGCGTGCCCCTGCCGGTAGGCGCTGCCGGTGGCAGTATCTGGTATGGTGATCTGAAGTTCAAAGATTTTAATGGGGATGGTATTATCAATGAACAGGATCAAACTTTCCTGGGCTCACCCATACCCAAGTACCAGATTGGATTAAACAATACTTTCTCTTATAAGAATTTTGATCTGAATATATTCTTCACCGCAAATACCGGCAATAAGGTATTTAACCAGATGCGTGTGAACGGGGAATACCCGGGTACGAGCTTTGGGTACCTCCGGGCGCTCTCCAACTATGCAAAGCTGACCCTGATAGATCCCAACGGTTCTGCTACCGACATTAATAATGTACAGGTTACCAACCCGGATACCAGGATCCCCGGCATCAGGAATGATAATACCAATGATAATAACAGGAACTCCGACAAGTTTGTGGAGAACGGCACTTTTTTACGGTGTAAGACTATTTCTTTAGGATATACCCTCCCTGAAAAGCTGATCTCGAAAGCCAATATTAAGTATGTAAGGGTTTATTTCAATGTTTCCAATGCTTTTCTTATTACAAGCTACAAGGGAATGGATCCTGAGATCGGATCATGGGATCCGCTGAGCGCAGGTGTTGACGGCGGTTATTATCCGCAGCCACGGGTGTATACCATTGGCGCTAACATCAAATTGAGTAAGTAAATATTCATCTGTTTAATATAAATAGTTATGAAATCGATATTGGACAAAATAATTGCCTTCCTGTTAACTGCGATGGTGATGACAGGATGCTCCAAAAGTTTTTTAGACCGTCCGCCGCTATCGCAGATAAGTGCTGATAACTTTTATCAAACTCCCAATGACCTCAGGCTGGCAACGGCTGCATTGTATGCCGGTACGCCCTGGGGCGACTGGAACTACACCTGTTATTTACCGGTAGGCGATGTGCTGAGCGGGAACATGGCGGTTGGTTACTGGGGAGATGCCGTGCAGCTGAACACTTTTACAATTACCGGCTTAAATGGCATCATGATCTCTAACTGGAAAGGGATGTACAATGTTATTGCACACTGTAATGTTACCATTAATGCCATCACACAAAAGGCGCCCAATACTATCCCTGATAAGGATAAGAATGCTGCTATTGCGGAAGCCCGCTTTATACGCGGATTTGCCTATTACAATCTGGCCGTGTTATGGGGCGCGGTACCTGTTATTGAGGATAACAGTAAGCTGATCATATCTCCATTGATCAACCGCATAAAAACAGAAGATGTATTTAAGTTCGCTATAAACGACCTGACCTTTGCAGCAGAAAATCTTCCGCCTGCCGATGCCGCCGGAAGGGTTACTACCTGGTCGGCGCAGGGCATGTTAAGTAAGGTTTATTTAACAGCCGCCGGGTTAAACCGCAGCGGCACCAGGGATCAGGCTTACCTGGATAGTGCAAGGAAATACGCCGGCAATGTTTGTAAGAACAGCGGTCTGGCGCTGCAGGCTAATTATGCCGACCTTTTTAAGACGCAGTTTAATGATAACCCCGAATCATTGTTTGCATTGCAGTGGGCTCCGGGTGGCGGCTGGCTGGAAGGAAATATGCTGCAGATCTATTCTCCGGGCGGTACGGAAATATCTGCCAATGGCTCGGCCGGCTGGTTTAATATCCGCCCAACCATAGATATGTACCAGCTTTACACCACCAAAGATTCTATAAGGCGTAAGGCTACTTTTATGATCAATGGTGATTATTATCCGGAGCTGAATGCAGCCGGTGGAGGATATAAATACACAGGTGATTGCGGGTTGAAGAAGCATATTATCGGTACAAACAAGGATAATAATGCGCCAACCATGAACCTGACCTCCTCATCAGAACACAATGCATTACTAAGACTGGCGGATGTGTACCTCATTTATGCCGAAGCCATACTGGGCAACAATGGTGCAAGCACCGATGGTGATGCGCTGCTGTACTTTAACAAGGTACGCGAAAGGGCCGGGATTGAGCCAACCACTAAAATTGATATGGATTCCGTGTATAAAGAGAGAAGGATAGAGCTGGCAGCAGAGGGGCAATATTGGATAGACCTGGTTAGGCTGTCTTATTACAACCCGGTAAAGGCAATTGGTAAATTAAACGGCGAAAGGCGTGTAACCTTTACCCTGCCAAATGGTGTTTTAACGCCAGCAGATCCATATGGGGTTATTACGCCTGCAACTATTCAAAGCTTTACTTTCCCGATACCTTCTTCTGAGGTTACTGCCAACCCGAAATTGTTGGAACCTCCGGTATCCTATTATTAAGCACTACTAAAAACATTATACCGTGAATAAAGTAATATTCAACCAGCACTATAGAAGCCTGCTGTTCCTGGCAATTGCTATGGCCTTTGTGTGGATGCAGTCCGGCTGTAAGAAGGATGCAGTGGAAGGCGGCGCTCCTGTTATAACAAGTGTGAGGAACTATGCAGCTTCGCCTGCAGATACCCTTGTAAATAACATCACTACCGGCCAATGGGTAGTATTGATCGGGCATAACTTAAAAGACGCGGTGCAGGTCTCCTTCAATGGCATACCTGCTACCATCAACAGCATAATGTTCTCAGATACCAGCGCCGCCGTGCTGGTGCCTGCAGTGATACCGTTTCCGTCCGTTTCGGCAGAAGACCTGAACACGATCCACTATGTTACCCGTAAGGGCGCTACCACCTTTACTTTCGGCATTGTGGCCCCGCCGCCCACTATTACCAGCATTTCCAACGAAAATGCTAATGAGGGCGATTCTGTTTATATCAACGGGTTGAATTTATTTTTTATAGAGGAGCTAACCTTTGCCGGTACGCCGGTTACGAAATACAGCACCGCGGGCGATGGCACCGCTATCGGATTTGTATTGCCGGCGCTTGCACAAAGCGGACCGGTAGTGGTGACCACTAAATCCGGCACCGCTTCCACCCCCTTTAATGTAAATGATGCTACAACCGGGATGCTCTGTGATTTTGACAAGAAAAATACTTTCAGCTGGGGTACCAGTATTGAGAACAGCAGTGTAAACTTTCCCGGCAACAGGGGCAATTACGCGGTGCTGAGCAATGATGTGCTGCCGGCGGGCGATGGCACCTGGTGGGGCTGGCAGCGCAGTATAAATACGAACGACGTACAGTGGGTGCCTGTTGACAGCTTAGGCCTTTCCCTGGATGACTATGCCGTTAAGTTTGAGATCAGCGTACCCTCCGCATGGTCCGGTACTTCTATCTATGTAATAAAAGGCTTTTCATTTGATTATATGGCCCGCTATGAGCCCTGGCAGGGTACCAATAACACGGTAACTCCTTTCACTACAAAAGGGTGGCGTACCGTAACCATTCCATTGTCCTTGTTCAGGAACAATGACGGTAAAGGTTCGGCCCCTGCAAGCCTGAGCACTTTGCTGGGCGCCACCGGCAATGGAGCAATAAATATCCAGACCAAGAACTTTGCCGCTACACCATCGGCTTCCGGCCTGAAGGCCGCTATTGATAATATAAGAGTGGTGAAGATTAAATAAGGCAAAAAATTTTTAACCAAATACACAAATATGAAAACCAGGAGTTGGTTTGCGCTTACCGGCCTTATAATAGTGGCGGTGATGTCGGCATACTGTAGTAAAAAGAATGTTGTTACGCCGGAATTGTCGGTTTCTTTATCTGAAATTGTTTTTCAGGCAAATGGGGGCACATCTGATGTTAACATCACCAGTAACGTACAATGGAATATCAGTAATCCGGCTTCCTGGCTGCAATTGAGCAAAACAGGCGGTAATAGCAGCCCGGCTTCCGTTCAATTGACCGCTGCGGCCAATACCACCGGCGCTTCCCGTTCAGCAATACTGGAGGTGAACGCGGGAAACAGCCAGGTACGCAGGATCAATGTAACACAAGCCAGCAGCTTATATCCTGGTTATAATACATCGCCGCAGCCGGCTGATGCAACCGGCATGGGAAGCACTGCCGTGCAATTGGCCGCCAAATTTAAGCTGGGCTGGAATATTGGAAATACAATGGAAGCAATTGGCGGGGAAACCGCCTGGGGAAATCCGCAGATCAGTGAAAGCTATATCAAGGCTGTAAAAGCGCAGGGATTTAACGCCATCCGCCTGCCCTGTTCATGGGACTATTATTCCGATAAAGCCACCGCTAAGATCCAGGATACCTGGCTTAACCGGGTAAAGCAGGTGGTGCAATATTGTGTGAATAACGATATGTATGTGCTGCTCAATATCCATTGGGACGGTGGCTGGCTGGAAAACAATATTAACGCCCAGAAGAAGGATTCCGTTAATGCCAAGCAACAGGCTTTCTGGGAACAGATTGGTACCGCCATGCGTGATTTTGACGAACACTTAATGTTTGCAAGCGCCAATGAACCCGCTGCCGCTAATGCTGATCAGGTGGCGGTACTGGCCAGCTATCATCAAACCTTTGTTAACGCAGTGCGTTCCACCGGCGGGCGTAACAGCTACCGGGTGCTGGTGGTGCAGGGACCGGAAACGAATATTGAAAAAACCAATGACCTGATGAATACCCTCCCCACAGATCCTGCGAAAGACCGCATGATGGTGGAGGTACATTATTATTCCCCTTCCCAGTTCTGTTTACTGATGGATGGCGATGCAACCTGGGGTAAAATGTTCTACTACTGGGGTACCGGGCATCATTCAACCATTGAGCCTGAGCGCAATGCCACCTGGGGAGAGGAAAGTGATGTGAACGCCTCCATGGCCAGAATGAAAACGAAATACACCGATAAACAGATCCCTGTTATAATGGGCGAATATGGAACCTACAGGCGTAATAACAACAAGTATGTTCCCAAAGACCTGGCCACTCACAATGATGCGGTGGATTACTGGCTCACCTATGTAACCAAACAGGCCATCGCCAATGGTCTTAAACCCTTTTACTGGGATACGGGCGGCGCTTTGGACCGGCGGAATAATACGGTGCTGGATAAACGCACCATTGACGCCATTGTAGCGGGTGGTAAATAACTGAACTGGAAATTTAATGAAATTGAAAAAAGTAGTAAGGCAATTTGTGCTTGGTTTAGCCGGCGTAGTGATGGCAGGTATGGCCCATGCGCAGCTTTTGACAAACAAAAAAATGCAGGAGGAAAAGATCCGCTCATGGATCAGCCAGATGACGCTGGCGGAAAAAGTTAGCCTCCTGCATGGAAATTCAAAATTTTACGTATCGGGAATAAAAAGATTAGGCATTCCTGAATGGGCATTAAGTGACGGGCCTCATGGCGTGCGTGCAGAAATAAACCGGCACGACTGGGCCTATGCCGGGTGGACCAATGATTCCGCTACCTGTTTTCCGCCGGGTACAGCGCTGGCCGCTACCTGGAATCCTAAGCTGGCTTATGCGCGCGGAATTGTATTGGGTGAAGAAGCCCGTTTCCGGAAAAAAGATATTTTATTGGGACCTGGGATCAACATCATCCGCTCGCCGCTTTGTGGAAGGAATTTCGAGTACATGAGCGAAGATCCGTTCCTTATTTCAAGAATGTCGGTTGCCTATATCAAAGCATTGCAGTCGAAAGATGTGGCGGTAAGTGTAAAGCACTGGCTGGCTAATAACCAGGAAACGCATCGGGATTCTGTTGATGTGTACATGAGCGAAAGGGCATTGCGTGAGATTTATTTACCGGGGTTTAAAGCGTCGGTAACTGAAGGCGGCGCCTACACCGTAATGGCCGCATACAATAAGTTCAGAGGGAACTGGTGTGCTGAGAATGAATACCTGGACAGGGAGATCCTGCGTAAAGAGTTTGGTTTTAAAGGTGTGCTGATGACCGACTGGGCTGCCGCACACTCAACCGTAAAAGCCGCTTTAGCCGGTCTTGACCTGGAAATGGGAACGGATAAAAAGGATTATAACGAATGGTATTTCGCCGATCCGTTGATCCGCGCAGTAGAAGAAGGAAAAGTTCCTGTGGCCATTGTGGATGAAAAGGTGGCGAATGTGCTGCGGGTGATGATGACGACAAAAATGTTTGATGAGGAAAAGCGGGAAAAAGGAAAGATGAATACGCCGCAGCACCAGCAGGCCGCTTATAACGATGCTGCTGAAGCGGCCGTGCTGTTGCAGAACAAGGGGAATCTGCTTCCGCTGGACTTTAATAAAATAAAATCCATTGCGGTGATCGGGGATAACGCTACCCGTAAGCATTGCAATGGCGGGCTTAGCTCCGAAATAAAAGCCCTGTACGAAATCACTCCGCTGGACGCTCTCCGGAAAAAATTCGGCGCTACGGTAAAAATAAATTTTGCGCAGGGGTATGAAAAGCAATCCACTTTCAAAGAAGGCAGCAATGCCGGGCAAACCCGGTCGGATGTGGTTGACTGGAAGCTGATCGATGAAGCGGTAGCCGTGGCAAAGGAATCGGAAGCCGTGATCATTTTCGGAGGCTTAAACCATGATTTTGATACAGAATCTTCCGACAAGCAAACTATGGACCTGCCTTACGGGCAGGATGTGCTGATCCGCGAAGTAGCCAAGGCCAACCCTAATACAGTGGTGGTTATTATTGCCGGTTCACCGGTAAAGTTATCCGGAATTGTTTATCGCGTGCCTGCTATACTATGGTCCTGGTTCGGTGGAATGGAAGCCGGAAATGCGGTTGCCGATCTGCTGAGCGGTAAAGTAAATCCATCCGGTAAGCTGCCGTTCACATTGCCGGTATCCCTGGATCAATCGCCCGCTCATGCGCTAGGCAATTTCCCAGGGAAAAACCTCCAGGTAAATTATGAAGAAGATATTTTGGTAGGCTACCGCTGGTTTGACACAAAGAAAATTGTTCCTCAATTCCCATTTGGCTATGGCCTTTCCTATACCGGTTTTTCAATAAGCCATTTTTCTACGGACAAAACCAGCTATGGAAAAGGAGAGACCATCCATGCAAAATGTACCATAAAAAATACAGGCTCCCGCTATGGAGCAGAGGTTGCACAGCTCTACGTCAGCGATCCGGTTTGTGCTGTTTTGCGGCCCGAAAAAGAGCTGAAGGCTTTTGAAAAAATTTTCCTGCATCCCGGCGAAACAAAAACGCTTGAGCTGAATGTAAAAGTAGCGGATCTGGCTTTTTATGACGAGGCCAAAAAGGCCTGGAATGTGGAAACAGGTGAATTTGTATTGCACATCGGCAATGCATCAAACCATCTTTCAGGATCGGTTAAAATTTTAGTTAAATAGAATTTACAGGGATTGTAATACATGAAAAAGTATACAGGAGTTGTAGCCGCATTGGTTGTAACGATTTTTTTTCAGTCGTTATGTTATGCCCGGATCGCTTTACCAAAAGCAGATCCTTCCGGGCCCCTCGTCCGGAAGCAATTATTTGATGATAGCTGGAAGTTCTTTTTAGGCGATATTCCTGAAGCCAGGTCAAAAGACTTCAGCGATGCAGGCTGGCGTAACCTCAATTTACCGCATGACTGGAGCATAGAAGGGAACATAAGCCCCAAAAATCCAACAGGAGGTGCAGGCGGATACTTCCCGGCAGGGATAGGCTGGTACCGGAAAGCCTTTCAGGTTCCGGGCGAATGGAAGGGCAAACATATTTCTATTTATTTCGAAGGGGTTTACATGAGCTCCGAGGTTTTTATTAATGGGAAATCCCTTGGTGTTTACCCATATGGCTATTCTTCGTTTAGTTATGACCTTACTCCTTTTCTGGAGTTTGGGCAGGAGAATATTATAGCAGTAAGGGTAGATAATTCCAAGCAGGTGAACAGCCGCTGGTATAGCGGCTCCGGAATCTATCGCCATGTTTGGATGATGGTTACCGGCCCGGTGCATGTGGCACAGTGGGGTGTTGCAATATCAACTCCCGGTGCTACTTCAAAAAACGCAGCTGTTCAGGTAACAACACGGGTAAAAAATGAAACGCCTGTAAGCCAAAGCATTATACTTAAAACCCTTCTCTGGAATAAAAGTTCCAAAAATGCAGGTGATGACCAGGTGAAGGTGGTGCTACCCGCTAATAGTGAAAAAGAAATTACCCAAACCATACAGGTATCAAAGCCTTTGCTTTGGTCACCGGATGCTCCCAATTTATACCAGGCGCAGATCCAGGTGTTACAGGATAAAAAAGTAGTGGACGATACACAAACCGCTTTTGGGATTCGTTCCATAAAATATACTGCTGTAAACGGTTTCCAGCTGAATGGCAAAACCGTGAAAATAAACGGCGGCTGTGCCCATCATGATAATGGCTGCTTGGGCGCTGCCGCATTTGACCGCGCAGAGGAACGTAAGGTGGAGCAGCTGAAGGCAGCCGGCTTCAACGCGGTACGAACTTCTCATAATCCGCCTTCTGAAGCTTTTTTAAATGCCTGCGATAAATTAGGAATGCTGGTAATGGATGAAGCATTTGATTGCTGGCGAAAGGGGAAAACAAAATATGACTACGCCATGTATTTTGATCAGTGGTGGCAGCGCGATCTGGAAGCAATGGTGCTGCGCGACCGCAATCATCCTGCAATTATTATGTGGAGCATAGGGAATGAGATACCGGAGAGAAGTGAGCCCGAAGCGGTGAATACTGCTAAAATGCTTGCAGATGCTATAAAGGAAATAGATAGTTCCCGCCCTGTTACATCAGCTATTGTAGAAAATGGAAAGAACTGGGCTGCGTTTGATCCGCTAATGGCGGCACACGATGTTGCCGGTTATAATTATCACCTGTATGCTGCGCCCTCTGACCATCAGCGGGTTCCTTCACGTATGATCGTTCAAACGGAATCCTATCCGAAAGATGCCTTTACGAATTGGAAGCTGGTACAGGATAACAGTTATGTGATCGGAGATTTTGTGTGGACAGCAATTGACTACCTGGGCGAATCGGCCATAGGCCGCTGGTACTACTCGGGCGATGTTCCCGGCGAACATTGGGAGCATGATTTTTTCCCCTGGCATGCTGCTTATTGTGGTGATATAGACCTGGTGGGATGGAGAAAACCTATCTCGCATTATAGAAGCATGTTGTATAATAATGATGAAAAGCTTTACATGGCTGTCAGGGAGCCGGCGCCGGAGCCCATTGAGATCAAAGAAACCTGGTGGTCCGTATGGCCTACCTGGGAAAGCTGGACCTGGCCCGGCTTTGAAGGCCGTAATGTGCAGGTGGAAGTTTATTCCAAATATCCCAAAGTCCGTCTTTACCTCAACAACAAGCTTATGGGCGAACAGGAAACCACTGTTGAACAACAATTTAAGGCAACCTTCTCTGTGCCTTATTCACCAGGCGTACTGAAAGCGGTCGCTGTGGAAAATGATAAAGAAACCGGATCGGCCACGCTCCAAACGGCCGGCGTTGCAGCCACCATAAAGCTAACGGCCGACCGGAAAGAAATGCTGGCCAGCGGAGAGGACCTGGTTTATGTTACCATCGAGATAACGGACAAGGACGGAATATTTCAACCCAATGCTGCAAACCGTTTGCATTTTAAAATAGATGGGCCGGGTGTTGTTGCAGGAATAGCCAATGCGGACATTAAAGATACGGATCCCTATGTAGGCGATTCACGTAAAGCATGGAAGGGACGGGCATTAGCCGTGATCCGGAGTACACAGCATGCCGGTGATGTTAAGCTTACGGTTAGCTCACCCGGCTTGCCGGAAAGCACGATCAGCATTAAAGCAAACACTATTATGGCAGGCACTAAGTAAGAAAAACAAAAGATCTTCAGATGAATAAATATGCAATATCCATTATTATAACGATCCTGATCTCAGGATTAAGCGCAGCTGCACAGGTGGGCAACCGGTTCTTTCCTGAGAAAGATCTCATTACAACCGGCATCTATTATTATCCTGAACATTGGAACGAAAACCAATGGGAGCGGGATATAAAAAAGATCTCCGGTATGGGTTATGAGTTTGTGCACCTGGCGGAGTTTGCCTGGTTTAAAATGGAACCCGAGGAAGGGAAATTTGAATTTAACTGGCTGGATAAGGTGGTGGCGCTCTGCACTAAATACAATCTGAAAGTGCTGATGTGCACTCCTTCCGCAGCCACCCCGGCCTGGATGAGGGACAAACATCCCCAGACCTTTGTGATGGATGGCCACTATATGCGCGCTGAGCATGGCACACGCGGCTTAGGATCGATCGTTAATCCTGCGTATCGGCAATTTGTAGCAGCCATTGTAACAGAGATGGCTAAACGCTATGGTCAGAACAAAAATGTGATCGGCTGGCAGCTGGATAATGAGCCGGATGCCAAACCTGATTATAGCCCTTCTTCGCAGGAAGCCTTCCGGCAATGGCTCAAGAATAAATACAAAACCATTGAGGCGTTGAATACCGCCTGGGGCGCTGCTTTCTGGAGCCAGCACTACGATAATTTTGACCAGGTTATTATTCCCAATACCAGCCTGGTAGGCTGGTGGGGCAATAACCCCCATGCCCTGCTTGATTTTAAAAGATACTCGGCAGATGCCCAGGCGGAATTCCTGGATTTTCAGGCAGCAACATTGCGGAGCTACATATCCAGGGAGCAGTTTGTGACCACCAATTATACCGCTGTTTGCACAGGTGCTGATCCCAGGCGGACGAACAAGCTTGATTTTGCTACATATACCGCTTATCCGAATGGCGGTACCAATAATATTGGGGAGCTGGGTTTTCGTTTGGGGAATAGTAAGGTAGTTCTCTTTGCCGCCGAATATTACAAAGCAGTAGGCGGTGTATCCGGCGTAATGGAAATGCAGCCGGGCCCCGTGAACTGGGGCAGCTACAACCCGCTGCTTTTACCGGGTACAGTACGTATGTGGCTGTACCACACTTTTGCTGCAGGCGGAAAACTTGCCTCCTCTTACCGGTTCCGCCAGATCAATTATAGTTCGGAGCAATACCATTCCGGTGTAATACTGCCGGATGGCGTAACCCCTTCACCGGGCGGGGAGGAGTATATGCAATTCATGAAGGAAATGAAAGCGCTGCGGAAACAATACAAACCAGGTGCTGCCATGCCTGCAACACTGGCTGCACGGTCAACAGCCATTCTCTGGAACCTGGAAAATTACTGGACCATTGACCGGCAAAAACAAACCTACCAATGGGACACCTGGAATTACCCGGTTAAATTCCTGGAAATAGCAAAGTCATTCGGTGCGCCGGTAGATGTGATCCCGGAAACGGCTGATCTGTCTAAATACAAAGTGGTGATTGTACCGGCCTATGAAATGGCGGATAGTGCTTTGGTAAAGAAATGGAGTGAATATGCAGCTAACGGAGGGCAGCTGATCATTACCTGCCGTACCGCTACCAAAGATCGTATGGGACATTTCTGGGAAGCGGAATGGGCGGCTCCTATATCCGCTCTTATTGGGGCGCAGGTGAAAGCAACCGATATGCTTTCCAATAGCGGCAAAGGAGAGATCCTTATGGGAACAGCTCATTACAGCTGGAACAACTGGGCCGATCTGCTGGCGCCGGATAAGAATACGGAAACACTTGCTGTATTTGATAACCAGTTTTATAAAGGAAAAGCATCGGTAGTAAAACATAAGGTTGGTAAAGGCACAGTAACCTATATCGGTGTGGATACAGATGATTCAAAGCTGGAACAGGACGTGCTGCGCGGCATTTATACCGCTGCAGGGGCTACCACCGAAAATTATCCGCCCGGTGTATATGTTTATTGGCGGGATGGTTTTTATGTAGCGGTAAATTATTCCTCGGATAATTATACCATGAACATGCCCGGAACAGCCAACATTATTATAGGTGAAAAAACATTGCAACCCGGCGGCGTGCTGGTCTGGAATGAATAGTTATAAGAAAGATAAAAGGCTTTAGGAATGAAAAAGAATCTAATCCTGTTAACGATCCTGTTTGCTTCCCTTTCAGGAACACTGGTTGCCCAAAAGGTAAAGCGCAGCGGACCGGCCGTGCAGGAACGGGAAATTAATATTGATTTCAACAAAACAGCAGGGAAGCTCAACACCATGTTTAATGAGTGTGTGGGCGCAGGCCGTGCCAATGAAGGGCTGCGGGCCGACTGGCAGCATCAGCTTGCCTATGTAAGAAAAGAATGTGGCTTCAGGTATATCCGCATGCACGGGCTGTTAACAGATGATATGGCTGTATATACTGAGGACAGTAAAGGCAACCCGGTTTATAACTACATGTACGTTGATGCCTTAGTTGATTTTTTACAAAGCATTGGCATGAAACCCTTTATTGAGCTGGGCTTTATGCCTTCCGCGCTGGCCAGTGGTCCTAAAACGATCTTCTGGTGGCGGGGGAATGTAACTCCTCCGAAGAATTACGAAAAGTGGGGCGCATTGGTGAAGGATCTTACCCGGCATTTTACAGAACGTTACGGCGCCAGCGAAGTAAAGACCTGGTATTTTGAAGTTTGGAATGAGCCTAACCTGGATGGTTTCTGGGCAGGCACGCAGGAGGACTACTTCAAATTATACACCTATAGTGCGAAAGCTATTAAAAGCGTGAATACATCTTATCGCGTTGGTGGGCCGGGAACTGCCGGTGCTGCCTGGGAACCCGAAATGATCGCATACTGCCAGAAGAATAATGTGCCCATAGATTTTATAAGCACCCATGCTTATGGCGTAAAGCAGGGCTATCTCGATGAATTTGGCAATTCAGGTACTGTGCTGGATAAAAATCCCATGAGCGTGAGCGGCGATGTGCTTCAGTCCCGAAAGGAAATTACCGCTTCAGCAATGCCTGGTCTGGAGCTCCATTACACCGAATGGAGCGCATCCTATACACCGGCTGATCCTATTCATGACAGCTATCACGAGGCAGCATACGTGCTGCAAAAGCTGAAACAGGTTGGTAAGGCCGCCAGCTCAATGTCGTATTGGGTGTTCACCGATATTTTCGAAGAGCCCGGGCCCCGCTTTACACCCTTTCACGGAGGCTTCGGAATGCTGAACATCCAGGGCATTAATAAGCCGGTATTCTATGCATACCAGCTTATGAACCGGCTGGGAAATATTGAATTGGCAAATACTGATTCCACTTCATGGGTCTGCAGGGATTCAACCGGGAATATACAGGCGCTGGCCTGGGATTTTACCAATACGCATCCGGGAGATTCCGTGCACAATCAGCAATATTATATCCGCGATCTTCCTTCAAAACCCAAAGGCAAATTGAAGATCAGCATTGCAAACGTACCTGCAGGAACGTATGCGCTTGAAGTATATAAAGTAGGTTACCGCAGCAATGATGCTTATTCCACTTACCTCTCCATGGGAAAACCGGCACAGCTTTCAAAACAGCAGGTGGAGCAGATTAAATCGCAGAATAACGGTAGTCCGGTTTCAAAAGAGATCATAAACGTGACAGAAGGCGCCCCTTTTTCAAGGGAGCTGGAGATCCGGGAAAATGATGTTTACTTTCTGAATCTGATACGACTTTTTTATTCACCCTGAAAACCACTAATGTTATGAAAAACTCCTTACGTACGTTAACCAAAGCACGCTGCAGAATGAACGTCCTGTTTATTGCAGCTGTATTTTTGTTGTCACTGCCCGTCCGGGCGCAGCTGCCAACAGCCCAGCAGGTGGCCGGCCAAATGAAACTGGGCTGGAACCTGGGAAACACATTGGAAGCTATTTGCGGGGAAACTGCATGGGGCGGCGCTATAACTTCCCAGGCAACCATTGATGCGGTGAAAGCTTCCGGGTTCAATGCCGTACGGCTGCCCTGCGCATGGGACTGTCATGCCACCAACGGCGTAATTGACGCTGCATGGCTGGCCCGCGTAAAGCAGATCGTAGACTATTGTATCAACGACAATATGTATGTGATCCTTAATATCCACTGGGATGGAGGCTGGCTGGAGAATAATGTAACTACCGCCGCGCAGTCTTCCGTTAATGCAAAACAACAGAACTACTGGACGCAGATAGCAAATTATTTCAAAAACTATAATGAACGTTTGCTTTTTGCCAGCGCCAATGAACCTAACGTTGATAATGCAACGGGAATGTCTGTTTTATTATCGTACCACCAGACATTTATAAATGCGGTTCGTGCAACGGGTGGAAATAACAGTTCCCGTACGCTGATCATTCAGGGACCGGCAACGGATATGGAAAAGACCAATTCTTTAATGAATACCATGCCAACGGACCAGATCGCAGGCCGGTTGATAATGGAAGTCCATTATTACAATCCATCTCAATTTACAATTTTGGATCAGGACGCTTCCTGGGGCAATATGTTTTACTACTGGGGGAATGGTTATCATTCTACTACAGATGTTAACCGTAATGCCACCTGGGGAGAGGAGGGCTACGTAGATTACTGTATGGGGTTAATGAAAACCAAGTTTATTGATAAGGGGATACCGGTAATAATCGGGGAATATGCAGCAATGAAAAGAAATCTTTCCGCCCCGTCAGACCAGGCCCTCCATCTCGCTTCACGGCTATACTATTACCGGTATGTTGTGGGCGCAGCAACCAGTAGAGGAATTATCCCATTTTGCTGGGACATAAATATGCAGATGTATAATCGCAGCACCGGCGCTGTGCTTGACCAGCAAGTAATAGATGCCATTAAGCAGGGCGCCGGCGTTACAACCGCTGGCTATGTTACTTTAACCAACCGCGCTACCGGCTTGCTGCTGGATGGTATGTACAGGTCATCCAATGGTTCCAATGCAGGCCAGTGGAATTACAGCGGCAGTGATGCGCAGCAATGGTCGCTGGAAACAACCGGCAATTATGTGAAGCTGAAGAACCGCGCTACAGGCCTGTACCTGGATGGTATGGGCGCAACGAACAACGGTGCAGTGGCTGGCCAGTGGGGCAATAGCAGCAGCAATAACCAGCAATGGCAACGGGAAACCTCCGGAAGCTATGTGAAGCTAAAGAACCGCGCTACCGGCTTATATCTCGACGGGCTGGGCCAAACCGCCAATGGTGCGGATGCAGGCCAATGGGCCAATAGCAGCAGTAATAACCAGTTTTGGACAATAGGCGCCATTGGGCAGGCCCGGATGTCAGTGGCCACAGATAGTGCGCAGGTGCATGAGTCAACAGATAACCAGGTGTTGTTATATCCGAATCCCTTTACATCCACCTTCAAAATGACGGTTGACAAGTCCCGTGAGGTAGTACGTGTTACTATATTCGACCTGACGGGTAAGCAGGTTGAAGTGATTGAACGGCCGTCAGCTTCAGGCTTAATGTCAATGGGAGCTTCTCTGAAAGCGGGTACGTACGTAGTCAGGGTAGAGGGAGTGAACTGGTTAAAAACATCTAAGATCATTAAAGTAGATTAGGAAAAAATAATACATTGAGCCGGAGAATAATAAACCCATAGTGTAATGATCCAAAGAATTTGTAAGATAATAATAGCCGCAGGATGCCTGGCCGTAAGTGGTTATGCTCAAACTAATGCACCCGGTCCCTGCGGCCCGGTTCCTTCTGAAAACCAGGTGAAATGGCAGGAAATGGAATATTACGCATTCATCCATTTATCTACCAATACTTTTACCGACCAGGAATGGGGATATGGTGAAGATGATCCAAAGATCTTTAATCCGGCGAACCTGGATTGCCGTCAATGGGCCCGTGTTTGTAAAGAAGCGGGTATGAAGGGAATTATTCTTACAGCCAAGCACCATTCAGGATTTTGTTTATGGCCATCAAAGTATACTGAGTATTCTGTTAAAAATTCTTCCTGGCGCGGTGGCAAAGGAGATATTGTTCGTGATCTGGCAAACGCCTGTAAAGAATATGGCCTGAAGCTGGGTATTTATTTATCTCCCTGGGACCGCAACAGCGCAGTGTATGGAACGCCGGAATATATCACTTACTTCAGGAACCAGCTGAAAGAGCTGCTTACAAACTATGGGGATATTTTTGAAATATGGTTTGATGGAGCTAATGGTGGTTCGGGCTATTACGGCGGCACAAGGGAAACCCGTAAAATAGACCGGACCACTTATTATGACTGGAAGAACACGTATAAGCTTATACGCCAGCTGCAGCCAAAGATCGTTATATGGAACGATGGCGGCGATCGCGGCGACCTGCGCTGGGTAGGCACTGAGGGCGGTTATGTAGGTGAAACGAACTGGAGCCTGCTGAATGCTACCGGAGAGGTACCCTACAATATGTTGCATCATGGACTGGAGAACGGTGATTCCTGGGTGCCGGCTGAGGTTAACACCTCCATCCGTCCCGGATGGTTCTATCATGCCTATGAAGACAGCAGGGTAAAATCCCTGCCCGATCTGCTGAACACCTACTACAGCTCTTTTGGACGTAACGGCGCCCTGTTGCTGAACTTTCCGGTAGATAAGAGAGGCCTGATCCATGAAACCGATGAGAAGGCGGCGCTGGCACTGGCAAAAGCCGTAAAGGAAGCATTTGCAGTGAACCTTGCTGAAAAGAAAAAAGTGAGTGCTTCAAATGTGCGCGGTAACGCAAAAACCTTCGGCGCAGGCATGGCAGTGGACGGAAATAAGAACACCTACTGGGCAACCGATGATGCAGTAACATCCGCATCACTAACTATAGACTTTGGTAAACCGGCTACTTTTAACCGCTTTCTTGCCCAGGAATATATAAGATTGGGCCAGCGGGTAAAAGCTTTTACAGTTGAGGGGTTAATAAACGGCAGCTGGAAAGAGCTGGCTAACGGCGCTACTATTGGTTACAAACGCATCCTGCTTTTTCCATCAGTAACGGCTACGCAGATACGTTTTACTATTACAGCTGCAAAAAGCTGCCCGCTTATATCCAATATAGGAGTTTATAATGCGCCTCCTGTTCTGATGCCTCCTGAAATTATCAGGGATCAGTCCGGGATGGTGCATATCAGGCCCGCTGATAAGGAATCCGTTATTTATTATACGCTGGATGGCAGCCAGCCTACAAAAGCGGCAAAGCGGTATGAAGCACCTGTGCCAACAGATGGAAAAGTGAACGTAAAGGCGGTCGTTTATGATCCTATTTCGAAAAAAAGCAGTGCCGTAGCAGGGGAGAAGTTTGACATATCCAGGAAGGACTGGAAAATACCAGGTATTAATGACGATAAAGTTAACCGTGTGATAGACGGAGACCCTGCAACAGCCTGGTACCAGGAACCAGGTACAAAACTGTCGGCAGATCTTGATATTGACATGGGTAAGACGGAGCATATAGCCGGCTTCAGATACCTGCCCGGCCAGGGCCGCACAGAAGGCATCATTACACACTACCAGTTCTGGGTGTCAGAAGATAATAAAGAATGGAAAATAGCAGATGAAGGAGAGTTCTCCAATATTAAAAATAACCCCTTGTGGCAGGTAAAGGAATTTAAGCCGGTAAAAGCCCGTTATATCAGGCTGCGTGCGTTACACAATACTCAGCAGAATGATGCGGCAGGTTATGCAGAGCTGGATGTGATCACCCATTAGTTCACCTGGTTCATTTGTTTTTTATAATTCCCCGGGGACATGCCGGTGATCTTTTTAAATATCTTAGAAAAGTAGAACACATTTTCAAAGCCGGTCTGTGTTGCAATTTCAGCATAGGTCATCTGGGTGGTTACCATCAGGTATTGCGCCCGCTCGATCCTTTTTTCATGAATGTACCTTACAGGCCTTTCCCCGGTGTGCTGATAGAAAAGCCGTGAAAAATAATCGGTATGCAGGTTCGCTCTTTTCGCCAGGTAGCTTACGGATAGATCGCGGTGCAGGTTTAGCTGAATATAGCTGATAGCGCTCAGGATCTTAGCCGGCACATGGCCGGCATCCTTATTTTCAAAGATCTCGGGCGTCAGGAACCGGGAGACCAGCTGTAAAAGAATGCCATGTGTTTCTGTGAAGGTTGACATGCTTTGCCGGTTATTAAGCTCCTGGTACTCCTTATAAAAAATGTTCTTCTCATATACCCTTGGATTATCGGAGCGGTTAATGCCTCTGCCCGGATTTATTTCCAGTAAACGGGCAAAATTCATGATATCAATTTCTGCCGCTTTAACCCGGAAGATAGACCTGTTATTTGCAAACAGGGAAATGCCGTCTGACGACTCTTCAAAGAACTGAACAAAATACTGGCTAAGATAGCTTTTACAGAAAAGGTTACATAAGGTGAAGCTGGGTATGATATAAAGGAACCCCGGTTCCAGCTTGAGGTTCGTTGAAACGTCCGAGATCTCGCCTGCGCCCGCGTTAATATAGTATAGCCTGAAGTAGGGACTGATAACATTTTTGTAATTCCATTTGGAATCCAGTTCAACGTGGTCAACGTTCAATAACGTAAAGGTATGTGTCAGCGCCCTTTTTATCATACAGCAATAATAAACAAATAGTCGGTTTTGTATAAAAAAAAGTCCTATTAAGCTAAATGTTTAGTAAGCATTTAGCAGTAAGTTTGATTTATCACTTATCAGCCGCAATTAAGCTGCAGACTATTCATAAAACACCAGGTATCATTTGCCGGTTGTATTGAAACCAATAAACTAAATTCCATGCAAAGAAGAACACTGATAAAAGGCTTAGCCACGGGTCTGTCATCCCTATATTTATCGAATATTTATGCACGCAGCCTGATGGCGTCCCAGCCGGACCGTCTGGTGGCTGCAGGTCCATTTAAGCCCACCTGGGATTCGCTGGCGCAGTACCAGGTACCGGATTGGTTCCGTGATGCAAAATTTGGGATCTGGGCGCACTGGGGCCCGCAATGCCAGCCCGAACATGGCGACTGGTATGCCCGCGGTATGTACCAGGAAGGCAGCGACCATTATAAATATCATTTACAGAAATACGGTCACCCTTCAAAATTTGGATTCAAGGATGTGATAAATGAATGGAAGGCCGAGAACTGGAATCCGGAAGAATTAGTTGCCTTATACAAAAAAGCCGGCGCCAAATATTTTATGGCCATGGCCAATCACCACGATAATTTGGACCTGTACGATAGTAAATATCAACCCTGGAATGCTACTAAGCTGGGACCCAAAAAAGATCTGATCGGAGGCTGGGCAAAAGCAGCTAAAGAACAGGGCCTGCCCTTTGGTGTAACGGTGCATGCCTCTCATGCCTGGACCTGGTATGAGGTAGCACAGCGTTCCGATAAAAGCGGTCCTTATGCAGGCGTGCCCTATGATGGCAAGCTTACGAAAGCCGATGGCCGCAACAAATGGTGGAATGGTTATGATCCGCAGCAGCTGTATGCTCAAAATCATGCTTTGAGTAAAGACAGTTTTGACGACAATAGCATGGGAGAGCATTGGTACTGGGGCAATGGCGCAAGCGCACCGGACAAGGCCTACTGTGATAAATTCTTAAACCGTACCCTTGAGCTCATTGATAAATATGGCCCTGAGCTTGTTTATTTTGATGACAACGCACTGCCGCTTTGGCCGGTAAGCGATGCAGGATTAAAGATAGCGGCGCATTTATACAATACCAGCATAAAGAAACATGGAAAATTGCAGGCTGCCCTGTTTGGAAAGATGCTGAACGAGCAGCAGCGTAAATGTATGATCTGGGATATTGAGCGCGGGCAAAGTAACCAGATAGAACCGCTGCCCTGGCAAACCGATACCTGTATCGGAGGCTGGCATTACGACCGCCGCATATTTGATAACAAAGGCTATAAAAGCGCTAAAACAGTGGTACATAGTTTAGCGGATATAGTAAGCAAGAACGGTAATCTTTTATTGAATATCCCCGTACGTGGAGATGGAACCATTGATAGTGAGGAACGCGCCGTAGTGGAAGAAGTGGCCGAATGGATGCAGGTGAACAGTGAAGCGATCTATAGTACGCGCCCCTGGAAAGTATTTGGGGAAGGGCCGGCCATGGAATCAGTGGCAGCTTTGAGCGCACAGGGCTTTAACGAAGGGAAAGGCAAACCATTTGAAGCGGAGGATATTCGTTTTACTACAAAGGGCAAAACACTTTATGCAGTGATGTTAGGCTGGCCGGCAAATAAAACCGCTTTAATTAAAACGCTGGCTGCAAATGACCAGGCAGGAAAGGTAAGCCAGGTAAGCCTGCTGGGCAATGATAAGCTGACCTTTCAGCAAACAGCTGAAGGCTTAAAGGTGCAGCTGCCGGAACAGGCGCCCTGCAAAAATGCATTTGTACTGAAAATTGAAGGAGCTATCGTATAAATGTTCAAAGACCCATTATCCGTAAGGACCCAGGCAGGTGACTGAGCAGGTAATGCTACCCAGCTGGTCACCTGCAAATTTAAAATTCCAAGATGGCAAAGACCCGTACACTTTTCCCGTTTATACTGATCACAAGCCTGTTCTTTTTATGGGGTTTTGCCCATAACCTTGATCCCATACTGATACCACATTTACAAAAATCATTTACCCTTACAACCGTTCAGGCTACCCTGGTTGATTCTGCTGTATTTATAGCGTATTTTCTGATGGCTTTACCGGCCGGGTTTATTATGAAAAGATACGGCTATAAAGCAGGCATTATAACCGGTTTGCTGGTTTTTGCATTAGGCTCATATTTATTTATACCTGCAGCCAATACCCAGCAATACACGTTTTTCCTTATAGCCCTGTTTATTATAGCCTGTGGTCTTACGATCCTGGAAACAGCGGCTAATCCTTATGCCTCTTCACTGGGCGATCCTGAGACCTCTACCCAAAGGCTTAACCTTGCACAGTCGTTCAACGGACTGGCAGCAACGCTTGCACCTGTGATCGGCGCACGTGTTATCCTTACTAAGGGCTACACTTCAGCGCAGCTAAGTACAATGACCGAAGAAGGCCGTAAGCTGGCGCTTGCTGCCGAAGCAGCGTCCGTAAAAATGCCGTATTTTATGCTGGGAACCATACTGGTATTAATAGCGGTTATTTTTGCTTTTACACGTTTGCCGGCCATCCAGACAAATGAAGGCCACAAAGCCAGCAAAAATATTTTCCATGCCTTTAAGCACCAGCATTTAACCTGGAGTGTGATCGCACAATTCTTCTATGTGGGCGCCCAGGTATCTGTGTTTAGCCTGTTTATACTGTATGCAACAAAAGCTGCCGGTATATCAGAAGTAAAAGCAGCTGATTACCTGGGTTTATGCGGGCTGGCTTTTTTAATTGGAAGATTTATTGGTACTTATTTAATGCGGTACTACAGCTCTGCCAGGTTGCTTGCTGTATATGCGGTTATCAATATTATACTTTGTACGGTGGCTATTTCGGGCCATGGCATGGTAACTATCTACACCGTCATAGGGATCTGCTTTTTTATGTCCATTATGTTCCCTACCATCTTTGCGCTTGGAATAAAGGAATTGCGCGGCGATACTGAATTTGGAAGTAGCCTGATCATTATGTCCATTGTTGGAGGCGCCGTTTTGCCGAGGGTATTTGGTTATATCAGCGATGTAACGGGTAATATTCAATACGGCTATGCCGTGCCGCTGGCCTGTTTCGTAGTAGTGGCATTTTTTGGATTTAAAGGCCACCATGTAAAAGTGAAGCCTGAAAGTTTACCTGTTTCAACTATTCTTTAAAAATTAGTGGTCTTTTAATATGCAGGAAATCACATTGCCCAAAGTAATTTTTGGCACCAGCGGATTGGGAAATTTATACGTTGCGCTCCCTGATGAGGTGAAGCTATCCATTGTGAATGAAAGCGTGAAATGTTCCCCAAAGCCGGCTGTATTTGATTCAGCAGGTAAATACGGCGCCGGGCTGGCCTTGGAAGCGCTGGGCAGGTCTTTAAAGCAATTAAAGGTTAACCCTTCGGATGTGCTGATCAGTAATAAGCTGGGTTGGCTGCGTACCGAATTAAAAACAGCCGAACCCACTTTTGAACCCGGAATATGGCGGGACCTGAAGTACGATGCCGTTCAAAAAATAAGCTATGAAGGCATCCTGGAATGTTATAAACAGGGAAATGAGCTGCTTGGCGGCTATCATGCGGAGCTGGTATCTGTGCATGACCCCGACGAATACCTGGCAGCAGCAAACAACGCGCAGGAACAAACGCAACGCTACCAGGATATTCTGGATGCTTACCAGGCATTAAATGAATTAAAAGAAGCGGGCAGGGTCAAAGCTATTGGAGTGGGGGCAAAGAATTGGCGGATCATAAAAAGAATAGCAGCTGATGTAAAGCTGGATTGGGTAATGATCGCTAATAGTATGACGGTTCACAGCCATCCCGCGGAATTGGTGGAGTTTATGCTAACCCTTCAGCAGCAGGGCACCCTGATTATAAACTCTTCGCTTTTTAATGGCGGATTTTTAACGGGATCGGATTATTATAATTATCAGTTAACAGATCCGGAAAAAGATAAAGACCTATATCACTGGCGGCAGCGGTTTTATCAGCTGTGCCTCGATTATAAGATAAAACCGGTACAGGCCTGCGTGATCTTTGGCCTGAATGCGCCCGGTGTTAAGAGCATCGCTTTGAATACCACCCAGGCAGAAAGGGTTGCACAGAACATTGCATTGCCCCAATCAATAATCCCGGAAGGATTTTGGGAGGAAATGACAGCACAGGGATTAATTGAGAAGGCTTATGCTTCCAGCTACTTATAAACATTAAATAAGAATATGAAAAGATACTGTTTAGCCCTTGATCTGAAGGATGATCCTCAGCTGATTGCAGAATATGAATATTGGCACAAGGCAGAAAATGGCTGGCCCGAAATTAAAAAGAGCATCCTGGATGCGGGTATTACGGAAATGCAGATCTATAGAACGGGTAATCGTTTAATGATGATCATGGAAACCAATGACCGGTTTAATGCAACCGCAAAAGCGGCTGCAGATGCTGCTAATCCCAAAGTGCAGGAATGGGAGCAATTAATGTGGAAGTTCCAGCAACCTTTACCCTGGGCAAAAGAAGGAGAGAAGTGGGTAATGATGGAACAGATCTTTCAGCTTTAAAAAAAGAACAGTGAACAATATTATGTATAAAAATTAGCGGCGGTGATTTTTAAACTTTTTGAACCGCTAAATTCCCTTTCTTTACAATGCCGGAAACTGCTAGCAGCACCTATGGCAATCCCACGTTTAATGAAAATCATGCGGCATGAAAAAGTTAATTTTCAACCTCCCCCTTCTTTTGTTATTTACTATACCCGTTTTTGCACAAGGCATCATTGAACATGCGCCTCTTGGTTTTGATTCCCTGCGTGCAGGGATACCACATGGCCGGATCGATACCATCAGCTATAACTCGGTAACGGTGGGTAATCCCCGCAAAGCGCTGATCTATACGCCGCCGGGATTTTCCAAAAAGCGTAAATACCCGGTGTTATACCTGTTGCATGGTATCGGGGGCGATGAAAAGGAATGGCTAAAGGGCGGTACACCCCAGGTAGTGCTGGATAACCTGTACGCCCAGGGGAAAATTGAGCCTATGATCGTTGTTATGCCTAACGGCAGGGCCATGAAGGATGACCGGGCCACCGGCAATATTATGGCTCCGGACAAGGTACAGGCCTTTGCCACGTTTGAAAAAGACCTGTTGAACGATCTTATTCCCTATATACAAAAGAAATACCCTGTTTTCACGGACCGGGAGCACCGGGCCATTGCCGGCCTGTCAATGGGCGGGGGGCAGTCGCTGAATTTTGGCCTGGGTAATCTGGATAAGTTTGCGTGGATCGGCGGCTTCTCATCTGCGCCCAACACTAAAACGCCGGAACAGCTGGTGCCCGATCCTGCGGAAGCAAGGCAAAAGATAAAGCTGCTGTGGATCTCCTGCGGCGCCAGTGACGGATTGGTTTCTTTCAGCAAACGCACCCATGATTACCTGCAAAAGAACAATGTACCGCATATCTATTACATTGAGCCGGGTGTGCACGATTTCAAAGTGTGGAAGAACGGGCTGTATATGTTCTCTCAGCTGATCTTTAAACCGGTGGATACGGCCACCTTCTCAAAATATCCTGTGGTGGGCGCGCCTGCCGAAACCAATGTGCGTAATGCAAAGTATCCGCAGATCCTGGCCGACCACCGCGTTGTTTTCCGTGTTAAGGCGCCGGAAGCGCAAAAGGTGCAGGTTGACCTGGGCCGCAAGTATGATATGGTAAAAGACACCGGTGGTTATTGGATCGCAACAACAGATTCTATTGGGGAAGGATTTCATTATTATTCCCTGCTGATAGATGGTGTAGCCGTTGCGGATCCCGCCAGTGAAACTTTTTATGGTATGGGCAGAATGGCCAGCGGTATTGAAATACCCTTTGCCGGCGGCGGCTATTACGCATTAAGGGATGTACCGCACGGGGATATCCGGATCCGGAAATATTTCTCAAAGGTTACCGGTTCATGGCGGCAGCTTTATATCTATACCCCGCCCGGTTATGATGCAGCTATAAACGAAAAGTATCCCGTGCTTTATATTTTACACGGGGGCGGGGAAGATGAAAGCGGCTGGGCCACGCAAGGCAAAACAGACCTGATCCTGGATAACCTGATCGCTTCAAAAAAAGCGCAGCCCATGCTGGTCGTTATGCCCGATGCAAATATGGGTGGCGGTGGTTTTGATGAATCTGTGCTGAAGGCATTTGAATCGGAGCTGAAGGATATTATTATTCCCCTGGTGGAAAAAAGTTATCGTGCTGAAACCGGCGCAAGCCACCGGGCATTAGCCGGTTTATCCATGGGCGGCATTCATACGCTTTATACCGGTATTAAGAACACCGATCTGTTTTCCTACCTGGGCGTATTCAGCTCGGGTTGGATCCAGGCACGGCAGGCTGGCATTGCAGAGGCCCAGTACGATTTTATGAAAACCAATAAGGACAGGATCAACAGCAACCTGAAAGCGCTGTGGATCTCCATGGGCGGAAAGGAAGATATTGCCTACCGGAACTGCCAGCTGATGCTTACCAGGCTGGATGAGCTGGATATTAAGCACACCTACAGCGAATACCCCGGCGGCCATACCTGGCCGGTATGGCGGAATAACCTGTTTAATTTTGCGCAGCTGCTTTTTAAATAAACGTTGTGGAAGCATAGCTTTTTGTTACAAAAACGGGAAGACTTTGTAATTTGGGGCCTATGATCCGGCTGTATGAAAATTTCAACCAGCGCAAGGCAAAGGTAGAGCTGCTGTATGCGGATGGCGCCATGAAAATGGCATTCTGCCAGTACCGCCGCTCTTCCGAAGATGCGTTCTTCATACCTTACACCACGCTTACCTATGTACGCGAAGGCCGGAAAGTGGTTTTCCTGAACGGCGAATGCTATGATATGAAAGCCGGCGATACGCTTTTGGTTCCGAAAAATTCCATTTTATATTCTGATATCCGCGTGAAGCGGGAACCTTTCGTAAGCCTGAACCTGTTGCTGGGCGATGCGGATACCCTGCTCAGTCCTATGGCCTGCCACATTGCAGATCATATGCAGCTGCAACATTATGCCGGCATGCACAACATGAGCCTGAGCACTTTTAAACGCTGGTTCAAAAAAGAGGTGGGCTGTAGTCCCGGCCAATGGATGATCGAAAAACGTTTACAACAGGCAAAATACCTGCTGCAGCACAAGCGTGTATCCGTGAAGGAAGCCTGCTATAGCAGCGGGTTTGAAGATGTATCTTACTTTATCCGCAGGTACAGGCAGGCCTTTGGCCATACACCGGGGCAGGCAGCAATTTGACCTTTTTGTCCTATTCCCTCATATTCCCCCACGCTACCTTTACAAAAAAAAGCATATGATCTCACGTGAACAAGCCTTGCAATTTGCGGACGAATGGGTGGCCGCATGGAACGCGCACGACCTGGATGCAGTACTGGCGCATTATACGGAAGACTTTGAAATGAGCAGCCCCTTTATACAGCAGATGGGCATCAGCCCGGATGGCCGCCTGAAAGGAAAGGCAAACGTGCGGAATTATTGGGAAAAGGCAATGGTGAACTACCCTGATCTTCATTTCGATCTGCACGAAGTTTTATCATGCATGAATACCGTGATCATTTATTACACCAGTGTGAAGGGTAAGAAAGCGGCGGAATTTTTTGTGTTCAATGAAGATGGGAAGGTGTTCCAGGCAATGGGGCATTACAATTAAAAGCATTGCCGCAGGCCGGGGGAAGCCATATGGAAGCCCCCGTGCTCCGGCCTTCGCCCGTGTACCCGGTACCGGTATACTTTATGCCCCGGCAGGCAAATTGAGCCTGACAGAGTAGCAGTTATGATCAGACGGAAATAAAATTCCACGGCCGCCGTCACCGTATGCCCGTAGTTAAAAAAGGCCCCCCATAAAGTTTAACCCCGCAAATCCCCTGTGGAAATCAGCATTTGAAACATTTCCTGCCATGATCTGCAACATTTGAGAACCCCTCTCAGGGAATAGCTGAGTAGTTTTACAACATCAGTTAAGAGAACGATTCCCGTTATGAAAATACGTTTGCTGCCGCTAAGCTTCCAGGGGCCATCCCGGTGTGATGTCATGTTGTCAGAGCTTTCGCCATACACACAAAGGGCGGCGCGTATCATTTTGCCAATTTTCTCCACACAATTTCACCTAAACCATAACCTTTATGAAAACAAAGTTACCGGCACCATTTAAACAAAAGGGCATGCTGCCTTTTGTCTTCAGATCTTTTACTTCTCCGCGGGTATTCCCGCAGTTCAGGCAAAAAAAACTTGCTTGTCTCAGTCTTCTGCTCCTAAGTATTGTGTTTCAGGGCTATAAAGTGAAGGCGCAGGGCACCGGCTATGTCTGGAAGAATGCACCTATTGGCGGCGGCGGATTTGTTACGGGTATTGTTACCCACAAAACATCCGGCGACCGGTATTGCCGCACGGATGTAGGCGGCGCTTACCGCTGGGATGCAGCGAACAATAAATGGATCCAGCTGCTGGACTGGCTTAACGAATCAGAAAATGGATTTATTGGCGTAGAAGCATTGGCGCTGGACCCGCAGAACGCCAATAACGTTTATATGCTCTGCGGCACCTCTTATATCAACAACGGAAGAACGGCTATCCTGAAATCCACGGACAAAGGAAATACTTTCACCTATACCGATGTTACGGCTAAATTTAAAGCGCATGGAAATGGGAACGGACGCGGGAATGGAGAACGGCTTGCAGTAGATCCCAAAAACAGTAACATATTATTCTGCGGCACCCGGGCCAACGGCCTGTGGAAAAGTACAGATGCCGGCGTTACCTGGAACCTTGCCTGGAATGGTGTAACCACTACGCCTAATGAGAACGGGATCTGTTTTGTGGTTTATGATCCTTCCAGCGCCGTAGTAGGCGGGGCAACGCAAACCATGTACATAGGCGTTTCCCGCACCGGGAGCGCGAATATTTATAAGAGCACGGATGGTGGCGCCACCTTTACCGCCATTTCTGCAACCACCAGCTTTATGCCACACCGCGCAGCACTGCAGGGAACTACCATGTATGTTACCTATTCGGATGATGCAGGCCCGCAATCCAGCAACGGAGATGGAAAGCTGTATAAGCTTAACACGGCTACCGGTGTGTGGACAAACGTTACTCCCGTTTCTTCAAAGGATTATTCATACGGAGGTGTAAGTATTGACCCGACGAATGTTAACCGGGTAATAGTTTCTTCCTGTGGCATGTATTGGAACAACCAGTTCGGTACCGGCTGGGGCGATTTTGTTTTCCTCTCTACCGATGGCGGTTCCAGCTGGACGCTTAAGAACGGTACAAACGCTACCTATGATAGTAACGGCATGGGATGGACCGTGGGAGGCGCGGTTAACTGGATGGATTGTATTGAGTTTGACCAATCCAATCTTTCAAAAGTACGGGTAATTGGCGGCGGCGGCGTATATACCTGTTCCGATATTACCGCCGCAAATCCTTCATGGAAATACGATGTGATCGGGCTTGAGGAAACAGCATTGCTTGATGGGGTAAGCATTCCGGGAGGACCGTTTATTTCTTCCTTTGGAGATGTAACCGGCTTTGTGCATGAGCCGCTGACGGCTTATCCGTCAAAAAAACTTTCTCCTGCAGATGGGAACAACCAGAGCATTGCTTATGCTGCAGGCAACACAAACAAAGTAGTAAGAGCTTCCAACGGGGGAAATGTTGTTTACTATTCCAACGGCAAAGGTGCTACCTGGACAGGAGTTTCCACCAATAAGGGTACAGGAGGGAAGGTAGCTGTCAGCGCCGATGGAGGTACCATCCTGCATTGCCCCGGCGGTTCCACTACTACCTGGTATACGACCAACAACGGCGGCAGCTGGTCTGCCTGTTCCGGTGTATCCTTCGGAGATGCTGTTCCGGTTGCCGACCAGGTGAACGCAAACTATTTTTACATCTACATTCCAAACAACGGGCAGCTGCTGAGAAGCTCCAATAAAGGAGTGAGCTTTTCATTAGCAGGCACGCCGGGCGCCTCCACCGCAAATTATCCGTGGGAAGCGGCCTCGATCAGGACCGTACCGGGCCGTGAAGGGCATGTGTGGGTGCCGCTTGGCCGCAATGGACTAAAATATTCAACCAACTACGGCGCAGCTTATACGAATGTTTCAAATGTAACTTATTGTAAAACGATAGGGATCGGAAAGGCGGTAACAGGAGCCAGCTATCCCACTGTTTTTATATGGGGAACAGTTTCCGGCGTAACGGGTCTTTTCAGATCAACAGACCAGGGTGCTACCTGGACCCGGCTGAATGATGACGCCCACGAGTTTGCAGGCGCGCCATTGCTGGTCGGCGATATGAACGTTGCCGGAAGGGTATACATGAGCGCCGGCGGCGGAAGAGGTTTGATTTACTGGGAGCCTGCCGCCTGTACGCCTACGGCCATCACACCATATGTAAATATTAATAACGGAACCTGGCAGCAGACCGCCAACGCTTCTTTAGCTGCAGGCGGCGGCGTACAGTTTGGCCCTCAGCCCACGCAGGGTGGATCCTGGAGCTGGACCGGGCCCAATAATTTTAGTGCAGCTACGCGGGAGATATACATATCAAATGTGCAGTCCAGCCAGGCAGGTAACTACGTGGCCACCTATACGAACAGCGGGGGATGCAAAAGCACGCAGACCTTTAACATCACCCTCACCGGCTCTTTAATGAGATCAGGGATGAGCGATTCTTCAGCTACCGGCATATCAAAGAACATCAGTGTTAATGAAGATGCGGTTAGCATTTATCCAAATCCTGCCAGTGAAGGAAGGTTTAGCATCCTGCTTAAGGAGATGCCGGCACATGCGATCGTGCGGGTCTATGATAACCAGGGCAGAATGCTTTACGAAAGGAAAACACAGGGTAGTAATAAGATAGCCGTTGATGCACGGCTGAATGCAGGGTTTTACATTGTTACAATAGATTCAAACGGATCCAGTTTCACGAAGAAGCTGATCGTTCATTAACAGGTCTTACACGGGAAAATGGGAATGCTTCCAACAAAGCATTCCCATTTTCCTGAAATTTATTTCTTAACCAGATAATAGCAGTGTGAGACAGGGTTATGCTTGTGCAAATGTGGTATATACAGAAACTACGGAAAATTTCTTTGAATTTGATAAAATTGTCAGTTATTATGGTTATGAAAATGGGTTTTAAAAGTACAATTCTTTTAGTTTGGCTCCTGGTAGGCATGAATGCCTGGGGCATGGGAACAATGGATCAGCTGCAGGCGCAGCAGCTTGCTCAATTGCAAAGTCCGGACAAGTCCATTGCGCTCAATGTATCCTTATCCGCTTCTGGTGAAATTCAATACAGGATCCAAAGATCCGGTGTTGATATCATTCAGCCTTCGGCTTTGGGAGTGATGATGAAGGGGCATGATTTTACACAAGGCATGAAACTGGTCACGGCATCAAAGCCGGAGCGTATAGCGGATAGCTATCAAACGAAGAATGCAAAGAAAAGCAACATTCTTTACCAGGCCAATCAATTGGTGTTGTCTTTTGAGAATGAAGAAAAGAAGAAAATGGATATCATTTTCCGCTTATCCAACGACGGGGCGGCTTTCCGGTATTCTTTTCCCTGGATAAAAGATAATGAAACGATCGTTAAAGAAAGTTCCTCCTTTACATTTGATAAAGGAACAAAAGCCTGGCTGCAACCGATGAGTGAGGCAAAAACAGGTTTCGAGCATTGTCACCCGTCTTATGAAGAACATTATTTGCAGGATATTCCTGTTGGCACCGTATCGCCGTTAAAGTCAGGCTGGGTATACCCTGCTTTGTTTAAAACCAATGATACCTGGGTATTGATCAGCGAAGCCGCGCTGGATGGCACTTATTGCGGCACAAGATTGATCAATGATTCTGCCTCATCTGTTTATTCGATCGGCTTTGCCGATCCGAGGGAGGTGTTTACCGGCGGTGGCTATTTACCGGAAAACAATAAGCCCTGGCATACACCCTGGCGTATTATAGCCATTGGAAGCTTAAAAACAATTGCAGAATCAACATTGGGTACCGATCTGGCGCCGGCAGCCGTATTAAAGGATGCCTCATTTGTAAAAACCGGAAAAGCCAGCTGGAGCTGGATCAACAGCAAGGATGATAACATCACTTTCAATGAGCAAAAAAAGTATATTGACTATGCCAATGACATGCACTGGCAATATTGCCTGATAGATGCAGACTGGGATACGAAGATCGGGTATGATAAAATAGCTGAGCTCTCAGCATATGCAAAACAAAAGCATGTTGGATTGCTGTTATGGTACAATTCTGCAGGAGACTGGAACACGATCAAATATCATCCTAAAGATGTTTTACTTACGAAGGAAGGAAGGGAAAAAGAATTCAGCCGGCTGCAGGCATTGGGCATTAAAGGCATCAAGGTTGATTTCTTTGGTGGCGATGGCCGGAGCATGATCCAATACTACATTGACATTTTGAATGATGCTGCAAAACATAAGCTGCTGGTAAACTTTCACGGTGCTACATTGCCCAGGGGCTGGCAAAGAACCTACCCTCATCTTATGACAGCCGAAGCAATTTACGGAATGGAGATGGTAACCTTTGACCAGAAAGCAGCCGATCTGCAGGCCAACCATTGCGCAATGCTGCCGTTCACCAGGAACGCATTCGACCCAATGGATTTTACACCTATGAACCTTACGGGGCTTACATCGTCTAACTGTACCAGGAAAACCAGTCCCGCTTTTGAGCTGGCACTTTCTGTTTTATTCTTATCGGGTATACAGCATTATGCACAATCACCGGAAGGAATGATACAGGTACCTGATGATGTGAAATCGTTCTTAAAAAAGCTTCCTGATAACTGGGATGATGTGCGGGTTTTGGATGGCTACCCCGGGAAATACGCAGTCATAGCCAGGCGAAGCGGTGACCGCTGGTACATTGCAGGTATTAATGGAGATAAGAATGAAAAGAAAATTAATCTTGACCTTACCTCATTTAAGAAAGGAAAGGCAACGCTGTTCACAGACGGTGTAAACAGTGAGCTGTTTTCAAAAACAGAGCTGAACACAGCGCAACAAAAGCAGCTTGATCTTACTTTGAATGCAAGTGGTGGGTTTGTAATGTTGCTTGAGTGATTGGTTTGGAACGAATGAATTAACGTTATAAAAAATGAAATGAGTTACAGGCATTTGTTTATTTCGATCGTATTTATTTTTGCCGGCCATATCTGCCAGGCAGATACGATACCCACTTTTCCTGATCCGCCTGGCGGATTTAATGTGCAGCGCAGTAATGTACCTCACGGAAAATTAGCAGTGGTTCAGTACCGCTCCAAAACGCTCGGGAAGCTCCGGGAAATGTGGGTATATACACCTCCGGGATATTCCGCTGATAAAAAATATCCGGTGTTGTACCTGTTGCATGGTTTGGGCCAGGACTACCGTCAATGGACGGAGTGGTGCCAGGCAGACAACGTTGTGGATAACCTAATCGCAGATGGTAAAATGCAGCCTGTAGTAATGGTTTTTCCCAATTGCGATACTAAGCTGACTGTAACAGATACAGCGGCTGCCGGCCGTTCGGGGAGGGCAGATAATTTTGAAGGTTACGGAAAACCCTTTGAGGAGGATCTGTTGAAAGACATCATTCCTTACATCGATGCACATTATTCTACTATCAGCGACGCTGAACATCGTGCATTGGCCGGTTTGTCAATGGGCGGCGGCCAGTCGTTAAATATAGGCCTGCATCACCTGGAAACATTTGCCTATGTAGGTGGATTTTCATCAGCGCCTAATACAAATAAGTTTGGTAATATGTATACAGATGTGCCGTTTATTCCGGATCTTAAAGCTGCCCGGGAAAAGTTAAAGCTGCTATGGATAGGGTGTGGTAATAAAGACGGCCTTTGGCGGATCAGCGAAAATGCCCATCAGTACCTTAAGGAAATTAGCTTTCCCCACGTTTGGAACGTAGACACGAATGGCCATGACAATAAGGAGTGGGATCGTAACTTGTATCTGTTTTCCCAATATATTTTTAAACAATAGCAGAAAGCTGATATATTAAAAGCTGAAAAAAGTTGTATGAAAAAACTCTTCCTTTACGGCATTGTACTGCTGTTACCTGCAGTGCTTCATGCCGCCATCCGGTTACCGGCGCTCGTGGGCAGCAACATGGTGCTACAGCAAAATGACAGTGTAACGATCTGGGGATGGGCAAGCCCTTCAGAGAAAGTTACGGTATTTACAGGCTGGGATAACAAAACAACGGCGGTTACCACCAGCGGTGATGCAAAGTGGGCTTTAAAAGTACATACACCGGCAGCAGGCGGGCCTTATGAAATAATACTGAAAGGATCCAATGAGATCGTACTGAAAAACATCCTGATCGGAGAAGTATGGTTGTGTTCAGGGCAATCCAACATGGAATACAGCTACTATAATGGCATCCGGCAAATAGGAGAGGTGCTGCCTGTTTGCAGTAACAATAAGATCCGGTTCTTTAATATACCCAAAACTACGGCTGCATATCCCCAGGACGACTGTCATGCAAGCTGGGAAGTATGCGACAGCAACAGCCTGAAGCCCTTCAGTGCAGTGGGGTATTTTTTCGGGATAAAGCTACAGCAATCGCTGGGAGTGCCGGTTGGACTGATCAATGCCAGCTGGGGAGGAACCCCCGCAGAAGTATGGGCGCCGGAACATCTGGTAACCAATGAACCGCAGCTTTCTGCAGCTGCCGCCAAGTTACTGCCTGCTGCCTGGTGGCCGAATAAGCCAGGTTATGCTTATAATGCGATGATAGCACCTCTTACCAATTTCAACATAAAGGGCGTGATCTGGTACCAGGGAGAAGCCAATGTGAACACCGCGGATACCTATACACCATTGTTCACCGGCATGATACAGGCCTGGCGTGATGCATGGCATAAGCCGCTGCCCTTCTACTATGTTCAGATAGCACCGTTCACCTACGAAAAGGAATACCAGGCTGCATTGCTTCGCGAGGCGCAGGCACGCAGCAGCGCGCTTGCCGGAACCGGTATGGTAGTAGTAGCCGATGTTACAGAAAATGTGAAAGATATTCATCCCCAGGATAAGAGGACAGTTGGCAACAGGCTTGCCGCCTGGGCGCTTGGAGAGAATTATGGTAAAACGGGATTTACCTGGAAAAGCCCGGTATTCAAAGAAATGAATATCAGCAAGAATAAAGCAGTGCTGCATTTTACCAATGTTTCCGCGTCTCTCCGGATCAATGGTAAAGCACCCGCTGCCTTGTACATAGCCGGGGCAGATCATGTTTTCTATGAAGCTTCCGCGAAGGTGGAAAAAGACGCGCTGATCGTTTGGAGTAAACAGGTAGAGAAGCCGGAAGCGGTGAGATATGGTTTCTCCAATGCCGGTATCGGTAATATTTTTTCTTCGGAAGGCTTACCGGTTGTCCCTTTCCGTACTGATAACTGGCCGGTTGCACAATAAATTATGCTATGAAGCCTTCCCATTTGGCCGGTGGTACCTGCCACCGGCCAAATGGGTCCGGGCTACTTCAAAGTTAGCTTCACAATTATATCTGTTTTGTTCTCGTTATTGGTGATCTCATCCAATACAATCCCGTCCTCACTTTGCCGGAAGCTAACCTTTACATTTGTTCCCAGGTATTTTGCAGCAGCAATTTTTTGGGGAACAGATGGCAGAACGATCTTTCCATCTGCAGGAGCTTTTAAAACATGCACATAGATCGCTTTATCTGTAAAAGTTGTTCCACCCCATTTTGCATCCCATACTCCGCCTTTTGTGCTGTAAATACTTTCTCCATATCTGGAAAGAAAATCACCGATCTCTTTCAACCGCTGCACCTGCGCAGGCTCAATTTCTCCATCTGGCTTAGGCCCAACGTTCAACAATAAATTTCCATCCTGGCATACAACGGACACCAATAAACGAATACAGCTGTCAAGGGACATCATACGGTCTGCTGCCTGAGGCGTCCATCCCCACGCCGTATGGCTGAGGTTTGTACACAGTTCCCAGGGCCTGCTTTCCCTTCCTCTCAATGTTACTTCCTGCGTATTAAAATCACCCATCCATCCGCTGCGGGGATTGATCACAATCTTTGGCTGCAGCGCTCTTACCATTGAGTTGAGCTTAACCGGCTCCCAGCTGAATTTTCCGGTGTAAGGTTTGTCGAAACCACGTGTGTACCAGCCTTTGCCGCCATCCCACATCAGGCCTGCAAAACCAAGCCAGAAATCCTCTCCGCCGTCATACCATAAAACATCGATCTTGCCGTAATTGCTTAACAGCTCATGAACCTGTGTATAGGTTTGCTTTTTCATTTCCAGGGCATTGGAATAGTACAGGTCGGGAAAAAAGAAACCGGGATAGCGCCAGTCCAGCGGAGAATAATAGATACCGGCCTTCATACCCGCATCATGCGCGGCATCAACATATTCTTTGATCAGATCTTTTTTTGCAGGACTGTTCATTGAATTGTAATTACCAACACTGGTATTGAACAAGCTAAAGCCGTCGTGATGCCTTGAAGTTACCACCATATACCTGCATCCGGCCTGCTTTGCAGCATCTACCCAGCTTTTACCGGAGAATTTTGAAACACTGAACGAGTCTTTCAGTTTTCCATATTCAGAGGTGTCTATCCGTTTGTTGAACATAGCCCATTCGCCTTCTCCCAAAACGGAGTACAATCCAAAATGAATGAACAATCCGAACTTGGCATCTTTCCACCATTGCATGTCTTTTTGCGGAAGCAGCAGTGAAGAATCTACAACTACCTGTGCAAAGGAATGGTGTGTGATGATAATTAACGACAGCATTAAAAGAGATCTTTTCATGGAATTTTTTTTGCATGCAATAATGGCAAACATAAGTTTTACAATCTTCGCAAAATTAGCCCTATTTCTTTGGGGCCGGCTGTTGAAATGTTACAATGAACGGTGTAGAATGTTGCAGGTAGCTGATTTTAAGGTCAGTAATGGACATGTACCAACCACGATAATTGATTTATTTTTATAATTTTAGCGCATTTATAACTAAATTAATACCACCCTGAAAGGGACTGTAAACAATGGCAAAAGAATGGGACCAGTTTAGGCCGTACTTTAAACAGCAGGAAGTGCCTGCAAAAACGGTTCTTTTGGCAGAGGGAAAGGTTTCGAAAACAATGTTTTTTATCGAGAAAGGTTGCTTACGCACCTGGATAAATAATGACGGTAAAGAAATAACTACTCAATTCTTCTTTGAAGGCGACAGTGTTTCTTCCATTGAAAGTTTCAGAACAAATCAACCGAGCTTATACAGTATTGAAACCCTGGAGCCTTGTATTTTACAAACCATTTCACAAAGCGACTTCCGGCAGATCATTGAAAATTCACCGGAATTAAGGAATAAGCTGGAAGAGCACTTATTCAAAAGATTTCTTCAATCACAACAACTTTTCTATTCTTACCTTAAGAATAATCCTCAAAAGCGCTATGAAGAATTAATCGCGCAATATCCTCATATTGTACAACGTGTTCCGCAGCACTACATCGCTTCCTATTTAGGCATTACCTCTGTTTCATTAAGCCGGATAAGAAACAGGCGTTAAACTCATTTCTTTACAATTGTTATCGTCCAAAGGCGATCCGCTTCTCAAATTTGTGCTGTAATCAAACAGTAAGAAATGAGAATAGTAATTGTATTTAATCATCCCTACGAGGGGAGCTTCTGTAACGCCATCCTGCAGGCTGTAACAAAGGGGCTTGAAGAGGCAGATCACGAAGTTGACCTGATGCATCTGGACAACGAGAAGTTCAATCCTGCAATGTCACAGGCAGACTTAAAAGCCTTTGTTGCGCATAAGCCCGTTGACCCGCAGGTTATTGACTATACGGAACGCCTGAAAAGGGCAGACCATTTTATTTTTATTTTCCCGATCTGGTGGGATATCATGCCGGCAACAACCAAAGGATTTATTGACCGGGTGCTTTCCCCGGGAGTGGTATATGATCACCATCCCAGAGGTTTTGGACTGGTGCCGCTTTTAAAAAAGCTGAAGAGCATCACCGTTATTACCACCATGAACAAACCTAAATGGTTGTACTCCCTGCTCGTTGGAAACCTGATCCGGAAAGTAATGTTGAAAAGTATTTTCAGAACGATGGGATACAAAAAACTGCAATGGATAAGCTTTACATCAGTAAAATCCGTAAGCCAGGAAAAACGGGTGAAGTGGCTGAAAAACCTTGAAACCAGGTTTTCAAATTTTAATTGAATAAAATCCTGGATCATGAAACTGAGGATCCTGAAAAAGTAATTGATTTAATTACGGAAAGTGGGATCAACTAATCTAGCAATCTGAACCCCGGCCATTTTATATAAATTTCTGTACTTTCCGTAAAACCCTTTCAAATGAACGAAGATCAAAAGAAAAAAATCAATGACACACACAGGCGGGAATCCGTAGTACCAGCGGATATGAAAGAGATCCCTGAAAAATTTCACTATTCACCTGGTGTGAAAGCCGGGCCTTTCCTTTTTATTGCTGGACAAGTTGGCCGGGATGAAAATATGAATGTTATTGAGAATAAAGAGGCGCAAATGGCCCAGGCGTTCGAAAATGTCAAAAAAGTGCTGACAGCTGCGGGATGCACGTTCGATGATGTGGCGGAGATGATAACCTACCTTACTGATATGCGTGACCTCCAACTTCTCATGAAAGTGAAGGACCGGCATTTCACGAACCTGGACCGCCTCCCGACCTGGACTGCAATCGGTACAACCGTTCTGGCAAATCCGGGATTGTTCGTTGAAGTGAAGTGTACGGCGTTATTACCTGGTTGAAGAATAAAAGGAAAGCATTTTTTGCAGGAAGAGATCGTGGCCCCATTCTCCGGCCCAATGAAGCTTTAAGACATCGATCCACAAAAGGAAGTAACAACAAGAAGAAATTAAAAGGCCTTGAAATCAGCTGCTGCGCTGGTTTTAAGGCTTTTTCGCGAGCCGGATTAAATAATGGAAAGCTTCCCGCGCCTGAATTCATCTAACCTGGAGTCGTTACTGGCAAGTTCAGTAACCAGTACATGAATTTTTTCAAGATCGCAGACTTTATAGTGTTCAGAGCTGCCCACCTTTTCGCTGTTAGCCAGAACGATTGTTTTTTTCGCTGCGCGTAACATAGCCCTCTTTATCTCACCATCATCTTTGACGGCGGCCGTAACGCCCATTTGCCCGGATATAGCACATGTACCCATTAAGTAGATGTCTGCCACGTAGGAGGTAACTTGTTCAAAAGTGCCTGCTCCTACATTGGTTTGTGTTTCCCTGTTGTAGGTTCCGCCAAGCACAATCGTGTCAATGTTCTTAAACCGGTGCAAAATAGGTATCAATGCAAGGTTGTTGGTAATAACCCTGAACGAAGAATCAATATTAAAGTGTTCTGCCACAGCGCAAACGGTTGTGCCTCCGTCCATAAATATGGTAGTGCGGGGCTTCAGCAGTGGTTGAACCTTAAGGGCAATAACCTCCTTTTGCTCACTGAGAAAACCCTTCCGGTCCTGGAATGTCAGCGGATTTTTATTTCTCGCAATAGCGCCGCCTCGCACCTTGGAAAGCAGGCCGTTTTGATGCAGGATCTCAATATCCCGGCGAACCGTATCCTCCGAAACCCCCAGCTCGGCGGCCAGGTTCGGATAAGTAGCCTGAGCACCGTCTTTCAAACGGGCCAGTATCATTTCAAACCTTTTTTCCTTAATCATAGACAGCACAAATATAAACAACTACCGGAGGGAGATTTAACAACCCTACCGGAGCCCGCATTAAATATTATTTGCAAAATAATGCAAATTTGCACAATTTTGCAAAATGGAGAATGGAGGAAATATTAAAGTTGCAAGAAGAGCAACACAGGCGATCTTTCTGGTCTGTGGACTGGCATTGTCAAGCTGGGCGCCTATGGTTCCCTTTGCAAAAGAAAGACTTGAATTGAACGATGCTAATTTGGGCATGCTTCTTCTATTATTCGGTTTTGGCGCCATTGTTATGATGCCGGTCAGCGGCATCCTGTCACATCGCTTTGGCACCCGGATAGTTATACTAATTTCCGGCCTCCTGGCGGCATTCGTGCTTCCCTTGTTGTTGTTGATGCCTGACATCTGGTCCATGGCAGTTTCGCTGTTCATATTTGGAGCAGCCGTAGGAACCGTTGATGTAGCCATGAATTCGCAGGGGGTAGCCGTTGAACATGGCTATGGTAAGCCAATTATGTCCTCCCTTCACGGCTTGTTCAGCGTAGGGGGATTATGCGGTTCACTGGGTTTAGGCTTTTTAATAAAACTGGGACTTCCTCCGCTTGCTGCAGCCCTGACTATTTCCCTGCTATTGATCGTATTGCTGATCATTAAATTCTACCAGCTGCTAAATAAGGAAAGTGAAAAACAGCAGCTCGGAGTAAAAAAGAAGGAGGTCGGCAGTCCACGCACCGGGCGGTTCAGCTGGATTTCGGGTGGAGTGCTCTTTTTAGGCGCGGCCTGTTTTGCTGTTTTTATGTCCGAAGGCGCTATGCTAGACTGGAGCGCAGTATTCCTCACAGAAAACCGGAAGGTAGATCCGGAGATCGCGGGAATTGGTTATGCATCTTTCTCCATAACCATGGCCGCCATGCGCCTGTTAGGCGACAAGCTGGTTTCAAGGTTAAGTGGTAAGACGGTGGTGATCGGAGGTGGACTCATCGCTACAGCCGGCATTGTCCTGGCGGTCTTTTCTCCCTATCTGGCAACCACCCTGCTGGGATTCGCACTGCTTGGTATTGGTGCTGCCAACATTGTTCCCGTATTCTTCAGTGAAGGCAGCCGCCTGCATAAAGTACCTGCCTCCATTGCTATACCGGCCATCAGCACTATGGGCTATGCAGGCCAGTTGGCAGGTCCTGCACTGTTGGGCTTTATTGCCTTCCGGTTCTCGTTAAGCTATGCATTGTTGTTTATTGGCCTGCTGATCTTTCTGGTCGCTATTGGTTACGCTTTCAGATCAACATCCAAAAACACAGCCGATAATAAATCATAAGAAGGAATATTATAATTACCTAAAATCAATTGGAGGATCACTGAAATGAAAATAGAGCACTTAGCAATTTGGGTGGAAGACCTGGAAGGGATGCGGGAGTTTTACCTGCGGTATTTTGATACATCATGTGGAAGCCGCTATGAAAACGCCACCAAAAAATTTTATTCTTATTTCATCACCTTTAACGAAGCAGGTAGCAGGATTGAATTAATGCACCGGCCAGACATCGCGGACAATGACGGGCGGCGCGGCTTTTCCAGGGGACTGGCTCATGTAGCGATCACCGTGGGGAACGAAAACAAAGTAAATGCCATGATCGGTCAGCTAAGAGCCGACGGATTCGAGATCATCGGGGAACCCAGGGTAACCGGCGACGGATATTATGAGGGCGTTTTCCTGGACCCGGAAGGCAATGTGATTGAGCTGATAGCCTAGCGGACATAACGATACACGCCACCCAAAGCGCCAAACCAGATATTTCCTTTAGCATCTTCTAAGATCCCGAAAGTCATTGGTTTATTTGCTATTTCGGTTACCGTTGGCTTTTTATCAGACAAAGACTTTCCATCATACCGGGAAAGTGCCCAGGCCTGGCCATTCTCTCTTTCTGAACTCGTCCAGATGTTTCCATTTTTATCTTCGTAGATATAACCAACAAACTTCTGGGTGAAATTGGTAAATGTACGGCCATCATAGCGCCAAAGACCATCAGCTCCACCCAGCCAGATATTGCCTTTTCTATCTTTGATTATAGAACGAACATTCTTAAACGGTTTGTCCTCATGGGTGAAAACGGTAAATGTTTTTCCATCATATACGAAGGTATTGCCCCTTGTAGCAAGCCATAACTTGCCTGTTTTGTCTTCAATAATGGAATTAACTTCATAAGGAGGTCTCTCCGGAAAAGTTTTTCCGGTCCGGTCTTCATTCATCGCATCTCCATTTATGATATAATTCCGGAAGGATCTCCCATCGTAACGGCTTGCTCCTCCAAAAACGCCAAACCAGATGTTGCCTTTTTTATCTTCATAAATACTGCCAACATCATTATTAAGAAGCCCATCCCTGGTAGTGAAATTCTGAAAGGATTTTCCATCGTAATAATAAACACCGGAGCCGATAGATCCAAACCACAGGTTGCCTTTACTATCTTCCAAAACAGAAAAAAAGCGGGCTGTACTTACTTTACTGGTAATATTGGTGAAGGATTGTCCATCATATCGAAAAATACCATCAAATGCGGCAATCCAAATGTTGCCCTTTCTGTCTTGTATGATATTCCGGGTGATGGCTTTAGGTCCGGGGGAGCCAATTATCTCTTTGTTTCCGGGCTTGATAGGATCTTTGGGTACGTTTGTTGTGCTTTGTCCATAGGAAGTGTGAAAAACAAGCATCCAGAGTAAAGCGTAGATCTGTGTGTGTCTCATTATTTATGTTATTTAATAGGGCTGTTTTTATTCTCCTTGTCTTTATATTCAATTGTATTTCATGTTTTATTTATTTAACATTGTAACAGCTGCAGGATTCCAATATCGGTTAATACAGCTTCTTTCATTTTTAGTAAACACCGGAACATTTTTTTACTTTTCATATCCTTTAAAATTGACCCGGCGAAATTACTTTGATATCTTTCAGGGCAGGTAATCTGGATTGTAAATAGAATTGTAAAATTTGTAAATAAACACTTGACACTATGCATCTTAGTCAAAACCTCCTCTCCGGAAAACGCAAATACCTGTTAGGATTGACACTATGCTTATTTATCTCGGTGATCTGCGTTGCTTTCAGTATGGGGGGAAGTGACGATTTTGATCTCTCCAGAAGGGAGGTTTTACTCCGCAGGATCGGACATGAGCTGCTTTTACAGTCGGGCGACAGTACTTCTAGGGTGCTCCCGGTAAAAAAGATCGCAGAAAATGAATACCAGATCGGGTTTGAAAATGAGCTTACTTTTCGACCGGGCTCGCTGGTGAATACTACCCGGCGTTTGTTGGCCAAAGACCCCCTCACAGGTGATTATGTTGTTAACGTTTTGAACTGTGGCAACTCCAGTGTAGCCTATGGATACGCGATATCCAAAAATAAAGTAAATGATATTGTAACCTGCGTAGGAAGAGAGCAGCCCAGGGCATGTTACAGGATTAACATTAAATTCAAACCGTCAGGAATAAATACAGCAAAGAATAGATATCTGCTGGGCAGCCTGCCATTCTTAGCGTTTGTTGGTTTTCTTTTTTGGGGATCCGTTAAGCGGAAGAGAGCTTTACTTGAGCAGGGGCAGAATACGGACATGATTACTTTAGGCTCTTTTTTGTTTGACGCGAAGAATCGTAAGCTCCTAATAAATGGAAACACGATAGACTTAACCGGAACTGAAACCCGTGTGCTGCACATTTTTGCGTTGTCTCCTAACGAGACTATTGAGAGAAGCCGGCTTCAAAAAGAGATCTGGGAAGATGAAGGCGTTATTGTAGGGCGTAGCCTAGATATGTTCATATCAAAACTTAGAAAAAAATTGGAGCTTGATCCGGGTATCAAAATTGTGGTTATACGCGGAAAAGGATATAAGCTTGAAATTAGCGCTTAACGTTCATCTGCAATACATTATTCAGCATGGAGCGGGAACCGGCTAGTCACCTTTTAAATTTTTCATGACCTTTTCTAACAGGGAAGTTAAGTTTTGAAGTTCCTTTGCACTGAGGATACTGCCAATTTGCATGGCCACCCTTTTGCGGAAGTTTTCGGATCCGTCAATAAGCAATTTCCCTTTTTCAGTCGCATTTAAATAAAATGTCCTGCGGTCTGCATTACTCTGTTCCTGAACTAAAAGACCATTTTCAATCAGGAACTTTAATTGCCTGGAGATCGCTGGTTGGCTCACGCCAAGGTTTTGAGCAAGCTCCTTTCCGTTTATTTTACCTTTTCTGTATACAAGCTCAACGATATTATAATGGGTTGCAGTGACCCCATTGTAATCGCCTTTATTCATGTGGGCTAAAATAAAGCACTGAAGATCAGTAAATACTTCAAAAAACAATTTCTGGGTTGGGTTCACTGTGAAAATGATTAACTTAGTTAAATATTAACGAAGTTAATAAAATTATCATGAAGTCCATTATTGTAACCAACGCCAGGCAGAATAACCTTAAGAACATATCAGTATCCATACCCAAAAACAAAATAACCGTGTTTACGGGAGTTTCCGGTTCCGGCAAATCCTCGCTGGTTTTCGAAACCATTGGAGCCGAAGCACAGCGCCAGATAAACGAAACGCAAAATAGTTTTGTAAGGAACCGCTTACAGCATTTTGGAGTAGCTGATGTTGAAAAAATTGAAAACCTGAATGTACCTGTAATTATAAACCAGAAGAGGTTGGGTGGAAATGCCAGATCAACAGTAGGCACAGCAACTGATATTTACGCATCACTAAGGCTGCTTTTTTCCCGGATGGGCAGTCCTTTCGTTGGATACTCCAATGTATTTTCTTTTAATCATCCCCAGGGGATGTGTCCTGAATGTGAAGGTTTAGGCTTCATTCAAACGGTAGATCTGAAAAAATTGATAGACCGGGAAAAGACACTCAACGAAGGCGCTATCCGGTTTCCGACCTTTCAGCCGGGAGGGTGGCGGTGGACAAGATATGTGCACTCAGGATATTTTGATAACGATAAGAAACTGAAAGATTACACTGCCAGTGAGCTTGATCTGCTCCTGTACGCTGATGAGCATAAACCTAAAAAACCGTCCAGGGAATGGGGGAAAACCGTAAAGTACGAAGGCATTATTCCACGAATTGAAAAAGGCTTTTTGAAAAAGGATTCCAAAGAAAACATTACGAGAAAAGATTCCCTGAATAAGGTGGTAGTCAGAAGATCTTGTCCTTCCTGTAACGGACAACGATTAAACAAACAAATCCTGACCTGCAGGATAGCCGGTAAAAATATTGCAGATTGTACGGCCCTTTCCATTGACGATCTGCTTGTTTTCATCGAAGGCCTAACTTCTCAGCCCTATGCATCAATTATAAGAGAATTATCAATGAAGCTGCAGAACCTGATGAATATCGGGCTTCAATATCTGACACTCGACAGACCTACGGATACTTTATCGGGTGGTGAATCACAGCGGATAAAAATGGTCAAGCACCTTGGGAACAGCCTGGTTGACCTTCTCTATATTTTTGATGAGCCAAGTATTGGCCTGCATCCCCATGATCTGCAAAATATTGCAGGAATTATCAGGCAGATAAGAGACAAAGGAAACACGGTTCTTGTAGTTGAACACGATCCCGACCTGATAAAAATTGCAGACCATGTAGTAGACATGGGGCCGGGATCGGGTAAGAAAGGAGGCAAAATTATATACCAGGGCAGCTTTTCAGCATTAAAAAAATCAACCGGCAAAACCGGTCTTTACTTTTCTGAAAAACCGGCCTATAACAGAAAACCGCGCCAGCATAAAGGTTTTTTGGTGGTTGAAAATGCAGATCTGCATAACCTGAAAAATATTAATATTAACATCCCGAAATCGGTAATGACGGTTGTTACCGGGGTGGCAGGCTCCGGGAAAAGTACGCTCATCAATAAGGTTTTGCCTTTGCATTATCCCGGAATAAAGATTATTGATCAATCGCTGTTTGTTGCAAGTTCCAGGTCAACGCTATTGACATACTTAAATCTGTCAGATGCTGTTAGAAGGCTCTTTGCGTCAGCCAATAAAGTATCGGACAAGCTTTTCAGCAGGAACGGCGAGGGGGCATGCCAGAACTGCAAGGGGCTTGGGATTGAGAAGATAGACCTGGCGTTTATGGATGATGTGGAACAACCTTGTGAGGTTTGCGGTGGCTCGGGATTCAACCCTGATGTTTTGCAATACCTTTATAATGGGAAAAATATCAGTCAGGTAATGGAGATGACCGTTAACGAGGCCGAAGCATTTTTTACCGGGGCTCAATTCCGTCATGAATTTGACTTATTAGGCAAACTGGGCATGGACTATCTTACCCTGGGCCAAAGATTGGACGGGTTTTCAGGCGGCGAAAGACAGCGGCTAAAGCTCGTCAGGGAACTCAGGGAGAGCAATAACATTGTGGTAATGGATGAACCAAGCACAGGACTGCATCCCAGTGATACTAAAAAACTCTTGCTTTACCTGAATGATTTAGTGGCTAATGGCAATACGCTGATCATAATAGAACATAACCTGGATATTATTGCACAAGCTGATTGGATTATTGACATCGGACCCGGAGCAGGTAAATCCGGAGGTGAGATTATGTTTGAAGGTACGCCGGCAGACCTGCTCAAAAATGACAGATCTTTAACCGGGCAGCACCTCAAAATTCATTTAACAGCCGTTTGACCCAGGAAAGCTTTCTATGCTAAATATTATGATCTTTTGGCAAAATCATAAGTTTGGGTATCCGGACATGTTCAGGTTGCTTCATAATGTATAATATGGCATTAACGATATCTTCTGTCGTTAAAGGTTCATGAATCTGCATGCTTTTTTTTGGATGCACAGGCCAATTATTATGCAACTCCGTCAATACGAGGCCCGGCTCTATACAGGAGATCTGTATTTTTGTTCCGGTTAGCTCCATCCTAAGCGCTTCAGATAATGCTTCCATCGCAAATTTGGTCGCAGCATATGCACCGGCTGTTGGCCTTACCTTAGTGCCCATCACACTTGAAATATTGATAACATGCCCATACCCCTGTGTTTTAAATCGTTTGAGCATTTTATAGGTCAGCCTGAATGTAGCTTCGATATTCAGGCGCAACATTGCCAGCATTTTTTCAATATCGATTTCCTCGATACTTCCTACTTCAAGTGTACCGGCGCAGTTAAATAAATAATCACACCTTCCGTAAGTATTATAAATATATTCTTCGATTGTATCCTGATACGATGCAGACGTCAGATCACCCGGCATCACATCAACAAGTTCAGATTTCAGCTCATTTAATTTATCTTCACGGCGGGCGGACAAAATCAATTTATAGCCTTTGTTGCCCAGAGCCCGGGCGATGGCATAGCCTATACCGCTACTGGCACCGGTGATCAGGCATATTTTATCTTGCTTATTCATACTCTTTTGACGTTTTGAGGCATTAAAACTAATATTAGTGAGTGACTAATGCAAAGCGGGATAATGGCATTTTTTTGACAGTTTACGGTAGATGAATTCAAGCATACAACTATCGTATAGAGGGGTGATGGGCATTCAATTAAAGGAAAGTCAACCTTTATAAAATAATCCTGTGCAAATAAAAAAGGGGGTTCAAACTGTGTCGTCTGACATATTTTATTTTTTTTACGCGTAAATTTGTTACCTTTGCCTCTTATGGCATAAGTCTCGCCTCTCTGATTTGCATCGTTCATCTTTTCTTCTCAGTCTTCGCTTTTCCGGTTGCCATTTGTTCCGACGAATAATTACGGATAATCTTTTGAAAGTTTTCTTTCAATAGGGTTGTGCCGATTGCTTCCTTAACAGGAAATGAGCGCTGCCATTCTTTAAGTTTCCCGGACACAAACGAGCATAACGCGCAGTTATGGTGCCGTAATCATATTTGCTCATCATAATCATATACCAAACAAGCATCCACCATACAGTTGCCTGGTAATAACGTGTACTTCAACACATATTCAATCACACCGCCGCTAAAAATATAAATGCGGCTCAATAAGTAATAATGACATTTAACGATTTAGATATTATAGTACCTGTCCTGAAAGCTCTTAATGGCAAGGGATATAAAACGCCTACATCAATACAGCAACAGGCTATTCCTGAAATACTTTTACGCAAAGATGTATTGGGAATTGCCCAGACGGGAACAGGTAAAACTGCCGCCTTCGCCGTGCCAATCCTGCAATTGCTTAGTTGCAGTCAAAAGGCAGATAACAAAATAAGATCATTGATCCTTACCCCAACGAGGGAGTTAGCAGTGCAAATTGCAGAAAATTTCAAGTCTTATGGCGAAAAACTGAGATTAAGGCATACGACTGTTTTTGGAGGAGTACCGCAAGCCCGCCAGGTTGCTGCATTAAAAGCAGGGGTAGATATACTGATTGCCACTCCAGGTCGCCTGGCAGACCTGATGCAGCAGGGTTATATTGACCTGTCCCGTATTGAAATATTTGTGCTGGATGAAGCCGACAGGATGCTGGATATGGGTTTTGTTCGTGAAGTAAAAAGAATTGTTTCTGTATTGCCCGTTCAGCGGCAAACTTTGTTTTTCTCTGCTACTATGCCGGCTAACATTGCAGCGCTGGCAAAAACTATTTTAAAACGGCCCGTTACAATCCAGACAGCGCCGGTATCTTCAACGGCGGAGCGGGTGTCTCAATCAGTTTATCATGTTAATAAAAGCAGTAAAGTTAATCTGCTGCTGCATTTGCTGAAAGATGCAGGAACAGAAAGATCGCTCATCTTTACGCGTACCAAACATGGTGCGGACAAACTGGTAAAGCAACTGGCAGGAACCGGTGTACACGCTGCCGCAATTCATGGTAACAAATCGCAAAGTGCGAGGCAGAAAGCATTGAGCGACTTTCGCCAGGAGCGCGTTAAAGTGCTTATAGCAACAGATATTGCGGCAAGAGGCATTGATATAGATCACTTGCCAAGGGTAGTAAATTATGATATGCCGGAAGTTGCAGAAACCTACGTACACCGCATTGGCCGCACCGGGAGAGGAGCAGAAGCTACCGGTAAAGCAATATCATTTTGCGACCATGAAGAGGCAGGTTACCTGAAAAGCATTCAGAAGCTGATAGGATTTCCCGTACCTGTATTAAAAGTACCTGCTCACCTGCAATAATAAAGTTTACTCATTTCTAACGAATATCACAATACATGGCCGAAACATTTTTAAAAAAGGAACTGGAAAAGAAAAAAGCAAAAGAACGGAGGGAGAAAGTCGAGAAGATGCAGCAGCGCAAGCTCAACAACAATAAAGGCAAAAGCCTGGATGAAATGATGGCGTACCTGGACGAGAATGGAAACCTGACTTCCCGGCCACCGGATATGCGTAACCGTATAGAAATAAACCCCGCAGATATTATACTCGGGGCCGCACCGCAAGGCAGGGAACATGACGCACAACGCACCGGTTTCGTACTGTCATTTGATGAAGCTAAAGGATATGGTTTTATCAGCGACAGCCAGAGTAAAGAGAGTGTTTTTGTACATAGCAACAATATTTCGCAATTGCTGAAAAAAGGGAACAAGGTCAGTTACGAATTGCAAAAAGGGCCTAAAGGCTTTAGTGCTGTAAATGTCCAGGTGCTAAGAAAATAATTGCATCACCGGATCTTTTCCAACTGTTTTCAAAGTTTGGTAAAGTAATGTGTGCGGATGTTGCCGAAGACAAAAATAATAATCCGCGTGGCTTTGGATATGTATACATGCATACAGCTACAGCAGGAGACAGTGCCATTGCTGCACTAAACAAAAACAATTTATGCAGCAGTATCTATCGGTAAGCGAGGCACTATGTAATGAAAAGACTACAGGAAAAACATTTTTTATCAATAAATCAACAACAATGCAAGAAGGTACAGTAAAATTCTTCAACGCTACTAAAGGTTTTGGCTTTATTACGCCTGCTGATGGAAGCAAAGACATCTTTGTTCATGTAACAGGTCTGAGTGATGAGGTTGGTGAGAACGACCGGGTGTCTTATGAAGTACAAAACGGCCAAAAAGGATTAAATGCGGTGAACGTTCGCGTTCTTTAAACCACTATAATTTATTTTTCAGCTCTGCGCATGCGCAGAGCTTTTTTATTTGACAGAATGATCCGGTTCTTTGCCCTCCAATATCTATTGCCTCCGTATACATACACTTATTTTTGCAGTCTATTGAACTTAGAGGATAAATTATCTGAAAGATATATTGCATATATACGCGAGCTGTAGATGTAATATCTGATTGTTTATATACCATAATGATCACCGATAATTGCCCAGTCCCAGTTACATGACGGCTTACTTATTTATATACTGGTCCTTCAGTTTTACATACCACTGCTACTGGCATTCCACTCAACGTCACCAACCGTTGGTGTATTTTTCTCTTCTGGCGCAGCACCCGCCTCCTGTTGTACAATAAACCGGTCGACATATATACGCTCAATACCGGAAGCAACGGTTACACCGGCATAATTGCCCATCAACGGCTGGAATGGTGCTGTAGCAACTACCTGTCCATTGATAACAAAAATATACTCGTTGTTTGCTTTTACAACCTTAAGCAGATTAGGCGATTTCCCCTGTTTTATGGCTGACGTGCTGGTCCACGCCAAGGTCTTTACATCAATAAATGATCAATATGGAAATTTCCACCCTTGCAGGCTTTGAGAGCTTGTGTCCGGCTCATTTCATTTTTTACCATATGGTAAATGAATGTCCAGCACTGTAAACTATCTTTAGGTGATGGAAGCACTAGTAAATCTTATTCTGCAATTTGGTGACCTGAACAAACAGCAGATCGAGTTTTTGCTTAGCAAGGTTAAAATGCTCGAATTCAAAAAAGACGAATACTTGTCGGAAGCCGGAAAGGTGCCTCGGTATGTGGCGTTCGTATTGGAAGGTGTGTTCCGCTTTTGCTATTATAACAACAGGGGCGAAGAAATCACCAATTATTTTGTAGAAGAAGGCAATTTTGTAGTGGATAACGAAAAATTTGAATCGCAGATCGTGGCCTCAGAATATGTACAGGCCGTTACCGACTGCAAGGTGCTTGTGTTTACCAAAAAGGACTGGGATGATATATCCGACACCATTGTAGGCTGGGAAATGATGAAGGCCAACATGGTGAAAAAATGCCTTACGCTGGCTATGGAGCGCCGCAGTCCACTGGTTTCAGAAGATGCCACCACGCGCTACCTGTCCTTCATCGAGGGCTTTCCTAATCTCATCAACCGTATCCCGCTTTCGTACGTGGCCTCATACTTGGGCATCACCCAGCAATCACTTAGTCGAATACGCCGTAATATCCGTTAGCAGCGCTTTTTACCAAATGGTAATTGTTTTGTTGTTACGATTTTCAACATTTGCTTATTCATTTAAACAATTAAAAAGATGAGCAAAAAGATCGTATTGATAACCGGAACAAATAGTGGTTTTGGCTGGCTTACCGCCCAAAGCGTGGCCGCCTTAGGACATCAGGTGTACGCAACCATGCGTGATACCCGGGGCCGTAACGCCGATAAAGCCGCGGCACTTGCAGCGGTAGCGAACGTGATCGTTTTGGACGTTACCCTAACTGACGACGAGAGCGTGAAGCAGGCCGTTAAAACTGTTTTGGCCAAAGAAGGCACTATTGATGTGTTGGTGAACAACGCCGGTTACGGCATGACCGGGGTGGCTGAGAGCTTTACTACGGCCGATGTGCACACTACCTTTGATATCAACGTTTATGCCCCCTGGCGACTGATCAAACAGGTACTGCCCGCCATGCGCAAACAGGCCGATGGACTAATCATTAATGTTACCAGCGGCTTCGGCCGCGTATCATTCCCGTTCGCTACCATCTATGCGGCTTCCAAGTTTGCGCTGGAGGGAATGAGCGAGGGCCTTCATTACGAGGTGAAACGTTTAGGTATTGATGTGGCTATTGTGGAGCCGGGTGCTTTCCCTACCGAAATGCAGCAAAAGAACAACCCTGCATCTGATCAGGGAGTATTTGAGGGATATGGCGCCATTGCTGATATACCAAACAAAATGATAGCCGCAGTGGGTGGAGAGATGCAAGCTAAAAATCCTAACCCTCAGGACGTTGCTGACGCTATTGTAAAACTGATCGGCACTCCAAAAGGCACCAGGCCATTACGCACTGTTGTTGACCCCATAACCGGCCAATATATTGAAGCCGCCAATCAGGCCGTAGATGAACAATTTGCCAAAGGATTGACGGTGTTCGGGATGGGTGAGTTATTGTAAGAGTAACAGATTTTATGGGAACGGCAGTGGCGTGGGCTACTGCCGTTTTGGGGTTTGTGGCTGTTGGAGTATGGTATAAAGATCTGCTTGTATTGTCTCTAAAGCTAAATGGAATTTTGTATCAATGAAATTGGCTCGGTAATTTGACAACCAATATATTAGTCCGATTTGGGAACAAAGCTAAGAAACGCTTTATTCCTGACCCTGTTCACCACTTAGTTCCCTGCCCAATTGATACGGCTTGATATAAATTGACCTACGCATTTTCGCACACACGCCACAGGATAGTGGTGAAGTGGGCGGGGAAATAACTTGGTCGCTTTCACGTTTAAATCGCATGAACTGTTAACTGGTGCGGATACCACGGGATAGATACCAGGAAGCTGGTCTTAAAGAATTGATTTCAGCGCTGAAGAAATGAGCAAAAAAACAAAAGCATGTCATCTTTTTATCAGATAACATGCTTTAGCATAGCTTGGTCATGGTGACCGTACGACCAAAGGCTTACCCGGAAAGGGTTTGGGCTTTACAAGACATCGTGTTCACCACTTTGTTCCTGAAGTTGGAAACCCGCAAGGAGCAGCAACTTAAAACAAAAAAGCATGAAATTCGGTTTATTGAATTTCATGCTCTAATATCTGTTTGGTCGGGATGACAGGATTCGAACCTGCGACCTCGTCGTCCCGAACGACGCGCGCTACCGGGCTGCGCTACATCCCGAGGTCCCCAATTGGGAACGCAAATGTAAGAAGGTTTTTTATTTATTACCAATTTTCATTCATATATTATTTTGTGGCAATGCGTTACTCCCGAAAGCTCCGGGGCCTTTTCGTTGCTCCCAGGCCGCTGCAATGGCTTTGGCATTCTGATCCGGAGGGATGGTACTATCAACTTCAAAGTCATATTTAGTGAAGGTGTGAACCGTTTCCAGGTCTCTTTTTGCATCCCCGGCCGGCCGGTCGCCACGCAGTTTTTCCCGCCGTTCCAGTTCCGGTAACGGGCAATGCACCCCCACCAGGAATACATCCAGCTGCCCTAGTTTTTGGATCAGCTGGTGCAGCTGTTCCTGCGATTCAATAATATAATCTGTAAGCACATTGTTGCCAGCATGGGTCAGTCCTGCCAGGCAGTTAAAGAATCCCTCAAAAAGTTTAGGCCGGATGAGGCGCCATGAAAACGGACCTGTTTCATCACGGCGTTTAGGCAAAACCTTTGAGTTAAACATAAAGAAGTCTAATGAAAATTGTAAAAAGGGTAGAGGTAGCTCAGCTTGCAGCGCCTCGCAAAGCGTGGACTTTCCCGCACTGGAGGCGCCATTGAGCAGGATTATTTTTCCGGGAGAATGCTGTATGGCCATGTTTAAAAATAAGAATGAAAATAGCGTATATTATTTGAGGTTTTTCCGGATCAAGGAAGTATTCAAACAAGAAAGTTTATAGAACCTGTATTATAAGGGATCCGTATTATTCTAAGCAGCATATTTATTAACCTGGTCAATCTCTGATCCAGGGGTCGGTGGTATGGAGGCAGTGTTTTCACAGCGCCGCAAAATTCCCCCTCTTCAAAGTCGTAATTACCCATCATCTATATTGGCGAATTGCCGGATGTTTGCATTGTAAAACAAACGTACTAACAAAACAACCTATAAAAATGGAAACGCAACAAAAAACACTTATTACTGTAGAAGCCACTGTAAATGCACCCATTGAAAAGATCTGGGAATACTGGGCAAAGCCGGAACATATTACCCGTTGGAGTGCTGCATCAGACGACTGGCACACACCCCGTGCTGAAAATGATCTTCGTACAGGCGGCGCTTTTAATTCAAGAATGGAAGCAAAGGATGGCAGCTTTGGCTTCGACTTCGGCGGTGTATACGATGAGGTGAAAGATTATGAGCTTATCCGCTATACTATGGGCGATGGCAGAACCGTAGAAGTGATCTTTAGTACCCAGGGCGGCAGCACACATATAACAGAAACCTTTGAAGCAGAGGGTACCAATCCCATAGAAATGCAGCGCGGGGGCTGGCAGGCTATCCTGGATAATTTTAAGAAATATACGGAGGCTAATTGATGCCGAACGCTGAACGCTGAATGCTGAATGCTTAATGTGTGTGCGTATGGCCGCACCTGCATAGGGCCTTTAACAAAAAGGCCTCAGCGTTAAGCGTTCGGCATTCAGCGTTCAGCATTCCTGACCATCCGGGACAAGTTCAATTGACCATCTCAGTCAAACAGCCCGGCAATATCCTGCTATAACTTTGTCCTAAACTTAGAGATCAATGGAAAGTATCAAAGACAAAGTTATTGTGATCACGGGCGCCAGCAGCGGCATTGGCGCTGCAACGGCCCGCAGGCTGGCCGGGCTGGGGGCTAAGGTAGTACTGGCAGCCAGAAGGTTTGAGCAGTTGCAGGCACTGGCAGCAGAGCTGGGAGAAAATGCCCTGAGCGTTAAAACAGATGTAAGCAAAAAAGCAGACCTGGATAATCTGGCTGCCAAAACGCTGGAACGGTTCGGTAAAATTGATGTGCTTTTGAATAATGCCGGTGTAATGCCCATCTCTTTTTTTGATGAAGGCAGGGTAGAAGACTGGGATAGGATGGTGGATATCAACATCAAAGGCATACTCTATGGCATTAATGCCGTGCTGCCGCACATGCTGGAACAGGGCAGCGGCCATATCCTGGCTATTTCCTCCGTACAGGGCCATAAAACTTTCCCGGGCACAGGCGTATATGCAGGTACCAAATTTGCCGTAAGGGGTATAATGGAAAGCCTGCGGGAGGAGCTGGCAGGAAAGATCAAAGTAACCACTATTTACCCTGGCCTGGTAGCTACTGAATTTGGAAATGGTATCACCAGCAACAGGATCCTGGCCACCTATGGCGATTTCAAAAATTTCCCCAGCCTGGATGCCGGCGCGGTAGCAGACGCTATTATCTACGCTATCAGCCAGCCGGGGAATGTTACCGCCAATGACATTATTCTCCGCCCATTGGAACAGGCGCTTTAAATAACTAAATTCAATATATTGTACCAGGTTACAGGTACGGCCTGTGACCGGTACAATACATAATGGCAGATATGCAGGTAGATCCCAGGGCCTTTTATTATCCTAATGTTGCTTACTTTTCAGGAACAAGCAAAGAGCACGCACGGGAAGAATTTGTGCGGGAGCACGTGCTTTGCCATATAATAGCTGGTGAGCTGCGTTTTACGGAAGCAGAAAAAGATACGATCGGAAAAGCTGGTGAAACCTACCTGTTTCGCCGCAACTTGCTGCTGAAGTGCGAAAAACGCCCCCTGCCTGAAGGACCTTTTAAAATTGTGTACTTCGTTTTAGAGAACGGTTTTTTACAACAGTATGCTTTAAAGCACGGGATCAAAAGAACGGGGATCCATACGGATCATAAGCCGGTTTTATTCCTTGATCCCAAACCCGCGCTGAAAGGGCTTATACAATCCATCTACCCCTATGTTGAAGCCGGGAAGTTCTTTAGTAAGGACATGATACAGCATAAGCTGGTAGAGGCCATCCTGGCCTTGCAGGAACAGGATGAGCAGCTGGAAGATTGGTTATTTGATTTTCAACAGCTGGGCAAAATAGATCTGTACGATTTTATGGAGCGGAACTATATGTTCAATGTACCTATGACAAAATTTGCAGAGCTTACCGGCCGTAGCCTCTCCACGTTTCAGCGCGACTTCCACAGGATCTTTGGTATGAACGCCACCCGCTGGCTGCTGAAACGTAGGGTGCAGGCGGCTTACGAAGCCCTTACCTCCGGAAATAAAATGCCGGTGGATATATACCTGGATCTTGGATTTGAAGACCTCGCACATTTTTCCAGGTCATTTAAAAATGAGTTTGGATTTAGCCCCTCGCAGTTAACCGTTAAAGCCCGTAAAGCGGGCTGATACCGCCCTCACTTCATGATCCCCGAAACCGCATACGTGGTCATGATCAATATGGCCATATCCCGGTTCCTGAGAATATAATCTTTTATAGCCTGAATAGATTTAGTCATGTGACTGTTCACCGTGGCCGGCGAAATACCCATAATACGGCCGGCTTCCTCATAGCTCTTGCCTTCGATCTTACAAAGCTGGAAAACTCTTTTCCTTTGCGGCGGCAGCTGCTCTATGGCCTGCTTTAAGATGGCCGCGGTTTCTTTATTTTCAAGTAATTCCTGTCCGTTCAGGTAATAATTGGCGGCGTTTATGATCAGGGATTCTATCAGCGCCTGGTCGTGCGCAGCTTTCCGGAAGTAGTTATATACCAGGTTTTGGGCAATGGTGTACAGGTAAGCTTGGAACGACTTTTCGCTGTCAACAGTTGTACGTGCATTCCAGAGCTTAATGAAAAGTTCCTGTAGCAGCTCATCCGCAATGTCGGCATTTTTTACCATCCTTAATATGCGCAGATATAATGGCTTGCTATAGGCCTGGTAAAGTTCGTTAAATGCTGATTCGTCACCACGATTGAGCCGGAGAAGTAATTTTTTTTGATATGTGTCCTCTACAATTTTCACCAACAACAGCAAGTTATAACCAAATTTAAAACAATTCGCCCCAATTTTTATATGGGGCGCAGCAGGGGCTTGCTTAAATTATAACCCGTCAGTAGATTTGCCATCTTTTGACAATAATAAATATATGCATAACAAAATAATTAATGTGAATTTTTCTGCAGCCGGAGTAATTGGAATTTCCCGCAGCGGTGTATTAGCTATTAACCACCGTTCATGAAAGAAATATTTGAAAAATACCTCCGGGATCAATGTTCCGGGGAGGAAATAAAAATGCTCCTGGAATATTTTGAAGTTCCGGGTAATGAGATGGCATTAAAAGAGCTGATCCTGCAGGAGCTGCAGCAACAGCAGGAGCTGAGCGTTCCCGTACGGGATGTGGATCAAAGGCTGGCGAACATTTATAGCAAAGTAGCGCAACAGATCCGGCAGGAGAAAGCAGTGCATAAACTACCCGGAAGGATCAGTTGGAAACAGATTGCAGCTGCTGCCGCAATAGTAATGATGCTGGGCGCTGCATATTACCTGTTCCTGCAAACCGGCCGGCATAAGCAGGCTGCCAGGTATGCCAATGATATAGCGCCGGGTAAAAGTTCAGCCACACTCACCCTGGCCAATGGAACAAAGATCATATTATCCGATGCAGCCAATGGCAAATTAGCAGAGCAGGCAGGTGTAAGCATCAGTAAAACCGATAGTGGACAGGTAGTGTATGAAATAAAAGACCAGCAAACAGCCGGTACAGATGTAATGAATACGCTCACAACCGCCAATGGGGAAACATACCGGTTGCGCTTACCGGATCAGAGCGAAGTATGGCTGAATGCCGCATCTTCCATCCGGTTCCCGGCATCTTTTGCATCGTTAAAGCAACGTAGGATAGAATTGAGCGGGGAGGCTTACTTTGAGATCGCCCCGGATGCAGCACATCCGTTTATCGTTAAAACCACCCGGCAGGAGGTACAGGTACTGGGTACCCGCTTTAATATCAATAGCTACAAGGATGCAGCTGCTACGGTTACCACTTTGCTGGATGGATCCGTACGGGTAGCAGATGCGCTTCCCGGCAAAGGAGAGATCCTTAAACCCGGACAACAGGCCATCGTGAAAGAAAACAGCCCGATCATGATCATGCCGGCAAACATTAAGGCAGCCATGGCCTGGAAGAACGGTTATTTCCGTTTCAACAATGGCTCTATAAATGAGATCATGCTGCAGCTTGGCAGATGGTATAATATTGAAGTGAGATACGAAGGGAAATTATCAGAAGAACGGTTTAGCGGTAACATTTCCCGGAATAAGAATATCAGCGAAGTACTGGATATGCTTAGCTATTCAAATGCCGTAAAGTTTAAAGTAGAAGGCAGGGTAGTAACAGTAATGCCGTAAAAATTATTGGACTGGAATCTAATCTAAGAAGGAAAAATTGGTCGTAGGATCACCACCAACCATTAATTAATCTACGCCAATAGAACAACCGGCCTGATTGCATTCAGGCTGGTTGTTTAGCATGACAATCCGGAGGAACAAATATCAACCAAATAATGATCAGATCATGCAACCCAATGCGGTGCGTTTTACAGGAACAATACAAACGAAGTAGAATTATGAAGCTAATCACTTTGCTTTTACTTGCAGGGCTTATGCAGGTAAGCGCCAGTACCTATGCGCAAAAAATTACATTATCAGCCAAAAATGAGGAGCTTATTAATGTTTTTGACCAGATCAGTGACCAGAGCGGTTATGACTTTATGGTTACCAGCTCTATTCTGAAAAAGGCAGCCAAAGTAAATATCCAGGTGAAGGATGCTGCCCTCAAAGATGTGCTGGAGCTGATCTTCAAAGGCCAGCCGCTTGAATTTACCATCAGGAATAAAACAGTGCTGGTAAAACAAAAGGAACCGGCACAATCAGCCGATCCGGGAAATGGCGTAACAGCAACCAGCAACATTGATGTAAAGGGAAAGGTAGTAGGAGAGGACGGCGCCCCGCTTCCGGGAGCCACTGTACGAATAAAAGGCAGCCCTAAACAAACTTTTGCCAATGAGAGCGGGGATTTCTATTTGCCGGATGTGCCGGAAAATGCAGTGCTGCTGGTATCCTTTGTTGGTTATAAAACCATCACCATAAACGCCGCCGCAGAATTGGGCAATGTGGCCCTGAACGTACAAACAGGTGAGCTGAAAGAGATCACCGTTTCTACCGGTTATCAAACACTTTCCAAAGAACGTGTAACCGGTTCCTTTTCCAGCATATCGGCCGGTAAGCTGCAGCAGCAGCGTTTAAGCAGCATAGGTTCCCTGCTGGAAGGCCGCATACCGGGTTATAATAATGGATTGATCAGGGGCACCACCTCCATGAATGGCGTAACTACTCCATTATACGTGGTAGATGGTTTTCCTGTAGAAAATACACGCTATACAGAAACCGGCTCGCTCACAGAAGCGGTGCCCGGCTTAAACCTGGAAGATATAGAAAGCATCACCGTGCTGAAAGATGCCGCTGCTGCATCCATCTACGGCGCCAGGGCTGCTAACGGGGTAGTGGTGATCGTTACCCGTAAAGGCAAAAAAGGAAAACCGCAGATCTCTGCATCCACAACGTTTACATTTTCTACCCCCCGCGTTTACACCGGTAATCTTACCAACTCCGCAGACATCGTTGACCTGGAAAAAGAATGGGCCGCAGCTAATCCAAATTTAAAAGGGCCTGGTGCAGCCGCTTATGCCAGCTCCCTGCTGGATAATATGGCTTACCCCAGCCAGGGCATTAATGCGCTGCTGCGTTACTATTCAGGCGCGCTTTCAGAAGCAGATCTTAACGCAAAGCTGAACCAGCTGGCAGGCGGCGGGTACCAGTACTATGATGATGTTAAAAAATATGCTAAGCGTAATCCCTTTTACCAGCAGCATAACCTGAGCGTGGGCAATGCCACGGAGAAAAATTCATTTTATGCTTCCGTTACTTACCGTCATAATAACTATGAAGATAAGTTTGCTAAAGATCAGATGCTGGGCCTGAACATCAATAATACTTTCAAAGTAAATAAATGGCTGAGCCTTGAGCTGAGTAATTACCTCCAGTATAACGATGCCCGGGGGCAGCAGAATACGCCACTATCGCCGGGATACGCCTTTCAGCCTTATGACCGCCTGGTGAATGCGGATGGCAGCCATTTTACTTCCACCGCTGCTTCCCGCCTGAGCAAGAATACCATGTCGCTGATCAATGACTATCATCTTTACAATATGGACATTACCCCGCTGGATGAGCAGGCCATGAACCTCTCAAACACCAGGGGTTTCAGCAACCGCTCCTATGTAAAGCTGAATGCGGATATCACCAGCTGGTTGTCTTATAAGTCTACCTTCCAGTATGAATATGCAAATGACCAGTTAGATCAGCTGTACGACAAAAACTCCTATTATGTACGCAGTAAAGTGAACAGCTTTGCCGGCAGCACAGGAGGGGGCGCAACAGTTTTTAATTTACCATACGGCAATATTAATTATTCAGTGAACCAGCGGAATGTAGCCTATAACTTCCGCCAGCAGCTGAATATAGATAAAACCTTCGCAGATAAACATAACCTTACCGCCATAGTAGGTACGGAAACCCGGCAAACCAAGCTGGAATATAATACCCGCTACCTGTATAATTATGATCCGGACGTTTTGACGTATGCCCTCATTGATGCCAGGGCATTGAGCACTGTGCAGGGCGCCATCCTGGGCGGAGGTAGTTTCAGCGCAAATGATGTGGCCACCCAGCGCGAGATCATCAACCGGTTCATATCCATCTATTCCAATGCCGGATATGCCTACGATAATAAGTACCTGCTAACAGGCAGCCTGCGCTGGGACCGTTCTAATCTCTGGGGCACCAATTCCAAATACCAGAATAAGCCGCTTTGGTCGGCAGGTGCAGGCTGGAACATCTATAAAGAATCATTTTTTAATGTGAACTGGGTGAACCTGCTGAAGGTACGCGCATCCTACGGTATAAGTGGTAACATTGCCAAAGATGCCGCTCCTTACATGACGGCAAACTACTATTCCAATAACACGGTAGGCGGTTTATATGGCACCATTGCTTCCCGCCCTAACCCATTATTATCCTGGGAAAAAACCACCACTACTAATGTGGGGCTGGATTACGCCATTTTTGACAACCGCCTGAGCGGAACAATAGACTATTATCATAAGCAGGGCAATGATCTGCTGGCGAACACCATGGGCGTGCCTACGGAAGGTTTTGGTTATTCCACCTACTCCATTAACAATGGCGCCATGCTTAACCAGGGTATTGAATTATCCCTTTCTGCAGATGTGATCCGCAACAAAGACCTTACCTGGAACGCCACCCTGCAGTATGCACGTAATAAGAATAAGGTTACCTATGTGAATGTAGAAGCGCCGGTGTATTTCCTGCAGCTGGATTATCCCCAGGCCTATCCGCGGATCGGTAATCCCTATAACGCCATTTACAGCTACCGCTGGGCGGGGCTTAGTGAAAAAGGATTGCCGCAGGTATATGATGAAAAAGGCGGAAAGGCGCTCAATTCCCCATCCACGCTGGAATCTATTGTGTATAGTGGATCTACCGTACCTGAATATAGCGGTTCATTTAACAGCACATTGACGTACAAAAATTTTGTGCTCTCCTTTTTACTGACTTTTGAAGGGGGGCATAAAATAAGGAATACTTTCCTGCCCATGCTAGGCAATGCTTACAACTCCGCCCTTTTCGGTTATGTTTCAGTAATAGGTGTGGTTAACAAAGATATTGTGAACCGCTGGCGTAACCCCGGCGATGAGAACCACACCCAGGTACCCCGGGCGGTATTTGCAGAAGATCCGGATTACAACAGCCAGAGCTACGATATTTATAAGAACGCAGACATTAATGTATTGAATGCATCTAACATGCGCATGCGTAACATTTCCCTGGCTTACAGCCTGCCGGAAAGGATCAGCCGGAAAGCCGGTATAGAGCATGTAAGACTGCAGTTTAATGCAGAGAACCTGTTTATGATCGCCGCAAATAAAACCGCCAAATATTTATTGGGAGGTTATTATCCGCCTAATTATGTAATGGGTGCTTATCTGAATTTTTAAAAAGCTTAGCCGCTAAAAATATTACCGATGAAAAGGATACTGTTAAATACTATTAAGATCGCCGCGCTGCTGCTGGTAATAGGCCTGAGCAGCTGTGAAAAATACCTGGACATTGTGCCTAAAGGGAGAAAGATCCCCACCACCCTGGCCGATTTTGACGCCCTGCTGCGGGATGAATATACCAACCAGCGCATGGATATTACCCAGGCTATTCTTTTGCTGAATGATAAGTTTGAGACCGCCTCAAACCTGAGCTACTATAAGCTGTATAATGCCAACTATAACTGGGACGAAAGTGCAGATCGTATTGCTTTCAATAACAGCGATGAAGGCACGTATTATAATGCATACGCCGCCATCTCAACCAGTAACCTGATCATTACCAACGTGGGAAATGCCACGGAAAGCAGTGATGCCGACCGGAAGCAGCTGATCGCGCAGGCTAAGATCCTGAGAGCGCTGAACTATTATGTGCTGGCTAATTATTATGCAGATACATATGAGGAAGCAACAGCTGCCAGCAAATTATCTGTGCCGCTGATCTTAAGCGCAGATATCGGCGCCGCCTACACGCAGGTAAGCATTAAAGAGCTGTATGATTTTATGTTGAAGGATATCCAGGAAGCCCTGCCGGACCTGCGCGCTCAGGGCGCCACCATTTTGCACGCAAACCTGGGCAGCGCTCATGCGCTTGCCTCCCGCATATACCTGCAAATGGGGCAATACGCCCAGGCCCTGGGCGAAGCCAATGAAGCGTTGAAACAAAATGATAAGCTTTACGACTGGACGGCATTCTATAACAAATACAAAACTCAGATCGAAGCGCCGGACCAGTATGTTAATGCACCCTCCCCAATGGGATATGATTTCGTGGAGAACTACAGCTTCCGCCATGGCGGCAGGCAATATTCCAGCACTGAAGTAAACATCCGTACCGACCGTGCAACACGGTTTGAGCAGGGCGATGCCCGGTTTAACGCGCGCTGGAAGCTGAGGACGGTAGGTGCAGATACCTATTACAAAAGCATTACTATAGGACTCTTTAATTACGGCGGTCTTACCACCACAGAAGTGTACCTCATCAAAGCAGAATGCCAGGCCCGCCAGAATGATGTTCCGGGAGCTATGAATACCTTAAACGCCGTTAGGGTAAAACGGATCCTGCCGCAGTTTTATACCGCGCTTAGCGCCACCACGGTGCAGGATGCAGTAAAGCTGATCCAGCGTACCAAGGAGAATGAGCTGATCCTGGGCATTACGCCTTTTGCAGACATGCGCCGCCTGAATAAGGATCCGGACTATGCCCGCACATTAACCAAGAAAGAAAATGGTGCCAGCCTTTCACTTTCACCCAACTCTCATTTATGGACCATGCCATTTCCGCAGGGCGCTATTAAGAACCCGGGGAATGGAACCATCACACAGAACGTAAACAAGTAAAACTTTAACGCATATGAAATTCAACCTAAGAAATCTCCCGTTACTCTTATTGCTGTTAGTATTTACATACAGCGGATATGCCCAGTCAAAACCCTTTACCATTACCGGTCATATAAAAGGATTGCAGGATGGAGCCAAAGTAGAGCTGCTGCCCGGAGCCACCCACCAGGACGAAGCGCCTGTGGCTACAGCAACGGTGAGCCAGGGGAAATTTGAATTAAAAGGATCAGTGCCTGAGCCCCGCCTTTTTTATGTGCGGACAACAGAGCCCCGCGGTTATTATTCATTGATGGTGCAAAGCGGTGAGATCACCCTGACAGGTGATGCCAGGCTTTCAGGGGACGGCGACAATAGATCATATGAATTTGAGCACATGACCGTAAAGGGTAGTGATGTGCATACACAATACCTTCAGAAAAGAGCGCCCCGGGAAATGCTGGATTCCGTTTACATGGCTAACAGGGAAGCCAGTAAAGAAATTTCAGAAAAGGTAAATGCGGCTTATAAAAACAAAGACACTGTATTGTTGAAGTCTTTGAAGGAAACAGCAGCTTACAAGCAAATGGATGCAAGGGAATCTGCTTTCTTTAAGCTGGTTACCGCTACGTTTGAAAAAATTATCCGCGATGATAAAGACACCTGGTGGGGCCCGTTCTTTGCACTGGATCTGTACAACTACTTTACCCCAAAGGATAAGCCTGTGTACGAGCAGTTCTCCAAAGAAGCAAAAGATAGCTATTATGGTAAGCTGCTGAACGAGCAGCTGAACCCCAAAGGCTTTGCCGGGCAACCGGCCCCCTTGCTGGACCTAAAGGCATCAACAAATACACCTACGGATATTGCTTCGCTGACCAAAGGCCATAAATATGTGCTGGTTGATTTCTGGGCTTCCTGGTGCGGCCCCTGCCGCAGGGCTATTCCCGCTATGAAAAGCTCCTATGCGGACCTGCAGGCCAAAGGTGTGCAGATCGTGAGTGTATCTATCGACAAAAAAGAAGCAGACTGGTTAAAGGCGCAGAAAGAAGAGCAGCTGCCCTGGCCCAGCTTCCTGGATAAAGGTAAAACTGCCAATGCCTGGAAGATCCGGGCCATCCCCGCTATGTTCCTGCTGAATGAAAAAGGCATCGTGGTAGGAGAGAATTTAACCCTGGAAGAGATCCAGGCAAAAATGAAGGAAAACTAAATACAGTCATACACCAGGAATTATAATTCCCCTGAAGCCGCCTGAATTTAAAGGAAGGTTTCAGGGGATTTTTTTATAAACTGAAAACCTCACCATAGCGATACCTCCCATGTAACGACCTTTGTACGCATAAACAGATGAATTATGACAGTACAACATGAACAGCCGGAAATGGTTAAAGCATTAACATCCGAAGAGCGTAACGCTATAACAGTTTTTTACAGCGCCTGGAAGAAAAAACAGCCGGAGCTGCTGCATGAAGTATGCACCCCCGACTGGCAGGACATTCCCCTCGGACCCGGGCAGGCAGCAGGTCCTAAAGGATTACAGGATATTATCAGCGGGTTTTCATCCACCTTCCCCGATGTGGAAATTGTGATCCATGAAATTTACGGCACTCATGAACGCGCCGGTGTGCGTGCCTCATTTGTATTTACGCACAACAGCGAATTAATGGGTATTCCGGCTACCGGTAAAAAAGTAGCCCTGGCCCTGCATGAGTTCCACCATCTTAAAGACGGAAAGCTTACGCATACCTGGCACCTGGAAGACTGGTTCGGATTGCTGCTGCAAAGCGGCGCCTGGGAAGCAAAAGGTTTAGGCGGTAATTAAAACAGGTTAAATAACAGCAGTATGAACAGGTTAAATAAAACAGCAGTAGTTACAGGTATCAGCAGCGGAATAGGTTTAGCGCTTACTAAAAAGCTATTGAACGAAGGTTATAACGTGATCGGCACAACGAGGTCCGGCGTATTGGAAGAGCTTTCGCATCCCGATCTGCAGATCGTTGCCCTGGAAGCCACAGACCGGCAAAGCAGCCGGCAGGCCGTTGAGCGTATCCTTGCATTAACAGATGGTATTGATCTGCTGATCAACAATGCCGGCGCAGCGCCGGATGTATTTGCCGTGGAGCCGGAGTACCATGCATTCACACAAACCATCGATACCAACATAACCGGTGTTGTGTTTTTTACAGAACCTTTACTGGAACATATGAACGAAGGCGGACAGGTAATTTTTATATCCAGCAATATGGGCTTACCGGAAAATGCAGCGCCCAATGGCCCTGGTTACCGCTTATCAAAAGCAGCTATTAATATGTATGCCGCCATGCTGGCCACCCGCCTGGCTGATTGCAGCATTCGTGTAACGCCGGTTCACCCCGGCTGGGTGCAAACTAAATTAGGCGGCGATCAGGCTCCGTTAACCCCCGAGCAGTCGGCTGCGGGAATTTACCAGGGTATTTTAACAAATACGCAGAGCGGTAAGCTTTGGGATATAACGGCTGCCGTTAGCTAACAGGCTATTGGCTCAACAGGGTCCGGCAATTCCTCCATACGCCTTTCCGCCCATTGTTTAACATGATTAATAAATGGGATCAGCTCTTCGGCAATGGGCGTTAAGGTGTATTCTACTTTGGGAGGTACTTCATGATAAGCTTTCCGTATCACCAGCTCATCTTCTTCCAGCTCACGTAAGGTTTGCGTAAGCATTTTAGGAGTAATGCCTTTAACCATCCGCTTTAATTCGCCGTAACGCACCACTTTGCGTTCATGAATATACCAGATCAGGCGGCATTTATATTTGCCTCCTATACGCTGGAAGCCATAGTCCAATGCGCAGGCGGCGTGTTTATCCTTCAGCTTTGTCTTAGTCATAGATTTTTATTTCACTCATTATCAGCATTAGTATACAAATGGTGCGTAGGTTCCCAAAAAGTGCATACTTGTTACAAAGGTATTGCGCATCTACATTTGCTGGTAAAAAAATATGGAAAGAAGAGCTTTGATAAAGAGCGGGCTGTTGCTGGGCTTGTCCGCAGCATTGCCCCTGGCATCTGTGGTGGCTATGATAAAAAGGCGTAAACCCAATGCCTATACGGGCTTTCATGAATTTGAGCTGGGAAAGCTTAATCTAAAAGTGGTAACCGATGGGCATATCCTGTTTAAAAAGGCGCAGCCTGATTTTGCGCCTGGCATTCCCGCAACAGCGGTTGAAAAATTATTGAATGAGAATTTCCTGCCTGATTCCGTTGACCTGGGGATTAATGTGCTGATCATTAAAACAGGTAACAAACAGATCCTGGTTGATACCGGCTGTGGCAGCTCACTGGGAGAAAACTCAGGATGGCTGCTGAAGAATTTACCACAGGCCGGCATTCATCCACAGGATGTTACCGATGTAGTGTTAAGCCACGCACACCCCGACCACCTGGGTGGCTTACTTGATAAAGATGGCAACCTGCCGTTTGAGAATGCGGATATTTATGTAGCCCGAAAAGAATACGATTTCTGGATGGGAGCACAGCCCGATTTTTCCAAAAGTAAAATGGATAACCAGGAGCTGAAAGCCCTGGTGATACGTATTGCGCGGGAAACGCTTACTAAAACAAAACCCAGGTTACATTTCTTTGAGGATGGCGATACCCTGTTTGATTGCATAAGACTGAACCTGGCGCCGGGCCATACGCCCGGCCACACCGTAACCACCATTTTTTCAGAAGGGCAGGAGCTGGTGCATGTGGCCGACCTGGTGCACTCGCCGGTGCTGGTATTTGCGCACCCAGAGTGGGGATTTGAAGGCGATACCAATTTTGAATTAGCCGCTGCTACACGGAGGAAGGTGCTGGGCGAGCTGGCGGCCAGCAGAAAGCAGGTTTTTTCTTATCATTTACCCTGGCCGGGCCTGGGCCATGTAAGAAAAAAAGAGGATGGTTTTGAATGGGTGCAAACAGGTTTTGCATTGCCCGATTAAATAACTGCGGTAACACGATGGACACCCGGATAAACGGGGGTGCCATCGTACTGCCGCATTTCAGCAATTTTCCCGGAACCTGTAAAAAATGTGCAAATTCTGATAAGATGTTGGCTTTACCTGTTTGTACAATTGCAGTTCACATCATTATTGCATAAGTTTAGTTCAGGAACTAAAACATTGCGTTATGAAAAGACCCAACAGGCGCCGCGACTTCCTGAAGAATATTGCGCTGGGCGGCCTTGGCGCCGGGCTTGCACCCTTAACCCTGCATGCTGAAAGCCATACAACAGAACGGGAAAAAATAATAAAGGAAAACCCTTCAGCGCCGCGCAGGTACAACAGCGCGTATACCGGTGAGTTCAATAATATGGTCGCTTTTCCGGTAGGAGGTATTGGTACCGGCATGTTTTGCGTGGAAGGTACAGGCGCTATCTCTCATATGTCGGTAAGGCATGTACCGGAAATTTATCATGAGCCGGCCATGTTTGCAGCAATAAAAATAAAAGGCCACGCACCCCGCGTGCTGGAAGGGAAGGTGCCGGACTGGAAAAAATTCGGGCAGCGTGATTCAGGCTTAGGCGGCAGGGGCGGGGCTACCTGGGGATTGCCAAGATTTGAAACCGCTGAATTTGAGGCAAGATTTCCTTTCGGAAAAGTAAGCATGAAAGATGAAAGCATGCCGCTTTCCGTAAGCCTGCAGGCCTGGAATCCTTTTATACCTAATGATGAAGATCATTCAGGCTTGCCGGTAGGCGGGCTGGAATATACTTTCAAAAATACCGGCAGCAGCGCGCAGGAGCTGGTCTTCTCTTACCACTCCCGCAACTTTATGCAGCAGCAGGATGCTGCCAATAGCATCGGCGCTATCAGCAATGGTTTTATACTTTCTTCCGCAGGCACACAGCAGGCGCCTTCAAAAGAAGGCCATTTCGCCATCTTCACCAATGAGGGAGCAACAGTGGTAGATCACTGCTGGTTCAGAGGCGCCTGGTTTGATCCGCTTTCTATGGTATGGAATACCATAAGCGACGGACAATTGCGGAACACGCCGCCCGTGGATGCAAATGCACCTGGCGCCTCCCTGTATGTGCCTTTTACACTGGCGCCGGGACAGCAGAAAACCATCCGCTTAATGATGGCCTGGTATGTGCCGCATTCCACATTAAGGATCGGTGAGTTTGAGGAAAAGGATGAAGCCGATCATACAGAGGCAAGGTATTACCGCCCCTGGTATAGCAACCGTTTTAATAGTGTACAAAGCATTGCAGATTACTGGAAGCAGCATTACGAAACACTGCAGCAAAAGTCGTTACTGTTCCGTAAAGCATTTTATAATTCAACCTTGCCGCCGGAGGTGCTGGAAGCAATAGCTGCTAACCTCACCATTTTAAAATCTACTACCGTGATGCGGCCCTATGATGGCCGGTTCTGGGCTTGGGAAGGCTCCGGCGACAGCTGGGGAAGCTGCCACGGCTCCTGTACGCATGTATGGAACTATGCACAGGCAGTGCCGCATTTGTTCCCCGTGCTGGAAAGAAGCCTGCGGGAAACAGAGTTTAATGAAGATCAGAATGAAGCAGGGCACCAGGTGTTCCGCGCAAATATGCCCATCACTAAAGTGAAGCACACCTTTCATTCCGCTGCCGATGGGCAGCTGGGAGGCATTATGAAAGTGTACCGCGAATGGAGGATCATGGGCGATGACCAGTGGCTGCAAACCATGTACCCTGCGGTGAAAAAAAGCCTGGACTATTGCATCAAAACCTGGGACCCACACAAAAAAGGCCTGATAGAAGAGCCGCATCATAACACCTATGACATAGAGTTCTGGGGCGCTACCGGTATGTGTACCAGTTTTTACCTGGGTGCATTGCGCGCCTTCACTGAAATGGCCGAACACCTGCACCAGGATGCAGCTGACTATAAAGACCTGTATAATAAAGGCAGGCAGCAATTGGAAACGGAGCTTTATAATGGTGAATTTTTTATTCAGAAGATCCAGTGGACAGGCCTGAATGCGCCCGATCCCGTAAAGGCGCAATCATTCGGCGGCGCTTATTCACCGGAAGCCCTGGAGCTGTTAAAAAAAGAAGGTCCTAAATATCAGTACGGCGCCGGCTGTTTATCTGATGGCGTGCTGGGAGCCTGGATAGCGCGGGTTTGCGGACTGGATAATATTATGGATGCTGCTAAAATTAAAAGCCACCTGGCTGCAGTGTATAAATATAATTTGCGGCAGGACCTCTCCGCACATGTTAACCCGCAAAGGCCTACATATGCGCTGGGAAAAGAGGGCGGCCTGCTGCTGTGCTCCTGGCCTAAAGGAGGAAAGCTTTCACTGCCTTTTGTGTACAGCAATGAAGTGTGGACGGGTATAGAATACCAGGTAGCATCGCACCTGATCTTTATGGGCGAGGTGGAGAAAGGTTTGCAGATCGTAAGAACCTGCCGCGACCGGTATAATGGCAAAGTGCGTAACCCGTTCAATGAGTATGAATGCGGGCATTGGTATGCCAGGGCAATGTCAAGCTATGGATTGCTGCAGGCTTTAACCGGCGTACGTTATGATGCAGTTGAAAAAACATTGTATGTTGATTCAAAGGTGGGCGACTTTACCAGCTTCCTGAGTACAGAAAGTGGTTTTGGGAATGTAAGCCAGAACAATGGGAAGGTACGGTTTAATGCAGTAAGCGGTAAGCTGGATATAAAAAGGGTTATGGTAGCAGGAAAGGAGCAAACTACGTAGTTAAGCTTTAACTTTATTCCCTCAATAAAAGCGCCCGACATGATAACATTTGCAAAGGATGCCCTCAAAGGTAAAACCGCTATTGTAGTAGGTGGTTCAAGAGGTATTGGAAAGGCCATCGTAGAACGTTTAGCCGCAGCCGGAGCCGCAGTGGCCATAAATTATGTGAACAGCTCCTCAGCTGCAGAACAGATCGCAGAAAAGATCAGGCAGCAGGATGGTAAAGCCGTTGCCATACAGGCAGATATCTCTCAGCTGCCGGCTATCAGAACACTTTTTGATAAAGCAGAAGAAGCATTGGGAAAGCCTGATATCGTAGTTGCCAATGCCGCCAGCTATATTCCTGCTTTATTATCCGAAGCTACGGAAGAGCAATATGATGCTGTGTTCAACACCAATGCGAAAGGTATCTTTTTTGTGCTGCAGGAAGCCGCCAGAAGGGTAAAGGATGGCGGCCGCATCATTGTTACTTCTACCGGCGGCACACAAATGTATTTTTCTATGAACGCCATTTACCTGGGTAGTAAAGGAGCGATAGAGCAATTTGTAAGAGTGCTGTCGCGGGAATTGGGAGAGCGCAATATTACGGTCAATGCAGTATCCCCGGGTTTTACAAATACTGATCTGCTGCCCGAGCGCGACCGCGCGATAGCCGCGGCCATGTCTCCTTTTAAACGGGTAGGAGAGCCGGAAGATGTGGCCGATGTAACGGTTTTTCTGGCCACCGATGCAGGCAGGTGGATAACCGGGCAGAATATAGGAGCGGGAGGAGGTGTATTTTAGATCGTGTTATTAATGGGCTCCCCGGCCAGTATATTCCTGTGTACCTCGCCAGGCAGCACACGGTAAACAGGTATTTTTATTTTTAGCTGACCGCATAACGTTCTTATGCTCCTGTCAATTTCTTCATTTGAATAGCCAAAACTTTTAAAAACATCTTTTTCTGCCGGCACATGATTATTCCGGATGGATTGCACAAACAGGTCGTCTTTTATTTGAATGTGCTCATTTTCTTTGATGCCCTTCCAGGTAGTGCCGCTTACATGCGGATCAAAATTCTTTGAAAAGGTTTCTATGGCAGGAAAAGAGCTGGAACTTAAAGGATAGAAGATCTTAGGAAAACCCTCCCTGGCATTCAGCTGGTTAAATTGCAGCAGTCCCGTTAAATGATCCCGGTCTGCATGAGAAATAAAAACGTTATCTATCTTTCTTGCTTTTTGCAGTAAAGCAGCCGTGATGCCATCGCCTGCATCAAACAGCAGGCCTAATTCTTCAATGAAATACCAGGTTGAAAACAGCGCTGTTGAATATCCTGTGATGGTTAGTTTCATAATAATGTTGCTTTGTAAAGATGGCTTACCTCGGTAAATACTCCTGCCTATGCGTGTGCGCGCGTAGTAAAAATAATTTTTAAAAACATTTTTTTTTACAAAATCAATTTACTTAACTTCAGAATCACAAATTGCAAATCTCAAATAACCCGTCACGTATGGATCAACTTACTTAGAGCCCGTAATAACCCCGTTCCTGGAAAATGCGCTGAACAACCACCCCATGGCGTAATGATTGCATTGAGAACAGGAGAGGACCGTAATCTAAACCAGCTGTAACCGTTAACAACCATAACCGTAATTCCCATTGTATGAGAAAAAGGAAAATTCCCTGGTCAGCAATACTGCATTTCTGCTAGTGCTGTATAAGCACATTTGATCTTTAGCCCGGATAAGCCACACCGTACCCGGCTGCCTGCAAGGCGGCAGGGAGAAGCTTTGCCCGGATCAACGATAAGCATCTTTTTAATAGAAGCTGAACAACCGCCCCATGGCTATAGACAGGGGAGGACCCTCATGTAAAAATTTACCATCATGAAAAAAACAAAAGTAGACCTCAGCAAAAAGCTGATGTTTAGCAAAGAAACTGTTGCACAGCTTTCCGCAGATCAACAGGCACAGCTGAATGGTGGCGCTGCTACCCTTGCAGCTACCTGCACCATTGACACCCGTTTAATATCCAGCTGCAGGGCTACCAGTCCTGGCCCCGGCCGTCCTTGCTGCATGATCCCCTGATAGCAGGCCCCTACAATTTTAAGGAACAGGGATGCGCGATCCCTGTTCCATTTTCATAACCCGGAATGGTTATATACTTCAAACAGCCGCTGAAAAATGAATAGCATAGCAACACAGTTGCGGAACATTTATAATGATCTTATCCCCCTGCTGGATCAGGAGAGATATGATCCCGCCACCAGCAGCAGCTTATTTAAAGGCCCCTGGGGCGCCTTACTTTTTATGTTCTACTATGAGCAGTATGCAGACCAGGAGGTGGATAATGCTGTGCCCCTGCTGCAAAAACTCCATGCCAGTTATACCCCGCATAATGGATTGGATTTTTCTTTCTGCACCGGCCATACCGGCCCGTTCTGGTTATTGGAACATTTGAACAGGCATGAGTTCCTGGAAATGGATATTGATTCCCTCACCACAGAATTTATTTCCGCCGCTATTGAACAGAGCCAGCTGCACCTGCAATGGAAGAACTTTGATTTTTTGCACGGTTGCATAGGCATGAGTAATTTTCTGCTGCCTTTTTCAGCGAAACAGGAGGTGCGCGCACACCTGGAATTTATGGTACGTCAGCTGCTGGCTGCGAGTAAAGTAACGCCCCTGGGCAGAAGCCTTCCCATTTTTTTTACACCTGAACAACCTGCAGGTACCTATGTAGATGCTTTTAGCCTGGCGCATGGCAGCTGTGCTGCATTAATACTGCTGGCAAAAATATACCGCGCAGGCATTGCAGAAGTTACCTGCAAACAACTGATCACAGAATGTATAAGCTTCATACTGCAGCATAAGATCCCGCTATCCGGTACCGGCCTTCACGCCATGTATCCGGCCATACTGGATGGTAAGCCTGGCAATGCCAATAGCCGCCTGGCATGGTGTTACGGCGATCTGAATGTAGCATGGACCTTATGGTACTGCGGTAAAGTGCTGGATGAAAAAAGCTGGATGAATGAAGCGCTGGAAATTATGCACTACAACACCCGGCGTTTTACAAATGAAACGGCAGGGGTAATAGATAACTGCATTTGCCATGGATCCAGCGGTATTGCTGCTTTTTACCGGAAGTTCTGGTTTGAAACAGGGGATACCTCTTTTTATGAATGCGCTACCCATTGGCAGAACAAGGCAACGGAGCTGATCGCTTTTTCGGAGGAAGATGGTAAGCACGGCATCCGTGTATGGCAGGGCAAGGATAAGCTCTGGGATTATTCCTGGGACCTGCTGGATGGCGGCAGCGGCGTAGGATTGTCATTATTATCGCATTTACAGGATCGTCCATTACCGTGGGATGAATGTTTCCTGCTTTCGTGAACCACATTTGCTAATGAAAAAGGAGTTGTTATGGCCTTGTCGCATTCAGGATTCTTTCTGGTAAGAAGTCCGCTTTTTCCTATAACGCAGTACCACCGGGTATTGGATAACAGCCTGCAGGCGCTGGCTGCTGAGCACCCGGTTTTCCTGTACGCACTGGCTGTTGCATCCGGGGAGCTGTTGAAAGAGCTGGAACGCTATCTTGCCAACCCCGCTGCCTTTACACCTAAAAAAGTAGAAAAGCTGCAGCGGGCAATGTATAAATATTGGGTGAGGGCCTGCACCCGCAGCACGCCCTATGGCTTGTTTGCAGGCTGCACTACGGGAACAGTAGGCGAAACAACTGCCTGGCAGCTGGCGCCACTGGCTCAAACCCGCCAGCATGTGCGGCTGGATATGGATTATTACACCAGGATCTGTCATCATATTCAACGCTTACCCGCTGTAAGGGAAGCGCTTACTTTTTATACCAATAACAGCGTTTACAAAAGCGGGGAAAAGTTCCGGTATGCGGAATATATCATTGCCAATAACCGGCGTAAGTACCTGCTAACCGCAGTGACCGACGCTGTTTTTGTACAAAAGATCATCCGGGAAGCTGCCACCGGCTTAACTATCCCTGAAATGGTATTGCTGATAACCACTGAGGATGATTCCATTACTGCAGAAGAGGGGCGCGCTTTTATAAATGAGCTGATAGATGCGCAGTTGCTGATCTCAGAAATAGAACCCTGCATCACAGAAACCGATAACCTGCAGGCCCTTATTAAACGCCTGGCATCCATTGAAGCAGCAGGCCCTGTAAGGGAGAGCCTGCAGCAGCTGCAACACCTTTTTCAGCAACAGGATTTTGAACAGGCCCGCTTAGCCGCCATTCATGATACCTGCAATACCGCGTTTTCCCTGGATGCGCCTAAAGACGTGCTGCAGGTTGATCTGTTTAAAACTGCTGCAGCCTGCACTATTAGTGAAAAGCTTTTAAGCGGACTACTGCAGCAAGTGAACCAGCTAATGGCCTTTTGCCATGGATATGCAAAAGGCGGAAACCCGGAGCTGGCGGGTTTTGTAAGCCGCTTCAAAGAACGGTATGAGGCGCAGGAAGTACCGCTTAACCTGGTATTGGATGCTGAAACAGGCATTGGTTACGGCAGTAACCTTGATAGTATTATTCACGCCCCCTTTGTGGAAGATATAGCCGGCAGCCCCAGTACTGAAAATAATACTACCCTAAGCTGGTCGCCGGTACAGCAATTGTGCCTGGAAAAGTATGAGAACCACCTGCGTACAGGCGGCCCCGTTACTATCACCGATGAAGAGCTTAAAAAGTTAGGCGACCCCGAAAAGCTCCCCTTTGCACGCAGCAGCTACCTGTTTGGCTCGCTATATGCCGATACAGCTGCAGATGCGGATAACGGCGTTTATACCTTTGCGTTACAGTCTATGGGCGGCCCTTCTGCTGCTAACCTGCTGGGCCGCTTTTGCAGCGGGGACGCGCATTTGGCCGGCCATGTACATACTGCACTGGCAGCAGAGGAAGCTGCATATCCCGATGTTATTTTTGCGGAAGTGGTGCACTTCCCGGAAGCCCGCGCAGCCAATGTGCTCATTCGCCCGCCTTTACGCCGGTATGAGATCCCCTACATAGGTTTATCCGGCGTGGCGCCGGCCTGCCAGCTGCCGGTATCGGACCTGATGGTATCTGTACAGGATAATGAAGTGGTGCTGAGAAGTAAGCGCCTGAACAAGCGCGTGATTCCGCGCCTCAGCTCAGCCCATAACTATAGCTTTAATAGCTTGCCTATTTATAAATTCCTGTGCGATCTGCAGCATCAGTCGCTGGTATCAAACCTTTTCTGGGATTGGGGCATCCTGGCAGGGCGCCCCAGCCTGCCCAGGGTAACGTATAAGAATATTATTCTGTGCCGCGCCACCTGGACCATCACCCAAAAGGACCTGGAGGATACCGGGTTTGAAACATACCGGCAACAGCAGGGTATTCCTGACCGGGTACTGTTATCTGATGCTGATAACGAGCTGCTGCTGGATCTTACGCAACCCATAGCAGTTGGCATCTTGCTGGATCATATTAAACGTACCAATACCGCAACCTTAAAAGAATTCCTGTCAGGGGAGCAGCAGGGTATGCTCCGGGATGAAGAGAATAACGTATATGCACATGAGCTGCTGGTGCCTTTGATCTATACTGCTGCAAACACCAATACCTTGCCTTTGCCGGCAACACAGCCTGTAGCTGGTATAACACGGAGCTTTGCCCCGGGCAGCGAGTGGCTGTACCTGAAGATCTATTGCGGCTACCGCGTAGCAGAGGAATTGCTGGCAGGCTACTTTGCAGAGCAGGTACCCTTATGGCAGGAAGATGGATTGTTTGAACAGTTCTTCTTTCTGCGCTATGGCGATCCGCAGCCGCATATCCGCTTACGGTTTTTGAATAAGGCACATCCCGCTAATAATGATGTGCTTTTACATACCATACAAACAGCGCTGCAACCCTATATCAGATCGGGGCAGGTGCAAAAGCTGCAATGTGATACTTATGTACGGGAAATAGAGCGCTACACCGCTGCTGCCATGCTGCAAAGCGAGGAGCTGTTCTTTGCAGACAGCCTCGCAGTATTAGGTATTATCAGTATGCTGGAAGGCCCTGCAGGAGAGGATTACCGCTGGAAGCTGGCCCTGCGGGGTATGGATATGATGCTGGATGATTTTGGCTTAACCCTGCCTGAAAGAAAACAGTTGCTGGCTTTTTTAAGAGCAGCTTTTGTTATAGAGTTTGGCGGCGGGGAGCTATTGCATAAGCCCCTCAATGACAAATACCGCAAACATCAGCAGCAGATCATGTCTTACCTGAACCCTGCAGATGATGAGGGGAATGATATTGCCGAAGCAGTGGCTTTTTTTCAGCAACGCACACAGGCCGCAGCGCCATTGGCTTTGCAGATGCGCACGGATTGTGCATCGCCGGAGGAATACCAGCGCATTGTTGCCAGCCATCTGCATCTGTTCATGAACCGCTTATTTATTGGAAAGCAACGGAAGTATGAGCTGGTGCTGTATCATTTCCTGGAAAAATATTATTTATCACAGCTGGCTATGGAAGCCGTAATCAAATAATGGGATTTTCTTTTTATAAACAAATGGATGCTATGGACTGCGGACCTACCTGCCTGCGCATGGTAGCCCGGCATTATGGCCGCAGCTATTCGCTGGAATACCTGCGGCAGCAGGCAAGTATTACCCGGGAAGGCGTAAGCCTGCTGGGCATCAGCGAAGCAGCTGAAAAAATAGGCTTCCGTACCAATGCGGTGCGCATCACCTTTGAGCAGCTGGATGAGCAGGTAGACCTGCCCTGCATACTTCATTGGAACCAGCAGCATTTTGTAGTATTACCCCCGCAGGAATATAACCGGCATAAAAAGCGGGAAAAGATCCTGGTAGCCGATCCGGGGCATGGACTGGTAAAGCTGGACAAAGAAACCTTTCTTGATTGCTGGCAGGGCAACAGCAATACCGGCGCCATCCTGATGCTGGAGCCTACCGCAGCCTTTTACCAAAAGGGATCCATCCGGGAAACTGCCACCGGCTTCCGTTTCCTGTTCAATTACATAAAGCCCTACCGCAAATATGTTGTGCAGCTATTTTTAAGTGTGCTGGTGGCAAGTGTGCTGTCACTCATACTGCCCTTCCTTACACAAAGCCTGGTTGACTATGGCATTAACCGCAACAACACCGGCTTTGTATACCTGGTGCTGGTATCGCAGCTCGTATTATTTGCCGGCTCCACCGCCATTGAAATGATCCGCAGCTGGATCCTGCTGCATATGAACAGCCGTATCAACATTCATATTATTTCCGATTTCCTGATCAAGCTCATGAAGCTGCCCATCCGTTTTTTTGATACAAAAATGATCGGCGACATTCACCAGCGCATAGGCGATCATACCCGCATACAGAACTTCCTGACCGGTACAACACTCTCCACTCTTTTTTCTTTTGTGAACCTGCTGGTGTTCACCATTGTGCTGGCCGTGTACAGCCTGAAGATATTATTGGTGTTTGTACTGTTCAGCGCTGCTGCTATCGGCTGGATCCTGTTTTTTCTGCGCCGCCGTAAAGCGCTGGACTATAAACGCTTTCAGCGCATGAGCGAGAATGAGAATATTTTATTTGAGCTGATCACCGGCATGCAGGAGATCAAACTAAATAATTGCGAAACAGCCCGGCGCTGGGAATGGGAACAGGTGCAGGCCGGGCTTTTTAAGGTGAATGTAAAGAACCTGGCACTAGGGCAATACCAGCAGCTGGGTTCCGTTTTTTTTCACCAGCTGAAAAATATCCTGATCTCTTTTATCACTGCCCGCGAAGTTATGAACGGGCATCTTACGCTGGGCATGATGTTATCTGTGAGCTACATCATCGGGCAGATGAACAGCCCTTTGGATCAGCTGTTAACCTTTATACAATCAGCCCAGGATGCAAAAATGAGCCTGGACCGCTTAGGCGAGATCCATAACCGGCAGGATGAAGAGCAGCCCGGCCAGGAAGCATTGCCGGCGGGCAATGGCGGGATCCGCCTGGAAAATGTATCCTTCCAGTACGGGGGGAAACAATCCCCGTTTATTTTAAGGAACATTAACCTGGTAATACCGGAAGGAAAGGTTACTGCTATTGTAGGCACCAGCGGCAGTGGTAAAACTACCCTGCTGAAATTACTGCTGCAATTCTATGAACCGGGCGCAGGGCAGGTATGGGTGGGCAACCGGCGCTTACAGGAAATATCGCCCCGCTGGTGGCGGCGGCAATGTGGCAATGTAATGCAGGATGGTTTTATTTTTTCAGGCTCCATTGCAAAGAACATTGCTATCAGTGATGAAAAGCCCGACAAGCACAAATTAATACATGCAGCGGAAGCAGCCAACATCCGCGGTTTTATTGAAGAGCTGCCACTGGGCTACCAGACTAAGATCGGGAATGCAGGCGGCGGCATTAGCGCAGGACAAAAACAGCGGATCCAGATTGCGCGCGCCATTTATAAGGATCCCCGCTACTTATTTTTTGATGAAGCTACCAGTGCGCTGGATGCCAACAATGAAAGCATTATTATGCGTAACCTGGAAGCGTTGTTTGAAGGAAAAACAGTAGTGGTGATCGCACACAGGCTAAGCACGGTAAAGCATGCCGACCAGATCGTAGTGCTGGAAAAAGGAGAGATCGTGGAAATAGGAACGCATGCGACGCTTACTGCACAAAAAGGAAATTATTTTGAACTGGTGAAAAATCAATTAGAGCTGGGAGGGTAATATAACATGCCGGATATACAACAACATACCGCCTCATTAAATGGCCACGTTACTCATCACTCACTGGAAGAAGTGCGGAGTGAAGCTGTGCAGGAGATCATGGGGAAAATGCCGCCCTGGATCATCCGCATTGGCATCTATCTTATTGCATTGCTAACAGCAGCTGCATTGGCAGGCGCCTGGTTCTTTCATTACCCGGAGATTGTAACAGTGCAGGTGACCATCCGGCAAGGGCTGGCTGCAGCTAACCTTCCGGCAGCAGCTGCCTGGAAAGTAAAAGCCGGGCAGCCGGTTTTAATAAAGCTTACGGCATACCCGCAGGAGGAATTTGGCATGTTGCAGGGAACTGTAACCAGTATAAATGGTTTTTATGCGGAGATACAATTAACACAAGGCCTGCTTACTACCGCAGGTAAAACACTGCCCCCTCATCCGCTGCTGGATGGAACAGCTGAAATTACAACAGAAGATAAAAGCATAGCAGCGCGCTTATTTGGCAAGCTCTGGAAAATGAAATAAGCGTTATTCCCTGCCCTCAATAAGCTGGAAGAAAGGCTCCCGGTAAGTATCGCCAATGGGTATTACATGATCGCCGATGAAGATGCGGTTTCGTTCAATCGTATCCGTTTTTTCCAGGGAAACAATATAGGATTTGTGTACCCGCACAAACCGGGGCGCCGGCAGGATCTTCTCCATGCGCTTCATATTCTGCAGGGTAATGATCTTTTCCGTAGTGGTTTGTATGGAAATGTAATCCTTCAGGCCTTCCACAAACAGGATCTCTGATAGCTGCACCTTTACCATTTTATTATCCGTTTTCACAAAAATAAAATTGGGCAGCTCTGCCGCAGGCTTTTCATAGGGTACCTGGGCCTGGCTGGGGCGTATGGCGCTGAGCGCCTTTTGCGCAGCTTTATAAAAACGCTCGTAGGCAACAGGCTTCAGCAGGTAATCCAGCACATCATGCTCATAACCGTCCAGCGCATACTGTGGGTAAGCGGTAGTGAATATAACAAGGGCTTTACCGTGAATGATCTTCATGAACTGCAGGCCGTTCAGCTGGGGCATTTGAATGTCCAGAAATACCAGGTCAACCCCGCCGCTTTCCACCAGCGGTAAAGCATCCAGCACCTGGCTGGTGCTGTATACCAGCTCCAGGAAAGGAGTTTTGTGAATGTAATCGGTTATCACATCCAGTGCCAGCAGCTCATCATCTATAGCAATACAACGTAATTTTTGCATGGGCTAGGCCAGTTTCAGCTTAAGTTCACAAATGTAATGCGTTCCGTTGTTATTAACCGTTAATGCATGCCGGCCGGGGTACAGCAGCTCCAGCCTGCGTTTGATGTTGGTGATGCCAATGCCGCCTGTTTCATCTTTTCCCTGCGCACTTATGCGGTTCTGCACATACAGCTGCAGCTGGTCAGGTTCAAGAGTTACCTGTATCAGCACCGGATCAGCGGGATCATGCAGCTCGCCGTGCTTAAAGGCATTCTCCACAAAAGCGATCAGCAGCAGCGGCGCTATCTGCTGGTATTGCGTATCACCTTCCACCAGCAGATCGGCATAGATGGTTTCTTTGAAACGCATTTTCTGCAATGCCACAAAATTGCCCAGGTATTGCAGCTCCTTTTCCAGCGGCACAAGCTTGTCTTCCGTATCATACAGCATATACCGCATAATCTCCGAGAGCTTCAGGATGGCGGCCGGCGCTTTTTCCGACTGCTGGTAGGAGAGGGAGTAAATACTGTTTAAGGTATTGAACAGGAAATGCGGGTTGATTTGCGATTTCAGGAAGGAGATCTCCGCGGTGAAATGTTGTTTTTCCAGCTCTCTTTGCTGCCGCTGCAGGCGGTACCAGTTCTCTATAAAACGTACCAGGCTGGCTATTATAACCCAGACGCCAAAACGCAGGTAATTGTCTTTGAAATAAAATGTATAGGTAAGCTCCTGGAAGTAATTCCGGATCCCGAACAGGCGCAGGAACAATACCTCTTCCACCAGGTAGCGGAGCGTGATAACGCTGATCACCAGCAGGGCAACGCTCAGCAGCCATGCAATATATCTTTTTTTTGCCAGCAGCCTGGGATGCAGCCATTTATAGTTGATGTAAAAGCTGGCCAGTTTAAGCACCGTAAAGGAGATCATGAAAATGCTGAGGTCTATATCAATATCAACGTCCAGGTAAAGGTTCATGACCGTTACCCCCAAAAAAAGCAGTAAGCTGAAAAGTATTTTTTTATGCTGATCTGTCATAACACCATGATTGATCCCAAAGTTACCGGGATGCTGCGGGGCCCTGCTCTTTCTTCGACAAACTACCTTTTCCGTCCGACCAACGGGCCGGCTCTGGTTGGTCGGACCCGGGAGGGGGTTGGTATAATTGAAGCCGCAGGCCCGGCCGCTTGCAGGCATCTTTGCAGGGTCTCAAAATAAGGTTTATGAAACTGTTTTTTACCTCCCTGTTCATCATTTTACAATTTAGCGGATATGCCCAGTCACGTGTATCCGGACAGGTAAATATTGCTGCGAGGCCGGCGCCCTTTGCTACTGTGGCCTTGCTGAAAGCGGCCGACAGCTCATTGGTTAAAGGAATGGTATGCGATAGCCTGGGCCGTTTTACACTGGAAAATGTACCTTATGGCAGCTACCTGCTGGCTGCAACACAGGCCGGCAGCGGCAAAACCTACAGCAGAGGCTTTATTGCAGATAGCCTGCACCGGCAGGTAATGCTGGAACCTTTGTTGCTGATGCAGCAGCATACGTTGAAAGAGGTGGCTGTAAATGCGCAAAAGCCTTATGTTGAAATGCAGATAGATAAGCTGGTGCTGAATGTGGAGAATAGCGTAATGGCGCATGGCAATATGATCTTTGAACTGCTGATTCATGCCCCGGGTATGCGGCAGGACCAGTACGGGAACATAATAATGATGGGAAAGCCCGGCGTGCAGATCTGGATAGACGGCCGCCCCTCCTCACTTAGCGGCGAAAGCCTTTTGAACTGGCTAAAGAACCAGCCGGCAGATGTTGTTGCTAAAATTGAGATCATCACACATCCATCAGCCAGGTACGATGCGGCCGGCAGCGCAGGCATTATTAATATACGCCTGAAGAAGAATGTGCAGCAGGGCTTGAACGGCGGCGCATATACGTCACTGTCCATGGGTAAATATCCCAAGGCTGCCACCGGTATTAATATGAACTACCGGAAAAATAAGCTGAACCTGTTCAGCGACTATAGCTACTCGTATTCAGAATCGTACAATTACCGTACAGTGAATACGGTGATCAACAACGGCTCTTTTATTGATTATGATAACTACTGGCACCCCATAGGCAACTATCATTACGGGAAGCTGGGCGCTGATTATAAGCCGGATGCCAAAACAACGATCGGTGTGTTGCTAAAGGGTAACATCAGCACCACCAACGCCATTACAGATGCCAATACAGCGGTATATACCAATCCTGCAGAAAAGCGCTACCTGGTGGCGTTGTCAGATGGAAAAGACCGCTGGAACAACCTCTCGTACAACTTTAACATACTGCGTGAGATAGATACCCTTGGTAGCACCTTTAACCTGGATGCCGACCTTTCCCGCTATGATAAAACTGCAAACGAGAACATCCTGAATTGGGACCGCGCCGGCCAAAAAGGCCAGGCCACCCAGATCGCAGAGATCCGGAGCGCCATGCCGGTAGACATAAAGGTGCTATCGCTAAAAACAGATTATACAAAGTACTTTACCAAAACCTTCCGGATAGAAACCGGCTTTAAGGTCAGCAGGGTGAGCACCGATAACGACATCCGCTATGATTCCTTGCTGCAGCAGGTTTGGCAGCCGGATCTGAACCGCTCTAATCATTTTGCCTATACGGAGCATATTCAGGCAGTGTATGTAACCGCGGTAAAGGAATGGAAACAATGGACGCTGCAGGCAGGGCTGCGTGCAGAAAGAACCGATGCAACCGGCAATTCCCTTACGCTGGGACAAAAGGTGCAGCGCAGGTATGCCGGCTTTTTTCCATCCCTGAATGTGATGAAGCAAGTAAATAATAATAACCAGCTTACCTTCAGCTATTCCCGGCGTATAGACCGCCCTTCGTACAGTTCCCTTAACCCCTTTGTGATAGCCATTGATCCCTATAATAAAACGGTGGGCGATCCTTACCTGAATGCGGCTTACAGCAATACTTTTGAGCTGAGGCATGGTTTCCGGCAGTTCCTGTGGACCACCCTGTATTACAGCCATGGCAGCAAAGGCGCTATTAGCCTTATTAAGCAGGACAGTCTCACGAAAATACAAACCACCACCTTTGCAAATCTGGGCAGCAGCGATTACGGGTATTTATCGGTAAGTATCAGCCTTCCGCTTACCAAATGGTGGCAGTTGGATTTTAACGGTGGTGCAGGTTACGCGCAATACCTTTCGGATATTCCGGGCAGCCGGTTCACCAATGGCAGCTGGGGCGCAGAAACCGGTTTGGATAACACCTTCACCGTATTTAAAAACCTGAAGCTGATGATCAGCATGTTCTATAATACTGCTGCGCCTTCGGGGCAGGAACGGCAGCGCGCTAACTATGGCGGACGTTTAAGCGCCAGTAAGCCGGTGCTCAATAAAAGAGGGCGGATCAGCTTTACATTGCAGGATCCATTTAATATGCAGCGCTACGATGCGGATATCTACACCAACGCTTCTGCCATCCGCTGGATAAACCGCTGGGAAAGCCGCCGCGTAAGCCTTGGCTTTTCCTGGAAGTTTGGGCGGCAGCAGGTGAAAGCCGCCAGGGACCGGCAGAACGGGGTAGGGGATGTAGAAAAAAGAGTACAGCTATAAACGATAGCTAACCCAAAGGTTAGCGCTAACCTTTGGTATACTATGCACCTATAAGTATGCCGCTAACCTAATTTTGTGAACACAATTAGCAAACTGTTTACATTATGAAGAAAATATTAAACGTGATCTCAAGCGCCCGGGGCAAAGCTTCCAACAGCATACGGCTGCAACAGGAGATCGTAGAAAAGCTGCAGGCACGCTACCCGGAGAGCACGGTAACCGTAAGGGACCTGGTGGCACAGAAGTATCCTCACCTGGAAGAATCGCACCTGACCGCTTTTTATGTACCGGAGGAAAATGATTCCCCTGAGTACCAGCTGGCAAGAACACATTCAGAACAAGCCATCCGCGAAATTGAAGAAGCAGACATCCTGGTGATAGGGGTGCCAGTATATAATTTCAATATTCCCTCTGCGCTGAAAGCCTGGATTGATCATATTGTGCGGGCACGTAAAACCTTTTCAGTTGTAGATGGCCGTCCGGAAGGATTGGTGAAGAACAAAAAAGTTTACCTGGCCGTTGCATCCGGTGGTGTTTTTTCCGACGGGCCTTATAAACCCTATGATTTTGCAGTGTCTTACCTGCAGCATATCCTGGGCTTTATTGGTATAACGGATATCACTGTTTTCCGTGCAGAAGGTTTTAGCATTCCTGGTGTGCAGGATGTTGCGCTGCAGAAAGGAATTGAAAGTGTTGCCGTGTAAATTATTTTAAAAGATAACAACAACTGGCTGAAAACGGGAGCCGTACTGCATTTGGTACGGCTCCCGTTCTTTTTTTGCAGGCTGTTCAGCATTTTCTCCGGCAACGTTTGCGTAAATAAAATGTCTGGAAAGAATGGTTTGTAAAAAAAATAGGTCTAGAATTGTCAACGTATTGGAGGAACGATCGCCTGATTATTTTTTACTGAAAAGCTATTGAACTGATGGGGATATTCATGAATAATCCTGGCCCTGTATGTAGTTAGTTTGCCCTTTTGATTTAGTATTTCCACATCCACATCGATATCCACTGTTATGAACGTTATGAAAACACTTTCACTGATCATGCTGTTTTTGGCATCGGGTTTTTTAGCTGCCCATGCGCAAACACTTACTATCACCGGCCAGGTGGTAGAGGATGGCGGCAACGATCCGCTGCCCGGCGTTTCTATTATGGTTACTAAAACAAAACAGGGTGCTGTTACCGATGCCAACGGCCGTTTTTCAATTACCGTAAATGACAGAACATCCGTAGATCTGCTGTTTTCGTTTATTGGTTACAGTACCCAAACCATTACTGCCAGTGGCAGCAAACCTTTGCGGGTACAGCTGCATAAAGAGCAGGCCAGCATTGGGGAAGTAGTGGTGGTAGGTTATACCGCTGTGCAAAAGAAAGATGTAACCGGCGCTGTTTCCTCTGTAGGCGCCCGGCAAATTAAAGATGTGCCGCTATCATCAGCAGCAGAAGTCTTACAGGGCCGCCTGGCAGGTGTGCAGGTAGTAGCCTCGGAAGGCGCGCCCGGCGCAGAGCTGGTGGTGCGGGTGCGCGGCGGCGGCTCTATTACACAGGACAACTCGCCCCTGTACATTGTAGATGGGGTGCAGGTTGAGAATGCCTTATCGGTTATTGCGCCGCAGGACATTGCCTCAGTAGATGTGTTAAAAGATGCCTCTACCACCTCTATTTACGGGGCAAGAGGCGCCAACGGCGTAGTGATCATTACTACCAAAAGCGGGCGTGCCGGTAAAACGCAGGTAACCTACAGCGGATCTGCCGGCTGGCGGGAGCTGCCGCAGACCATGGAGGTACTAAACCCCTACGATTTTGTTTTATGGCAATACGAAAGAAGCCGGGGCAATATTGCAGACAGCACCGACTTTGCCAATACCTACGGCACTACCTGGGATACCTTGCAAAACTATAAGCACATACAGCCCATTAACTGGCAAAAGGAAGTATTTGGGCGTAAGGCGCAATTTCAAAATCATAATGTATCCATGAACGGCGGTACTGCCGCTACTAATTTTAATTTAAGCCTTACAGCCAATAAGGAAGATGGCGTGCTGCTGGAATCGGGGCTGGATCGTAAGATCGCTAATTTTAAGCTGGATCATAAAATCTCTGACAGGGTAAAAGCAGGTATTAATATGCGTTACCTGGACCAGGAAATTCATGGTGCAGGTACTACCAATAGTGGCACCCGCACTACCAACCGCTTACGCCATGCCATTAACTACCGCCCCTTTGAAATACCGGGATCCAGTGGGGGAATAGATGATTTTGATGAAGCCTATTTCCTGGCTTCCGCAGGGGCCACCAATCCCGTATTGCTTACACAGGCTGAGTACCGCGAGCAAAAAACAAAAGCCACCTACCTCACCGGTTATGTGAGCATTAACCTGGTGAAGAACCTCAGCTTCCGCTCTACCTTCGGTTATGATAACACCAGCATCCGGCAATCCCTTTTTTATGGAAAAATTACCAGCACGGCGCGGCAGTATGCCTCTCTGCCGGTGGCCTCCATTGGGGATCAGCAGAACAGCACCTTCAATAATTCCAACACCCTGCAATACACGCTGAGTAAATACAAAACCCATCATGATATTACCGTGCTGGCAGGGCAGGAGATGGTGGCGTATTTATCCAGCACCAATTATGTGGAGACCCGGTATTTCCCGGCAGATATAAGCGCAAACAAGGCGCTGACTAATATGGGCCTGGGTGCAGCGCCCACAGGATCAGCACAGCCATTGCCTTCCTCCACTGAAAACCCGCCCAGCCGCATCTTTTCTTTATTTGGCCGCATTAGTTATGCGTATGACGATAAATACCTGGCCACCGTTAACCTGCGTGCCGACCGCTCTTCGAAGTTTGCCCCGGAGAATGGTACGCTGGTATTCCCATCCGCTTCCATAGCGTGGCGTTTTTCCGCAGAGCGGTTTATGAATAGCATTAGCTGGCTCACAGATGGTAAGCTGCGCTTTGGTTACGGTGCTGTAGGTAATAATCGTATAGGCGACCTGTTATACCGGCAGCTGTACGGGGTAACCGGCCAGTACGCATTTAACCATTCCATACTGCCGGGCTTTGCACCCTCTGCGCTGGCCAATCCTGCGCTGCGCTGGGAAAAGAATATAACGCGCAACCTTGGGCTGGACCTGGCTTTTTTTGATAACCGCTTGCAGCTTACCATTGATGCCTATAAAAATACTGCCAACGATCTTTTGCTGGCCGTGCAAATACCGCCAACAACCGGTTATACCACGCAGGTGCAGAACATTGGCGCTACCTCTAACCGGGGTATAGAGCTGCAGATAAGCGCTACGCCGGTACGGCAAAAGAGTTTTACCTGGAACACGGATTTCAATATTGCCTTAAACCGCAACCGGGTAGAGAATCTTGGCGGCCCGGCGCAGATCACCCGTAACTCAGGCTGGCAGGGCTCTGACGGGGTAGACGATTATTTAGTGAAAGTAGGAGAGCCGGTGGGTTTGATGTATGGTTTTGTAACAGATGGTTTTTATACCCTCAACGATTTTGACTATAATGCCGCTACCACTACCTACACCATTAAGAAAGGTGTTGCAGTGAACGGCGTGTACGGCACCCCGCAGCCGGGCATGTTAAAGTGGAAAGACCTGAACGGCGATGGCGCCATTACCGCAGATGGCGACCGCCAGGTGATCGGTAACGCCAACCCTAAATTTACCGGCGGCTGGAATAACCAGTTCGTTTACAAGAATTTTGACGCCAGTATCTTCGTGAATTTTGTAGTGGGCAATGATATTTATAATGCCAATAAATTAGAGTGGACAGATGGTGCTTTTCCCAACCTGAATATGATAAGCACCATGAAGAACCGCTGGACCAACATCAACAGCCAGGGCCAGGTAGTAACAGACCCTAATGAGCTGGCCGCGCTGAATGCAAATGCCGGCATCTGGTCGCCGGTGCGGGTACAGCGCTGGTGGCTGCATTCCTGGGCTGTGGAAGATGGTTCTTACCTGCGCCTGAATAATGTAACCTTAGGATATACCCTTCCCAAACGCATTACCGCGCGGGCTAAGATCTCAAACCTTCGTGTATTCGGCACCGTGAATAACCTGGCGGTAATAACCGGTTATTCGGGTTATGACCCGGATGTTACAGCCCGCCGCACCGATCCCTTAACACCCGGTGTGGACTTTGCGGCTTACCCCCGTTCCAGGACCTGGGTGTTTGGCGTAAACGTTACTTTTTAAAACCTAAAACCTGAAAGCTCCCATGAAACATATATCCTACAGGCGCTTAAGCGGTATCACTATTATGCTTGCAGCTTTATTTATCATGCAGGCCTGTAAAAAATGGACGGAGGTAGAGCCCCGCTCCCAATACAATATATCAGAAGTATTTTCAGACGTGTCCAACGCTACCTCCGCTGTGATTGGCGTGTACGATGAGCTGCAGGGAGATGCGGGCTATGGCATACGTATAAGCATGTATTACCCATACGATTCAGATGAAGGCATTGTGAGCGGTAATATTGATAACGGCCGCAGGGGCGTGGGCCGCTACCAGCTGCTGCTTACCAACGCAGAAATATCCAACCCTTTCCGGCAGCTATACCGGGGTGTGGAAAAAGCCAACCTTTGCATTGAGCAAATTCCATTAATGCAATTATATACCAGCGGCACAGATGATCAGAAAAAGGAATTACGGCGTTTGTATGGAGAAGCCCTGACGCTGAGAGCCCAGTTTTACCTGGAGCTGATCCGTAACTGGGGCGATGTGCCTGCGCCCATGATCCCTTCTTATGAGCAGGCCAACCTGTTTATTGGCCGCGCAGACAGGGACTCCACTTACGATAAGCTGCTGGCTGACCTGGCCACGGCCAAAGACCTGCTGCCCTGGCGTACGGAAGTGCCGCGTAATGAGCGGATAACCAAAGGCGCGGCTATGGCCTTACGCGCCAGAATAGCGTTGTACCGTGGCGGTTATGCGCTGCGCCGTAACGGCCAAATGGAAAGAAGGAGCGACTACCTGAAATACTACACCATTGCCCGGGATGAATGTGCGGAGCTGATGCAGCACCGCGGCGAACATACGCTGAACCCTGATTTCAAAGACATCTGGAAAAATGTAACCGCTTTTAAATACGACCCGCAGGGCGAAGTGCTGTTTGAAGTAGGGGCCGGCGGCGGCAACGGCAACAGCGACAGCCGCATGGGTAATTACGATGGGCCTAATGTAAATGCAGCATCGCGCTACGGAGCCGGTGGTGGCGGCATTGTAATGCTGCCCAATTATTTTTACGCTTTTGATTCGGTAGATACCCGCCGCGATGTAACCATTACATCGTACCAGGTAACTTCTTCATCCAATATAAAATCGCAGCGCCGCCTGGGCGAATTAAATACCGGCAAATACCGCCGCGACTGGCGGGTACCGCTGTTGCCCGGCAATGTTTTAAACGTAGGGTATAACTGGGTGCTGATCCGTTTTGCAGATGTGCTGTTAATGTTTGCCGAAGCAGAGAATGAGCTTAACGGAAGCCCCACCGCCGCTGCTATTGCCGCTTTTGAAGAAGTGCGCAGGCGCGCTTATAAGGGGAATGAAAGTAAAATGGGAACCACCCCGGTAACCAAGCAGGAATTTTTTAATGCGCTTGTAAATGAGCGTTATCTTGAGTTTGGGCACGAAGGCATCCGTAAATTTGACCTGCTTCGCTGGAACCTGCTGGCGGCCAAGCTGGCGGAAACCAGGACAAAGATCCAGCAGATCCGTGACCGTACCGGGGTGTATAGTTTTGTGCCGCGCTACATTTACTGGAAAAATAATGGCGAGGAGATCCAGTATTATGTACCCGGCAGCACTGATGCCACAGCGGTTCCCTGGTACCAGCCCACACAGGCACCTGACCCGCTTACCGGATGGACCCGGGTTGATTGGGCGCAGCACCTGACCGTAAACAATGCCATTGATAACCTGCCCTTGTGGGAAGGCCTGGCACGTTTTTTTGTTTCCGGTAAAAGTGAGCTGTATCCTTTTGACCAGGCTACTTTAGATGCCTACCAGGGCCGCCTGGATCAAAACCCGGGTTACTGATGCCTGCTGCACAAAGCGATGCGGATGAACGGAATGCGACGCAACGATGTTGAGCAGCGGACGGCTGCCCGTACCAAAAAAATTAATAACAGACCTTTTGATATGCGAATGCAAAGAGCGTTTTTTTTACTATGGTTCATAATGGCTGCTGTTACCATAACAGCGCAAACAACCATTCCGCCAACTAAAATAACCGTTGCGCAGGATGGCAGCAGCGACTTTAAGACCATACAGGAAGCCGTTAATTCCGTGCGGGACCTGTCGCGCCTGCAGGTGAAGATCTTTATTAAAAACGGCACTTATAATGAGAAGCTGGTGATACCATCCTGGAAAACAAATATTTCCCTGATAGGTGAAAGTAAGGAAGGTACCATAATCAGCAACAACGATTACAGCGGCAAGCCTTTTCCCGGTAAGGATCCCAGCGGCAGGGACAAGTACGTAACCTACACTTCCTATACGGTGCTGGTGCAGGGCAATGACTTCAGCGCAGAAAACCTGACCATACAAAATACCGCTGGCCGCGTAGGCCAGGCCGTGGCCCTGCATATAGAGGGCGACCGTGTTGTGATAAAGAACTGCAGGCTGCTGGGTAACCAGGATACCTTATATGCAGCCAGGGAAAGCTGCCGGCAATACTACCAGGACTGTTATATAGAAGGCACCACGGATTTTATTTTTGGAGAGGGTATTGCGGTGTTCCAGGATTGTACTATTAAAAGCCTGGTGAGCTCTTATATAACGGCCGCGTCTACACGGCAGGGGCATGCATTTGGATTTGTGTTCCTTAATTGTAAGCTGGTGGCGGATACTGCCGCTAAAAAAGTTTACCTGGGCCGTCCCTGGCGGCCGTATGCCAGAACCGTTTTTATTCATTGTGAATTAGGCAGTCATATTACCCCACAGGGCTGGGACCCCTGGAAGGGAGATGCGATGTTCCCCGGCAAAGACAAAACAGCCTATTACGCGGAGTACGGGAACACCGGTCCGGGGGCTGCCGTAAAGGACCGCGTAGCATGGTCAAAACAGTTAACTAAAAAGGAAGCGGAACAATATACCATTAAAAATATTTTAGGGGGCGCCGATAACTGGACCCCCTAAACGCTTTTGTCAGGCGCCCTGGCCTATATTGATACTAAGGCCGCCATCCACCACAAAGGTGGCGCCGGTAACATAATCACTTTCAGCAGATGCCAGGAAAACAGCAATACCGCTGATATCTTCCGGTTTGCCGGCCCGCTTGGCAGGAATATGCTGTTCTTTTTCTTTGCGCACCTGCGCATTTTCCATGGCCTCCTTATTCATATCGGTAAGGATCATGCCGGGGGCAATGTTATTTACGCGGATCCCTTTGCCGGCCACTTCCAGCGCCAGGCTTCTGCTGAAATTTTTGATAGCTGCTTTAGAGGCATTATAGTCTGCATTGCCGGCGGTATTCACCTCTTCATGAATAGAGCTGATGAATATAATATTCCCATCCTTCAGGCCCGGCTGGTTTAAAAATGCCCTGCTGCAGTAAAAGGGACCATAGAGGTTTGTTTTGATGCAGGTATCAAAAACATCCGTAGGCATATCCTTTACCGGTACATTGCTTCCATTGACCGCAGCATTATTCACCAGGAGATCCACCGTTCCGAACTGCTCATTTACCTTGCTGAAAATTGCTTTTACGGCTGCTTCGTCTGCAACATCCAGCTTAAAATAAATGGCCTTACCTCCTTCCTTTTTTATTTGATCAGCAAGCTGTGCTGCTGCGGGCTCATCCGAATGGTAGATAATAACAACCTTTGCACCTTCTGCGGCATAAGCCAGTGTAATAGCCCGGCCAATGCCGGCATCAGCGCCGGTTATAAGGGCCACCTTATTTTCAAGCTTCTTCATTTTTTCAATTATTAAATGAGCATTTGGTAATACTTTCCTAATTTAATAAAAGGAAATAAGATACGCTACTATATGAACAGAAAAACTGAATTTGAATCTATAGAGCATCATGGAATTATTGGTAACATGCGCACAGCGGCCCTGGTATCCTTAACCGGGAGCATTGATTTTCTTTGCGCCCCCAGGTTCGATTCTCCTTCTGTGTTCGCTTCACTGCTTGATCCCCAGGCAGGCGGCGCATTTACCATTACCCCCAAAATGAAGGATGTAACAAGCAAGCAGCTGTACATTCCCTTCACAGCCGTGCTGATCACCCGCTTTTTTTCCGACACCGGTATTGCGGAGATCACGGACTACATGCCGGTAATGCCGGATACCTGCAACAGCTATAACGTAATTGTAAGAAAGGTTACGGCCATAAGGGGGAATATTGATTTCAATATGCATTTTCAGCCCCGTTTGAATTATGGCAGATCCATGCACACGGCCGCAGGGGACAACAACAGCATTTTGTTTGATTGTAATGAACAGGCAGTGGAAGGGCTTACCATTCGTTTATCCGCCGGCGTGAAGCTTAAGATGCGCAAAGAGGATGCCTACGCCAATTTTACGCTGAAAGAATCCGGGACCGCTCATTTTGTAATGGAATCCGTAAAGAAAGGGCAGGAGCAATACCTTTCAGACCTGGAGTTTTTTGTGAACCATACCTATTTTGAAACCATCCGCTACTGGCGTTCCTGGACCCGGCAATCGACCTACAAAGGAGGCTGGGAAAGCATTGTAATGCGATCGGCCATCACCTTAAAATTACTGACCTGCATAGAACATGGTTCCGTAATTGCAGCCGCTACCTTTGGACTGCCCGAAGAAATAGGCGGGCTGCGCAACTGGGATTACCGCTACACCTGGATCAGGGATGCAGCTTTTAGCATGTATGCTTTTTTAAAGCTGGGATTTCATAAAGAAGGCAAGGCCTTCCTGGACTGGATCATTAAGCATGCTAAAGAGAAAGATATGCATTTGATCTACCGGGTAGATGGCAGTACGGATGTGGATGAAATTGAATTTGCACACCTGCAGGGCTATAAACAATCGCACCCGGTAAGGATCGGCAACGATGCAAATAAGCAGCTGCAGCTGGATATACACGGCGAATTGCTGGATACCATTTACATCTACAACAAATTTTATGAACCCGTGACACACGAGCTTTGGGAGCTGATCGAAAGAGAAGTGAATTATGTGATCGATAACTGGGAAAAAGCAGATCACGGCATCTGGGAGATCCGGCAAAGGAAAAAACATTTTCTGAATTCGCGCTTAATGCTGTGGGTGGCCATGGACCGGGCTATTAAGATAGGCCGTGACCGGTCGTTCCCCTTCCCAGTACAAAAATGGGAATCGGTAAGGGATGAAATTTACAACGACATTTACCACAACTTCTGGAACGAGGAGCAGCAGGCCTGGGTACAGCATAAAACAAATGGCAAGGCGGGCGATACCATAGATGCCAGTGTGCTGCTAATGCCGCTGGTGCACTTTATTACCCCGGAAGAACCGCGCTGGAAAGCCACCATGGAAGCCATTAACAACAAGCTAAGGCTGGATGTGCTGATATACCGCTACGATAATGATATTGATGGATTTGACGGGCTAACGGGCAAGGAAGGCACTTTTAACATGTGCTCATTCTGGTACATTGAATGTTTGGCAAAATCAAAAAGGCTGGATGAAGCCATAGAGAACTTTGAGAAAATGCTGGGCTATGCCAACCACCTGGGGCTGTTCTCAGAACAGATCAGCAAGAAAGGTGAGCACCTGGGCAATTTTCCGCAAGCCTTTACCCACCTGGCTTTAATCAGCGCAGCACTGGAGCTGGATAAGCAGATAGGCCGGCTGAATAAGACCGCAGACCTTTAGTTATACCGGTTTATGGAACGGCACTTTGATGCCGGTAAAGTCCTGCGACCGGAAGCTACGGGGCTGCATTTTTTCCCCTGCATCTTTTCTTTTTATAATAAAGGTAATACCGCCATATAAGCCGGTAAGCTTTGCCAGCCGTATATCCATATTAGTTAAACGGTTGGCGGTATGGATGCCCCACAGCTTTCTGAAAAGTGGCGTTAAGCGGTTATATATTTTAAAGGTCCACTTAGTGTTTGGCTTGGCATGCCCCTCCGCAACCACCCGCGGCACCACCAGCAGGGGGCAAAGGGTTTTCTGGTATTCCACGCTGTAGCCCTGCTGCTTTAAATAGTCGAGGGTATGGATATCAAAGCAATGAATATGCTCATGGGTTCTTTTAAGCCGGATATTTTCTGCCACCAGGGCGGGATTATCGTGCGGAACCGTTATCACCAGCACCTTATTGGTAATTCTCAGTAATTCCTGCACCGCTATTTTATAATCCGTTACATGCTCAATGGTTTCACTGCAAAGCACTGCATCAAACGAGCGGTCTGCAAAAGGCAGATGGTGAATGTCGCAGCAGGCCGCGTTTATATTGAATATTTCGCCGGCCATTCTGCAGGCATAGTCCGACAGGTCTGTTGAGCGTACCTCCACTTTAAATAAAGTCCTCACCAGGTTAGCGGTATAACCTTCCGCACCTCCCACATCAATGAAGCTGGAAAAAGAAAAGCGCCCGAGCGCGTTCAGAATAGAGCGGGTAACCATATACCGTGCAATGTTGCTGGTAGCCGCATACTTAGTACGGTAGCCATAAATGGGCTGATGGGAAAAGTGGATACCGTCAATAGTTTTGGAAAACCATGAGTTAACAACTTTTTTAACCTCCTGGGTATACGGGTCCTGGGTAAAGCTTTCGCCGGATGAAGTGATCATGCTGGTATAGACAGCAGCATGGGGGCGAAAGGTTGGGTACGGTAGAAAATAAATTTACTGCGTGGGCAGCTGATCAAACAAATAATACAAAGGCGATTCTTCCAGCACTTTCCGCTCGCCTTCTTCCCACTTAATAAGCCGGATAAAACCTTCCGCTATTTCAATGCCGGTAATATCCCCGTCACTAAAACAGCAACAGCCGGTATTAAAGTAGGTGGGCTGCGCCATGGTTTTTACAAATTGTTTGCCGGCATATTCTGCGCGGCGCTTTTCCAGCGCAGTTTGCAGGGTGTTCATAAGCGCAGTGTTACCTGCCTGCTTTGCTTTTTCCAGCTGTTTTGTGATCCGGTCTATATGATCAAGGGAGGCAAAAACCGGTTTATGCGTGTGTCCCGAAATTAAGAACGTGTTTTTATACTGCAGCGTCCATTCATACATCACCACGTTGTGGCGGTCTACCAGGTCAAACGAATCGGAAATGGTATCGGTATGAATATCCAGGAAACGCTGGATGGGTGTCCAGATGGCGGCTACGAACCATTTGGAAAAGGCATTGCCATCGCTCCGCTGGTCGCCCTGGTGGCCGTGTGTTAACAGAAAAGAGTAGGTTTGGTTGTTATAGGGTATTTGCAGAACCAGGCCTTCATACACCTTCAGCTTTTCGCCAAAGATGGGTTTCAGGAACTGCTGGCGGGGTATCAGGTAATTCCATTCCAGGTCATGATTTCCGAAAATGCGGTAATAGCGGGTTTGCTGCAGGAACTTTGCTTCTTCCAGTAAGGTGAGCCGGTTTTTTTCAATTACCGTGGTGGGCTTGTTCTCCCAGAGCTCCTCACAATCACCCAGGTTTATGAGCGTATAGTCATTACTGTAATACCAGCTCAGGGCCGTCATATAATTGCTTTCAGCAGCTGCAAAATCATCGGCCGCATCTTTGCCGCCCTTGTGCTGGTCGGAGAAGATGATGAAGCGCGTGTTTTCCGGCAGGCATGAAAAAGTGACGCCGCGGTTGGTTTTTCCTTTCAGCAGCTCCTGCAGCAGCTGGCTGAGTGAGCTGAAAACAGCAGCCTGTTTGGGATGGGATGATAACCTGTCTGCCAGCCATATTACGGGTTTGCGGAATATTTTCCGGAAAAGTTTCTTCACATTCAATCTCTTTAAGATCTGGTATAAGGCGCTAAATTAAAGATCATATTGCCTGCCGGGCAAAATAATATGGAAAGAAGTGCCTTTGCCCAGCTTGGAATCTGCAAACAGATACCCGTTATGATTAGCAACAATGCGGCGGCAAAGCGCTAGGCCAATGCCGGAGCCGGGATATATATTCCTGCCATGTAAGCGCTTGAAAATTTCAAATACCTGCTCCGCATACTCTTCCTCAAAGCCTATCCCGTTATCTGTAAGAATAAAGCGATAATAAGCGGTACCTATAAATGGCCTGGTAATGTATTTTGATACATCTTCAAGCGCAATAAGGCCTGAGCGGATGGTGATATGCGGTATAACACCGGGCGCGGTGAATTTTAGTGAATTACTGATCAAATTATTAAACAGCTGGTTCATCTGAAACCCGATGGCCTCTATCTCCGGTAAGTTTGTCACTTCGATCACTGCCTGTTTCTCTTTAATTTTTAATTCAAAATCCCCGATCACTGCGGCAACTGTTTCATTTAAATTTACCGGCTGCATTAAAATGTCATCTTTTAAAAGACGGGAAAATTCAAGCAGGTCTCTTATGAGCATGCTCATACGCTCGGCAGAGCCCTGGATCTTTTCTATTAAAATGCTGCTCTCTGCAGCCAGGTTTTGCTGCTTTTTCAATACATCAGAGAAGATGCGGATCTTACGGAGCGGCTCCTGTAGGTCATGGCTGGCTATATAGGCATACTGTTCCAGCTCTTCATTGGAATGCAGCAGCCTGTTATTGGCGTTCTCCAGTTCTTCATTAGCAGCCAGCAGCTCTTCATTGGCGGTTGCCAGTTCTTCTGTTTGTTGCTGTACTTCATTTTCCAGCGCCAGCTGCAGCTGACGCTGAATGGTAATATCCCGGGCGGTTCCGTTCAGGCTTACCGGTTTCCCGGTTTCATCAAAAGTAGTTTGGCCGTTTAAATGGAGGATACGCCTTTTCCCGTCCGCCAGGTTAATGAGGGTATATTCACTATCGTACCTGCCGCCGGATGCAGGGTTCAGCGCGTTTTTAAAAGTACGGGCTGCGACCGGCCGGTCATCTTCATTAATGGCCTTTAATTTTTCTTCCAGGGTGGTGGTTTGCGTTGGAAAGCCAAACCAGCTTTGCATGCGGTCAGAGCAGGTGATCTTATCCGTTTTTGCATCCCAGGCCCAGGTGCCTAATTCTGCCAGCTCTATTGCGCCGCGCAGGTTAGCTTCCACCTCTTTTATCGCCTTCTTTTGTTGCTCCTGTTCAGTAATATCCTGTAAGGTGCCGTTGAAGCGATAAGCTTTTTTATCCTCCCCAAATCGTGCGAGTCCCCTTGCCCTTACTATACGGTCTTTTTGCGTTGCCGGGATAATGATGGTGTATTCAATATCATAATGGCCGCCGGATTCAAATTGCAGGGCATAATTAATAGCATCTGTTACCCGCTGCTGGTCCTGCCGTGCTATTACATCTATTACCAGCGATGATGGAATTTCCTCACCGGGTTGCAGTCCCAGCCATTCTTTAAGCCGGACGTTGGCCGTATATTTATTCGTAACCGGGTTCAGATCCCAGGTACCCAGTTCGGTAGCATCCACTGCCAATTCCAGCAGCGCTTTACTTTCGGCCAGCTGCTGCAGGTTTATTATTTTATCTGTAGTTTCTGTACAGGTTACCAGCACACCGCCGGTTTCGCCGGCTTCATCACATACCGGGCTATAGCTAAATGTCCAGTACACATCTTCCAGCTTGCCGTTCCGGTAAATAGGAATAAGCTGGTCTTCGCTCCAGGTAGCTTCGCCGCCGGCCAGTACCTGGTCTATAAGAGGTTTGATGACCGGCCATATTTCCGGCCAGCAATCTGCCCCTTTTTGCCCAAGTGCAGTGGGGTGCTTGCCATTATTACCCAGGCTGGGGCGGTACGCATCATTATAAAACTGTAACAAGGTTTCTCCCCACCATAAGAACATGGGGAATTTAGAAGAAAGAATAACCCCAATGATTGTACGCAGGCTTTGTGGCCACTGGTCGGGGGTACCCACAGGTGTTATTGACCAGTCATAGCTGCGCGTTAACCTGCCCATCTCGCCACCCCCTTTAAGAAAAGGATAGCTTTTTTCCATCACCGTTATAGTCACAGGTAAAGTTTAAATGCTAAATGTTAATGCGGGTGCGGATTAATAAATGCCTGATATTATTCTATTTCTGACCATTCATTGTAATCAACCAAACTGTTATAAATATAAGCAATGCATTTAAATTTAAGGCTTTAGTTTCATGAATAGGGGAAAATACCAGTATCCAAAGTCATCCGGAAGAACAGCGTATGGTAATTATTTTATACGTAAGCATAAAATAGTATCTTACTCCTGATGAAAAACAGCATAAAGCTCTCCACGATCATACCAGCAGTACTGCTGGTATTAAGCGCATGCTCGGTCATGCGCAAAGCCACGGATAATAAGGAGTTGCAGTGGTATAAAAACAGAACCTGGGCTGATGGCATGCCGCAGCAAATGTTCACCGGTTTTAATTACAGCACCTTTTACCGCCAGTACCATGCCGATTCCCTGCGCTGGAAAAAGGCTTTCCGTTTTATAAAGGAACACAACCTGCAGGAAATAGCTCCCGGCAAATACCCGATTGACAGCAACATTGTGTTTGCATCCGTTACCGCGGGCCCTTTGCGTGCCTTTGAGCAAACCAAATGGGAATTTCATAAAGATTACACCGACATACAGTACATTATAAAAGGAAAGGAGGTGATAGGCGTGGCGCCGGTAACCGTTACACCTGCAAACCCCTTTGCAGGTATTGACACCAGCGCTGCAAAATATTACACGGCGCAGCCGGATACCCTTTATATGCTTTTCCCGCACGATGCGCACCGCCCCACCATACAGGTACCCGGCGAAACCATTGTTAAAAAGCTGGTTATAAAAGTGAAGGTGGTAGATCTGCCCGTGAAGTAACTTGCTGGCCTGATGATATTTAAAAAGGAGCTGCAGCACGCAGCTCCTTTTGTATATGTTTAATGTTTAAAAAAGCTATCCGGTACCTCCGCTGCAGGACTATTATCTACACTGTATTTCAGGCCCAGTGAAAATCCGCCGCCGCCTTCAATGAAATCAAGCGTAAAGGGGTGCAGCCCTTTCTGCAATGCCACCTGCCCTGATTTTTCAATAGGTGCATGCTGCCCGTCGTTATTTACCACTTCCTTATCACCAATGGTTAATACGCCGCCGTCATCGCACAGGAAATAAAAGCTGTACATGCCTGTTTCCGGTACATCAATAAAACCGGTGTATTTCAAACCAAAGCTGGGCGCATTTACAGAAGCCGGCACTACCAGGTCCTTTGCCACAAACTGGCTGTCGGGCTCAGAGGTTTTCATGCCGCCGGTATTTAAGTAATATTTTTTATAGTAAGCGCATTGCAGCCCTTCCTTTACAGGGGCAAAGGTTTGTACAGCCGGCTGGTAAGCCTCTTTTTTATATTGCAGCGTATAAATATCGCCGCGGCTACGGCCGGGGCTAAACGCTGCCAGCTTAATGGTAACCGGTTTGGTGATCACCAGCGGTTTATTTAATACAGGAGAGCTGAACTGCGGCAGGCTGCCATCTGTAGTGTAATGCAAAGTAAGGTCAGGCAACGGCTTTTTAATATCCAGCACAGCTTTGTCTACAAATACATTCTGCGCTGTAAAGCCGCCCAGGTCAGGCAGGCGGTAATGCACCTTTAATGTTTCCAGCCGTTTGAAATGGGCAGGCAGGCGTTGCTGAAATGCAGTATAGTCAAGGTTTTTGCTCCATACCCTTTCTGCTAAAGCAAGCATGCGGGGAAAGTATAAATAATCCGCACGATGCTCGGAAGGCACATGTTCCGACCACAGGTTGGCCTGTGCGCCAATGATGAACGATGCCTGTTCCACTGTAAGCTTTTCCGGTACTACCTTAAACTTATAAATATTGGAAAGTGAATTAGCATCGGGCTGGTTATCAAAATATAAAGGATTACCGGGGCTCATAATTACATGGTTACCGTTGCGGGCCGCTGTAACAGGGGCATCCGGCACCCAGCTGCGCCAGTACATTACATTGGCTGTAGGGCTGATGCCGCCTTCCAGGATCTCGTCCCAGCCTATGAGCTTTCTGCCTTTTGACTGGAAAAAGCGTTCCATACGTTTTACAAAATAGCTTTGCAGCTCGGCCGTGTTCTTTAATCCTTCTTTTTCCATCAGCGCAGTACAGGCCGGGCTTTTTGCCCAGGTTTTACGGTCTACCTCATCTGCTCCCAGGTGAATATATTCTGAAGGGAATAAGGCAATGATCTCTGAAAAAACATTTTCTGCAAATTCATAGGTACCTTCATTACAGGGGCAGATGGGAGTAGAGAACAGCTCGCCCCATTTGCTGCCGCCTTCGCAGGACAGGTCCGGGAACTGATGTATAGCCGACATCATATGCCCCGGCATATCAATTTCAGGAATAATATCAATGTAACGTGCAGCCGCATATTTTACCAGCGCTTTTATTTGCTCCTGTGTATAAAAACCGCCGTAGAGGGTTTTGCCATCCCGTTTAATAATGTGGGAGGCGTCAATAGCCATATCAGGGTTGTCTTTCGACTGGCGTATGCAATCAAAATCGTTCTTGTCAAACGTACGCCAGGCGCCTTTTTCCGTAAGCGCAGGATATTTTTTGATCTCTATACGCCAGCCCTGATCATCTGTTAAATGCAGGTGCAGCTTGTTCATCTTATACAGCGCCATCAGGTCCAGTAGCTTTTCCAGGTATTGGATGCTGAAAAAGTGGCGGGATACATCCAGGTGAAGGCCTCTCCATGCATAGGAGGGTTCATCTGTGATGCTAAGCGCCGGTACGGGCAGGCGTTGTGCGGATACTGTTCTTTTTTCAACGGCCAGGGGCAACAGCTGCCGCAGGGTTTCCACTGCGCGGAACATACCGGCGCCGGTTTGGGCTGATAGTACCACCTGGCTGGCAGATACATTGATCCGGTATCCTTCCGCAGCGCTGATGCTTTCATCCTTCCGCAGTACGATCTGCCCTTTAGCCGCTGTTGCCAATGGTTTGCCTAACGCCTGTTTCATAAGGCGCTGCAGCTGTGCTGTTGCATTTTCAAACCCGGCATCTGCCTGGATGGTGCTGCGCGGTGTAATTGAAAAGGTTCCGCTACCGGCTTCCAGTGAAGCAGGGTAGGGGATCAGCGGAAAACGGGCAGTTGTTTGTGCGCATACATAAGCGCCCTGCAAGGTGATGGCTGCTATTAACAGGAGCCGGGAAAGAAGACGTGTCATTGTTCTGTTTAAACAGGTAAAGCTACTGAAGGGTTCAGCGAAAAACAACACATGCGGAAAATGGCGGTATTAATTGGTTAAAATGTATCACTATCTTTATGCCCCTAAACCTATCGCATGCAAAGTAAAACGGTTCTGTTGCTGGGCGCCAATTCCGATGTAGCCAAAGCGGCCATTAAACAATACACCGCCAAAGGTTACCGGGTAATAGCGGCCTCCCGCAGCACTGCTGCGCTGCAGGCTTTTGTGCAGCAGGAGGTGCCGGAAAAAGAGCTGGTGACCATCCTTTACTTTGATGCGGCTGATTTTGCAAGCCATACCGGCTTTTACCAACAGCTGCCTGAAAAGCCCCATATTGTGGTATATGCCGCCGGTTACCTGAAACAGAATGAAGAAGCCCTGCTTGATTTTGAAGGCAGCTTTCGTATGATGCAGGTACATTATGCAGGTGCCGTATCTATCCTGAACATTATTGCCATGGATAAGGAAAATGAGCGGCTGGAGCGTATCATAGGCCTGTCGTCGCTTTCAGGGGTGAGAGGGCGTAAGAGCAATTTTATTTACGGCAGCACCAAAGCAGCCTTTACACAATACCTGGCCGGCTTACGGCAGTACCTTTTCTCGCGCCGCATTGTTGTAAATGTGATCGTGGCCGGTTATATCCGCAGTAAAATGACGGCCGGGCTAAACCTGCCGGAGCCCTTAATGCTGGAGCCTGCATATATTGCTGCAGCAGTAGTGAATGCAGGCAGCGGTTTTACCATTGTGCCCGGTTTTAAATGGAAGCTGATCTATACCGCGCTGAAATGGATGCCGGAAAAGCTGGTAGCCAAGCTGCCGTAAGAAAATCAGTTGCTCCTGAACTGGTTAAAGGATTGCCAGTATTTGTCTTTATAAATAGTGAAAGCTATTTCAATTTGCGCGGCATACCGGTCTTTTATGTCATACACGACTTTGGAGGGTTTCCTGAAATCTTTACAGGCAAAGAAGATCTCCCGCACGCTGTTGGCGGTTTGCCGGCCAATGTTCAGGTAACCTTCATAATCTTTCAGCTCGCTTAATATTGCATCTTCAATCTCGTTCAGCAGCTGGTAGGTAGCATCATTGGGCATGCCGCCATCATTTTTACTGCCGTATTTTATCTCAACGTTTAAGATCCAGGGGTGAGAGGCTTTGCTATCCCATTCCAGCAGGTCGGTGTTGATGACTGCCAGCAACATATTGCCGTTCTTCAGCTTTGCTTCCAGCATGGCGTAGTTGTCATTCTCCGTATCGTGCCGGGTACCTTCATATTTTTCTATGAACTCTTTCTGCCGCCAGATCAGAAAATCCTTCAGCTTTTCAATGGGGATCCATTCCTGCTGTGCTTCATGGTTCCGGATCACTTTTAAATTATCGATCGTGGTGGCAAAGTTCAGCTCACCCAGGTAGGTATCCAGGTAAATGTAGATGCCGTTAATGATGGTTTGTTTATTCTCTTCATTCAGCTCATCATGCGTGATCACAATATCTATTTCATCAGGATACTCCGCAATTTCATTCGCATAAAAACGCATGGTCTCGCTGTTAAACAGGTGGCCGGCCATTTTAAGGTTACTATTACGGATGTCTGACGCCGGTTTAAAAGCAGTGAACTTCCAGCCCGGAATATCGGGGGCCGATCGTATCAGCTCCTCCACGAAAACAATGTGTTTAATAGCTCCTTCCGCGGTGATCACCAGGTCCACGGTATTATCATCCAGCATACCGGTTAAAAAGTAAAAGCCTTCTTTCAGCTCACCCAATTTGGACGACAGCTTATCAAAAAATATCTTTTCAATATCGCCTCTTTCCTTTACCACCTTAAAAAAGGTCTTTTCATTTTTCCGGAACCAGTTCCAGAAATCTTCATAAGACCTTATAGGCGCCTCTTTTTTGGAAAAAATGCTTTTTAAAAGACCCATTGCTGTCAGCTTTTTTAGTTCGGTTAAGATCAGGACTGAAGATAAGGACTTTTTAGCATGAAGATGTGCTGCTTTGCTGTCAATTACCGGAGAAGTATATTATATTGCGTGTCAATCTAACACTCATTGAACCACGGATATATGAAAAAGCTACTTGTTATACTGCTTATTGCCTGCAATGCTGCTGCTTATGCGCAATCTTCCACTAACTTTCATGACTGGGCGGCAACACCCCCAATGGGCTGGAACAGCTGGGATTGTTACGGCCCCACTGTTACAGAGGCGGAGGTAAAAGCCAATGCGGATTACATGGCCAAAAACCTGAAGAAATACGGATGGGAGTATGTGGTGGTAGATATCCGCTGGTACGTGGCCAATGATAAATCGCACGGCTACAATGAAAAAGATCCGCAGTATAACATAGATGAATACGGCCGTTTTCAGCCGGCAGTGAACCGCTTTCCATCATCAGCCGGCGGCAAGGGCTTTAAGCCCCTGGCGGATTACCTGCATAGTAAAGGATTAAAGTTCGGCATCCACATTATGCGGGGTGTACCGGTAATAGCAGTGCAGCGCAAGCTGCCTATTAAAGGCACCCAGCTGACCGCGCAGGATATTTACTCTGATAAAGACCAGTGCCGATGGCTGCACGATATGTACACCGTGGTGCCTGGCAAGGCCGGCGCGCAGGAGTATTACAACGCGCTTTTTGAAATGTATGCGTCCTGGGGGCTTGATTTTGTGAAGGTAGATGACCTGTCGGCGCCCATTTATTTTGCGCAAGAAATAGAAATGATCCGGAAGGCCATAGACCGTACAGGCAGAAAGATCGTGTTAAGCACCTCGCCGGGCGAAACACCCATCGCGCATGCAGAACACGTACAGCAGCATGCCAATATGTGGCGTACTGTGAATGATTTCTGGGACAGCTGGGAGCCGCTCAACGAGCACTTTGAAGTGTTTGAGCGCTGGAATAAATGGCGTGCAGCGGGCGCATGGCCCGATGGCGATATGCTGCCTTTAGGACGCATAGGCATACGGGCAGAGCGTGGCAACCCGCGTATGACCAAGTTCACCCGTCCCGAACAATATACCTTAATGACCTTATGGTGCATTTTCAGATCACCGCTGATGTTTGGCGGCAACCTGCCGGACAATGATGCCTTTACCAATTCACTGTTAACCAATAAAGGAGTGCTGGCCGTTTTAAACCACAGCACTAATAACCGGCCGCTTTTTAATGATTCCGACAAAGCTGCCTGGATAGCGGAAGAACCCGGCACAGGCGCACGTTACCTGGCTGTTTTTAATAAAGCAGATAAGGAAGCGCCTGTTTCCGTGAACCTGGAGCAGCTGGGCATTACCGGGCCCGGCGCCATTACAGACCTATGGAGCGGGAAAGCAATGGGTAAATTCTCCGGCGTATTTGCACCCGTTCTTCAGCCACATGGCGCAGGCTTGTATAAAATAAAGTAAGCCATGTTCTAATTCAGTACCTTCAGTGGAACATGGAATTAATAGATATCATCGGGTTTATAGCGGGCATCTGCACCGCAACATCATTGCTGCCGCAATTAGTTACCACGCTTAAACAAAAGAAAGCGCAGGAAGTGTCGCTGTTCATGTTCATTGTTTTGCTCATGGGCAATGCTTTGTGGATCTGGTTTGGCGTGGCTAAGTCGGAGCTGCCTATTATATTGACCAACTCATTTTCGCTGCTGCTGAATATTATTATGCTGGTGCTGAAGTACAAGTATAAAGACAATGGATAGCGGTGTTTTCTATGGCAACTTGTAGAACAATCTACCCAATCTATTATGCTGCGCTCAGCTAAACCATAGCCAGGCAGGCCGGTCCTTAAAACGGCACAGATTATGTAAAAGCTGTTAATGTCACCAAATAACTATCGCATGAAGCAGCTCACTTACAGCATGTTAGCACTGATCGCCGTAACACTTACCAGTTGCGAGGTAATAGGCGGTATTTTTAAAGCCGGCGTATGGACAGGCATTATTGCCGTAGCCATTGTAATAGGATTGATCATTTTCCTGGTCACCAGGGGACGTAAATAAGGGCCGGTCTTTTCTCTTTGTTATATTAGCAGGCGTTAGTCCGGATTGTTTAGAGAACTGCGCCAGCTTTGACGAGCAGTAAAATGATAACGTATTTAATGAATGGGCTGTTCCGGAAGGAGCGGCCCTTCTTTTTTAGCAGCATTTTGAAAAATAAATATATCTGCGTAACTATACAAGGTAAACCCGCCTATACCATGAAACGGATACTTACAGGTATCTCCTTTTTACTGATTACTATTTCATTTGCCGCGAATGCCCAAACATCCGGTAGCCGGTTTATTACCTACATAGCGGATCTTAAAAAACAGCAGCTGCAGCTGTACTGGAAAGATGATCAGCACAAACCTTTTGGAAGCATCCAGCGTTTAAAGAGCTGGCTGGAAGCACGCAAGCAGCAGCTCGTGTTTGCCATGAACGGCGGCATGTATAAGCCCGGTCATTCCCCGCTGGAACAAAGAATTTATTCCTGACCTTCTTAATTAGCAGCGTGCTAACTTTTTTAGGGCTTAATACCTTCTATGCAGATACAAGAGGCAGCCTGGAAGGAAACCAGGTTGTTTTTATTACAATAGTAGCGGGTATATGCTGGACGCTCATATTAACTCTTTGTTCATTGACGGTATACCTTAACCTGTATGCTGACATCCGCGGTAACCGTGTTTATTGTATGCTTACATTTTTTCTTTTGCCCGTATTGCTAATATTAGTGATGTTTGGCCTGAGTGGATTCAATGATCTGGGATGGCTTGCTATTACCAATGGGGCGTTTCTTATTACGCATGTGTTCTTTTGTATAAGGTTTCTGAAAAGTGGCTATATTACTCAACAATCAACGATATGAAAATCATATTCTTAATATCAAGCCTGTTACTTTTGGCTGTGACCGCCAACGGTCAGCAACATAAAGATCTTAACCCAGATACAGCAGTTAATAATATAAATATTAATGATTACGAAACTACCGAACGTGTTTTAGGCAAAAATAGCTGGAGCAAACAGTTCGAACAGGCTGGCTCCCTGCCAAGAATAGAGGCCGTGAATAAAGCAGGAACGCAGATCCTTCGTTTATTTTTTCATTATGGCGGGAGTAAAAATTCAGTAGATGAATTTGAGCTGATGAGCGTTGATAGCGCATATAAGATCTCTAAGCAGGCAATCCATTTGAAGGATGAACAGTTCATTACTTCAAATAAAATTTCCTTAGGTATAAGCAAGGGCGATCTGGTTAAAAAACTGGGGAACAGCTATAAGTCCAGCGTAAGTGGGAATGTGGAGCGGCTTGTTTATACTGTTGATAGTAAATCGAATTTTGTCAGGAGGTATAACCAACATACGTATTATATCAGGTGTGTTTTTAAGAATGATACTTTAATTAAGTACGCTTTTGGTTTTGAGAGTTTATAGATTAAGATGAGGCAGGAGGAAGGCAGGCGCATTCCCAACACGCCCGCCTTCACCATCAAAACTTCACCGTTACGCTCCCCACCACACTCCGCGGTGGCTGCGGATTTGCATACGGTCCCCAATAACGTTGATCTCCTAAGTTATCTGCTTTTATACCCAGCCTGTACCTTGGCTGATCATAAAAAACACTCGCATTCAGCACCACAAAGGAAGGGTTGGTAAAAGTATTCGCATCATCATAAAAGCTATTGCTGTTATAATTACCGCCAAAACCCAGGCCCAGCCCTTTAACGGTGCCGGTAGCCACCCGGTAGCTGATCCAGGTGTTCAGCATGTGCTTAGGTGCGCGGGCAGGTGTTTTACCTTCAATCTCTTTCGCTGCTTTCGTGTACTTGCTGTCGTTATAACCGTAGCCGGCTACAATGTTTAATCCATCAATGGGGTTGGCGATCAGCTCTGCTTCAAAACCTTTGCTGCGCTGCGTGCCGTCCTGCACCAGGTAGCGGTTATCATTAGGGTCGGTACGCAGCTTGTCAGATACTTCAATGTTGTAATAGGTAGCCGTAGCGGATATACGTTTGTTCAGCATCTCCAGTTTTAAACCGCCTTCAAGCTGGTTCGCCTTTTCAGGCTTAAATACATTGCCGTTAATGTCCAGGGAGGAGGTGTAGTTGAACCCATTCATGTAGTTACCAAATACAGACAGCTGGTCTTTGATAACCTGGTACACAATACCCAGCTTGGGCGAGAGGGTGGATTTATCGTATGTACCGGTGGTAACACCCGTTAAAAGATTCTTACTCCCCTGGGATTCGATCTTGTCCAGCCGCAGGCTTAACATCACCAGCAGCTGTTCGGTAATGTTCACCACATCAGATGCATAGGCGCCATAGCGCAGCGTTTTACTGGCGGTAGCGGAGGTCATGGGCTGCTGGATCAGGCGCTGGTTCACTTTTTCAATAGTAATGAAAGGCACAGCTGGTTTGGTATAGTTCACAGAATCATACAGGAAACGCTGAACATAGGTAGGCTTGGTAACATCTGCCAGGTAATCAAACCCGATCACTGCCCGGTTCCTGACAGGGCCTAAATTAAATTCCCCGTTAATGTTCTCCATTACCTGCACGGCGTAGTAATGGTGATTGTATTTCTGCACCTGCCGGCTCAGCATACTGTCGTTTAACAGGGTGGGCGTGAATTGCAGCTGGTTCTTGGCATCTATGCCACCGTAGTTGAAAGAGGTGGAAGACGACCATTTACTATTAAACTTATAATTCATTAATCCGTAGAAATTATAGCCGGGAAAAGTAGAGGTAAGATCGTCTGTACTATAGGTGCGGTAGTAATGCTGCAGCAGGTCCTTCATGTTTTTTTGCTGTGGCATGGCAGCGGTATTGGGAGTAACCCCCATGCCTACACTGGTGCCAAAGTTGCGGTATAGCTCCGCATCTACCAGGAAAGATAATTTATCATTCACCTGGTAGGAGAGGGTGGGCGCAAAGAAATAATTCCGCATAAAGCCGGTTTCCTGGAAACTTTCCTGCGAATGCCGTGCAGCGTTTACCCGTAACAGCGCTTTTTTATCCTTGTCCAGCGGGGTGTTCATATCCACACTAAGCCTGCCCAGGCCAAAACTGCCGCCGGTATAGGTTACTTCTGTTTTAAAAACATCAAAGGGCCTTTTGGTAACCCGGTTCACCACCCCGCCATAGGAAACTGCGCCGGAGCCGAACAGCGTGCCGGAAGGGCCTTTGATCACTTCAATACGTTCTACGTTCGATACATCTATAGTAGTTAGCTGGCTAGCCACCAGCCCGTTCCGCAAAAAATTGGGCGTACGGAAACCGCGAATGATGGTAGAGCTGCGCCCGTTAGATACCTGCTCCAATGTGTTCACACCAGCTGCATTTTTAACCGCGTCACGGTAGTCGGTCACGATCTGCTCACCCATCAGCTCTTTGGTGATCACGCTGTATACCTGCGGATTTTCCAGGTTGGTAATAGGTAAACGGGAAACGTTATACGTTTCCTTTTTTGCAAATTTATTGGAGTTGGCAATGATCTCCACCTCCTGCAGCTGCTTGTCGGTAACCGAAAGCTGGAAAGTAGTGCTGGCTTGTTTATCAGCTTCCACCGTTACAGATTGCTGTATGGTATTAAACCCGATCAGGGATACTACCAGCTCATAGGTTCCGGGCTGCACATCGCGTAGTATAAATTCGCCTTTCTCATCGGTGACTGCATATTTTTTGGTGCCCTTTAACAGCACAGTAACGGATGGCGCAGCATTACCATCGCTGGTTACTACGGTGCCTTTAATGCTGCCGCGTGGTATTTCCTCCGCGTGCACGTTCATATAAAACAATACCATTGCCATTACAAATAGTAGATATTTGTTTAGAAGTCCTTTCATCTGTAATTTATTTGGATGCAAAGGTTGTCATGATAAAATGCAGCTGATAATCGAAGCGGGAAAAGTATTTATGTAATGCGGAAAAAGACCAGGGAGTAATTAATTAAAAAAACTAAATGAACCCTTATCTTCGCGGATCCAGGCTGCAGGTTAGCATAAAGGCCTTAAATTTGATTATGACCACGTTTAAAAGAATACTGGTACTCATTGTTTTTATAATCATAACGGGTTACCTCTACCAGCTTTCCTTTGACAAGATAATAAACCAAAGCTCCTCTATCAGGTATTACAGCACAACCATTGAAGGGAGTACGGTAAAAGATCTGATCCTGGTGCTGATCTATTGCCTGATAACCTTTTTCATGGGCGTACGCGCACTGCGCATGTTAAAAGAAACGCGCTGGTGGCCGCTGTTCATTATCCTGGCGCTGGATGCGGCAGCAGTACCTGCAAGCATGCTGCTGGTGGTGCTAAAGAGCCTTTATTGGAAAATAGGCGCAATGGATGTAAGCAGCCTGCTGGATCCTATTATACTGATCATTATATGCTCCCTTATAAATGCGTTGTATTTTCTTCCCTATCAGATGATCGTAAAAAGGAAAAGAGTATAATAAAAAACCCTCCGGCTTTTCCGGAGGGCTTGTAAATACTGCTTCTCTGTATAAAACACTCAATATTCTCCATCCAGCGCAAAAATGGGTTTGCGGTTCATCCATTTCCCGCGTGTAAAGTCCGGGATATACTGCACCTGGCCGCCTTCTGATACAGACTGCTCGCTCAGCGGGGTAATGGCATACCAGGTTGCCAGGTCATACACATCCAGCGCATAGGGTGTACCGCGTTTAATGCTTTCCACAAAGGAATTGATCACAAACCAGTCCATACCGCCATGGCCGGCGCCTGCCGTGTCGGCGGAGTAGCGCTTCCACAGCGGGTGATCGTACTTGGCCATGTAGCTGTTAGCATCGGATTCATCACCGGCCTTGTCCCAGGTATGCGGTTTGCTTTTACCTTCTACGTACACAGATTGTACATCATCCATCCACAAGCCATTGGTGCCCTGCACACGGAAGTTCAGCGAGTAGGGGCGGGGTGAGTTGGTATCGTGCGACAGCATAATGGTTTCCCCGTTATTGGTCTTTATCAGCGAGGTTACAATATCGCCCAGCTTAAAATCCACCTTTGCATTGGGATGGTTCTCGCCGCCATGATCTACGATGTATTTATGCAACCCGCGTGATTTGGTAGCCATAGAGGTAATGCTCATCAGGCGGTTGCCGCGGTTAATGTTGATCATGTTGGCTACAGGTCCCAGGCCATGCGTGGGATAGAGGTCGCCATTGCGGTGCACGGAGTGGTTGGTCCTCCATTTGGCTTCTGATAATGCGTTCTCGCCAAACTCCACACCACCGCCGTAATATTGTTTGCCGTTGTTGAATTTCACTTCGCGCAGATCGTGCTGGTAACCGCCCTGCAGGTGAATAAGCTCACCAAACAGGCCCTGGCGCACCATATTCAGCACCGCCATTACATCCCTGCGGTAACACACATTCTCCATCCCGAACAACGGTACGCCGGTTGCTTCACTGGTGTTCACCAGCTCCCAGCATTCCTGTATGTCAGATGCGCCGCAAACTTCCACGGCAGGCGTTTTACCGGCCTTCATGGCAGCTACGGCCTGTATGGTATGCCATTCCCAGGGGGTGGCAATAATTACAGCATCAATATCGTCACGTTTCAGCAGGTTATGGAAATCTTCCGGGCCATTGGTATACTCTGCTACCTTTTTAGCGCCGTAGGCTTTGCTGATCAGGTTCCGGGCTTTGGGAATGGTGTACTGCGTATCCGGATCTGCAATGGCTATTACCTCTACATCACTGCGATGCAGGCAAAGCTCTAAATGTCCCAGTCCGCGGGCGCCTACGCCTATGAGGCCCATTCTTACCTTAGCCTTTTTCTCAGCTGCCAGCAGCTGTGCCGGTGTTTGTAGCATGGAAAAACCTACTCCCGCTACGGCGGTGTTCCGTAAAAAGTCTCTGCGTTTCATAACGATTATAATTTGAAGAATATCTTTTTCTGGTATAACCAATAACAAATATACCATTCCAAAACCCATACTGCAAGTGCAGATAATACGGCCTGTATAGCCGGCGTCATATGCAGCCAGCCGGTAAATCCGTTCACAAAGATGGCCACCGCACCATTCAGCCACTGTGCGCCTATCGTTTCAAAAAGCAGGTAAATGAAAATGGAGTTCATGCCTATCACTACCGCGATCCAGGTGCCACGCGGATGGTCCTTTACATCTATCCACCAGTATACCGCGGCCAGTATCAGCGTAACCCAGCCTAAAGAGGCCAGCACAAAACCGCCGGTGCTGATGCGTTTAATGATAGGCGAAAGGCCGGAAAGGTCCGCGCCAAAACCCAGCGCCAGCGCAATAATACCGGCTATTACCAATGCCTTTATCTTAAAGGCGCTGCTGTAGTCACTCATTAACAGCTTACCGGCTGTTACGCCTAAAATGGTATGTGCCGCCGTGGGTATACAGTTGATGGCTACCCACCCATCCCGGTTTATTTTACCCATCAGCAGGGTATCCATATAGGAGCCAAAGTTATGGCCTTCCACAAAGGGCTGATCAAAACCGGGCATCAGTATAGTGCGGTACAGCACATCATTCAGTATCACCATGCCCAGTGCCACAGCTATCTGCATCTTAAAAGAGCGGCCTATCAGGAAATAGGCTACCAGCGTGGTGAAGGATAGCTGCGTAAGCACATTCCACAGCTCCCATACTAACCGCCCTGCATATACGCAATGCAGGCCGGTACCGCACAGGAACAGCTTCAGGCTGCGAATGGCAATGTGCCGGAAGTTATCTTGTTCAGAAACACCTTTGGCCCGCTTGCGTGTTACGGCAATGTACATAGCCGTACCGGCCATAAACATAAATGAAGGCTGCACCAGGTCCCAGAAACGGAGGCCATGCCAGGGATGGTGAAAGAACTGTGTAATGAGCATATCAAACAGCCCGCCTATATGCAGCTCATGTAACGATTCGTATACCCGGCAGCTTTCACCGGCCAGCAGCAGCATAATAATGCCGCGCATCACATCCAATGATAGTAACCTGCCATTTGCTTTTAGTTCAGTCATAGGGTTTATTCAAAGTTAACCTGTATAGCGGCTGCACCTGCGCCGGGAATGCGGCCTAAGCCGGCCGACCAGTCGCCTTTGGTGGCAATAATACCCATTTTAAATGCCGTGGTAGCTGCAAGCCCTTTCAATTTACTACGGGAAATGCGCATTTCAAACTTAAATGTGTTGCCATCCTGCGCTTTATATCCTACGTTGTAAAATTCAGTAGCGCCGGTAGGGTCCCAGGAAAATTCATTGGGAGCGCCTTTATGATTAAAGGGATCCAGCCAGTTGCCCAGCACCGTGCCTTCCAGCAATACGTCGAACCCTGCGCCTGCAAAGTCGGTTACAAAACCGGTACCGGCGTCGTTATCCGTATCCAGGTAAAAATCGTAGATGTCAGCATTGGCTTCTTTGGAGTTCACTTCTACCAGCATGTACACGTACGATGCATCATAATCAATGGTGAGCTTTTTAAAGTACGTTTCACCGGCAGCCGGGGTTATCACATAATCCGTTACAGTAGCCCAGTCGGCAAAGCTGTTATCATCCAGCTTCACAGGCGATGTTTTGGCAATGTAGATCACCGTAGATCCTTCAGCTACCTTCCCGTTGTTATCAGTAGCATATAAGGTAGGCACATACTTGCCCTTGTCGGGATAGGTGTGCACCGGGCTGGCTTCTGTAGAGGTTCCCCCGTCGCCAAAATCCCATTTATAGGATACGGCCCCGGTGGTGGTATTGGTGAAGGTAACCGTCTTATCCTGGATGGCTACCGTGTACACGATATCCGCTGCAGGGGTGGTGTCATCTTTCTTACAACCCACTGTTATTGCAGCTAACAGCAGGCCGGTATATATATGTTTGCTGATTTGCATAATAATACGGATTAATGATTAAGGATTTTGCTGGCACAGCTTGTTGGTCTGTACCTCATCGATCGGTATAAAATATATAATGCGGTTAGCATCCGGTTTTATGATCATGTTGGCATAACCGCTGGGCGCTGCCGCCAGGTTAATGTCAGATTCTTTTAAACCGGGCAGATGGTAACCCCAGTACGTGCGGTTCATGTTCCGTTTATTACGGTACACATCAAAGTTGCGGTGCCCTTCAAAGGCCAGCTCTATACGCCGTTCCTTCAACACCACGTCCAGCGCGGTTTTTCCGGCGGGCAGCACTTTGTTGTATAACGCATTCTGCAAACCGCGGTTCTTGCGGATCATGTCCACGTTATCCAGCGCTTCTGCAGTATTGCCTTTTTTTGCAGCTGCTTCTGCCTTGTTCAGGTACATTTCCGCCAGGCGGAAGAGGATGGGGGAGCTAAGCGTAGGGCTGCCCTCCTGGAAAGAGAACTTACTGATATAGTAAGTTTCAATGCCATTCTTCTTCTGCAAACTGCCATCCGGGTTCTTGGCCGGTACTATATAAGACCAGCGTATATCTTCCGGATGTTCTGCCATGGTATCCCGCAGGGATTGGGAGGCATATTCCTCACCCCAGCCGGAGTTGCCGTCAGAATAGATCATGGAAGCAATGGAGCCTGCTTTACCATAATCATCTACCTTGGTAAAGGCAGCGCAAAAGATGGTTTCCCTGCCCGCCATGGCGTTCGCGAACAGCTGCGGAAACGTGGCTGCTGTTTCTAAAGAAAAGCGGTTGGAAGAGATCACCTTATCAGCATAAAAAGCAGTGCTGTCATTATTCTCTTTGTACAGGTATGCTCTTGATAACAGCGCCCAGGCAGCTTCTTTGGAGCCGAACTGTACCCCGCGCGGCTGGTTCATCAACTCTGCGCCTTTTGCTGCATCGGCTACTATGGCGTCGTATACTTCTGCAACCGTTGCGCGGGCCTTTAATGCTTCATCGCTGGTAGAGGTGCGCAGTATAATACCCTGGCCGGATGGGTTCTGCGTATAAGGCCTGGCAAACAAACGCACCAGGTTAAAGTGGCAGAATGCCCGCAGGAAATAACATTCGCCTATAAGCTGTTTAATGCCTTCATCCGGGTTGGCTAACTTTTCTGCAGATTCTATTACCGTATTGGCATCGTTAATGATCTTGTAGGAAATATACCAGAAGTAACGGCTGTTGGTCTGCGTAGGCGTATGGTCCAGTGAAAAGCTGTAGTATAAAGGATCTGTAGTGGTTTGTGCACACACAATATCATCAGAGGCAAAGTCGCTGAGCTGAAAATACTGGCGCAGGTACATGTTGTTAAGGTCTGTTGTACCATTGAACTCTACGTGATCTTTGAATAATGCGTAAGCACCGTTCACCGCCTGCTGCAAACCCGCTTTGGTGGCGGTTAGTGAGCCAGTGTTCAATGCATCGCTTGGATTTACATCCTTCAGACAGCCGGCTATCAGCAGCGGCAAACCCAATATAAGGAGTATGAATTTTGTACGCATGATCTTAAATTTTTTCCTAGAACCGGATGTTAATATTTAACAGGTACTGGCGATTATTGGGATACTTGAAGTCAGACACGCCGGGCATTACATAGCTGCCCGTAGCAATAGTGGTGGATGGATCCTGCCCCAGGAACTTCGTGAACGTATATACGTTATCCGCAGTCAGGGAAAGGGTTACATCATCCAGCTTCAGGGGGCTGGTCCAGATCTTAGGCAGCGTGTACGACAGTGATATGTTACGGATGGCAAAGAAACTACCGTTCTTCAGATAACGGGTAGAGGTTTCTGTTGCATTCGCATTGTTCTGCGGGCTGGGCTCCGTAGCATTATCCCCGGGCTTGGTCCAGGTGCTGTAACCATCCGGCAGTACTATCTGGTTGTAATAAGGCTCAATACCATCGTTCATTACAAAGCGCAGCGCATTGCTGAACACTTTGTTGCCGGAAAGGAAATAAGCATTTACGCTTAGCGCAATGTTCCGGTACTTCCACTGGGAGTTAATACCGCCCTGGAACTTGGGCAGGGCCGATCCTACTTCCTGGTAAGTGGCGCTGGCATAGTCGGAGGTAGCTTCGCGGGAGGTTTCCTTACCATCGGCATCCCGGTGAATCACTTCCCATTGTGGCGCGCCGGTTTGCGCATTTACGCCTAACCATTTAGGCATATAAAACTCATACAGGTTGCCGCCATTGCGGTAGATCTGTGAAATGCTCCAGGTAGGCTGTGTACGCGTAATATCGCTGGGCAGCTTCTGCAGCTTGTTGGAGTTGAAGCTGATGTTAAAGTCCGTGTTCCACTCAAAGTCGCGGGTTTTAATATTCACGCTGCTTAAGCCCAGCTCTATGCCTTTGTTCACAATTTCGCCGGAGTTTTCCCAGCGTTGCTCAAAGCCAATAGAAAGCGGCTGTGATACCTGCAGCAGCAGGTTCTTGGTAATGTTATTATATACATCTACCGTCAGGTTTACGCGTTTGAACAGGCCTATATCCACACCGGCATTCAGCTGATGCTTGCTTTCCCAGGTCAGGTTAGGGCTGGGCAGCTGCAGGGGTGTAGCGGCAGTACCGCCGTTATACTGGCTGTTAAGCGCATACAGGCCCAGGTAGCGGGATGATCCAATGTCCTGCGTACCGGTTACGCCATAGCTGGCGCGCAGCTTCAGGTTATCAATGAACGTAGTTGTTTGCAGGAAAGGCTCATTGCTAAGCAGCCATGCGGCAGATATAGCGGGGAATGAGCCGTAACGTTTTGATTTCGGGAAGTTGGTTGAGCCATCCACACGGTAAGAGCCGGTCAGGAAATATTTTTCCTTATAGCCATAGCTCACCTGTGAGATCAGGGATTGCAGGATGGCCTGGTCGTTAAACCCGTTCACGATCTGCGTGTTGGATACCACGTTCAGTACCTTTAAGCCTTCCGGCAAACCTTTACCGGAAGCGCCTACTACCTCTGTTTTGCTGTTCTCAATGGCAATACCCGCCAGGCCGCTGATGGAATGATCGCCCATGCGGAACTTGAATTTCAGCAGGTCGTTGGATATTACGCCGTAATTAAGCGTGCCTAATTCATTCAGAAAACCGGTACCGTTATACAGGCCAGCAACCACAGGGGAGTAATAATCAGTAGCCTTATCATAGTTCACCGCACCGCGGTTGTTGCTGGAAAATGATAGCCAGTCCGTGATCTGTATATTCAGGTTCAGATCATAGTTGGCGTTAAAGCTCTTGTAGGGATGGTTAGAGTTCTGGATGGTGTGAATAGGATTCACCTTATCCCTTGACCACCATTTAAAGGTGGAATTGCCATCCACGTACACCGGCTGCCCGTTAGCATCATAGGGGTTATCCCAGGGCATGTTCAGGTAAGCATAGAACACATCATCGTAGTTAAAGCTTTTGCCGGTGGCTGCGCTGAGGTTAATGTTATTGGTCACATCCACACTCTTTGAAAAATGGTGGGTGGAGTTGCCGCGCACATTAATACGCTGGAAATTGGTGTTCAGGAAAGTACCTTTCTCATTATAGTAGGAAATGCTGGTGTAGTACTCGCTTTTTTCCGAGCTGCCGCTGGCGGAGATGAACACGTTCTCCAACGGCGCGGTTTTGAACATGGTGTTCAGCCAGCTGTAGTTCTGATCGCGCAGCGTACGCGGGCGCTCATCGTAAAACTTCAGCAGGTCTATCTTATAAGAGTTATCTGTTGTGCCGGGAATATAGTCGCGGTAAAATTCTTTATGATGCTCATACAGCTCCCTGCCATCCATCATGGTCATTTTCCCGAAATCCGGCTTGCGGATGCCCGTGGTTACTTTTGCCTCAAAGCGCGTTTTACCGATGCGGCCTTTTTTAGTGGTTACAATGATCACGCCTGCATTGGCCTGTGAGCCGTACATGGCAGTAGCGCCGGCATCTTTCAGCACTGTAATGTTCTCCACATCATTGGGGTCAAAGTTGCCGCCAATAATACCATCCACCACATATAAAGGGCTTTGCGAAGCATTTACGGACGATACGCCGCGCAGGCGGATCTCTGCCTGGCTGCCCGGCACGCCCGAGGCGTTGATCACCTGCAGGCCGGGTACCTTGCCCTGCAGCATGGAGCCTACGTCGTTGGTGGTAACATCTTTCAGCTTTTCAGCAGACACCACGCTTACAGCGCTGGTAAGCTCTCCTTTCTTTTTATCACTGTAGCCTACCACCACTACTTCGTTAAAGTTCCTGGTATCCTCCACCAGCGCCAGTGCCAGTGTTTTATCAGCAGGTACGCCTATTTCGCGGGTTACATAACCAATGTTGCTGATCACCAGTATCCCGTCAGCAGGTACGCTTCCTAACCGGAACTGGCCATGCTCATTGGTTTGCGTGCCCTTAGAGGTGCCCTTTACCATAACGGTAGCGCCGGGCAGCGGCACATTGCCCGTGCCGGTGATGGTACCGCTTATATTAATAAGGGTATCAGCGGCCAGCGGGGGCGCCTTACCGGCGGCCGGCGTGCGTTTGATCACAAAGCTGTTGCCTTCCAGCGAATAGGTGAGCTGCTGGTGTTTCAGGCATTGTTCCAGCACCTCCTGCACTGTGGCCTCTTTTACGTTAATGGACACCGGTTGTGTGCCTGACAGTACCTTTTCGGAATACACAATGGATACCCCGGTTTGCGTAATTACTTCCGAAAAAACTTTTTGCAAAGACATGTTCTTCACAGACAGGGTCACCTTTTGGGAGTAAACGGCGGCGCTTACATGCAGGCAGGTGATCAGGAGAAGAAATGCGGTCCCTTTGAGCTGCATAATGATTTGTCTTTTTAGGTCCCGGTCTATACGGGAAATTTTGGTTGACAGCCCGCGGCAATAGCGGGCCAATGCATTACACGTGAATTGCATACTTTTGTGATGTTTGGTAAATGATTGATCTCTCAGCGATTATTCAGCATACCAGATGTATGACCGGTTTCCGATGGCAGTCGGAGCCGGTTTTTTTCTGATCTTGGTTGTTGGTTGATTCCCCCTTTCTCTTGTCTATAGCTGGTTAAGGCAGCACTATGATCTTCCTGCCTTCTACCTTAAAATGATTAAAGCCGCTGGCTTCCAGCAGGTTCAGCACACCGCTCAGCTCCAGGTTGCGGGATATGCCGCCGCCATACAGCTCTGCGCTGGGTGTTACCGTATATACGATATCCACATCGTACCAGCGGGCTACTTCCCGTAAAATTGCGGCCAGCGTCATGTTGTTGAACACAAACAGGCCGTTCTTCCAGGCAATGATCTTTTGTACATCTGCCGCCTGCACGGTCAGCGCGTGGTTGCCATGGTCCAGTACTGCCTGCTGGCCGGGTTGCAGCAGGCGCAGGGCATTACCTTCTTTTACCTGCACCGCACCTGTCACCAGTGTGGTGTTCACGGTGGCTTCATCGCCATAGGCCATCACATCAAAGCTGGTGCCCAGCACCTGTACTTCCATGGAGTTTACCATTACTTTAAACGGCTGGTTGGCCTGCTGTGCTACTTCAAAATAGCCCTGCCCCTGCAGCTCCACTATTCTGTCTTTCCCTGTAAATGCTGTAGGATAACGTATTGATGACGCGGAATTCAGCCATACTTTGGTGCCGTCCGGTAATGTGAGCTTAAATTGTCCTCCCCGTGGCGTGGATAAGGTATGATATTGTAGTCTGTTGTCTGTTCCGTTGGCGCCGTACACCAGCTGGCCGTTCTGCTGCGTAATATGGGTATTGCCGCCGATCACCTGCCGTCCGCTGCTGTCCAGCGTAATGGTGGTGCCGTCTGCCAGGGTAAGTACCGCTTTGTTGGCGCCGGGTGTAATATTATTAATGGTCTGTTGTGCTAAAGGAACATTTGTTTGGGTGGAAGGGCCGGGCCTATGCCACAGGAAAGCCAGTGCAATGGCGCCGGCTATAATGGCCGCTGCCGCCGCATAACGGATAGGGAATATACGTTTGGCAGGGGCGGGGCTGATAATGTTACGGTACACATGGTCCAGGTCTACTTCGGGTAGGGCCGCATCTGCCGGCAGGTCCCGATAGGCCGTTTCCATAAAATGCTGCAGGGCCGCATCCTCCGGGTGAGCTGCAATGTATGCGAGCAGCTCTTCCAGCTCCTGGCGCGTGCAGGATCTGCTGGTATAACGTTGCAAAAGGTATGTTATCCGGGACGTTTCTTGCGGCATATGGAATGGCTTATACTAATAAAGACGTTTGGGGAGGCGCAAAGGACCGCGAAAGCGCAAAAAAAATTAATTGTCAGAAAATCAGGTATTTACAGGCTACCTGGACCAGTATGGCCACGAATACCGCGTGTTGGGAAAGGTAGGTACGGATATATTTCAGGGTTTCTACCAGCAAATTTTTTACCCGGCTTTTGGAAAGGTGCAGCTGTGCGGCTATTTCATCATGGTTCAGGCCCTGCTGCCGGCTTAGCTGAAAAATGGTTTGTTTCTGGGGCGATAGCTGTGCAACTGCCTGCTGAATAAGGTTTTTGCTTTCCCGGGCTTCCAGCTGCAGCTCCAGGTCGTTGCTGGTTTCAGAAAGGTTGGCCCACACCTGGTCTATAAGCTTTTGCTGCAGGGATACCTTACGTAAATGATCCAGGGTTTTATTTTTGGCGATGGTGAAGAGGTAGTTGCCTACATGTATAATATCCGGCAGCTGCTCCCGCCCGGTCCATAGCCGTAAAAAGGTTTCCTGTAAAATGTCTTCCGCATCAATGGCGGAATGGGTCATGTGATACGCAAAGGCCAGCACCTGCCTGTTATGCCGCGCATACAGCTCTCTGAAAGCCGGTTCATCTCCTTCTTTCAGCTTTTTTAACAGGTCTTGGTCCGTGGTCATTACAGGCATCCCCTCCAATTTTAGGCAATTTCCCCAGCTTAAAAAAGAGAAAATGAAAAATATTTCCCATTAAGCCGGCTGTAACTATTCCGTATTGCGTAAACCAATTTCCCGATTACATAAATCACCCCTCTGGTGAGCCTATACCTTTGCAACCGCATTGCATGTCCGACAATTAACCTTTATGCATATACTATTTAACAGATTCACAAGACTGATAGGCTTTTTGTGCGCCATACTCATGGCCGCACCGGCCTTTGCGACAGAAGAACCACTTGCCGCTATTAAGGGTAAAGTGATCACGAATGATGGAACACCAGCGGCCTTTGTTGCTGTACAGATCAAGGAAAAGAACAGGGGCACCCTTACCAATGAACAGGGCGGGTTTGTATTTAAGAGAATGCATCCCGGTCATTATACCCTGCAGGTAATGCTGATGGGCTACAAAACCGTTTCACAGGAAGTAGATGTGCTGCAGGACCAGGTGGTGAATGTGACCATACAGCTGGAAGCTACCAATAAGCAGCTGCAGGAAGTGATCATTAACGGTACCCATAATAAATATAAAACAGACAGCCTTTCCGGATCCCTGCGCCTGAAATCGCCGCTGCTGGAAGTACCGCAGAATATACAGGTGATCTCTGCCAGCCTCATTGCCGATCAGCAGTCATTTGATATTGTAGATGGTATTACCCGCAACATCAGCGGCGCATCCCGCGTAGGCCACTGGGACAACCAGTATGCGCAGATCCGTATGCGCGGTTCCAAGATCCCGGCTTTCCGCAATGGTATGAACATTGAAGCCAGCTGGGGCCCTACGGCAGAAGATGCAGCTATGATAGAGCGCATTGAATTTGTAAAAGGCCCTGCCGGTTTTATGCTGGCCAACGGCGAACCCGGTGGTTTTTACAACGTGGTAACCAAAAAGCCTACGGGCATTACCAAGGGATCTGCCAACATCAGCATGGGCAGCTTCAGCACTTACCGCGCTGCGCTTGACTTTGACGGTAAGCTAAGCAAAGACGGCAAATTACTGTACCGCCTGAACGTAGCGGCGCAGCAGAAAGATTTTTATACCAAGTACAATTACAGCAACCGTTATCTGTTTGCACCGTCGTTTAAATACCTGGTAGATGACCGTACCTCCGTTACGCTGGAATACTCTTACCAGGCCTCCCGTTACCTGGGCAACGGTAACTACCAGTTCTCAAAGAACAAGCTGCTGGATGAAGGTATCGGCAATGATTTCTTCTACGGCGATCCTTCCCTGGAACCCGGCAAGCTGCGCGATCACAGCGTGTACCTGTACGTGGATCATAAGCTGAACGACAAATGGGAAGCGCATGCGCAGGTGGCGTACTTTAACTTCCAGATGGTGGCCAACAGCGTGTGGGCCGACAGCATGCACACCAACGGCGATATGTACCGCTATTACAGCATTGGCGATGAAGCAGGGGAGAACCGCTTTGCGCAAATGTCATTGTCAGGTGAGGAATATACCGGTTCCGTACGTCACCGTATACTGGCCGGCGTTGATATGGGCAATAAAAAGTTCTGGGGCGATTTCCGCAGGATTGCCCCGTTGCACCTGGCCGGCGGCAGAGTGTTTAATGTATATAACCCGGAATACGGCGTGCCAGCTGATTCCATTGCTTATATAGACCGCTCTAAAAGTGTGCGCACAAGGGCAGGATCCACTACTTATGCTACGGTGGTGAATTACACTTCCGTATATGTGCAGGACGAGCTGGCCTTCTTTGGCGATAAGCTGCGCCTGTCACTGGCGGCCCGTTACACCCATTCTGAAACCGTAGGCAAAACAAAGAACGCTGAAATAAAGGACGATGTAGTAACGCCGCGTATCGGCCTTAGCTATTCCATTGATAAGTCTTTGTCGGTATACGCCATGCGGGATCAGTCCTTTGTAGCCGTTCCCGGTCTGGATTCCAGCCTGAACCCCTTTAAGCCTATTAAAGGTACCGACTATGAAGCAGGGGTGAAGAAAGAGTGGTTCAACGGCCGATGGACCTCTTCCGTAACCGCTTATCGTATTAACCGGGAAAATGCGCTGGTAAGCCTTCCTGGTGTGGTTGACAGCCGTGGCAACAGCGTGTCTGTACAATTAGGCGAAACCGTAACCAAAGGCGTTGAAGTAGATATTAATGGCGAGATCATTTCCGGCCTGAATGTAAATATCAACTACGCCTATACGGATTCTAAGATCAGCAAGGAAGCCCCTGGCACTGCGGAGGATAAAACAACCATCGGCAATGTAACGCCTAACACCAACGCACATATTACCAATGGCTGGGTAAACTACCGCATTGGTAAAGGCCCACTTACCGGCTTTGGCGTAATGGGTGGTTTCCAGTGGATGGCCGACCGTTATGTAGGCACTACCAAAAAGCCTAATATTCCCAATTACTTCCGTGGCGATGCCGGCCTTAGCTACCAGAAAGGGAAATACAGCGTTTCCCTGCTGGTAAATAATGTGGCCGATAACCGTAAGCTGCTTACTGCTGCTTCACTGGCCGCTAATCCCAACAGTGTTACCAGCTACTACAGCTACATAGTAGAAGCCCGCCGCAACTTCCGTATGACGATCGGTTACCGGTTCTAAGTAAAAAGAAGGTAAAATGTAAAATCATAAATTTCAAATGTAAAAGTGGAATGCAGTCCCCTATTCGCTGCATTCCACTTTTACATTTATGATTTTACATTTGCGATTTTACATTCTTTGGAGCCGGTTCCGGAACCAGATTCCCGGAAATGTATCAGTTTTACCGGCTTTTGTATTAAAGGCAGGGGGGTATATGGGGGTAGCTTTGTGTCATTATTTAAAGCAAAAACAAAAATAATGGCAAAGATAATTTTCATCACGGGAGCTTCCCGTGGATTTGGCCGGATCTGGGCAGAGGCATTTCTGAAACGTGGCGATAAAGTAGTGGCCACCGCCAGGAATTTAGAAGCACTTAAACCACTGAGCCAGCAGTACGGTGATGCCCTGCTGCCCCTACAGCTGGATGTTACTGATAAAAAAGCCAGCTTTGAGGCCATCAACAAGGCAAAAGAATACTTTGGAAGGATTGACGTGGTGATCAATAATGCCGGTTACGGCCTGTTTGGCGCTGTTGAAGAAACCAGTGAGCAGGAAGCCCGCGACCAGTTTGAAGCCAATGTATTTGGCCTGTTGTGGGTAACACAGGCAGCGCTGCCAATAATGCGGGCACAGGGCCATGGGCATATTATACAGATCTCCAGCATCCTGGGAGTTGTAACGTTACCCACGCTGGGTGTGTATAATGCATCTAAATTTGCAGTAGAAGGGCTAAGCGAAACACTGGCCACTGAAGTAAAAGATTTTGGTATTCATGTTACGCTGGTAGAGCCTAACGGCTTTTCAACCGACTGGGGCGGCGCATCTGCTGTTCACAGCACGCAGCTGCCGGCATATGATGGTGTGCGGGCTGCTTTTCAGGCAGCAGCTACGCCGGATATTTTTGGCGTGCCGGAAGCTACGGTGGATGCTATTCTGAAGCTGGTGGATGAGCAACAGCCGCCGCTGCGCCTTTTCCTGGGCAAAGTAGGCCTGCCGTTCGCAAAACAACAGTATGCGGAGCGCCTGGCTACCTGGGAAGCATGGGCGGATGTGGCCGATGCTGCACACGGGAAGTAAGCAGGGTTGTCGGAACTGAGCATATATCAACAAAAACTGGTCTGCGCTGTTATTACCATGCAGGCCAGTTTATAAAAGAGCGCTTATGTGGCATTTCAAAAGTTTAAGCGAATTTCACCAGATCAACGGGTTTCCGGCGCCGGAAAACCCGATGTTAAGCCTGCTGCGTTGTAATGAGCACTGTCCGATGGGGCATAACGGGTTTACCGGCGACTTTTACATGATCGGATTCAAGAAAATGAAGGCCGGGGTAATGATCTATGGAAAAACCAAGTACGATAATACGGGTGGCGGCAGCCTGTATTTCACCAAACCACGGCAGGTAATTGAGCTGCGGAATATTGAGCTGGAAGAGGATGGGTTTGCCATTTACATGCACGAAGATTATTTAAACGGGCATGATCTGCATAATGAAATAAAGAAGTACCGCTACTTTGATTATGAGGCCAATGAAGCCCTGCACCTGTCGCCGCGGGAAGAGCAGATCATCTGGGAGCTGTATAGCAAAATAGAAACGGAGTATTATAACAACCAGGATGAATACAGTAAGGAAATTATACTGGGCCATATAGCTTCCATCCTCAAATACTCCCAGCGTTTTTACAAACGGCAGTTCATTAACCGTACGGAAATGTCCGGCAAAATCGTGTCTAAGTTCAATAACATCCTGGCCGCTTATTTTGAAAGCGGTTTACTGAATGAACAAGGGCTGCCCACGGTGAAGTATATGGCCGACCAGCTGCATGTATCCCCCGGTTATTTAAGTGATATGTTAAAACAGGAAACCGGTAAAACAGCCATCGAGCTTATTCATATCTTCTTAATTTCAGAAGCCAAGAACTTACTGAAAGGTGCGGATAATACGGTGGCTGAAATAGCCAACACGCTTGGGTTTGAGAACCTGCCTTATTTTTCCCGTTTGTTTAAGAAAGAGGTAGGTATGAGCCCTGTGCAGTATAAGAAGCAAAGCCTGAATTGAGAATGTAAAATCATAAATGTAAAATCACTGTTGTCCGGGGAAAAATCAGGAAAATGGGCATAAAAAAGGAGGTTTTTTAGGACCTCCTTTCTTTTTTTGGTTTAGTTTTCAGTTACCACACAAAAAATTAAACCATGGCCAAAAATAGCTTTTTTACCGGACAGCCCATCATCTCCCAACTACTTTCTTTAATACCCCATAGCCTGGTATCCCGGTTAGCGCGGGAACATCATGCAGACCGGTATTGTAAGACTTTTAAAGCCTACGACCATATCGTAACCATGTTATTCGGTGCATTTCATCGTTGTAGTTCTTTGCGGGAGCTCATTACGGGCATGCAAGCGAGCGCGCAGCGCCTATCCCATCTGGGGCTTTTGCATACGCCAAGGCGCAGTACATTGGCGGATGCCAATAAGCGCCGGTCAGCCCCTTTTTTTGAAGCACTCTTTCATGAACTATACCGTCGTCATTATGGAGCTTTACCGGACAGCCTAAAATGTAAAACATTGTTGGATCGCCTTTTTATTGTTGATTCCACTACAGTCAGTTTATTTTCCGATGTTATGAAGGGAATGGGTAGCTATGGAGCTGATGGACGTAAGAAAGGAGGTGCCAAGGCACATCTGTTGGTTAGGGCTAAGGATAATGTTCCCTGTTTTGTCCGGTTGACCCCTGCTACTACAAATGACAAAAGTTTTCTGCACCATTTGTCTGTGCCTCAATATTCTATTATTGTTATGGACAGAGGTTACAATAGTTATAAGAAAATGATAACATGGAATGATAACAAGATTTCTTGGGTAACCCGTTTACATCCCCACTCTGTCTGGAAAGTAATTCAACAATTACCTGTTAGTGAGAAACATCAAAAATTAGGGGTACGTAAAGATTATTTAATAGAACTCGGTAATCCCAGGACCCTAAAAATCAACCCGTTGCAACAAGTGCGACTGGTAGTTTTTTATGATCAGCAGCAGGATCGGGAATTTCAGTTTATTAGTAATAACCGTAAGTTTAGTCCCTTTACCATTGCCCAATTGTATCAGAAGAGATGGCAGATAGAGATATTATTCAAACGGCTCAAACAGAACTTCCCTTTGCAGGATTTTTTAGGGGATAATGAAAATGCTATCAAAATTCAGATATGGTGTACTTTAATTGCTGACTTACTAGTTAAAATAGTAAAGGACAGGGTAGATAAAGGCAGAAAAAAGAAATGGGCTTTTGCAAATCTTGTTGGACTGATTCGACAACACCTAACCACCTATCTTAATCTATATGCTTTTTTACTTAATCCCGATAAGGCTATATTGAAGTATCGGGACCCCGAACCCTATCTACAACTCAAACTCTTTAAAACATAGGGGGCTTTATTTTTCAGAAATAACAAATATCCTTGATCCTATTGCATTGTCGCCCGGGGAATCCTTGTTTTTAAATTTCCCCGGACAACAGTGAATGTAAAATGATAAATGTAAAAGTGGAATGCAGCGAATAAGAACCTGCATTCCACTTTTATATTTTATATTTAAAATTTCACATTTTACATTCCTTACTGCGACCACCCCGTCGGTTCCCGGTCCCAGCGATGATTCTTCAGCTGGTTCAACAGCTTATCCGGCAGGCCGTTTCCGTCACTGGCGCCCATATTGGATTCCACGTTCTTTATTTTCCGCATACCGGGAATAGTGGTAGCTACATCCGGGTTGCTGACAATAAAGCGCAGCGCCATTTCGGCCATGGTCATACCGGCAGGGATCAGGGGCTTCAGCGCATCAGCATGCTCTACGCTGCTGTTCAGGTTCTCCGGCACAAAATAGCTGGAGCGCCAGTCGCCAATAGGGAAGGTGGTTTGTTTGGTAAAGGTGCCGGTGAGTGTGCCTTCATCAAACGGCACCCGTGCGATCACGGCAATATTTTTTTCGCGGCACAGCGGGAACAGTTTGTCTTCCGGCGCCTGGTCAAAAATATTGTAGATCACCTGCACGGCGTCTATCAGGCCGGTCCTTAATGTTTTCAGGCAGTTCTCCGGTTCCCAGCGGTTCACGCTTATGCCCCAGGCCTGCACCTTACCCTGGTCGCTTAGTTTGGTAATGGCTTCTTTCCATTCATCCAGCTGCGCCCAGTTATCTTCCCACACATGAAATTGTTGCAGGTCAATGGACTCTACGCCCAGGTTCTTTAAGCTTTTGTTGGTATAGTCTATAATATGATCGGCAGGAAATACTTCCTCCAGCTTAAAATGCGGTTTGGAAGGCCACTTCAGGTTCTTAGGCGGAATTTTGGTGGCTACATACAATCTTTTACCGGGGTGGCGGCGTAAGGTCCTGTTTAAGATGTTCTCGCTCAAACCCTCTCCATACCCCCAGGCAGTATCAAAAAAATTGCATCCCAGCTCAATGGATCTGTCCAGCGCTTTATTCACTTCCTTTTCTTCTGAACCTGTCCAGCCGGCCATTCCCCACATGCCATAGCCTATTTCGCTCACGTTCCAGCCGGTCCTTCCAAATGTTCTGTACTGCATATAATTAAAGTTTTCGCTAAAATATACTTTTTGTGATTTTTATTCAATTAATCGTGATGGGGCAGCAGCCAGGCACTACCATTCGTCCCAATCCCCTTGCCGGCATTTCGGAAATTCCTGTATATTCAGCCCCAATATTATCTTGTTATCAAATGAACAAAATCTTGATCGCTGCGGCCTGTATGGCGGTTACTACCGCTGTGGAGGCTCAAACCAACCAATCATTAACCGCACAGGATTACGCACGTGCAGAAAGCATGCTCTCCTACAACACCGAAGCGCTGATTGACCGGGCCACTATTGTACCTAACTGGATGCCAGGTGGTAAGTTCTGGTACCGTGTATTAACCGCACAGGGGAGTGAATTTATATTGGTTGATCCGGCAAAAGGAACCCGCGCACCGGCTTTTAACCACGAGAAATTAGCCGCCGCCATTGCAAAAGCCACCGGCAAGCCTTGCGCAGCCTACATGCTGCCCTTTATGTCCTTTAACTTTTCGGCAGATGGCAAGGCCATTGTTTTCTCGTCCCGCGGTAAACACTGGAAATGCGATCTGCAGCAATACAATTGCGAAGCAGATAATAATACACCTGTTATAGCTAACAATAATGCCCTGCCCTACAACCGCAGGAATCCTGCTCCCGGCAATGAAGTAGTATCGCCGGATGGGAAAAAGGCGGCCTTTATAAAAGAGCATAATCTATGGGTACGCGACCTGGCCTCCAACCAGCAAACGCAGCTCACTACAGATGGGGTGCAGGACCTGGGTTATGCTACCGACAACGCCGGCTGGAGCAGCAGCGATAAACCCGTGCTGCGCTGGTCGCACGATTCAAAAAAGATTGCCACTTTCCGGCAGGATGAGCGCAATGTGAACAGTATGTACCTGGTTACCACCAATGTGGGCGCACCCACCCTGCAGGCCTGGAAATATCCGCTGCCAGGGGACTCCACCATCATCACCATTCAGCGTGTGATCATTGACGTGGAAAATCCCAGGGTCATTAACATACAGGTAGCGCCGGATGCCCACCGCGGCACTTTAAGCGACGATATTTCCAGCAGCGGTACTTTTGACGATGTGGACTGGAGCGATGATAATACACAGCTGGCATTTGTTTCTACCTCCCGTGATCACAAGGAAGAAAAGCTGCGCATTGCCGATGCCGCCACCGGCGCCGTACGCGAAGTGCTGGAAGAAAAAGTAGCTACGCAGTATGAATCCGGCCAGGGCGCTATTAACTGGCGTTACCTGAAAAAATCCAATGAAATTATCTGGTATTCTGAGCGCGATAACTGGGGCCATTTGTATTTATATGATGCGGCTACCGGTAAGCTGAAGAACCAGGTGACCAAAGGAGATTGGGTAGTAACCAAATTGATTAAAGTAGATGAAAAGAACCGGGAGCTGTATTTTATTGCAGATGGCCGCGAGCCGGGCAATCCCTACTTCAGTCATTTTTATAAAATAGATTTCGACGGGCAGCATTTAACATTGCTTACGCCGGAAGAAGGCAACCATCAGGTATCCCTTTCGCCGGACAACAACTATTTCATTGACAGCTATTCACAGCCCAATATACCACCGGTAACTGTGCTGCGTAAAATGGATGGTAAGCTGGTAACCAACCTGGAAAAAGCCGATGTAAGCCGGCTTACCGCCACTGGCTGGCATGCAGCCAAACCCTTCTCAGTGAAGGCGCACGACGGCAAAACAGATATTTACGGTTTGCTGTATACCCCCTCCAACCTGGACCCGCAAAAGAAATATCCCATCATTGATTATATCTATCCCGGGCCGCAGGGCGGCAGTGTTGGCGGCAACTGGTCGTTCGTAGCCTCCCGCATTGATCACCAGGCGTTGGCCGAGCTGGGTTTTGTGGTAATGGTGCTGGAAGGCACCAGCAACCCGCTGCGTTCCAAAAGCTTCCATGATATGAGCTATGGCAACATGGCGGAGAATACCCTGCCCGACCAGGTAGGCGGCATCCGCCAGCTGGCAGCGCAATACAGCTATATTGATACTTCCCGCATAGGCATCTGGGGGCATTCCGGCGGTGGTTTTGCAACTGCCTGCGCCATGTTCCGCTACCCCGATTTCTTTAAAGTAGGCATCTCCGAATCCGGTAACCACGATAACCGCAACTATGAGGATGACTGGGGCGAACGTTATAACGGTCTTGCCGCCAACTCCGATTACAATGCGCAGGCTAACCAGAACTATGCCGCCAACCTGAAAGGCAAGCTGCTGCTGGCCCATGGCATGATGGATAACAATGTGCCGCCTTACAATACCTTACTGGTAGTGGAAGCGCTGGAAAAAGCCAATAAGGATTATGACCTGATCATTTTCCCCAACAGTAAGCACGGGTATGGCGCCTATACCTATTATATGATGCGCCGCCGCTGGGATTATTTTGTGCGTAACCTGCTGCACGCAGAACCGCCAAAGGAATACGACCTGAAAATGAAGATGGACCCGCGGAATAGCTTTGGTACAAGGGATTAGAAAGGGGGGAGAAGAATGTAAAATGTAAAATTTTAAATGCTAAATGTAAAAGTGGAATGCAGCGAATAAGGGACTGCATTCCACTTTTACATTTATCTCGTTCATAAAGTCTTGTCAATGGTCTCTATGAACCTCCTTTGTCGGTTTGAAATTTTACATTTATGATTTTACATTGATTTTCAACTACAACCACCCCATCCGTCGGCGCATACGGCCGGTTGATCTTTTTAACACCGCTTTATACTACCTGTGCCATATCTTTGCCCCTGAATTACCGATGTGCGATCATAACCTATGAAGAAGATTACACGAAAAAGACTGCTTCGTCTTATACTGATTCTTGTTGTTTGTGTGCTGGTGCTGCTGGGAATAGCCGCCGCCGTTTTATACTCACAGCAACAACGCCTGGTTGGGTTAGCGGTAAAGGAGCTGAATAAACAGCTGCCTGGTGAGCTGGTGGTTGGCAGCAGCAATATCTCCGTTTTCCAGAACTTTCCTTACATCTCCATTGGTTTGCGGCAGGTACGCTTTTACGGCAGCAAGCAGCAAACCGGTAAGCCCATTTATGAAGCGGATCGTATGTACGTTGGCTTTAGTTTGCCCGACATTCTGCGCCAGCAATATCATGTAAAAGTGATCCGGCTAAAGAACGGTTCCCTGAACCTGGTAAAAGACAGGGCCGGCCGGTTGAATATTGTAGAAGCCAGCCGCATAGCGCAGGATACTACTGTAGTAACGGATACCACCGCCAGCCCCCTGGACCTGGATATTAAAAAAGTAGTGCTGCGCAATATGCGCATTGCTTACCTGGATAAGCAAAGCGGGCAGCAGCTCACGGTACAGATAGAACGGATTCAATCCGCATTGCGGGCCAACGACGCCCAGATACTGGCGGACCTGGATGGTAAAATGCTCATAGACTTTATCCGCCCCGGTGATACCACTTTGTTCCGCCATAAAAAGCTGCAAACCTCCATTAAGCTGGCTTATAATAAATCCGCCCAGATGCTGCAGCTGCCAAAAGGTACCTTGCAGCTGGAAGATGCGGTGTTCAACATCACCGGCTCTGCAGACCTGCTGCATGGCAATGATGTGAACCTGCATATTAAAGGCGATAAGCCGGACCTTAAACAGCTGTTTGCCTTTGCGCCGGAATCTGTAGCCAAACAGCTGGAGCATTTCAAATATGCCGGGCACCTGTCATTTGACGGTAAGGTAAAAGGTAAGCTGGCAGGCGGGCAAATGCCGCTGATAGAGCTGTCTTTCTCCTGTTCCGAGGCCTGGCTGCATAATACGCAGGCCGATAAAAAGCTCGATTCCCTGGCCTTTAAAGGATATTATACCAATGGTGCAGCACGTTCCCTGAAAACATCAGAGCTTCGTTTGCTGAACATGAATGCCCGCCCCGGACAGGGCATTTTCCGCGGCAATTTCATTATGCGCGATTTTACCGATCCCAAGGTACTGATGCAGATAGATTCCGACCTGGAGCTGGGTTTTGTAGGTGATTTCCTAGGTATTGCCGACCTGCAGCGCATTACCGGCCGCATTTTGCTGAAAATGAACTTTAAGGAGGTGGTAGACCTTAGCGTGCCGGAGCAATCCATGGGTAAGCTTACAGAAGGTATTCAAAGTGAGCTTACTGTAAAAGGGCTTACTTTTCGTATTCCATCTTATCCGCACATCATAGAGCACCTGAACCTGCATGCGGACATGCGTAATGGTTTTGTAAAGCTGGATTCCCTCTCGTTTAACCTGGGCCATTCCGACTTTCACATGAACGGTTCTATCAGCGACCTGCCGGCCCTTTTTCACAAGCAGCAAAAGCCGGTGCTGGTTACATTCAAGGCCAATAGTAATAAAATGATCATGAAGGAGCTGATGGCCTTTGATACCGCTAAAATGCGCAAGGCACAGGAAGAGATCTATGGCTTTAATATAGGCGCTTCGCTGGAAACCTCCGTGAATGAGCTGCGGCATCCTAACCCGCTGCCAAAAGGTAAGTTTAAGATAGAGCAGCTGCGCGCATCGTTCAAACATTACCCGCATGCATTCCACGACTTTGGCGCAGAGCTCACCATTAATGATACCGCCTTGCTGCTGCGCAATTTTGCCGGCTTGATCGATAGCAGCGACATTCGTTTCAGCGGCCGGGTAATTAACTATGCCCTGTGGTTTAATAAAGTAATGCGGGGCAAAACACAGGTAGCCTTTGACCTTAAATCGCAGCACCTGGCCATGAACGACCTGTTAGGCAAATACAGCCGCACCTATGTGCCGGCCGATTATCATAACGAAGTAGGCCGCAACATCTGGCTGCGCTCTAAAATAGACCTGCGTTACGATTCCGTGTTCCGCTTTGCGAAAATCAAGATCGCCAATATTTCCGGCAGCCTGCAAAAACATGCCTTTGAGCTGGATAGCATTAGCGGCAATGTGAAAATAGGTGCGGATAATTTTATAAAGATAGATACGCTGAAGGGCAAGATAGGCCGCAGTGATTTTGACATTAACATGCGCCTGTATGCCGGTAAAGATACCACGCGCCGGAAAAAGGAGAATTTCCTGCGCTTTAATTCCCGTTTCCTGGATATAGATCAGCTCACCAACTACCAGCTAACAGCCGCCAAAGACGCTGCTGCACCGTCTATTTCCAACATGCCGGTAGCCACCAATGCAGTAGCCAAAACTTCTGCGCATGCTAAAGCCTTCAATATTTTTGAGGTGCCGTTCATTGATTTTAATGCCTCGGTAAATGTGGGCAAGATCAAGTATCACCGTTTATGGATCAAGAACCTCTCCACCAATGCGCGGATGCTGAACAACCAGCATATTTACCTGGATACGCTGAACCTGGACATAGCAGAAGGCAAGCTGGCCGCCCATGCGCATTTCAACGGCAGCAATCCTGATAAGATCTATTTAACCAGCAGGGTCAATGTGCAGGATATGAACATAGAAAAGATGATGCTGAAGCTGGATTACCTGGGGCAGGATTATGTGATCAACAAAAATATCAAGGGCCGCCTCACCGGCCAGATAAAGAGCTACGTACAGGTGCATCCTGATCTTACACCACTGATAGACCATTCCAAGGCGCAGCTGGATGTAGCTATTTACAACGGTGTGCTGATAAACTTTGCACCTATGCAGGCCATGTCGTCGTACTTTAAAGATAAGAACCTGAACATGGTGCGTTTTGATACCTTGCGGAATAAGCTCACGTTCAAGGATGGAGCGTTATCCATCCCCGCTATGAATATTAATTCCTCCCTGGGCTTTATGGAAATTTCAGGGAAACAGTCGCTGAATATGCAAATGGAGTATTACCTGCGCATACCCATGAAAATGGTTACCTCCGTAGGTTTCCGCATGCTGTTCGGTAAAAAGCAGGAAGAGGTGGATCCTGACCAGGTGGATGCTATTGAATACCGAGACAAGGATAAGAAGATCCGTTTTATGAACATTAAAATTACCGGTACGCCGGATAATTATAAAGTAGGTTTGGGTAAGGGTAAGAAAGCGTAAGCGCTTACCTTACCTGCCCGATGCCGAACTGGTTGCCGGCACGTACGGCCTTATCACCGCTGAACTGTACCTCTACCATTTTTTCGCTGGCCACGCTGTTATTAAATTCATCTGTTAGCGTTAGCAGCACCTTCCGCGTTCTTACATCGATCACTTCCCCGCTGGAAGGGTAGGCATATTTACCATCTATGCTAAAGGTAACCCAGCCGGGCATATCCTGCAGGGGAATGGTAGTAAGCTGCTGGTAGGGCGGTGTAGCGCTGAACACATGCAGTCGCATATTGTGGCCGTCGCATACCCACAGCTCTTTTTCATCCGGTGTAAGGCCAATACCATGGCTGGGATTGCCATGCCGCCGTACCGGTCCCATTTCCCAGCCTTCCACTACTACATGCGCCAGCTTGGCGCCGGTTTTCAGGTCGCCCACCTCAAAGCCCAGCAGGCTGTCAACGGTTACATATACACGATCTTCCTTTCCATTCACCGTAAAAGGGCGTATGTTATTGGCAAAAGGACCAGCTTTGCGGGCCAGGGTATGCGTTTTGGTATCTGCAATATATAACCAGGGGCTGCCAATATCATCCATATACACCTCGTTGCCGGTAGCGCTGTAAATGGTGTTGTGCGCGCGTTTGTATATCTCTATCTTTTTAATGATGTTGCCGGTTTTACAATCCACCACATTCCAGAAAGTATTTTCCAGGGAAGGCAGGTACATCGTAAGCCCATCCGGGGAAATAGCCATACGGTCGCAGCCTTTTTCAAAAGGTTTTTCCCAGATCACTTTATCGGTGGTAAGATCTATGCGCTGCAATGATTCCAGCGTGCTTACATAAATGCTGTTAAGCGGAATGCTTACAGCTATACCTTTTACATTAGATGGAGTGCCATCGGAGTGCAGGCCTTTTGTAGGGATCCTTTTCACAAAACGGTGGTGATCATTGATATCAAATACCAGGATGCCATGGCCCCCATAACCCAGGTAATCGCGGATGCCGGGCGTAGCCACATAGAGGTATTGTTTGTTTTGTGCGCCGGCCGCAAAAAAGGAGAGCAGCAGCAATAAATAAAGAATGCTTTTTTTCATAACCTGCTTTTGATGATACGTGGATGCTATGGTAAAATATCACATTTCAGGCAGGTTTTTATGGAAAAATAGCATTCCACACAGGAGCGGAATGCTATTTTTTTACATAGTATTTGTTATTTACGGCCTCCCAGGCGAAAGCCGGGAACCGCATAAAAGTCTACTTCATTATCAAAAAAGTAAGCAGCGTTCTTGTTATCATCAACAGTGGTCAGGAAAATATCGCCGTCTGCATCCTTGCCTATCTTACAATCAAATGTTTCATCAGCTTCTACCTGGTTGTTTTTATACAGTAGTAGCTGCACTTTGGCGGCAGTTTCTCCGCTAACGGTTACTACCAGTTTTCCGTGCTCGCCTTCATCATTGGGCAGGGTGTGCGTGGAGGGTGGATTATACTGCTCTACCTCGTAAATAGTGTAAGTACCGGCAATACCGGCTGGCGTGGGTACATCATCATGATCTTTCTTACAGGATACAAATGCAAGAATGGCTAATGCCAGGAAGGAGGTCATCAATTTTTTCATATGGTGTTGTTTAAAGTGTTACTATCCTGCGCTTATGCAGGTGTTGGGTTACCGGGTTACAGTACTGCTTGTGTGTTTGTTCCTATGCTGCAATTAAAAAATAAGGGGTAAAGATAATTGTTGCAGGGTCAGGAACCAATAGGGGCAAGGGGCACAAGAAAAGAAGGTGGAAAATTGTGGTTTTTCTTATACGAGTTGGTATCTTTGGCAGGATCAGATAGATCCTATACCACGGCATTAATCCGGATGCCGTAAATAACCACTATTAACCAGTAATCATCACCTATGGGTTTTATCTTTTACCTCTTTTTCGTACCAGCGATAATAATTTTTGTTGAATTTACCGGGTTTTTAATAAAAGGTAAGCGGGTGCTGAGCCGTTGGCTGATGCTGTTGGCAGAAATTGGTTCCCTGGTTTACCTGCCGTTTCTATATGCCGGATTTAACGGGAGGAATGAGTGCTGCATGGGAGAACTGGATGGTACTGCTTTCGCACCTCCGCACCAATTGACCGTTATCGTAATTATCCTGCTGTTCCTGGTCAGCTATTTTTATTCAAAGTTCAGGAAGCAGCTTGCGCCGCCTTTAGCAGAAGTAGGGGTGAATGTGGCTTTGGTAATAGGGATCCTTTTTAACATCGTGATGTTGTTCCATGTAAAAGAGGGGATACTTTTAATCTTTGGTCCTTTGCCCATTATAATGGCAGGGGTGCTGATGCTGGTACAGAATCAGCAGCTTTTTCGCCGGCAGCTGGAAAATGAAAAAGTGTATACCGGCAAAATAGAATTATTTGCATGGAAAGTGCTGTCTGCAAAGCCGCTGGTCAAATTCCCCCTTTTACTGGTCCTTTGTTTACCGTTCTTATTAATATTAACCGCAGTCCTGTTGCTGTTTGGGCAAAAGCCGGACTCGCTTATAAGGGCTTTTACAGACACATATGCCCATGGGCTTTCACAATGGGATTATAAATGCGATAATGTGGAATGCGGCGGCCACTACCTTTGCTCGGTAGCTGCCAACGGGCATAAACGCCTGGTAAAGCCGGTGCGTTATGGAACCCGTAATAATGGCATCATTATCTGTAACCGGCAATTACTGGTGGCCAATGCATTTGAGGAGCTGTTACAGGAAAGAATGCCGGCCGTACACCGCTCTATAAGAAAGCAATACAATAAAGTAGGTAACCTGATCCATCGCTACTACAATATTTTCAACAATAAGATCATTTCAGACATTGTGTACATTGTTATGAAGCCCCTGGAATGGTGCTTCCTGCTGGTGCTTTATACTTTCGACAGTAAACCGGAGAACCGCATTGCCACGCAATACCTGGCCAAAACAAACCGGGCAGCAATCACACCGCAGTAAAAACCCCCTTTTAACAGGATTACCTGCTATCTCCTTTTACCCTATTTTAGATGCTATTATCAACCTTTTAACCTTATTGGATCATGAAAAAGAAAGCATCTCAAAAATTGCAGATCGTTAAGATCAAAATTTCCAAGCTGAGCAAAACCAATGCGCCTGCAGAGAACAAACAACGTACTTTGCCTACCACACAGTTTATTTCCTGTGGTGAAACTTTCTGGGTTTGCTAATTACAGCCTGAAACGCATGAAGCTTTTAACTGAAAAGGTGAATGGGCAATTTTGTTCATTCACCTTTTCATTTCAGCCCTTCACGATCAACCCGTAAAACCCTTTCCGGTACGTTTCTGAAACCGGTATGATCATTTCCCCGATCTTAATCCCATCCCGCTCTATAGCATCGATCTTATCAATAGCCACCATATAGGATTTATGCACCCGGCAAATAATGGCAGGCGGAATTTCCTGCTCAAACTCTTTGAACGTTTGCAAGGTCATAATACGTTTATGCAGGGTATGAATACGGCGGTAATCCCGCATACCTTCAATGTACAGGATTTCCTGCAACAGTACTTTTTCCAGGCGGTATTCCGTTTTCACAAAAATGAACTTCTTTTCCGGGGCAGCCTGTTTGGAGAGGTTATGTTTCGCTTTTTCCGCCGCCTGCAAAAAACGTTCGAACGTATAGGGTTTCAGCAGGTAGTCGGTAACATTCAGGTCAAAGCCTTTAAGGGCAAATTCATCATAGGCGGTAATAATGATCACTTCCAGCTGCAGGCGGGCGCTTTCCAGCAGCTGAATGCCGGAGAGCTCACCAATATTAATGTCCAGGAACACCAGGTCAACCGGGGTAGCTTTCAGGAACACCAGCGCATCTACACCATTATCAAAAACGGTTAGCAGGTTCAGGTACGGCAGCTTTTGAATATAGTTCTTCAGCCGTTCCTGCGCCAGGGGCTCATCCTCCACTATAATGCAGTTAATTTTCATGCGTATGCAGTATAAGGTTCACTTTATAAATGCCGTTCTGTTGGGTAATAGCTAATGTATGTTTGTTTGGATACAGCAGCGCCAGGCGTTTTTGCAGCAGCGTATGTCCCAGTCCGTTAGCGCCTTCAATAGGGTGGGGGACTAAGCTGTACCGGTTCTCACAGTCAAATACCAGCCTGCCGGCCTCAATGCACAGCTGAATGCGGATGGCATTGGCCGTTCTTTCGTGTGTGGCATGTTTAAAAGCATTTTCTATATAAGGGATGAACAGCAGCGGCTCTATCATCAGGTTGCCGGCATCACCGGCCACCGTGTATTGCACATAATTCATATTGGCCGTACGGATCTTTTGCAGGGCAATATACTTTTCAATATAGGCCAGCTCTTTGGATAGGGAGATCTGTTCTGTTTTTGTTTCATACAGCATAAACCGCATAATGTCCGACAGCTTGTTCAGGTAAAGCGATGCCTGCGCAGCATCTTTTTCTATCAGCACATCAATATTATGAATGGTGTTGAACAAAAAGTGCGGGTTCAGCTGCGATCTTACCAGGGCCAGCTCCGTTGCATGGTTCTTTTGCGTAAGCTCCTCTTTAATGCGGATGTCGCCATACCAGGATATAAATCCCCGCATTACCAGGCCAATAATGCCGTGCACGCCAGCCAGCAGCGCCAGGAAAAGGGTCATCCACATCATTTCCCGCCAGTCTGTATGCACGCCCCAGGTACCGGGAATGGAAAGCACTAAAAGCGTAATAACTCCACTGCTTAGCATACCTAAAGCACCAAACAGCAACAGCGCGGGGAACTTTTTAGTTTGCAGGAAGCGGGTGAACAGCAGGCCATAGAAGAAATAAAAGCCCAGCAGCCCAGGTAAAAAGCTGAAAACGCCCGCGCCCGACACCAGCCATATGTACAGTATATCTGCAAAACTTCTGTGCCCCCTGGTAGAAATAAGCATGAACAATGATACCAGCAGTATATAGGTGAACCAGTATCCTAAATGCAGCAATATAACAGCGGACCTTTTCAATCTTTCTGCTTTTTATAATAATACAATAACCAGCTTGCGATGGTGAACCCGCAAAAATAGCTGAGGGGTAAGGTATATAGCGCTGCAGCCGGTTGTTTGCCAATAAATTTGAGTGTTCCGTAAATGTAAGGAATAATGTAGCCATATTTCCACTTCACCGCTATGATGGAAGCCGTTAGCAGGCCAAGCCCAGCGCCCACCGGCACCAGGAAGTTCCTGAACTGCAGGCTTAATAAATATTGTAGCGCTACAATGGGCAGGCATGCGATAAAGAATTGGCCGCTGCCCCGCAGGTAAGCCATCATAGGAAAGGCCTGCCGGGGAAAGGGAATGTGCCGGTTAAAAACAGCCGGTATTAACGCGGTAAGACAAATGCCGATGTTGAACAGCACAAAGAATTGCAGCAGCATTACCAATATCACTGCCAGCTTGGCGCTGAAAATAATGTGCAGCTTTTGCGGAGTGCTGTGCACCAGCTTCCAGGCATTGTTCTTTACTTCCAGCTGGGTAATTAAGCTGCTTACCAGTATTACGCCCATAGGCAGTAACAGCACTGCCATATACTCCCAGTTATCAGTATACAATTGCTGCCAAACCCGGGACGATGCATTAACTGCCGCCGAATCAGCCGCGTAATAGAACCGTTGGAACAGTACAATAAGAGGGATAAAGAATGCGCCGCATATGGTAAGCCAGGAGGATAGGCTATGGCGGGTTTTCAGCCATTCGCTTTTAAAGCTGTAAAAAAATGGTAGTTGCATGTTAGTGATTAATAAGGTCCATAAAAGTGGCTTCCAGATCGTGGTGCTGCGCATGAATGCCATAAACATCAATGCCTGCCAGTACCAGCTGCCGGTTAATAAGAGCTATCTTTTCTTTGCTAACACCCTGCATAAGCAAATGCCCGTTCTCTGCTGCAGCATGCACTCCCTGTGCTTGCAGCAGCTGCAGGCTTTGGGTATTATTGTTAGTGCTGATCAGCACCGGCGCCTGTTGAGTACTGCGCATCAGCGTTTCCAGCGTATCCTGGAATAGCAGCTTCCCTTTGTGAATAATGCCGATATGCGTGGCCAGCTTTTCAATTTCCGGCAGCAGGTGGCTGGATATAAGGATGGTAATGCCCTGCTCCCGGTTGATGGCTTTTAGCAGCTCCCGCATTTCAATAATGCCGTTAGGGTCCAGGCCATTGGTCGGCTCATCTAAAATAAGCAGGGCAGGACGGTGTAGTAAGGTCATGGCAATGGCCAGGCGTTGTTTCATACCCAGCGAGAACTGCCCGGCTTTTTTATGACCGGTGTTAGCCAGGCCCACCAGCTGCAATACTTCGTGTATACGTTGGGTTGGGCAGCGGTAAATGGTTTGCAGCACCTGCAGGTTTTCCCGCGCGCTTAAATGGCTGTATAAAGAAGGGCTTTCGATCAGGGCGCCTACCTGCCGCAGCAGGGCTACCCGGTGCTGCTCAAACGGTTTTCCGAAAATGGTAATGTGGCCCTGCTGCTTTTTCAGTAAGCCCAGCACCAGTTTCAGGGTAGTGGTTTTACCGGCGCCATTGGGCCCCAGGAAGCCGTAAATGCTGCCATGCGGCACCTGCAGGTGAATGTTATCCAGGGCGGTTTCCTGCCCTGTAAAGCGGTAGGTAAGTTTGGTTGTTTCCAGGCAAAAGGACATATGAACAGGTTTGTACATTTCAAAAATAGCCGCTTTATGCAGCAGGCTGCCGTGTGTTTTGTCATATGCAGGAGTTTATCTGCAAAAGGGGTATTTTGTTCTGTATCTTAGCCCCATGGCAACCATAGCAGATTTTGATAAGCTGGATATCCGCGTAGGTAAGATCATTACAGCAGAAGATTTTCCGGAGGCCCGCAAGCCGGCCTATAAGCTCACCATTGACCTGGGGCCGGAGCTGGGCATTAAACGCTCATCCGCACAGATCACTAAGCACTACACCAAAGAAGCGCTGCCAGGTACCCTGGTATTATGCGTGGTGAATTTTCCGCCCCGTCAAATAGGGCCTTTTATGTCGGAGGTGTTAACCCTGGGCGTGCCGGATGCCGCTAACGAGGTAGTGCTCATTAAGCCGGAGCAGGAGGTACCCTTAGGTGGCCGGCTGTATTAAAAGCATTTAAACAAAATACTGTCCCTGGCTGTTTATAGAGCATAACTGTTCCAAAATAGCTTACCCCAAAACACCAAAACAATTACTATGGCCAGGTATGGTAACATTCTCTCCCTGTACAATTGCAGTGATACAGATGCTGCAAAGGTGATCCCCGTGCTGCAGAATAAACAGGTGATCTTTCAGCAGGTGGAGCACACCTTTTTCATAGAAAGCACCTCCAAAGACAATACAGTAGCCGTGGTAGACGGCATAAGGACATTACAGCTCCGCTTTACTTTTTTTCACGACAGCAATCCTTACAAATCAAAATTGTATTACAGCGATGATATGGATCCGCAGGTGATTGCGGCTATCAACAAGATCTTATTTCAATAACCACCAAACCCCAGATAATGAATTATAAATATTACCTGCTGTTGTTTGCGCTGCTGCAGGCAGCTGCGGCTATGGGCCAAAAGAACGGGTTCCGGGATTTTATACAGGTGTATCCCGTAGGGGAGGATGCGGACATTAACTTCCGCACCAGCTACGTGAAGTATGAAAAAAATGTGCTGTTTGAAGCCAACCCCATTGTACGCTACAGCTTTTCCAACAACATTTTACAAGGGCTGGGAGACGGGAAAACACATGTACGGGCCTACTATGCTTCTTTTACGCCACAGGTACGCATGTACACGGAAAATTCCCTGCCCGTGAGAACGCCCTCTTACCGGATCCTGTTAGGTACGCAGCAGGTACTCCGCCTGGGCAATAACCTGTTCACCATATCCCTGGAAAGCGGCCACTATTCCAACGGGCAGGCCGGCAGCGCATTTAGTGAGCAGTATGAGGATGGCTCCCCGCAAAGCGATAGCATTTACAGGCTCATTACACCTAATACCGATCTTTCCGCCATCCTGAACCGCAAAAGCGGCAACTTTTCCACCAACCTCACGGAGCTGATATTTAACTACCGCATTAATAAGCTGGATGATGTTACTCCCAACCGCATTCACTCCCTGAAGCTGGGCGCGCTGTTTTACCACGACCGTTTCCTGCAACTGTTTAACTTTGGCGGCTTTTCAGATGCAGATATTAAGATCTATGGACGGGTAAGATTGCTGGGCGGATATGAATACAGCCTGGTAAGCCCCAAAGGCGTGCGGCATTGTTTTTTTGAAAATGCAGAATGGATCTTTGGGGCGCATAACTGGGTAAATCCCTTCCGGAGTGAAACCGGTTACCGCATTTACCCCTTTCATAACATGCGGGCCTTTGGGTTTGTAGCCAAATTCATACACGGGCACGATAACTACAATTTCCGCTTTGTGGATTCCGGTACGCAGGGCAGCATAGGTTTCACCTGGAGTAACTTTCCGCCGTTCCCAATTAAGAACCTGGATTAACGTGGGGCCACACCTCAAAAGTGTGACACACATAATTACGTTTTCTGATAAAAATCTGCCCCAACAGCTGTTTTCCGTGCACTGCCGCTGTAGCCATGTACCCAGCCCAGGCGCTGTATATCAAAGGCCAGCACTTTGGCATCGCTTTCTTCCCTTGCCAGCCCGGCATAACCGGTAGGCATTGTAATATCTGTGGTTGCTTTTTCTATATTGGCTTTACTTGGCAGTGCATTCACTACCGTTGCTGGCAGCAGGTTTTCTAGCTTAGTGCCGGTTTTCAGGCTGATTGATTTTTCAATTTGTGCCAGCGCCCCATTTTTGTATGCAACAGGGTCAGGAAGCAAATTTATCTGAGTGTGTATTTCCTGCAGGGTCTTTCCCTTGGTTACAATAGTTTTATGGTTGGTGTTTGCATAGCTAACCCCCGCATTCCAGTCTGCCTCTTTAGCCTTATAGGCCGCCCCTTTATCAAACCATTTACTATAATGCTGCCCGGATGCCCATCCCTTTCCTTCGGAGCTGGTATCAAGTGCAGGCTTTTGATTTTCATTACCAGCTAAATGGTCCTGTACTCCTTTTGTAAATCCGCTTTTATAATCGCCATGGCCCATTAATACTCCCGCCTGTGTGTGCATAGCGCTGGCGTCTCCGCCAAACTGTTCCGGTTTCAGGGAAGCCGGGTTTCCATGAACTTTCACTTCAACGATCCAATCGGGGTTTAAGTATTCCAGGAATAATTCCCTGTTCTTGATCACAGAGCCTTCATAATTATACTTTGCGCTTTTAGGTACCACAGGTTTTTTGTAGGCATCGCCGCTTACATCTTCACTGATGCCTTCCAGGTGTGCCGGGTTATTCAGGGGAGTATAATGGTTAATAAGCATTACCTGCCTGGGTACTTTGGCCAGGTCAATTTTAAGGCGTACGCCATCGGCTGAGGAAAATGGCTCCCCGTCATTACTATATACCGCTTTTTCCCGCGGGCTGGCTGAAAGGCTTAATCCGCGCTGGTGCAGGCCGCTTCCTTTCCAGTTATGCAGTACGGCCAGCTCCTGTACGCTTAGCGGCCCTTCCTTTTTTCCCCGGATCTGTTCTATAACATCCTGTCCATCGCTGGGGTCCATCAGGTTTTTGGGGATACCCGCAGCTTGTGACAGCATTTGCCAGCGGCCGGTCATGCTGCCGGTGCTTAAAAATTCCATGAACTGGTAAAAGCTTTTTTCTACATAAGCATACCGCCGTGTAGGCACGCCAATATTATCTTCTACATATTCCTTTTCAGGCTTATCAAAACGGCTATACTTTGTGCGCAGGTCTTCAGGATGATCGTCATCAACCAGGTCCGGTAAATAGCTTCCTTCATCCGACATTAAAGTAGCTACTACCTGGTGACTGGCGTTTTTCACCACGCGGTCGCCATGTTCATCTTTTTCACCTAATACCAGCTCCCCGTTGCTGAAAGGAGGTATTTTCCTCAGTTCCGCAATAGGGTCAAAGCTCTTTAAAAAGGCCGGGTAATCCATCATCACGGTTTTAACTCTTGCATCCCTTTCCCCCTTGGCAGCTGCACCTATTACGTTGGGTGTATTGGGCATGGTTTCCAGCGTACCCGTTTCAAAAAGTGCTTTTTTATCTTTAAATGCAGCCCGGATGGCTGCCAGCGCATCGCTTACTTTTTTTACGTCCCTGGGGTCAGCGCCCTGTTCGGGAAAAACGCTTAGCTTTTCTTCGTTCACCCGTTGTATAACAGGCTGCCGCTGCAGGGGAGTGGCAGGTGTTGGGTTTGGCTTCAGATGTGGCCAGGCTACGGCCGGTAACTGCCGGCCATTTGAGCGTTGTTCCGCTGCTGCGCGGCTACCGGTATACGCCGCTTCTTTATCGTTGTAATTCATTGTTAATTGAGGGATGTCTTTGGCCAATAAGGTACGAATATTTGGCGGATACAGGGCCTTGCAACTGTCATGCGCGGCTACGCCAGTTGTCAGATAAGCCATATATAAGCCATATGTAAGCCATCTCTGAGCTATATATAAGCTAACTGTCTTGTCCTGGAATAGGTTTACATCTTGGTTAAATAATCCTGTTTGAAGTTTACAATAGCCGGTAGTAATCCTGATTGGGGTTTACAATCCGGTTTTTCTCTTTTTTTCCATCGGGCTGGTAGCGTCCCATTTTGAGTAGCTGCCTGCTCTGGTGTCAGGTAATTACAGCTGGCATGAGGCCGTTGCTGATTGTAGATCCGGATAGCTGCTGTTACAGCGCCAGCTGCTTCTTCATAGTTATTAAACTGTCTGGCCAAGTCAAACTCTGATTTCAAAATGCCATTCACCCGTTCTGCTATTGCATTTTCATAAGGGTCTCCTTTCTCTGTCATACTGATGGCTACTTCCTTGTCATTTAGCAGATCGATATAGTCCTCGCTGCAATATTGCACTCCCCGGTCTGAGTGATGGATCAGATTGTTTTTCATTGCTTTAACACAGTTGCTAAATGCCATTTCCAATGCTTTAACCGCACCTTCTTTCTGCAAAGTAGGATATAAGCAGTAACCCACTATTTTCCTTGAATAGGCATCTGTGATCAGGCTTAAATAACAAAATCGCATACCTGTTAAGCTTAAATAGGTGATATCACTTACCCAAAGCTGATCGGGATGGGTAACTTCCTTTTCCTTAATCAGATTGGGGTACCTTTTGTAGGGATGATTGGAGTCTGTAGTCGCCACTTTTCTGCGTTTGCGACGTCGTACCAACATCCCACAATCTGCTAACAGATCAAACAACCGGTCCCTGCCTATTTTTATATCATGGTGGACAAGCGTTTCAGTCAGCAGATAATATAGTTTCCTGGTTCCAAGCCGCGGCATCTGCATTCTTATCTCCTGTACCCGCTTAATAATAATGGCTTCTTCCAGGTGATGTTGCTGAGCTGCTTTTTGTTGCTTGTACCAGGCTTGCCGGCTTTTACCAAACAATCCACAAAGAGTTCCCAGGTTAACCTGGGGATAGTAAGGCCTCACTTGGTGGACGGTTTGGTACCAGGCTTTTTTCTGATCTCTATTTTAAACTGTTCTTCGGCAATGTCTATCATCGTCTGCAGCCCAAACACCTGTAGATTAGCATATTCTAGTTTCTTCAGCAAAGCTTCATTTTGCTTTTTGAGGGCATCTAATTCCTTTTGTTCCTCTTCAGTCATAACTGTAGGTAAGATGGTTCGTTGCCCAAGTTCCGAAGAAAACAGCGATTTCCAGTGGCCTACCTGATTAGCATTTACATTATAGCGAGCCGCTACCTCAGGCATGCTTTGGGTACCTAACAGATAGTCTTCTACTACTTTGCGCATAAAAGCGTGGGAATGTTGGAACGAACGGCCGCCCTTGCCCTTTCTGTTTTGTCCTGAATTGTTTGTTTTTTGCATGTTTTACACTTTTTGTAGTGTAAACCTTTTTCAGGACGTGACAACCTGTCTTATACTGAAAAAACTTTACAGAGTGGGGTAATTAAAATGGTTAAAGAGCAGTATTGGCTTTACCCTTTGCCATTAGGTACCGTTTTAACTTTACAGGTGAATGATTAGTAACAGTCACTGCT